>Ga0307514_10000147_pt1 | contig 200849 bp, 183 predicted proteins | sample 16_EM_MG_FD_203088 | JGI IMG/M metagenome (GOLD analysis project Ga0307514, IMG submission 203088) | Populus trichocarpa ectomycorrhiza microbial communities from riparian zone in the Pacific Northwest, United States - 16_EM | ecosystem: Host-associated > Plants > Roots > Unclassified... | reverse complement strand
TGCCATCGCTGTGAGTTGACAATGAATCTACATCCGAAACGTTAGCATTATGATACAGTTGCATGTAGCGGAAGGAAGCCCAGAGGGAAAGTACAAAGTTGTGTAGGTTATTGGGTGTGTTTTGGAACAAGAGGCGTTGTGTTGTTCAAGTCACATGAGGTTGAGATCAGGATGCTGTCGGTGTGTATAATACACGAGGAAAAGAGAATGGAGGTGTAGGCGGGAAGAAGGGATATATATACTCGAGTTTAGGCGATTTCTTAGTTCAACTTGTGAGTTTTGTTGGTTAATGAATACAAAACGGCCCAGCATTCATCTTGCAGAACCACCAGGCATCTCATGAACGACAAGCCTCGAGACGAGATTTAGTACTCGCGGAGAGGACAGTTTACGATGCCAGGCACTGCGTTTGCATCACACATCATTTTTACCACTCAGACCTTGTGCATCTCGGAGGAAACTGAGTAGTTCTCAGTTTGTCCCAACTGTGCAACCATCCAACACAGCTACCAACGCCTAGCAGTGGAAAAAGCACACACAACTGATGTCATAGGATAGAGAATACGTCATTGTTTGCTTTGCGATGCTTTTAGCTCTGCCAAAGGGGGATTTCCACTGGGAAGCTGGAGATATACACAATCTATGGTTGGAAGTATTGTGCCAAGAACGAGTGCAATACGATGATAATCGTGCCAAGATGGCATAAACACCCTTCAAGCGGTGCAAATAGACCTTCAGACGTTGCTGTAACAGTGAATATCAATGCTCAGTTCAGTCTGAGTTTAATCTGATGGCAGTTAACCCCATAATTGAATGCTTTTGAAGGGATCTCGTCCCCGAGTATTATCAGGGTATAGAGTCTAGCGCGGTCTACACTGCGCCTCCCTTTTTTGTCGAATCCGTCCATGGTCGCTCAAATAGAAGTCTACCTCGCCTGCCGTTGCATATGCATGCAGAGGATATTATTCCTACCTTCTTAATGTCGAACATCTATATCAGAATATACCTTCCCAAAGCCCTCACTCTGACACGACTCTGGTCGCACGAAATGTTCGAAGTCTTACTACTCGTCATAATCAACAAAAGCATGGGCCTTCGGGAAATTCTCAACTTCCGCCTGCTAAGAGACGCGTTTCCATACTGGCTGGCGAAAGGGATTCCTCTCAAGGAGGGAGTTTCGTACCCTCTACAATCCAAGGTCAGAACTCCACCCCCTCAACTTTGCTGAACAATTCTCGCGTTGCAGATATCACTCAATGCGTGACTTCCACCCCGTCCGCTACACACCGACGGTCAGTAATTACTCCAACCGCCATGCCGGGTACAAGTAGTCGTAACACACCACCTCCCAGCGGAACCATACAGACAGACACAATGCGTCGCGTTGTATCCAGCCCAGCATCCGGCATTGCTAGCACTCCCACTCCTCTCAGTGGTCTTGACAACCTGCCTACCCCCATCCCGAATCCAGAAGCCCGCGCAATCATTACAAATCCACTGCGAACGCGAGCTACCGAAAAGAATCAGAGACAGAGGCAGTGGCAATTGCAACCACAGGCGGTGTCTACACCTCAATCAATGGTCTCTGGCAGTCGCAGCATCCATCGATTTGGTCACTCAGACATGACGCATCTTGTATTTGCAACGGGCAGACTCCTTGAACTCTACATGTGGAACAGACGGCCATTTATGAGTGCAAGTGACTTGAAGATAGTAAGTTATGCAACGCGACGCATTGCGAAAGCATCAGCTGAAGCCCCACACTGGCAGATAATAGAGATGTACTGGAACACCGCTATGCAGCAAACAACATTTGGTCCATAGCATTTGAGGCACGCACAAAAGGAGATCTTGAAAGAGGTATGCTGAATCAATGGCCCACGGTGGATAGTACACGCTCAAACCGGTACCAGGTTGGCGCACAAGTCGATAAGGTTAAATCGCATTTTATTCAATCAGCAAGGGACAACATTGCAGAGCTTTATGATCTCCACCACTTTGAATCCGCCGCAGAGCATTTGGAATTCATTGATTCCCTTTTGGCAGACAATATGTATCTTTTTCCGGCAGCAGAGCGTGTGGACGGTGGTGTACGCGGTCCAAATCCAACGCAGAGAGAGTTGAAAGCTGATAACGAATGGCTAGCGTCCACTTTATTTCCGGCCAGAGGCAATCCCACGGTTTATCTACATCAAAATTTATCACCGGGCGAATAACCGCAGTAAGTATGCTGATGGATTTTATAATTGCATGATTTATGTCAAGGACAGTCATATACCCTCGCCACTGATCATGTTTACATGCACCGCGTTGCGCCATGCTCTCCTGGAGTGGCAAAAGAACAAAGGTGTTCATCCGAAAGCTGGCAAGTCAAAGCTGAAAGCGTACAGACCTGATCCCTCGAACTACTTCAACCACAAGAATGACAGTGGTAAGATCGCATCCTGCTGCACTGAAACAGGACGCACGTTGTTAACCTCGCCTGGCGTTACATACATGTATACGTTCTTGATGAATACCTGGAACACACCACCGGAGAGCTATCAACAGAGGGTGTATAATAACACTCTTGCGACAGTCAAGCGTCAGATCCAACAGGCGGAGAACCCAATGCCTGCTGTGGTGATCAGCGTGGAAGCAGCGCGTGTTGACAATGCTATTCTTCTTGATCATTTGGCCTCCAAAGTGGCGCTTGAGGAGCCTGAGATCGGAAGCGCTGACCCAAACATCCCAATAGACAACAATTGCACGGATGACGAACTTCATATCGGGATGCCACGGGGCAGCGGGATTTAGAAACATGAAGGTGATGAAAGCGACAATCGCGATGCCATCCCCACCGCCAGCCGGCGACGACGGCCCCCGACGGAACTCGAGAGCGTTGACCTGTGAACCAGTGATGTCGACGGGTATGAGGGTGAGGATGGTGATGATGCGGATGTGGATGCGGATGAGGAGGAAGAAGCATCGCAAGTCGATGATGGATCAACGCAGAATGTCGAGGAGTGACCTGGGACCCAGTGATGTCGACGGGTATGAGGGAGAGAATGGCGACGATGCGGATGCGGATGCGGATGAGGAGGAAGAACCATCGCAAGTCGATGATGGATCAACGCAGAATGTGGAGGACTGACCTGGGACCCAGTGATGTCGACGGGTATGAGGGCGAGGATGGCGACGATGCAGATGCTGATGCGCATGAGGAGGAGGAAGCGTCGCAAGTCGATGATGGATCAACGCAGAATGTGGAGGACTGAGGGCATCGTACTAGACAGTGTGAAGATTGGACTGTATATTTCAGACGTGTAAAATACAATAATGTTGAAGCAAATACAATGGCAAGCGAGGTACCCGAAGCGAAGACTGTATTTCAATATGTGACAAAATCTCCAAGCTAAACACATATGCGGCAAGTGCGGCATCCGATATATAGCAATAGCAGAGAGATAAAATGTGGCTATCGGCCGAAGAAAAGCATAAACATCGCCAGGCGTTGTGTGAACGGCTACAGCATAACTGCGGCCCCTGCGAAGAGTGTAACACACGTGTTGTTCTGATGGTGCATATACCGGGGGCATAGTAATGGAGGTGAGTATGCAACGTGACGCGTCGCCTGCGCGACGGGAAGCATGTAATTCTCCGTCAGAGGGTACGAGGTTCCGTCAGAGCCATCAGAGCCGTCCGGAACACCCGTGTGTTTCAGATGGAAACTAGGGTTGTTGGTGATGATGCAGCTAAACTCTTACTGAACAGATCTATAAATTCCACCCTATCTACAAGTTAAAGAACTAGTATCTACTATTCTTAAGAGATTTAAGACAACTCAACAGTGGATATTACATTTTCAAGCTAAAGAATATATAGTGGTAATTCCCACATAGTACAAAGATCCACCATATTGTATTAGAAATATGTATGTTAGTCACTGTGTGTCTCCAGGAGTGGGTGAGAGAAGGTGGTGTATATACTTGCCAGTGTCAAATTCAGAGCACAATAAGACACTTCAAGGGCATTCTGGCCAGCCGTGTAATATATGTCAATATCTGAATATTTGAGTGTGAGAACCATCCCAGTGATAGTGGTATGATTGGAACCATGATGAAGAGCCAGAGAGTATATTAAGGGTATCAGGGAATGTCACCCAGCCAATGCAGGAATCACGAACCAATTATAAGAGATGTCGGAGTTGTTATAAATCATCATTCAGAGGATTGCAGGTATTATCTGGAATTCTCCAGATTTACACAAGCATGGATTACCCTCCATAGCAAATATTCTCAATGCATTATTGTTTATTATCAACTTTTAGATTATACTATAGGAGCTAATATCTGCTTCAACATAATATTGCTTGCATCACTACTCTAAGGAGCCAGGGAATATTGAAAGTAAATGCATAATAAAAGTAGATATGCCAATATAATAACACTACTAAGTGATCAAATGGTATCAATTGTAAATAGAGTCAATGTCAGCTGCATTGTCTCCAATCATATCAGCAGTGGCCTTAGCAGGAACAAATAATTTGTCAACAGCCTAAACAATCTGAAGGTACTTCTGGTACATACATATAATTTGTATCTAGCAAGTAGGTGAAATTGAATCGCAATTGTAGATGCCTTAATTGGTAATATCTAATGAAGCAGAAATGAAATGTTAGTTAGCTACCATTTAGAATGGGGTAGACATGGCATTAAAATGAATTTAGTTGGTAAATGAAAGCACTACCAGCAAAAGAGGAGTAATGGGCAGCAAAGAGGAGTACAGAAGATGATTGAGAAGTATGGAATGCAACTGAGAAGTGCATATCCAGCCCAAGGAGTGCAGACAGGTATTGAGAACAGCCCAGTCAGCAAGGTAGCAGGGCAGTACTCATCATAGCAGAGCAGATCCAAAAGAGGGGTAAGGAGCATGATATGAAACAAAGCACCACCTGATAGAGGTTAATGATCTCCACAGTAAGTTAAAGAGTATCTACTCTAGTGGGGGAATACCCATCTTTGCATGGTGGTGCCAGAATGGGGTAAGTATACACTGTGAAATATATGAATGGAGCATGAACATAGGCTGAGAAGTTCTGATGGGGATAGAGGAGCAACTATCTCACCTAAGGTGAACTGAAAGTGGAGTATGCAGCACGCCACTAAATGTGTAATTGAGATAAGCAGTGTCATGTACTATCGAATCTATAACCAGAAAAGGGAAAGATCTACCTCAATACTTATTTTCTGAAAACATTACCAGAACTTGCTTTCATGAGGAATATTCAGATGGCACATAATGGATAGCGGCAGTCGCTGGAGGTCAAATCTATGGGGTAAGAGGTTTATCCAGTAGAGATGTTGTAGCCTGACACTGTAAGCTGTTGCTAGTACACAAATATTAATGCCAAATTAAAGGAGGCACTGCAATTCAACTGAACAACAATGACTGAACATTAATGACCTGCGAGATATAAGCAAGATCAAACTGGGGCTCCTTAAACTGAATCTGAGGCTTAGTCTTGCAGTCTAAGTTTACACAGTGTCAATACAAAACAGTTCAACACACTGCATCTGCCAATTGTTCTACAATCATACTAATGGGTACTTTGATTTCGGTAGATTTTGTGACGTAGTCAATATGGTATGACTGATAGGACTATTAAATCCAATGCAGGACATACAGCTTCTCATAGCTGGGAATTGGTATGAAAATTGCCAAAGCCAAATACTTGAAATACACAGAGTGCACCTCCAGGAGTACCTGCTAATCCCTGCTAATTGTCGCAGGTTTATATGGGTGATATTGATACTTTGTCCGCTATCCAGTACTATTCTGGAGACATCATTAGCCTTAGTGGCTTTGTGAACACAATTGGCTCCATGAATCAGTTTATTACTTTACAAGTAGCACTTTTGTATTCTTGAATGTTGTGATCCCCACTGGCTGTTAGTTGAGAAACATTCAGCTCTCCATTTGACATGGGTACCAGGAGTACCTGGGTGTGTGCAAGGTCATACTCACATTATTTGTTGATGGTCGACATTAGCCATCCAACTTGGGGGTGCAATTGCCCCAGCTGGATTGCGGATATTGGGAGGCTGAGAGAATGGATTGATAGTTTAGGCCAAGCTCTGTTTCAGTGGCTGCAGTATTCTTATAGTTCAATATGTTCAATCTTAGTGTACAATGTCTCAATCTGTATAGTTCTGTTGGTGGTTCTGACTGCCTCCTTCAATATCAGACGAATTCGTAGACTCTCTGTTTGCCTCATAATGCTTATCACCAGTCTCTCAATCCTTCTTCTTGTTATCCTTCTTCATTCCAGATGCATCATATTCATTAATTATTTCTGACAAAAGAATCAAAGGCATGGGCAGTAGTCAAATATTTGCAGGATTATACAGATTGGCTATATTCTTGAATGGAACTGCTAGCCCTCTTGCATGGTGTTTCTTGAGTCTGTTTTGTCTAGCGATGTATTACCTGGCTGGCAGTAGGTTCTATATTGAACAAAGTGAGGACAAAAGTTAGAGAACGGAAAAAGACAACAATGTAAGGGTAAATAGTATATGAAGTTCAATAGAACAATGGGAGAAAATAGTAAGGAAGTTGTGATAGGTGGAGCAGGACGCAATTTTAGGTGAGCCCGTAAAGTATCAGAATGAGTTAATTTCAACAGTTGAAGATTTTTATGTTAATGGCAGTACATAATTGTGATATTGAAAATATCAGGTGCACATGAATAAATCTATTCCTCCTGCCACCAATCCCAAATTTTCCCACACATATCTAGATTTGCAATTGAACTAAGAACTGCAGATCAGATTGAACCAATGTACCTAAATTTGAACCAGACTCATCGGAAGAACTAAAAACATTAATAGGATTAGATTACAATTTACCCTATTCACACAGTCTGTAATAGCCGGTGTCCAGTAAACATGATATAAGAAACCATGCTGTACTATCAGATTCAAATTGAAAGATTAGAAATTTGTAACGAGCAAACAAGGCAAATCAGTCGAAGTGATATCGGACATCAACAATTGCATTGCTATAAAATAGAATACGTAATGCCAGAAGAAATGGAAATCATTGGACAACAACAGTCCCTCTTATTATCCAGTTACTCTGTCAACTTTGAATTACTTTCCATTCTCTAATGTACTGTCCATATTCTTACTTATCATCTGGTACACCAACATCAAATCAAATCTGGATAGAGGCATGCTACATTGCCTGAGATCACAACACTGTGGGCCACTTTCGTATCACATTACAGAATCGTATCACTATCACCTCACATTCTGATGTTATTTCGGCATTATGCCATGTTACCCACTTGCCGGAAATCTTGCCACCACTTACTCCTCCATTGTATTCTATGCAGTCATAGCTTTGTGTGATGATTGTATCCATTCCATAGATAGAAGGTTTTCCAAGAACATTTTATAATAGTTCAGGCTTCTCTGAGTACTGTTGATTAAATTCCTTCATATCTTGCAACACATCAACAAACTTAGATGACTTCCATGTCGGTAAATCATAACCAGGCCAAGGAAAAAGGTACTGCAACTGTTGTCTATGTAGTCTAGAATGTGAGGTGCTAGATACCTGATAATCTACCTTGCCGTCTGCTTCCACTGTGGGAGGAGAATCAACCTGCTGTCCTGAACTGTTATGCCTTTGGTGTTACAGGAATATTTCCAGGATCATACAAGATCACTCGACAATCCAAATATGGATAGTCAATTCGAAATCATAAATTATCACTCGGATTTCCTAATTGGATCCACCTGCGGGATTTGTTTACCTATTGGAAATATCTCCATTAGCCTACCTTCCTACCGATTGATCAACGACAGTGGTCGAGCTGAGCTCAGATGAGATATGCATTATCTTTAACTCGGTATTGGTCATAGGATCTCTATTGTCAATGATCACTCCGTATTGACAGGCAACCTTATTCCTAGTCACTGAACAAACGACTATTCTCTTATGCTCCAATGTTTCATTCAGTATGAGATAATATGTGGTCAACATCAGAGCATTACGACATCTCGAGATATGCAAAGTCATATAAGAGATAACTCAATAACCAATGATTGATATATTGGAGCCCAGCTGGCCTAATGGACTTGTACAAATCAACCATTATTTTGACCACATCTTCTAGGCTTGGGGCGAACGGGGCTTGCGATTGATTTGTCCTGAGAGGCGTGGGATACTCTCCGTCCAATATACGGCAATACAACTCAGCTGCAGAATACTGTATATTTGGCTCCAATAAAGCATAGTCAAATTAAGGGTTCTGTCATTTGCCGCAATCATTGAACCGTTATATACCCGGTGGGTATATGCCAGGGCACTCTCACTGGCTCTTGGTGACACAAACCTATTTGTTGATAATTGGCATCAGATAAGCTTGTATCTGTAGGAGGTATCGCCAATAGCAATTGTGTCGCAATACGAGCTCATTATCTTCATGACGTAGTTAATACTCATGGGAGTTAGAACTGGACGATCAATGGTAGGAGGCAAGGATGATGAGGCAGTTATGAATGTGAACTCCGAAATAGGCTTTGAGAGTCCTAGGATTGTTAAGGGTGTGAATCGTCTGATATATATCAGCGATACAGACATGGAGGAAGGAGAGCTACAACATTCTTCGACCATACAATCAACATTCAGATTTAACTACTGACACCTATTGACCTTCTCGACCTGGAGATTAAGGCATAACTTCATTCCCGTGTATTACCTATTAGTTCTGTATCAAAGTCAACGAGGATACTTCTCTGAGTTGAAGTCCAGAGTTGTACGTTTATTTTCAGTTCTATATCACGGATAAACCCATCACTCTTTGCACTTGGTTATTCTTAGTACCTTCGTTGAAGCAAGTTGTTGATTGGGAACAGAGCAAGACGATACTTTAGAGTCCGAAGGAAGTCCGAGGAACCAGCCCGATAACGTGGTGGTTTACAGGATATTTCTGCTAGGATTATCTTTAGTCGGCACTACTTCTTCTGCTGAGGCGAAACTACTTTGCTATTTCTTATAAAACAAGTCGATACTTGGAGTTGTAGTACTTGAGGACAGTCAGTCCTTGGTTATACATTCCAGTTGCTGGGACAATACTCAACAAGTCTGATGGAAGTCTGGGAGCACAACAGTTCTGTGTTTGTTCACACTTCTTGCAGGAAACTCTTGAGTCATGTACATCAGTATACTGATATCGTAAGACGATACTCTTTAGTCGATACTATCTTTTGGGAGCAGAGAACATAACAGTTACCTTGTTTCCTCGGGTGGTAATCCATGTACGCATCCTGAGTTAAGCTTTACTCATTCTTCTCTTTACTAGTCCAGAAGTTATTAAGGGCTTTTATTGATTAGGACATAGGGTGGATCTCCCGGTGTCACATGAACCGAAGCTATCAGCCACAGAATTCAGAAGTGATACAGAATAATTATTCTGAATTCACATCATTTTTGGGAAGTCCAATTCACATGTGTATAGGGATATTTTGCACAGAACTGTATATGGCCTCTATTTGTCCAGTCCAACTCCTATGCAGACCAAGTTGTCTAATTAAATTCAGCATCCAACCAGACGGTTCTTTTGATATATATCATTAATACTTGTATCCTGTTATGATTTACACCTTCGTCCTATATGGACTAACTTCCTGAAGTTTTGGTGGCAAAAGCTAATGGATCTGTATGTCGGTCCATTGTACCATATGAGGATTCACATGGCAGTTATCCTGCCTTTGCTTGACCATATCGAAAAGTATCATGTATTGGTCATCATGGTGTTCTGCAAAGAACAGAGTATACTTTGCAGACTCCAATGAAGCGTTGTTTGCTGCACACATGCCGGGGGGTAATGCGCTGATGTACACAATGTACCGGTAGTTGAGCAATACATCGAGATACTGCTTCATGCTGGATTAATCTGTTTGGAATATTCGTCCATTTGGGGGTTAGATACTGTATACAGGTTATATTCAATTTGTTAGTAGCTGTACAATGGTCCACACAATGCAGAGGTACACTTTAACCCATTATCCAACTCCATTGTCAAAAGGTTGTGCATGAAGTGAGAACACCAACTGTAGGAACAACTCTGCAGGTCTGGGATGGTCAGTGAGTGTATAGCAAGGGACAAAATGTCACATGCTCAAAAGCCAATCTACTATGATTCAGATACCTTCAAAACCCTTACACTCCAACAACCATACTACAAAATGTGTCAGATTGTGCCCCTATTGTGTCCCAGAGACTCGCAAAGGATTCAGTACTCTAAATGTTGCATGAAGTATATTTCGAGATTTTAGACTACTATGACTAGTGGAACATAGTAGTCAGTATCGTTCTGCATAACTTTTCAATTGTACCGTCTGTCTGACAATGTATATGGCTTTGCTTGATCAAAATGCCTACCTTTTGCTGTATCAGAATGTTGCCGAATCTATCAATCCCTCAGTTCATTCTAATTCCCAACGACTGTCTGGTTTCCATTATACAGTTATCTACTTTTCACTCTGAATTAGGCCTAGATCATTTCCTTCAGACTTTTATTTGGTTGTATTGCTCTAATTTCTGTGTCTGGCAATACATTGGTCAGATATTATTCAGTGTGAACAACAGAGATAGCATGATGACCCTGTTTGGGAAGACTATTCAGCAACAAATATCAGTAATTTGGTGTGTTCTGTCGCTTTTTAATGTTAGCAACATGTTCAAGAAACCTGCCAGTGGGTGGGTTCAGACAATAAAGTCTGTTTCATTTGGTCCAGAACCTGTCCAAATCTGTGATGTGCTGCATCTTCAGGCGTCTAACCTGCAGTTGTACCCAACAACCCTCGAGTTTTACACGGCGTGACTAGACCCATCAGTTCCTCTCTTCGGTAATGCTTTTCCGGATTTTCCATATATTTTTGCACCCAGATATTTTACTGTCAAGAACATAATATTGACTTTGGTATGTCAATGTCTCTTCTGATGTATTGGCCGCCTTCATATTGAATAACAAGACAGATATACTCTCTGCCCAATCATGATAATTGGAGTCAATACAGTATCAATGGTGTATTGAATTCCATCTTGGGCACTCTGAGGGGCAATTTGTTGCAGACATTCAACAATGAGATATTGGCTGCCTCTACAGACCAAACAAACAGAGACACACTCCCTGCCCCGTGCTAAACATGCACATCACCAGAATGTGAATGATTTTCGCAATTGTAAGTCACGAAGTTAATAAGGGACTTAGTCACTGTGATCCATTACAAAGTGTTGGCTCCATTTGTGGTCATGGTTCTTAACAATAACATTCCTACTACATCCGAAGAAATTGGAATTGATGGTGGGTCAATGTTAGTTTGTGGTGTAAGTCATGTAATTATCAAATCATTTGGTCATTGTCATTCATATTGAATGTATTGGCCAGCAGTGTAGGTGCAAGACAATGTGAAATGCTCTCTGTTCCATCTTGAAAATAATCACCAATGGAGCATTAATGATTTTGGCCTTGCATCTTGGTTAATCAAAGTGCAATGTGGCCGGTATTGTCTATACCAAAAGGTTTTGGCATTCATATAGAGTTAAACGCTCATAAATACTTAGATGCATCTGTGTAAATGAAATATGTTGTTACTGTCTGGGAGACTGTTACTGGAATATCTCTTGTTTATCTGCAATTAAAGGCTGCCAACTCTGTATTTATAGAAGTCTGCGAACAAGCGCCACTTAGATTACTCCAGATTCAAGAACAGACATTGTTGACACTCCATTGACACCCATTTTCAAGATGGGGCAGGGAGCATGTTACTGTCTCTTTAACCAATAATTGCGGCCAATACTTTGATTATGTATAACAATAACCACATTACTTTTTGATTACCTCACTTACTAGAACAAAAATCATTAACACTCCAAGGACACACATTTTGAGCTGGGTGTATCTGCAATATCTGATCATTTTATTTGGCATAGTACATCATTAATGGTGTTTTGGTAGCCTTTGTATTATCTTCAAGTACTTACTCCTTTATTACTACATTGTTGCTTAATAATATATATAAATATATCCTTCAAAATATTCTTTAAAGTGTTTGCTAATTGTAGCTAATAATACACTCAAAAATCCTGTTTCTTTCTATCAATCTTTGTCTCTATTTGCAGGTTCGCTCAAGAGACTGCTTTCATCTACAAATTCAATGTCAGCTGAATTACGATGCGGCAGATAGTATAATATTCACTGGTTGTTTCTTCATCAGTAAGCAACTCTGGAATAAATTCTTCACTGCCCTTGCTATTTTTGCCATATACATCTCGATTGAATAATTCAAACTTGGAAACCAGAGTATATATATGCACATATCCGAGTGGCACACCATCCATTTGGAAAGTTTGAGTACCCTCATTGTCACAGGGTGGCGCAGGTGGTGTTCCAGGCAGCAGTGGCATCAATTCAGGTGCCAGCCATCTGTGTCAGTCTGGTAGTGGCGAATGTCACCCTTGACACCTCCAGTATGTCTGCGGATTCTTTGCTATGCCATACTGGCAATGAAGGCAGCCGTTTGTTTTATGTTCACAAACCAAAGCAGAGTGTCTTTCTATCGCAGCTCTCACTTGCCAATACCCAGGAAACAAATCTACCAGCATCCTCACTTTTCGGACTTTGGTGCGAAATTTGTTGACCAGGTATTGGGTTTTCTCTATTGTGGTGCACAAAAACCCTCCTTTGGCCATTTTCGCCATGTTCAAGACAAGGCATATGTCGGACTGTTCCAGCTGTACCCAACCTCCTTGCCTTGCCATTGTAGCAGCAATGTTGAAAACCCAAACGAAATTAGTTCCTGCTTCAAAAAAATAACGTTCACTATTAACTCTGGTATATATGCTTTCATTTCCTGCTCAAAGAGATTTGACATGTGTTTCATCTGCCTCTGAGGATGCTTATCAGAAAGTTGGTAAACTAAATTCCCAGTCCTGTCCATGTCATAATGTTCAATGGCATGGATTGTGCAGACAAGTGACTCGGTTGACCATGCAGGTTTCCCATTATGGGTGGCTATTAATTTGTCATGTAACTCTCTGTGTAAACCTGCTATACAGTAAATTGTTTATTGACAGTTGTCTACCTCAATATGGACTAAATCACATTCTATTGCATCCAGCAAATTATCATTGCTACTTCCAGTTGTATGGACAACTGTTCAACATGGGTCATGGGGCATATTGTCCATGATTGCATTGGAAGTGTCACGCTGGACTAACTGGTGTCTGCTTGGTTGCAATGTGTCAGCACCTATTAGTAGGCTCGATTCAGATCCACTCACTCCATGCTGTGGTGTCTGTGGAGGGATGATTTGGTGTTGTGGAAATCGCGAGAAAGATGATACGGAAAAGACATGGGAAGTCCTGAGGACTATATTGTTCCCTTTATCTCAAAATGGACAAGTAACAGGCAACTTGTACGTGCTGCTCTAGATGACTCCTCCAGCATATAGTTGCAGGTGACAGGGGTCTCCAACATTCCCGCAATTGGCAGCAAGTCAGATCAATGTTGTTTGTTTGCTTAAAGGGATAATTATAGGTGAGTGACAGCCGAAAACTCATGTATCTGCACTATCAAAAAGATTTTGTCCGATGGCAAGGATGTATGGTGATAGTCATATGAAGAAATCCCCAGGATCGCACATGAAACAGATGCCAACAATCGAGTTGTATTGTATGGTTGGCATTGGTGTTAGCAACGGGTCCAGGTAACCCACCAGCGGTCCAGGTTTGGACTGGATAAATCGTTCTCTTCAGTTCCAGAACCGTCCAAAAACCTGACCCGCAGCTTCTTGACGGGCAAAACCTGTGTCTGTACCCATCAACCTGTTGGTTTTGCCAGGTTTTGCAAGAACCGTCAGTTCCAATCTCCGGTTCTTGTTTGCAGGTTTTTCTATTTATGGTCGCATTCAGATATCCTACTGTCATGTGCAAAATATTCACTTTGGTACATCATTGTCTTTGTTTGTTTTATTGGCTGTCATTATAATCAAAACAAGCAGAGAGATACTCCCTGCTATATCCTAAAGTTGAGTGTGGATGATTTTTCTTCTTGCATCATTAGTAAGTTTTGAGGTACATAACAGCCATATTGACTGTTAAGGAAGTCATCAAGCTGCAAATAGATCAGTTTCCACCTGCTACTGCGCCGACAACATTTGGAGAGCTGATGGAGATATGCGATAGTGTTTGCGGAAAATCGCAATGCCGCAAGGAACTTCACGAGCAGAAAGCAGCCATATATAATTAGCATCCGGGAAACCACCGACTTACTTATGCATATCAGTTCTCATGCCCTATGCAGTACGCAATTCGTTACCGATTGAAAAATGGAAGCCTGTTAAACCCGTAAGCTTTTACGCCTGCATATAACCTCGCTAGCTAATTACCATACAGGAATTGGGTTCAGATGGACATATAGTAATGCCTCGTTTGTCATCTGTACACTACCTGCACAATTTGCGATTATTGACGACCTCTCTCCGCGAAAATTAATTGGTGTATCTAATTTGCTACTTGTTGGCATTTTTTCAATTTCAGTGACCAAATTTTGAGACATAATTATTTGTCTGTATATGTGCAAGAGTCGTACATGCCATACAAAAGGTCTAGACTGCAAACTCAGTTGATTGACGATTGATCAATGTGATATGGTGTTGCCTCTTACAGGTAAGAGAGAACGCGCAATCCAAATTGGAGACAAAATTTACCACCAAAATTTGAGTCAGTGATGGCATAAAAGTCATAGAAGGGGCAGTCAATGCGCAATGCGAATCAGTAGGAATGACCACCATCATGTTGCATTCATCCATACATCCAACTACATAACTCTGCATTTAAACCTGGCACACATAGTTAACATTTTGAAAATTGCTTATGGTAGGTCATGGAAATTGAGGAGAAGCAACTGGATAAGGCAAATTCAGGAAATTGGGCTATGTTGATGAAAAATTAGTGTATGGATCTCAATGCGGTAAATTGCCAGCTGAAAGTGCTGGAATGTGACAGCGCTATGTTATCCATCACTTATAGAACAGGTGCATCAGTGGATCAGAAATTGTGACACCACAATGCATTTGGATGCAACTGAGTATTCATACAAATTATACATTGGCTGTCAATAATGACTATATAATTATTTATACAAAATTATTAACCATACAACAACACTTAGGACATGTTTATAGTGAGCGTCAATGGAGCGTAAACAATTATTGGTTTTGTAAGTAAGTTAATTGGGAAGTGAATTGCTTGCTGTTATTCATAACAAACGTATTGGCTGCCGTGATATGCAAAAGACGAAGCAACATGGTTTCAGCCCCATGTTGAAAATGAGAGTCAATGGAGTGTCAATGATTTTTGGTCTTCTAAGTAAGTTATTTGGGACGCAATTTGCTGGCTGTTATGCATAACCAATGTATTCGCAGCCTGTATAGGCAAAAGGGAAAGCAACACGGTAACAGCCCCATTCTGAAAATGAGTATCAACGGAGCATCAACCATTGTTAGACTTGTAAGCAACTTAATTGGGAAGCGATTTGCTCGCTACGATCTATAATCAGCGTATTGGCAGCCCTTAGTTGCGAAAGAGGCAGCAACATGGTAACAGCCACATTCTCACAATCAGCGTCAATGGAGCCTCAACAATGTTTGATCTTGTGAGTAAGTTAATTGGGAAGTGATTTGCTCGCTGTTATCCATAACCAACGTATCGGCAGCCTTTATAGGCAAAAGAGAAAGTGACACAGTAACAGAACTATTCAGAAAATGAGCTTCAACAGAGCATTAACGATTTTTAGTTTCGCAAGTAAGTTAATTGAGAAGCTATTTTCTTGCTGTTATCTATAATGAAGATATTGGCAGCCTTGATTGGCAAAAAGAAAAGCGACATGGTCACAGCCCCATTCCGAAAAGGAGCGTCAACAGAGAGTCAACAATTGTGGGTGTTGCATCTTGTATAATCCAAGGGCTGTGCAACCGCTTTTACCCATAATCGAAGTATTGGCCTCCTTTATAGGCACTATGGTTAAGGTCGGTGTTGCTATACCTAAAAATGAGCGCCAACTGAGCGTCAACAGAGGGTCAACAATCTTGGGTGTTGCATCTTGTATAATCCAAGGGCTGTGCTACAGCATTTACCCATAATCAACGTATTGGTAGCTTTTATGGGCAAAAAAGAAAGCGACATGGTCACAGCCCCAGTCTGAAAATGAGTGTCAAGAGAGCGTCAACGATTTTGGGTGTTGCATCTGGTATCATCGAAGGGCTGTGCTATGGCTTTTATCCATAATCGAAGAATTGGCCGCCTGTATAGGCAATATGGTTAATGTCGATGTTGCTTCACCTGACAATAAGCATCAACAGAGCGTCAACAGAGCATCAACAGAGCATCAACAGAGCATCAACAGACCGTCAACGATTTTGGGTGTTGCATCTTGTATAATCCAAGGGCTGTGCTACGGCTTTTATCCATAATTGAAGTTTTGGCCGCCTTAATAGGCAATATGGTTAATGTCGATATCGCTACACCTGAAAATCAGTATCAACTGAGCGTCAACAGAGCGTCAACACAGCGTCAGCAGAGTGTCAACAGACTGTCAACAATTTTGGGTGTTGCATCATGTGTAATCCAGGGGCTGTGCTATGGCATTTGCCTATAATCTGAGTATTGGCCACCTTAAGGGGAAATCTGGCTAGAGTCGATTTCGCTACACCTAAAAATGAGCGTCACCGGAGCATCAACAGAGCGTCAACGATTTTGGGCATTGCATCTTGTTTAATCCAAGGGTTGTGCTACGGCATATACCCATAGTCGAAGTTTGGCCGCTTTTATTTGCAATATGGTTAGTGTCGATGTCGCTACCACCTTTAACTGAGCATCAACAGAGCGTGAATGATTTTTGGTAATGTAAGTATGGTGATTGGAATGGGATATGCTTGCTGTTATATGTAACCAACATATTGGCAGCCTTTATCAGCAAAACAGCAAGCGACACGGTCACTTCCCCATTCTGAAAATGACCGTCAATGGAGCCTGAACGATTTTTGGTCTTTAGGAATAAGGTTCTTGGTAAGTGATTTGCTCCCTGTTATCCATAACCAACGTACTCGCAGCCATTATAGGCGAATGCGAAACTCATACGGTTACGGCCCCATTCTGAAATTTACTGTCAACCTAGCATCATCTGAGGGCCATGGATTTTTGGTAATGCATATTTTGTAATGAAAGCATCACATGGATATTTGAGCTTATAATAGAACTATTGACCTCCTCCATGGTCAAAAATACAAATTAGTAAAGGAAAAACATGAATTCAAATATCATCGATTTTGCAACCTGCAAAACATGCAAAATGTAATTCCTGGATGTGGAATAATCGATTTTGATTGAGTACTATTGTCAAATAGCAAAGGCAAGCACAGTATATGTATTTACAGATGGACCCGCTGGCCAACCAGCTGAGCACCCGCCCAATCGAGACGGGTAGGGAAATTTCTAATGAACTGTACATAAATCGACAATTCGGGTTTATTGATGACCCATCCTCTAATATGGAGCGAGTTCAGATCCGACCCGGAGACGGATCCGAAGTAACGGTCGAGAACTGTTGCTAACACTAGTTGACATTGCTATACCCAATGTAGTGACTGTTAAAATACAGATTTTGTTTTGTTTGAGTTGATCAAATGTACCAATCTTGACATTAATAATGCGGCTTGCCTCCATGTGGTCTATATCTTGTAATATCCAAAATTTTGCCCAACAACATATTCAAGACAAATTACAATGGGCAATGCCCTGACAGGAACCTTTTCCCACATCCAGCAGGCAAATATGGCATATTAATAAAATGTTCCACACAATAATCTCATCAAGCAAATGAAGGTATGAGTGGGTTGGAACCGGAGAGGGTCCAAGCCTGAAGAGCAGTGCACATTTTCCAATTGAAAATGAACAATCCAGTGGAAATTTAGCAAGAAACATACTTTTTAAACAACGAAGATAATGGGAAATGGATTCAGGATTGTTTCGATAGAGATACTAGTGACCGAAGAATGTGAGTTAAAGATACAGAGACAGCGATCAAGCAAGACCAAGAAAATTTGAGCAATGCTGAAAACCACGATTGACAAGCAGAAAACACAAAATACAATATTGAGTGATATTGAATACTATCAGAGACAGTCTGAGCAATCTCATAGGTTCTGACAATAGGGGGGATGTGGCTTATGTGGACGATGATTGAGAATATACAGAGCTGGACATCCTGAGTGAAAAAGACACACCCATCTGAGTAGTGTGCACAATCTCCAATCTGGTGCTGCAGCACATGAGAAGTATTAGGCACAACCAGATGAAGCTTGAGGAATTGACGGAACCAGAATGGGGAGATGTGGCTCATGACTACCATGAGAGAGATACAAAGTACGGGATGGCTGAATTGAATATTGTGACAGTCATTCAGCACCCAACTGGAACAGTTGCAATCGCACCTGTACTGACAGCTTCTGGATATATCCTGAACACTCTTGCTAGCATCCACGGAAAATCGTAAATGCAAAGTGGGACTTATCAACCATGAAGTAGTTGTGTGAGACAAGGTTCTGGGAACATGCAGCCACCCAAATGCATTACCACTCTCCTGCCCAATGCTGCATCATATACGTCACCAATACACAAACCGAAGCCTGTCCTACCACTGAGCGCTTTCCCCTCCATATAGCTTCCCTACCTCCTCACCACATAGACATTGGATTTAGAAGAATAAAGGGTGACAGCTTGTGCGTCGCTGGACGAATTCACATGCAAATTGGTACTGTTGACAGCATCTCTGATCGAAAAGCCATTCATGTACCAATTTTGCTACTCATCAGCTGGTTCTTGATTTCATTGACCAAGTTGTGAGACACAATATTTCATCTGTGCATATGTGAGGGTCGTAAAGGCCATGCGAATGTTGTAGACTACAAATCCATACAATTGTCAACATACAAACTTGACATTGTCTTTTCTATTATGGAGCAGTGAGACAGAATATTCTGAATTGGAGTCAAATTTACTAACACAATTTATGTCAGTGTTATCATTCAAGTCATAACAGCAGCAGTCAATGCACAATGCAAATCTGTACAACAGATGACTGCAATTCTGCATTCATCCATGCATCCAACTGCAGAACACTTGTCTCAGACCTGCTGCACATTGTCGAGATTTTGAAAATTGCTCATAGTAGGTCATCGCAATTGAGGGGAAGAAGCTGGATCAGGTAATGTGAGGAGGTCGTGCTATGTGTATGTAAATCTAGTGGCTCGATCTACGTACTGTTATTAGCTGCCAAAACGCGCCAGAATGTGATAGACCTACGTGATTCATTATTCAAATAATGTGCATAGTCGTGGATCCGAAATTGAGAGGCCTCAAAGCTTTTAGATACAAATAATTATTCATAGAAATTATATATTGGCTGTCAATAATGACTATATGCATTTTGCATACAATTATTGAGCATACAATGACTGTTAGTATGTATTTAGGGTGAGTTTCAACAGAGCGTCAATGATGTTTGGTCTTGTAAGTCAGGTAATTAAAAAGTGATTTGGTCGTTGTTATATATAATTAGAGTTTTGATTGCCTTTACAGGCAAACTACAAAGTGACACCCTCCCTGCCCCATCTTGAATGTGAGAGTCAACAGAGAGTCCACAATGTTGGTCTTGTACCTTTTGTAATCTAGGATGCACTAGATTGCAGACATCTATAAACAAGGAGTTTGCTGCCTTTAGAGGCAGATAAGCAACAGATGTTCCTGTGACAGCCTTCTGGACTGTAACAACTTAAATCATTTACAAAGCTGCAACTAAGTGTTCATGAGTATTTTAGCCTATAAAAACAGTCAAAACATTAAATATAGACAAAAATGGCCACATCACCACTTGATTAACCAAGATGCAAAGTGAATAATTGATGACGCTCTGTTGACCCTTGTTTACAAGATGGGGCGCACAGTGTGTCACTCTCTCTTTTACCTACAAAGGTGGTGAATATCACATTTATGAATGTTTGCTACCAATTGGCATTCAGATTACTCAAGATGGAAGACCAACAATCATTGACGGTCTGTTGACGCTCATTTTCACAATGGGGCAGTGAATGCAGCTATTCTCTTTCTGATTATCATCTTGGCCAATTAATAGAAAAAAAACAATAACATAGCAAGGTCAAGATGTTGCTATTAACAGTAGAATTTCTGAATGCGACCATAAATCAAACTACCAGAAAACCAGAACTGGAGACTGGAACTGACAGGTCCAGCCACACACAGCAAAACCCATGTGTTGACAGCTACGGGTATAGGTTTCACCACCCAAGAGCCTGAGGGTTGGGTATTAGGATGGGACTGTAACTGAACTGAACAGGTTGTGTGTTCTGAACCCAGACTACTAACTGGTTATCGGGATCCATTGCCAATACTAAGGCTGTCTGTAGTATCTCTTCTCCAATGGGACCAATTGTGTACTCCAGTAGCCAGACATGCTGGTTGCCTGCAAACTTGGTTGGCAAAGTTGTGTCGAATGTACAAATGACTGGCACAATTGTCATGCTGGCAGGATCATCATCAGCACTTGCCCACCACCAACTGGCAATGTTGATTTCACTATATGTTCAGCAAAATTCAAACTTAACAAAGTGCACTCATTCACAATTGAACTGTACCTGAAATAGAATGCATGCTGCAAATAGCTCTATACATTTGAAAGGATCCTGCTGGTATAACATTCCAAAGATAGGTTAATCTTATTCAAATGAACTGACATTGTGGATCCCAATATCGAGTTTAGATCAGAGTAGTCACATGGCATTTCCCAATTTGAATGATCCAATTACGAGATTATCCAATGTACACCTCGAATGTTGATTCATCCATGTATTTGTACACTGTTTCAATTGTTTGCGCTGTTGAAAGTTATGTGCAGACCAAAATGGATTCCTTGGATTCCAGAGTTCTCAGTACCTGTGATGCTTGTTATCCAATCCAGTTGCTTTGCCATATGCTTTCCCCCCATCAGTTTACACTCCAATGATATACCTATGAGTCTATTTGTATGTTGCATTAGGTGTAGATGTTAGATCAGAGTGATAGAGGTCTACAGTTTCTTTGTCAGGAGTATGTCGAGGAGGTGGTGCACTGGGTAAGTTGTGTACAGGTAGGTTATGAGTGTGACCAGATTATTTATGACCAGTCAGGTCCACCTACTGAAGTCAACCCATGATGGCTCAGGCCCAAACTGAGTCTGCAGTTGTTATCATCCCATCACATAAGAGCCATTCAACCTTCGAGATTGGTTGATCCTGTTAATTGTGAAACTCTACTCGGTTCTCATTGAGTATTATCTTCATTCAAATGAACCATGTGAGAGGTATCTGGTATGTGTTGACTCAAGTCAACCAATGGTCTGCATAGACATATTGGAACCAATTATGATGGTGCTTCAGGGTGTGATTTCAAGCTTCAGAGATACTGGTTTGAGAGCAAGTTAGCAGAGGTTAATGTATCACTTTCAAAGCAGCGTAGCACCCCAGCAATTATGGGGAAAGAGAAATACAAAGTCAACTGACAATCAGTTATTTTCAGAATGCAAAATATATATCTCCTTATTTCATAGCATACTCATGTCACTCACCTGCTGATAATCAGTTGTAGAGAAGAGAAGTTTTCATTTGTCATCACTGTAATCGAGTTTAGATACTGATCATCATATCCTGCTGGAATTAAAATAATTGGCCTGTGGCTACAACTATGCGAGATTAATCTATGTTTCATCTTAGAAGCAGCTAATAATAAGTTGGTGAGTTTTGTAACCATCCGTATGCCCACTCAATTATGACATAGAATATATATCATAGGCAGGTAGAATATTTGCTTTAGCAATGATCATTGACATGTATTGCAGATCCAAGGAGAACAATGATATTTTGGCAAGCAGAACAATAGGAAACTATCACAGTGGTTACGGGACTCATTGAACTTGTATTGAATAAAGTTGCATGGTCATACATGTACTAATTGTGGGTTATATCCCTAGTCATGCCTAGCTGGAAGCTGGAAATAAGTTCTTGTTGGGATCCTGGAGATATTACTTTATATCCCTTCTACAACTTTCACAGTCATGGAATTGTACAAACATCAGTATCATTCCAAGATTCAAGTAATCCAATATGAGCATATAATAAAGAAAGGCCACACAAGTGTAATTATGGTCTCTATTTCACCACTGGGTCAAATTGATCAAAGGTGTGGTAAAGTACCACAGTATTGGACAACAGAGTGGGATATTAGAGATCTTCATTGTGCCAAAGGTCACTGCTCCCTCCAATCCACTCAACCATAGTCCAATTTATTCTGCATTATGTCTCGCATCTATATTAGTTTACTACTGTGTTGTGCTCAGAGCATGTCAACGAATGCATCTCCACTGAACAGAGCAAATACAAGTCCACCAGGTCGTGTATTTGCTTCACAACAACAATCAGACAGAAACGTGAAAATAGTGGAAAATTGTTTTCAATTTGCCACCAGCAAAAACAGTTCATTTGGAAACAATACTAATTAACTTCATCCACTGCATGCATATGGATAACCTCCTTTACAGCAGCCTATTCCAAATGCATTTCAGTTTTACCACTGTTCTCCATCCTACACGACATCTAGTTTGCAACCAAGTACCAGTTCAACCGAAGAATTTCTCAGTTATTAGCCAGGATGGCAAGAATATGAACTCTACCAACGCTGTTATGGCGGGTCTCAAATGTTTCCCCCTCTGCAGTATTCAGACTGCGGCCATTATCTCCAGGTGTATCGCAACTACCCCCAGCACCACTGGGACACAGTCAAATCATTCAGCTAACAACATCCAGCACTTCTCCACACTGACCTCTTTCTGGCGCACCAGGGGGACTCCGCATTTACCTCCAAAGGGAACCATTCCGGCATGTGCCGGAACTCTGGAATACATATATTGCCGCAATTGCAGGCTTGCCACTATTGCCAGAGCTTATGAATAATGCATTTGATGTATATGATGAGAGCAATGCTTTGTTGGACTTGAGCAGAGCAGCAGGCAATATCCCAATCAGCGGAATGCATATGGAATCCTGCTTTACACAATGTGTAAAAAGTATAAGGCAGCCCAACTTCATTGTATTAAATAAGTGGAAGAACATCTGAGTGGCTGGCTTCCATGAAAAGAAGCAATAGGAAGTTATCCAGTCACAGAAGCATTTGGAACAGCTTCAAGATGGACCCCTCCGCTGTGAGATAGTGGATGCAGTAATGTTGGTATCATCTAAGAACGGGCTGTAGTGTGAAGATTTTAATAATGTGGATTGGATTCAGTAACAGTGCATTGAGATGGTTTTGAAAACATGTGCAAGTGAGGTTCAGAAGTCAGAGAAAAAGGGAAGGCAAGACAACAAGCAACCAGTGATGCATTTCGAAGAGCCTGCAGGCAAAATGGTAAGACATTACCACTGAGAATTACCACATACTGCTTTCATAATCATGATTTGCGGGGTGTCAAATGGCAGCATTCACTTAACACCTGCCACACAACCCCAAGCCTTCTATTCAGATATGACGCACTGCGAGATGATTGTATTTCAGTTCGTTGAAATACACAGTGGTGTGAAAGAGCCAAAAAGCCTCCCATGGGAATTCAGTTGCACCTTGGAGCAGGACAAATTGGACAAAGACTATGTGGGATTTCACAGACATGGGCCAATGTGAATTACCCCATTTGTGGACAAATTTCATGTAACAGTTGCCTTTGGTATGCTTTCATGTTGAAACTTTACTATAATTTGATGCTGCTGTTGTTAGACGAACGGAGAGCTACTGGGGAGGGCATTGCGGAGCATGTAATTAGACCAGCTAAGGAAATTCCTGCTAGCCATGTTGAGGCTGGACATACCCAAATGAAAATCATTATTCAGAGAAATTGCAATTGGCTACAGTGGATGGAAGATTGAAGGGAGGGGAGCATGGCAGGCATCGGGGAAAAGGCATTTTCTCACATGTAATTTACGGTAAGCAATATAACCTCCGGTAGTCTGCCATAACAGCCATAATGGTGGAGAATGCAATTCGGGCAAGAGCCATTCAACGTAATACGGACAACAACTGCATAACACAGCATAAGCTTATGGTACTATTTCTACCTCACACCGTTACTTTGGTGTACTAACTAACTGCTCCCGGGGTGATAGCGAGATTGGTTGTGCACGACATGGTGTAATCAAGTATGCTAGATCTGCACTATTCACCGATTGGAAGAGGCTACTGGTGCATTCGCACGATCTTGTCAGAACTCATGGTCGGTTGTCACGGTTGTTGCCCTGAGCTGGTCGGAGACTCCACATGCTATCCCCGTGGTCCTGTCACAGCCCATTGTCAGCTGTCAGAATCCACATGTATAGCCACCCTGATCTTGTTAGAGGCTTCTTACGCTTTCGCTCTAGTCTTGTCAGAACCCACTGTCAGCTGTCATAGTCTGCACATATAGTTCCTCTGATGTTGTCAAAGTCTTCTGATGCTGTCACCCTCGGCTTGTCAGAGCCCACCGTCAGCTGCCTGAGTCCGCAATGTATAGTCATCATGATCTTGTCAGAGGCTCCTCATGCTGTCATCTTGACCTTGTCAGGACTCACAGGCAGCTATCAGAGTCTCTATATGTATTTGACCGATTGCCATTCTAATCATCATTTTAGAACCATTTACATGTTGAATCAAGTTTGGTTTGTTTTACATCCATTGTATCCTAAAAATAATCTGTTAAATTAAATATATACTATATACACAAGCAGCTATACGTTCTCATCGTCCTATTGCCGTCTTAGACTTTCACCGTGTGGCGGCAGGTGCTGTCTGATCTCGACCATTGATTGCATTCATCCTGTCCATATGTATCGCCAGGATCCTGTTTTACATGTCTGGTGGGATACTTTCCCATCGTTCGAATAGATCATGAAAAGTGCCTACTCAATGTCCGATACGTATGTCCGCAATGGAGATCTGCATACCATTACATTTATCTGCTTCAAATACCACGTGGAGTAAACTGCCACCAGCCCAGTTGTCCAAGGAATGCTTTACTACAGTTGCAGCAACTAACAAACACTCTGGTGTCACCTGATCAGTAAAGTGGGATGTATATGGCCGTCCCATGGAATTACGCTTTGAGTTTACGAAAAAGGTTTTTGCCCTCCTGCCCGATAGTAACCAATGCAGCAACGTCTTTTTCAGTATCCAAGTTGATTGTCAGAACATTCAAGGAATCAATTGTTTCAGTCATACTTCGTTCTTGCAGTCTGAATGATGATAACTGTATGTGCCAGAAGTTACTGGCCTTCTTACTAGCTGTTGGTGGGGATCATTCGAAACGGTCAGAAATATAGTAGCATATAGATCGTTCACTACTTCACAAGCCTGATCAGTGTGGAGGGCTTGGGCAGTGGATTGGCAATCCGCGAGCGTGGTTCTCAGTGCTAGTGAGCACGACTCGAAATATGCGAATACTTACTGTGTGGCTAGCTGCTTTTGAGACGTCAAACACCATGATTGCTGCACTCAGAATTTCATATGCTTCATTGTAGCTTTCCTTGGACAGTTTGTCGACCTTGACTGGGTATAGTTTAGCGCAATGAATTCTACAAAAGAATGGATCTCAGGCAATGTCCCAGCAATCTTTTGGCACCCCAATGTTACCGACCTTATGCTTTTGCCAGCGGCCAGTATCAATGGGGGACATATTCTGCTTTTGCATCTAGATGTTGCCTAAGTCAGAGAGGTTGCACAAAGTGAAAGCCAATAAACGAATATTGCGCTTACCTGCTGAGTATAGTGCTCCTGGTTCCCTGGAGGAGTGTCATGGGGTGAAATGGAATGACTATGTATTGCCAGCTAGAGGGTTGAATGTTGAATGTGGGTGTAGATATTACCCCCCCCCCCCCCTGAGTTGCCAGGAGAAAGAATGGTCAATCCCATCTACGTATTGTCAGTCAGCAATGCAGGGGTGGACATTTGTGCTCCTAGTATCCCCTCACTGGTTGCTGGATGAAGGACTAGTTGTTCACACCTATAAATTGTCAAAGTCAGACACAAATGTCAAGCTGGATGCATCACTACACCACCTTGGTTGTTCAAACTGGAAGAACAACAACCGCCACTTTATATGTGGAATCATTGACGGGCGGATAACGGTTCATCGTCATCGTCATCGTCATCATCATCACAATCACTCATCCTCTGGCCTTCTGAGCTCTTATTGCGGCCATTATTGCTCGCAAATCAGTGGCGCTGTCAGACATTTCCATCAGAGTTAGTCCCTCCACTACTGGCGCCGCAGGTTTGATTATCGCGGCCACTGCTAGCTCCAGAATTTCTAAAAGGCTTGCTAGTGCTGCTGCTAGATCTAGTTCCGTTTGTCATTGTGTGCATTGTATGTTGTGCAGATTCATGTTGGGTGTATCCGCTGTACATGTACACGGAATCCATGGCTCCCCACTCTTCATTTTGTAGTGCATTTCTATCTCCCCTAACCTGAAAACATCCTTGTCAGAGTCGAATATAAAATCAAAAATATTGGTTCCCATGTCAGAGTGATGGTCCATGTGTAAGTCGAAGTTCTACTGTAAACACGTCACAATCAACTTCATTGTGAGAGTTGAGCTTATACCGTATACATTGAGTGTTCTGTGTCAGAGTTGAAGTAATTACCATATAGGCGAGGTTGCTTCCAGTGTTAGAGTACAGTACTTGCCAGAGTTAGGGTGATTGTCAGAGTTAGGTGATTGTCAGAGTTAGGGTGATTGTCAGAGTTAAGGTGATTGTCAGAGTCAAAGTTATACTGTGTACGTTGGGTCTCCCAAGTCAGAGCTGAAGTAATACCATGGTATAGGTGGGGTTGCTTCCCATGACAGAGTGGGGTGGTTGTCAGAGTGAAGGAAATTGTCAGAGTTAAGGTAATTGTGTCAGAGTCGAAGTTATATCATATACGTTGGGTCTCCCAAGTCAAAGTTGGAGTAATGCCCTATTATAGATGAGGTTGCTTCCCATATCAGAGTAGGGTGGTTGTTAGAGTTAAGGAATTGTTCAGAGTTAAAGTAATTGTCAGAGTCAAAGTTATACTGTATACATTGGGTTTCCCCATGTCAGAGTCAAAGTTATACTGGACTTTCCCATGTTCATAGTCAGTTATAGGTTCCATAAGGTAGAATTAATATTGTCCAACATTGTTAAGTTTCAGTAATCTGCCACTCTTCCCAACTGTATTTTTGTGCACAAACCCCTATGTTGAGCCACACTAAAAGACCCTTCTCACACAACCACTCTGGGATCCTGCTCTGCAGATCCCACAATTCAGGTGAATCTCGAGACTCCACAGTATGGTCTTTACTGATATGCCAGTGGAAGGGGCAGAAACAGTTGCGAATGGTGTGCACTGGCAAGTCCGGCCAGATCTCTCCACCAGTGATCCGCAGGCAACGGCTACTGACCCGACCTGAGCGGGAACAAACCGAGGGCCATATAATTCAAATATTGCATTGAAAGTAGTGTAGCATCATGAAACTGCACATAGTTGGAGGTCGATGGGATCTGAGGTGCAGCTCTCCAATGTATGGGAGGAGCTACCTACTAAGCACTTTCAGGAGGAAACTTACTTATTCAAGTATCGGACAACGCATATCCCTATGGGTAATAGTTCGTGATAGCTCCACTGGATATGGGTGGTTAGGCCTCCTACATGGGCTGCTGAGAAAGGTTTAGTTGGACCCTGCGGGCTACTATTATCCCTAGCTGACCCTCCAAACTGCTTTATCCCTGCAGCTGAGGCTGTATGGCCATTGCATTAAAGACAGAATTTCAACAATGAAATGCTTAATATTGCTGTAAATTACTCTGAGTCTTTCAGAGAGAGTGGAGTGTGAGAATATTGCCACAATTTGCGAAGTACAGTGGTAGAGAAGGTGTTATACACCAAGTGCACTAACTTAGACTAATATAGGATCTGTGTGGTACGGCCACCAGCATTCATGACTACTAGTGTTCCCAGATCTAAATTTGAGTTTGTAGATAGTGTCTGCTATACGAAATTGGCACTTGTGGTTGTAAGAGTAGGATGTGATTGTCAGAACAACCTGTCAGTGCAACCTGTCACAGCAATCTTGTCAGAGTGACCTGTCAGAGCAATCTTGCCAGAGGGACAAGTCAGTGCAACCTTGGCAGAGCTGCATTGTACTCGATTGGGACATTTCACTCACAACTGGGCTATGTATGTGATTTAAATGGATGAATCAATGTCACTGACCGATTCTGGTAGTTTACTGTGTGGCCCGGGGACCGGGTAGATGAATTAATGTCATGGACCCATTATTAGATTACTTGTGTAGCCCGGGAATTGGGTGTTACTTCAGCAGATCTTGGCAACTGTATTTTGGGAGTATGTAGTATACTTATAGGTTGTAGAGTACTATGGTAGCACCATCACAGGCACTAGAATACGTACTTGCGTACGGCATAGATTTACATTCTCTACCCACAACGTTGTCTACCCAGGACGTTCTCTATCCCCACCATTCTCTACCCACAACGCTCTCTCCCTAACTACGCTACAATTCCTGCTGCAACTGGACACTCGTCCCAAAGCCTCAAATGGTACAATTCGGGCGATAATATATTGGTTGACGAGACGAAGAGAGGGGCAGATACTCCAAGTATCGGCTTTGCGGCGAAGCCCAGGAAATATGTGTCATGTCAAATCTGTATTCGAAAGCGTACATGCATCGCTGTTCCGCATTGTGTCTATCTCACATATCCGAAGTGTATACACACTAATGAAATCCTTGAGCGTACAACAGGGTGGTATGGATATCTCATTGGATAGGACTAGTGTGCAGCATCACTGTAGAATGATATTTGTTGCTTCTTTATGTCTTTGGTGATTGGTCTTAGCATGTATCAGACTTAAGTTATTTTGGTTCAGTTATATATTGTGGTGTCCCTTCAATAGGGTTTTAACATGTACCGAAACCATTGTTCATTGTCGCCTTGACTGTAGAGGACTTGCTACGCGATTTGCTTGAAGAGTGGTTACTAGTACATATTTTGCATTGTAAAATGATGAAGACGTTTTTTCACCGAGCATTGTCATGTCAAACTCTTTTGATAGTCATTGTCGGAGTAGTTGTCAGGTTGTTGTCACAGTTGTTGTCAGGTTGTTGTCACAGATGTTGTCAGAGAACTGCTGTCAGAGGGCTTCTGTCAGAGTGACCGCTGTCAGAGAGCTGCTGTCAGGGCTTCTGTCAGAGTGGCTGCTGTCCGAGTGGCTGCTGTCAGAGAAGTTCTGTCATACAGCTTCTGTCAGAGTGGCTGCTGTCCGAGTGGCTGCTGTCAGAGAAGTTCTGTCATACAGCTTCTGTCGGAGTGGCTGCTGTCAGAGAGCTGCAGTCAGAGGGCTTCTGTATGAGCGGCTGCTGTTGGAGTCAAAGTCAGCAACTAAATTACTCCATTCATCGGTACTAGCCATCTATACAGCTCGCAACCTTCCAATTTTAATGTTAAGATGCTTTGATGATAACAATGCTTTAGAACTCAGACTGATTTAAGTCTGGAAAAAGGTAGATTTATACATTGATGGATAACCACTCAAAATCGGGTCCTGTTTTACAGTTAGCATTTCTATTTACAATGTCATAACAGTGAAAACCCAGATTTTTCTTTGTTCAAGCCGAACAAATGTACTAAACTTTTCATGAGTGACGCAGCTCGCCTCCAGGTGGACCACATCTTGCAACATCGCACATCTCGCCGACCAGCAAAGTCAACACAAAATCCAATTTTCAATACTCCGAAAAAGAACCTATCTGCTATTCTGGGAGCCAACTATTGCAAAATAAGAATCCAGTCCACTTGATGACCTCAACCTGCAAATGAAGGCAAACTCAGCTTCCATGCGAAAAGAGTCTGTGCCTTAGGAGCATTGTGCAGGGTACGATCTAAATAAACGAATTCAGCAGCAAACAAATGAGAAACTCAATGTTTAAGCAACATAGACCAAGAGCAATGGATCAAGGATTTTGTGAATAGTGATACTGCTGTAGCATGAAAGCGAGCTCAACACAGAGAGACTGCCATTAAGGAAGAGAGGAAAGATATGAGAAGTTATGAAAAGGCCGAATTGAGAACAAGAAAGCCCGAAACAACTTCAAATAAGATGTTGTATGCTATCTGAGACAATCTGAGCAATGTTGCAATGTTTGGGTAATGAGGACGATAAGGCAGATCCGAATGCTGATGCCTTTGATACTGAGCTGTGCAAGCTGAGCTAAGATGATGAACCCAGCTGGGTGATGGACACAATCTCCAAAATGACAGAGCAGCACATGGAGAGTGTTCGGCAGAAGCAGACATAGGTTGATGAATTGAGGCATCCGGGATGGGAAGCATGTACACGGCAACTTCCATGGGAGGGATACAATGGATGGGCTGGTGGAATTGAAGGATCTGGCAGTCGTTCAGCTGGAAATCGAACAATCTGCAGCCTCACCAAAAGCAACAGCATTGGGAGACCTCATGGAGACTCATGTTATCATCCCTGGAAAATCCCAGTTACCCAATGGGACATCCCGACCAGGAAGTAGTCACATTAGGCATTGTTCCAGGGAATAACATTCACACAAACACATTGCGTCTCTCCTTCCTGACATGCTGGGTGATTGTCACTGATTCAGAAAGTGCAGCCCATTAAAACCATAAGCTCTGGCACGTGGATATAGCCTCCCTGACTAATTCTCATATAGGAGTCCGACTGGGACAAAGGAATGGTGACATCTCGTGTGTCCTTAGGACAATACATTGGCGTATTGCTACGGTACATGATATATCTCTTTGAAAAGCAATTTGTGTATCTGGCTTGCAAAGTGTCAGCTCTTACTTGATTTCAGTGACCACATTGTGAGACATGAGAATTTCTCTATTCATGTGCAAGGGTCATAAGGGCCATGCAATGTTCAACACTCCAACCGAGGTTGATAGACAACCAACGAACTTGATATTGTCTTACCTGTTACTGCTCTGTGAGAAAGCAAAAACTCAATTAGAGACACAATGTATTAACAAAATATATGTCAGTGATGCCATACAAGTCATAGAAGGAGCTGTGAATACGCAATGTAAACCTGTATGAATCACAACAGTCATACTGCATTCTTCCAGGTATCGAACAGCATAACTCTCAGCTAAGTCCTGGTTCACAAAATCTAAATTTTGAAAATTGCTCAATTTAGGTCATGAAAATCAAGGAGAAGGAGTTAGACTATGAAAGGTGAAGAAGTTGGGCTATATATATCAAAACTTTCGTATGGATCCACATGCAGTAAATTCCCCACCAAACATGCTTAAACATGATAGGCCTATGTTGTTCATCACTTAGATAATGTGTCCAGTGGTGGAACAGATGTTAAGATGCTTCGATTCGTGTAGATGCAAATAATTATACATAGCACTGATATACAGGTTCTCAGTAATGACTTTATGCGTTATTCCATACAGTTGTTGAGCATAGCATGTGTGTCAATATGTCTTTAAAGTGAGCATCAACTGAGCGTCAGTGATTATAAATTTTACTCTTTCAGCATTTCAAGGGCTGGATAGTAACATCCTTCCAACGTCAAAGTATTGGTGGTCTCAATAGGTAAACAGAACAGTGACAGCTAGTTGCCGCATCCTAGAAAGAAGTATTGATTGAGTGTCAGTGATTGTTGGTCTTGTATTTTGGATACTCAAAGTGCTCTGCAATGATATAAACTCTTAATCCAAGTATCGGCTGCCATTATGGGCAAAAATGCTAGTGATGATATCACTACCACTTCCTGAAATTGAGCAGCAATGGAACGTCAACGATTTTTAGTCTTGGAACTTGAATATTCAAAGGGCTGTGCAACTACAGTAACCAATACTCAAAGAATTGGGTGCCTCTTTGTGCAAAAATACAAGTAACGATATCTCTACCACCTCGTAAAATTGCGGGTCAATGCAGAGTGAACAGTTTTGATCGGGCGCAGTTAGCTACACAGGAGGAAGCTGCATTGCATTGTTTCTAAATTGAATTTTTAACAGTCAGTCTTTTCAAGATGTTGTTGTATACAACTTCACAACCATCCATGCAATGTCTCACAGAACTTGCTTATTTCATTGTTGTAGTACCAGAGTCAATATTTTCGATCCACCTTTCAACTTTACTATGATGTAACTGTTGACTGTCCCTCTAGTCTAAATATGCAGCGTTCAAATTCCTACAGCAATGTCAAATTCGAAATCTTCAAAAACCACATTGTGAGTGGTTATAATACCTGCAAAAACGAACTATGTATTTATTTGTAATTTGAGAGACGTTACTTTACAAATGATCTTTGATATTTGGTGGACTGGGATGAATGTGGGCTCAAGGCATTCTATTCCTTGCATTAATTCTAGACATGCACCTTCAAGGTGTATCAATTTGAATAGGAGAATTGAGTAGACCAGTACATTAGGCATCATGTGTATCGATTGTCAACAAGTTCTTCGACATCCAACAATGGGACCAGCTCAACAGGGAAACACAAGCTGGCAAAAGTGCGCATCGCAAAGTAAAAAGAAATAATACGATTCAACCATACGAAACTGCCATGTTCAATGGTTGATGAAACAGTATTGCCCATACTGAAGAGGCAATGAAGCTGAGTAATTAGAATAGTAAGTTTGCAAAGCATATTCATAATCGACAGTTAGGTTATATCTACATTAACTTAATGGACAGAGAAAATATTCCAATCTGGCAGCACAGAATGATGTAACTGCCAATTGTCAACAAGACACCTGGAATCACTTCCTTATGTTAGGATTTGTTTGGCTCATATTCAAATCAAAACTGTATGAAATCTGGATCCACTAGTGTCATACAATGCATTTCAAAGCGAGCTGGTTGTACTGTCCACCAGCACCATTAGCAACATTTGCAGGTGAAAATTATCGCTGACTGTGGATGCAATGAAGAAGCAATTGACACCAAGGAATAAAGCTAGTCTAGCTTTAGACGGGTGGACAACATTAAACACATTAGCCATAATGTTAGGCATTGCTTACTACATCAATCGAAATTAGGCAGTACATGAAGTCCATCTCATCATTGATATGGAACATAGCCTATTCAGTTCCTATTTCGAAAGCTAATAAATGATGATAGGTCAAGGGTCAATATACTGTGGGACAGCTGGCTGAACATTTGAAAGAAGAGCTGAATCATTTTGAGCTTACCAATGGCCGTGTAGTTGGAATTAGTACTGTTAATGCTTCCTCAACCTACTTGATGACTACTGAACTGCAATCAACCTGTGAGGCCTCCAAAATCGAGTGGCCTCCATTGAAAAACCACATACCATTCATGGCACACATTCTTCAGCTTGTTTCAAGTGTATTTATGAGCGGTGTCAGTACAAAAGGCCAGAGCAAGGCTTAAAAAGAATCTGAGTGCGATCAACAAGTTGGAGCCAATGAAAGCATATGGATTGGGATTGGTCAAAGACTTCAAAATGTGGGCGTTGATGGAATCATCAAGACGTCGGCCATGAGTGCAGGTTTTGGAAACATTAATCATAATGTATGTATGTCAAGAAATGTTCAAATTCCTGAAACTGACCTTTGGATTGCAGCAATTGCTTGCTGTATTGATTACACTGACACTAGGTCGTCAAAAGACTTTCATTGGCTATCAAAAATCCAACGGACAAATCGCAGAACAATCAATTGAGGATGTCAGAACAGATTCGAATTCGATATTACTATTGTGTGAGGCAGCCTATCAATTACAGAATTCATCTCCCACTTGCTCAAAAAGCAAAATTAGAAGGACTACTGGCCACTCTTTACAACACGGAATGACAGGACCATCGTCAACAATGTCTTGGAAGTGTGAAGGCGATTTCGAAACTGTGTGCTGTGGATGTCAATACGTTATAAGGTTACTCTGCATCAGAGTATCATGGTCTACCAAGACATGTTCGATCAGCTCGATGCGGTTATGGGATCTTCCCTATGCAGATGACTAAATCGAACAAAGACTAATACTTCACGGTGAGGTTTGCACTACATAGGCTGTGCAATTATTATACTGAGTATTCTCCAACAATGAGTATTCGTCTCAGTTCGGCAATATCCTACATCCTTTCAGAAAGGTGTGTGCGTCTAGACAATGGGATAAAGGAGGGAATAATATTCCTGAGAACGAGACTTCTTATACTATCACATACCAGAAGGTGTTTCTGATGTGTGTGGAGAATGAATACTGTGCAAAACATAGATGTTTGCCTATCATGATACCCAACAGAGTACTAAGCAACAATCGCTTCCCCTCCACAACAACTTCTACATCTTATCAATCCTCTTTTGATCCAATTGTTTGGTCCCGTCATGATGAACATTACTTAACCCCTATAATTGTCGCTCAAACAACACCCCAACAAAGCAATCACGCAGCATGCAGATTATCAGAGGCAACTCTGTATTTGAAATTCACAGGCTGGAGTTATGAAAGAACTGCAGGCAAGTTTATCCGAATTCGAATTATTACCACACTGGCTGTATGGAAATGAGCAGTACATAGTGCATACCAGATATCACTGACTGGTGGAGTCAACAAGCCGGAAGGCATTCATTGTACGCCGATCTCGCTTATGTGGCAAGCGATACAATGTCTAACATTCCACATGGTGGGGGAATCCAGGCCAGCTGTACCCATGTAGGAGACTTTATCGGCTGGAGGCAGTCAACAATCACAGTCAAGACCCTTGGGAAAAAGTCTTACTAATGCAGAGTGCTGGAGCCAATGATGTGATATTGGCAGGCGATGACCTTGGATTGCATACAACGCAAACTAAAACTGACTTCGCAATGAGGAGAGAGGCAGAGTAACAAACACTGTACAGAATGGCCAATGTCCATGACTGTTTGAAGATGTGGCAGGGCAGCCAAAACATAAGTACTGTACAGAATTAATCTCATGCTCAAACGAAGGAAATGACAGCTATAGAATACATTTCAGATAAAGAGATTGTCATAGCAGGCTGGTCAAACCTTCAACATTATGGTGTGGCTGCATTGAAATGGTCAGAACGATCATCTTTGCCATCAGCTTGGTCTCCAGATAATATCCCTGGTGGACAAACTCCAGGAATAAATGTCTGGCAAATAATAACAATCGACTGTCATTCTGCCAAAGGTGATCAGGTTTGGACACCTGAAAGCATTTCAGATACTGAAGAGTGGCATATCTTGAATTGTGGCTTGGAGAATTCAATTGAAAGCGAAGATAGCTGGGAGGCAGACGATGAATCCAACATAGTACTGGACAAAGATATCAAGGATCCAGCAAGCCAAGACGAGCAATCTCTGAGCGCTGCACCAAATGTTCCTGGATTGATTCGGCCAACATGGAGGTAAAAGCATTACACACAGAAATGGTTGATGACGGTCAATGTAATAGAAGGGAGAAGGGGTGAGGGAAACAGCATAATTTAGGACAGAACGTGTCAATATGGTTTCACCAGGGTCTTAATATTGTGTGACTAAGAGTTTCAGGCAGAGAAATATTATGGGAGAATAGTAAGCCGTCGTGTGTGAACATTGTTTGACAAGCTGACATATAGCAAGCAAAATAGATTGTTTTGCAAGATGTATGAATTTTAATTACATGTGAGTGACCGGAGCAAGAATATTATTGGGCTTGGCTTAGCCAAAGGGCCAAGTCTCAATTGGTCTGGATGGTGACCAATAAGTTCAAATTAACATAAATGAAAATGTTAATGACATCAGAGTGTCCATACACAATAACATAATATGAGCGTCCATGAGTCGTCAACATTTTCTTGTCTTATAAGTAAGGTAATTGAAAAGTGATTTGGTCACTGTTATGCATAACTAATGCATTGGCAGCCTTCATCAGCAAAGGAGATGGCATAATAATCACTACCAGATTCTGAATGGCCATGGCAACGAAGTGTCGACTGTATTTGGCTTTGCACATTGGGCAATATACCTGGCGATTGGTTGCAGACCTCCATAAATAAGGCATTGGCCGCCTTTAGTGGCATTATGAAAAGTGACATGCTCCCTCCCCCAACCTAAAAATGAGTCTCAGTGGAGTATCAACGGTGCTCAGTACTGCATCATGGGTATTCTATCTGTTGTTTTGTGGCAAGAATTCATATACGTTGTAATGGCAGCCTTTTCAGGCAAATCTGTACATGCCAACTGCATTACGCTATCATGGTAACAAGTATCAATGGAGCATCAACAGTTTCTGGGCTTGCGAGCTGCACACTCAATCCGTCGTGCAGATACTTGAGCTCCTAACACAACTATTGATCCCCTTGATTTGTAGAAATACACAATTAAAAAGGAGCAACATGAATTCTGAAATAATCGATATTGAAAACTGCAAAACATTCCAAAAGCGATTACTGGTTGTTGAATAAGTGATTTTGGTAAGATACTATTATTAAACTGGAAAAACAACAGCATTATATGAATCTACTAATTGACACACTGCACAATCCGCTGATAACCTGCTCAATTCAGACAGACTGGGAGGTTTCCATCTAATAATGCCACAATTAAATGCTGCAGTGTATTGACAACCACTTCCACAAATTAGGCAATGGTTTCGTTTTGACTGGTACCCAGACCTGAAGTGGCATTCCGGAGCTGTTGCTACCACTAGGCACGCTACTTTCTTATTAGCAACAACACTCTGCATGTAATCAGCACAGAGTTCAGGATTACAGTTTTGGATGAGCTCGAGGTATTGCTGGTGTCTGTTGGATTACTATTTCTTAACTAATACAGTGTGACCCAGTTAAATTGTATAATACAGATTTCTTCCCTCTACTATTACCTGTAGTCAACTTATTGTAAGTGTTTGTTGCCAACAACTGAACCACTTATCAGCGAAAACATATACAAGGTATTGATATCGACCAGGTACATCTAATTCCACAGAGAAAACTTGGAAGCTTTTGATTGAATTCTTTGTAATTGGTATATGTTAATATTTTCAGTATGGCTATACTAGATTACTAGTTATCAAGAGGTGTACTTGATACTTGCAATGCATTCACCATATGTTTAAGAGTTAAAACACTTTCATATTGAATTCAATATACCAATGTAGATATGATTAGAGTGAATATATCAACTAGCATAAGCTGACTATTTGAAATTTGTGGATATTAATACTACTTCTTCTCTAAAACAGTTTAACATTATATTCTCAATATGTCAATTTATAGTTGTAGTACTGATTCACCATATTACAATATTGTAGTTTCTTTGTATTCTGCACTTAGTTTACAGTATATTGGCACCCATACAACAATGTGTGGATGGGAAAACTCCAATCTATCTACTACTGTATATATATCATAAGTTGTTGCAATGCGTATTTCATAATTTTCTGTACTCAGTACTTTAAGTGAAACTGTTTTGAACAGCTTTGGTTTTATTGTATATCATGATGAAAATATTACCTGTATACGGATAGCATTCAATATACATTGTTAATAGTATCTGCATTGGAAGGGAGTATTTTGGCTAATACAATTAGTGATAAAGATGTAAGTTACAACCAACCACATTTCTGTCACTGTTATTGCTGATGATTAGTGTTAGCAATGATTCAGGACCATCAATTCGGGTCCGGGTCCAGGTCAAAACCCAACCGTTGACAAATTGGCGTTCTGGGTTGTCAATATACCCGAACCGTCAAGTTGGGCACTGTTCGATGGAAATCTCCAGACCCATCTGAATTGGCTGGTTGTCAGCAGATCGCCCAGCGGGTCTATCTGTAGATTTATATAATGTTCTTCTTTTTGCAGTTGAATGGTTGTATATTATTAAGATTAGGTATTCGACAGCCAATAATCTCTTTTTGCATGTTTTGCAATCTGCGAGATTGATTATTTTGGAATAATTGTATTTCCTTTCATATGTTGTATTTTTGGCTATAAAGGCAGTTAATAGTTCTGTTATGAGCATATTTATCAGTGCAAAGCCTTGATTACCCAATATGCAAGACCAAATATTGTTGACGCTCCGTTGACACTCAGTTTCATGATGGGGTATCATATGTGTCATGTACTGATTCAAATGAAAAGGCTGCCACAACATCGTCTATGAATGATTACCACATTGCGTCACATAGATCACCTAAGATCCAACACCAAAAATCGTTGACACTCCATTGAGGCTCACTTTCAGGATGGGACAGGGAGCGTGTCGGTATTATTTTTATCTCGGAAGGGAGCCAATACCTCGATTATGAATGGCGGCAGCCAATCGCCGCATGCCTTACACAAGATGCACAGCCAAAACTCATTAATGCTCCGTTGACCCTCATTTTCAGATTTGGGCAGTGACCGTGTCATTTACTCTTTTGCAAAGAATGGCTGCCAGTATATTGGTTATGGATGGCACTGACCACGTAACCTTACAATTACCGTACTTACAAGACTAAAAATGGTTGATGCTCCATTGACGCTTATTGTAATGTATGGTCTAGTCAAGATCTGCTACCATTAATAATTGCATTCATAAATTTTCGAACTTATTGGTTGCCTTTCAGCCTGATAAGGACTTGGTTCTATGGCAAAGCTGAACCCAGTAATATTCCAGCACTGGTTGCTCTCATCCAGTTAAAATTTGTATATCTTGCCAAATATTGTATATTGCCCACTATACCTTTGTTTATTAACCGATATTCTCACGCAACTGCTCAGTATTCTTCCCTGATAATCCTCTAAATGAACTTCGAGATAATACATTGGCGCATTCTGTCCTACTTCTTCTTGATCCCCTTATTCCTCCTTGTTTCCATTATATTGACCATCATCAACGCCTTTTGAAGCGACTCCTTTGACCGTCGTGTAGGCAGAATCAATCGGGGAACATTCAGTGCGGCACTCACATCCCGGTGCTCCGGGGTTTCTGAATTCACCCTGCCGTTGTCTATTTCCATATCTGATTCATTTTCTGCCTCCCAATCGTCTCCGCTGTCATTTGGATTATCCAAGTCCGCAATCCAGTTAAGCCAATTTTCGGTGGCTGAAATACTTTCTGGTGAACTATCCTCATCACCTCTGACAGGATGGCGGTCGATTCGTTTGATTCAGCGGACATTCAATACTTGAGTTCGTCCTCCAGGGAGGTCCTTTGCAGACAAAGCTGGTGGAACAGGTGATTTTTCTGACAATTTATATGCAGCCGCACCATCCTGTTGAAAGTTTGACCAGGATGCTTTAACCATCTCTTCAGTATCTGAAATGTATCCCATGGCTGTCATTTGTTAATTTTGAGTGCGCAATTCCTTTTGTATAGCTTGTAGGTTTTGGCTACCCTGCCACATCTCCAAAAAGTCGTGGACCATGGCCATTTGGTGCAACTTCTTTTCCTCCGCCTCTTTTTTCATCTCCATGTCGTTATAAGTGCTAGTTGTATCCAATACTGGGTCGTCGCCAGCCTGCAATACGTTATTGGCTTGAGTGAACTACCTTACTATGACTTTTTCGCAAAGGGTCTTGGCTGTGGTTTCTGACTGCCTCCACCCGATCATACCTCGCCCAAGAGAAGAACTATCCTCCACTCCAACACCGTGAGGTATGATAGAGAATATATCTTGTCCCACATTGGAGAGATCGGCGTACTTTGACTGCCTTTCTTTTTGCTGCCGCCACCAGTCGGTGATATCTGGTAACCAAAATGTACTACTAATCCCCATTGGGTCAGAGTGGTAATCATTAACATTCGGATTACTTTGCCCCCAGTTCTGTGGTATTTCAAAAGGTCAATTCAAATAAAGCCTGGCGGCTGTGGATAGGCGTGCTGCACGATTGCTTTGTCCGGGTGTCATTTCGGCCACAGTGTTAGGTATTAGGTATTCTTTATCATTGCTGGACGAATCATATGGATCATAAAAAGGTTGACCAGATCTAGAAGACATTGCAGAGGAGACGAGATTGGTGTTCGGTACGTTTTCGGGTTTAATGACCAGCGAACCTCTATGTTTAGCGCAGTATTCATTCTCCACATACTTCAGAGAGGCCTCCTAGTATTGGTTAGTATAAGAAGTCTCATCTTCTGGATTGATATCCATTCCCTTGTCCCACTTCCAAAATGATTGCAACTTCCCGAAAGAGTCAAGAAGATGTGCCGAACTGAGAAGCATAGAGTTCATTGGAGGCACTTCGGTATAATATTTGGACAGCTTCTGCCGCAAAAATTTCATGGCAAAGAATAAGTCTTCCTTCCATTGTGTCTTCATCTTGGCCAAAGCTCGCATCACGCCATCCATGTGATCAAACATGTCATTGTGGACAGTGATAACGTGATGCAAAGTGACGGTATGCCGTTTCTACATCCACAGGACCCAGTAACAAAATGGCCGTAAAACCTCCATGAGATACTTGACAATTGTCCACTCATCCTGTATTGTGTAGAGTGGCCGGTGATCTGTGTATTCTGGGGTTTTAAGCCACTCGCCTGTGAATTCACATAATTGGTAGGTGCACTCGAGCAACTCCAGCGACCAGTTCCAATGTTTATTCAAATCCGTAATGGGTTGTACTGCGATATGGAATTTGGCTGTCTGACGGTCAATGAACCCATTTCAACGACCAGGTGTCAGCGTAATCAATACAGCAAGCATTCTCTGGTTTATGAAGGTGAGTTTCAGCAGTTTCAAAATATGTTGAAATACGTACTTTCTCAATGATCTTTGCAAAACCTGGTCTCATGGCTGACACCTCGTTGATTCTAGCATTGCCCTCTTTTCGAAGTCTTTGACGTTTCCCAATGTCTGTGCTTTCATTCTCTCCAAATTGCTGATCGTGCTCATGGGCTTCCCAAGACATGGTGCGGCCTCTTACACCCAGAGTGCTCACGAATGCATCCACAGCAAGCTGAATAACATGCGCCATGCACGGTATGTGGTTTCTCAATGGGGGCCACTCGATTCGGGCGGCCTCAAGAGTAGTTTGTCATTCGCGAGTCGTCAAGTAATTTGAGGAAGTGCTATCAGTTGTAATTCCAAGTAAATGGCCGTCGGTCAGCTCAAAACAATCAAGCACTTCCTTCAAATGTCCGGGTAGCTGCGCTCCCGTATGTTGACCCTTGACCTGTAATCCTTAATGAGCTCTCGAAGTTGGAAAAGAATGGGCTATCATCCTCATCGAATGCCAGTTGTACTTCTCGCCTTGCCCAATTTCGATTCATACCATGGGCAATTACCGATGTTATAGCTAATTTGTTCGTAGATGTCCATCCGTCTAAAGCTAAACTAACTTTGTTTCTTGACAGCAATTGCTTCTTAATTGCATCCACTATCAGTGTGTATTCCCTTCGGTAATTATTGTACAGGGTGATGGCTGATGGTAACACCAACTCGCTTCTTAATGCATTCTATGAGCATCTTAGCTCAAGGATTAATATTGCGTTCCATGGAATATGAGCGAAAACAAATCCTAATATGAGGTAGGGATTCCATTTGTCTTGGTGAAATTCAGCTGTCTGAAAGTCCTTTCCTGCCTGTTTAGAGCATTTTGTCTGTCAATTCAGTAAGTAAACTTAAAACCTAAATGGTAAATTTGAATTTCCTTTGTGAACTTAAAATCGGAATACCTCGACTTCCTTGCCTCTTGAGTATGGCCAGAGCTGTTTCATCGATCGTTGAACTGGTTGATTCGGTTACTTCTGACACTGTTAATTTGTTTGACTTTGCGATGTGCGCTTTTGCCATCCAGTGTTTGCCCATTGAGCTGGCCCCATGTTCTGATGGATGACGAAGAACTTGATGAGAAACAATACATACGATGGCAGGGGTACCGGTCTCCTCAATTCCGCAGTGTAAATAGAATCGCCACAAAGGTGCATGTCTAGAATTATCCCAAGCAATTGGCCGCTTCGAGCCTACATTCATTGAAGCCCACAAAGCATTGAAGATGATTTGTAAAGCAAGGTTGGTTAAATCACGAATAAGGATACATTCATTCTTTGAAGATATCATAACCTCTAGCAACAAGGTATTTTGACATTTTGTATCCGACATTGCCGTAGGATATTGAATTCTGGGTAATTCGATCTGAGTAACTGTCACCGGATACGTTCTAGTCAGGTAAAACGCTGGTTCTTGAATTTTAACTTTAGACATAAACGCAAGATAAAAGTCAGAGCTTTGAGACATTGCATGCATATTTGTGAAGTTGAATACAATGACATACAAAGACAAGGCGGTTGCGATATCATCACTAGCATTTTTGCCTCTAAAGGCAGCTGATAGTACAATTATGGGTCTATGCCGTTGCATTGCTGTCTGATTATGCAAGATGGAAGCCCAAAAGTCATAGATCCTGCGTTGACACTCATTTTCAGGAGGTAGTAGCGATCTTGTCACTTGCATTTTTGCCTATAAAGGCGGCCAATATTGTGATTATGGGTGTATGCTGTCACACAGCCCTTGAATTATCCAGGATGGGAGACCAATAATCATTGACACTCTGTTGACACTTATTTTTAGGTGGTGGTAGCTATATTGTCGCTGGCCATTGTGCCCAAAAAGGCGGCCAATACTGTGATTATAGCCTAATCCTGTCGCACAGCCCAGTGATTCTCCAAGATGCAAGACCAGAAATTGGTGACGCTCCATTGACGCTCATTTCTAGGATGGGGCAATGATCATGTCGCTTGCCTTTTTACATCAAAAGCCAGCCAATAACTCCTCTTTGAATCAATATGACTTTGCAACCCATTGATTGCCGAAAAGATCAGACTTAAATCGTTGCCGCTCCATTGACGCTAACGTTAGAGACATACTAACAGTCATTCGGTGGCCAATTATTTTGCTTAAAATTTGTACCACCATTATTGATGGCCAATATACTGTTTCCACGTATAATCATTAGTATCCAGGAGCATTGAGGTCTCTCAGTTTCTGGGCCACCACAATTCACGACATCAGTCCGATAAATGACGTAGCTCCAGCCTGTTTCAGCGCTGTCAGCTGGTATATTACAGCATACAGATCTATCAACGAATTTTAGACATATAGAGCCCGACTTCCTGACCTTGCTTTTTCCAGCACATTTTCCTCAATTTCCAGGATGTACCATAAGCAATGTTCGAAGTGTCAGCCATGTGCAGCAGGTCTGAATGCAGAGTAATGCACTTCGCTGCATGAACTGATGCAGCATAATGGCTGCCATTCATCCGGTTTCAGACTCCGCACTAACCACTCGTCCCATGACGTGTATGACATCACTGAATTAAATATTGTTAGTACATCTCGACTCTATTTTAGCTGGTGCATACTAATGTAACCATAACAGGCAAGTCGATACCAAGTTTGCTGGCCGTCTATCGACTAGATTTGGAGTCTAGAACATTCGCATGGCCCGTACGACCCTTGCATACACACTGATGAAATATCATGTCTCACAATTTGGTCACTGAAATCACGAAACAGCTGACACGTAGCTAAGTAGGTACACAAATTGCTTTTACAAGTGCTAGGTCATCAAAATTAACTATTTGGCTATCTAAACGTCCGGCGACACCGGAGCGGTCACCATATCTTTGTCCGTATCTGATTTCTATATGGTAATTAAGTAGGAATGTGTCATGCAGGTGTAAAATCTTACGAGTTCAAATCGCTTTGCATCCTGAATTAGTGTCGAATCCGGCGCTTTGTTGGGTGAAACAACCGGTATGGATTTCTGTGACTGGTTTCCCCGAACCCAGCCTCATTTGACTACTTCCTGGTCGAGGGGTCACGGCCGATATTTGCTCTTGTGCACGGACGATATCAAGAGTCTGCATATGCTCTCCAAATGCTGTCGAGAATAGTGTGGCTGCAGTTGTATCGGTTTGGGGCTTGAAAACCGCCGGAACCTTCAATTCAGCAGTGCCATACTTCATATCTCTCTCACGGCAGTAGTTGGCTGCGTTCCCCCATCCTGGCTTGATCAATTCGTCAAGCCTTATCTGCTTCGGCAGAAAAATCTCCCTGTAACGCTATACTGTTTTGGATATCGTGCCCATTACCCAGCCAGTTTCATCATCATCATCTAGCTTGCCAAGCTCTGTATCTTCTTAAATCATCTTCCTCGTCTTCCCCACTCTGCTCATTGTAAGAACTTGCATGATCACTCAGACTGTCTCCGATAGAATTCAACATCTCTTCATATGTTGTATCGGGCTTTCTAGTTGTCACCCCAGCGTTCTCAGCAGTAGTCATAACATGCACCTCTTGCAGAATCACTGTTTCTGCATCATGAACTCGCTTTCTTGCTATAGCGGTTTCTCTCTCCATATAATCCTCGATGTATTTCTTTTTCTCTTCATTACTTAAAAAGTGTGTTTCCTGTCTTTTCTCTGCTGAAAGCTTCTTTTTCGATCGTAAGCTGCACAATGCTCCCAACGCTTGGACCCTTTCTGCCTCCAAGCCGCTCTAGTCTTCATTCGCTTGATGACGTCGACGTGTGGACTGGTTTTTGTATTTGCTGTATTTACCCGCTGGAAGTGGAGAAAAGTTCTGTTTCGGAGCATTGACCATTGTATCGTGTGTTAACCTTGTTGTTGGGCGAGATGTTGGATGTTGCAAGATATGGACCACATGGAGGAAAGCTGAGTCTTTTATGTCAAGGTTCGTAGGTTTGATTAACTAGAAAAAAGTAAAATCTGCGTTTAGACAGTCATTGCATTCAGAATAGTACAGCTCACCATACATCATCACTTGATAGTGAGCGTGTGTTTCATGTAAGATCCCCGCTATAGGTTGAGACAAACATCACCAGACAACCTTTCCGTTGAAGAATTTCCTTTTTAAATATATCAACATGAGATATCAGCTGACGTTCACTTCAATGGATACCAGCCAACATACAAACAAACAACATCGGACTGACTTTCCGCGAAATGCAGTACCATTGGAATCACCTGTAACTTGCAGCTGTATGCCGCAGTATATATCTTGAGTAGAACGTGCAAGTTGACTGTCATTCATTCCCTTGTGACTCATAGCTTGCTATATATCCCTCAGGACTTTCCACTTTTCGTTATCAGATTCCTCACTGTTTTCACAACAGCAAGTCAGGGCTCCACAAACACATCAGCCCGGTGTAGTTGAATCTGAATCAAGCCGAACGATGGGCGCTTCATCCAATGCGCCCCTAGCTGAGACACACCACCAACGGAGACACCAGTTAGTCCACCGCAATGCTACAATTGCAGCCACCCAAAAAATCACCCAGGACGCACATTTAAAAAAATTACGTAAAACCGGACTCATCAATAATAGGCAGCAGCATGCAATCGAATATGAGTAGCTTCATATCAATGTAGAAGACGGTCAACTAACAATATAATGTACGGCTGGTGTAAGTAGAGAGCTCGGTGATCAATTTATCGCTACCCGCAATGGCAAACCCCACTGGTCGACAAAGGCATTTGTCCTGATTGTCCACGACATCGAACATCATAATGATGTCAGCTCTGGGATGTTCGTGGATGAATTTCATAATTAAGGTTCTCAGAAGTGGACAAAACAAGATTAAAAGACCTTAGAGGAAGCTACGGAGTCGTATATGATTAAGGTAATAGCCAACTCTTCCTTTTAGAAGCAGCAACTGATTTCTTGTAGGTTTTCAATATGCTTGCTACTATGGCGAGCCAAGGCAGTCGGGTACAGCTAGAACAGTCCGATATGCGCCTTGCCTTGAATATGGCCCAGATGGGCAAAGGAGGGTTCTCGTGCGCCGCAATAGAGGAAACGCAGGAACTCATTAAGAAACCTCGAGCAGAGGTCCGAGAAGTGAAGAAGCGAGGATGTGAGTTCGCTGGGTATAACATCGTGAAGGTTACGATATAAAGACACCCAGCAATGGTTTATAACAACCAAACGACCGGCTGCCTTCCATGCCAAAATGGCACAGTAAAGAATCGGCAGACATGGTGGAGGCGGAAATAAAGTGGCACACATCGTCCAGAACCGGCGGCACGTCTGCCCAGAACGCAACCTCCGCCCGGAACATCATCTGCGCCACCAAGTCACACTGCCAGAAATGAAAGTTATGAAATAGAAGATATGGCATCCAGGTGTGTGTATACACATTCTCCACGTCCAAACACTCAATTTTTCAATCATAATCCATATGCCAAGGATAGCAAGCTCGATGAAGATTTTCTTCCAGATTTGCTGAGTGCACTCCCTGCTGCGCGGAAATACCACTGACACTGATTTCGAAGACAATGACAGCCTTTTGACCCAATCTGAGGGTGAAGACGACCATTGATTGAAAGGAACGGGATTTTTGAGTATTATCATTATCTACAATTAGCAGACACTTTAAAGTATATTTTAAAGGATATATTTATATGCACAATTAAAGTACAATTTAGTGATTAAGGAAAACATACCTGAAGAGGATAGAATGACTGCCAAAACACAGCTATTGATGTTCTATAGCAAAGTCAATAGTTGCATACTGCAGATATGCCTGTGGCAAAATGAGCATCAACAGAGCGTCAACGATTTTTCGTCCTGTAAGTCAGGTTATTAAAATGTGAATTAGTTGTTTTTATATATAATCATTGTGTTGGCCGCCTTTTTAGGCAAAAGAGAATGCTACACGCTCCCTGCCCCATCTTGAGGCTGATGAGCAAGAGGTGGTCCCACGACAGCCTCCCGGACAATCACAACTCAATTCATTTGGAAAGGTGCAACGCAGTGAGTCTGAATGTTTTAGCCTATAAAACCGGTCCAAATGCCATATATAGATATCAGCAGCCATCTCGCGCTTTGATTAACTTTCATGCAAGGCCAAACATTGTTGACGCTCCATTGACGCTCATTTTCATGATCGGACAGGGAGCGTATTACTGTCTCTTTAGCCTTTATAGGAAGCCAATACTTCGGTTATGCATAACAAAGAACAAATCACTTTTCATTTAGCTAACTTAGAAGACTAAAAATCGTTGACGCTCCAGTGACGCTCATTTTCAAGATTGGGCAAGGAGCATGTCACTGTCTCTTTGGCATTTAAAGGCGGCCAATACTTCACTTATGCATAACAAAGAACAAATCACTTTTCAATTACCTGGCTTACAAGCCTAAAAATCGTTGATGCTCCGTTGACGCTCATTTTCAAAATCGGGCAGGGAGCAGGTCGCTGTCTCTTTTGGTTTGAAATACATCCAATATCTCATTTATGATCGTTTGCATCCAATTGCCCCCTAGATTACCCATAATGCAAGACCAAAAATCATTGACGCACCATTGACTATGATGTTCAGGATGGGGCACGGAGCGTGTCTCTCTTCATTTCAGTACTAAAGGCAGCAGATTCATCTGAAAAGAATATTGGCCTACGAATGTGAATATTTTGCGATTAGCAGTCAGATATCCCAATGAGACCATAAATAGCAAACTTGAAACACAGAACCGTGGATTGGAACCGACGAGTCTAGGCAAGCCCGGAAAAAACCCGCGGTTTGATGGGTATGGGTCCAGGTTTGGCCCGCCAAGACTCAGTGGGTCAGGTTTTAAGACAGTTCTGGAACCGAACCGAACAGTTTTTGGGCCCCGAACCCGGACTGCTGGCGGGTTACCCGGACCCATTGCTATCACTACTGATAATCCAGTTCACTTACAAGCTGTGTTATGAATTGGATTTGTCACTATTAAATAACAGTACCTCAAATCACTATTCATTCCCTGTGTTTCTGTTGGTGGTCACAACAGCTGGATACAAAAAGCAATTCTGAACTACGTGGTTTCAAGTTACTCATACATTGAAATATAGAAAGTTCCATTACAGTGCTTGGTTTATAAATATCTTGTAATAAATTACTTAGTTTTTCCAAATACTCTGACCTTCATATCAAAGTTGATTATTTGCATCCTTGTGGTTTTAAAATTGTGGCCCTCAGTATAAATACACAGAATACATACTATTGTAGAAGTGTCGATATTTGCAGTGTTGAAATATTATCATATTGTGGTATTGTATCTTTTACAGGTTTCAGTTAACCCAATATATAGATATCAATGTTGAAATATCAAATATTGTTATACTGGTGCAAACATTGTTGATTATAGGTTAATACATGATTCTCAGATATGCATTTCACTGTTGCAACTATATATATAACGAACAGTTTCAAGCAGTTGGGTATCAGTAATAGTCCATTCTGTGGATGGATTTTTTCAACACTTCAACTGTCTTAGTTTATAAGCACGTGTAGATTGAGTTCTTCAGTGATACTCTCACAGCACCAGTTATATTTCAGCTACAATTTATTATTATATATTTAAACCGGTAATTGAAGCAATAGGTACTATTTCTGACTTACCAATATACAAAACTCACTGCCAAGTTATACTCCTGATGATTATATCTTGCTTACATTGAATTCTCTCCACAGGCTTCACCTAGGTAGTGTGACTAGCATCATGGCTGTTGAAGCAGCACAGATAGTAAAGGATGTACATTTCAATCAAAGTATGTACAGCAAACTACTTCAATTGATAGCTCCCGATGTTCAGTTCTGTCATGACCAATATATGGTACTGCTATCTAAAATCCTATCTTAATTTTTACCAAGGTAACACATGATTGGGATTCACTCAAAAACTCAAAATTTATATTACATTGAGCTTAGTCAAGGATTTGATTTTGAATAATATACAGTATTTGCTTTTCAGTATACTACTATAGTCAATCTCTATTTTAGAGTGTCAAAACATTGGTGAATATTAAGTATTTGTTGATTGATGCTATAGTGGATTTGGCTTAAACAATTAATAGCTAAAATCGTATGTATTATTACTTACTATTCATTGTCTATACTGTTACATCTAATATAGCTTTACAAGTGTATATGTACTCTGTATAAATATTGTAGGTAATATGTGACATATTGTTGTATAATATTGATTTAACTATTGGAGAGAAATTTGTACCTAATGACAAATATCAGCAAAACTGTGTTATATCAATGCCACAAGAATTTACCTACAACAGGTTCTGAACTATCAGTAAAAATAATCCCAGATAGGCAAGCAAAAGAGAATTTTGTAAACCACATTCACTATTGAATTTATATTTCAATCCCAGCAGCACTGAAACAGTACCCAGAACCAAAATGGGAATCATAAATAAAATAGTATAGTTACAATATAGCTGAACATGCAAACTGCATAGAATTCCAGATCTGGGATCATTATAAGGTGCCTTAATTTGATCAACCAAATATATAACCACCAGCAGTATTCCAGGTAATATGACATTATATTTGATATATTATACTTCAGTAATGTTGAAATCAAGCTTAGTCTTCCATGGTGATATTATTAGGTATATAATATTCCTTTGTTACATTAATTGCAGTATAACCAGAAGATAATATCATCCAGTGCAAAATGAATTACATTTTATGAACTGCATTTAAAATAATCATTGAGAATCTCTAAAATGATTTAACACATAGCAATTCAAACAGGAATATATATCAATAATGGCAATATTTCGACAAAGAATGTACATTGTTGCAAAATATACTCTATTCCAGTTGAGCATCTACACTATATTTGATTGTATAGACATATTTGATAAAGTACAAAGTACCAGGTAATTGCCATTGGAAATTCAAATTATGGATAATATCTGAACAATACTAAGAAGTCATTGGCAACAGCATCCAAAAGCAGAATTCCAACTGTATGTTGAAATTAGAATTGATGTATCAAAACTGTTAATGAGGTATATCGACTGTATTAGTGTATAACTAATCAGTATTAGATATAATATCTATGGATTGAAATATGTGATAATGTATATGGAAATTCGAAGTAACATTTGCAGATGGCAATATATTAGAGCGGGTGAGTGATTAAATTATTGCAAACAATTTTGGTCATACTTTAAACGAGCTGAATTACATTTCAGCTGATTGTCTGTGTATTCACTCCTGAGAATTGAAAGAATATGTTAGTATGATTGCCTTAATATTATCCTGGATGTTGGAGCACACCTCTTGTGCAGTGGTACAAGTACGTGAATTGAAACATATTATAGAATGATTGGAAATGGCATAGGCTGTATTCTGATGTGATAGGCTTTACAACTGATAGATACCAATTTTAGCAGTCCAATGACATATTAATTGTTTCAAGTGACTCAACTTTGCCTTATGGAAAGTTAAATAATATATATTTTTTATTAATATCACATGCAGATTCATATAAATGTCACCAGAAAATCGGTAACATAGTCCATATGATTTCAATTGCAGTTGGAATTCCCAAAGTTCATTCAGTGAGAATTGGAACATGTCTACAGGCATCTGATCGGACTGATTTATGTTTTGAATATTTCTGAAACTTTCTGCATGTTTTCACCATATGCAAATGTAGTTGTTTTGGGTTATTCATATAAGATAATAAAGTTCTGAGTAGCGGAACTTACTATCAGAAATCATATTAACTTTCTATTGTTCAGAATCATGCACAATTCATTGCGGCCATTATGATTGGAGCTGGTTGATGCAGATGTGTATAGTACTGATTGAAAGATTTTTGCATAACATTTCACATTCAAGTAACTCAGGGATGGTCCAATACGTACAATATCCTACAATTGAAATTGCATTACATGTACTCTTCTGACTATTTGAAGTTAACTTCCTATACTACCTTTCGATCCAATACTGCAAATTCAAGACCAAAACCATCATCCCAATCTTATAAATATGATCACCAATCTTTAAATGCTCTGAACAATATACTCAAGTTTATTACATTATTTTACAGAGAATCTGATATATATTCAGAAATTCAGCTGCAAGGCTTACTTCCTCAAAGTCATTTTTGATACAATACAATTTGTGTTGGATTTTACATTCCATCAACACATTGTGCTGTTAGTTCACTCGGAATGGAGTCTTTATCATAGAAGCTTTTTGTTGGTTATTGGAACAGAATTCTACTTGTAGTAAGAGATTGACACAATATCCTGCTTGTACATGCAGATCGCCAACAGATACAGCTCAGGCAGCTGAGTTTGGCAATTGATCTATATTTAAGTCTATAGAAATAATGCCTTCAATTGTGAATAGTTAATACTGCAGTGATAATATACCCATATCCTGAGCTGGGTTGCTGACTGCATTCAAACTTGTGACTGTATAGTTAGGACTGCTATACATATAAATATCATACTTGAAGAAGAATTAGATTTATACCAGTAAATAAATATTCTTAAGACAATGGATATTGATTATTAATTGAACTACATGGTCCACATAAGCAGACTTGTAGTATGATCAAATGGGCTTCATTTGCCCAGGTACAAAATGATGTATACAGAAGACTTATCATGGCTATGGCAATTATTTGTGAACCAGATTGACACCATGTCAGGTGTATCAAGATGTCAGAGTGAAACTACATAGTTCACAGCCACTGATTAATTATATTCTGTATATGTATATTAAAACACAGATGAAAAAACTTAGTTCGGACCTTATGGTATTGAAAGCTTCAAAGTAATCAGACTCCAAATTATTATCAAATGCACTGATTTCTGTACAGTATTAATGTTCACTGTGAAATTATAGCTTCTCTGCAAATATGTTATAGTTTGGCTATTATGTTGTATAAATGATATCCCTTGAGCATAAAGTGGTTAATAGGACATGCTGTAATATCAAATGCTGCATAACGAGTTCTCTAAGCTGGCATTATTGTACTATCAAATCTGTCTCTGCATGAAGTGATACAGAGGTTAATTGTTTTACAATACTGGATTTGAATTGAATCGCATAGTTGGACCCTCTGGATCGACACTGGGTTACATGCTTGATATCTGGCAGATAATACCTGTGAAAGCTATAAATTGAATGTATTTTGAACAATCTGGCTTGTATTCTATAGTATGCTACAAGTATCGGTATCTGTGAACACTCCTATCTTTGCCACAGTGGATTGGCGGTCTCAAAGATCACTGATACCTCTAGATAATCTGATTTGGAATTGTCGACCAGGCATATGTGTAGAGAATGCATAGGTTGGAATCTGTATACTCTTCAAGAGCTTTACTATCTTTCACTTACTTCAGAGTTGCACAGTATTTGACAATAGTGATTGGGGTTTATATCATCTCAACATCTCCTGTATTGTTAGTTAATTTCCACATTCTAATCTTCACAACTTTGACAATTCACTTTTCTGATTTGCAATAAATACTGCATTCCTCATAACTCATCATGATTTAATACATATACTGGACGTTGTTCATTGGGTTTGTTTAGTAGGTTAGCATAATATTGCAGAGGGATATTGCACACTGGGCAATATAAGGTAATGACATATTATTGATATACGACAAGAATGTAGCTAGCAGTATAGCTGGATGTAACAGCTGAGGTAAATATTGCAATTATCTAAGTGATATCAAGAATGTGCTATTTCATTCATCACTTGATTTGAGTAGTGATAGGTTTTATGTATTCTGGCGATACATGCATGTGTGTATTCTGGCGCTAAGTTCATAATCAAGTATCTTGAAAATCAAAACTTGAAGGATGATATGTTTTCACTTACAGTGTTGGATGTATAATTGTTAACAGCTAGTTATAGCCTTGTGTTCTTCAGCATTGGCATGGCCATTGGTACTACTGCCAGCAATTCAGTTAGCTAAATCAAGCCATTTACAACAAGGGTAAGATAACATGCATGGAGCAATCATACTGACAAATTGTTGATATCCTTATTGTATAATTTACTACAAGAGTCAAAATCAGTCGCACTGTTGATTAACTTATATGGTGCAAGTGCGTACACATTGACATTGCTGAAAATCTCTCTGAATTCTCTCTATATAGCTGGGGTATACTCTCTGTCACCAGAATATAATATCTATACTGTGGTATCAGCATTATTGGAATTCAGTAGTTCTACGTTCTGCTACTATTAATCAATGCTGTTGGAAACTATGCAGTAAGAAGTATGATATATTTGATACAGATTGCAGATCCAAGAGTCAACAGCAGCAGTCCAGGTACTCAGACTATGCATGAGTATACCATGTGTCGTAGATTAAGATTTGACTATTGAGGTTATTTCTGCTCAACTACTAACTCTGCTTCCTGAGAGTCAATTTAGTACCTACAGTTAATCTCACTTACAACTGGTTATGCTATTCACAGTGGGTTCAACAGCTGAAGATTCTATTTCATCCAAAGTAATAATGATTGAAACACTGCCTCACTGGTCAGTAGCTTGGAATAGAGTGTCTGACTGCAAATTTTGATGTTTAGAATACCACTGCAACATTTGGAATCTGGCTCTGGAAGAGCTATAGCAATAGATTTTGCTCTGGCGTATTTTAAATAGTCTAACAGAGCCACTATCATCATTTCCAGACAGTCTGAACTCTGTGCAGTATAAAAACAATTGTGTTTCCAATTTCAACAATGCTTCTATACAGGTGCCAAGATAATTATAGACAATAGTCCATTACCTACATCGACTCAATCTGTAGATGTATTGAAGAAGATGAGCTAGATATTTTACAAACTGAATCATAAGTACTGTTTTTTGATTTTTATTTGCCTAAGCTACCACCTGGCTGGTAACTGTAAGTCATGGACTTTTGTAGTTCAACTGCCATATGGGGCTGTTGTTGCCATTGCAGTGTTCTAAAAAGTATGATCATTCCGCAATTGCAGAGTAAGTAATCACTATGTATCATCGGAATATTATATAATACAGTTACCATGCAAAATAATTAGAAATATATCTGGTCTGAATGTGAAATATACATACTGACTTCACATAGCCACTTTTAAGCTCTCCAATACCACTCTTTTCTGTAAAGTAATGCCATCCAGTTGTATGGTGACAATTGCCAGCATCATGGTTTCTGTTAACATGTACAATTTGACTTTGTTGAAATTTGACTGTCAGACCAGAGCTTGACACACTGCTGTACGACTTTTGCATGGTCATGATGGAAACACTTCTGTTATTTTGCATGGTCTTTGCAGTCCCCACGTTGGCTTAGCATTGAGTTTGGATTCTGCGGCGGAAAATCATAGAGAAAGGGTTTGAAACAGAACCTAATCATGTTATTTAGGGATCTACATTGCAATTCTTTACCTGTAGAATATCAGCACGCCATGACTTTCATGGATATTTATAGTAGCAGTATGAACCCTCACAATTGCCTTCAACTATTCCAAATGAAATCAGTTTTGTAATAGAGTAGTGGAATTTATAATTTATAGTGTCTGCCAGCTTGGGGATAGGTAATCTGAACTATAATTTACCTCATTTGCAAAGCCAGTCAGTTAGCTATGATAACTGCTGTTGTTGCTGACACTGAGCTTTCATAGTGTGTACATATCTATCTTTGATTGCTACGATTAAATTGAACTTGGTATTCAAGTACTTAAACATTGCAGAAGACTGTATAATTAATCAAACTTGGTTCCAAAGCAAGTTGTACAGGCCTGCCCAAGCAACATCTTGCAAAATATCATCATGTTGCTCTACATTGCATCTCGCCTGTCTTCAATAAGCCTTTATATGATTATCATAAACTCTGACTGTATCATTTGGAAGTGACATAATGACATACTATATTTTCAATAGTATTATAGACTCGAATTTTATAGCGCCATGTACTTTCACTGTCTTAAGTAAACCTCGATTGAAGTTCAATAGGTATGGGTCAGCTGCTGCAGTTAGGTTATACATACACAGTACAAAGTCTGTCAGTTGTACTTCCATTTTGGCAGGGTGTCATTCAATACATGATATATAAAGAGCAGCAATTGCAAGATTGGGAAAATAGAAACTGGCGGAGGTTGATCAGTATTCATACAGGTTGAAATTGGAATACAGCTCTTTCAATGTCCAGTATATCCACTTTATACAGCTGGTGTATTATATCCAATTAATAAATTTGTGAGAAGTCATTTGCAGGCATGTTGAAAAACCAGTGGTATGTTTGATGATGCAGTATTCTTAATTAGCAGTTATTTATACTAATTCTATTGCTGTTTGTTTTTAGTTCAGTCTTTGCATTGCTTTCCATTTGATTGCATATTTGAACTGAAATTTCAACATGAACTAGATTATATTTATCACATTTCGCTGGTTCATAGTAGTAGTTTAGTTACAATAATTATTACTATTATTACAAATCAGATAACATTAATACATTAACTTTCAAGGTATTCAAAGTTATTATTATCAACTTTCAATGCTGAAATGTATATTAACAATGAAACTATTAGCAATGTATATCCATCTGTCAATACTGCCTACTACACTGTATCACTACTTCCATGGTAGTCAGGGAGCTGGATTACGATGCTAGCGAACTGCTGTAGATAGTGATTAATGGATACCACAAATCTCTTTCTCTCGCGATTAATTTAACACCAGGTAACTGCACAATGTCCTAAGGGAAATATGTTGACAAAATTTAGAGCTATGATAGTCAAAGGTGGTATATTACTGTATAGCTATATATAACATTATTTGGGATCAAACAATGGCAAAGTTGGGTGGAAAGATCTGAGAGAGTGGTCAATAAGTAAGATTATTGCTGGAAATCTCACACAGATTAAAATATTGCTGTCAATAGCTTCAGAACAATTGTTCTGAATACAAAGCATACCATGGGATAAAAACCACACATTCACTCCCAGTACAATACCATGTACAATGGTAATCATTTCTTGTGTATATATTGTCTTCTGGATTAATACACCCTAGGTTTTAATATACCCCTCTGTCATTAGCTGAAAAGCATTAAAAGTAGTTGAAATATTTCTTCACCTTAACGATATCCATAGCTTTATATACAATCTACACTGTCATTGCGGTAATTGATTCTGCACAGAGTTAACATTCAGCATAATATTAATTAATTGGACTTTTATAAGACATAAGTCCAACTAGAACATTAGTGCAGCATGTAATTTAGAATTGATCAATGGAACTTACTTTCTTTCTGGGTATTAAACATTACAATACCATATTGCATAACTGTTGAATCCAATTTGGTCAAAATAAAAAATTCAATTATCGTATAGTGGTGTGTTTTTGAAGTAGTAGTATTGGTTGTTGTAAATGAACATAACTGATATATTTCTGAAGAGTATATGATTGTGGATATTACAAACTTGGATGTTAGTCTACATACCTTATACTGGATTCAAATCGATTTTATCACTCTAAATTTGAATTAGTGATTTGTTTGTTAATTTAATAATTATCCATTGAGTAAAAGAAGTGAATATTGGGGTACAGAATGCTAGGAGGCAGAGATGACATATAAATAGTACAACGTTTGAAGATATACATAATACAAAGGAGTACAGATATAAAGCAGAGGAAGTACAATGGTACCAACAATAGTTGAGGAGTGAAAGTTGTACAGTGGCAAATTCGGAATAATAGAAGTGAAGGGAAAGCAGCGAAGTAGCAGAGATGGTAGAATGAGAATGTGAACAGCAATAGCCAATTTGAAAGGAAGGTAAATTAATGTATACTATCCATATATATATAAGAATCCAAGTTTGATCAAGAATTTGTTTACATATGGGAATTCACTTGACCAGAAATATTATCCATACTTACAATATTGTTTCCCTGTAATATTCGCACTGAATGTTACTGTCGCTATATACATCTAGAGGCTGGTATGAAATTAAAAGATTAGTATCATTTGAATATGGCAAGATATAAGAAATTGGAATTCAGAAAATGAAAATACAATAATACTAATTTTTCAGACTGTAAATATTTCGTTGCTGAGATGTTTTCAATACATATATTCACGGGTTATTTTCGGGGTAAATTATATCAGATATCACAGCAAAAGTAGGAATTACAATAAAAGTAAAGCACTGATAGGTATTGGGGCCATTTGATTGAAATTGTATATAGAATCGGATATATATAATTTCAACAGTTAGTACAACTAATTAGAGATTAGTAATTAATATTTTGCATAACTTTGACATATACACAGCAATTAAATGCAAAGGCAGTTAGAATAGCATAGGAATTTCTCGCAATTTGAAATATTCAAAAGTAATCGTTAACACAGATTTTGTGGTATGTACTTGTTGCACATGGAAGCAATGCAAGTGGTAGTGATTAAACGAAGACAAAGGCATTGAAAAATATACACTGCAAAGAAATAGTATGCACAGAATTAACGTATGATTGTGGCAAATTGAATATGTATTTGATCAGGTTGAACTATCTCACTCTCTTTCTTGATCCAGCTTCAGTTAAACATCTATGGCTTTTGAAGTTCAATGTGATTGTATAAGAGTAGAACCAGTAACCGATACAAATCTAGATCAAACAGTGATTCTGAGAACTAGTAGTCAATTAACAGTCAATTTCAGTTGTACATTAATAAGATAGATTATTTGTGAAACTCTATTGAAAGATGTACATGCAATAATAGTAACTAACTAATATTTGATATACTCACTAAGTTCAATACATCATACACATACTTTTGAAGCAACATGTGCAATTTGTAGACAGAAGTCTTATAATATCAAACTATGTGGCATGATGGTGTACTTGTAAATATAAGAATATTATAATATACAATATTATACAATATTATCATTCCCACAGAGTTATGTATATAGACATTACATGTTAGTGGCAACATATATAGTAAAAATTAGATTTAGGTAGATGTAATTGATGGTAAGAATTTTTACAGAGAGAAAAGTACAATAGTACAATCAAAATGCTTTCATGAGTTCATAAGATGTTTTTATCTAACACTGGCAAATATGTTCTTATACAGATGAATCTCCATTATCAGTATCTTGGTGTAACGGATCGTGTCTGGGGTAGGTGATATTGGTTACTGAAATGTGATATCGAAAACTGAACAAGAGTGCTCAATGTTCTTTTCAAGGAATCAAGACAAGACAAGAGTCGAAAGCTGTTCAAAGTAGTCCCTTGGTTTGCTATACCGGAAAACAAGTAAAGAGAGCAGAATAGAAAACCCCCTGACGCCAAACCACCTCTCTTTGTATACACTTCATCTACCACCATCGAATCATTCCTCATGCCCTGATGTACCATCTGAATCGTCCTTCGTGATCTTTCTTTCTACTACTGAACTCCTTATTAGCACAACCACACCATATTGCCTGATGTCGCAACACCTCAGCCCACTTCCTCTATCATAACAAATTATACCGCCACCACTGCGGCATATCCCTGCACTGATTCTGCATCATCCAATGTCTCCACCCTTCCATTACACCAATTCCTTCCACACCACCCCATATATCGGGCCTCAATTCCTTTGTGCCTTTCTATCATCTTGGGCTGTGTCAGTTGAAACATTATTCTTGAATCAAAAAGTATTGTTGAGCAGATCTAGGAGGTACATCAGCAAAATGTATTTTAGTCACTGGAAGCCTCCAGGAGTGTCTGAGAGGATGTGGAGTATAAACTTAGATGCGTCAATTTCAGGAGACTATCAGACCTTTGGAGGGCATTTCTCCCGGCCTTCAGAGTAACTGGGAGCGCTGGCAACAAGCCTGGGAGCACCTGGGAGCGCCGGGGACAATCCTGGGAGTGCCGGCGGCCAGTCTGGAAGCACCTCAAATTACAGTAGAGCAGTCTGGAAAAAACAACATCTTCTTTGGCAACGCTGCTGGTGCACCTGGAAATCATAGCTACTACTTATTGTTCAACGATTTTTAAAACTCATGTATTCAGTTTGTATTCTCAGCTATGTCTCTATAAAGCTACCCATCTACACACGGTTCATCTGGACTGGCTGCAAGCGGTGCTTGAGAGAAATTCAAAGTTCGCCTGGAAATGATGATAGAATGAAATCAGTGATACACTCCGACGCCATGCTCGAGCAAGTTTTGACATGCACTTGGAGGCAGGCATTGAGCGTATATGGAGATCCACTTGTAGCCGGTGATCGAGTGAACTTAGAGATACACTCCGAGATTATGATTCAGCGAGTGTGTAGATGCACATGCAGGCCATGATTGTGTGAACTTGCAGGCCGTAATCGAGCTGGTTTGGGGATACACTTGGAGGCCATGGTCGGGCAACTTTGGAGATGCACTTGGAGGCCGTAATCGTGCGAGTTGGATGATTCACTTGGAGGCCGTAATCGTGCCAGTATGGAGATGCACTTAGATCCCGTATTTGTGTTAGTTTAGAGATCCACTTGGAGGCTGTGATCGAGCAAGTGTGGAGATGCATTTGGAGGCCATAATTGAGCTAGTTTGGATGAGTACTGGGAGGTAGTCAATGGACAGTACGCCCGGTGCAGCTACTCTTTTCATAAGTTAGTTAACATGCAACCATGGGAAGGTGACAAGGTGACTTTACCTTTCAGCTCTGATGGAGAGCTGGCAGATGGCAGTCGATCGTGGAGGGAGGCGCGCCGAAAGCCAAAGCTATATTCAGGGGTCAATTTGTAATCATGTGAATGAAAGGAAGACAAACAATCTTGGGTGTAGGCTGTACTCGGTGTATGTTGTACTCGGTGTCCACTTATGATCATGACATGGAGAATAGAGATAAATGACTTCACTTTGTGTTCTGCAATGATGGTAGAGTTGTGGATGAGAAAGAGAGAGATGGGAGATGAAGATGAAGATGAGAACGATGTGGAGGACACGAGCAGATATCAGAAATCAGGGGTCCCACTTGCCTGATTGGGTTTAGAAGACCTCGTATCAGTGATAGTACATGCAAGATTGGGACTGTTACCTGCTGTATCGGGGATGGTAAATTGACTCATACACGAAATTCTCTTAAGTCCCAGTTTCTTATGATAATTTCCCCCATACCCCCTCACATCTCTCTTCCTTGTTCTCAACTCTACCATCACCTAAGAACGTTATGTTAAGTCAGCACTCTCTCTCTCTCTCCATGTCATGATCAAGACTTAACACCGAGTACCGCATACACTGAGTACTACATTCAGCGCATACTGCATCATCCCAAGATCGACTATCTCCTGCTCCCAGCCAGTCTCTTATCTCTCGGCAGAGCATAATCTACTCAATTCTCCACATTCGAACAATTACAAGTTAACCAATGAATAGAGTCTCAGCTACCTTCGCCCCTCCCTCCCGAAGTACCGCGTCCCTCCTGAACTACCGCCTCCCTCCCAAACTACCACCTCCAGATTGAGCGCCTTATAGCACTCCTCCAATCTCGCTCGATCATGGCCTCCAAGTATATCTCCCTAGTTGTTCAATCACAGCCTCCAAGTGTATCTCGAAACTCGCACAATTATGGCCTCCATGAGCGCGCCATCATGGCCTCCAAGTGCACCTCCAAATTGGCTCAATTACGGTTAAACTCGCTCGATCACGGCCTCTAAGTGTACCTCCAGAGTCGCCCAATTACGTCATCCAAGTGCATCACCAACCTCGCTCGATTACGGTATCCAAGTTCGCACGAGCACGGCCTCCAAGTGTATCTGCAACCTGGCCCAATCATTGTCTCGGAGAGCATCTCCAAACTTGGTCGATCACGGCCTCCAAGTGCATCTCCACCCTCACTCGAACACTGCCCTCAAGTGTATCTGTAAACTTGCACTATTACGGTCTCCAAGTGCATCTCCAAACTCACTTGATTACAACCTCCAAGTATATGTCCAAACTGTAAACTTTTTTATATATATAAACTTTATTTTCATTATATTTTTCATCAATTTCTGCTATTAACCTTTAGAATCCGCGCAGATTCAAGCTAGGTTGTATATTTTTTCAAAAGATTACAGCCTCCTAGTGCATCTCTAAGTTCACTCGATCACAGTGTGGTGAAATGGTGGAGCTAGAAGACAGACAGCGCATCATCAACACTCCACTGCACATCAGATGGCATCAGAAGGGAATTCGTGAGAATCAGTGGTTCCAGCTCGAGGAGTGTAGAAAGAGGGTGAGAGGATAGCAAGGTATACTCGGCCATGATGAAGCACAGAAATTGCGTGAATGTATGAACTCTTGGGAAGAGTGTGTGAGGATCCACACAAATTGAATGGATCTATGAAAGCTCGGCAACAGTGTATGAGTTCAAGAGCTGGGAAAGATTGAGTGTGTATTTCGTATCTTCAGATGTTGTCTATCTACGCAGAGGTCTTCCAACTATTTACTGCCTGTTGCTGAGTCCATCTCTGTTATCCCTGTATCTCCATATGTATATATATAGAGACACTTAGATAATACTCTCCATATTGTGATGTAGCAAATCTTCTGACTGTAACAGACCAATATGATTGATAAGATGCCTTGTGGCTATGGAATTGTCAGAACCACTGCTGTGAGAATATGGCACCAATTCTCCCACAGAGCTTGTGCTGAGGTCTTCGCTGCTTTCGAAGTCGCCCGCACACCTGCGCAGTGGTCACAGCAGCTCCAAAATTTGACCATCCTAATAGTCAAATTTCATATCATCCTGAATGCACCTCCATCACTGCAGGTGCTTTCAGAACCATGTGAGAATGCTCTTGCAGAGTCTGAGAGCACTTTGCAAAGCTCCAGGGGGGGCTGGAAGCATCTGGAAGTACTTAGAAGCACTGGTAAGGGCTACCGGAGTCTCTGGGAGGTTTGCATATGGATTCCGGACCGAATTACATCTTCCTCATGTAGTAGTTGATTATTAATACAGTACAAGTTATCAAAAAGTGCAATGGAAGACTCTGTTTGACAACTAATAAAAGGTATAATTGGAATGATATTTCGAATGCTCCACTTAGCCATACTGCAATACATACAGAAAAGCTACTTCCTAAAAGTCCAAATATATATCAAGCGATATCATGGAATACAACCTACACAGATTGCTGACTTCAACAGGGCAACTCTACATAATACCAAACTCAGTGTGTATATTTTTTGTGGTTAGTCTGCCATTATGATGGATTTGAAAAGTACAACCCAAAGATCACTCCTAGAATAATTATTCGTAACTGTTGATATTGTGTAATACAGTGCACCAGTTGCCAAGGGAATCCGTCAAAACATGGTCGAAATATGTACATATCAAAATCAGCAGTAGTTATCAACTGCAAAAAAGCTAATTAATCTCAGTTTCCTAGATGTACAATAAACCTGATTAACTGTCTATCGTTAAACTATTCCACAATAGTATCAGACTGGTATACCAGATGGTGGTAGATATATACTATAATAAGTAATTACAAACATTTTGAAAGAGATATAGATAATTACTAGGAGCATAACCCAGGAGGAGATCTGGCTGAGAAAAAAAAATTTTATTACATGATATATATTGAATAAGTGTAGTGATTGATACAAAAAGAAATCAAAATTGACGAGGATTGGGTAAGTATCAGTTCTCCAAGTTTTAATAGGTTGCATAAATCAGGAGTGTGACTTTGAGAGATTTGAATAATATTGAAACTTTCAATTTAACCTTGTACATAACTAGGGAAAATATTGATATACTTAGTAAAGACACCTCAGGCTATATTACAACTCTACTTTGTGTAATTCTGTGATCATTTACAATATAATGTCAGTTATTGTTATCACTGAATCATAGAAACTTCAATGGGTGAATAGATGATGATTACCATTGTAGAAAGAATCAATTCTTTAAGTGGTAATGTATAATATCGAATGCAAACAAATTTTTAATAGAAATTTTGTATAATACATCAAATACGTTGTAGAGTGGTGACAGCCGACATTAAAAATAAAATAAAATATAGCAAGTTGCATAGTTAGTACAAATGAAGCAAATATAGAGTATAACAAATACGGTAAGCAATTTGATTGCAAAATGATAATATTATATCAGTTTCATTAGGACAGTTTGGGAAATTAATGTTGATATTGTCCAAAGCTGTTGATAAGAATGGAGCTATAAGTCTAATGCAATTCAGCAATGGAATATTGCAAAATTCTATATTCCAAAATTGAGAACAGCATAGCGGAACATTGTGGTTCGTACACACTGTATGACAAGCAGCAATTATATACCGAAATCTCAATATGTGTCCGCCACATATTGTTGATGTAAGATTACAACAGATATAGCAACAATGTGACAAACAGCATTTATATACCTGAGACTTAATATTACTCTGCCTGAGAATATTAAGGTAAGATAATGACAGATATAATGACAGTACATCTCAATTAGATTTAGCTTACAGTGATTTGGAAATGTGTGTCGACTTAACCAACACTAATATTTATAATAATCAAAATCCAACTAACCAGTGCCTATTTACAATACTACTGACAAGGGAAATCACAGTGATTCTTGGTGTTTCCCATATTTCTGGAGAAATATTTGACACTGTCTGTGTCTCAAACATGCTCCCGACACACCATCAACAGTTTACCTCTTTGTGAAACTTTGTAGTATTGTTTTCTTCCCTTCTGTCAATTTCAGATCAGTATTGTGTATATTGTTCTTGTACACACTGCTGGCAGTTTGTGATTTCGCAGTTAAAATTCTAATCAGCTTCTGATTATTCCAAGCTTTGAAATTTGTGTTATTTTGTTGACCACTTCCTACTAAGTTTCTTTGTTTTCAGTCCAGTTGGTAAGCATTATTCACTCAATTCCTAATCCACTGCATTTGGGTTGTACTTGTTCCTTGTAGTCTTAGATACTGCATCTGCTATTTAATCTCAAACAGGGGACATCATCAGTTCATACAATAGCATACATTAGCTGAATCTTCACATTGGAGTTCAATGAAGCTTGAATTCAATTTCAGCAGCCATTGCATTTTACTAATACACACTGTATTTTATATAGTACTGGTAAGACATATTGTGCATTACAATACTCTAAAACAATAAAACAGTTGCACAGTATCCAATAGTTTCACTCTGAATTCCTAGGTATTAAATGATATAGAGTGAATATCCCATCATTTTCTGGTTTGTCAATCTTTATTTTCAGATCATTACTATTACCATTCACACTCTTTACATACAACTACTTCCTCACATAGCAGTAAGTCACATAATGAATCTCAGCTTCGATAATATACATACTTCTGCTATGATGGGTAATGCAATCACAATGATTAATCCCAGGACCAACGTGAGTGCTATATACACTTAGTTTGAGCTGAGGGTATCAATTCTTCAAGGATATTTTCACAATCAAATCGACCACTGTAACTCTATAATTGGATTCTGAGTTATTAATTTGCAAATTATCACCACCATGACAAATATATTTATATTTTGGTAAGGCCCATTTAATCTGCCACCAGTGTATCTGACATATTATAATCACAAATACAGCTTTTCATAATTACATACAATACCCATATGGGCAATGCAATAAGATTGATTTCATGCAAACTAATTCTAAGATTATGATGGTCAGGAACTGTATCACCTAACAAATAACATAGCAGATGGGAATGCGCATACTTCTCCATCTCATGTAAATACTTGTATTCAAATTGGTTGTTGAATGTATTGACAACTGTATAGGATACGATACTTCAAATGGTCTTTATTAAATGTATTCATTCCACCATTAAGTTTCTCGTGAACCTCCATTTCACTGTTCTTTGTATAGACTCAATTTTCAATTGCCTTATCCAGTTATACCGGAATTTGGTCAGTGTATAGCCTTGTACTCCCCCAACTCTGAACTTCAACAACATATTAGTCACTTAACAGATGTTCACAGTAATGACTCAAAGTATGTTCATCAAAATTGTTTCTCTTCTTCAAGTCAGAACTTCTATTATCATTATCTCCATTATCCAGCACACCTTCCTCTTCTATCAGCAATCTTATACTGTCCACATAACACTTCTGAGTCTATAAACAACATTGGCATGTCATATCCAGCCTCACATAGCTAGTAATGTTTACTGTCACTGGGCTTGTTATTTGCTCCAAATTATTGCTTCCCTTGTCAATCCCATTTCAACAGAATATTTCAAACCTTTATATCCCTCTCAACCAGTGTATATTTGATGGGCAATAATTACATCAGATATTGCTATGTCTGTCCTTAGGTGTCTTTTTCATTTGTATACCTAATTCCATTTACTTATTTTCCACTTCATTTTACTCTAAGCAATTTGGGGGCCAGTTACCCAGGGCCAGGGAATGGCCATTCTATATAGTGGGCTCACCACAAGCCTCAGATGTCTTGCAATAATCTTCCTTGCATATTTACATTTACTATCACTTGGATCCATATTGTCAACCATATCCAACATTTACCAACTGTATGCCAATCAGACCGAACATTACCCTATAGGTCCTTATACTATTACTTGCATACCAGTAAATGGAGATGTTTGACTTATTAATGTTATCAGTTTACCCCCGATTGGACTCATCACATACTCATTTCCCAAACATCGCTCCAAATTGCACCAACAGTTGAAAGAATGAATTCCAGACAGTTGATTGAGACAAGTTCAAAAACTGACAGCTATATTGAGCTCCTAGTATTGAAGTCTACATGATCATTATCCCCAGAAATGTGTTTGTCATTTGACACCAAAAACTTGATATCTGAGATTATGAATACCGACCAAGTGAAGTTTATATGGGCAAAATACTTTGATAGGTCAAGTAGAAGCAAATCGGAATACAAAGCTAGTTGAAACTTGAAACCTATTGAACCTGCAAGCAGAATACAATGCAAGGCCACAGCAAGTGCAGTAATGAAACATAGTTAGTGCAAAAATGAGATTAATGTATGTTAAAGTATACGATGAATCAAGCAAAGTCAAACAAGAGCAGCCAGATGAGAAGGGAAGTAGAAGACCTCCGAAATCTGGAAACCAAGGTTGCGGAGAGTCAGGTCTTCCAACAAAGCCACATACCATTACTGATTCCAAACATCTATTGACTGTACTAAGGCAACTCAACCTACCACTCAAGCCAGAATTCACCTTCACCAAGGATCTCAATGACCAGGTGATGCTGACTGCAAAAGAGAGCCAAGAGGCCAACCTAATGGTTCAATATTGTAAACAACTCAAACCAGGTAATGAATTATAGATTGTAGTCATCCCGATGATGGTATATGACCTTGTCTTGGGCTTGCGATCATCTCGAGTGAAACTCCTGGTAATCGACTAGAGTAAAGGACAATTGACAGCCCTATGAATGCCACATGGACTGCACTAAGCACTGATTCCAGAAGAAGATTACAGGAGTCATCTGCCAGAATACAGTAATGAGAACAGCAATTATGAGCACACTCTGCATATACATCAACTCTGGGCCACGGCAATCGATCATCACTTACCCAGTGTGGATGTGGTCAAGGTATTAGGTATATGGCTTGGCAAATGTCAAGGTTTCCTAAGAGCACCACTAGAAGGTATCACTAAAGGCAAGGTAAACAACGGCATCGTGAATGGCTAAGGAGCAGCAGTAGCAGTAGGTCCTGCAGAAGTGTAACGTAGTGATGGTGCTTCAATGGCTGCTACTGGCTGGCAGAGTCATGAATGGAGAAAGTAATCAATGGAGCTTGGTCTGATTGTGACAAACCGACTGATCTAGCCATCTTAGGACCGAAACCCATCTCCACTCTTCCAAACCATGCTACAATGCAAAGAAGGCCATTGAAAATAGCAAGAGACGTCTTCACCGTGGAGATGATAATGACAGATGATGGTGGCAGTATCCCTGTACAATGTCAACATTTTGTAAACTCATTAAACAAAGCTATACAGTCAGTTAGAGTATCGAGACAGGCTGTTTGTGTGGCAGAATGCACCAGATTCCGTACTACCAATCTACAGGACCAATTAGAGGAGATCAGTAATTGGCAGGACAATGACCTTTACAGAGAGACATAACTTTTAAAGAGGGCATCCACCATTAAAGAGTGCAATGACCTGTAAAGAGCGCAATGACCATTAAAGTGAGCAATGACCTTCTCAGAACAGAAATCTTCATTCACAATTGTCCACCCAGAGAGTGCAGTTAAGGGTACCTGGCAACCACTCAACATATGTATCTAGCATCCAGAATGAAATCAGCCCCCCCTAGAGACCTCACCGGAAACGCCTAAAGGCAGAGACAACAAGATCAGACCAAGCAATGTTTGAAAAGATCACAAGAGGTCAAAGGGTCAAATGTCAAGCCAGTCAAAATATCAATCTAGTCAAAACCCACTGTAAGTTGAAACAGAAAGCAAGTTGCCATACTAAGCAAGGTGAAGCACAATACAAGTTGGAATAGAATGCAGGCCAATGACAAAAGTGAGTAAAAAAGAATGGCAAAAGAGAGTGCAGGAATACAACCAATGGTAGTGAAAGAAAGAAACAAATCCAGGTGAAAAAATGAGAACAACCCTGATTTCCTGCACCTGATAAGAGACAAGCGACAGTGAAGACATGCAACGTCCAGAGATGAATGATGGTAAAGGACACATCGTCCGAAATTGATACCTTCTGAAGAGGATTATGAATATTTCACTAATGCATAGATCCAAGGAGTGCTGATGGCAATTATCAACACATGTAAGTCAAAGTGGCCAATAAAGCAACAAGCAGTCAGAAAAGGGGAGATAGCTGTGTCTATACAATAACACCCTACCGACAATTTCAAACTCCACTGGGAGGTGGTAAACTTAGACGTGCGCCAAGAAGTTGGCCAAGGAGTCTACCGAATCAACAAAGATTATGTTGATGGGACCAGACAAAAGCACGTATATAATGTTAACCAGACAGTCGCAGAATCGGACTACGAACCATGATTACTGAGGCAATCATCACCTCTGAGTCAATACCACTACTGCTCGCAATATACACTCTACAGTGCATGCCAATGCACTGCCCAGAGCTGAGGTAGCACTAGGGTGCTTGAACAGAACCATTTTAAAGAATCTAACCTGGTAAGTGTGTACAAATAACTACATGCAAATAATGTATACAATCGATTATCACTGAAGTTTACAATCAATATCAGCAACAGAAACTATTATCAATGCGAGGTTATGAGAAGAACTATTACACTAATGATTTCTAAAACAATCAGTACTGAGCTAAAAGTTATGTGAATGATAGTTATAGAATGGTGGGCTAGACAGTTGACATATGTAAAATGGGATTACTTTTGGATATTTACTTGTATCTCTCTGCTTTTCTTCTCTGCTGTGGATTTTGGGGTGAAACACATGGCATCGGCTCAAGATATTGCCACCTGCTAATGGAGGTGGAATTTCGCTGTCGGCTGGAATCACCAAATGGTAGCCATGTGCTGTGGCAATTGGTAGTGAAACATATGATTTCATACAAGTATGTATATAAAGAGAGAGTTGTTGCCATTGGAGGATTTTCCTTTCATCTCTCTTTACTTGTGCTGCTGTATAGCAAAGCACGTTACGACTTTGAAACAGTTTGACTCTTATCTTGTCCTGCTTTGTTGATCTCAATTTTGAGCGCCTCTTGGGCTGTTTCCGATACCACATTCCGAGTTACCAATATCACCTATGCCCGACCCTGCCCGTTACAAGTACCAAAATTGTGGTTCTCCACAGCAGTCTTTGCTGCTGATTTTTCCTATGAGTAGGCTGACAGGCTATATAGTCCCGGCTATTCTGGTGCATCAATATTTGGTCATACGCAGGGTCGAAGTCACTTGGTGATGAAATGGGCTGTCTTGTTAAGGCCTTGAAAAGTTCGTTGGCATTAGGAAGTGCCCTGGGGTCCTCCAGTATATGCTGATTCACACTTATGGCACAGATATTGAAGTAGTACATCCTCTGCTTCTTCAGAATAAAGAATTATCATTCCAGTAGGGTGCCCAAGAAGCATCAAATAGGTCTTGACGAACCCTCTCATCTATCATTTCTATTTCAACTTGAATGACTTTCGTTGGTAGGTACAATACTCCATCCTGCCAATCATTGTAACCAGACTCCTGCCAGATGCAACGAGGTGGCTCAACCTTGCTGCCAAACATGTCCAACTCCATCCAACAGTTTGAGAGAGTGTACTCAATATTCGTTAGCATACTCAAGAGGGCTCTCTTCCCCTTCCATAATAATATGCTGCCTATCTGCACCTCCGGTACTCTCTCCAGGGTGAAACTTCTGCATTGTTCATCATGTGCGGATACCTTGATCAATGTGCAGTCCCAAGTGTCTGGTCTTGCTACTTCGATGGCGATTGCTCTTCCTGTTGAGTCAAGTTTGGCACCATGTGTACTTCGATTTCACACCAGAACTGCTCCACTATCTGCAATTTACATTCATTGTAGACACGTACCCTAGCTGCATTGGTGTTGTTATGGACTTTGCATATTGCTGAGACTAGGTATGAGGGAAAGGGTTGTATTGGAGTACATTCCGGACCAATGCTATTGTTAGAAACTTATGCAAAGGAGGAGGCTTTTCTTCCAGTCACACTCCGATGCTTTACCTGAGCCACCTCTCCTGTTGAACACCATTGTGCCACCATTCCTGTACCCAACTCTCTGACTGCCAGTCCTTTCTACTCATGCCACTCATCCTTTCAATTCAAGCCTCTTCCCATTTGGTTTTTTACTTCCTTTGATGGCCCCCCTTTCCTCACTGACTGTTTCACTTGTTTCTTACCCAATCACTCCAATATTTTGTTTTATGCCTTCTGTGTTCACTGCAGGTGATCTCTGTAAATTGATTTACATCTTCTGACATCCATTTTTACTATGTGGTCCCTTCTGATTGCACTCTTTCCTTGTAGTAAACTCCAACCTTTTCCATTCATACTACTGGGCCCTATCCTTTCCAGTTACCCTGACTTACACTAGGTGCTCATGTATTCTGCACTGCATCTGGTGAATATATCCCTCTTGTCGCATGGAAAAGTAGCATGCAGCATTACCAGCTCTGATCCATCGTCAGCAGAAATGGTAGACACACAACTGCCAGTGTCCTATCCGCTCTCAGACTTTCATGGATATGTTTCCCTGGGGCAGTTCATGATAAACTAGTCACATCTGGATGTTTCTTGAAGAATATGCATAGGAATGACAATACCATGAATATTGACAGTCATAGACACTACATTTTGCAACCTCAGACCAACCGCCATCAGCAGTGATAGGTTTCCTGATGGCATGTTTTCACCAAGTATTTATCTTGCTGGTGACTTCTCCAGTCATCACACTGAACTCAGATTCCTCATTGATTACCACAAGCAGTTCATGCTTCTGTCTCTGTCCAAGATGTGTGGGTGAAATCTTGGTGTACAGGAAGGTAGTGTATCTGGTGTAATCCTTCAGGCTGGAGCAGGCAGCAGCATCACATCAGCAAAATGTAAAATGGTTTGGAAGTCACAACTAAACAACTCAGCAACTCTGAACAGCCACACTCATCGTTCCAGATGCTCCCAGATGCTCCCAGATAGGCTGAGTGCAAAGCGATGAGCTGTCAGGTGCTCTGAGACTACTTCACCAGTGCTCCTCAATGTTCCGGAAGTTGTGGAACAAATACAAGAATATCCTGAAGAATGTATGTTCGTCTTTGAAATGCTACAAAATCAAACTGTTAGAATGGGCACATTTCGGAGCTATGGGAAGTATTGGCCGCGTCTCAAAGACTACTCCAGTGCATCTCGAACCTGAAGCCGCACTCTCCGGAAGTGATTACTATAATGTTTATATCAAATAGTAAAATTCAATTATCTAACTGTCTTCCTCCTGCACACCTTGATTCAGACATTGTAACTCAATATACAGTCCAGTAGGTATCTAATTCCACATGATTATTTCCAAGCCATACGCTATCAATCCTATCTGATGCAGCATTCTCTCGCACCAAATGTGCCGGTCCAACAATTGCTCCGACAGGAACAATATGCATCATATCAGTCGGTTTGACAACCTGGAAGAACCTGTCAACACAATCAGCCCAACCATGTGGATCTTTGTACGTTGTTCGAACCACCACTGTATATTCCTGAACTTGAGGACGTAATATACATCGTTGAGTCTTCCTACACCTTTTAGAACGGGTTGATATCGTGTTTCCGACGGGCATGTGCTCCCGAAATTGGAGGATCTGATTTGGTGGAGTCCAGCTAAAGTATAATACAGGAAAAGAACGAACTCGGCCTTAGAAGGTGTTATCGAGGTCACTGTCCGTATATTGGACCCAGATGTTATGAGATTCAGGCATGATCCCTTGGTTGGCATCAGTATATTCTACCTTGCAATCAATTCCCAGACGCTCAACAGATGTTGTGCAGTGAAATGGGTGATGGTAGTATGACAGCCCATTCTAAAGTTTGATAAATATACTGTCAAGGAGTACCTTCTGATTGTATCCGAGCACCAGTGCACTAACTTCTCGTCCCCAGTCCTCTTCAATTTGTGCACGGAATAGCTGTCCCACGTTGGGAATTCCACAATCTTCTAATGCATCTTGAAGTGAGGTTAATTTGATACATCTGCACACTCCGCGGACATGGGTCTCTCGCAAATGATGTAGCTGTGGTGACACGGGGCAGAATAATGGCTCGTCCTGACAATGCTGGAGGCGTAAAACATGGGATCTGTGAGTATTTTCCCGTCTATCCGCGGCAGATTGTTGGATCAAAACTTTTGCCGAGTCAATATTGTGCTAGTATTGCAGGGCAAGATATGAGAGTGTCTCCTTAATATAGTCAAGACCGGTAAACCGGTCATTGTGCTTGAGCATCTGTCGAATGTAATTGACTTTGTTGGTAGATCGATATGCCGCCTTCACATTGCCAATATGTAGCCGTTCAGAAATATTGGTGGTGAAATTGTCGCCAGAACCCATTCGCTGAATTCACTCTGATATATGGCCCATGAGATGCATCTTTCAATATCCAAAATGGATTACACTCCGTTCACTGGTTTTTCTCAGCTCCTGAGTGCCGATTGCCTGCCACCAAGCTTTAAATTGAATCAAGTGGATGGACAATTCCTTTATGAACCGTATCTGCTCATTTGTTGTGATATCATGAGTCTCTCTCTCCAGCTGACTCACGATGCAGTCCGTATCTGCAATACTCCAGGTGGTGGCTTCAGTCTCAGCATCGAATAGACGGACCTGAAATTCCACACCCTTCTTGGTGGTCATTTTTACCGCCACATATACCTGTTCATCGGCAGCAGTCTTCATTTGCGCAAGTTTTCTGGCGAATATGCTTCTGGGACCAGTTGCCTTAGTCCCGGCTTTTTAAAATAGTTGTCGCTTGTGATGTTGGAATAATTTATCGAAAAGCTTGTGTTTGACAGGTGTCATCTGATGGATTTCGTGCACCAATTGCTCGATTGCCCTCTCGCCATCAGCCTCTGATCATTAGGTTGCCGCTTGTCAGGCACATTTCAGGCGCACCTGAAATTGCCTTTTTTTTGATGTAGTATCCTGTTCAGCCCCGTACACCAGAACTTCCATTGCAGCATGGATTTTATGAATCATTTGTCCTGATAACTGATGGGATTCTGTTGCCAACAGTTCAAACACATTGGCCATCACAGACTTTGACATTTTCTGATCTGGAAAAGCCCCCTGCTGATAGTCGAATTGCTTCAGTGCATCGTCTAGTGCTGTGAGATATAGGTCAGAGTGAATTTGTTGGCTGATAAGTAGAGAGAATTCACATAATGCCTACACTGCTCCCATTACCATTTCATCGGAGGCTGTTTCTGCCGGAGTTTTCCTGTCATCCTCGGAGCAGTCCAGGATAGGAGCAGAATTCACTGCCATTGTTCTGATCATGCCCCGGATCTCTTTACCCTGCCAGGAGCTGCTTTTCATCGAATTGAATGGTTAAGAGAAGCGCTGGAGGTCCGGATTTTGTGGTACTGATCTGAATCGATTGTTAAATTGATCGTCGAAATTTCTAGTGTTCAGGTATTTCAGCAGCCAGTGCAATAAGTCTTTAACTAAACGCAGGAGCAGCTGATACAATTCATGATGCTGCCAAAGTTGATAGACATTGCAGAGAGGTAATTGCCAGAACTGGTTGCGGATTGGATGAACACGAAGAGTGTGCAGAACATCAATATTAGTATCATCCAGAAGCTCTGAGAAGATATGCTGATCTCTTGAGTTATCGAGTGTTTGACAATTTGAATGCCCCATTGGTGCATCTTTCGGAATTTCACACATAGGGCATGAGCCATATGTGAGTTGAACAATCATGACTTGTTCTGGATAATCCCCGACCTGGGCCGCCAAAAGAGGATAACATTGTCTCTCGAATCCATCAGCCCAATTCCATTTCATGCCGGGACCAGTTATGTCAAGAATCTGGAGTGAGGACAGCACTGTTTGAACCGTGAAATTGCATGCCTCGTCGGTATTGTTGGCACCCTTTGGGGGACATGGAATCAGCCCAACGAGAATCCAGGCTTGCTTTTTAGGTGTGCTGAGGATATCTTTTCCAATATTACCAATTATGAGATACAGCGGCCAGGCATGGTGGTCACCAGAAGAATTGGTCAAGTGAGTCTTGTCAGATACACAAATGACTGGCACAATCATCACTTCGACAGGATGCTGATTGTGCATATCCCACCACCACCAGTCGCCAGTATTTATTTCACTGTATATTCAGCGACTTTCCGAGTCTGCGAGGTGCACCAGTTCAAAATCGAGGTGCGCCTGAAATGGGAGATGTACCAAAAGGAACTGGATACATTTGAAAATATCCCTGTAGTATAATATTCAGAAGATATGCGAATGATCTTCAATCCAAACTATCATCGCAGAGCGCAAAATTGATATCAGAGAGTAGCTTTCGCAGAGCATCTACAGATTGGAATGATTCGATTTACAAGTTGTCCAGTCCACACCTCAGATGCTGATCAATCCACGTTTTCGGGTGTTGGTAAAATGATTGAGCCTGTTGAAAATTGTGTGGTGACTGAAAACGATGCCATGGATTCCATTGTTCTGAGTACTTTCGATGCTTGTTGTACAATCCAGTTGCTATGCCATATGCTTTACCGCCCGCATTTTCCACTCCAACTACCTGCCTATGAGTCCTGGTCTTTGTTGGATCAGTGGTACATACCAGAGCAGGCATCTGGCAGTCTATTGTTTTTCGTCAGGAGTATCTTCAGGTGGTGGCGCACCAGCTACATTGTGTATGGGTAGATTATTAGTTGACTAGCTCTTCAATGGCCATTCATGTGCACCGACTGAAGTTGCAACATGATGGCTCAAGTCGATCCCATCCTGCAGGTGGTAAAATCCCGTCAGGTAATAGCCCTTCATTCATCGATATTGGGTGATATTGTTTATGGTGAGCCTTGAGTCGGTTCTGGTCGAAAGAATTCTTTTTGCAGAGAGAGCACTTAACATTTTTCCAGAGAGTGATGACTATAATCGACAAAAATGGTCAGTGAATGCGTATTCGGATGGATCTCTATGATGCTACTTCAGGCGGTCATTTGAAGCCTCAGGGATATTGGGTTAGCATATGACATTCACTGCAGCATTGCACACCGCCAAATGCGGAGGAAGGGTAAAATATAATCACCTTACGATCAGTTTTCTTCATAAGCCAAGATTAATATATCATATCCGGCACAATAATGGTGCACATCGTCTACTGAATATCGTTGGCAGAGAAGAGAAGGTATCTTTTGTCATCACTGTGTTCACCACCATGGGCCATATACTACGTCATTGCGGCATTGTGAGTTATAGGTCCGCTCGAGCCTCCGAGCAGCTGGCAATGTAGGTAGATCGTCTTGATACAATGAATAGGTGAGATTTCTAGCTAGCTGTATGCCAGTGCGATGATTGTCAAGAACTGATAGGCTTGTAGGATGGTTGTTTCAGTCACGATCCTTGACCGGAGCATGGATCCTGAGGAGAACAATATGTTTGGACAACGAGCTCAATAGGAAGGATCACTCTTGCTGTTCGACTTACTGGGCTCCAATTGAATGACGTAGCAAGGTCGTACATGCACAAGTTTTGTGTAATATCCCTAGTCGTGGTAACCTTCATACTGGATACAGTTGTTGTTGTGTTCTACAGATATCATATCATATACCTTCTACGACCGTTAAAGTCATGGAAGCACATGAAGGTGAGCATCCATCCACTATCGTAGTATATGTATTCGAGCATATAACAAAGAATGGCTGAATGTGAGTAATTAAGGTTTCTTTTTCTCAAGCCCGGGTTGGTTTCATGGATCAAAGCTGTAGTGAATCACCACAGTTCGTGACAACAGAATGAGATATAAGAAGCCCTTCATTCCGCCGAAGCTCACTGCTACCTGCAACATACCCAATCATACTCCGATTTATTCTACATCACATCGTGCATTTATAGTTGTTTACCACCATCTTTGTTCACAGAACATGTCGATGCAGGGATCTCCACCGAAGACAGCGAATATGGCTTCTCCGGGTGGCCTATTTTGCTCGCAACAGCGCCGTGACTACAATTCAGGATCCTCGGATAATGGTTCACAACCTGCCACTGGCAAAGACAGTAGATGAGGGAAATATGCCGATCTATATCATCCGCCACATTGGTATGGTTACCCTCCTTCACAGCAGCCATTTCCAGGTGCTCCGCAGTTTTATCACCATTCTCCATTCAACATGACACACAACAGTTCGCAACCAACCAGCAGCGTAAACCAACGATATCTAAATGATGGGCCACAGTGGCAAGGATATGACCTCCACCAAGGCGGTTATGGTGTGTCTCCAATGTTTCCCCAGCAGCAGTTTTCAGGACAAGGGCCATTATTTCCAGGTGCACCGAGAGTGCCTCCAGGACCGCCGGGAAACAATCCAGTCACTTGGCCAACATCTTCCAGCTGTACTCCTCCTCCTGGACCTCCTTCTGGCGAACCAGGGAGACCTCCCATTATCCTCCCAATGAAACAATTCCTGCTGCCTGCAGAACCACAGAAATGAGATGTTGCAATGAGTGCGGACCTGCTCCCATTGCCGGAGATTTTCTACAACAAATATGACGCCGATGATGAGCGTGACGATTTGTCAGACTTGGGTGGTGCAGAGGCTGAACCCCCAGTCAGCTGAAGCAAACCTAATTCTCCTTGAAGCAATTTGCCAAATCGATGGGGCAGGCCAACTATAGTGCGTTCAACAAGTGGAAGAAAGTATGGGTGGCTGGGTTACTTGAGAAAAAGCATCGGTTCATAATCTGGGGGCTTAACTGTTTAACACTGCTTAGAGATGGACCCCCACACAGGGAGACAGTGGTTGCAGATTTTTTGGAGTCATTCGAGATCTGGTTGCCATTGGATAATTTCAATAATGCTGAATGGAGTCATTGGCACTGGGTGGAGATATTTTTGAAGAAATGTGCAACAAAAATTCAGGAGGCGAGGAGAAAGGGATGGCGAGGCACCAAGTGACCAGCGACGGATGTGGGGGAGCGCACAAGCAAAAAGGTGATAAGTAACCTCCCAGAGGGGCCAAACACAACGTTCTTGGTTGTGATTTGCCGGGTGTCGAATGGCAACAAAATCATTCTATCCCCGAACCAACTCCAAGCCGTGTATACCGATGCGAGGCACTCGGAGGAGCTGATTGATTTCATCAACAAAAATGGACGCCCGAAAGAGCCTTACATTCCAACATCGAGGTTCAAGTGCACCCTAGGGCCAGACAAATTGGACGAAGAGTATATGGGATTATATACAAACGGACAAATGATAATGGATCCGATATATGGCCAGATTTCTTACAACTGTTGCCTTTCAAATGCTTTCAAGTTGAAACTTGGCTATGATCCGAAAATATTTTTGGCCACAATTAAGCAAGCAACAGCGATGGAGATCGCCGAGCACATAATCAGACCAGAGAAGGTAATCTCCACTAGCCGTGTTAAGGCTAGATGTGCGCTACTACTAATTGTTATACATAGATTTTGGAAGTTTCGGAAGAGAGTGGAAGTTTCGGAGGGAGAGGAGGATGGTGGGCAAGAGAATGATACATGTATTAATGTAAGTTCTGATTGAAAGAACAGAATTGATTGTAGTGCATCCATATATATTCGTTCCAATGGTTGGTTGTCTGTGAAATACCTAACATCGCGACGAGTTTCAGGAGCACTGGACTAGGAGCCCATCTGCCCAGCTTACATCCGAGAAACTGAAAGAGATCATTGCAGACGAAAAGAACACAGACAATGGTGCAAGGGAGGTTCAGGAGCAAGTGGAGGATGGTGAGGAGGTTGTCAATTCACCAATTACCAGCTCAGTATTGAATACGGTTCTCAGTACAATCAACAACCAATTTAATCACCAGTGTCTTGATGAGGTAGTCAGACTGCTGAATGCTCATCCTATTCGTCAATCAACAGATGACTGGGTTCCAGGCCTGCCTGGAACTAAGTTTCTGGCGCACCAGGTTAGGGCCATCTGGTTCTTTGTGAGGAGGTGGGTTTGGGATGCTGATGCGCCAGGAGCACTGGTGGCAGATAAAATGGGTCTTGGGAAGACTTCCACCTCGGTTCCAGCGGCAATGCTTTGCAAATTGGTGACTGTGATAGTTGTAATGGGGTTGTCATTGTCCATTTTATGTGGAAATACTCTTGAAGAGTGGGTGATATTGGTGCACGACAATTTTCCCGGCATTGTAGATTAAGATGGGGAGTGGTATCCGCTTCAGAGATTGAACTCTGTGCCCCGCTGCCTGTTGGAGATACAGATAACACCACCTCATGGGCATCCAGCACTTCTATCAGCCCTTGAACTAATCTTGGTGGTTACAATGCCCGGGGTGGCAAAGACCTTGAAGATTGTGATCAACGAGATCACACATGCAACCGAATTCAAATTGGTCAACATGTTGCAAGTCGAAAATGTTAATCTCACGAACCCGGATCTGAATACTAGTATTCATGAGCCTGAAAACTGATGGAATATCCACCTTGTGTTGTATGATACCTTAACATCCAGAGCGAAACAATCAAGTAGCAGCCAACTCTCCGACTGTGCATGGAATGTTGGGATTTTTGATGAGTCCCATCGGTACAAGACGAAAAACATTGTGGGCATGAAGATGGCCACGAACGCGAAAATTGGATTCCAACTTCAAGTCACAGCTACACCGGGATTCCATTCACTCTATGACTCATGTTATCAGACAATGTGACTGTTTTCAGTTGCGCCTGACAATCCAGAGGATGATACTGTGATGGAACAGCATGGTGCAGATGCATTGTATTTAGCACTAAAGAGTTTGATGCATACTATCTGGACTGCAGACAAACACGCTCGACACGATGCGGCGCACCGGATGATACAGATTGCAAAATCTTGGACGATGTGGAGGTGGTCAGAATCGAAACTTGCCAACTGAAAACCACTTGTGTGGATACCGAAGGAGAATGCACACCTCATTGATCTTGAGTGGACTGAGGATGAGCAAGCAAAATTGAAGGCCCCGGTGAAGAGATACACTTCATGTGGTGCTTCGGGAGAATGGAGAGTTCATCGATGGCGGCTTGCATATTTTTTGTTAGTGTTGGGAGACACGGAGAATCGCAAGGATATTTCTGGACAATAGTTCGCCGAATGGCCAATCGATACTTCGGTGGATTGGCCAATTTTCCGATATTTCAGAGGGACGTTTCTGGTAATGCTTGTCAACCAACCAGCGGAGTATTCCGAATCTGACGAAGACGACCCATTCAGAGAGGTGCTCCTTCCGGAACATGAGAGACACGAAAATGCTCTGCGCAGTGTACCTCCTCCACATAACGCGGTGCTAGTTTCTCCTCTTCCTGGTCAAGTTCATCATTTGAAGTGGTTGCTAACGAAGTATTTTGCAGATCATGTGGTCCCTTTCCACATGTATGCACAAATGGGCACCGATGAATGCACAGAAATGCAGCTCAAATTCCAAGATTCACGCAATCCCTCTGTATTCGTGATGACACCCAAAGTGTGTGGGACCGGCCTAAATCGTACTATGGCAAACCATGTGTTAATGACTCAGAAGTTCTGGGTATTGAACGAGTAGGGGCAGGCATTTGCACTAGTTGTCCGGTTAGGGCAACACAGAGTACCACACACATGATGACTGAATACATGTCCTGGTGGCTATGATAACCGTGCAAGTGATCTCCATTAACTCTCTGGAGTAGCCCATATGAAAGTCCTGCACGGCTTGATGAGTTGACCGAACATCACGACGTCGATGATTCACTGGATTCTGGAGTCTCGTGAGAACCATATCAAGCGGCTAACAGAGAATGATCACACTTTTCAGTCAGATGAGCTATCATCTTAGATTATTAAGAACTCTTTATCAAGGTATACCTCTTTAGACATTCAACCAACATAATCTTCTTAACTGATTCAAATAGTCAAAGGTCATTTATGAGGCACACTATACTGCATAAATGAAACCTCTCTCACTCTGCCATTTTAAAGCGAATCAAAGTTCTAATGTTGGAGTTGTAGTGTCTTTAATCAAAATTTGCTGGAGTGGGATTTCAGTGGTGTTCTTGATTATTACTATTAGATTTCATTGGCGTTCTTGATTGTTATTATTAATGATTAATAAGAGATGAAGTCAATTGATAAGCTATATTACAACTTCCCGGGCTGGCCTATTTTAGGATAAATGCCCTAAGTCGAATTTTGAGAATGTTGCTGCGAAGGGCTTAGAATCATTCGTCAGCAGTGATTATGAGATGTACTGGAAACCTGTAGCCACGTGCACATATCGAAGTCAATAGAGTTAACAATGCCCAATTCAACCACTTTCAGGTGCACTGGAGAATCCTGGCCATATGTGATATGTCATGAGTCTCGTTTAGATAGATCGTGCATTGCAGATTTGCAAATCCAATTTGGCAATAAAGTATGTCATGGCGATATTCAATAGCTGTGACAGAATATGAGACACCAACTTGGCTGATCCTGGGCAAAGCCGCAGCTTTTGCTGCCATTTGATTCATGTTCAGGTGCACCAGAGAATTGTCGGCATATGTTTTGAGTCGTAGTATGACAGATCCAGCACCATTTATTTGAAAATCCAATTTGGCAAGGAGACTGTCTAGACCATATTGAGTACTTGTGTCAGAATTTGAGACACAGCTCGCTTATTCGTGGCAATCCCACATCTATTGCTGGCATATGCTCAAAGTTTAGGTGCATCGGAGAATCCTGGGCACATATCGTGATGACTGCCACTGCATAATTGCAATCTCATTCTGCAATCAACACAGTCTACACAATTATTGAGTTCTTGTGTCAGAATATGAGACATGGACTCACTTATTCGTGGCAAAGCTGCAGCTTGTGCAGGAATATCATAGTTGTTCAGGCACACCTCAGATCGGGATCCCACAGCGTCAGAGTCTGAAACATGGCTCGGTTATTCATGGCGAAGCTTCACCATTCACTGCTGTGTATGTCCTGGCCTATGATTTGGCCAATGATTGAAGTTCAGGCACAACTGAGATCTGCAATCCTGTCCAGAATGACGTTCTTAGATTTCTATAAGGTCAACTTTGGCAAGCTGCGACTCATTGTGAATGTCTCATTCCGGGTCAGGCACTCCTCAACTGCAACAATAAGCCTCCGAAGCGCATGTTCCCCACTTCATAGTGATCTTCTTATTTTACTTTGCTTCAATTTCAGTATGTTTTCTTCGGCTTGAATCAGTGGACACTGTGCACACAGGTTGTCATCTCTCAAGACACTACACCTTTAGGTGCAGGCGGCTCATCACACTTGCCCTCTGCAAATATATCAATCTATGCATGATCGGTATATAATGGCCGCCACTAAAATGTCTTCAACTGTTAGCTCGGTGTCAACTGTCCATTGGAGGAAGGTAGCCTTGCACTGCTTAACCATGAATGCATAGACCGGGCCAATTATCAACCTCACTTAACTCGATATTACCTAGTAGTATGTTTGGACCTCTGCTTCCAAATACTACAATAGCTTCTGCATCATCGAGCTCTGTCAAAAGAGCTGCAACTTCAGAGCGAGAATTTCAAAAGACAGATTCTGCTCAGCGACTCCACAAGATGGCCGGAAACTCCCGCTCACCCATGTACCACACTTACTCAAAGAGGCCTAAGTTCCCAATGCTTGGAATGCAGACTCACCTCGGTTCTTACTCAACGTATGTTTGGGCCGCCAATACTCGTATCTGAAAATAGATTATGTGAACTGATTTCCATCATGAGAGAAGTTCAAAGGGAGCGACTCTTGAAAGCTGGAGTGAAGAAAAGACAACTTCGAAGATTGCAATTAACTGTCAGAGTAAGGCGAGCCTGCAATCCTCTGTGAATGAATCTGATCATCACGATTTAATCTTCGGTGCACCTCAATTCCCCGCAACTGAATGCATGCATGTAATCATCATTTCTTTGCCTGCTGTGAGATGCTGTCTTACTCTGCATTCATACTATCGTAGCATATAGCTTTCAACCTCAACATTTACTCCAGTCTATATTGTAGTAGAAACTCATAATGAATATGTAATTTAATGGTGTGCAACTTACTAGATATTGGGCGCAAAATCAGAATGTGAGTAAGCATTTATGACTCATTTGTTAGCAATCTTGGCATCGACAAGTGCTTGAATCCATAAGATTACCCCTGAATCATCCATTGTACCTTACCATATTTTCTCTACGCCCTGTATCTCTACGTGTATATCTCTCCTTGGTATACCAACGTCTCTTTGTCCACCATTGACTGAAACATTGTTGTGAAGAATATTCTGCGAATATGGCCCAGATGAATACATGAAAGGGAAGTTATGCTTACAATATTGCCCTATCGACCGCTAACTTAGATGCAGCATCCTGATACAATAGACTATTGTGAATATACATGTGTCTTTCCGGCGGATATACCACATACGGAGATTCATAATTCTTCTCGATCGATAACAAACACAATATGACCCCTTGCAACCCAGCCATCACCCATTGAGTTCTGCAGTTTCTCAATGCTGAACCAATTCTGTGCCATGCAGTCACCTCAAATGCTCGAGTATTGTCGCATAATTACTTCATACAGAGCAGTCATATGCAGGGGCACAGGGTTTCATTCAGGTTTTCAGTGCTCCATGTGGCCAGGACCAAGGGTGAGTTAATGTCGCAAGTTTTCTTCTGGTGCGTCTTCTTCAGGTACGTCTGGTGGTATTCTATTTGCGTTGGCATTAGCTAACCTCCAATTCTTGAATCCATATGGAGTGTTGTTGATAGGAGTTGCTAACATTTGGCATTAGGAATCCATCTATTCCGGTGCACCTGACAAGGAATCCATCTATTCCGGTGCACCTGATAACCACCTAAATTCGCAACACCGGACTGCCATCCTCAATATCAATATGAACCATCCAATTCATCTCTCCTGAAGCCTTCAAGGCACGCCTTGATTTGCATCCTCCTCAACTAGGTGCAACTTCTTGCTCCATTTATCCCGTTACTCTATTGCACTTAATCTTATATCAACTGCTTATACACTCTCTCCCACATTCCCCAACTGTCTATGTTTATTACAGCAAATGGAACCTACGCCCAGCCAGGTGAGGAATCACTATTCACAGAATAATCAAGAAGCACACCTAGAGAGAGCACTCGCATTCAAGAAAGCAGCCAATCTTCATTCCACATCAAATGTTTGCCTTTCAATGATCTGGCTTCATACATCATATTGCGAATGACTAATATCCCCAATATCATTAATGTAGCAGGAAGATAATACCGATCAGCAGATCAGTGATGACGAATGTGAAGGGGATTGTGAGGACACCGGAGAGTCCACATTATCATCCGACATCGAAGAAGACGATTTGGATCACCACAGCAGGTTCTACTTCTAGGCCAGGTGTGCCGGGACAAGACATTACCAACTACAAGAGTTCCATTTCCAAAGCATTTGAGCTGTGCCAATACTGTGATTGCACGCCCTCTCCTTCCAAATTCCCAAAACCACCTGGGTCAATGACACCACCACTGCTCAAATGGCAAAAGTCAGCCCTCCTCAACAAATCATCCGAGTCTGACTGTGCACCATCTGCCCAGGCGCTGCCCCAACCCAAGTCTAGTGGAGACCAAAATGCTCCACAACCCAAGGCCAGTGCCGATCAGAATGTTTCCCAACACCAAAAAGCGACTTTTGAGGTAGCGAAAAGGTTCATGGAAGCAATTGTATCCACGAAGACTCCTTGGCGAATATTATCTGATGACAAGTACTCGATGGTTGAAGAAGCTTGGAGACTCACCATTGAAGATAAGGATTGTCAGCGGGCATTAGCAGGTGCTCCTGCAGGTACACTGTCAGTATGTCAATTGCCCAGTGGTCCATCTCTCATAATCGATCCGCAAACACGAGAAGCTGTAAGCGTTGGATTATCTTTAATGCTCCTCTACCAGATTTATGATATTGACTACATGCCAAATTATACATAGTTGGAACTGAAGATCAGTACCATTTGAGGATGGTTGGCAGATGGGGTGTCATGAACTGTTGTCCAGAGTTACCAGTTGGATTTGCGCTCTGAGACTGAGCTTCAGATTCAGGTTAAGGAGCTCCTGTTTGACAATGCATATCTCTCCATGGTTGTTGTGGATAAGAAATCTTGGTTCACGAGAATGGAAGTTCTTGATCTCATTTACGATCAAGTTTTCTTTCCGGCCAATGGCTTGGGGCGCGAGCCAACGACATCCCAGTATTTCCAACCACTCACTCCGCAGACTTTAGCGGTGGTAGCCATGGCTATTCATTGTGTGCTGTCTGAATATGCTACTGGAAAGAAGGCCACAGTTATGATTTCTCAAGATGAATATCGTGGTACATTTTGTCCATCCCCTATGCTAAATTTTACTCCAGAAGCCACTGCACTCATCAATTACACAGTAGTGGGCCGCTTCAAACCCCCCCTCCCCCCACCATGCGGCGCTAAATCCGCTACGATTGGCTCACCTCAATCCCTGTCGGCACTCATCATCCTAGATTAACTCTCCTCTATATCCTTCCGCAGTCAATTCCTTCTCTTGCAGAGCTCCTCCGCAGGGATAGACACTCCTTGATCCCCTGTCCTGGTTACAGCTCCTCGATTCCATTCCGCAGTCGATACCTCCATTTCCGCGCTCTTCAGCCTGGGATGGGAGCTTCCTAATTCCCACCGGCGCTTCTATATTGGATTCCTCAGTCCTTTCCCACCCTCCCCCTTTTCGGCGCTTCTCCGCTGGGAGAGCACTCTTTAATCCCGATGGTTGCTCCTCCACCTGGATTCACGCTGCATTATTTCATTCCACACTCCTGACCCCCCCCCCTGTTTGGCACTACTCCAGTAGTTTGGATGCTCCTCAATCCCCATCAGCGCTCCTCAGCATAGATTTGGCAGTCTTCTTTTTCATTCTGCGCTCCTGCAACACAGCACTTCCCATCTGGCCCTTCTCTTATCCCACGTAGCTGGTCCCCTTTTTCATCCGAATATATCATAGTGCCTATCAAACCCCAATTTAGATTCGCAGCTAGCCAACATCTCATTACACCTTTTTTAGATATCACAAATCGAGCTAGACGACATTGGAATTCAATTTCAGCCACTTGCCACATACGAATAATCAGTAAATACAAGGACCACCTTCAGCTTCTTTGAACTGTTGATGAATTATGTGTTGCTGCATTTGTTGGCCCTGATGAGATGGGAGAAGTAGTGGATGATATCGACGGCATGTTTGATTGATATCTTTTGACTGTTTAGTGCGGTTATTGTTTCGGTGTGTCTGCGTTTATGTTTGAATAACTTGCCATTTTCTTTGGTACCATAATGTAACGAGGCAATCAATACAATGTTGAAGAAGATGGTAGCTAGTATGATTCAGAATTGATAATGAACAATAATCCATGGATCATATTCGCCATTGAGGGAAATCAATTGCTGGTGGACATGTGGAGAGTTTCAGATAACACCTGCAGTCTGATGAATGAATATCTATACAAACCCAAGCATCTCTCAGAGTTTGTTTGTGATTTCTGCATTGGTTCGCCGATACTTCCAGGTGCACCTAAAGTTCTTTCCAGCACTCTGATGTGTTTCCAAACTTATCACAATCACTCGCATGGTACTCCTGTACCAGTCATCAGAGATCCCAGTTACTTTGAAGGCCGGCTGGAATGCCCTCCTAGGGTCTGATACTCTCCGCAAATTAACTCTTCTCAGTTTCCACTCCCCATCCTCTCAGACACTCCCGGAGTCTTCCAGAGACTAAAATACATTTTGCTGATGCAGCGATTCTGAGTGTCTTTGGTGTGGCCAGCATTCTGGCAGCAAATCATTTACCTTTGGGATCAGAATCCATCTGAGCTTATCGTAGTACTTCAAAAGTCAATCCTTTGGCTTTACTCTTCTGATCGGCTAGGATACTGTAATCGAGCTGGGGGCTTCCAAGTACTTCATAGATTTCTGTATACTGGGTCAGTACTGCCTTGGTGGCACTGTTTGATCCTGTTGGGTCTTGGAGTCATGACTTTGGGGAGGTCTGCCTTGCCTGGCTGCTTGCTGAATGCTGCCACACATCTGATCATACACATTTCCAGGTTGGTAGCACTCAGTGTAACCACCAGAACCCATTCATCATGTCATGTACACTTGTCATCACCCCTGGTCACATGTTTGGTCCTCTACCAACTCTCATTTACAACCGCCTATTCTGTCTGCGTGCACACAACTATAAATCCCCTTTCTCTCTCTACCTTGTCAACACAGGTTTATTTCCCCCTCTTCATTTCCCTTTCCTTCTCTACTGCTGCACTGCTTTCAACTTGCCACTCTTGTAGCTCTTGATGCTAGTGACTCAATTGATCCATACAATGTCTGTTGTCTTCGACACTACATACAGTACCTCCCGTCCCTGTAGATCGACCTATGTAATGCTCATTAATATCTGGCAGCTGTCAACTCATATCTGAGTAAAAGGGTGTAAGTTGAGCACCGGCACTCTAAAATAGCTGCAATGTAGCGATGTGCTGCTGCTGGGACGGCTGTAATGCATCTGTGGATGTTACTTGCCCTCCATGTTGCCTTTGTCAAGAAATATCCCAGTGGTATGTGCTGATTTATGAACACCTTGCTTCCCATTGATATCCGAGTGCCTCCCCTCCATTTTGTTCTTCTAATCAGACTGCTTGCCACACATGTGCAGTGAGATCGACTATACATTAACCCTATTCAGCGCTCACATCGGGACAGAATGTGCCGATCTGTTCTAGTTCATCACTACAGATTCAGAAACAAAATCCTAAAGGGAAGGTGATGATTGTAGCTGGGGCCCAGTTGCGAATAAGATGGTTCCATGTGTGTATTTTGAGCTGGGAAGCTCAATGGTATGAACAGAGGTGGATGGCCAGGTTTAAATTCATACTCCCTTGCGGTCTGGGAGAGATCCCATCTAGGCTCATTCACCTAGGTCCTGAGACAGGTTCAAACTATATTGTAGTGTTAGCAACGGTCCCGGGATACCCGGCTTCGATCCGAGTTGGAACTCAACAGAATGGCTGGGTCCGTGTCAGGAACCGCCAAGCAACGCGAACCATCTAACTAGCACCGGGTTGTTACCCAGACAGGGAAAAAAACCCGCAGGTTTTGGCTGGGTTGAACCCCGACTGCGATTCCATTTTACGGTTCCTGCAACTGTTGCTCGGATTAAACAGCTGAGTTTTGATCGTATCATGACATGATCCATATGTAGATTGATCAGTTTTACCCGCTCTTTTACCTCCAGGATACAGTTTTGCGATCGGACCAATATTTGTTGAATCGCTCTGAAATAACACCTCATTTTTGCGAAATTCACGGGTTTTTGATAGCGACTCCACAAATAAGGGTTGGATCGCAAATCTGAATATGGCAGGTGGCAGAGTGGATGAATCTAGACAATCCACGTATCAATTATGTCATGATATGATCAGAACTCTGATACTTAATTGGAGCTGACATTGTGAGGTTGAAATTGCGGGTTTTTTGTGGTAAAGCAGCCCAATTGTAACGGTCCAGGTTTTTGGTGTGGTGCAACACATTGCCATGGTCTGGACCCGGAACTGAACCGGGAATTCAGACCGATTGCTATCACTACCTCAATGACATTGTTGCTGTTGTTCATCTGTGTATTGATTCTTTATACAGCGCTAGTGATAGGAATATCCTTAGTTGCTTGAGATGGTGCCAGAATGGCTTCAGTAGGAATTGCTGGGAGGTTCACCACTACTGGTCTCAGTAGGAGCGGGAGTGCTGCTCAGACAAAATAAGGAATTACATCTGGTGCTGTATATGGTCTTTCCAAGATCAGGAGGGTAAGTGCATAGGTGTTACACATTTCTAAAAGATGTGCATTTACAGGCTGGGGCATTTGAATGCCAATGGATCTCTGGGATCCTGTCTGAGCGTCATCACATCACTAGCCCCGAAATCACTGGAGAAGGCTCCAAGCGGCATTTTCACCAGTGAGTACTTGTCCATGGTGCCTGTACAGATCCAAATGCTGCAGGTGATATTGTAGGTGAGATCACAGGCTTCGAGGCCAACATTGCCCCAATCCAGCTAGTCAGTCCATACTCACTCCAACTTTGACCTCATGTGCATACATACTGTGCTATCAGTATGGTGGAAGGCATCTTTCAGTTCCCAAATCAACTGCTCCCTTTCCGTCTTCAGATATCCAGTCATCATATCGATTGACTCCTGAATGAAATCTGAACAGTTGTTCAGCATTGCTATGATAACTTCCCTGGCTGCCTGGTCAGTTCTGGTGTGAGGTGACAGACTGTCCTATACATCAATGAAAACGATAACTTCTGCTCATTTGCTACTCTGAGTGCCCATGGTTACCAGGTGTGGCATTTGGCTCTGTTCTTTCGGGATGATGGCAGCCAAGAACTCAACGAATTGCTTTTGATCATTCAAATGATTGGACAATACATTGAGGGAACAGCAAGTGTTGTTGTAGACTCCTGTTGTTGCACATCAGCAACAAACAATTCCGTTCTGGCGGAATGGCTCTGTCAGAGTGGACGCGCTACGTCACAGCTTTCGCAGAAACTCCAGTAGCGGAATACTCTCTGCCTGGCGTCAATATGAGATGTACTGTTTCATATCACCCTCTGATCGCACTTTCACCATTTCTTCTTGCGCTGTCAGTCTCCTCCTTTAAATGAACACTGTGGTGTTGTGGCAGACTGTGACTGTACAGCGGATTGTGTTCATTGGGTACCCACTTGACTCAGGATTGCAATGCGATTGGTGACACCGCAGACATCTCCCCTTGCCTTCCTTCCACCTGAGCAGAAAATGCAATCCTCACTTTAATAATTATACACAGCATTCCAACTCGCCAGATCTATGTGGCTACTGACAATTCACTGCTCGTTCTGTCTATCTGCGGTCTAACCACTAGTCGCTATCTCTGGAATCATATGTGCGCAGCTGGCAATGTTTCCCACACTGAAAACCTGCAAAGCAACAGCTGCCAGTGCTTTTCTCACTTGTACACATTTTGAGATAGGATCCAAGTAACCCAAGTTTTCAGGTACTGTGGCAAGCGCCAGAGTTAACCAGTACTCAACAAAAGCTGCATCCTCGTTTAGGAGGTTGATTTTCAGTAGTCATTGAAGTTTCCACGGAAGTCACCCATTCAGCACACGAAAGCACCTTCCCGGGCATTGCCTTAGGCACACCCACTCATTCAATCGATCCCCTTCTGCACCAGCTCTGGCTTACTACGCATCAACACATCTGAAATATATATTCACCATCTAAACCTTCAACTTCAACCTGAATACAATGTTAAATACACAGCTCCATTGTGTGCAGTCATTCATCCGATATATCCATGTTCTTACGACTTTTATGGTTGATATGCTTCTGCATACCCCGGCATATTACCCCACGGTGTGTTATGTCTTGCATATTGTTGAGTAATGCTCTGAAGTGTTTCGATGCTTTCTTTCAGGGCGGTGTTGGGGCCCCATGATTACATGCTTCGCATATGACTGGCAGCTCAGCAGGGCGGCCAGATCTGTACAGGAAGGGAGGACTTTGCAGTCGGCACTGGTGTTCTCCCGATGCTGAGCAAGGGCGTGAAGATTGAGCTCTCTGATTTCAAAGCAGACAATGCGACACTGAAACGTGAATACCTGTGGCTGATTGTTGAGATTGTGATTGGAGGCGTTTCTACCATCCTTCAGGTTTGTTCTAGATGCGTGATTGTGACTTTCAGCAAAATACTGTTGCAAGGTTCTGTATCAATGAATCTGTTCAACCCAATGAAACATCAAGAGAATCTTCGGAAAGTTGAAGATGGCATCTAACACCTTGGAAACATCTATCTCGTGGCTAATGTAATCCCACAAGGGGTTCATGCTGCGCCACTTCTTGGACAGTGTTCAGTTCTCAGCATGTGTTTCCTCATCTACCTTTTGCGTCTTCACAAGTTTTGTCCTCAGGAAATTGGCCTGGCCTTTGCCTTTTTGCCAGCTCGCCTAAGAAAAAAAACATCTTTCAAGGTGTGAATCCAATACAAGGTGACCTCCATGTAGCTCAATGTTGCGTCATTGTGAGATATGTATCAAGCATACTTATAGAATTATAAACATGCCTCTGCGCACTAGATTGTACGATTGAATCTGGGACGATTAGCTGGGCTTCCATCTCATAGAGACTGGATTAAAACTCCAAGCAGGTACCAGCTCATTTCCTTCATCTCCTTCCCATTCCATTGAGTAACTTTCTCATATGACTTACTTTTTGGAGTGAGGTTGTCCTAAGCAGGGATGGATAACCAGATTGCGTTGTACTTCTCGAGCCGTTTGTGAGTCTACAAGAGGTGGACAATGGACTACTGGAGGTGGTGAAGCACGCGGATCTTCTTTGTATGGAGAAGGTTGGGCATTCGCAGGCCACTCAGGAGACAGGAAATGGGTCGAAACACGTTGACTCCTCAGTGAACATGTTGTGACGACAGTTCGCCATCAGCTGCCTCGGTGTTGGCATCGCTAAGCATTCTATATAGGTGGCGATTCTGCGGGAGGTATTGCTTGCCCTGATGGACATAGTCTCCAAGTTTGTTCTTTGGACTCTCACACCAAGAACAGACATGCTGCTCGAGATGATGTAGATCGCTATACTCTGGCCAATGTGCAAGCCATTCTGCTAAAACTGGTTTGCAACGCCTGAAGTTGCCATCTCAACAGAGAACATTGTAATACTTGTTCTTAGTGCTGGGATTGTATTCAATGATAAGAGGCTGGAGTACCCACCAGAGTACTTTATTCAGTACACCTCGGTTTGTTTGCCACCGCTCATCCAGCTGCTTATGCAGAATATTGCGGTTCTTGATTGCAATCAGCAGGAGAGCGACGATTACAACGCTGTAGGTTGAGGGCATCTGGAGGATCTTTGAAAATAGATTGCCAATTGTTATATATACTGGCCACTCTTTCTTGTCGCCAGCAAAATTCAAAAATTTGTTCTATCAGACATGAAGATCAAGGAAACCAGTGTATCCCTACTGTGAGTATTAACTAAACTCTGATTAGCTCGTTATTATCCTCGAGTATGTCTCTATACCTGTGTCTCCAACCATCAGCCTGTAGAGTGCAATGTGGTATAGAGGTGTATCGGTGGCATTTTGCTGTTAAATCAACACTGAGGGGCATTAATGAGAAGCTCGGCATTGGCTGGCTGCCGCATCAACCATCTCATGCTTTTGATAATGTCTGCGCTCCAGAATTCAATGGGGTGTTGGTGATTGTCATTCCATCTCATATCCTCGAGAGTGTGTAGTTCTGACACCCCAATGGCCTGACCATGTGGCATGTTAGCCACTGGCCTCTGGACGCCATCCCTGTTGTTGAAACTTGCGAAATGCTGAGGGGCGTTTTCTCTCTTCAGCACGCTGTCATGGTATGTCTTCATGCCCTTCTTCTTGATCCCACATGGGATATATTTTTACTCATCATGTGTCGCAAATGGGTACTAGGGATTGTTTTGTAGATGTGTTTGAAAGTAACCCTGAGTGTCACATTCCCATGGCGCAGGAATGTAATCGCTCAGCGGAGCACCGGCGCTGGGGTATGATTCCGTCTAGGGAAGACAAGTTGGCGGTGGTTGGGACTGCTAGTCTGCAATGATTCCATCATGGTTGAGGTAGAGAAATGCGTCCAAGTCATCAACTGAATCATTGATAGCATTGAATTCATGATGCTGAGCGGGTTCACAGTGTGGGTGTGTGCTGCAAAAAGTCAGATTCTTCTTGGGTGCAACTTGAAGGTGTTCAGGAATGTGCAACTTGAATTGATTAAGTGGCGGGGCTGTCTGAGGTGAACTGCTTTCGGCCTGAAAATTTGGGGCAACAGAAATGGGTCTTTCCTGGCATTGTCGACAACACGCAAGGAGTGGAGTATACAATGTAGATAGTGACAAAACATGGTGCTGAGCCTGAGCAGCCTGGTGTGGGTGTAAGCTCACAATACTTTGAGATAACCTGAGAGATTTCTTGAGTCTCATCATGATCAGAAGGAGGTTCCTTACATGCCAGGAGTTGTAAAACTGCTGGATGCACAATGTTCCATAATACTATGAATACAATAAAACCAATTCAAAATGATAAATAAAATACACCCTGAGCAACCGAAACTCCTTGTGACACGTGTAATCATCAATGCCTGATATAAATAGATTACAACAACAGAAACAAACATAACAAGAACCCGACCATAGCCTGAACGAAACAATTATTGCATCCTCTGCAATGTGAGGGATAGTTCAATTCTCCCCTACCAAGCTATCCGTGTGCACCTTAGCGAGAGAAACATTATGCAGATAGACATCTGGGAGCCTGTCACCACCTGCCAATTCGCCGAGCAGCTGCTGATCGTCATCCACATCCCAGGTATTTCCAGTTTCATTAGGTTCTTGGAGTTTTGGCACTGCCGGGCAAGGTTTTGGCGGCGTTACAATCACCACGAACTCAAGCCCACAGTGGGGATGACTCTGCAGAGTTCGGGGTCGTGGTTGACGCTCCAGGGCTTGGAGCCATGGGGCAGGTGTCAGAGCTTATGGCCATGGGGTATGCTCGCGCCTCTTCTGGCCGTCCTCTGGTCGCACAATTCGCAGATCATCTACTGTGGTATCTACCTCATCAGCCGATGGATTTACCATCTCTTCCTGGCCAATTCTCCAAGCTTCTTTGCTATTATCCTCATCCTTACCCTTCTTCTCATCCTCATCCTCCTCCTCATCCTCATTCTCCTCCTTCTCCTCATCTTCCTCCTCTTCATCTTCCTCCTCTTAATCTTCCATCCATTCATCTTCTTCCTCCTTATCGTCACCATTTGTTTCTGCATCCACATTGCTGTTTAAATCAATGCAGTATTGTGCGACCACACTATCTTCCATGAGCATCTGCACATCAAAAACATGTTTTGAGTCATGTTCACCATCCGACTTCTCAGTTGAGTTGGTATCATCCTCTGACAAAATTCACATGGCAGGGGATGCTTCCGGCTGTATATATACCTGCTCTAGTCACTCCTCCATGTGCGAGTCCGCCTCATACATTTCCTTCTGCAATTGCAGAGTAATGGCCTCAGAGATATCACCTCCCCTTGGGGTTTGTGTTACAATACTTTTCCTTGTGCCATTTCCCTTACCCTTCCCCTTCCCTTTCCCTTCCACCGTTGCCTTCCCTTTTTTCTTCCCTTTCTCCTACCCTTTCCCCTTCGCATCCTCTGTTCACTGCCCTTTCCCTGTCCCGTTCTCACCGCCCTGGGTGTCCTCTTCACCATTGCTGTTGTCATGATCATTGTAAGTTCGAGGCCAGCACCTACCACCCCTCGGGGCTCCGTAATACGCCCAGTTCCCATCATCATTGTCCTCATTGATTATCTCACCTCAATTCAGTAGTCTACCGGCCAGGAAGTCACTTCGCCTGTACTGCCACCACCATGGCAGCTCAATCCTTGTGCTGAGATCATCGCTACCGTACAATGTGAAACACTCACCAGAGTGTTTAACCTTCACCGATCTGGTTGTCTGCGGATTCGAGTGATCGACTTGGTTCCGGAAGGCACATCTGTGTCTCAAAACAAATTGTTCATTCGGTCACGGGTGTTATCAAATATTTGCCCTGTCTGTGAGCGGATGTCTGCTCATCACTCCCCAACAGGTGAACACCTCATCCGGTAGTGCAGCCACATCTGCTGAACATGTGACATGTTGCGCGTCGTGACTGGATCGAGAAAGATTATATCATTTAACGGTTCCCATGCCCTCTCATCCTCGACTCCACAAACAGTGCATACCCGTATGAGTCTTCAGATGTTTCCCGATATGAATCCCTCTATATGGTCCAGATCGAACATCAGGCGTCAATTTATAACCGATGTTGTCATTCTTGCTCCTGCAGTTGCCTTCCTCTGTGTGGATGCGCTTTGGTGCCATCGCTCGGTGTGGGAAATGAATCTACATCCGAGGTATTAGCATTATGCTACAGATCCATATAGCAGAAGGAAGCGCGAAGGGAATGTACACAGTTGTGTAGGTTATTGGGTATGTGTTGGAACCAGCAGTGTTTTGTGTCCAAGTCATGTGATGTCAAAATCATTCAGGATGCTGGCGGTGTATCTAATACGGCAGGCAAACTGAATGGAGGTGTAGGCAGGAACATGTGATATATATACTCATGTTCCTGCGATTTCTTGGTTCAACTTGTGACATATGAAAATGTTCATTCATATTGTGTGTGTTGTTCTTTCATAAACATAAAACCGCCCAGGCTTCATCTTGCACAACCACCAGACCCCTCATGAATGAGATGCCTTTAGATGGAATGTAGTGCTCGTGGAGAGGAACGTTTACGATGCTGGGCATTGCTTTTGCATTACACACCACTTTTACCACTAAGACCTCGTGCATCTCAAAGCAAACTGCGTTGTTCTCTGGTTTTCCAAACTGTGCAACCATCCAACACGGCTACCAACATGCCTAGTGGGTGACAAAGCACACGAAACAGATGTCATAGGAGAGAGAATACATCATTGTTTGCTTTGCAATGCGTCGACCTCTGCCAAAGGCGGATTTCCAACGGGAAGCTGCAGATATACACAATTGATGGTCTGAAGTATTGTGCCAAGAATGAGTGCAATACTATGATTACTGCGCCATGCAAATAAAACACCCTTCAAGCGGTGCAAATTGACCTTCAGATGTTGCTGTAACAGTGAATATCAATGCTGAGTTTATTGAGAGTTTAATCTGATGGCGGTTAACCCCATAATTGAATGTGTTTCAAGAGATCTCATCCCTGAGTATTGTCACGGTTCAGAGTCTAGTGTGGTCTACTCTGTGCCCCCCATTTTTGTTGAATCCCACCCTGGTTGCTCAAATAGGAGTCTACCTCGCCTGCCGTTGCAGATGTTTGTTGAGGAATTTATTCCTACATTATTAATATCAAACATCAATATTACACTACGCCTTCCGAAAGCCCTCACTCTAACATGGCTCGGGTTGTAAGAAATGTTCGAAGCTTTGCCAATTCTTGGAATTAATAAAAGCATTGGCCTTCCGGGAATTCTCAACTTCCCCTTGATACGAGAGGAGTTTGCATACCGGCTGGCAAGAGGGATTCCTCTCCAGGAGGGAGTTCTGTCGCCTCCACAATCCAATGTCAGAACTCCATCCCCTCATCTTCTCTGAACAATTCTCGTGTTGCAGATACGACTTTACATGTAACTTCCACCCCATCTCCTACACAGCGATAGTCAATAATTACTCCAACCGCCACACTGGGTACATGCAGTTCTAACACACTAGCACCCAGAGCGATCTCAGACAGAGTCAACACGTCACGTGTATCCAGCCCCACATCCGGCATTGCTAGCACTCCCACTCTTCTCAGCTGTCTTGAAAACCTGCCTACCCCCATCCCGAATCCAGATGCCTATGCGATCATTACATATCCACTGCAAGCGCGAGCTACAGAAACAAATCAGAGACAGAGGCAGTGGCATTTGCAACCTCATGCGGTCTCAACACCTCTATCAGTGGAATCCGGGAGTTACAGCATCCAATGATTTGCATACTCAGACACGATGCATCTTGTATTTTCAATGGGCAGACTCCAGGTGCTCTACATGTGGAACAGACAGCTACTGATGAATGCAAGCGACTGCAAGATGGTAAGTTATGCATTGTGACGCGTTTTGAAAGCATTAGCTGAAGCCCCACACTCGCAGATAATCGAGACATACTGGAATACGGCGATGCATCAACGCAACATTTGGTCCGTAGCATTTGAGGCACACATAAAGAAGATCTTGAAAGAGGTATGCTGAAGAAATGGCCCATGTTCTGTATTACACACTCAAACCATTACCATGTTTGAGCACAGATCGATAAGGTTCAATCCAATTTTATTTAATCAGGACGGGACAACATGGCAGAGTGTGTGGAAGGTGGTGTACACAGTCCAAATCGAATTTAGAGAGAGGCGAAAGCTGCTAATGAATGGCCAGCGTCCACAATACTTCCTGGCGAAAGCAATCCCACAGTTTAACTACATTAATGTGTATCATTGCACAAATAATCATGGTAGGTATGGTGATGGATTTCATAATTTCGAAATTGATGACCAGGACGGTCATATACTCTCACCACTGATCATGTTTACCTTCACCGCATTGCACAATGCTCTCCTGGAGTGGCCAAAGAACAACAGTGTTCATCTGAACGCTGCCGAGTCAAAGCTCGATGTGGACAGACTTGATCGCTCAAACCACTTCGACTGCAAGAATGATGATGGTCAGAACGCATCCTGCTATGCCGCAATAGGTGTGAAGTTGTCAGCCTCGTCTGGCGTTGCAGACACGTGTACATTCTTGCTAAATACCTGGACCACACTACCCAAGAGCTACCAACAGAGGGTGTATAACAACACTCCGGCTACAGTCAAGCTTTAGATCAATCAGGCGGAGAACCCAATGCCTGCAGTGGTCATCAGCGTGGAAGCTGAGCGTTTTGACAGTTCTAGTCTTCTTCAGTATTTGACCTCTGAAGTGGCGCTTGAGGAGCCTGAGATCGAAAGCAATGACCAAAACATCCCTATAGCCAATGATTGAATGAGTGACAAACGGCATTGCGGGATGGCAGGGGGCAGCAGGGATTATGAGTATGAAGTTGATGAAAGCAACGAGCGCAATGCCTTCCCCACTGCCAGCCAGCCACGACAGGCCACGACTGGACTCACCCGGTTTGTTCTGGGAACCAGTAATGTTGAATTGTATGACAGGGAGGATGGCGACGATGGGGATGTGGAGGAGAAGGCAGAAGCATTGCACGACAATGAGGGATCACCATGGAATGTGGAAGTCTGAGGGCATATTAGGGATGACCTGGAAGCCAGTAATATTGACAGGTATAAGGGTAGAGATAGCGACAGTGCGGATCGGGATGAGGAGGAAGAAGCATTGCAAACAGATGATGAATCAATGCAGAATGTGGAGGACTCAGAGCATTGTACTGGAGAGTGTGAATATTGAACGGTATATTTCAGACCTGTAAAATACGATAATGGCAATGGAAATGCAACAGCAAGCGATGTATTGAAATCGAATACCGCATTGCACTCAGTGACAACATCTCCAAGCTGAACATATATGGTGAGGGTGCAGCATCCATTATGTAGCAATAGCTGAGAGGCAAAATGTTCCACTCGGGCAGAGAAAAGCATAAACATCGCCAGGCATTGTGTAAACAGCTACAGCATAACTCCAGCCCTGGCATACAGTGAAATACAGATGTCATTCTGATGGCATGTATTCATCACTACATTCAGGGTGGATAGAAGAGGAGGTAAGAATGCAACACAACCTGTCGCACGCACGATGGAAAACGTATTAATACCAGTAGGAGGATTCAAGCTTCCATCACAGCCGTCTAAGCCATCTGGAACACCCAGCTGTTTCTGACCGAAACACGGGATGTTGCAGATGCCTTGAATCTATTGTGGGTTGATGCTACTATACTGGATAAACTGACATGGCTACTAGAACTGGTGGTTGCAGAATTAGATACAGTAGGATTGGTCCACAAGTAGATTGGTTTTGATGTAGTTGTTTAGAGATCGAATGGAGGTGTAGGTGGCGTATTGGCTGTAATGAATCATCTGAAGTCATTTGCTAGGTTGTGAGTATTTCATAGGGGAGCTGGATCAGGTGGCGCTATTTTGGTGATGAGCACTTTGTTTCATTGTTTTCTGATCCAGTATCGCCATATCTCACATTGTTCTTTATTAGCTTTCTACCTCATAGTCTTTTCCTTGTGTGCTATTCCTTGCTACATCCACCTCAATTAGTAGAATGCTTATTAGCACTCTTCATAATCTTACAAGCATCTTTGATTCTTTTTCTCAGTATTACCTCAGGCTGAGGCAGTCTTTAGCTCAGGGGTGATAACCATTTCTTGTGTATATTTTCTCGTTCATGTAAATAGTCACTGCTTGCTGTCAGGAATTCACCCTTCTGGGAGGTCAGTGCTTGTCACTCCATTGTATGGTTGGTGCCTGCCCTCATAGTTCAGCCCTTCTGTGAGGTCATTTGCAGCCGCCCCTATGTAAGGTCAGAGGGACTATCTCATCGTTTGTTCTGGTATGACCTCAGCTGCTTCTGTCAAGTTGCTAGGTCAGTCTGTTCATCACAATGTTCACACTACTGTAAGCCTACTGGATCTCATTCCAGTGATCAGTCAATGCCATTTTCATGCCGATTCGTCCAAGTATATAGTTCTTCCCTTTTGTATTTGTTACATTAGTGTACATGGCGCACCTCACACAACATTGCCATGTGACATTGATTGCACCACCGCATGGAGTGTTGCTACTTCTATCAACGTTTTGCACCACTCGTGTGGTAGGTGCTGTTCATGAGTTATGTTTTGCTTTATGTATCTGAATTACGTTGGGGGGTTCTTTCCACCATTCTGTTCTCAGATATCAAAACCAGAATCCACATTTGAGCTCTATTTGAGGTGAAATGGCAAACCTAGTAAGTGTAGAGCCTATCATTTATACTTCACAACACTTGTTGCTGCATCTAAGGGGCATTCATAAGAGTGTTTCTTACTCAGGGTGCCTACATCAGCAAAATGTATTTTGGACACTGGAAGTCTCCAGGAGTGTCTGAGAAGATGTGGAGTGAAAACTTAGATGCATCAATTTCAGAAGAGTATCAGACCATACGAGGGCATTCCAGCCGGAGTTCGGAGTAACTGCGATCTCTGATGATTGGTACAGGAGTACCATGGGAGTGATTGTGATAGGTTTGGGAACACCTCGGAGTGCCGGAGAAAACTTTTGGTCCACCTTGGAGCACCTGGGAGCGCCAGTGACAAGTCTGAGTTTGTTTGTTTGTTTGTAATCATATTGCATTTGGCTGCTAGCAGCCATGACATATCCCGTACACATTTCCTCCCCGCTTCTTCCATAACCTAAAGAAACAACAGTCAAGTTGCGAGTCCTCATCTCCCAAACAAAAAGAAATACCACCAAAAAACAACATCCAACTTTTACACCCCCCCATCACTCGACTCCTCGTGATCTGAGTTCTAAGCCTCCTCCACCAATCCGCTAATTCTGGCGACATCTGTATGATAAAGAAAATCTAACAGCGCCTGCGTACATTTTTCTTCTGCAAAAACGAGAAACATTAGCAATTTAATCTTTGGCTTTTCAAACACCTTCTCAACACACTAATACCCCTCTTCCCCCTGTTGCCCATCAACCCAAAGCCTTTTTTGTTCTTGTTTCCATCTTTTGCACCACTTAAAAAGGTGGTCTCTTGTCTGATATCTATGCCGACACCACCAGAATTTTATATCTCTTCTTTTTCCAATCTGTCGTAGGTATTGCGCAATATGAGCTCGTCCTGTCTTAAGCTGATAAAACCTCGCCGAAATTGATTTTTGGGCTTTCATCGCCGCACTTTTACCCCCCCTCTTTACCAAGTCATACTGGTAACTATGCTTCGACTTATTCCCCATCTTTTGTATTTGCTCCTTACTCTCCTCCCACTTCACCTCAGTCAGCCTTCGGTTATTGTGAGCAAAAGAAACGTAATTTGAAAATGGTAGCGGATTTTGCGTCTCGGTATTCCTTCCTTGATGCTAATACGCTGCCTTTGTCGCTTGTTGGTCCACTTTCTCATTGCCTTCTATTCCCTTGTGAGCAGCTACACACCGGTACTCCACTTGAATATCATTTCTCAGCAATGGGCCTTCCCAAATCATCGTTCATAACGCAAAACCTCTCCTGGTCCGGGTTCGTCCCATTGTACTTGTGTTAAAGTTGCCTGGGAATCCGTAAAAACCGTTACCCTTAGGACTTCTTTATCTCCACTAATTTCTTCCGCAATGTTCATCACTTCCAACATCGCATACATTTCCTCATTGAACGGTTTTTTCTGTTTTCGCAGGTCTTCCGTTCCCTTTTTCCACACCCCCTCTTCCTTCCATAGCACAGTACACCCAACCAACTCATCACCCTTTCTCGATCCATCAGTCCAAAAAACAAGCCCTTCTCTTTCTCTCTTCGACTCCTCCATTACTTGTTCTTCTTCCAGTATTATCTGGTTGCCTTTCAGCCTTCTTCGACTCAATGCTAATGTTGTTCTCTTGTAACTCTTCTATTCAAGATCCTCCTCTGTGATTAACTCATCAATCCCCTCCACCCTTTGAACCACATTTCCTCTTATGTCTAAAATTTTCCCCCCACCATGCTCATCGGGTATCATTAATTGCCTCAACTTATACTGTCATACACGGTTATTAAGAAGAGGTACCGCTGGTCATAAGCATGTGTCATTCATCAGTGCTCCCTGAGGTGTTGTCCTAAAGCAGCCAGTTATTCGTCTGCCTTGTTCATTCAGCCACATTTGCACCTCCTGAGCTCTGTTTGTTTGTCCTCGCCGCCACCACAATTCAGAGCCATACAACGCCACCACCTGAACTGCCGCAACTTTGATTCTTTGGCATCCATCCAAGTATAATCCATTCTTCATCATCAAGGATCTCACTCTAGGTTGTGCTCTTCTTCCCTTTACCAAGGTCTTTTTCGTATGATCATTCAGGGTAAGCATGCCATCCAGCTATACCCCCAACAATCGTGTCGCTTCTTTGTTGTAGCAAACCTCATGATTGCCGACCCTGATCCTGGACTGCATCTTCAGTTCATTGTTCTTTCTTCGACAAGTAAACAATATCGCTTCGGTTTTTTCGATATCAATCTGACAGGTCCTTTTCTTCGCCCAAATCTCTGTTTTTGTGGCGCTTTTTCCCAGTCTTTGTGTGCATTCCCCAACATCTTTACCTTCCACCACCCATGCCACATCATCGACAAAAGATATACCCTGGCTTCCATTGTCTTTATTTTTATTTTCAACTTGGCCGAACAACCCCTAAAGGTATACAACAAAAAGTACTGGCGACACTGGCGACCCCTGCGGAACTCCCATCTCCTCATCCATGCTGTCTCCCACCTTCCTGTCCATTAACAAAATCACTTTTCTTTCTTCCATACAGCTTTCCACCCATCTCACCAGATCGGCTTCAAACTCCATTTTTTCCATTCTTTTTATCAAGTTCCCCCTCGCCCCATGTAGGAAGGCTCCCTTGACTTCCATCAACAGCACTGCTGCTGTATTCCCCCTTGACCATGCTTCTTCTTCTACTCTCTTCATCATTCTTCCAACCGCATCAATTGCTGATCTTCTCTTTCTTCATCCAAACTGTCCGTCATGAAGTAGCTGCCTTCGCTCACACTCCTCAGCTATTGCATTTGCTGCTACCTTCTCAACAACTTTTCTCAAACAATGTAACAACGTAATCACCCTGTATGACTTGGCGACTTAGTATTCTGGCTAATTTGGTTTCGGTATTACCACCCCCCTTGCATCCTTCCAAGCTCATGGGTGTATTCGTAATCTAAAAGACACTTTAACGATTTCTATTATCCATGGTGAATCCCATTCCCACAGTTACCTTATCGCCTGAAAGCCCAGTCTGTCCGGACCAGGTGCCTTAAAACTGATTGATCAAACACAGCCTCTCGGATGTCTTCATCAGTTATCTTCTTCGACATTTCTCCCCCCTTCTCTTGTGCCTTTCTCTCCACACCCTTCAGAGGTTTCAGAAACGCTTCTTCTTTTATCAACTCAGCTTTTTCTTCCCATGATTCCGCCATCACTCCCTCCTGGGATCTCAAAGCCTTTACCATTTGCTGGGCTCCTGGCATAGTATATGTTAAAGCCTGCCATACCTGATCTCCAGTGGCTGATTTCAAAAATTCCTGCGACATTGTCGTTTTTGATTGTCAGGTTATTCGTCAGAGATTGCTTTGTTGTTGCTGAATCTACTTCTGCAATGCTTCTCCTCTCTTTCTGGCTCGTTTTATTGAGCCCACAATCTTTCTGTTTTCTGCGATTTCCTGATTCCACCATGTTGTGACGAACCTGTCGAGACGATTGATTGACTGAGTCTCAGTCTAAGATGACTCGTAGCCTATATAGTAGCCGCCAGCCCTAACCCACAGCCACGTGATGACGTACTGTACAAAGACTCGGTCTACCACTCCTACAGGGCGTTATCACGTCCGTCAAACACTAAGCCATAGAAAAAACAGACAGAAAACAAACAGCAGACAGAAGACAGAAGACAGAAGCAAAGCCATGCCATGCCCTGAGCTCCTCCCAAATGACCGCTCTTGCCATTGGAGGCATCAATCATGGGCCTATTCCTAAACTCGGCAGTCGATTGTGCTGTCGGCTTCAATTGTCTTGACTTCCAGTCAACCACTCCTCCGAAGGTGACACACAGTCCTGATGTATCGTGATCGGTATCGTGGTGGAACATATAGATAAACCTGCAGTACGTGCTGTGTACTGTATCGAAGGTACTGCTGAAACCAGCTGGAGCGTCGTTAATTCCCGTACGAAGCCTCTCGGTCCCAATCATGGGTTGTGCTGTCGGTGTCGGTGTCGGTGTCGAAATTGGAGACACTTCTTCAAGGCAATGTTGACTTCCGCTCGACAAACGAAGTGGAAGTATTGATCATTGTTTCCCATTTACATGCAAGTGCTCATGAGCTGTTGTACGGTGGTGGATGCTCGAGTAGTCGAGTGTGTGCGTGCGTATGCGAAGGTGTGTCTCGGTCGGTATCGAAATTGGCATAACCTGTTGTACGGTGGCACGTCGAAATTGGAGATGCATCTCCATGGCGATGTTAACTCCCGTTCGACAAGCGAAGTGGATGTGTTGATCGTCATTTCTGTTTAAACGCAAGTGCTTATATGGTGTTGTACAGTGGCGGATGGAAATTGGAGACGCTTCTCTGTGGCGATGTTAACTTCCGCTCGACAAACGAAGTGGAAGTGTTGATCATAGCCGGTTCCCTTTCGGATGCTCGTGTAGTTGAGTATGTGTCGGTGTCAGTGTCGGTCTCGAAAGTGGAGACGCTTCTCCATAACTGCAACTCAAAATTGGAGATGGTTCTCCGGAGGTCGCTCTTCCGTCTCAGCTAGCTCTAGGAAACTCACTCCCGTAGATCGTGGATCCCTGTATGCAGCCTCCCGGGTTGAGGAGGGGTTGTCGTCACTGAAGGTTTAGGGTGAAGGTAAACACTGTACAGCTAACAAAGCTTCCTCGTCCTCACAGTAGAGCAGTCCGCAGACTTCGTGGATTCATGGCCACAGCCACCGCCAGTCTCTCGAGTCTGTCGCAAATTACCTACCCAGCGCACTGGAGCAGACCAACTGCTGCACTCCCCGGGGTATTCATGTTTGTCTGCCAACAGCTCCCAAGTATCCGCGGTTCATTACCCGCCCACTTCTTATAGTGTATCCAAATACCATACTGTATGTCGATCTGCTTCTTGGCTTTGCCACCGGTTTCGGTTGACTTGTTCTCGAAATCGCTTTGAACACATCCTAATGATGCCGATGTTGACCCGAACTCACCCTGATGATGCCGATGTTGACCGGAACTCCTTCGAGGGTGTTGATCCGAGCTCCTCCGAGGGTGTTGACACAATGTTCACTAGAACGCATCCTGCACTCCTGCCAAACTGCTCTCCGTACTCGTCCCAAACATGTCCTATCGACGTGTCGTTAGGTTGCCATCATCTCGTATACCCACAGAACTCAACACCGCAGCCATCATAGCCATCGTAGCCATCGCGGCCATCGTAGCCATCGCGGCCATCGTAGCCATCGCGGCCATCGTAGCCATCGTGGCCATCGCAGCCATCGCAGTCCTCTAAGCGGTTGAGTGTGAGATTTCGTCGAGAGGAAGCATCATTTGCACAGTTGAATCATCGTCCTGAGTCCGTAGCGTGTCCTGATCCCGGATGCGTGTGCAACGCATCTGGGACCCTGCGGCCTCGCTCGTATGAAGGTTCCCGATTCGACTGTTATCGCTTGATAGTTGTCAAAAATGGTATCCAGATCGTGGTCGCGCCCGGGCTCATAACCTGTTGTGACGAACCTGTCAAGAGGATTGATTGATTGAGTCCAAGTCTAAGATGACACGTAGCCTATACAGTAGCCACTGGCCCTAACCCGCAGCCACGTGATGACGTACTCTACAAAGACTCGGTCTAACACACCACCGCCTGGATCTCCCGCAAACTTTAATCTTTTTGCAGTGCCTATAAAGACGATAAAAAATGTTTTGCTGAATCCACTCAGCTTCTTTCTGCAAATCTTCTCCGCTGTTATTCTCGTTTAAAACAGGTCCTTTTGATCTCTTGTCCTTCCAATCTTTTTGTGCTTTCTCAAAATTTTCTTTTTCCACCTCTGACTTAAGCCCGTCAATATCCCATCCCATTACTTTTCTCATAACTTTGACTCCTTCCCCTTCGTCCCATCTTAAATCAGGAAACACCCAAGCTTAATCCGGAGTAGTTGTTTGTTGTGTCAAAATCTCAAATGTAACCGCCACAAAGGTTTTCGTTAGAAAGAAGTTGATGAGCGATTTCATAATTTTGCCTTTTTATTGTCTCGAATGAGTTGCTTCCCCATCCGTAACATCTAACAAATTGTACTCATTAACAAGATTTTCCAAAAAGTTTGCATCTCATTTTGGTGGGCACTCTGGGTCCCATCTGTCGCTCTGAGCATTCCAATCTCCTCCCAAGAGGATCTTATCCCATTTCATAATCTCTCCCCATCTTGCTGTCTGTGCCGGTCTGCCTTGACTTGTCACTCTCTCCACCTGGTTCAGCAGATCGTACACATTCACCAATCTCATTTCTCTCCCTGACGGGTATCTAACGTCAAACACCTGAATATCTCCTTCTCCCCCCTTATCCAACTCCGAAACTTCCAGGTGTCTGTCTCTTCTAATAGCTGTCATCGTTCTTCCTCCTCTTACCAGCCTATATCCTGGGTGACTGATATTATATCCTTCCTTCTCCACCACCAGTTCTTGCATCATGGGGGTTTCTGGGATCCCCGCACTGGAACTTGGCTCAGTTGTCTGTCTGTGTCAAAACAACTTGGACTTCTGGCTTCTTTGGCGTCTGTTCATCATCTGGAACTTTCTTTCCCGCTTCTTCCGTCGATGGCACCCCATCTTGAGTTTGCTGCAGTGCCTTCGGTTGATCCGTCGTCACATTTCGGTGTTCCTCCTCTCTCTCCTTCCAGGTTCGCCTTTCTTCTCCTGCTTTCTTTATCGCCTTCTGTTTCTTAACGCAACAATTGGCCTTCGCAATCTGATTCCCCTTACAGTTGACGCACTTATCGACGATATGGTTGCAGTTTTGTCCTGCGTTCGCCTTACAACCCACCACATTGCATCGATGGTTCTTTGTCAAATGCTGTCCCACACACAACATGCATGTCGGCATCTTCCAGGCTCTGCATTTTGCCTCGACATGTCCACAGCTGCTGCATACTCCGGAAAAACAATCTGGTCCGGCAGTCATGAACATCTCCACATCATACTTCACTCCTGCCGCCCTCAGTCCTCCTTTGAACACTGTTTCGGCCATTTTACTTCTTTTGACTGCAAACATAACCAAAGATGCTTTCTTCCCCTCCGCCTTCTTCTTCTACACATGCTTTGGTTCTCTAATCCAGTTGATAGCAAAGGGCAACACCACCCCCTCATTCTCAGCCTGCAATTCTTGTCTCAATTTCTCCAAACCTCCTCCCGTCTTCTTCCCAAAATATCTGGCGAAATTGACACCATGCCTTCTCAATTTCTGCCAGAGCTCATTTTGTCGATATCCACATTTCCTGCATCTATCTTCCTTGCCACCTTGATCACAATTTCCGTATACTTAATCAGCATCTCAGCAGTTGCTCCATGGGTCGTAATCGTTGATAGGCATACTCGGGTATTCTTCATAATCCCTTGAATGCGCACAAAATGCGGAATCTTCTCCTCAAAAAGTGCTCTATTCACCGCCGACGAAATCTCCAAATCTTTCTTCTCAGAATGCGGGAGTCCATTATCTCTCTTAAATGTAACTCTCCTTTTCTCCATCGAATTCTGTCCTGGGGGGACCGGCTTCAACTCCTCCTTCCTCTGCTGATTTTGCCTTTTCACCTCAGTGAAGCCATCCCCCTTCTTCTTGTTTTCCCCTTGCGGTTGTTGAGCCCGGTCAGGTTGTATTTTCGGTTGTGCTGGAGGTGCCGCTCTCTGCGCCCACATATCTTTCTTCTTCGCCTCCTGCCTTTTCTCCGGCATCATTTCGGCTGGTTTCTGAACCTCTGGCTTCTTCCCATCTCCCCTCGGTCCCTTCGGTGTCTCTCTCTCCTCAGGTTGTTTCACCCACTGCTTCTTCTTTTACTGCGGCACCGCTGGCACGACCGGCTTCTTCTTCAGAATCGTAACCTGTCTTTCTTCCAGACGTGGAAACTCCTTTTTCACTCCTCCCGGTGACATCACCGGCGCATGCTCCGACTGCTACAGTGTCTAACTCTCCACCTCCATCTCTGCCTGGATAACGTTTTCCACCTTCTTATTTTCCTCCTCCAAAAAAGTTGCTCCCGGCTCAAACTCTAACTCGCTTATTTGATTCTCCGGGGTGGCTTCTACCTGTTTCTCTCTTCAGATCTCAGTCTTCTTTCTATCCTGATCAGCCATATCCTCAAATCTCTACACCACCTTATCTGTTAACTGATTAACCATCTTTGCCATCTCCTCAGTCATCGCGTTTTCAATCGTCTTGGCCATATTCACCGGACCAATCCTGGCCAATCTCTTCTCCATCCTACTCAATTTTTAATCGAGTTTATCCGCTGTAGCTTCGTTATACCCCAGACGTAGCTCCACCTGTTCCTTAATTTCCATGTTGATTTTTCCTGTACTTATCGCCGCCGCATCAGTATGATTTTGTCTTGCTGTGATGTGTTATGCCTGCACTGCAAACCACGTCGCATATTTGCTGTCATATTCTTCCTATCCACCCATAAAATCCCTCAGCCCATTAGTGTTCTGAAGATACTCACCAATAAAAGCCTCCAGAGTTCCTGGTCCCTCCTCATTCATCAGACACTCTGCAGGTTTGGTCTAATCAGCCTCCAATTTGTTCCTGTTTGGACTTTGCGGCATATTCGGGATTGGTCATTGAGGCATTACCGGCCTCTCCACTCCCTTCCCCTTGTTGCATTTCTTTCTCTGCTTCGCAGGCATCATGTAGGGCTCTTCCTCCCTCCAATTCACCTCTGTCATTGCGTCATCGCTCTCGCTTTCTTAGAAAGTGGGTGTATGGCCTGTTTTCGGGGTCCCCGGCATTTCCTCTTCCTTATCCTCGGTTTCATCCATGTGCAAACTGATATTTTCCTCCGACTGAAGGTACGTTCGTGCGATAATTCATGCACTCATCCTAGCAGTCGAAAAAGGATCCTGGGGAATGGCGCTTGGCGGAAAACCCAAAATGCTTCCCTCATACTCTGTAGTCTATCTTGCAGTCTCTGCCGGAAGAGAAATCCTGCTGCCTCGGTAGCTCGTTGTTGGTAGTGGTGAAGACGGCTTCGATGACTCCTGAACACTCACATTTCTGCCTCTGACTCTCGTAATCCCCGTAACTCCCGTCTTTCCAGTAAGATCAGAGTATGCTCTAATGGTGTTAAGGTCGCTGGGAAGCCATCCTGATTCCTGTCTGGTGGTCGCCTGGCTGTTCTCATGCCTCCTCAGTTCATCTTCAATCTTCGCTCTAGCAAGGCCAATCTCCTAATCCTCCTGTTCCTCTAGCACCTTTAGTCTCTCGTACTTCTGCGTTCCGTGAAACTGTCTCTGTTGATCCTTGATCTTGAGCTGTTCAAGTTCGTGCGTGATTTCCGAGGTTGTTGACGTACCCTCACTGGTAATTGGTTCCGTAATCGGCTCTAGAAATCTGCCAATGTGGCTGCTGGAAGTCTCTGAGCCCACTGAAGCGGCCATATCTTCCCTTTCCTTGTTCTCCGCCCGTTCCTTCGCCTTCTGAAAGGTGGTAGGCTTTTAAGTCGCTCCGAACAGACTCACCTTTCTTGCTTCTAAGCCGTTGAAGGCGACAAGACTGGGTGCGCCAACCACACGTCTGGGTGCGCCGTCCACAAGTCTGGGTGCGCTGACGGCAAGCCTCGGAGCGCCGGCGACATGTCTGGGAGCACCTCGAATCACAGTACAGCAGTCTGGGAAATACACCATCTTCCTAAGGAACGCTGCTAGTGCGCCTGGAAATCCTAGCTACTACTTATCGTTCAACGATTGTTACAACTCATGTATTCAGTTTGTATTCCCATCTGTGCATCAATGTATCTATGTATCTGTATAGCACCCATCACACACGGTATATCTGGACTGGCTGCAGGTGGTGGTGGAGAGCAATTCAAGGTGCGCCTGAAAATGATAATCGAGTGAACTCAGAGATACACTCCGAGGCCGTGAGTGAGTGAGTCTGGAGATGAACTTGGAGGCAGTAATCAATTGTATTTGGAAATACACTTGGAGGCCCTGATCGAGTCAATTTAGAGATGTACTCCAAAATCATGATCAACTGAGGTTGGAGATACACTTCGAGGCTGTGATCGAGCGAGTTTGGGGAAATGCCCTAGGAGGCCGTAATCGAGGTAGTTTAGAAATGCATTTGGAGGCGATAATCTTGCGAACTTCAAGGCCGTAAACGAGCGAGTTTGGAGATACACTTGGAGGCCGTGATCAGGCAAGTTTGGAGATGCACTTGGAGGCAGTGATTGTGCGGGATTGGACCAGTACATGATGGCTCTCGATGGATGGCGCGCCGGGTGCTGTGAATCTATTCATCAGTTAGGTAAATCGCAACCGTGGGAATGGGACAATGTGACTTTACCTTTAAGCTCTCACCGAGAGCTGGCTGATGGTGTTCGATCGTATAGCGAGGTACGCCGGAAGCCGAAGCTACATTCAGGGGTCAACTCCTAATTATGAGAATGAACGGAACACAAACAATTATGGGTGGATGCTGTACTCAGTGTATGCTGTACTTGGTGTATGCTATACTCTGGGTGGATGCTGTACTCGTTGAATGCTGTACTTGGTGTATGCTGTAGATGGTGTTACCTTATGATCATGGCATGGCGAGATAGAGAGGGATGACTTAACTTTGTGTTCTAAGATGATAGTTTAGTTGTGAACGAGAAAGAGAGAGATGGGGGATGAAGATGAGAAAGATGTGGAGGATACGAGCGGATATGAGAAATCAGCGGTTCGAATTGCCTGATTGGGTTGGGAAGACCTCATATTGGTTGCCATTTCGCGCCAGATCGGGACTAGAACCTGCTGTATTGTGGATGGTAAATTGACTCGCACGCAAAATTCTCTTAAGTCCCAGTTTCTCTTCATGATTTTTCCCATCTCCTCTCATCTCTCTCTTTCTCGTCCTCAACTCTGACATCATTTAAGAATACAAAGTTAAGTTATCCCTCTCTATCTCTCCATATACTGATCAAGAATTGACACCGAGTACAGCATCCACCGAGTACAGCGTATACCGAGTACAGCATACATCGAGTACAGCACACAACCGAGTACAGCATACTCTGAGTACTACATACACCGCATACCGCATCATCCCAAGATCGACTGTCTTCCGCTCCCAGCCAGTCCCCCTGTGGACCTTGTGGTACTCAATTCTCTATATTCCTACAATTACGAGTTAATCAATGAATAGAGTCTCAGCTACCATCGCACATCCCTCCCCATCTACCACCTCCAGATTCACTGCCTCCAGATTGACTGCCTCCAGATTCACTGCCTCCAGATTGACTGCCTCCAGATTCACTGCCTCCAGATTGACTGCCTCCAGATTGACTGCCTCCAGATTGACTGCATCCAGATTGACTGCCTCCAGATGGACTGCCTCCAGATTGACTGCCTCCAGATTAACTGCCTCCAGATTGACTGCCTCCAGATTGACTGCCTCCAGATTGACTGCCTCCAGATTGACTGCCTCCAGATTGACTGCCTCCAGATTGACTGCCTCCAGATTGACTGCCTCCAGATTGACTGCCTCCAGATTGACCGCCTTCAGATCAATTGCCTCCAGATCAATTACCTGCAGATCAATTGCCTCCAGATCAATTGCCTCCAGATCAACGGCCTCCAAGTACTCCTCCAATCTTGATCGATCATGGCCTCCAAGTGTATCTCCCAACACGCTCAATTACAGCATCCAAGTGCATCTCTGAGTTTCCTCGATCTTGGCGTCCAAGTGCATCTCCAAAGTCGCTCATTCACCGCATCCAAGTGCATCTCTGAGCTTACTCCATCTCAGTCTCCAAGTGCATCTCCAACACGCTCGATTATGGCCTCCAAGTGTATCTTCAAGGAGTGATGGTGGTTGTACTGTGATACATATGTAATGGTGGTGGACAAAGTGACGGGGAGTATATATTCGGCAAACCCCGGAGTAGATAGACATCGTCTCATTTTCATCCCATCATATCATACAATGAAAATACACACTCTATCTTTCCCAACTTTTGGCCTCACTCGCTCTGTCCGAGATTTCGTAGGTGCACGCAATTGTTTGGATCCTCAGTGGCAGGTCGCATCATATCTTCTCACCTGATTCATATGCTCCTCGAACCAGAACTGCTGGATGTTATGAATTCCATTTGGATGTCGCAAGAGGTGTGGCGGAGTGTTGATGGTGGGCTTCTCTGGCTTCTAGCTCCAAGTGGTGCATCTCTAAGTTCTCTGAATGGGCGTGTCCAGGTGCTCCTACAATTATGTTCGAGTACCATCTGCGGCCATATTGACCGTATGTAGATCTATAGAGAGACTTGAATAGTGTATGCCATATTGTGATGTAGCGAATCTTGTGAATGAAACCAACGAATATGAAAAGACGAAATGACTTGTGGTTATGTAGGAACCACTGCTGTTATAATACGCCACCAAGTCTCCCACAGAGCTGTGCAGCGGACTCGGCTGCTCTCGAAGTCTGCTGCAGATCTACGCAGAGGTCTCAGGAGCTTCAATATTTGACTATTCTATCAGTGCAATCTCGTAGCATCCTAAATGCACCTCCATAACTGCAGGTGCTTTCAGGAGCACCTGAGAATGCTCTTGCAGAGTCTGAGAGTACTTTGCTAAGCCCCAGGGGGGTCTGGGAGCATCTTGAAGTACTTATAAGCACTGGGGAGGTCGCCCGGAGTGTCTGGGAGGATTGCGTGTTGCTTCTGGACCAATTTACATTTTGCTGATGTAGGTGGAGGGTCCGAGGGTATGACTGGCTACCAGGCTGTAAAGTTCCAGACTAACTGGATGGAACTCAGAATGCTCAGCAAGTGGGCATATAATGAAGAGCTAGGACAGTTAGAGTGTATGTTTCATTCAATGATGATGAGATAATTTCTCTGAACCCAGGGGTTTCCAAAATATATACACTCTGTTGCAAAGTCCATCTCCATTCCCCCTGTATCTCATCATGCACCCCCTATCACTCAGTCCATCTCTAATATCCCTGTATCTGCATTCACCTCCCACCAGATGATGTCTAGTAATGTGTGTGATACTGGTGATGAGAAACAGATATTTCCACCACAGTGATAAGTGGCACCAGTTGCATAGTCTTTGCTGAGTGCAATTTAGACTGATGGTTCCCGGAATTGGTACTATGTGAAAATACATTGGACTGTAAATATCAAATGGAAAAGTATATGCTTTACAGAAGAGATGTGTATTGAAGTTGGTATTTTTCACACTAATCTATACAGCTGGATGAAATACCATATCTATCTGCAAACTGCATGGGTACTAAACAATCACAGGACTATGTAGAAATCTGTTGATGTAAAATCCCCAATGAATGCAAGAGGCAACTTCATTTGCAGAATTATGAGACAGCAGCAGAGATCTAGGCAGCAGAAAATGAAATTCTTCCCATCAATTCCAAGATGAAAGAGGATGTGGGGAAAGCAAAATCCACCTGGAGAAACACAGCAGCATGGGCAGAAATATGACTTTAGAAGCTTGCAACTGTACAGATTCAACATCAAGCAGTGCCAAGTGGTACATAATTGTTGAAGATAAACCATGTGTGGCAATGAAACATGCTCAAATTAGAGATGCTCAGGTAGGGAGAATGCATATGTGATTTTGATACTTGGAGATATGTCAACCAGGTATTTATACAGTGAATATAGCCTTAGTGAAACTGTCAGTGTCAAAAAAATCCGTATTTTGTTCTCATAGAGTATACAACGTGACCTTGTACTGTAAATTGAACCAGCAATAAGCATTCAAAGTAAAGAGTCCCCAAGCTTCACTGTGTTTCAAACTCTCCAGACTTTCACCCTGTTGAATATATTTAGACTAATTCAAAGGCAAGCTTGCAGCATCAATATGCATCTGAGAGAGTCACTATAGTTCCATATTAGAAGCTTTTACTGCTCAAGAAATAGAAAATGATCACAGTAGATGAAATCAACATGAAGATTAAAAAGCTTCGTACTATTATCTGATGCTGTTATAGTGTCGATAAAGGCAGTACCTTTCAGACTTTATCTTCTTTCTGGCTCTTCCATACATTTTGTTTTTCTTCTCACTTCTCTCTATCACTATCATTGCAGCGCTCCATTCCCCCTACTACCCTTCTTTTTAGTGTTCTCTCTCACAAATTAATTGTACTGGGTTGAAGCTATTTCATTATCTTGTTTCGGTTATCTTGTACACCTTTTCAGTTATCACTGAAATATATTTCATGGCATTCTATAGTTCACATTTGTTGTGAATTTACCTGATAATTATCTCCAATAAATCCAAATGCTTCATTTCTGTCAAGTAGAATTGATGGATCTAATTGAGCAAGAAAAAATTGCTTTCTGTGGGCAGAATTGTAGCTACACAATGGTTTATACTCAGTGACAGCTATGTATCGTAATATTGCTAAACAGGCAACCATTATGTGTGACATAGAATAACCTTTTTTTCAATTTGTAATCAACTGCTGCAGTAATTCATAAATTTTACTAACAGCACCTGGTCAATATCTAGAGTCACATGCAATCTGTACACTACTTATCAGGAAAACCAAACATGTTAATGTTACATTACATTTTAATGTTGCTATACAGTTTGAGGTTGCTTTACATTTTGAACACAGTAAGATGATTTGATTAAACGCCAATGTCAATTGAATTTTGGATATGAGAATGGGATTAAAATCTATAGCCGAGCAGTATAATATCTGTTAGCTCAATGCATATTTAACTGTAATTAACCTTGAAAACAGAGTTACTGTTGATGAATTAAATATACACCTTATCCAAAATGAGGTAAAGAGCAATTTATATTGTATTCTATTTACAAATAGTAAAAAAAAATCTAAAATTTTACTCAAATAAAGTTTCAGATTGGAACCAAAAGCTTATCTTAAGGTAGTTGATGAATTTGAACTTTATATCGAGAAGTATCTTTTTCTATTAAATGTAAATATATAATATAATCATGTTAATATCTATTGTACAAGACAATATTCAATTTCAACCAATTAACAATCTAACTAATTAAGATACTTATTGATATTATTACTTATTTAATTTGATATATTCGGTTTCATTACAGAAGAAGAAATTATTATATCAAATATATCTATAGCAGATAATTACATTTTGACATACTATTAGTATTCTAGACATAATTAATCACCATATCTTGTACCTTATAATATTAACTGTTTACCAATATTTTACCTATACAAAGTAAATCTATTTAATGATTAATCAATACTCAGTTGGATAATAAATACTCATTTACTAGCACCAAACTTCATTGTTACTTTCATCATTGCAATTGACATTTGCGGATCTCATTGTAAAATGGATTATTTGATTAGAATTATATTGTATCACTACAATATTGGAAACAATATAGATACTACTCCGATACAGCATAAACTCTACATTGATATTGCAGTGCAGGTTTCACTACATTCTACAGAACATGAGAATATATAATGTTAATCCAAAATCACGCTGAAATAACATTTTAGTACTTGTCACATAGTCAATTAATGAAAATTCCTTATCAATCAATAATAAAAGTGATATTTGATTCTGATTAAGAACTTGCCAGGTTAATAATAGCAATCAGAAATGAATATAATGAGCCAATTAAAACAACTGTTATATTACTTAAATATTGAAGTTTTGTGTTAAAGTCAAATATTAAATCAAGAATCTAACAAGAAGCCAGATTTTACAGAACTTCATAGAGTTAGAGAAGGACAAATGGAACGAACAAAACCGGATATAATATTAATCTAATAGTAACAATTAAGTTCAATCAATAATAGCAGTATACAATCAACAAGATGAATTGATACAACTGTGACAATAAGTGAGATTTGCAAAATATTATTTATATAAAAATAAGTCACCTTGAACACTGTAGTAATCAAACATATACCATAATTGGCTGAATTACTACCAGATACTGATATTACTAGAATCTGTATTCCAATATATACCAGATATAGTTTCTGCAATTGTACGGTATTTATAAATTGGTACTCTATAACTAGAAAATAATTATATAATATAGTAGAGAATATATTAATTTCCGGAACCCAATCAGATGCTGTTTTATAATCACAATACTATATATTCCGTAGTGATATCAAATTGTTCAATATTTGTCTTTACTTGCATGTATCTGTGGGCAAATTGCCTCTCTGTACATATAAAAGGCATTATTATTGATAATTGAGTTAATGTCTTGCTAGGACTAACGACTATGCTAGCATCCCACAGAGCTGTACCTTAATATAACCCAAACTGTCTGCCTCCATCAAAGCCATCTCCAATTATCATAGAGAAACTTCTCGAAGATACACAATACTCTAACCAAAATCAATCATGCCTCAAAGATGTCTCTCCACCATGCAAATAGAAACTTTTGTATCACACCATTTTTTGTACTTCATTCCACTGCACCTATGGCTGCTTGCCTATTTCCTTTGCATACCGCTTCACCATGTCTTTTGTATTTGTCATATACTCATTTGGCTCCCATCTGTTGTCCTTTTCATTCCATCATTTCCATTTCACTATATCTTCCAAACCAGTTCCCTTGAAGCTTAGTTGCTGATTTGCAATTAATTCAACAGTATGGCTTCTTCCCATGCAGTTTGAACCTACTGGTGGAGATGGTTGCTGCCAGGTAACCATAGAACTGTCAGTGTGGCCAACTACACGCCTGCAGCCATTCAATTTGTTGCAGATTGTCATGTTGTTTGGAAGGTCTAGTTAAATGGCATTCCCACATATAGAGAGTATCTGGTATGGGCCAATATAACAATATATCAGTTTGTGTCATGGAGGGTTGATACTGCTGTAAACAGTTGGCAGATCCTGTGGATCCAGAGATAGCTTCCCAAACACTGTGATCGAAGGGCCAAATGGATTTCATAACTTATTAGCCTCAGCCGTCTGTTGTTCCAGAAAATCGCCCACCTCATCCCTGTCAACTCTCATAATTTACTGCAACAGTGTGATGAATGTGTAGTATTGTAAGGTTTTTGCTGATTTATTTGCTGGTGGCAACTGGAGGTCTGCAATTAAGTCTAGCAGCAAAGAAAGCTGATAACCAAAATCAATTTCAACAGGCATCTACTGCAAAGAACAGTATACAGAGGAATTGGAAATATCATCCACTAATGGGATGCAGTCATCCCAACTGAGTAGATTCTGAGGTGAATAGCCATGCAAATAGCAAACGACAATCTGGTTTGAGTGCACAGAGAGACCATCGGTATCAAGATGGAACCCCATGGACCTCAGCTGCTTCATCTACAGAATCCTCACAACTTTTCTTCTCTTGTGTGCTGTGATACACATATCATGGTCCAATACCATCACTTGAGGCACTCTGTGTCAGCACACGATGACATTGATTAATGTGCATCAACCTGCCAGGCTGTCGATTACTTTTCTGCCGGCTCAACAAGGTGCTCACTTTGTCCTGTGCTCAACAAATATTACAATGCCATTGTAGCCATTCACTGGGGTTATCAGGTCGGTGATGAAGTATATGCTGATTCTATGTCAGTGCTCTTCGGAACTTGACGGTGGTATCTGGAGGCTGACTGGTTTGCTGCGATAGAGGTTGCTTTGATGGCATAAGTTGCAGGCCCCAACCTGTCACTGGGTATTGCACTACATTGTCTTCCACAAATACCAGTCTTTCATGTGTAAGTCCACTTGGTCGGCACCATGGAGTCTACCTGCTGGAGTGTGCTAGGCTTCATGGAAGATTTGTCACTGCATTATCTTTGGAATATCTCTTCTCTGTCTTTTCTTGCTCTTCCTTCTCTGCTTTTCCTCCAGCCAACTTTTCTACTTTTCGTTCTACCTCATTCTCATTTGCCGTTACAATTATCTCCACCCCTTCTTCTGCCTCCATTTTCTTTGCCGTTGTATCTTTTATTACCCATTTCTTTTCCAAATCTCCATGTGACCACAGTGGTCCATTCTCTTCAATATATAAATGGTCATGCTGACACCCACAATTTGCATTCTTTCGTAGATGCTGTAGATGATTAGTGGTTAGGACTTGAGTTGGCCAAGCACTGTGCAATTGGCCCGAACCATTCATTGTGAACTGAGCTTGCTGTGATGTTATCAATCCATTCTCCGGTTGCAGCTCCATCCAGCACAATCACATTGTGTCACTTGGGATGAATATACTGGCAGCAAGACAACGCATTTGTGACCACATTTTTGACATGCGGGATGTGCTTGACTACGGATTAAACTATTTGAAGACCATCAGGAAATCCATTTGAGGCACAGTGATGTTTGGTTTTGTGAGAATCCAACACAAGGTCATATGGTCCATGTGTACCCACGATCATTGCTTCAATCCTTGTAGGTTGATTACCCAGTAAAATATTTAGTCCCAGATACCCAATAGTTCTCTGTTGTGTGCTGGGTATCATGTCTCCACATCGTGCAATTTAAAACTGGCTTAACGCAGTACATGTTCTTCTGTGAGTTGTACCAGGCTGAGCACCATGTCGATTGCATATTGGCTGGGATCAAGATCGAGGTAATATTCGGTTTTGGGGTCCAGTAGAGTAAGAACTGTAGTACTGGATAGAGCTGATTTGAGGGTGTGGAAACCATACTGGCATTCTCTGTCCCAAGTGAATGGAGTGTGTATAATTTTCCTCTACTTTCTACATTATATTCATCGCCCAATGTAACATATTCTGTTCAGAGGGGTGCCAATGGCATACAGCGGCATTGTAATGTGATTGTACTGTTCAATAACCATTCTATACTAACTAGTAAGGCCAAAGATACTTCAGATGTCCTGAATGTCTTCAGGTTGAGACCAATCCAGTACCACACAGGTCATATGTTCCTGGGTGTAAATGCCATCCTCTCAATGTCAATCTTGCACAAGCCAACTTTCTGACAAGCCCCTGTGCATTTTGCATGGTTGGCCTTAGGAGCATGCTCTGTGGGAATGGAAAGCAATTCTCCGACATGTACAATGTGATCCACCTGGGTATGAATGGGAATGATATTATTGACAATGTAAATGATAACGAATTTCGGTTTTATTGACTACAAGATACTAATTCTCTTTTGAATGAACAAGCTAGGTACGTTCACCAGATCCAACCGCAGATATCACCACTTGTGCAGACCAAGTTTAGTGGTGAAGGTTGTCTTTTGCTGGTCACCTGTTGCAATGCAAAATTGATAGTAACCACTTGCTAAGTACAATTTGGAGACCCGCAGAAGCTGCGAGTGGAGGTGAGTCAGTGTTCAATGTGTGCAAGAGGTTTACGATTCCTGAATATAATGGCATTTGCCATGCAATAATCAATGTGCATATGGTACTTAACATTAGGCAGCTGCATGAATAACACAGGTGAACAGAAACTGATGTAAGGGCACAAATGCCTACGCTTGACCACAGACATATGATATGGTAATATGGTTGCACATGAGAGTGTTTGAGTATATGTGGAGAGTATAGTGGTAAGATATTCAATACTGATCTAAGTGTCGCAGCAGTGACCTATATATAATGTTAGCAGCGGGTCCAGGTAATCCGCCAGTGGTTTGAATTTGGACCGCAAAAATGGGTCATTTTGGTTCCAGACTGACCCCAAAACTGGACCCTCTGACTCTTGGCGGCCCGAATGTGGACCCATACACGTCAAACCACCGGTTTTGCCTGGTTTGGCTAGACCCGTCGGTTCCAATCTCTTGTTCTGCATTTCGGGTTTCACATTAATAGTCGCATTCAGATATGCTACTGATGATCGTAAAATATTGGCATTGGTACATCACGGTGTATTATCGACCTATTGCACGCCTTAATTAGCAAAATGAACAGACTCACACACTCTACCACATCCTGAAAATGAGCATCAAAGGAGTGTCAATGATTATTGGTCTTGCATGTTTGGTAATATTAGTAGCACTTGATCTCAACCATCCATAATGAAGGATATGGCAGCCCTTATAGGCAGATATGTACGGGATATTGCCGCCACATCCTCCATGACAGTACCAACTTATTTCATTTACCGAGCCACCACTAACTATTCTTGAGCCTTTTAGTGTATAAAAATAGTCAAAACGATATATATAGACCATAACGGCCATATCCCGCTGTGATTAACCAAGATGGATGGCCAGGAATCATTAACATTCCGTTGACGCTCATTTTCAAGATGGGGCAGGGAGCATTCCACTTTCTCTTTTGCCTATCAAGGCAGCCAATACTCCGTTTATGACTGTTTGTAACCTGTCGCCCACCAGATTACCCAGGGTATGCACTGAACAATCGTTGACACTCTGTTGATACTCAGTTTCATGATGGCGCAGGGAGGGTATTACAATCTGTTTTGCCCAAAATAGATGGCGAAAAATTCCATTATGACTGTCTGCAATCTATCGGTGGTGTGATTACCCAGAACGCATGACCAAACATCGTTGCCGCTCCGTTAACGCCCATTTTCAAGTAGGGGCAGGATGGTGCTGCAATCTGTTTTGCCAGAAATTCCTTTATGACTGTCTGCAACCTATCAGCGGTGTGATTACCCAAGACGCATGACCAAAAATTGTTGCCGCTCCGTTGGCACCAATTTTCAAGTTGGGGCAGCATGGTATTGCAATCTATTTTGCGTATAAAGGTGGACAAAAATTCCTTTATGACTGTCTGCAATCTATCAGCGGTGTGATTACCCAGGACGCATGACCAAAATTGTTACCGCTCCGCTGATGCCCATTTTCAAGTTGGGGCAGGAAGGTGCTGCAATCTGTTTTGCCAATAATGGCGGCCAAAAATTCCTTTATAACTGTCTGCAACCTGTCAGCGGTGTGATTGCCCAGGACGCATGACCAAAAATTGTTACCGCTCCATTGACGCCCATTTTCATATTGGGGCAGGAAGGGGCTGCAATCTGTTTTGCCTATAAAGGCAGCCAATAATTCCTTTATGACTGTCTGCAACCTATCAGCGGTGTAATTACCCAGGACGCATGACCAAAAATCATTAACGCTCCGTGGATGCTCATTTTCAAGTTGGGGTAGGGATGATGCTGCAATCTGTTTTGCCTATAAAGGTGGACAAAAATTCCTTTCTAACAGACTACAACCTATTGGTGGTGTGACTACCCAGGACAAATGACCAAAAATCATTGACGTTCCGTTGATGCTCATTTTCAAGATGAGGTTGGGACTGTGTTGTGACAATCTTTACCTATAAAGGCGGCCAATGCCTTGATTATGTATAACCACGACTGAAGCAATTTTAATTTGCCAGGCTTAGATGACCGAAAATTGTTGATGCTCCGTTGACGCTCATTTTGCCACGGGTGCATCCATCATATGCAATCATTTGATTTGGTGTAGTCCATCTTTCAAATTTTATTGGCAGCCTTTCTAGCGTTTTCATATACTTTCTTCTTGATCACTACATTGTTCTTTGATAATAGGTATAAATGGATAATAATAATCTCCAAAATCCCATGCCTTTCGATCAATGCTCATCATCACTTGCAGGTTCACTCAATAGGCTGCTCCTGTTTCCAAAATGGATGTTAGCTGCATTACCACACAACAGCTAGTGAAGTAACCAGTGAATGTTCCTTCATCAGTCAGCATATCTGGATCAAAATCTGTATGGTGCTGGGTATCCTGGGCAGATACCACAAAATGAAAAATTCAGCACAGGGAAGAGATGAATCTGAATACGGATATCAAGCCAGCAAATTGATGATTCGGGAACATTGTGCCATGGAATTGTTACCGGTTGGAGCGGTTGGCATAACAGGCAGAGGTGGCATCGGCTCTAGAGTCGGCATTCTCCGTCGGCTGGGTGGAGGTGCACCTGTGCCGTTTGGTCTCCAGCAAGTCTGCAGATTCTTTGCAGTGCCATTTTGACAACGAAGGCATCTAGACGTGTGGTTTGGACGAAGCATAGTTGTGTTTCTTTGTATCGCAGCCTACCTATATATGCCTAGCAAACTCAACACTGCACTGCTTCTCTTCTCGGACCTTGGCGCGAGGTTTCTTGATCACATATTTTGTTTACTCGATTGCGGCCCACGAAAACCCTTCTTTAGCCATTTTAGCCATATTCAAGGCCAGGCGCATGTCGGACTGTTCCAGCCAGACCCAACATCCTTGCCTTACCATAGTAGCAGACATGTTGATAACCTACAAGACATTAGATGCGGCTTCAAACAATGAGATTCGGCTATTACCTCTACCATACATGCTTCTGTAGCCTCCTCTAATGTGATTAAAGCCTGGTTTATCCACTCACATGGATGCTGATCAGGAAATTCATCCAGGGAAATCTGAGAGCTGACGACATCATGATGCTCAATTTCACAGACTGTGCAGACAGATACCATTGACGACCATGGAGGTTTCACATTATGGGCAGCCACAAATTGGTCAGGTAGCTCTCTGCAAACACCTGCTGTACGTTCTACAATGAATTGACAGCCAGTTACCTCGATATGGATTCACTCACATCTAACTGCATGCTGCATCTTATTCGTGCTGCTTCCAGTCTTATGGAGAATGATTCATTGTGCATCCTGGGTCGTATGTTTGTTGGCTCCATTGGCCACATCATAGTGGACTAACTGGTGCCTGCATTCGTGCTGTTTGCCAATGATTGCCATATTGGATGTAGCGCCCACCAATCGGCTAGATTCAAATCCGCTACAACCTGCTCAGGTAGTTGTGTATCTATGATTTGCTGGTGAGGAATAGGAGAGGGAGATGATAACGAAAAGAAGTGGGAAGCCATGAAGACAATATAGCTAGCTTCATCTCAGAATGGAATAAGTAGCATTCAACATGATCATTATACTCAAGATGAATCCTGCTGAGTATGGCTGCAAGTTGCAGGGGTATTCCACCACCCCGCAATTTGCAATAAGTTGGTCAGATGTTGTTTGTTTCTTAACAGGGATAAATTGTGGTGTACTAAGGCCGAAATTGCATCATTGTCAGATATTTATAGGACATTGTTTGAGGAAAAGGATATCTGCCGATCTTGGACTCAAATAATCCCCGGGATATTACATGAAACTGTCACTAACAATCAAGTCATGTTGTACGGTTAGCTTAACCATTCCCATTTTATTTACTGTCATAAGTGTGCTTTTGCTTTGTTCAAGATGAGTGAATGTACCAACCTTGACATAAAAGATGCAACTGGCCTCCATATTGTCCATAAATTGCAACATCCAACATCTCGCCCAACAGCAAATTCAACACAAACTACCATTGTCAACGCTACGAAAAAGAACTTTTCGCTATGTCCGGCGGGCAAATATAGCAAATTAACAAAGTGGTCCACTCAATGATGTCATCAAGCTATTGAAGGCCAAAGCAGCTTGGAAGCAGAAACAGTCCAACCCCTTGGGACATTGCGCAACATGTGATCCAAACAGAAGCTTGCAGCTGAGACACTACGAGAAACACACTTCTTAAGCAATAAAGAGACAGAGAAATGGAATGCGGATTATGTTAAGAGAGAAACCACTGGGGCAAGAGAGCGAGTTGAAGATGCAAAGGCAGCGATGAGGCAGGAGCAGGAAGATACTGAGGTAGCTGAAAACGCGGCATTGATGACAGCAGAGCCGGAAATAACTTTTCATTAGAGGATGGTTGCTATTGGAGAGTCTCTTAGCTAAATCGGAAGTTTCACCGATGGGGAGAATGGGGAAGATGAGGATGCGGAAGAGACAGAGCAGGGCCAGATGAGCGAAGATGACCAACCAGGCTGGGTGATGGGCATAATCACCAAAACAGTGCTGCAGGGCATGGAGAGAGTTCAGCAGAAGCAGATGAAGCTTGACTAATCGACATCACGGGAATGGGAGGATGGAGCCGACTACTTCGGTGCAAGAGAAAAGATGTACGGCACATCTGAATTGGCGGTTCCAGCAGTCGTTCAACCGCAAACGGACGATGATGCAACCTCACATGCACCAAGAAAAATTGGAGAGCTTATGCAGTGTCTTGACATTGTCCCCGGAATATCGCACATGCCACAAGGGACTACTCGACCAGGAAGTAGTCCCAGGAGGCGGGGTTGTGGGATGCTGAAGTCGAACACAAGTATACCCGGTCTTGCACCCTCCGCAGAGCCCGATTCGTCACCTTTTCTGAAAGCGAAGCCTGTTGAACATGTAAGCTTCTACCACTGCATATAGCGTCCACAGCTAATCACCATATAAAAATCGGATTCGGGCAAAGAGATGGTGACGGCTCCCTTCTCAGTGGAGGAATAATGCGGCAAATTTGTCTTTTTGACGTCAAATCTCTGAGAAATACAACTTGTGTACCAATGTTGCTACATGTCAGCTTTTTCTTGATTTCAGTGACCAAATTGTGAGACAAGATAATTCGTCTGTGCATGTGCAAGGGTCGAACGCACCACGCGAAAGGTCTCGAGTCAAAACCAGGCTGTTACACCCCCAACACATTGGATTTCTGTGTGCCGATTACAGTAAAGTGAGATAGCAAAAGCAATATTAGTGATGAAATAAACTAACAATATTTAAGTGACTGATGTCATACAGGTCATAGAAAGAGCTGTCACTGCTCATTATGAATCTGTCCAAATAACAACTGTCTTGCTGTATTCATCCATGTATCCAACTGCAAATCTTGCTGCAGAGACCTCGTGCACATTGTTCAGATATTTGAAATTGCTTATGGTATGTCATGGAAATCGTGGAGAAGGTGCTGGATGAGGAAAGGTGAGGAAGTCGACCTATATTTACCAAAAACTAGTGAAATGATCTACATGCCATAAATTCCCAGCCGAAAGAGCTGGAATGTGACAGGGCCATGTTATCTCTCACTCAGATAACGTGGACAGAGGTTGATCAGACATTGAGAGGTAACAACGATCCTGTATACAAATGATAATACATACAAATGCAATATTGAATGTCAATAATGAATATACCATTAATTGTGGACAATTATTGAGTGGATGAAGGCTGTTTCGATGTGATTCATGTCAGCGTCAACCAAGTGTCAATGATTGTTGGCCATGCATCTTGGATAATGCTAACGGCTGCACAGCAACATCAACTCATAATCGAACTATCGGCCGCCTTTCAAGGCACAAATGGTTGTGATCACATTGCTACTATGTCCTAACAATGGGCGTCAACAAAAAGTCACCGACTTATGGCATTCCATCTTGGAAAATCCAAGGATTGTACGGCGATGTTGATCCATAATCGTACTATCGGCCACGTTTGTAGGCAACAATGGTTGCGACATCATTGCTGCTAGGTTTTAAATATGAGCGTCAACGGAGGGCGAATAATTTTAGGCCTTCCATTGGGGATAATTAAGTGGCTGTGCTATGACACCAATCCATAGTTGAACTATTGGCTGCCTTTCTTGGGAAAAATGCTTTCGATGACATCATCACTATGCGCCAGAAATGAGTGTCACCATACCATCAACAATTTTAGGCCTTGCATCTTCGAAAATAATTGGTCTGCGGAACCACATTCATCAATAATCATACAATCGGCCGCCTTTCTAGTCAACAATGCTTCTGACAGCATCGTCACTATGTCCTAATTATGAGTGTCAAATGAGGGTCAATGATTTTAGGGCTTGCATCTTGCACAATGAAGGGACTGTGGCACGACATCAAGCCGTAATGGAACTATTGGCCGCCTTGCGAGCCAAAAATACTTTCGACCACATCATCACAATCCACTAAAGATGAGTGTCAATGGACTGTGAACGCTTTTTGGCCTTGCGTCTGCCAAAATACTGGCGCTGTGCAACCACATTTTACAATAATCAGAAAATTGGCAGCCTTTCTAGGCAAAATTGCTTGTGACAACATCGTAACTATGTCCTGAAATGAGTGTCAATGATTCTTAATCTTGCATCTTGGATACTGTAAGGGCAATGAAACGCAGCAAACCCACAATCAACCCATCGGCAGCCTTTATCGGCAATTATGCTTGCGATGCTATGGCGTCTGCCTCCTACAATTAAGCGCCCACGGAGTGTTGACAATTTTTGTGCAAGCTCAGCAAGCTACACGGCACTGATGTGCATTGTGCTGTTGCTAAATGGAGTTTCATGCGGTCAGTCTTTTCAATATGGCCTTGTATACAACTTCACAAATAAGCATGCAATGTCTCACAGATTCGATTATGGTGCTTCTAGCTGTAGAGTCGATATTTAAGAACCCACGGCCTGCTATACTGTAATGTTAATTTCGGCAGTCTCTCAATTCCGATTACCCACAATTCCAATTTCTACCACAATGTCCGATTCAAAATCTTTAAATATCATTGCTAGAGGTTATGATCTCTTCAAAAAATGAATGTGTCTTGATTCGTGATTTGAACGACCTTACTTTACAGATCATCTTCAATGATTGGTGAGCTTCAATGAATGTAGGCTTGATACGTTCTATTGCTCGGAATAATTCCAGACATGCGTCTTCATCGTGATTTTATTTGTACTGTGGAATTGAGGAGACCGGCAGCCCTGGAATCATATGTATCATATATCACCATGTTCGTCGCCATCAATCAGAACATGGGAACAGCTCAATGGGGAAACACTTGCTTCCAAATGCTCAAATCGCAAAGTTAAACCAGTTAACAGAGTCAGAAATGACTAAATTGACCAGTTGAACAGTCGATGAAACAGGTTTGCCAATCCTAAAGGGGCAAGCAAGTCAAGGAATTAGAATGGTAAGTTCGCATAGCAACTTCATATTTGACATCCCCCTTAATCCATATCGATCGATATGACAGATAAAACGTTCTAAATTGGCAGCAAAGGACTTTGAAAGTTCTGATTTTCGCCAAGACATGTGGAATCGCTACCTCATGTTACAATTAATTTCCACTGATATTCCCTGGAATGCAGTAACAAATCTCGAGCTATGACGGTCATATATTGCATTAAGAAATGTCTTTGTGCTGCCGGCCGCCATGACCTGTAGCAACATTTGCCGGAGGCAATCTGCAATGACCATGAATGCAATTAAGAAGCAATTGCCGTCACGAAATACAGTTAGTTTAGCTTTGGATAGATTGACATCAACCAACAAACTGGCCATACAGTCTGTCATTGCATACTATATGGATCGAAATTGAGCATTGCGTCAAGTACAACTCGATTTTGATGAGGTTGATCGACTGTTCCTTTCCGGTTCCGAAAGCTAATTAAGGATGATATGGTAATGGGGAACATCCAGGAGAAAGGCTAGATGTGCATTTGAAGGATGTGCTTGATCATTTCCAGCTTACCAACGGCTGTTTGCTTTGAATGACGACTGATAATACTTCCTCAAATCACACAATGACGCATGCGCTGCAATCAACACTTTAGGACTCCGGAATCGAGTGGCCTGCATTGAGGAACCCCATTCCATGGACGGCGCACATCATACAGCTGGCTTTAGGTGCATACATGTGCAGTCTGGGTGTAAAAGGCCGCACCAAGTCGTAGAAAGCCAATGAGTGCGATTAGCAATTTGGAGATAATGAATGCATAGATGTTGGGAAGAGTCAAAGACTTCTAAAATAGGGCAAGGCTAGAATCAATAAGGTGTTGGCCATGAGACCAGGTTTAGCAAAGATAATTGAGAAAGTACATATTTCAAGATATTTTGAATGTCCTGAAACTGACCTTCATACAGCAGAGAATGTTTTCTATATTGATTATACAGACCCCTGGTTGTCGAAACGAGGTCATTGACTTTCAACAATCCAAAGTCCGCATCGCAGTACTCCCGATTATAAATGTAAAGACACTTTGGAACTCGACACTTGGGTTGCTTTAGCGAGCATACTGATCATGAGAATTCACCCGCAAGTGGCTCCATAGTCCGAAATACAGTGATTACCGGCCACTCTTCTCAACACAGCATGAATGGACCATTGTCAAGTATGTGATGGAAGTTGTAAGGCCATTCCAATATTGGACCTGGTTGATGTCGAAGAGGCATTCAGTCACATTGGATTAGGTCATCACAGTCTATAACGAAATGTTCGATCATCTGGATGGCGTTATGCGAATAGTACCTAAGAAGATGACCCAGTGGATGGAAGACTTGTTCTTTGCAGTGAAGTTAGCTTGCTAGAACCTGTCCAGATATTACGCTGATGTGACTCCATCAACGAGGATGCTTCTCATTTCAGCACATATTCTTCATCATTTCCGGAAGTTGGGATTGCTTGGAAGCAGTATCAAGGAATGGATATGAATCGTGAGAACCAGACATTCTCTACTACCCAATAACAAGAAGCTTTTCTGAAGTATGTTGAGAATGAATACTGTGCCAACCATCGACGTGTGCCGGTCAATAAACCTGACAGCTTACTGAGTAACAATCTTCTCCCCTCCATAATGGCTTCAGGATCCAGTCAATCATCCGTTGATCCAGATGATTTGTCCAGCGATCATGATGAATACTTGACACCTAACAATGTAGCTGAAACGACACCCGGACCAGGCAATCGTGCAACCTGCTTATTATCAGCCGCCAGGCTCTGTCTGAATTCGCCGCCTCAAGCACCAAAGGACTGGGGGCAAATTAATCCAAAGCTCAATGATTACCACTCCGACCCAATGGAGTTTGGCAGTTCATTGTGGATTCCAGACATAACTGACTGGTGGTGCCAATAGAAGGAAATGCACTCAGAGTACGCCTATCTCACCAATGTGGCACGTGACATATTCTTCATCATACCACATGGTGTCGGAGTGGAGACAAGTGTTTCCATCGGCCGAGATGATATCAGCTGGAGACAGTTACAATCCACAGGCGAGACCCTTTGCGAATCAGTCATTGTAAGGCAGTTTGCTCAAGCCAATAATTGGATTTTGGCAGGTGCTGACACAGCATTGGATGCAGTGAAGCCAGAAAATGACTCAGAAATAAAGAAAGAGCTGGAGGAAAGAACATTGCACAGAATGGCCAAGGTTCACAACTTTTGGGAGATGTGGCAGGGCAGCCAAAACCTATGTCCTACCAAGAAGAAATCTCGCACTCAAAAGAAGCAGATGACAGCCGTTGGATACATTTTGGACACGGAATAGATCGTCAAAGCATCCTGGTCACTCTTTCAACATGAAGGTGCAGCTGCATTGAAATTGTCAGGAAGATCTCCTTTGGCACCAGCTTTGTCTGCAAACGACCTCCCTGGAGGACTAACTCAAATATTAAATGTCCGCCGACTCAGCAGAAGCAACCGTCATCCAGTCGACAGTGATGTGAATAGCACACCTGAAAGCATTTCGGACACCGAGAATTGGCTTCACTGGGATGGCGACTTGGATAATCCAAATGACAGCGATGACAATTGCGCGGCAGACATTAAATCCAAAATACAGTAAGCCAATGCCGGTGAAGATCCGGAGTGCCGAGAGCAGCAGAATGTGAGTGCCACACCACAGGTTCACGGATAGATTCGGCCTACACGGCAGTCATAGTGAAAGGCGGAAAAAGTGTTGCAGACGGTCAATGCAATCAAAACCAGGAGGAATAAGGGAGTGAAGAAAATGTAGGACAGACTGTGTCAATGTTTCACCAGCTTCTTTATGCATCTTAACGGGGAGTTTCAGTTAGAGCTATATTATGGGCGAATAGTGAGCAGTAGCTTGTGAATATTGGTCGATGAAGAAATATATAGCAGGCGCAATGAATCTTTTGACATGATATATAAATTTTTCGTCATGTGAGAGCAAATAGTGCAAGAATGTTACTGCGCTTGGCTTTGCCTCAGGGCCGAGTCTTAATCTGTCAGAAAGACAACCAATCAGTTCAAGTCATGATGACAACTATTATCGATGACAGCAGATGTTGAATGGACAATACATTACAATCAGGGTCAACAGAGCATCAAATATATGTGGTGTTGTAAGTACAGTAATTGCACAGTGATTTGGTCGCTGTTATGCATAACTGTTGTATTGGCAGCTTTTATAGGCAAAAGAGACTGCAACATGGTCACAGCCCCATTCAGACAATGAGCGTCAATGCTGTGACAACAATTTTGAGCTCCGCATCTTGGGTAATTTATTTTCCAATTTGTTGCAGCCATCCATTTATCGGATATCGGCAGCCTTTACTGGCACAAACAACAGCAATATGCTCCCTGCTGCATCCTGAAAATAAGCATCAATGGAGTGTCAACAGTTTTAGTTTTTGCATATTTGGTAATCAAGATATCGTGCGGATCTTTGCGTTCATAACCGAATTATTGACAGCCATGATAGGCAAACATACAATATTGCAATGCTAAAATACAGATTCCAAATTAATCGATATTGTAAACTGCAAAGCATGCAAAAATATATTATTGGTTGTTGAAAATGTGATTTCATAAGATACTATTAACAAACTGCAAAAACGAGAGCCTTATATGAATCTATAGATGCACCCCCTGGGTGACCCGCTGATAACCCACCCAATTCAGACGAGTTGGAAGTTTACCAGCAAACAGTTCCCGAGTTGATAGATGGCGTTTATTCACAACCCGGACTACCAATCCGGCTCCGGTTTCGTTTGGACCTGGACCTGAACCCGAAGTGATGGTCACGCACCGTTCCCCACACTACCTATTTACAATCGTGCTTGCCCGGCCTTGGGTCTCATGTCGCCATTACATTATCCCACTCTTTAGGCGCAGACCTTCTGGACTGCCAAAGCCAGTATATATGAGAAAGATGGAAAGGGAAATAAAGTATGAAACAATTACTCTACGTACGCAATCATACAAGCATAGAAGTCCCACAGCTGATCAGTACAGATCAATGGCGACCTTTCGGCGGATTCGGAGTACGGGGGAACTCCAGCCACATTGGTAGGTGGTAATACCCATGGCGATGCCATTCATACCGGGCCGAAATCTAATCAAAAGATACCAGAAGAAAATGAAGAATATTTTACAATGACACGTCCAAACTGCTTCTGTGCCGTCTGTGCCTCGACCTCCGAACTCTACACCTTAACTCCCATGGCCAAACCGGACACACTTGGTGAAACTCATCAACTCGATATTGGGCGTTTTCGTGGTGTTCAGCCGGTTCCCAGCTGCTGCGTATATAGTTGTAACCGGCCGATTGGATGAGATAATGCAGATTCCGATAGCGCCACGTAGAGTTGAGTGTGTTGTCGACCTCCCATTCCTGTATTTCCTCGACTATCACTGGGTATGGTTCTGAAGATCGCTGACCACTGACTGGCGGTGTGTAACGATTGAGAAGCAACACAGGGAAAACGTTGTGGTTCCGCATTGTACTCGGTCACTCTAGTTTGGAAGGAATCTTATTGATGATCTTACTTACTGTGTACGGTCCTGTGCGCTTGTAATCAAGCTTCTTTGAAGGTCTGGATGTTTTCAAGTTCCTGGTTGATAGCCATAGTGTGTCTCCAACTGCAATAGTCATCTCTTTCCTGCCGGCGTACTTTGAGTGTCGCTTCTGAGCCTCGAGTATATTCTCCCAGAGAATTCGGTGAGTCTCGTCCACACCTGCAATTGTGGACTGAACCTGGGGTCCTTGGGAGGCTTTAATTACAGTGTATGATGGTGATTGTAGTTCGCCCAGAAGGGTGACATCAGTATGGAATGGTGGATCGAGTTGTTGTACGCAAATTCCGCCAGTGGTAACTATTCGACCCAGTTATCCTGCTTGTTGTTGCAAATGGTTGGGAGGTACTGCTCCATCATATAGTTCTGCCGTTCGATTTGACCATACATTTGAGAGTGGAAGACGGTCAAAAGTCGGTTATTGATAATGAGGTGGGAGCAAACTCTCTCTCAAAATCGACTGGTAAACTCTTCGCTGCGATCGGTGGTGATATTGTCTGGTACACCTTGTTTGCAGATCACGTGTTCGAAACACATTCCAGCTAGCTCTGTGGAGTCAATGTCCTCTCTGCGGCGGATGTAAGTCGCCATTTTAGTTAAACGGTCCACGATTACCACGATCCCAGTGTATCACAATGCCGTTGATTATGGCAAGTTGGAAACGAAATCCATGGTAAGTCCTTCCCAGGTACGAGAAGGTGGTGGCAGTGGCATATTGAGTCCATAGCATGCGTGATGTGGTGCTTTGATTTGGTGGCCCGACTCGCAGCCGGCAACGTGCTTCCATATCACTGACTCCATCATATGCCAATAAATATCTCGTGATACAAGCTCGGCAGACTTCAGGGCTCTGACGTGACCGGTTTCAGGGTTGTCGGGTAAAAGGCTGGTCAATCTACTCCGGAGTGGTGTGGGCATGTATATCCTTCTCTGATAGGTTATAGCTCAGTTGATTGGTCTCCATTGACTCTCTTCTGGGATTGAAACATCGACCAATGTTGGCCGTATTGTTCTAGCTACAAAGCCGGTCTCTTGGGCTGCCTTGAATTCCAGCAGAAGGTCACCATATGATTCGCTGATGGTGGTCGCTGCTAACGAGGCCAGCAATCTTGCCGTCGTATTCTCAAAGCCGATCTCATAGTCGCGTCTTCTTGATGGTCCGTCCACTGGGTTTTTCTTGCCTTCCAGGTGTTCAATAACCGAGTCGTACGAAGAGAGCATCTCCGTCCAGCTAGCCTGCCACATGGAGAGCACATTTGACGTTTGGAAGTCCTCGAGGGTCTTATGGTCGCATTGTATAAGAACTTTATAATTCGCTCCCTCGAGGTAGTGACGCCATTGCTTCATAGACTCACTGATGGCCATGAGCTCCCGATCGGACGTGTTCAAATTCTGTGTGGGGCCTGAGTATATTTCACAGTAGAAGTTGACCAGTCTGAGAATCCCGAGACCGTCATATTGGTTGAGAATGCTGGCTATGCCGAAGTTGCTTGCATCATTCCGCAGAATAATCGGCTTTGCTGTGTCGAAATGGTTGAGGATTGGTGCCCTGGTGAAGGCACTATTCAACTTCCGAAACGCAAGTTTGGAATCCCCAGTCCATTCCGATTTGAGCTGTTTAGGCGTCCTGGATGTCTCTGCCATGTTTTGCACGGCTGATATCGGTGTTGTTACCATTGCATATTTCCTGGTGAACCGTCGGTAACAATTCACGAATCCATGAAGCGCCCGTATATCCCAGTTGGAATCCAGGGTTGGCCAATCCTTGATCTTTGATATATGGTCCGATATCATGCCGATCCCATCTAGGCTAATGAAATATTGTAGGAAGCTGACTTCCGAAACTCCAAAATGGTACTTCTTAGGTTTGGCGTAGAGGTGAAAGTCTCGTAGCCGTTCGAGCACATTGTGTGCCTGTTATTCGTGATCCTCCTCATTGGTCAAGTATATCAGTATGTTGTCAAGGTTGCACACAGCGAAGTCCTCAGCAAAAGGCTGTAAGTAGTGGTCCATATAAGCTTCGAATTTAGCTGGTGCGTTTGTCAACACGAACAGCATGACTTGGTATTTGAACTGCCCATACTGGGTGGGAAACTCAGTTTGGTACTTGTCACCTTCCTTATTTCGGATGAGGTGATAGCTATTGAGAAGGTCCAGTTTCGTGAAGATCCGAGCTCCGCGCAACCTGTTAAGCATATCTGAGAACAGTTGGAGAGGATATCGGTTCTTCACTGTGGCACTATTGAGAGCTTGGTAGTCCACACTCAGTCGTAGGCCGCCATCCTTCTTCTTCACAACAAGGATCGGTGCTGCCGCCGCCGATGATGATGGCTGGATGAATCCATTGGCGAGGGTTGTTTTGATGTAGGCCTTGAGAGTTTTCGGCTTGACATCCAAGAGGTTATAGATTTGCCCATATGATAAATTGAAGCCTGGTTCCAGGTCGATCGCGTGGTCAGTTGGCTGGTGCGGTGCAAGAGTCGCCGCCCTGTCTTCGCTGAACACATCCACATAGTCTTTGTATCTCACGGGGATAGAAACTCCATCATCAGTATATACAGTACCTGTTCCAGCATCTGTGTGTTAGCCCTTTATCTCCAACTTTTGATTTGGGATGATGGGAAGGAAGGTCCAGCAATTGCAGGTCAAGTGGTTCCCCCAGACACGAGCCAAACCCCCCAAGTCCACATCTCCGATTGTGACTCGGCAAGCTGGTAGCCGTCATTCAAGGATCTGTGGATGCTCTGCTGCCGCAACTACTACCACTGCTCCCTGCTCGGTCGTCCAGCAGTTTGGGTTGATAGTCTCAATCTCACCTTGATTTTCCAAAGTGGTGACCACCAAAGTCGCTCCCAGTAGTCCACTGCATTCCGCCATCCCTAGGGTGAGTGTCTCGATGGTCTCATCGCCAGCTACAAGATCGTCGAATGCTGTTGCTCCGAGTATTTCAATATCTGGAGTAGGACTGTCCCCACCACTCTCCCTTGGTTCTCCATCTGGATGCACAAGGATCTCAGACGTCGAGTCAAGCCTCGGCGTATTCCGACCAATGTTGGGCAGCCGTACTTTAGTACTTTTGTCATCCCGACCTTCATACCACCGCACTGTCATACCCGCTCTGCATGCCTCCCATTAGCCACATTTGGTTCCTAATGAAGTTAATTGACCGGTAGCCGAGTTGATCTCCACCTTGTTGGTTCTGAACCACGGTAATCCCAGTACTAGATCATGTGCCCTCATTGGGATGACCAGCACCTCTGTTTCTTGGACCGGGGCTAAATGATCCAGATATTGGGTGGTCATCACCGTCTTGCGGCTGCCCCTGGGAGGCACGATCACCTGACCATCAAGGCTGTGAGTTGTGATGTGCGCTGCTTCTACGGGTAGTCCTAGTCTATTGAGAAGTTGGGGAGACATGAAGATACTTGTAGCACCGCAGTCAATGAGTGCTCATATTCACTGCAATTCTCCAGGTTGATCATGTACCTGGGCTTTGTGGACAATGTGGGATGAATCTGGTCTTGCTGTTCCACACAAATATTGACTTGACATCAGAGCTTTCAGGCTCTCTAAGACAACCGTCAGCCTTAGTGAAATCCGATGCGGTTAAATATCACTCCAATGTTGCCATCAATGGCCTTGTACCCAATGACTGCAATCCAAGCTCCTGTTCGTCCATCCTCTCCCACCTAGCTAGTTTCTGACAGAGATAAGTTAGTTGTTTTGTTGTTGGCTATCAAAAGAGCGCTGGCGTTTGAGTTGTTTTCCGTCTCCCCGATAAGCATGGTTTTCGGGGAAGTTGGTGCGAGTATATTTCGTGCACCGGAATGTATTCTGTTTGTGTGACCCACTGCATATGCATTTTCGTTCCGACTTCAATTCACCATGGAGCTCTGCCGAGACCCATGGTGCAGGAGTGCGTTTATCATCCTTGTCCGACTTTCACTTGTCGGGCTTCGGTGCTTCAGCAGGCTCTGATACTGATGTTCGGATGTCACATTTTTTGCCCACCTGTTGAGATCATTCTCCTCACTGCTTTTGGTGTTGATGTGGTTGCTGCTGTTGGGACTTTTTGCAATCTGGTATGACTTCTGAATCGGCGGCGCAGTCGAAAAGCTCTTCCATACTGTCAAATCTTGCATTCTTTGGAGTCAACGGCTTAATCTTGGACTTAAGTCCTGGTCATAGTCCGCTCCAAGCGATTTCGTAAAGGTTTTTGTTATCCTCTGGGAGCCATCCAGCTGCTCTCCAATTTGCCTCGATTTGATTGACATAGACTCTCACCAGTTCATTTGCTTCTTGGAGGAACTCGGTCATACACTTGATTCCCACATTGAGGTATCGGTTCTTGTCCCCATACATCTTTTGCATTCCTTCCGAGAAGGCCATCAAGTCTTTCAAACATGGATCTGACTCTCTCTGGAGGTATCGAAGCCACTCCACTCGATCGGTCATCTGTGTCTCTCTCTGTGCTGGGTCTGGGTGAATGTTCCATATATAGTGTCAGCAACAGGTCTGGGTAACCCGCCAGTGGTCTGGGTTTGGACCAGGAAAACTTTTTGGTTCAGTACCGGAACCATCTAAGAACCCGACCCACAGGTTCTTAGCAGGCAAAACGCGGACCCATACCCGTGAACCCGTGGGTTTTGCCAGGTTTGCCTAGACCCGTCGGTTCCAATCTCTGGTTCTTGTTATTGGGTTCTTCTATTCATGGTCGCATTCAGATATGCTACTGTTAATCGCAACATATGGACTTTGTTACATTGTTGTTCTTTTCTGAGGTATCGGCCGCCTTTATAATCAGAAACACGGGAGACACACTCTCTGACCCATCCTGAAAATGAGAGTCAACAGTGCGTCAATGATTTTTGGTCTTTCATCTTGGGTAATCTGAGTGGCGATTGGATACAGACGTTCATAAATGTGGTAAAGGCTGCATTCAAACCCAAAAGAGAAAGTGACACCCTCCCGGCTGCATTCTGAAAATGAGCGTCAATGGAGCATCAACAATGTTTGGCCTTGCAGCATTGCTAATCGGCGTGGCGATTGGTTACAGAAATTTATAAATGACAGATAGGCTGCCTTTATAGGCAAAACAGAAAGCGGCATGCTCCCTGCCAAATTTTGAAATTGAGTGTCAACAGAGCGTCAACGATTTTTGGTCTTGTAAGTCAGGTAATTAATCAGAGACTTGGTTGTTATAATGCCTACTGAAAGTATTGACCACCTTGAAGGTCAAAACTGCCATGTACGACATCTCTACTATCTCCTAAAAATCAGTGTCAACAGAGCGTCAACGATATTTGACCTTGTAACTCAGGTAATTGAAGAGTGATATAGTTGTTTTTATGCATAAGCACAGTACTGGCCGCTTTAATAGACCAATGAGAAAGCGACACGCTCCCTGCCCGATCTTGAAAATGAGCGTCAACAGAGAAACAATGATTTTTTGTCATCTAGGTCAGGTAATAACATCGTGAATTAGTCATTGTTATATATAATCATTGTATTGGCGGCCTTTGTAGGCAAAAGCGAAAGCTACACACTCCCTGCCCGATCTTGACAATGATCATCAACCGAGCAACAACGATTTTTGGTTTTGCATTTTGGGTAATCAAAGTGGCAAATAATCACAGACATCTATAAACTGGGAGTTGTTAGCTTTTATAGGCCAATAAGCAAGCGATGTTCCTGCGATAGCCTTCTGGACAATTACAACTTTATTCATTTTCAACGCTGCAACTCACTGATACTGAGTGTTTTAGCCTATAAAACCGGTCAAAACTTCGTATATAGACGTTTACGGCCACATCACACATTGATTAACCACGATGCAAGGCCAACAATTGTTGACACTCCGTTGACGCTCATTTTGCCACAGATGTATCCGCAATATGCAACCATTCACTTTGGCATAGATTATCAGTAATGGTCTTTTGGCAACCGTTCTATCCTCTTCATGTATGTTCTCCTTTATCACTACATTGTTCTTTAACAATACATATAAATTCTTGAAAATATGCTTTAAAGTGTCCGCTAATTGTAGATAATCATAATACTACACAATCCTGTTCCCTTTCATTAATCTTCGTCTTCACTGTCAGGTTGGCTCCAAATGCTGCTTCCATCTGCGAAATGGAAATTAGCTACATTACCATACAGCAGATAGCGTACTAACTGGTGGATGGTCCGTGATCAGTCAGAAAATCTGGAATACAATCTTTATCGTGCTTGCGATCTTTGGTATATGCATCATGATTGAAAAATTCAGCATTGGGAAGTGGAGTATGTATATACACCTATCCGGGTGGTGCACCTTCTATTTCAGTGCTTTGATTTTGCTCACTGTCGCCAGGTGGCGCAGGTGGCGTTTTGGGCTGAGGTGACACAGGTGGTGGTGGAGGTGCACCCGTGCCTTTGCGTCTCCAGTGTGACTGCAGATTCTTTGCTGTGCCATTTTGGCAAGGAAGGCAGCTGTCCGTTTGATATTTACGAATCATTGCTGGGTGCCTTTCTATCGCCGCCTTCACCTTTTTATATTCAGGATACAAAATTCCTCGCTTCTTCTCTTCTCGGACTTTGGCACGAGGTTTCCAGATTAGTTGGTGCGTCTCCTCAATTGCAGTGTGCGAAATCCCTCCTTTGGCCATTATGGCCACATTGAAGGCAAGGTGCATGTCGGACTGTTCTATGGGTACCCGACTTCCCTGCCTTGCCATATTAACTGACATGTTGAAGATCTACAACACATTAGTTGCTGCTTCTGAAAGTGTCATTCGACAATTACCTCGACCATATCTGACTCCATAGCCTCCTCTCAAGGCTTTAAAGCCTGTTTTATCCACTCCTGGGGACATTTATCACGAAATTCGTCCCTCAAAATCCCCGAACTGACAACATCATGATGCTCGATTACGCGGACAGTGCAGACAAATCCCATGTTGGGCCATGACTGTTTCCCATTGCGGGCAGTGATAAATTGGTCACGTAGCTCTCTACGTACACCAGCTGTACATTATATGGTTAGTCAACCGCCCTCTGCCTCGATATGGAGTTGCTCACATCCGATCGCATGTTGCTTCATGTTATTGTGCTGTCAGGTTTTCCTTACCGTTTTGAAATGTGCGTCCTGCGTCATAATTTCGGTGGCTGCAATTGCAGCGTCACGTTGGACTATCTGGTGTCTGCGTTGCAGCTGTGTCTCGGCTGGTGGCGCATTGCATGAAGCGCCTGTCGTTCGGCTTGATTCAGATCCAATTGCACCTGGCTGTGGAACTTGTGGAGCCATGACTTGCTGTTGGGGAAAGATGAGGAAGATGATAACAAAAAGAAGTGGGAAGTTCTGAGTAATATATAGATACCTACAAGGCAAAATAAAATGAGTAACAGCCGACTTGCATGTTCTATTCAAGCTGAATCCTGCTGTGTATAGCTGCAACTTGCAGGAGAATTCCACGGTTCTGCGATTTGCAGTAAGTCGGTCCGATGTTGTTTGATTGTTTACAGGGATATATTGCAGTGAATGACGGCTGAAATCAACTGTTTGATAGATATAAAAAGGACATTCTTCGACAGAAAGAACATCTGGTAATGCTTGTCTCAAGACATCGCTGGGATCTTACATGAATCACACGCTAACCATCAAGTTATGATGTATGGTTAGCATGACTATTCCAAATGAAGTGACAGTCAAAACGCAGATTTTGCTTTGTTCAGGATGATCAAACCTACCAACCTTGACATAAAAGACGCCGTTTGCCTCCATGTGGTCCATCTCTTGCAACATTCAATATCTCGCTCAACACCAAGGTCAACAAAAGATACAATGGTGAATATTCCGAAAATGAACCTTTCGCTACTTCTGGCTGGCAAATACGGCAAATCAACAAAGCAATCTACATGACGACATCATCAAGCGAATGGAGGCAAGAGTGGCTTCGAGGCAGAAAGGGTCCGAGCGTTGAGAGCATTGCGCAGCTTATGATGCAAAAAGAAGCTTTCGGCAGAGAGAAGACAGGAAATGCACTTTTGAAGCAATGAAGACAAAGAGAAATGGATCGAAGATTATGTGGATCGAGAGACCACTTCAGCAAGAAAGAGAGTCGAAGACGCTGAGACAACGATTATGCAAGGGCAAGCAGGTATGAGCAATCCTGAAAAAGAATGATCGACAACCAGAAAACCTGAAAAATCATTCGAGGAGATGTTGAATGCTATCGGAGACAGTCTGAGCAATCTTACAAGTTCCGGATATTATGAGGATGGGGAAGATGAGGAAGATGAAGAAGACACAGAGATTGCCAAGCTGAGTGAAGATGATGAACCTGGCTGAGTGATGGGCACAATCTCCAAAATGGTACTGCACCGTATGGAGAGTTTTCGGCAGAAACAGATGAGACTTGATGAACTGCCGCAACCGGGATGTGGGGATGCGGCCGACTCCTGTCAGGAGAGAGATATGAAGTATGGGACGGCCGGATTGATGGTTCCGGCCATTGTGAAGCCTCAAACAGAGACAACTGCTGCCACACCACTACTGACAACATTTGGAGAGCTTATGGAGACTCTCGATATCGTCCCAGGACAATCGCAGATTCCGCAAGGGACTTCTTGATCAGAATGTAGTCAAATGAGGCTAGGTTTAGAGAAACCACAGTCACACAGAGACAAGGAATCATTCTTCCCTGATGCGGTGTCCAATTCGTTGCCGATTGAGAATGTGAACGCTGTTGAACGGGTTACCTTTGACCCCGCATATCGTGTCCCTAGCTAATTACCATATAGAACTTGGATTCGGACGAAGACATGCTGACGGCTCCCGCATCACCGGAGGTTTGGATAGCCAGATAGTTAATTATGAGGACGTTGCTCTGGTAAAAGTAATTTTTGTTTCTATTTTACTATGTGTCGGCTATTTCTGAATTTCAGTGACCAAATAGTGAGACATGAGAATTTGTCAGTGGGTGTGCAAGGGTTGTATGGGCCATCCAAAAGTTCTAGACGCCAAATCAAGTTGATTGACAACCAATGAACAGTATATCATCTGACCTGTTATGGTTAAATTAGAAAGCAAAACCTAAATTTGATACGAAAAATACTAATACAGTTTGAGTCAGTGATATTATACGACTCATCGAAGGTGTGGTCAATGCGCAACCTGAACCCGGATGAATGACAGCCGTCATCCTACATTAATCCAGGCATCCAACAGCATAACTCTCTGTTCGGACCTCCGGCACATGGTCGAGAAATTTTAAATTGCTTATAGTACGTCATATAAATCAAGGAGAATGTGCTGGATAAGGAATTGTGAGGACGTCAGGCTATCAATATATAAAACTAGTGAATGGATTTTTATACTGTAATTTGCCGGCCGAAAGCGCTGAAACACGGTGGATTTACGTCTTTCATCATGCAAACGATGTGGATAATGGTTGCTCAGAAACTGAGATGTCTCAAAGATCTTGAATTCAAATGATAATACATAGAAACAGTATACTGGCTGCCAATATAGACTGTATGCAATTTTTTCACAATTGTTGAGCACCCAATTACTATTAGTATGTCTCTGAGGTGAGCTCAAAGGTGAGCATCAACGGAGCGTCAACAATTTTTGGCATTGCATCATGGAAAATCCAGGGGGTTTCGCTGCAACTTTAACTCATATTCGAACTATTGGCTGCCTTTCAAGTCAGATATGGTTGCAACAACATCGCTACTGTGTCCTAAAAATGAGCGTCAACGACTTTTGGCCTTGCATCATGAATAATGCAAGGGCAGTGCGGCGACATTAAGCCATGATCCAACTCTCGGCTGCCTTGCAAGGCGAAAATGGTTGCCACATCATCGCGACTATGTCCTTACAATGAGCGTCAACAGAGCGTCAACGACTTCTTACCTTGCATCTTAGAAAATGCAAGGGCTGTGCGCTGACAATAACCCATAATCAAACTATCAGCCGCCTCTCTAGGGAAAAATGCTTTCGACAACATGGTCACTATGCCCTAGAATTGAGCGTCAACATAGCGTCAACAATTTCAGGCCTTGCAACTGGGAAAATGAAGGGGCTATACAACTACATTCATCCATAATTGAACTATCGGCCACCATTCTTGGCAGAAATGCTTATGATGAGATCGTAACCAAGTCCCAACATGAGCGTCAACGGAGCATCAATGATTTCTGATCTTGCATCCTGGATAATCTAGTGGCAATGGAATGCAGGTAATGCACAATGAACCTATTGGCAGCCTCTATTGGCAAAAATACTAGTGACAATATCGTGTCCGCCTTCTACAAGTAAGCACCCACCCAGTCTCAACAATTTTTGTGGAGGCTCAGTATGCTACACAGCAATGAACTGTATTGTATTGTTCCTAAACAGAGTTATACCCGGTCTGTCTTTTCAATCTGGCATAGTATACAACTTCACAAATATGCATACAATGTCTTACACATCTGATTTTTTTGCTTGTAGCTGTAAAGTCAATGTTTGGGAACTCGCAGTATGCTTTATTGTATCACTACTTTCGGTGGTCTTTTGAGTCAGATTACCCAGCTTTCTAATGCCTACTGCCACGTCGGATTACAAATCTTTCAACACCTCAATGTTTGAGGTTATGATATCTTCCAAAAACGAACATGTCATAATTCGTGATTTAACAGACCTTACTTTACAAATCATCTTCGATGCTTGGTGGGATTCAATGAATGTAGCCTCGAAGCAGCGTGTTGCTTAGAATAATTGTACACATGCACCTTCATGGCAATTCTATTTACACTGTGGAATTGAGGAGACCGGCAGCCCTGGCGTCATATTTATCATTTGTCATCAAGTTCTTCGCCATGCATCAGAATATGGGACCAGCTCAATGGGTAAGCACTTGCAGGCACAAGCTAACATTGCAAGGTAAAATGAATTAACAGTGTCAGAGGTTACTGAATTGAGTAGTTCAATGGTCGATGAAACAGCTTTGGCCATTCTAAAGAGGCAAGGAAGCCGAGGAATCACAATAGTAAGTTCGCAGAGGAAAATCATATTTGACATCCAGCTTGATCCAAATTGACCAAAATGACCGACTAACCCTTCCAAACTTGCAGCTACAGACTTTGAAATTTCTGAATTTCACCAAGACACGTGGAATCGCTACCTGATGTTAGGATTTGTTTCGGCTCATATTCCATGGAACGCTATCTCAAATCTGAAGCTACGACTGTCATATAAGGCATTACGCAATGACCTAGTGCTGCCGTCTACTAGAACCCTTGGCAATATTTGCCAGAGGGAATATGCACTAACTGTGGATGCAATTAAAAAGCAGTCGCCATCACGAAATAATGTTAGTTTAGCTTTGGATGGATGGAGTTCAACAAAGGTACTAGTCATAACATCGGTGATTACTTACTATATGGATCAAAATTGGGCATTACGCGAAGTTCAACTCTCTTTCGAGAAGGTTGATTGCCTGTTCTTTTCCCGTTTTGAAAGCTAAGTAAGAATGATTGGTCAAGGCTAAATATACTGCAGCAACACAAGCGGTACATTTGAAGGACGTGCTTGATTGTTTTGAGCTTACGGACAGCCATGTGATTGGTAATACGACTGATAATGCTTCCTCACATTATTCGATTACACGCGAGCTGCAATCAACACTTGAGGCCTCTGGAATCTAGGGGCCTGCATTGAGGAACCACATACCATGCATGGCGCACATCATACAGCTGGCTTTAGGTGCATTCATGAGCAGTCTTGGTGTAAAAGGCCGCACCAAGTCTTGCGAAGTCCATGAGTGCGATCAGCAATTTGGAGAGAAGAAAGCATAAACAATGGGAAGAGTCAAAGGCTTCGAAAGGACAGCAATGCTAGAATCAATAAGGTGTCGGCCATGAGACCAGGTTTAGCAAAGATAATTGAGAAAGTACGTATTTCAACATATTTTGAAAGTCCTGAAATTGACCTTCATATAGCAGAGAATGCCTCCTGCATTGATTAGTCTGACACCTGAGTGTCGAAACGAGTTAATTGACTGTCAAAAAGCCAAAGTCAGCATCGCGGTACTTCCAATTATGGATATGAAGACACGTTGGAACTCTCCACTGGAGTTGCTGGAGCGCGCCTACTGACTATGCGAATTCACACGTGGGTGTCTTCAAAATCGAAAATACAGTGAGTACCAGACACTCTACACAACACAAGATGATTAAATGATTATGAAGTATGTCATGGAAGTATTGAGGCAATTCCGATATTGGACCCTGTGGATGTTGAAGAGTCATACAGTCACATTGCAACATGTCATCACAGTGTACAATGACATGTTCAATCATATGGATGGCGTCATGCGACCTTTGGCTAAGGAGAAGACTCAATGGAAGGAAGATTTGTTCTTCGCCATGAAATTAGCTTGACAGAAGCTGTCCAAGTATTACGCTGAAGTGACTCCAACCACAGGTATGCTTGTCATTTCAGTACATATCCTTGATCTATTCCGGAAGTTGCGATCGTTTAGAAAGTGGGACATGGGAATGGATATCAATTCTGAGGACGAGACATCCTATACTACCTAATACCATGAGGCCTTTCCGAAGTATGTGGAGAATGAATTCTGTACCAAACACTGACATGTGCTGGTCAATAAACTCGAAAGCTTACCTAGCAGCAATCACATCACCGCTGCAACGGCTTCACATCCCTGTCAATTATCCTTTCATCCATATGATTTGTCCAGCTATGATGAAGAATACTTAATGCCTAACAATGTGGCTAAGACAACACCAGGACAAAGAGATCGCGCAGCAAGCTTATTGACCACCACCAGGTGCTATTTGAATCCACCACCTGAAGCACCAAAGAACTGGGGGCAAATTAATCCAAATATCAATCATTACCACTCCAACTCAATGGAGATTAGCAGTACATTTTGGATACCGGATATAACCGACTGGTGGCATCAACAGGAAGAAACCCACTCCAAGTACCCCGATGTCTCCAATGTGGCGCACGATATATTCTCTATTTTACCACATGGTGTCGGAGTGGAGTCCAGTTTTTCCCTTCGCCAAGATGATATTGGCTGGATGCAGTCAACAACCACAGGGGAGACCCTTCACAAAAAAGTCGTTGGAAGGCAGTGTGCTCGAGCCAATAACGCAATTTTGGCAGACGCTGACCCAGAATTGGATTCCATGAACACCAATAATGACTCAGAAATGTAGAAAGAGGCGGAGGAAAAGAAATTGCACCGAATGCCTAGGGTTCACGACTTTTTGGGGATGTGGCAGCGCAGCCAAAACCTCGGTGCTACACGGGAGGAATCATGCACTCAACACAAGCAGATGACTGCCGTAGGATTTATTTCGGACATGGAAGTGATCGTCAAAGCATGCTGGTCACTCTTTCAACATGATGGTACGGCTGCATTTAAATTGTCAGAAAGATCTCCTTTGCCACCAGCTTTGTCTGAAAAAAACCTCTGTGGAGGACGAACTCAAATATTAAATGTCCGCCAAATCCAAACAATCAACTGTCAGCCAGTCAAAAGTGATGAGGATAGCACACTTGAAAGCATTTCGGATACTGCAGATTGGCTTGACTGGAATTGTGACTTAGATAATCCAAATAACAGTGAGGACGATTGCGCGGTAGATGTTGAATCTGATATAGAGCAAGACAATAGCATTGAGGATCTGGAATGCCCAGAGAAGTGGATTGTGAGCGCCACGCCAAATTTACTTGGATTGATCCGGCCTATACAGAAGTCAAAAAGACAGGCTGAAATGGTGTTGGTGATGGTCAATGCAATGGAAACGAGGAGGAATAAGGGAGTGAAGAAAAAGTACGACAGAACGCGTCAATGATTCACCAGCTTCTTTACGTATCTTGACCGAGAGTTTTAGTCAGAGCTATATTATGGGCAAATGGTGTGCAGTAGCTTGGGAATATCGGTTGCTAAACAGATGTATAGCAGGCGCAATGAAGCATTTGGCAAGATACATTGATTTTGGTCGTGTGAGTGCGTACAGTTCAAGAATGTTTCGGCACTCGGCTTTCCCACAGGGCCATGTCTCATTCAGTCCGAAAGACTACCAATAAGTTCAAATCATGATGAAAACTATTATCGATGGCAGCATATATTCAATGGACAATACATTAAAATGAGCGTCAATGGAGCATCAACAATTTGTGGTTTTGTAAGTACGGTGATTAAACAGTGATATGGTTGCTGTGATGCATAACCGATGGATTGGCAGCTTTGATAGGCAGAAGAGATAGCAACACGGTCACTGCCCCATTCTAAGAATGAGGGTCAATGGAGCGTCAATGATTTGTGGTTTTGTAAGTACGGTAATTAAACAGTGATATGGTTGCTGTTATGCATAACCAATGTATTGGCAGCTTTTATAGGCAGCAGAGATAGCAACACAGTCAACGCCCCCATTCTGAGAATGAGCGTCAACAGAGTGTCAATGATTCGTGGTTTTGTCAGTACGGTAACTGAACAGTGATATGGTTGCTGTTATGCATAACCGATGTGTTGGCAGCTTTTATAGGCCAAAGAGATAGCTACACAGTCACCACCCTATGCTGAGAATAAGTGTCAATGGAGTGTCAATGGTTATTAGCTTGGCATGTGTGATAATTTATCTTCCGATTGGTTGCAGACATCCATTTATCAGATATTGGCAGCCATTACTGGGAAAAACTACGGCGACATGCTCCCTGCCACATCCTGAGAATAGGTGTCAACGGAACGTGAATGATTTTTTCGCTTCACATCTTGAGTAATTTATTTTCTGATTGGTTGCAGACATCCATTTATCCGATATTGGCGGCCTTTACACGCAAAATCAACAGCAACATCCTCCCTGCCACATCCTGAAAATAAGTGTCAACGGAGCGTCAACAGTTTCTGTGGTTGTATATTTGGTAATCAAGGCATCGCGTTGAGCTTCGCTTCCATAATGGCATTATTGACCTCCCTGATAGGCCAAAATACAATATAGCAAAGGTAAAACACCAATTCCAAATCAATCGAAATTGTAAGCTGCAAAGCGTGCAAAAACACATTATTGGTTGTTGAAAACGTGATTTTGATAAGATACTCTTAAAAAACTCCAAATAGAAGACCCTTATATGAATCTATCGATGGACCCGCTGGGCGACCAGCTGACAATCCGCACAATTCAGACGGGCTGGGAGTTTACCGTCAAACCATACCCAAGTTGAAGGTTCAGGTTTGTTGACAACCCGGACCTCGAATTTGGCAACAGTTTAGTTTAGACACAGACCTGGACCCGAAGTGACGGTCCGGAACTGTTGCTAACAGTATCCATAAGTTCAGAAGGATTGCTGCATATTTGACTTTGTCGGGATCTCCGTGCAGGAATAAGTGCATCTGGGATTGGAATTAGATCGTAACATGTTAAGGAAGTTGTCAAGCTCCATTGTTCCGCCACAGTACAGATCTGAATTGATTATTTTGAAGCTTTTTATTTTCATTGTTTCTGGTCAAATAGACTTACTGCGGTGATTCCTGTTGGCCTCCATCAGTTCGGCATTTGGCACGCATAGTTGAGTTTTCTGTTGAATGGCGTTGTTGAGCATTTCTCATTGTTCCACAAATATCTTTCACATGGACACAATCTCGGATTGTATGGTAGGCTCGTGCTCACTCGGGTTGTTGCCCAGAACGTCATCCAGGTTGTCGCCTACGCCATTGCTCAGGTGATCTGCCATGTCGGCAGTGTTTCCTTGGTCGTTGTGATCATTCTTGTTGTGTGTCTCATCCGGAGGAAGTATGGAGTGTCATCGGGTGAAAATAAGGGTCACTCAGCCGAGAGGCGATCGTAGGTTTTCCCTGCTCCAATGTGTACTAGCGAAACCCAATTGACCTCTCGCAGCTATCTTAGGAGGCATAGTTGACGATTGACGGTAGTATTGATGTGCAAGCTGTTCCTTTCCTGTCGATTGTGTAGTTCTTTGACAATAGGGGTAAAACTCGTATATCCTCAAGGGCAAACATATCTGATAGCAGAAAATCACATACAGGGCAATGCCACATACGCCTATGCCTGACCGCAGAGGTACAAAGTGGTAGTACGGTTTCACACAAAAGGCAGTGAGTATATATGGAGAGTATAGTGGTAAGATATTCGATGCTGCTCCAAGTGTCGCAGCGGCTATCTATATACAATGGCGCTTATCCTGCCTCAGGTCAGGTGTCGCTATTACAACTGCTTCCTGCTGGCCGAATCCAACCGTAATGAATTGCCCTGTCTATGTACCTCTGAAGCAATTCATATTCCCACTGAGAATTACAGTAAGGTGAGTGGAATGGTATTTTCCAATTCGGGTTTGGTTAAATTTCGAAACTGCCATGTCTGTGATTCAGCAAATTTGCATAACTTGGTCTCCCAAAAAGGCCCAGGAATTATGTCAACATCTCTTGGAAGTCACCTGGTGAGTTGGGTGTCGGAAGTGCGGCACCATTACTGCAGTGGTATACAGTGATCGCAATGGCCCTTCCAAACTTGTGGACTAATTTGTTTCACAGCTCGGGCTTCCGCATGATGTGGATGCCAATGAATTTTGCATACTCCAGTTGTCCTTGGTTGATGTCAGAGGAGTGTTGGCCAGGTCAGCAGTGTAGTCAGCATTCCTCTCTGTCTTTCCAGAGGTTATCAGCAATTCACATTTTGTTGCTATCATCAACTTGATCTCAGCCATTTCTATCACCCATCCAGCTTTTGGCTAGTACAATGTCAAAGGGTATAACATCATTGACAATAAATTCTGCCTCAAAGAGATACGACACACCGTGTTGTTATTTCAATTTAACTCACTTCCACTTCTTTATTTCATCCTCTATAATATCATTTGCCATCAGTACATTCATCGAACTCATATACATTGCACTCGGGATGGCCGCCCACCATTTAAGTTCGTCGAGGAGCTTCCGACCCACATAGGCCTCCAAAGCACTATTGTCCTTTAGTAGTCAGGCCATTTGGCTGCTCCACCATCCTCCTTGAGTTAGGTATCATTGCTTTCCATTGAATCTTAGTAGGTCACCAGCTGAGTCATGTGGTGTACTAACTTTGGATTGGAAGTAACAGGTGAATAACTTGAATCGACTATCTAGCACCACATGGGAACCCATTTTTGACAGTGCCATTCATGATGGTGCTTTTATGGAAGCTACATCTACGGCTACTAACCCCCTTTGCATTGTCCTGTCTTAGAGTCAGATTGTGAGAGACTTTCCAACTCGCTCTCCACCTTACTGTCCATCTCTTGCTTAGCATCTGTGTTCTTGGCCAGCTGTCCACTGACTTTTTGTGCGGTTGGTGCACCTCACATTGTCTAGTCCTTGCAGACGCATCCAGACTTCGCTTTTTGGGCTTCTTTGCAGATTGAAATATGGTCGAGAAGTGTCTTTAACAAACAGCAGTTTGGGCATTTACGAGAGATGTGATTAGCCTGCGCACAGTTATAGCTGGTTAAACAATTGTCTTTGCCCGTGCCAACTGCACCAACTGTACCACCTTTCTAGGAGTACATTCTCCGAGAGGAAACTTTCGGAGTTGGGTTAGTATTTACGCTAGAGGTACATCCAGGTTACAACTTGTTGAGTGATGTATACAATACCGTGAGGTGCTCCATTTGTGGCTTGCGGGGATGGGTCCCATTGTGCATGCCAACAAGTTATAGCGATGGTTCCGGACTGTGATGTTGGGTCTGGGTCCGGGTCAGAACTGAGCCATTGCCAAATTGGCGGTCCAGGTTGCCAATACATCCAAACTGTCAATTCAGGTATAGGTCAGTGGTAATCTCCCAACCAGTCTGAATTTGACAGGTTGTCAGCGGGTCGCCCAGCGGGTCCATCTGAAGATTCATATAATGCTCTTAGTTTTGCCGTTTGATAATAGTATATCCGGGTATTCAGCACCCAATAAGCGCTTTTTGCATATTCTGCAGTTTGCGAAATCGATTATTTTATAATCCGTATTTTTCCGTTTATATATTGTATTTTAGCCCAGAAAGATGGTCAGTAGTTCTGTTACGGGCTCATCTATCGACACAATGCCTTGATTCCCCAATATTCAAGACAAAAAATCATTGACACTCAATTGATGCTCATTTTCATGATGGGGTAACGCATATGTCATACACTGATTCAGTTGGAATGGCTGCCAGGACATTGTATATGAATTATTACCACAATGCGACACATATATTAGCCATGATACAAGACTGACAATCTGTGATGCTCCCTTGACGTTCACTTCCAGGATGAGGTAGGGAGCATATTGCTAGCATTTTTGCCCCTAAAGACAGCCAATATCTCATTTATGAATGTTGGCAAACAATCGCAGGTTAGATTACCCAAGGTGCAAGACCAAAAATTGTTCACACTCCGTTGACACTCATTTTCAGGATGGGGCAGGGAGCCTGTTGTTGTTGTTTTTGCAACTCAAGAAAGCTAATACCTTATTTATCAATTGCTGCAACTAATCGCCACTTCAGTTACCCAAGATGCAAAGCTAAAAATCATTGACGATCTGTTGATGGTCATTTTCAGAATGGGGAAGTCACCATCCCGTTAGCTATTTCACCTACAAAGGCAGCCAATACTTTGGTTAGATATAGCAGTGACAATATCAAATTTCAATTACCGTACTTACACGACCCGTAATCATTGACGCTCCATTGAAACTCATTGCAATATATTGTCCTTTCAACATCTACCACCATCAAAAATTGCATTCATACTTATTTAACATTATTGGTTGCCTTTCTGCCTGATCCAGACTCGGCCGTTTGGCATAGCTGAGCCCAGTAATCCTCGTGCACTTGTCGCTCCCATCCAATTAAAATCATTACCTCCAGCCAAATGACTCTGTTTACCCATTATACTTCTGTTTATTAACCAATATTCACAGGCGACTGCACAATATTCTCCCATAATATTTCTCTAAATGAAATTCTTGGTCAAACTACATAAAGAACCTGGTGAAAATACATTGACTCCTTCAGTCCTACTTTTCTTGATCCCCTGACTCCTCCTCGTTTCCATTATGCCAACAATCATCAACTTCTATTCAGCCTTGTTCTTTAACCTCTGTGTTGGCCCAATCAATCCGGCAACATTTGGAGCGGTAGTCACATCCCGCTGATCTTCAGTTTCCGAATCCCTGACGCCAATGTCGAGCTCTATCTCAGATTCATCATCCACCTCCCTGTCGTCGTTGCTTTCAATTGGAGTATACAAGTCCCAATTCCAGTCAAGCAAATTTTCGGTGTCCGAAATGGGTTTCGGTGAACTATCTTCAGCCCTCTCGGCAGGATGGCAGTTGATTTGTTTGATTTGGCAGACATCCATTACTTTTGTTCATCCTCCAGGGAGGTCATTTGCAGACAAAGCTGGTGGCCCAGGTGATCTTTCCGACAATTTAAATGCAGCCATACCATCCTGTTCAAAGTTTGACCACGAGGCATTGCCAAACTCTTCAGTATTTGCAATGAGTCCTACGGCGGTCATTTGCTGGGTTTGAGCGCGAGATTCTATCTGTGTCGCACGTAGGTTCCGGCTGCCCTGCCACATCTCCAACATGTCGTGGACCTTGGCCATTCTGTGCAATGTCTTTTGCTCTTCCTCTCTCTTCATTTCCAAGTCGTTATCAGGATTTGTCATATCCAATGCTGCATCATTGCCGGCCAGTAACCCGGCATTGGCATGAGCCAATTACCCTGTTATTACTTTTTCACGAAGGGTCTCGCCAGTGGGTTTCGACTGCCTCCAGCTGATTACATCTTGCCCAAGGGAATAACTGGCTTTCACTCCAACACCATGTGGTATGATAAAGAATATATCAGGTGCCACAATGGATACATGGGCGTACTTTGAGTGCGTTTCCTCTGGCTGTCGCCCCCAGTCCATGATATACGGCATCCAATATGATCCCGTTAATCTCCATAGGGTCGGAGTGGTAATCATTATGATTCCGAATAATTTCCCCCCAGTTCTGTGGTAATTGAGGCGGTGAATACAAATAGAGACTTGCAGCTGTCATTAATGGTGCTGTGCGATCACTTTGACCGCACCGCATTTTGGCCACATTTGTAGGCATTAAGTATTCTTCATCATAGGTGGACAAATCAGATAGATCATATGAAGATTGACCACATCTTGAAGCGATTGTGGGAGAGAAAAGATTGTTGTGTGGTATGCTTTCAGATTTACTGACGGGCAATCGTCGATGTTTGGCGCAGTATTCATTCTCCATATACTTCAACATTACATTCTGGTGTTGGGTAGTATATAATGCCTCCTTCTCAGAGTTAATATCCATTCCCTGGTCCCACTTCCTAAACAATCACAACTTCCGCAAATGATCAAGGATATGTGCTGAAATGAGAAGCATACCTGTCATAGGAGTAACTTCAGCGTGCTATTTTGACTGCCTCTGGCATGCAAACTTCGCAGCGAAGTATGAATCTTCCTTTCATTCGGTCTTCTTCTTGCCCAATGCTTACATAATGCCATCCATATGATCGAACATATTGTTGTATCCAGTGATAACGTGATGCAGAGTACCTGTATACCGGTTTGACATCCACAGTGTCCATTACTGGAATGGCCTTAACACTTCCATGATGTACTTGACGATGGTCCATTCATCCTGTGTTGTGAATAGTGGCCAGTAATCACTGTATTTTGGCTTCTTAAGATGCTTGCGAGTGAATTTTCGTAATCAGTAGAACCGCTCAAGCAACACCAGTGTGGAATCCCACTGTGTGTTCACAACCAGAATAGGTTGTACTGCGATACGTACATCCGCTTTTTGAAAGTTAATAAACTCGTTTCGACGACCAGGTGTTAGCATAATCAATATAGCAAGCATTCTCTGCTATTTAAAGGTAAGTTTCAGGACTTTCAATATATATTGAAATACATACTTTCTCAATTATCTTTGCTTAACCTAGTCTCATGGCAGACACTTTGTGGATTCTAGCATTACCCTCTTTTCGAAGTCTTTGACTCTGCCCAATATCAATACTTTCATTCCCTCCAAATTGCTGAATGCGCTCATGGGCTTCCCAAGACTTGGTGTGGCCTTTTACACCTAGACTGCTCATGAATGCACCTAAAGCAATCTGAATGACATCTGCCATGCATGGTATGTGGTTTCTCAATGCAGTGCACTTAATTGCGGAGGCCACAAGGGTTGATTGTGATTCCTGAGTCATCAAGTAATTTGAGAAAGCATTATCTGTTGTAATTCCAAGTAAGCGGCTGCTGGTAAGCTCAAAACGCACAAGAACTTCCTTCAAATGTTCGGCTAGCCGTGCTCCAGTATACTGACCCTTGACCTATCATCCTTAATTAGCTTTCGACCAAGGAAACGAATTGGCAATCAACCTCATCGAAAGCAAGTTGTACTTCATGTGGTGCTCAATTTCTATCCATATAGTACGCAATGACCAATGTTATGGCTAGTTTGATGGTTGATGTACACCCATCTAAAGGTAAACTAACTATATTTCTTGATAGCAATTGCTTCTGAATTGCATCCACTGTCGGTGTGTATTCCCTCCCACATATGTTACCCAGGGTGCTGGCGGATGGCAGCACCAACTCACTTCGTACTGGGTTGTACGGCTGTTGTAATGCTAGGTTAGATATAGCCTTCCATGGAATATGAGCTGAAACAAATCCTAACATAAGGTAGCAATTCCAGGTGTCTTGGTGAAATTCGGCAGTATCAAAGTACTTCACTGCCAGTTTGGAGCATTTTGCCTGTCAATTCTGTCAATATGAATAAAACCTAAAGTCGAATGTGAATTTCCTTTGTGAACTCACAGTTTGAATTCCACAACTTCCTTGTCTCTTCAGTATGGCTAAAGCTGTTTGATCTCCTGTTGAACTAGTCAGTGTGGTAACTTCCGACTCGGTTAATTTGTTTAACTTTGCGATATCTGCTTTTGTCAGCAAGTATTTCCCCATTGAGCTGGTCCCATGTTCTGATAGATGGCGAAGAACATGCTGACAAACAATACATATAATGCCAGGGCTGATGGTCTCCTCAATTACGCAGTGTACATCGAATCGCCACGAAGGTGCATGTCTCAAACTATTCCAAGCAATTGGACACTTCGAGCCTATATTCATAGAAGCCCACCAAGCATCAAATAAGATTTGTAAAGTACAGTCATTCAAATCACAAATAAAGACATGTTCATTTTTGTAAGATATCATAATCTTTAGCAACACGGTATTGAAAGATTGGGAATCCGACATCGCGGTAGCAATTCAAAAGCTGGATAATTAGACTTGAGTGGCTGTCAAATATAATGTTACAGTGAAGTTAAATGCTGCTTCTTAAATATTGACTTTGGAGCTACATGCAAGACTAAAAGTCAGACCTGTGAGACATGGCATGCAAATTTGTGAAGCTGAATATAGGGACATACACAGATGACAGACAGCTAATAACTTGATTTAGGAACAACACAGTACAGTACGTTACTGTGCAGCTTACAAAGCCCCCACAAGAATTGATGATGCTCCATTGGCGCTCATCTTTGGGACCCCTTTGCAATATCGTGAATACCATTTTTGCACATAAAGGCGGCCAATAGTTCAATTATGGGTTAACGCTGTAGCATAGCCCTTTCATTATCCATAATGCAACACCAGACATCGTTGACGCTCCATTGACGCTCATTCTTTGGAGGCAGTAGGCATATCATTCGTAGCATTTTTGCCCACAATGGCAGCCAATAGAACGATTATAGGTTAACGTCATTCCATAGCGCTTTGATTATCCAAGATGCAAGACCACAAATCGTGAACTCTCCATTGACGTTCATTTTTAAGAGGTAGTAGCGATAATCTCCCTAGTATTTTTGCCTATAAAGGTGGCCAATAGAATGATTATGGGATAGCACCCCTGCATAGCCGTTTGATTATCCAGCATACGAGACCCAAAAACATAAACGCTCGATTCACGCTCATTTTTCAGATGCGGCCACAATATTGTTGATAGCCTATTTCCATATCAACAAGGCCGATAGGATGATTCTGTGTTAACACAGTTCCATAGCCATTAGGTTGTCCAGGATGCAAGACCAATAATCGGTGACGCTCTGTTGATTTTCATTTTTAGGAAGTAGTAGAGATATCATCACTAGCATTTTTGCCCATGAAGGCGGCCAATACTGTGATTATGGGTAAATGCCGTTGCACAGCCCAGTAATTATCCAAGATGCAAGACCAAAAACCATTGATGCTCTGTTGACGCTCATTTCAATGATGGGGCAAGGAGCGTGTCGTTTGCCTTTTTACCTATTAAGATAGTCAATACTACCTCTTTGAATGCATGCGACAATGCAGCGGTTTGATTGCTGAATGGGTACGACTGTGAACCATTGACGCTCCTTTGACGCTCACCATAGAGCTCACCTTTGAGACACTCTAACAATCATTGTGTGCTCAACAATTGTACACAAATGCATATAATCATTATTGGCAGCCAATATACAGTGTCAACGTAATATCATTTGCATTCAAAAACTTCGAGACCTCTCAGTTTCGGAGACCCCACTATACACCTCATCTGAATGATGCATAATGTAAGTCCAAGGTGTTCCAGCGCTTTCAACTGGCAATGTACGGCATAATTATCCATCCAGTAATTTTTGATATATATAGCCCGACGTCCACACCATTCCGTATCCAGCTCATTCTCCTCCATTTCCATCACGTACCATAACCAATTTTCAATTTCTTGACCATGTGCAGAAGGTCTGAGCGGAGAGTTATGTAGTTGGCTGCACGGATCAATGCAGCCTGACGGGTGTCATTTATCAGGGTTCAGGTTGAAAATTAACCGCTCCTTCTTTGAGTCGTATGACATCACTGACTTAAAGTTCGTTAGTAAATTGTGTCTCAAATTTAGTTTTTTCTTTACCATTTAACCATAACAGGATACACCATATAATATTTATTGGTTGTCAATCACCTTGATTTTGAGTCTGGAACTTTCGCATGGCCCATGCATCCCTTGCACACACACTGACGAATAATCCTCTCTTATAATTTGGTCACTGGAAACCAGAAAACACTGACACGTAACACAATAGGTACACATATTGCTTTTATTCAAGATATGTCGTCAAAAATATCTATTTGGCAATCTATTCCTCCGGTGACACACGAACCATTACCATATCGTCGACTAAATCTAATTTCAGTATGGTAATTAGCTCGAGACGCTATATGCAGCAGTAAAAGCTTCCAAGTTCAACAGGCTTTGCAATCTCCATCCGTGATGAATTGGGTACCAGGTCAGACATGGAATGTGCTATGTCACTGAGTGCCTGTGGGTTCTCCGAACCCAGCCTCATTTCACACCTTTCCAGTCAAGACATCACTGGCAGCATTTGTGACTGTCCGGGGACAATATCAAGAGTCTGCATAACCTCCCCAAATGTTGTCGGTGATAGTGTGGGTGCAGTCATATCTGTTTGGGTCTTTACAACTGCCGGAACCGCCAATTCAGGCTTCCCATACTTCATAACTCTCTCCTGGAAATAGTCGACCATGTCCCCCCATCCTGGTTCTGTCAATTCCTCAAGCCTCATCTGCTTCTGCCGAAAACTCTCCATGTTGAGCTGTAATGTTTTGGAGATTGTGTCCATCACCCAGCCACATTTGTCATCTTCGCTCAGCTTGCCAAGCTCAATATCTTCTTCATCATCCCTGTCTTCCCCATCCGCCTCATCATCGGAACTTCCAAGATCGCTCAGACTGTCTCTGACAGCATTCAACATCTCCTCAAATATTGGTTCTGGCTTTGTGGTTGTCGATGGTACGTTTTCAACATTTCCTATATTTTTCTGCTCTTACATAATCACTATTTCTGCATCATAAACTTGCTTTTTTACCACAGCAGACTATCTCTCCACATGATCCTTGATCCAGGTCTCATTCTCCTAGTTGCTTAACAAGTACATCTCCCGTCTTTTCTCTGCCGAAAGCTTCTTTTTTGATCATACATTGCGCGATGCTCCCAATGGTCGGACCCGTTCGGCCTCCAAGCCAGTGCTGCCTTTAGTCACTTGATGACATTGTTGTGTGGATTGCTTTATAGATTTGCCGTATTTGGCCGCCACAAGTGCCGAAAGGTTCATTTTCGAAGCATTGACCATTGTTTCTTGTGTTGACCTCATTTTATGGTGAGATGTTGGACGATGCAAAATAAAAACCACAAGGAGGCAAGCTGCGTCTTTTATATCAAGATTGAGAGATTTGATCAATTTGAACAAAGCAAAATCAGCGTTTTGACTGTCACTTGATTGGGAATAGTCATGCTAACCATACATCATAACTTGATGGTTACCCTGCAATTCATGTAATATCCCAGTGATGTCTTGAGACAAACAACACCAGACGTACTTTCTGTCGAAGAATGTCCTTTATATATCTATCAAACATGAGATATCTGCTGTCGTTCATCGCGATGTATCCCTGCAAACAAACATACAACATCGGACCGACTTACTCCAAATCGCAGGACCATTGGAATCCCCTGCAGCTATATGCAGCAGGATTCAGCTTGAATTGAAAGTGCATGTTGGCTGTCACTCATTTCATTTTGACTTGTAGGTAACTATATAATCTTCAGGAGTTCCCACTTCTTTTCGTTATCATCTTCCTCACCTTTCCACCACAGCAAGTCATTGCTGCAGAAACACATGAACCAGGTGCGATTGAATCCGAATCAAGCCGAACAACAGGAGCTTCAACCCATGCACCACCCAGTGAGACAGAGCGGCAACGCAGACACAAGTTAGTCCACCGCGATGCTGCAATTGCAGCCACCCAACATATCACCCAGTATGCACATTCAAAAACAGTATATAAAACTGGAAGCCGCAAGAATAAGAAGCAGCATGCGATTAGATATGAGTAACTCCATATTGATGTAAACGGCGGTCAACTCACAATGTAATATACAGCTGCGGTACGTAGAGATCTATGTGACCAATTTATCACTGCCAGTAACAGGAACTTCCATGGTAGACCAACACGTTTGTCTGCACAGTCTGCCAAATCAAACATCATGATGTTGTCAGTTCTGGGATGTTCGCAGACATATTTCGTAATAAAAGTCCCCGGGAATGTACGAAACGGACTTTACAGATCTCGGAGGAGGCTACAGAGTTGTATATGGTTGAGGTAATAGCCAGATCTCTCTTTAGAAGCTGCAACTAATTTTTTCTAGGTTTTCAACATGTCAGCTACTATGGCAAGACAAGGGGGTCAGGTACAGCTTGAACAGTCCAACCTGCGTCTTGCATTCAATATGGCCAAAATGGCCAAAGGAGGGTTTTCACAGGCTGCAATAGAAGAAACCCAACAACTAATTAAAAACCCTCTTGCCGAAGTCTGAGAAGCGAAGGAGCAGGGTGTTCTGTTTCCCGGGCATAACAAGGTGGAGGCCGCAATACAAAGACACCTGGCAATGGTTTGTGGAAATCAAAAGGCAGGCAGCCTTCCTTCCCAACATGGTACAGTGATGAACTCGAAGACACATTGGAGGCGCACTGGCATGGGTGCCCCTCCACCACAACCGGTGCCATGTCCGCTCAGAATGCCCCCTGCACCACCAGGTGACAGTGAGAGAAGTCGAAGCTCCGAAACAGACGGTGTGCCACCTGGATATATGTATATACATACTCCTCCCCCTACTGTTTGATTTTTCAATCTTGATCCATATGGCAAGGATCGCAAGTGCAATAAAGACTTCATTCCAGATTTGCTGACTGATGAAGGTCCATCCACAGGTTAGGACACTATCTGCTGCATGGTAATGCAACTGACATCCATTTTGTAGACGAAAGCAGCCTTTTAAGTGAACCTGATAGCGAAGACGAGAATTGATTGAAAGGAACGAGATTTTTGAGTATTTTCATTATCTACAATTAGCGGACACTTTAAAGTATATTTTAAAGGATATATTCATATGCATCATTAAAGAACAATGTAGTGATATAAGAGAATGTACATGAACTGAATAGAAAAGCTGCTGTAAGACCATTGTTGTTATACTATGCCAGAGTAAATGATTGAATATTGCAGATACGCCAGTGGCAAAATGAGTGTCAACAGAGCGTCCGCAGTTTGTGATCCTATAAATCACCTAAGTGAAAAGTGAATTAGTCATTGTTATATATGATCCCAGTATTGACTGTCTTTATAGGCAAAACAAAGACCTATACGCTCTCTGCCCCATCTTGACAATGAGCGTCAGCGGAGCAACAACGATTTTTGGTCTTGCATCATGGGTAATCAAATTGGCGAATGATTGCAGACATCTATATACCAGAAGTTGGCAACCTTTCTAGGGAGATAAGCAAGCGATGTTCCCATGACAGCCTCCCGGACAATCCCAATTTGATTCATGTTGAAAGCTGCGACTCAGTGAACCTGAGTGTTTTAGCCTATAATACTGATTACAACTTTGCATATAGTCATTAACGGCCACATCATGCTATGATTAACCATGATGCAGGGCCAAAAATTGTTGACCCTCTGTTGACGTTCATTTGTAGGAGATAGTAGCGATGTCGTAGTTGGCATTTTTGCACATTAAGGCCGCCGATACTTTTAATATGCATTACAACGGCCAAGTCTCTAATCAATTTCCTCACTTCCAAGACCCAAAATCGTTGATGCTCCGTTGACGCTCAGTTTCATAATTGGGCAGAAAGCGTATCATTTTCTCTCCTGCCTATAAATGGAGTGTATATATTATTTATCAATATCTGCGACCAATTGCCATGCAGATTAACCATGATGCAAAGCCAATAATTGTTGACCCTCCATTGACGCTCATTTTCAGAATGGCGCAGGGAGTGTGTCACTTTCCCTTTTGCTTATAAATGTGGCCTATACTTTATTTATGAATGTCTGCATCTAATTGCCACAGAGATTACCCAAGATGCAAGACCAAAAATCATTGACACACCGTTGACTCCCATTTCCAGGATGGGGCAGGGAGCATGTCTCTCTTGTTGTTTATTATAAAGGCGGCCAATACATCAGAAAGGGACAACGATGTGCAAAAGTCAAAGTTTTGCAATTACCAGTATGATATCTGAAAGCGACCATAAATAGAAAAACCCGAAAACCGGAACCGGAGATTGGAACCGATGGGTCCAGCCGAATCAGGTAAAAGCTGCATGTGGACAGGTACGGGTCCAGGTTTGGCCCACCAGGATACAGCACATTGGGATTTCGGACAGGCTTGGAATCAAACTGAACTCGGAATGCTAGCAGGTTACCCGTTCCGGTTGCTAACACTAATGCCAATATGATGGACTAAGTGTTTATAAGCACCCCGGTTGCCCGAGTCAATGTGATCCCCATATACATTGGCTACAATATCTGCTGAAATTGGCTATGGCCATTCCAACTTCACATGGAGGCTACATAACCTTTCATTACACTCTGTGATGGGTACTCTCCTTATTAGACTCAGTTTATTCCACCCCAGCTTGAACAGGTCCAACATGTTGTATTCAATATACTTCACATACAACTCCATGTCAAATCTCAACCATTTAATTGGGGTACTCTTTGCGAAATGATGCATCACCCCAACTGCTGATTTGCGTTTTAGTTGTAGCTCTGCTTACTCACCCCAATGTGTTGTGCCGACCCATCCCATGGCATAGGCTCCATAATCCATGTGTCATTCGGGATGGAGATGGATGGCAGTGACATTGTCAAAGGCTTGCTTGCTATTTTATGTCAGCACACTCGAAGACTTTCAAGAGATGCCACAGCTTCCAGCTGGGCCAGGGCTCAATTTCGAGGTGCCACAGAACCTATATACATTTCGTATTACTAAGGAGCAATCCCAGATACCGCTGGAGGCAGGTATCTGTTGGGAGGTGTTCAGTGTCCGAGCTGCCTGCAGTTGATCAGTCATCAGTCGTTGCGTGACCGTTTCACACCCTCCCATCTCATATTCAACCCTGCTTTCCTCAGATGAGACATTTTTCACTTTGTGCAGCATTATGTCTTACAACAGCCAGAGCTGTATAATGTTGGTCTGCTCTGTTGCCTACGACTTCAACTTTCAATTCTCAAGCTGACTTTTCAACTTGGGGGAGTGATGTTTCTCGAGCCAGAGCTCTTGCTACAACTCCTCCATTTATGGTTGTCAGACACTACGTCCTTGCTCAGGCCGTCTTCGACAGGCTCTACAGCCTCTAAGTCATTGACTTTAGCCACCAACCTTTTGTAGAGGCTGCAAATATTGGCAAATTGCTCCGCTGGCTTGAGCCTCTCCCAGAGGTTTGCATCACTGATCTCTGGTTAAATGCCCTCTCCAATATTTATTCAGTCAATTGCTTGGTCAAAGAACAGCCCAAGGCCATCTTTGGTAACATTGAATCGTGTTCGAATGTATTCTGTTGTGTGAAGTCCTGTATATTGGAAGTCCATAGAGGCTGAGGTCATGCTCCTGCTGCTGAATATCATTTACTCGTCCTTCTCAGACATGTCGGTAGAACTGACATCTTGCGTGTTGTGAGAATTGTGTTTAGTCAGAAAGGCCGCAATGTCAGAGGGCTTGTGCGATGACTCCGAGCCACCAGCAGTCCACTGGGTCAATGTCAAACCCAGTGAATCAGGCATTCTATGCTGTGTTTCTATAGCTTCTCATGCTGGTGAGGCCATTAGAAGTTGAATGTTGCTATCAATGTGGGCCAATTGCCACACAGAAGATATACAAGTGAATGTTATTGATGATCGAGCTCATTTCTTGCTAGAACTAACTACTATACATATTCCCCACACAGCTGCACCTGAACCTAACCAGAGCCATCTACCAACAGTATTGGCGATGATACCTTTATTAGTATCAGTGAACACTTCAATTCTAATTCAATGAACAGAATAGTTAATACTATTTCACGATTGTAACTAGCTTGTCTTATCAATTACCTGTAGAGCTATTTAAAAAAATACTGCAAACTACAACTGGTGATATAGTCAGTGATACTTATATCCATCTATAAAATTTATTACTGTATATTATTGCCCACTTTCACCCTTGATTAAATGTCAAAAAGTTCTTTCGCTTTTATTACTCAGTATAAATAATGCCAACCCTGTAGATAATCAGAACTCCAGAATTATCAATATGACTAATCCACCTTGGTGACATAAGGCAAAGTGAATAACTATAGTTTTGTTTTCTGAGCACTTATTGTGAATTTATTTCCACTTTGTATTGTTCAATAGATTTTACTTTTGAATAAGTCATTCAATTTAGATTCTACAATAGATGGTACTAATTTCCTATGCAGGGTTTCAATTGTGGGTATTTTAATCTCAGCTGTCCTCCCACCATTACATTCTGTGAAGTCTTTATATTCCATATAAATATATATCTTACTGTTGTGAACCAACTGCTTCCTATGTGGTAAAATGCCATCTCTTCTGAAATAGAGAATCGCATAATTCGTGATATATTAATTAAACAATCAGCTACTTTCTACCAATTCAGCAATATTCTACTATAATTGGCAGAAGAAAGTGGAGATAGAAAGTTAATATAGTTTACTAGTAAAGTCTACAATTGTGTATACAATTATCTTTCAATATTGTACTAAAAATATATATATCACCTGCCATATCTGTCTTTAGAAATATATTGTAGTTATGTACTACAGGTTGAAGAAGCTTGAAAATAATGTATATTATTAGATATATATTGAGAAAGAATACTATGAGTAACAGCTGTAATTTTCAACATCATATAAGAAGCTATAGAGCAGCTGGTTACTGGTATAGTTATCTTCGAGTACTTGGAATATTCCAATCTGAATTTCAGTTAATAATCACTTGTTAAAGTACATACTCATATTGTGTAACTTAATTGCTTACCTCGCTTTTGTATTAAATTATGAAGTATTTGATCCAAAGATTGTTCTCATACAGGTAAAGAGGTCTGAATTATCATTAACTGAATATTTCATGAGAATCTATATTACAATGTTGTAGAAATTTGTAGAATCTATAAAGAATATTATTATGTTAAACATTCTAATTAGATACTTATCATAATATATTGTCAATCTGTATTCTTGTGTATATATTTCCTTCCACTATTCTTGTAACTTACTAATATTAAACAGTATACATGTAGAAATATCCACATTGTATATAGTGAAAAAGCCTTTATTAATATTCTTGGTTTTGTCAATTCTATTTTCATATTGTGTATTACTGAAGTTAAATAATATAAGATAATGGTGTATAGTTTTTTTTAAAATGGAAATTTGTTTCTACTAATTATTTTCATATATTTTAGTTCATCTTGCAGAACAATTCAATTTGAATCTAATTTTAACAAATTGAAATTTATAATAAACACCTTTTATAGAGTATATATAATTTCAGTATTAAGCATGCTGAGGAAATAAATAGAATTACATTCTTTATAACTATCTATAGTGCAGATGTAAAGTATCGTAGCAGAATTGTCAATAATAGTATGTTTTGAATATTTAATGTTTCTGCAATTATACTGAAAATTAGCATATTGATACGAAGGATTCAAATATGATAGCAACATATCACAGTAGTCTGATTAAGGAAGCTAACTGTATGTTTCAATTCTAAAGTAATAAATTAAATATATGATATTTTTTTTGTTTCACAGCCAGGACAGTGGCTGGTATTTACACTGTATTTCGAAAGGTTGTATTTGTTTAACAGAACCATTTAGTACTCCATACTCAGCATTCAAAAATCTGTTATAGTATACAATTTGTCTACTCTAGTCAGAATTATTACCTTATCATATTATCTAATAGTAACAACCTTCACTATTGCTTTGCATTCTGTTATTTAATTCTGGTAACTAGATTTACAATGCAATTAGTTTATACTATCTCCAGTTCCAACTTATGGACTGTACCAGATTCAGGTTATTCAGAATGTGAAAGGTAGTTGCAATATAGCCAGCTACTATTGAAGCCTTATATTAACAATGTTAAAGTATGTTATAATGTTAACATTTCTCTCTTTTTGATATATTAAATAGTACTTCTTATACCCCATTGCTATATTTCTTGAATGTAATGAAAGAAAATTTGTGTTCTATACAGATATAATCCAGATGGTATTAAGCAATATTTTTACTGTAGTATGTTTCAGATGGAGCAATTCATAATTGTTATGAATTTTGCAAAAAGATACATAACCCCATATCACGGGATCATATTATACCCATTTGAGACTACCTAATACTAGCTTTCACCCCCTTAACCTGTTCTTAGTTCACTATTTTTATAGTTTGGGTGCTAAAATTCGTTTTTAGGTAAAATCCAACCACCCTGGTCTGGAGAAGACATGCCGCGTGAGCTTGCGGTTGAGAATTTGATTTATGAGAGCACCTTTGGAGATGCTGTGACCTTAATTACCACGGAACTGCTAAACGTCTCTATTTACTTATGAATACATGCATCATCTCACATGTTGAGTTACATTTCACCCATACTTCAACACACCTGAGCCAGGGTAGAGTCCAGGAAATGCGGACGAATTAATCCGCAAAATTCAGTTTTTCACATTATAGTACATCTAAATTGCGCTGCACATAGCAGATTAGAAATGAGGACCACTGTTAGCTCATCTAGTGCTCTTTCAACTGGAGTCAAAGAGTAACTTCACCCTGAAATCAAATCACAAGAGTTGGCGACATGCATGAATATGTCGTTGAAGTTCCGTAGCTATTTATTCGCTCGATATTGCGTGGCCTAGCAAAGCAAACGCTAAACTCACTGTTATACGAGCTCTTTACTTAAAGAAGCGTGAGGGTTGTCTCAAAAGCGTGATGTTCGCCTTTGAGTCCTATACGCTACCCAACCAACATAAACTCCACCACACACAATTATAAAAATGATGAACTTCCAAAAGGACCAATCCCAATTACCACTAGGTTTTATTGTTGCTGAATAGCTTTTTCGGTGTGGATTGGACTTCCCGGGACCAGAGCGATGCAGGTTGGTTGCATAAAGATTTTTGGCATCGACTGAGATAATGTCGTGGTTATCTGTGTGTAAAAACATCTATAAGAACCAAGAAGTGTAACAAAAAATCCAATGGAATGGGGCATACCGCTAAGTTCACCACAGTGGGCGCTAAATCCAAGATACGCAACCTGAGGTAGAGTAACATTAGGGACACTAAAGCACCGTACCCAATGGACGACATCCTTGTACTGCAGGTCGAGCTGGAGGTAGTTTTCTTGAAAGTAGGTTAATTTCGCCTTGGTGGGGGTTCCAGCACCCCGGAGTCCGCGCGCCTTCGTAATTTGCTCATTAGCTGCAATACTCTCAATTGTACTTGAAGTCACATACAGAGCACCCAGCTAGCTCGGTCTGTTTCCCATCATGAGCATGATCATACGAGACGAGCCCATCACCTAGTACGATATTCAGAACCTTAACTAATCGAGGGTCTGAATTGAACAGGTAAATACCAAGCATTGCCGAGATATACGGAAAAACGACACCGGGTCTATTGTTCTTGTATGTATCAATAAACAGCCCCAGTCCCTGGAAGTTGTCGGCAGATCCAAACACTGGTCCAGAAGAAGCTCGTTGTTTCGTAACCCACAATGCCATTCCATCTCCGTACAAATTTCCACTGCCGTGGATTTTAAATTGCCATTCAATCTACATCATAAGTATCTCCACCTGTCTTGTGTGAAGGGACATTAGTGCTTGTACCTCCCAATTTGTGGCCGTTAGAGGTAAACGTGACCATAACGACCCAGCCTGATGTTGTCTATCCGACGTTAAACGAATATATCTGTCAATGACATCATGTCAACTACTATAAATCAGGGAAGCAGGTAAGGATTCTCAACTGATCTGCACGGACTACCGTATCTCCACCCCAATCAAACCATCGACTCTGTAAGTCTTGATCAAGGTAGGGCTAGGTCCAGTCAGTCGAGCCATTGCACAGAGAAACCTGGAGAGAATAGTGTACTGGACTTATGCTGTGTGTTCGCAGGGGAACGGATTTAATGGTATTGTCTGCAACAGTGATTTGGATGATGAATAGTACCGAAAACAGGGCAGTCAGGACGCAAGAATATGAGCTTGAGTATACAAGCATTGAATGTTCTAGTTGGGGTGGCTGTTGCTGAATTGAAATACTGAAGGTGGGTTTTATTTGAAGGTTGCTTCAGTGCCAAGCTGATTGAAAGTGCTAAGAGAGGGGACATAACTACTCGTCGGTTTTGTGAAGTATTCGGTTGACTCTAGTGTGGGTTAGGGTTCACTATGGCAGAAAACATGAAAATCCAATGAGTATTCTGGAGCAATTACACTTACATTAGGAGATATTTACCAGTTTGCTTTGTCTATAGTGTTTCTATAGCTATTGAAATAGAATATTGTCCAAGTCTCCATACTGTACATGATGGGAAACATTTATTTTTTTACCCTGTATACTTTGATTGTACCAAATAATTAATTGTACCACAAGCAAATGATAATTTTGATAGATAGTAACAATTACTAAATTTCAACTTAGGAGTATCAGTAGAATATCTTCAGATAATTTTAACTATTTCTTTCTAATAACATCTTGCAGTATTGGATCTCTCTATTGAAGTTATTTAGCTACATTAAATATCTTTAATGTTGATCCAACATTCTGAATACTGTACAAATCATGTAGTTTTACTCATGTAGAAACTGTGCAATTTACTTCTTTGGATTTTTCCAATGCTTTCTTACAGTCATTTAATAATTCATTAGTATTAGAAGTATTTTAGAATATAATAGCTAGTTTGAATTATTTTTCACCTTTGGTAATCAACAAATTAGTATAAACTCCAATTGTAGTCAAAATTGACAAAATAATGTATTTTATCTGTACTGTTAATTACCAAGACTTACCAAAAACTAACTGCCTTTTGGTAATAAGAGTGGACATATACCATTATATTAGAAGCAAGTAATTTCACTATGGGTGATTAACTGGAAGCTGTATAACCTCCAGTGGTTTCCAGTAACAGCCATAATAATAGACGATGAATTTAAGCCAAGAGCCATTATACATAATGCGGACAAGAAACATGTAACACATAGTAAGCTTATTGCAGACCATATACCTTACCACTTTATATTGATGTATGAACCAAGAACTCTTGGAGTGATAGCAAGATTGTTGGGGCACAATAAGGTGTAACCAAGTATACTGGATAGATACTATGGGTCATATGATAGAGAATTCTTCTGGAATTGCGCTGTTATATCAGAACTCACAGTCAGCAGTCAGAGTAGTTGCCAAAACATACTCAGAGGACAAAAATGATATGGTGCTGGCCATGACAGAGCCCATGGTTGGCTGTCTAAATCCACACCTATAGCTACACTGAGCTTGTTAAATACTTCTCATGCTATGGCACTGATCTTGCCTGAGCCCACCTTCAGCTATCACAGTTTATACATATAATCACCATAATCTGGTCAGAGGCTTCATATGCTTTCACCCTGGTGTTTTTGGAACTTACTGCCAGCTGTCACATTCTATACATTCAGTTGCCATAATGTTGTCAGAGGCTTCTCACACCATTGCACTTGTCTTGTCCGAGCCAACTGTAACCTGTTAGAGTCTACATGTATAGTCACGATGATCTTAGTCAGAACTCAGAGTCAATTATCAAAATGTATCAATGTGTTCCACAGAGTGCAATTTTCATCATAATGTTTGAACAATAGAATGAATTTAATTAGTAATCTAATGATTGTATTGAAATAATCAACTACCATGGGAAAAGCTGTTGTGTTACTGTAACAGAGATTTGTAATAGTTGTTAGCGCAGCACCATAATACCTGATTGATATTCCTGCTGTGGGTGGCACTTTGCCAGTGTATTACCATAAGTTACAGGATTGTATCATGGGGTCGCTTACATTGTTACTGATTATGACATTGGATGACATTATTTATGCTATCTTGCCTGTGAGAACATCAACTAGTGTATAGAATATTTAACACCGATTTGGATCTTAACAAGTTGGTGTTCATATACAATAATGATAACACATAATCACATGATATATCAGAGTGATCAAGTCTCTAATCAAGATATATGCTACTTTGTTGGTGTAGAATCCTATTTAGTAAAATGTATACACATAGCTCAACTCTTCCACCTCTCCAGCAAGAAACTCTCACCAGCCCTGCAATGACATCTTGAACTGACACCTCTAACACATACAATGGATACAATCTAAAATAGTGAACATGTTGGTTTGAAGTATACTGTCATGTGAGATGTATTTATCAGCTAACAGCAATGTTCATGCACTGAGAATATATTTGTTCAACTTGGGTAGCAGCAGTGCGCAACCATTTGATGATGATTGATGTCTGTCACATGAGATTGGTACTGGAATACTATGTGATATTCATTCCCACTCTACTGTAACAAGTTTGGCTCTCATATGGTCTAACAATCGCCATCTGATTAAGCTGGGAGTGACAAGTGGGGTGCTAACATACTCTCTGATAATCCCAGTTATGAAAGTATGCTCTGATATAGTTTCTGACAATTCCGGCTGATATAATCATTGTTCTGACATGTATTGCTCTGACATAGTCTGACAATTCTGGCTCTGATAAACATGGCTCTTACAAGTGCATTTTGATAAAATGTGACAATCTTGGCTGCAATAATGTGACAATCAATTGCGACTCTGACACAGACTCTGGCTCTGATATGACTCAAACTAGATTCAAAAAGTGAAACTGACAATTGCGAGCTCTAGATACCATGCATTCTAGTTGAGATCAACTTATCCAAGCCATTTCAAATGTCATATTATATGATTTTGAACATACATATGGGTTGAGAAGGTATTGATTATCTTTACTGCTCACAACATGTTGCATTAGTATAGGAAATGCAGAATCATCTACAATGCATTTTACTCTTTGTAGCACATGTCAACACATTGTCATTCCATGAGTTCTAGCTGGCATTACAGATGATGTATACGCCACATCATCTACTGCCAGTATGTCACGATGTACAGTTTGCTCTATTACTTTCAATTAGTGTTAACTTTCCCTGTATTGATTCTATCGCTAAAACAGTAAGCATATAGCAAATTGGAAGGTTGATATCCTTGCTGGCATATTAAATTATTATTTCATGTTGCTGGATCGCCTTGAATTGAAATCTTGTTGAATCAATTGCCTTGTCTGCGCCACTGCTCCACACACCTTGCATTCTGAACCACAACTGCATTTGGATTATTTTATTGAGGACTAGTATCAGTTAAACAATTTGGTCTGTGTATCTTTAGATAGAGAATTTGTGATGCATAGAATGCCAAGGTGCATAGATCAAGACTGGTACTCATATCCACCTGAAATGTTGAAAAATTGTATGGTATAGCTACAATAACCTTTGATATGCTGCTACCCTCCAAATATATCAGATGTACAATTGAGTTGCATTTGCTCTTCACTATGGTGCTGTTAGATATCAAACTACATGATGATTTGTCTGACACCAGAGAATCCCCACAGGCAGTGACCTGTATTGATCTGTCTTTGGCATGAGAAGAACTGGTTTAATGATATGCAGTTGAATGCTGAGTTGTAACTTGATATGGAATACGTTCAATTTCCATGCTTACATCAAAACAATATAGTTAACCTTGGTGGAGCAATGGTAGGCATTATTGATAAGGTTGTCAGGGGGAGCTACAGATATCTCAGTGTCAGTGTCATTGGCAGAGCATATTTCCCCAATATATTTAATATAGTGCAGAAGGGAATGCATATTGAGTATATTGCTCATACTGTAGCTCTTGCAGTATGGTGGGAACTGGTAGATATTGCTGCTGTTGCACCTAGGAAAATTTTGCAGGAATTGGAGTGTAGTTTCGGTGTGAGAGTAGTAGCGGGCAATTAATATTAAGTTTGTGAGAGATTCCATTAACTGAAAGTGTTGAGGATGACATTTAAGAAGAGAGACAAGCAGAGTGGGGATACATACCAGTGCAGTTATCATCTGGGTTGGTTTATAGTTGAGTGTAGCAGAGCTGTATGCACTTTAGTTCTTGTATACATGGCAAATTGACTTAGAGAAACAGTCTGTGAGTTCAGGTCAATAGAGGGATTTAGTATAGCAGCCACAGTATAACACATTATGAGTCTGGGCACTTTGCTAATTTGACTAACTGGACTTTGATTTTGACTTCAGATTGTGGCATTATTCATATGGTCTTGGAGGAGTACAGGCACCCTTGATGCAAGTATGGACGACACAATGGCCAAATTGACAGCAATCATGATTAAGAAGTTTGATAGTATGTACTACATCAGCTGGAGTTTTGAAATTGAAATACTCAGGAAGCAGAAGTAGATTCTCAGCATTGTAGATAGTGCAGAGGATGCACAGCACATGTCAGTGTTTAAAGCCTGGAAAAAGCAGCATTGAGTTACGCAGTCAACTATTCTCCCCACAATCGAGTGGTAATTGCAGGAGCACTATAGTATTCAGAATGATGTAAAGGCACCTTCGGATCAGTTAATGAAGGACTACCAGATCAATGTGAAGCTGAATATGTGGGTATTGTATATTTAGTTGTCAGGTGGGAGGTTAGATGATTGCAAGAATGTATAGGAAAATGCGTCAAAGATCCAGAGGTAGATGAATGATATCAACCTCTTTGGTGACTCAGACTGTTCAACTGAAGAGTGCGGTACAATGCCAAAGAACAAGCTCACCTTTTATCTGATAGAGGCTATTCATTAGGATGATGATTGGAGCTGTTTCACCCAGTTGATGTATGACAAGATGGATTTGCTGGCTGACAAACCAGATGAAATCATTATGAAGATGAAATTCTACTTAGTATGGCAACAGCAGAATGTCAACAGCGATAGCATCAAATTGCTACCACTGGCTGAGAACAGGACAAAGAGCGAGAGGCGGAATTCAAACCACATTCTGAATTATGGTGGCAGCGACAGTTGGAGCAATGATAGTTGTTCCGAAAGTGAGAAATATTACTGCAAGGATATCTAGAAATTCTAGAGTTGCCATAAAGTGGAGTACATATCGAGGTATTGTGCAAGCAACGCACTGGTGGAGAGCAGAGCACTGATAGGGACAGCTGCAGCTGCAGTGGCAACATCAATGATGATGACATCAACTTTGAACCATTGTTTGACAGTTAGGAATGAAGAGAGCTTATCAAAAGAGAGCTTGTAGTTCAATTATGTAACTACTACTCAAGTTTGTGGAGATTGGTAAAAGATTAAACAGTATACGAAGTATGCCAAGAGTAAATAGCAGGTGATAAGTGATTCTGCTAGAAGAGTAGCAGGTATAGACTCCAGGACTGGAGATGCACAGGTGAGGCTATGGATGCTAGGGGGTTATTGGAATGAAGTGGTTGGGAAAAACATGTTCTATGTTGAAAGAGCACACAGCATGCAATTGCACTTCCCCCTTCAGGAATGAGGATTGCTGATCATCCCACTCAATGGCAACGGAAGTAAGATATACAGCACACTGCTGTCAGTGGTCGTGGTCAACGCCGAGGTAATGGTCAAGGTTGAGGTCAAGGTCGAGGAAACAACGTGGTTGTGACACCCCAGATCAGACTATGATCTCCGCTGGATGTGATGATGGAAGGAAACAGATATCAAGCAAGAGGATAATTGCTTCGGAGAAGTACGAGGCCTGGTTGACTGCTTTAGCGGAGCTCCAGGCAAATTTGTTCATTTGGGTGGGATTCTGGGCTTGGTGTTATTTGGGAGGAGATTCAGGTAAAGTGCTATTATTTGTTCTGTAGAGTATTGTACTTATGGTCATAATACTACCCAGCTGGATGGTGGGAACAAATATGAGTGTTGCCATCATCTAGGTTGGTTCAGGGTTGAACGTGGTAGAGCCACATATACTGCAGTTTTTGTTTACATCTCAATCAGATTTTGAGTGACAGTTAGTGAATTTATGTCAATTGCGAGAGTATGCACAGTGGTTGTTATGGTTCAAAGTTACATGTGATGGAGTGGAGTTGATATAAGAGAAGTTGAAAAGAATTAATGTTACAGACTGGTGGAGATATTGTGGGATGTGGGGATGGTGTGAGAATGTTGTGTGGTGGTACAACAGACAACCAAAAATGGGTCAATGGTGGCAAATAAATGGTACATAAACAAATGTTGTTTTGTGTTGGAGAACTGTCTTTACTTCTCACATTACTTGCTTAATTGTGTAGCAACACAATAGACCACTCTAAAACAGCAATGAGTCTTGGCTTGCTTTCTCACTAAGTGTCAAGACACTATCTGAATTCCGATATCACATTGCATTATCCACAATTTCCTATACCTTACCCTGCCAGTTTCAACAGTCACAGCACATCAAAAGCTGAATGCCAGACCATCACTATGTACCTGTACCAAGAACTAGTCCTTTGTTTTCACATGTATACGTATGTCTTCAAACTGGAGTAGGTCCGAGTGCAGAGGAATTCCGGAGAATTGTTCATCTGTCAAATTCGTACCCTTTTCCTGGATATAAATATCATATACAAACCAACAATCCATTTGCATGTGCGTTCTTTCAATCAACCCTTCAGTAGTTGGTGCAACCAGTGAATACTCATGCAACCATATATATTACAACAACTATTGGCATGTGCACAATTTGGACAGTCTGCAAATGTTCACTGCCCCACCTCCCTTGCAGCCACTGTTGGCAAAGAATGATATCATTACTGAAGGTAGTACTTGGGCTAGAGAGCGTTGCTGGGAATCTCACCTGGGGATCTCTCCCATTGAAGTTACCGTTCAATTGCCAGCATCTATATTGTACACTGATCAGAGTTATCTGCATGGAATGATGCAATTCGGGAAATCTCATGACAAGTGTGATAGTCTGCACTCTGAACTGCTATTGTATTCTTTTTCAGCTCCTCTTGAGTGCACAGATCATGGCAATAGATTCATGATGGGTGTGCCAATTGGGGTAGGTTTTTCATCCATTTGCACATTGTGGTAAAAGACTATTTAGTACAAATCCATCCATGTTAACCGATTGTCTCATTGCCAGAGAGTGATTCCAGATACTGAGATAAATTAACCAACCTGTGTTGTTGCCACTTTGCCAAGACAGGAAAGTATTGCCACTGTGAAGTGGAATGGAGACGACTGTTGACCTATTTGGCAAAGATTTCTGACCCGTGTTTTCTATAAATAATGATATTCTAATATCTTGAGAAATCCTGGCCACACTGGTACTAACACACATGACATGCTACTTGCTCTGATACGATGGGACTCTGAGAGGTAATCTCTGACACTCTTAGTCAGGCACTCTCTGACACATTCTCTGACATACTCTCTGCCATGCTCTGTGACAAGCTCACTGATACACTCTCTGACATGCTCTCTGAGACACTCTCTGGCACGCTCTCCGCCATGCTGTCTTGTCTGCTCTCTGGCATGCTCTCTGATACACTCGCTGTGGCAATTGGACTTTGACACTATCTGGCACTTTCTCTCTGACATGCTCTCTCTGATTGACTCTGATACCCTGTCTCTGAGATGTTCTCTCTGACATGGTGTATCTGACATGTAGCATCAGCAAAATGTATTTTACTCACTGGGAAGCTACCGGAGTATCTGAAAGGATATGCAGTGTAAACTTAGATGGGTCAATTTCGGGAGAGTATTAGACCCTAGGAGGGAATTCCTGCGGGCATTCGGAGTAACATGGATCTCTGATAACTGGTACAAGAGTACCATGGGAGTGATTGTGATAAGTTTGGTAACACCTCGGAGCGCCAGTGATGACTATGGATGTATCTGGGAGCACCTGGGAGCACCGGTGGCAAGCCTGGGACCACAGAGAACTAGCCTGAGTGCATATAGATGCACTGGCGACAAGTATGAAAGCACCGACAATAATCCTGGGAGCGCCGATGACAAGCCTGGGCGTACTGACGACAAGTCTATAACCACCTCGAATCACAGCAGAGCAGTCTTGGGAAAACAAAATCTTCTTTGGGACCGCTGCTGGTGTGTCTGAAAATCAAAGGCACTGCATCAGCAAATTGTAAATTGGTACAGAAGCAGCACGCAATCCTCCCAGACACTCTGGGCAACCTCACCAGTGCTTCTAAGTACTTCTAGTTGCTCCCAGACCCCCCTGGAGCTAAACAAAGTGCTCACAGAGTCTGCATGAGCATTCTCAGGTGCTCCTGAAAGCACCTGTAGTTAGGGAGGTGCATTCAGGATGATACGAGATTTGACTTATAGAATAGGCAAACTTTTGAGCTCTTGAGATCTCGATGCAGATCTGTGGGAGACTTCGGGAGATGCTGAGACTGCTGCGCAGCTCTGCGGATTATTTCGAGCACAGCCGAGACAGCTGGGCAGCTCTGACGGAGGCTTCATGCCTCATTCTCACTGCAGTGGTTGTTACATAACCAGTAGGCATTTCATCTTATCATATTCATCTTTGTTACATTCACAAGATTTGCTACATCATATTATGGCATGCCTGATTTAGGTAGCTCTATATATATACATACGCACAATGTGGCTACAGATGGTACTTGAGCATGATTGAAGGAGCACCCAGAGACGCCCATGGAGAGAACTTTGAGATGCACCACGTGGAGGCTGTTGTAGTGAAATGTTAGAGCAAGAAGACAGAGAGACCACCATCAACACTTCACCACACCTCTCGCGACGTCCAAATTGAATTTATGAGACGAAGCAGTTCTAGCTCAAGCAGCAATGGGATAGGGTGAGAAGATATGATACTCGACAGCGTTAAGTATCCACCAAATCTTGGACAGAGCGAGTGAGATCAAAAGTTGGGAAAGATAGAGTGTGTATTTCCAGTGAATGATAAGATGAGATCGAAATGAGATGATGTCAATTGTCTCCTGGGTGTGCCGAATACATAATCCCTGTCACTCTCTGGACCTCCATTACCCCAGTATCTTGGTACAACCTGCTGACACTCCTTGATGATGTACTTCGAGGCCGTGATTAAGCATGTTTGGAGATTCACTTGATGACGGAGATCGAGTGAATCTAGACATCCACTTGGAGGCTGAGATCGAGCAAGGTTGAAGATGCACTTGGAGACTGAGGGATCGAGTGAACTCAGAGATGCACTTGGAGATGATCATTGTGGGAACTTAGAGGCTGTAATTGTTAGGGGTTCTCCCCTTACAGAGGTAATAGTATTTGAATGTGTTGGAAAGTTTTATCCATTCAGGATGGATACATAACGCTGGACCTAGACAATACAAGTGGCCAGTCTAATGGTCCTTTGGGGGATTTCAGAAGAGCCTCGTGTTGATTTTATAGCGAGCCTCATTGCTAGCAGATTCATTGAGAGTTCACGAATACTGCAAAGGCAGAACTGATTGGATGATGCAATAACCTTGGCCAGTTGTAAGCCTTCAAGGCTTAAAGAGATGCCAGTTATTTCTTACCGCACTCATTGAACTATTTTAACTAGGACTAGACATGTCGACTGAACTACAGCGACTGACATGTCAGGTAGACGATAGCCAGTACGCAATTATCTGCGATCTCAAGCCGCTTCCCCTGTTGGAAGCAGAAAAATTTGGGCATTCCCCGGCTAGTGAGAACGGTCCCGGCCTTAGCATGGCATGTCTGATTGATCGTGACCTAGGGCAAAGATAAGGTCCCTTTAAACCATAAAGTGGATAATTGTCAAATCAAATGTTGACGGAGTAGTGGTAAGCCGCCACGTAAACGTCTGAAACAGAAAAACCAATAAGCCTGTATGGTTGAGGTTGTGTCTTAATATATGTTAAGCAATCTGTGTAAAGCGCTCCAAATAACCACGTCAGGCGAGGAGAGGGTTCAACTATCCGAAAATATGAGTTGCGAGAAATCTTAGTTGAAGTTACTGTTTGATTACATCTTATTGCGGATGATGGCCTGAGAGGGAGCATAGGGCTTCGAAACCAATCGTGCAAGAACATGAAAATCTTTGGGATGCGTGATCGTATCACGAGAGATTAAAGCTCAATTCGTTGTACTCTAAGTCAAGACAGATGAGATTGTAGCAATTCGGGAAGATAATGATGGCCCCTCAGGGGAGAGTAATTCTTTAAACCCAATCATGCAATAAGAGAAGGCTATAAAGAGGCAGCAATGCTCCGGCATTGAAAAGGACAGCCTCACAAGCACGAACGATACCTACCTGCAAAAAGAAGCTGAAATATTATTAAGTTTTCAGTTCTTATGTATTATTATTATTATCCATGGGTATAGTAGTATTACCAATTTGGATTCGAAGCAGTTCCCCCACCCCATGGTCGAGCACAATTTCAACAGCAAGTATCAGGTGATATTGTGTACCTTATCCATGTTGCTGGATCGATTCGAACAGGATGATCGATTATTTGCTGCCAAGTGTATTTGGTGGCTGACAAGTAATATCCAGTTTACTGAGATATTAATGTATTATCGAAATAACAAAGTGTTCCCTTCAGATTACGTGAAAAATCTGGTAGTAACACCTTTACTGAAGCAAGGGACATTATCACCGGAATCCAAAATATCAATATTAGATATTGGCAGAAGCAATTGTCAATCCAATCCTGATCCAAGCAGGTCTCTTTCTGAACAACAAAGCGATAATCGTTCTCAATTAAATACGACCTGCTCTGGAAAGACCTTGAAGAATAAGAATGTTAATTATTCCAATTCTGATATACGGAAAAGATTCGGAAACCAAAAGACGCAGGAACACAGTCGCACCCGAGCGCTGCCTAAATCGGAGCTTTGAAATATCGAGGGAGGTTACGCTTTAGAGGTAATATTGCTGATAGTATCTGAACGCCAGATTTATCAAGGAAATTGGAAGAGGGAATTTGTGCAGATATGTGTTAATTTGAATTACACTATCAACAGGCAAAATATTACCGCCACAATATTAATTAATCACTGAGATTAATCAAATTAGTATACTTTGCAACATTGATTAATCACCGAGATTGATTATACGAATACAACTTACAATATTAACTATCGAGTTGATCATACCACATGAAATCGATCAGAACTACAGCCGTGTACCTAGTATAGACACTGAGGAGGAAACACCTCCGTAACAATAATCGAGCGAGTTTGGAGATTCACATGGAGGCTGTGATTGAGCAAGTTTGGAGATGCACTTGGTGGCCAGGATTGAGTGAACTCAGAGATGCACATGGAAGCTGCAATTGAGCCTGATGGGATTTACAATGGGAGGCCATGATTGATCAAAATTGGTGGAGTACTTGGAGGCAGTTAATCTGAAGGCAATTGATCTGAAGATGGTCAATCTGGAGGCAGGGAATCTGGAGGTAGTGAATATGTGGAGGGTAGATTGGGAGGCATGTGCAATGGAAGCTGAGCCTCTATTGATTGGTTAACATGTAATTATGGGAATGTAGAGAATTCAGTACAACATGGCCCACTGAGACATCAGCAAAATGTAGTATAGTCACTGGAAGCCTACAGGAGTATCTGAGGATGTGGAGTGTAAACTTAAATTGGTCAATTTCAGGAGAGTATCAGACACTGGAAGGGTATTCCTGCTGGCCTTCAGAGTAACTGGGAGCACTGGCGACATGTCTGGGAGCACAGCGAATCACAGTAGAGCAGTCTGGGGAAAACAACATTTTCTTTGAGAACGCTGCTGGTGTACCTGGATATCATAGCTACTACTTATCGTTCAACGATTTTGGCAACTGATGTATTCAGTTTGTATTCTCATCTATCTATCTATGTATCTATTCAGCTTCCCATCGACACATGGTATATCTGGACGGGCTGCAGGTAGTGCTTGAGAGCAATTTGAGGTGAGCCTGAAAATGACGACTGAGTGAAATCAGGGATCCACTCCAAGGCTGAGATCGAGAGAGTTTGGAGATACATTTGGAGATCAAGACTAAGTGGACTCAGAGATGCACTGGGAGGCCGTGATCAGGCGAGATTGGAGATACACTTGGAGGCTGAGGTCATGTGAACTCACAGCTGCACTTTGAGGCCGTCATCGAGTGAATTTGGAGATGCAATTGGAGACTGAGATTGACTGAACTCAGAGATACACTTGGAGGCCCTGATTGAGCGAGTTTGGAGATGCACTGGGAGGCCGTGATCAAGTGAATTTGGAGATGCAATTGGAGACCGAGATTGAGTGAACTCAGAGATACACTCTGGGGCTGTGATAGAGCGAGTTTATAAATGCATTTGGAGACCGAGATTGAGTGAACTCAGAGCTATATTCTGAAGCCGTAATTGAGCGAGTTTGGTGATGCATTTGGAGGCCATGATCGAGTGAACTCAGAGATACACAGGGAGGCTGTGATCGAGTGATTCTGGAGCTGCACTTGTACCAGATTATAATCGAGCGAGATTGGAGAAGTACTTGGAGGTGGTCGATCTGGAGGCGGTCACTGGGAGGCACGCCAGGTGCTGTGACTATATTCATTGGTTAGTTAACTCGAAACCATGGGAATGTGACAAGGTGACTTCACCTGTGGAGCTCTTATGGAGAACTAGCTGGTGGCGGTCGATCGGGAGGGAGGTACGCCGGAAGCTGAAGCTATATTCAAGGGTTACCCCGAAATCGTGGAAATGAAGGGACGACCGACAATGTTAGGTATATGCTGCACTCGGTGTATGCTGTACTCGGTGTATGCTGGACTTGGTGTATGCTGTACTTTGTGTATGCTGTACTTGGTGTATGCTGTACTTGGTGTATGCTGTACTTGGTGTATACTGTACTCGGTGTATACTGTACTCGGTGTATACTGTACTCGGTGTATACTGTACTCAGTATAAGCTGTACTTGGTGTATGCTGTGCTCTGTGTATGCTGCACTTGGTGTATGCTGCCCTCAGTGTCAACTCATGATGATGGCATGGAGAGATAGAGAGGGATGACTGAACTCTGTGTTCTTGTGATGATGGTAGAGTTGTGGACGAGAAAAAGAGAGATAGGGGATGAAGATGTAAACGATATGGAGGATACGAGCAGCTATGAGCAATCAGGAGTAGGACTTGCATGATTGGGGTTGGAAGAGCTAGTATTGCTGGTATTACCTACTGGATTGAGACTCGTACCTGCTGTATCGGGGATGGTCAATTGACTCCCACACAATCATCTCTTAACACACAGTTTCTCAAGATGATTTCCCCCATCCCCTCTGATCTTTCTCTTTCTTGTGCTCAACTCTACAATCACCCAAGGACATGAAGTTAAGTCATCCCTCTCTATTTCTTCATGCCATAATCATGAGTTAACACTGAGTACAGCATACACCAAGTACAGCATCATCCCAAGTTCGACAGTCTCCTGCTCCCAGCCAGTGTTTCATCTCTCGGCAGATGTTGTTGTACTCAACTCTCTACATTCCCACAATTACAAGTTAACTAATGAATAGAGTCTTAGCTGCCGTCGCGCCCCCCACCAAATCGACCGCCTCCAAGTACTCCTCCAGTCTCGCTCAACCATAGCCGGCAAGTGCATCTCCAAATTCGCTCAATCAGAGCCTCGGAGTGCATCTCTTAGTTCACTTGATCGCGGCCTCCAAGTACATGTTCAAACTCTCTTTATCACGGCATCCCAGTGCATCTCTGTGTTAACTTAATCTCGATCTCCAATTGCATCTCGAAATTCACTCAATCACGGCTTCCCAGTGTGTCTCCAAACTTGCTCGATCACAGCCTCCAAGTGTATCTCTGAGTTCACTCAATCTCGGCCTCCAAGTGCATTTCTGAGTTCACTCAAAGGTGGTCTCCAATTGCATCTCCAAATTCACTCGATCACAGCCTTAGAGTGTATCTCTGAGTTCACTCAATCTCGGTCCTCAATTGGATCTACACACTTGCTCGATGACTACCTCGGAGTGTATCTCTGGGTTCACTCGATCCTGGCCTCCAAGTGTATCTCCGAACTTGCTTGATCACGGCCAACTAGTGAATCTCTCAGTTCTCTCGGTCTCGGCCTCAGAGTGCATCTGCAAACAAGCTCGATCACGGCTGGGTAGTATCATATATTCTTACCCTGTTCCTACACTCCTTGAGCTACAGCAGCTCTCCCTCACGAATTCCATTTGGATTTCGCAAGAGTTGGGGAGGAATGTTGATAGTGGGCTCTCTGCCTCCTAGCTTCGTTGTTTCACCAGAACGGCCTCCAAGTGGTGCATCTCTAGGTTCTCTCAATGGGCATCTCCAGGTACTCCTCTGATTATGATCAACTACCATCTGTAGCCAGATTCACCATATGTATCTAGATAGAGATACTTAAATAATGCATGCCATATTATGAGGTAGCGAATCTTGTGACTGTAACAAAGACCAAGGTGATAGACAACATGCCTTGTGCTTATGGAACCCGAAGAACTACTGCGTTGAGAGTACGGCACCAAGCCTCCCACCAAGCTGTACGTAAAGTCTCCCACAGACCTGTGCGGAGGTCCCTCACACTCCAAAATATAATAATCCTAATAATCACATCTTGTAGAGTCCTGAATATACATCCATTACTGCAGGTGCTTTCAGAAGCACCTCAGAATACTCTTGCAGAGTCTCAGAGCACTTTGAAAAGCTCCAGTGGGGCCTGGGAGTATCTGGAAGTACTTAGAAGCACTGGTGAGGGCTACCAGAGTGCCTGGGAGGTTTGCGTGTGGCTTCCAGACTGGTTTTCCTTTTGCTGATGGAGCAGAGAGACTGGCTGGGCATGGAAGACAGTCGATCTTTGGAGGATGCAGTACTCGGTGTGTGCAGTACACAGTGTATGCTGTACTTGGTGTATGTGGTACTCAGTCTATGCTGTACTGGGTGTGACTTTTTGATCATAGTGTGGAGTGATTGACAGGGATGACTGAACATCTTGTTCTTACGTAATGGCAGAGTCGAGGACAACAAGGAGAGAGGAGAAGAGATGCGGCAACTGATTATGAGATACTGGGACTTAGAGAATTTGGTGTGCAAGTCAATTTACCATTCCTGATACAGCAGGTATGAGCCCTGATGGGCCATGTGATCACACCACCACCATGTCTTCCCAATGCAAACAGGGAAGCTGCTCCCCTTATTTCTCATATCCGCTCATATCCTTCACATCGGTCTTATCTTCCTCCCTCTTCTCACAATTTTCCGTCCACAACCCAACCATCATCGCAGAACACAAAGTTCAGTCATCCCACCCTCCCTCGCCACCACGTGATCATGAGTTTATAACGAGTAATGCATTCACCGAGTACAGCATGCACCGAGTACAGCATGCACCGAGTACAGCATATACTGAGTACAGCATACACCAAGTATAGCATACACCGAATACTGCATACACCCAGTACAGTATACACCGAGTACAGTATACACTGAGTACGGTATCTATCCAAAAATGATTGTCTTCCCTTTATTCTGATGATTACGAGTTGACCCCTGAATGTCGCTTCAGCTTCCAGTGAGCCTCCCCACCTGATCGACCGACATTATCCAGCTCGCCATGAGAATTTGAAGATAAAGTCACCTTGTCAGATTCCCACGTTTCCAAGTCAACTGACTGATGAATTGACATCTAGTAACCCGCACACCATCCATCAACTGCCTGCAAGCATTTGTCCAATCTCACTTGATCACATCCTCCAATGTGTATCATTAAACTCGCTTGTTGATGGCCTCCTAGTTTGCAAGACAATAGCATCCAAGTGCATCTTCTATTTCACACGGTTACGGCCTACAAGTGAATCTCCAATGTCGCTCGATAATGGCCCCAAAGGTTGCACGATGATGGCCGGTAAGCGCATCTCCACACTCGCTCCATCACGATCTTGGAGTCCATCTCTACCTTCATTTGATAATGGCCTGCAATTGAATTGCTAGATTCACTTGTTTACTGCCTCCAAGTGCATCCCCAAACTCACTTGGTCACAATCTCGGAGTGCATCTCCAAGTTCACTCGATCACAGCCTCCAGGTATATCAACATATATGCTCGATTACCATCTGCAAGTGCAACTGGAAACTCACTAGATCACGGCCTCTGTGTGTATCTTTGAGTTCACTTAATCGTCAGTTTCTGGCGCTGCATGAATTGCCCTCATGCACTGTCTGCATCCAGTCCAGTTATACCCTGTGTAGATGGGTAGCTATACAGATAGATAGATGAGAATACAAACAGAATACATGCATTTTCAAAATCATTGAATCATATGTAGTAGCTATGATTGCCAGCCGCACCAGCAACATTCCCCAAGACGATATCATTTTCCCAGACTGCTTTACAGTGATTTGCGGTGCCACCAGGCTTGTCATTGGTGCTCCAAGGCTTGTCGGTGGTGCACCCAGAGATGTTTTTTGCACTTCCAGACTTGTCGTTGAGGCTTCCAGACATGTCGCCGACAGTCACAGTTGCGTTGCGGTGCATCCGAAGTTCCCTCCGGTGCTCCGAAGTGTTTTCAAGCTTATTACAATCACTCCCATATTAGTCATGGTCTAGTCATCAGAGAACCCAGTTACTCTGAAGGCTGGCTGGAATGCCCTCCTAGGGTCTGATACTCTTCTGATATTGACATTTCTAAGTTTACACTCCACATCCTCTCAGATACTCCTGGAGGCTTCCAGTGACTAAAATACATTAAGCTGATATACTTATTGATTAACAATTTCTAAAACTCATGTACTCAGTTTGCATTCTTATCTAGATATATTTCTTGCTACCCATCTACCCACGGTATATCTGGACTGTCTACAGGTGGTGATTGAGTTAGTTTTGATATGCACTTGAAGGCCATGATTGTGCCAACTTGGAGGATGTTATTGGGCAAGATTGGTGATGCACTTGGGAAGTCACGATCAAGCGGATTTGGTGGGCAGAATTGACTTAGTTTGGAGGCAATGAGCAAGTGAACTTCGAGATGTACTCCAAGGCCACAATCAACCCAGTTTGCAGATGCACTAGTCAGTCATGATCAACCGAGATCGGACAAGTAGTTGGAAGCAGGTGATGGATGGGATGCTGGGTGATGAGACTCTATTCATCAGTTAGATGACTTGCCACTGTGGGAATGTGACAAGGTGACTTCACATTTGAGATCTCATGAAAGTGCGAGCTGATGGTGGTCGATTGTATACCGCGGCACATTGAAGGCCGAAGCCTCAGTGAGGGGTCAACCTGTAATCATCAAAATGAAGGGAAGATGAACAATTGTAGGTGGATGCTGTATTCAGTTTCTGTGGTACTAGGGGTATGCTGTACTTGGTGGATGTTGCACTCCGTGTATGCTGTACTTGGTGAATGCTGTACTTGGTGTATACTGTACTCAGTGTCAACACATGATCATGACATGGAGAGATAGAGTGGGACGACTCAACTTTGTGTTCTGCGATAATGGTAGGGTTGTGGACGCGAAAGAGTGTGATGGGGATGAAGATGGGAACGATGTGGAGGATATGACTGGATATGATGATTTAGGGGTACCACTTGCCTGATTGGGTTGGGAAGACCTCCTATGTGGGTTGTTACATGGTAGAGCGGGACTCCTATCTGCCGTATCAGGGATGGAAATTTGACTTCTACACAATACTTTCAAAGTCTCAGTTTCTCATGAAAATTTTTGCAATCTCCTCTTATTACACTCGTTCTCATCCTCAACTCTACCAGTACCCAAGAACACACAGCTTAGTCAACCCTCTCTATTTCTTCATGCCATGATTAAGCGTTAACACTGAGTACAGCATACACCGAGTACTGCATCATCCCAAGATTGACCATCTCACGTTTTCAACAAGTCACTCACCTCTCATCTCTAGGCTGACTTTGTTGTACACAATTCTCTATATTCCCACATTTACGAGTTATCCAATGGATTGAGTCTCCGCTCCCGATCGTGACACCCTTCCGATCTGCTGCTTCCAGATTGATCGCCTCGCTGTTGACTTCCTCAAGATGGACTGCTTCCAGCTTGACCGTGTTGAGAGTAATCGCCTCCAGATTCACCACCTCGAGATTGACCGCCTTTAGATCGACCAGATTCAAATACTCCTTCAATCCCAAACGAAAATGGCCTCCAAGTGCTTCACTACGCTTGCATGATCACTGCTGCAAAGTGTATGACCAACTTTGCTCAATTACAGCCTTGACGTGCATTAGTAAGTTCACCCGATCTTGGTGTCCGACTATCTGTCCATTATCGCTCGATTATGGCCTCAAAGCTCGCACTATTATGGCTCCCAAACATGTTCGAATATCGTCTTCCAATGGATCTCTACTTTCACTTCCTCTGGGCCACCAAGCATATCTTTAAACAGGTCTGATTATGACCTCCAACTAAATCTCTCAGTTCCCATGATCATGGTGGGGTGCAACAGTGCAACTCTCATGGGAGTTGCAGGGAATTTCTGAGAATATCCAGGAGGAGTGTAGGAAGAGGGTGGGAGGATTTGAAGAGGAACCTGGCCATGAGGAACCACACAATTGGGGTGGATCTGTGTAGGCTCCGGAAGTGTGTGTGAGGAGCCACTCAAATTGTATTGATATATGAACACATGGCAAGAGTGCGTGAGACGAAGAGTGGAGAAAGATAGACTTTGTATTTCACCTAATGAGATGATGTCTTGAGGCTCCCTGTTGCTCATTCCTTCTCTGTTATTCCTGTATCTCCGTACACCTCCATTATTCCTGTATCTCCAAATGCCTGCCACCAGCTTCCCCTTGTCAAATTGAATGGCAGTTGTGCTGAGAAACAGATTTTCTTGCCACAAAGGCCTCCAAGTGCATCCCTATGTTCTCGCAATTGGAGTCTCCAGGTGCTCCTCCAATTGCGCTCAAGACTCATCTGATGAGCAATTGACCATATATATATATATAGTGTCACAGATATATAGTACATGTCATAGTATAATGTTGCAAATCTTGTAATTGTAACAAAGATGAATATGACAGACAAAATGCCTTGTGGTTATGGAACTCTAAGAACCACTGCTGTGAGAATATGGCACCAAGTCTCCCACAGAGTTTGCACAGAAGTCTCAGCCACTGTCGAAGTCTCCCGCAGACCTGTATAGCGGTCTTGGCAGCTCCGAGGTTTGACTATCCCAATGGTTAATCTCGTAGCATTCTGAATGCACCTCCATAACTGCAGGTGCTTTGAGGAGCACCTGAGAATGCTCTTGCAGAGTCTGAGAGCACACTGCAGAGCTCCAGAGGGCATGGGGGTATATGGAAGTACTTAGAAGTACTGGTGAGGGCGACCAGAGTGTCTGAGAGAATTGCATGTGGCTTCCATACCGGTTTACATTTTGGTGAACTACTCTCTGACATACTCTTTCACACTCTCTCTGATAATCTCACTAACCTAAATATTATGGAAAATATGACAAGGAACAATTTCTGATAATCCAAGGTAAATTGGCTGTATTTTCCACCACCATTCTGTGGTCCACATCTCAGCAGCTCTATGTTCCACATTAGAATTCATTTGTTAGACCGGCATATATAAAAGATGGTTTTGAATCAGGGGATGACTTTGGATATGTTGTACCTCTGCAATACGGTTCCAAAATCGGAACTGAGTACTTTTTGTTTCAATCAAAGTACAATTTTCAACCCATCTGTATATATATCCGTTCGTTTCTTCCATGCCTGCCGTTAGTTGGGGGAATGAATCATGGATTTTGGCATTGCCATTTAGCAGAATATGTTTCTGTTTCAGGTTGATGCTGAGTTTTGAGCTAGGTTGGTTTATATCCACAATAGAATGACAAAGTTGCCATTGTTGGGTGCAGAGAGTGAGGCAAGTGAGTCCTAGTCATCATCATTCGAATACCGAACTGTAAATGAGTCATTCAATTGGAATGCTGTGTTGGGGAACATCTCTTTTCCAGGTCGCAGGCTTCAGGTATTATTGTCATGTTTGGGAATATCATTTGCTAGTGTGTAGTCTAGGCGATATGACACAGAATAATTGCTGGAATTTGTGTGAAGCCTTGCATATTTGAACAGCAGTGACGAGTGAGATCACTTGGTTTGGAAAGTGATCTACCCACATATAGTGAAAATATCAGACTGCATTGTGGAAGGTAAAGGGTGGCCATTCGGTACTGCTGCCCCCAGATATAATTGTTCTGAGGCTTCCATTTCATGTCATGATGCTGTTGATTGAGCATACCGGAAACTGACTTGGATTGTAGACTAGGCTTGTGATGTTTGTTGTACCACACATTGTCTTCAGCTCCTCAGGTTACCATGTAATGAACAGCTTGCTTCTAAGAACCATTTGAGACTTCCCTAAATAGAAATGTTTGAACCAATGTTTTAGCTGTAAACCAATCAGTATTTTCACATAGCCACCCCTTACTTCCCTCAGCACCTGATTGTGTATAGCCTTCTAAAAGCCCACTGAACTTTTTGTATGTTACCTATGTAACCTGTCTCAATGAACTAGCATTTTGCTTCGTCAGACACTCTTGACATCAATTGGTGGAGAATATTCTCTAGAATGACCTTGCAGATTCGCATTACTGGAACATGGTGTGTCAGAGTGGTCATCCATTTGAGTGTGGGACGGAGTGCATCTAGTAGTAGTTGGTCTATAATACGTACATTTCTCACCATTTAACTGAGAGCAATCAATGGTATTATGATGTCCATCATATGCACTCAAGTATTCTCCTATCCATGGAGTGATCCTCTTCTGCACTCTGCAATATTTATATTTACTCAGTGACCCGCATATCCACTCAGCCACTCATAGATCCGCTCAGTTACTCTCACATTGACTCAATTCCCCTCATATCGAACAATCAACTATTATTATGGCACCACGCAGTATCTATTAGAGATTTACCAACCGGTATTCTGAACCAAATTAAAAAGCTCTAATCCTCCATGCTAATGGAGACCGCCCAGCACATTGATGCACTGAGTAGCAGGTTTGCATTCATTAAAGGCCTTGCAGCAGTTTAGAGATGTAAAACTGAATACAACAAATCCACAATTCCTTCTTATTCAATTATGGAAACAAACACCCAGATGTAATGCATCGCACCGATGTGTAGTCAGGTTAGTAAATGTAACTCTTACATAGAATCTCTGACATTTACTCACTGAAATTGGGATACGGATATTCAGTATCTGACATTCAGTCTCTGACATTGAGTCTCTGATATCAACCGTCATTGATGTAATAGATAGGTGTTTACCCATCTCAGGGAGACTCTTCAGGAATCCACTCAGGCTCTCCGTGGACTGACACCAGGCATGAACATAACTATTGCTGATATCTACACAATGTAGGACTCATCTCATACAGATAGGGAAGAGTTATTTCAAAGGCAACCACCATATTCATAAAAGTATCACCAAGCCCGACTGGAAACTAAATGACTGCAGTGAGCCCTGCCTGGAAGCCAAACACTCTATCTAGCCCAATGGCAAAGATGACGATGACATTGGCTCCTTCCATTCACAATGTTCTTGTTACTTCTACTACTCCCGTCAATTGCACATTATCTGTTTATACTGGGTCCATTAAACCAGCAATATCAACCTCAGCCACATTCTAACCAAGCAGATATTGATTAGTCAGGGGTAGACATACCATTTGGGGAGGCACGACATGACCGGCAGTATTGACCAGTGGTATTTCATGAGATACAAATACGTATGGTTTTGGAGGTTTGGAATGATATGCTGTTGCCTATCTTTGACACATTTGAGATCAACAGCTCTGATGGAGCATTCCAGCAACACTTTTTGGGACTGAATGATGCACTCCATTTCCTTACCACTTTTAGTTGTAGATTTCAACAGCAGGAGGCTAGAATACGGTGCAACCAACTCCCCAGCTCACTCTGTTGTGGGAGGCTCCTCAATTGGAAATTGATACCGAACAGCCAGGAAAGACTGTATTGATCTTTTTATGATATAGTAGATGGAAAATGATCACCCTGTAGATGTCATGGGAAAGTTGAAAAGGCCGTCTATTCCAAGAGACATCAGAACAAAATCTAACACCCACACATGCATTGACCAACTTCTTTCTGGATTAACTTCGCACCAACATCGAGCAATGTACTTGAGGGCTGTTAAAACCTGACTTTCGAGCAGAATGTTTCCTCCAGGAAATAATCCAATACCTTGATCTGCACTGATTGATTGTCTTCTCAACAAGTCAGGCTTGAATAACTTTCTGACCATTGCCAAATATAAAGATCGTCTGATGGTGACAAATGTCACCATCAACAAGCTGGTCATGGTTTACCACACTGACAATGAATCAAATATATCAAGACCAACCCCCTCATCCTGGTATAAACATTCACCATTAGGGTAAAACAAGAGGAGGAAGGTTGCAAACCCTGACTTATTAACATTTTAAATAGTTCGGAAAATGAAATCTGTGGCAATGAATTGGAAGATATAGGGAAAGAGTTAGAGGAGAAAGGGAATAAATAGCTACCACAGAACCTGGAGGACCAGCACGATTCCAAACAAGAGATCATGCTGATAACTTCCAATTCACCACAGAAATGCCACTAGCCATACTGTTGAATGTGAGGACCAATATTTTGAAACTGAAAATGCAGAAGTATTGGATCAGCCAGATGTTAACTTCAACAAATTGTGGGAACAGCACAAGAGGGAGCCAACAACCTTGATGTGGATGCAGAGAAGCAGGACCAGGCTGATAATACCAATATGGACTGGTAAGTCACTGTTCTTGTCAGAGCGGCTAAGCTAATGACATCGCGCAGCTGCTGTCAAAGCTACTGTCAAGGGTGGAATCAGAGCTCAACCACTGTAAGGGATGCTGGCAGAGCTACTTTCAGAGCTACTGTCAGAGGTATTGTCACAGCTCAGCCACTGTCGGAATATCAGAAAAAAGCCAATTTTTACTCTCAGGCTAGCAGAGCTGATGGATACCTGTGTATTTCAAAAAGAACACTTGGAGGAGTCAATAGCAGCATTAGGAATCACCATCAAGACAAGAACTTTCAAGCTGGTCTACAAATCTACACAGTTACAGCAGTACGAGACTACAGCTGTGAGTTAAATGGCAGGGAATGAGAACGGCTTGGCAAAGAGTGGTTTATTAGCAGACAACAGTGGTACTGGCATGGTTATACCCTGCTATGCTCTTGAGATATACTGTTCTCCACACAAACAATCATCAGACTGCACCAGCACTTGCTAAAATATGTCACCAGGTTAACACCTACAAATACAATATACACAATGAACCTTCTGGGTTCAACAAATGCAGGATTGACACACATGACCACAATCAGAAGGTTCAATAAGAAAATATGGTTGGATGAGCATCCTGAAATCTGCAGTGGGATGTCTACAATCCATCATGAACTCTATCATATAACCAGAATACCTACCACTATACTAACATCAGCCAAATGTTGATGTTGCTCTAAACCAATCGTAGCAGAATTGTCAGCTGCGGTGTCTAAGTATACTTACTTTGGTTCAAATCTCCATGAGTGTACAACTCCCTCCAGGAGGGTGTCGGATTGAGCTGCTCGTCATAGTAAACATTGGCATCTACTCATAATTTCAAGCATTAAGACTCTGTACCAGAGGGTCAACTGAGAGGATACTGGTAGAAAGACATTTTGGGGAACTGGCAGATTTCATTAAGATATCTATGATGAGGCAAACAGATTCCGAAGGGGTAGAACCTTCATTGGTATTTCTACTAAGGCAAATGGCACCATTGTTAAAATGGTCCCCTGGGATGACATTTTACATATGGTGTCCTACACACTCCGTCAGGAGCTGTAATATATCTGTGTGGTAACAGCGACCACATTGGCTATTGTAGTGTTAGCAACGGTTCCGGGTTACCCGGCTGCGGTCCGGGTTTGGAACCGGACCGGACGGTCCAGTCCGGGTTGTTACCCGGAAATCAGGGGTACCCACTGGATTCGGGGACGGGTTCGAACCGGACCGTGGTTCCATTTTACGGTTCCTCCAACTTTGGCTCCAATTAAGTATTTGAGTTCTGATCGCATCATGACATGATCAGGATGTAAATTGTGCAGCTTTAGTCGCTCTTTCATCTCCCACTTTCAGATTTGCGATCCGACTGATATTTGTTGAGTGGCTGTGAAATAAAGGCTGAATTTAAGCGAAATTGGCGGGTTTTCGATCGCGACTCAACCAATACTGGTCGGATCGCAAATCTGACAGCGGGAGGTGAAAGAGCGACTAAAACTGCACAATCTACGTATTTATCATGTGGTGATACGATCAGAACTCAAATACTGAATTGGAGCAAGAAATGTTGACTTTTCAGCAGTGGGTTTTGTGTGGAAACCCGTTGCAACGGTTCTGTTCCGGGTTGGAACCGGACCCGGAACCGACCCGGGAATTTGGACCCGTTGCTAACACTAGGCTATTGACATCGATGACTTGCACTGGATTTTGTGTTTTCAGGGGGTTCATCCAGGTTGACACTACATCTGCCACCTGAGACATTCAGCTATAGTTTCAACTTTAATCACCATTGGGTCTGGGAATAGAGTAATATACCATATTCTGATTATTGTGCCAGGTTCAAGCCTGCAGCTGATCCATTCAAGAATGGTCCAAATGTCGCATTGCTTGTTCACTGCACAGTAATCACGTGGGATGCTTATATGTAGGGTCAAATTGATGAAGAGGGTAAATTTAGCAGGCCAATGCAAACATCGGATAAAACTATTAGATGGTACCCTGATATGGGAACTGTTGGCAGCAAAGTATTTGCAGCTATATTCAGACTTATGCTACATCAAACAATAGTAAGCCACATTGTATTTATGAACACAAAGCCCATCATCAAGATGTGTGTAACCACTGATCTTGTTATAACTACCAAGACCTCTAGAGCTGGACTGTTCTCCATTACTTGCGTAAATAGTTGATATCAGAAATGCAGAGAGAGAATTGGAGGGGTTGCCTCCACCCAGGCTTCAATGATGGCCAACACAAAGTGACTTGGCCTTCATTGAAGGTTGATTTGGGGAATCTCCTATGCACATAATCTGTGCCATATGAGAGTGAATCTGGAAACATCTTTATTGAAATGATTATGGATATTACTTTCCAGGGTTGCTGACCTGGATAGACCAAACCCAATCAAGCAGAAGATGGATATTGCTGAGTATGCAAAGGCATTACGGCACAGGACCACCAGAATACCTCTGCTTCAGAAGGTCACAGGTATGACACATACATTGATTCATGCTGGATTGGGACATCGAACTCCAAAGATGGCTCTCATTGTGCAACATATCGGTGGCACCTTTAGAGTGAATACCCATGAAGAGCTGGCTGTTCTTGTATTATATTGGGGACTAGTCCAGTGGCTTGTTGAACAGGTTCGCACTTCTTGAACATTCCCACTTTTCACTGTTCACCCCAGCACTGAGATCACAGTCTGGCATTTGTCTCTGACATTAACTCTTTGTATCAAAATGATACTATGTTGCGCCCAGTTCCGCCTCCTGTCAGGATACAGGTATTTCACAATCCATTGCACATAGTGTGCAGATTCAGATGCCTCTGTGAAGAAGTCATTTATGAACCACTGGCAGGTGAGAGTCCTTGTCTTGTCTTGTTTGAAAAGCAATGAGGGCATGAACCTACATTATAATTGCTGGAAATCTGTCATAGTAGAATAGGGTATAAATTACTCAATGGAGTATCAGGTATAGTCACATGTCCAACAGATTTGTCAACAGCAAACACAATATGCAACTCAATCAGTTATCCTCATTGAGATTGGTATGTTGATTGAATACATCCAGCAGATGTAGCGATTACCAAAGCTTTATGTTCCAAGGGTTCCCCAGATCTCTGCCAGTGAGAACAACAACATTGATGCAATATATGTACGTCTTACCGTGATTGGAAAGATTTCCCCCCATGTACTTAAGCTTGCTGTGATTGGTTATTATTACAATGTAAAGGAGGTGAGAGAATGTGTAATGTTTCCCTGGGTTCTACATTTGGATCTGCACATCGTTTCCTTCTGGGTCTGTTCTTGGGTTTCAGGGTTCAGTTGGGTTTTCATATTAGATCTCTTCTATATCTGGTTTAGCAGTTATGAGTTTCCTTAATTCGACTTTTCGGTTGCTATTGATACATAACACAGCATTGTCATTTTTGATGGCTTGAAGCTGTATAGACTACTGATACCAATGCATGTAGCAATTTAGTTGTTGACCCTAACTCTCATAGCAGCCACTCTGACAGCAGCCACACTCACAGATACCCTTTGACAGCAGTCTCATTGACAGTAGTCCTGGGACAGCCATCATGCAGACTGCGGCCATAGTGAAAAGAATCCTCTGACAGCAGCTCTCCCACTGAAGCAACACTGAAATGTCGAAACAATGCAGCAATGATGATAGTGATTAACAAGTTGACACAGCCATTCAACATCTAGGGTCGAGTTAACCCTGGTACAGTACTTTCAGGATGTCAGGATAATTTGAAGCAGCCGGGTACAGCAACTGCAAACATGTTGAACATCTGAACCACCCAACTTAGTTCATTAGTGAACAGCCTAGGTGCACAATGCAAATGGAACTGGCAAAATCACTCAACCACCGCCACTAGCATTCATCAGCATTGAACATTTGGTACCAAATTTCCCATTGAATAGTAAGTCCATCACCTCTGGAGAATTGGAGTAGGCCGGGCATGATATCTGCACAATCTATAAGTGATCAACATGGCGCATGCGATGACCAATGATCCAGTGATGATGGCAGGCAATGATATGTGGGTGTCCTATCACAAAGGCAATCAGAAAATCACCAATTGGGAGACATATCAATATGCTAGTAGCTGAATAGGCCAGCTGCATAGCTGATGAACTGGCGGAGAACATAACAGGCAGCACATTCATGGCTGCATGCATGCAATGGGAGGCAGAATATGCATGGGAAATAATAGATTCGTGGTATACCAGAGTCAGAAAGCACACTGTGAGACTGGAGGAGGGAAATAGAAAATTTAATAATGCAGCAGTTATAGGCAGTGGCACCATGGAACAAAGGTGTCCACAAGAAGGGAAGATATCTAGAAACTCATATGGCGTGTGAAGAGACACTATAGCTAGGCATGAAAACATAGCTGAAGGACAGGGAGACGAAGTGGGAAGCAAACCACAAGGATGACATACTATGGGTGATGGGTATTTCGGTTATAGCAATAAAGTTTCTAGCCTGAGCAAGAGCAGGCAAATGAGAACCAGAACCAGAGGCCAAAAGCAGCCTGTAAAGATCAAGGCATGCAGGCACAATGCAGCAAGAATGGAAACAAGGTCTGGTGCACAAGCAGAAGAATGCAGAACTGTGGCCAGAACAGCAGTAGTCTAAAGTAAAACAGAAACCGCCCCCAGCACCCACCCCAACACTAATGCAACCTCCAATAATGACATCAATGAGTCATGATACACTACCCACTTGGTGGGTGACTTTCCCACCTAAGACTCTGGAGAAAACCTCCACAACAATAACACCAACTAGGACTACAGGCAAAGGCCCAGCCCAGATATCCAGCTCATGTATTGCCGATAGACAGCTGTTGTTGTGCATAGAAAGAGAATTCTCCAACCCAACATGATGGATGAGGGAATCACATCAGTTGGCAACAGAGCGTTGTTCCAGGAACATACTCTGGTATATGCTTGGATCATAAAAGTGTGAATGAATACACAAGGAACCATTAGGCCAATTACACATCAATTGGCAGCTGCGAAGATGGCTCACCTGTTCTGAGATACAATTGTTTAGGAGGCCAGATCAGTGGACAAGGGGGTCATTGATGGGGAAGGAAACAAATCCTGGGAATAACTGAATATCGACACCCTCCTGCTAATGGGATTCCTGTGCAAGGGAACCAGAGGCTTACTGAATAGAAGAGAGGAGATCCAGGTAGAGAATCAAGCAGTGACGATTCCTGCACAAGTGATATGGCTGTCTAACCTCCAAACCTTCAGGGAGAGAGACCACAGAACATATATAAGGTTGTCATCGGTGGTCTTCATTGTGAGGGAGAAGAAGACTGTTCAGTGACTACTGAATTCGGCAGTAACTACTGCAGCAGTAAAATAGAAAGTCGAAGTGTACACAAAAATGGGCACTGATAGCCTTTACAAACTCTGCTGTGGATGGGCCACATAGTGAGCAAGTGCAGCCAGCATCATTTGAATTGCTGCCAATGTGCCAAACTGCACGGATTAGATATGAATAAGGGCAACATAGGCAGATCGTTATCAACGAAAGTTGTATTTGGCAGCAGCACACAAAGAAATAACCCAATCTACCATGGCCATCATATTGCATACAATGGACCGCGTGCACAGAAATCCAAGGTCATCCAGATAGTGTCACAGAGCAGGTGATTTCAACAGAATGGACAAGAGAAGTGGAGGGTGACTGGGGGTAACAGAGCAGCACTTGGCTCCAGGCAGGCGAGGGACATAAGAGAGATAGTAGGGGACCTGATCGCAAACAGGAAGGGACACAAAACTGGTGAAAAGAAGATGGGGTAGGAGGAGAGAGATTTTACCATACCAGAGACTGCTGGAGAGACCGAAATGGGAACTGCTGCTTATAAAGATTGGAGCAATTCAGCACAACTGTGCCGGGTTGTACATGTGGCCAATAGTGGCGCTGGAAACTGGGGTGGAATAAAGGGCAGATGTAGTGTACATTGAAGAGCCAGCATGAGAAAAAGATTGATTCCAAATCAGGTACACACCATACAAATTATAAGAACAAAAAAGTGTTCAGATGGCAGTACACAATGGATGTGGCCTTGTGCTGGACATGCGAATGGATCTGGACAAGGGTGGCTATGGTGAGGACATACTTACTGATATTCGAAGATGAGATGACAATATCACAATGATCTTCAACAGCTGTGACCAAAAAGACACACATTCAAGAGAGACTAGTGATGAAACTAGGATGGCAGCAAATCACTTGGCAAGGCAGCACTGTACTCAGTGGAGATTTCAATGCCCACAGCAGACAATCCAAATCAAGATTCACTGAGCAATGGGATGCTGTCTTTTGGAAGGTTATCACAGAAGAAAATGGACTAGTAATTGGTAATGACAACTGGGCCACTCAGTACCAGAAAAGAGAAGACCTTGAACGTAAGTGGATCATTTAGTGTACTAAAGCAGATCAATCAATCAGAGAATGGATCATACTTGCTGAGAAACACACCACTCCTTCTAACCCCATTAATTATAAAATTGGACATTGATGTAGACTAGAAACAGCATACAAACCACAAGCAAGTGGGAGGGTGGAATCGGGCAGCAACAATGGAGCTGGACCAGGAGACAGCTAAGAAACTATGAATGCATATAGCGAAGACACAAGTGTACCATAATGGGTTGAGGGAGAGAGATATTCAGCTCGACGCAAACTATTGTCAGAATGTCCTGGGCAGGGTTTTTGATGTCACAGTAAAGACAATTAGAATCTGCACAAAGTTCAAACTGTGGTGGAATGGCAACATCATTGCAACATGAAGGACACTCAGGCAAGAAATGAGATGATATGGACAACACTTGGAAGGAGCAGCCGCAACTAATGCTGAGCTGCAGAAATCTGTTCAGACATCGAAGAGCCGAATGTGGATCATCCACTTGCATAATCTCCTGGGAGATGACGTTGAGAAAGCAGCTCCATACATTGACCCTCAGACAGATCTGACAGTGGAGGAACTGCTGGAGAGCAACAGTAACCAAATAAACACTGCCGCAGAAACGGTTCAGATGCTGAGGATAAAGTCTGTTCCCTCAAACTGATCACGACCAGTACTACAAGCTAGCACTCCCCAGCAGCGCATATTCAGAAGTTACCGACAATCAGTCGAGTAGACTGTATACTGTTAACCAGCCTAGCAGGCACCAGGCCTAGACACACTGTTATTTGGAGCCAGTGGCCTGCTCTGTAAATGCGATACAGAGAGGATTGTTGGCCCGGCAAAAGCAACAATTTGCACAGCACAGCATCCAGCAGTCTGTAAGCAATCCTGTGCAGTCTGTACACAATACAGTGCAGTCAGGATTCGCAAACCTGGCAAGGACCACTATTCAAAACTAAAAGTGTACAATGAATTCACCCTACTCAGCTGCATGGGAAAGTTCATTGACAAGGCGTTTGCAGAACTGCTATCAAAATAGGCTCAACAGAGGGGACTACTAAGCAATTGTCCATTCGTCAACAGACAGAGGTGGTGTGCCATTGATACTGCAGCCATCAAGGTCGAGAGAGTGCATGCAGAATGGAAAATTGGTAATATACCTGGTATGCTTCTCATGGATACCAAAGCAGCATTCCGAAGTGTTTCAAAATGATGGCTGGTGATCACAATTACAGCCAAGCAGGTGGATGGAAATCTCATTATATGAAGGAAAGCTTTCTCTGCAAAAAGATAATGGAAATGATAATCGCGGGCAATCTCATCACAAGACACCCATTTGAAGCATGGGTTCCATAGGGCTCACCTGTATCACTAATTCTCTATGCAATCTACACCTCAGGACTGATTATGTGGGTCAAAGAGTACCTCGCAGCTAAATGACTGTCATTCATGAGGGACCTTGACCAGGTCATAGTCGGAAGTAAGCTCGATGAGGTCATCATGAAACTTGAACAATGTGCTGCAACATGTACAGAACGGGCCAGTCAGTGAAGGCTGCAGTCCCAAACAGCAAAAGCTGAGGTGGCACTGTTCGCATGCAAATAAAGGCAACAGAAGCACCTGCAGCCAAATCACCTGCGGCCAAAGTACACAGCAATGATAAGGGTTGGAGACAGCTCTATATGTTTCAACTAAAATACAACACGCTGGCTGGGCATCTGGATGAACATACCCCTGATCATCAAAAAGAACTACAATCAGACCATGACCAGCCAGGACAGCCAGAGCCAAACTCCAAACACTTAACCAGAAGTATGAGGTCATCCCAGAAAGTGTAAGAGCAACCCCATAGGGTACATCCAAGTGGTTACACTATTTAGGACAGACCACTGGAGAGATCCCAAAGATGAAAGTAGGTGAAATGATCTACAACACCTTCTATATCAACAAGCTCTGGGCATGATGTTCATGACGCCACAGTGGGTACTAATGAACAAGGCAGGATTTACTTCCACACCTGTAATTTTAGACTACAGACAAAAACAATCCACAGCTAGATTGGAAAATACTTGCAGTAACCAGATCAGGCAGCTACACCAAACCCTCTCTTCTGGTGTGCCAATATGCACAGTAGTGAAGAACAACCGTGAGCATGGTGAGACAACCAAAGTCATAAACTCACTAGCTCCAGGTGAAGAATCACTGGCGATGACCATCATACTGAATAACAAAACTGAGGCCAAAATAGCCACACAGTCCTGGGCAGGAGAGAAGTAGTCAAAATTGAAGTTGGGGTCTGGATGTGGTTGACAGATGGATCATGCTCAGCTGTGGGCTAAGTGGGACCTACTTTAGTGACCAAACATGGAACGGTAGGGAGATAAACCACACCCATCTGGGCACTGGACGTATGACAGTGTCTGATGCCAAGTGGCGAGGCAATATCACTCGAGCTTTATGTGACACTCGAGAAGTGAGCAATGATAAGAAGGGGACATCAGTAGAATGTATTTTAGTCACTGGGAGCCTGCAGGAATGTCTGAGAGGATGTGGAGTGTAAACTTAGAAACGTCAATTTCAGAAGAGTATCAGACCATAGGAGGGCATTCCAGGCGACCTTGGAAGTAACAGAAATCTCTAATGACTGGTGCAGGAGTACCATGGGATTGATGGTGATAACTTTGGGAACACGTCCGAGCACTGGAGAGAACTTTGGGTGTAACTGCGAGTGTTGCTGAACCAACGTGCGAATTACAAGCAAACTCTGCGAGATGCCTAATATATTATGGATATTAACAGCGAGTACTGCAGGAATGATCTGAGACGCTACAGATGTACATGAGTGGGTGATTTCCCTCAACGGTGAATATGATATATGGATTATGGTTCATTATCACTTCTGAATCATACTAGCTATCATCTTCTTCAACATTGTATTGTTTGCCTTGTCAAATTAAGGAACCAAAGATAATGGTGAGTGATTCCATCATCAACATGGTTACACCAAAACAATAACCCAACCAAGCGAGTGAATGGTATCAATCAAACATGGAGTCAATTTCATCCACTACTGCTGCCAACTCATCAAGGCCAACCAAATCAGACACAGACAATTAATCAATTGCGCAAACAACCTGGAGGTGCTCCATGTATTTGCTGATTACTCATACCAGGCGAGTGCATGAAATGGAATTCCAATGTCATTTGCCTTGGTTCATCAGCAAAATGTAAGATGGTTTGGAAGCCATAACTCAACCACTCAGCCGTTCTGGACAGCCACACTGATCATTCCAGAAGCTCCCAGAAGCTTCCGAACAGGCTGAATGCAAAACGATGTGCTGCTCAGGTACTCTGAGTGTACTGCCAGGTGCTTCTCAATGCTTCTGAAGTAGCGGACCAGAATACAAGAATATTCTAAAAAGCATGAAGTTGTCTTCAAAATGCTATAAAATCATGCCTTTAAGTTGAGAAAATTTCAGAGCTGCTGGGACTACAATACTCGTCTCCAAGCCGATTCCGGGGCACCTGCAGCGAGACTCTTCGGGGTGATAATATGTAATGTCTATATCGAATAGTAAAATTCGATAAACTATCTCACAGCTATACAACTGAATCAGGCATTCTAATCTAATTTATATACAGTCCAGTAGGTATCTATATCAACATGATTATTTACAAGCCATATGCTATCGATACTGCCCGATGTAGTATTCTCCCACACCAAATGTGCTGGTCCAACTATTGCTCCAAAGGGTACAGTATGCATCTTGTTCATTTGTTTGACAATCCAGATGAACCCGTCAACACAATCAGCCCAACCGTGAATATCTTTGTACTTTGTTGGAATCACCACCGCATATTCTTGAGCTTGAGGATATAATACTCATTGTTGAGTCTTCTTCCACCTCTTGGAAAAGGTTGATATTGTTTTTCCGGCTGGCTGGGGCTCCTGACATTGGAGGATCCGATGCGGAGGAGTCCAGCTGAAGTATAATGCAGCAAAACAAGGAATTCGACCTTGGAAGGTGTTATCGAGGTCATCTTCTTCACTTTGCATATCCTGTACCCATATAATATAAGCTACAGGCATGATCCCTTGGTTGGCATTGGTATATTCTACCTTCCAATCATGTCCCAGACGCCAAACAGAAGTAGGGTTGTGAAATAGTTGATGGTAATACCAGTCCATTCTGGAGATTAATAGATATACTGTCTTTCAGTACATTCTGATCATATCCGAGGACGAACCCAATAAATTCGTGTCCCTGTTCCTCTTGAATTTGCGTGCAGCATAGCTGTCCAAAGTTGGGTATTCCAAAATCCTCTGATGAATCTCTGAGTAAGGTTAATTTGATACTTCTGCACACTCCACAGACATACATTTCTCTCAAATGATATACCTGCTGTAATACAGGGCAGATAAAGGGCTTGTCCTCAATTGTTTGGAGATGTAACTGATGGGCTCTATGTGTACTTTGCTGACTATCTGTAGCAGACAGTAGGTTGAAAACCTTGGCAGAGTCAATATTGTACCAGTCTTGGAGTGCAAGATATGACAGTGTCTCCTCCATGTAGTCAAGACCGGTACACCAGTCATTGTGCTTCAACATCTGTCTAATATAATTGACTTTATTGCTAGATTGATATGCCTCTTTCACATTGGTGACCTGTAGCCATTCAGACATATCAGTTGTAAAAATGTCACTGGAACCCATTTGCCGAATTGACTCTGATATATGGCCGGCAAGATGCATCTTTGGATATCACAAATGGATTACACACTGTTCAATAGTTTTCCGGAGTGCCTGAATGCTGATGTTCTCCTACCAAGCTTCAAACTGATTCAAGCGGATGGAGAATTGCTTCTTGAACCGCTTCTGTTCCTTCAAGGTGACGCCATAAATCACTCTCTGCAGCTGGGTAGTGACCCACTCCGTATCAGGCAAGCTCCAGGTTGTGGCTTCTGTCTCAGTATCATATAGACGTATCTGAAATTGCAGTCGCTTGTTGGTGGCCATGTTTGCCATTTTGTAAGCCTCATCATCACCGGCAGTATTCATCAGGGCAAGAGATTTGGCAACTATGCTTTTGGGACCAGTTGCCTTGGTTCTGACTTCTTGCAATAGTTGTCGCCCATGACATTGGAATAATTTATCGAAAAGCTTGCGTTTAACAGGTGTCATCCTCCAATTGCTCATTTGCCTTCTGATGGTCAGCATCTGACCAAGTGGTTGCTGCTTGTTGGGCTCAGTTCAGGCACACATGAAATTGCCTACATTTTGTTGTGGAAACCTTTCAGCCCCATACCCAAGGGCCTCCGTTGCAGTACAAATCTTACAAATCATTTGTTGGCATAACTGATAGGATTCCCTTGCCATCGGGTCATCCACTTTGGCCTTTGCAGACTTCAACATTTTCTCTTCTCGAAAAATACTCATCGTCTGGTAACATCACTTGAATGCATTGTCTAGTGCTTTGAGGCATAGATCCATGTGATTTTGTTGGCTAACAAGTAGAGAGATTTATCATGATGCCTGTACTACTCCCATTACCACTTCATCGGAGGCATTTTCCACTGCAATTTTCCGTCATCCTTGGAGCAGTCAAGAATTGAAGCGCAATTCACTGCCAGTGTTCTGATCATTCCACAGATCACTTTACCTTGCCAGGTGCCGCTTTTCAATCAATTGAATTGTTTAGAGAAGTGCTAGAGGCTGGGATATCGTGGAACAGATGTGAATTGATTGTTGAATTGATCCTTGACATGTCTAGCTTTCAAGTATTTGAGCAGCCAGTGCAATAAGTCTTTAACTAAACCCAGGAGCAGCTGATTCAATTTGTCAGGCTGCCAAAGACGATAGACATTGCAGAGAGGGTATTACCAGAACTGGTTGTGAATTGGGTGGACACCTAGAGTGTGAGGAGTATCAATATTATTGTCCACCAGCAGCTCCAAGTAAATCTTGTGGTCTCGTGAGTTATCAAGTGGTTGAAATGTTCAATGCAACATCGGCGCACCATTAGGATTTTCACAAAGTGCGGATGAGCCATATGAGACTTGAGCAACCATGACTTGTTCCGGATAATCCTTGACCTTGGCCGCCCAAAGAGGGTATCATTGTCGATGGAATCCATCTGCACAATCCCATTTCAAACCTGGGCCAGTGATGTCACGATGCCTGAGTAGAGACATCACAGTTCCAAACGCAGAATGCCATGCTTCGTCAGTGTTTTTGGCACTTTTCTGGGGACATGGACTCAGCCCGACAAGGATCCCGGCTTGCTTTCTATGTGTGTGGTGGATATCTTTTCGAATATGAACAATTCTGAGATGCAGCAGCCAGGCATGCTGGTCGCCCGAAAAATTGGTCAAGTGAGTCTTGTAGAATGCACATCTGACTGGGGCTATCATCGCTCCGGTAGGAAGTTGATTCCGAGTATCACACCACCAATCGCCAAGATTCATCTCGCTGTAAAATCGACGACCCTCAGAGTGTGTGAGGTGCAACAGTTCAACATCGAGGTGCCCCTGAAATGGGAGATGTGCCAAAAGAAACTGGATACAGTTTAAAATATCTGTGTAATATAATGTTCTGAAGATATGTGAGTCATCTTCAATCCAACCATCATCGCCGAGCCCGAAATCAAGTTCAGAGAGGAGCTTTTGCTGGGCCTCTACTGATTGGAATGATTCGATTTTGAAGTTGTCCAGTCCATGCCTGAGATGTTGATCTATGCAGGTTTTCCTTTGCTGGCTAACACAACTGAGCCTGCTGAAAGTCATATGCGGACCGAAATGGATGCCATGGATTCCATTGTTCTGAGTACTTGTCATCGTTGTTGTACAATCCAGTTGCTTTGCCATACACTTTCCCCCCTGCATGTGCCACTCCAACTACCTTCCTATGAGCCTTTGTCATTGTTGGAGTTTGGGTACAGGTGAGATGAGGCTACTTAGAGTATATAGGTTCTTCGTTGGGAGTATCTACAGGTGGTGGTGCACCCGGTACATTGTCCATGAGTAGTTCATCAATTGACTGGTTGTCGATGGCCATTCTGCATCAGCAACAACTCTAGTTTCCGTCTGAAACACCCGGGTGTTCCGGACGGCTCTGACGGCTCTGGCGGAACCTCGTACCCTCTGACAGAGAATCAGACGCGACTCGTCGCCCAAGCGACGGGTCGCGTTGCATACCTCCCTTGCGGCGGCTATTATACCATGCCTGTTATTCTTCCGACGCGTCGCGTTGTATATTACGCTCGCCACTCTGGTGTCAGGCTTCCTTTACTTTGCGTCCGGAATGTGGTGACGTATACGCACCATCAGAACGACACGTATGTTACACTCTTCGCAGGGGTTGCAGTTATGCAGTAGCCGTTTACAAAACGCCTGGCGATGTTTATGCCTTTATTCGGCCGATAGCCATATGCTGCACTCTCATTTATGTTTAGCTTTGAGATTTGTCACTTATTGCAATACAGTCTTCGCTTCGGATACATCGCTTGCCGTTGCATTTGCTTCGCCATTATCGTATTTTACATGTCTGAACTATACTGTCCAATCTTCACACTCTCTAGTACAATGCCCTCAGTCCTCCACATTCTGCGTTGATCCATCATCGGCTTGCGATGCTTCTTCCTCCTCATCTGCATCGTTGCCATCCTCGCCCTCATACCCGTCGACATCTCTGGTTCCCAGGTCAAACCGACTATGCCCTCAGTCCTCTACATTCTGCGTTGATCCATCCTCGGCTTGCAATGCTTCTTCCTCCTCATCCGCATCCGCATCATCGCTATCCTCGCCCTCATACCCGTCGACATCACTGGTTCCCAGGTCAAACCTCTCGAGTTCAGTAGCGGTCGTCGTCGCCGGCTGGCGGTGGGGATGGCATCGCTTTCGTCACCTTCATCTTCGAAATCCCCGCTGCCCCCTGGCATCCCGAAATGCAGTTCGTCATCCGTGCAATTGTTGTCTATCGGGATGTTT
>Ga0307514_10000146_pt1 | contig 201531 bp, 205 predicted proteins | sample 16_EM_MG_FD_203088 | JGI IMG/M metagenome (GOLD analysis project Ga0307514, IMG submission 203088) | Populus trichocarpa ectomycorrhiza microbial communities from riparian zone in the Pacific Northwest, United States - 16_EM | ecosystem: Host-associated > Plants > Roots > Unclassified... | reverse complement strand
TTAAAAATTAAATTGGGGGGGGTTGTTAAAAACCACCCCCCCCCCCCCCCCCCCGCACAGCTGCTCGTCCGCTATAATAGGCGCTCCTCAATTCCCTCGGCGCTCCACAATCACTGTCGGAGCTCCTCAATCCCCGTCCGCGCTCCTCAATCCCTGTCCTCGCTCCTTGGCCTGGATTTGCACCCCTCACTGTCATTCTGCATCACCAGCAGCACTCCCATTGACCACCTCACACCACATCATGCACTCCTCTTTTTCCCCCGAATTCATCATATTGCCTTTCAAACTCCATTTTGATTCACCGCAAGCTAACTTCAATTCCAACCCTTTTAGATATTACAAATCGAGCCAAACAACATTGGAATGCAATTTCACCCACTGGCCAGGCCCGAATCATTCAGAAATATAAGGAGTGCCACCAGCTTCTTTGCCCCGTTGATGAATTGTATGTTCCTGCGTGTGTTGGCCCGGATGAGTTGGGAGATTTGGTGAGTGACATTGACACAATGTTCGATTGATCTCATTCCGATTGCTTAGTCGGATTATTGTTTCGGTTTTACCTACTTTCATTTTTGAATCACTAGCCATTTTATTTGGTTCTATCTTAATGTAACGATACAAACAATAGAATGCTGATGAGAGGCTGGGTACTATAGTATCATTTAGAGGTTGATAATGAACAATAATCGATGTATCATACATCGAGATTGCTCGTGTAGATCCGAAGAATCTCAGATAACGCATGCAGTCTTTCGAATGAATATCCATAAGAACCCAGCATCTCTCAGTGTTAGTTTGGATTCCCGCATTGGTTGGGCGACAGTCCCAGGTGCTCCCAAACTTTTCACAACCGCTCCCACGGTGCTCCTGTACCAGTCATCAGAGATCCCAGTTACTCCGAAGTCCGGCCGGAATGCCCTCCTAGGGTCTGATACTCTCCTGAAATTGACGCTTCTAAGTTTACACTCCACATCATCTCAGACACTCCTGGAGGCTCCCAGTGACTAAAATACAGTTTGCTGATGTGGACAAAACATAAGGATCAAAGGATGATTGATAGGACCCTGAAGCTATTGCAGAGGGGACGAGATTACTGCTCAGTACGGTTTCAAGTTTATTGTCAGACACACATCAATGTTTGGCACAGTATTTGTTCTCGACATACTTCCGAAAGCCATCTTGGTATTGTGTAGTGTAGGATGTCTTGTCCTCAGGATTAATATCGATTACCTTGTCCCGCGTTCTAAACGCTCGCAACATCCAGAAAGAATCGAGGATGTGTGTGGAAATGCGAAGCATGCCTGTCGTTGGAGTAACTTCCGCATAGTATTTGGAAAGCTTCTGTGGAGCTAACTTCACAATGAAGAACAAGTCTTCTTTTCATTGAGTCATCTTCTTGCCCAAAGCTCTTATCAAGCCATCCATGTGATCAAACATGTCATTGTAAATTGTGGTGACTTGATGCAATGTGACTGTATGCCTCGTTGACATCCAAAGTGACCAATATCGACATGGCGTCAATTCATGCATGACATACTTGCGAATTGTCCATTCATCCTGAGTTGAAAATATTGGCCTGTATTCACTGTATTTGTGGTTTTGAATCCTCTCATGAGTGAATTCCCATAATCGGTAGGCGCTCTCGAGAAACTCCACTGTACAGTCCCAACGTGTCTTCACATCCATAATCAGAAGTACCGCAATGCGGACGTTGGCTTTTTGACAGTCAAAGAAATCATTTCGGCGACCAGGTGTTAGTGTAATTAATGCAGCAAGCATTCTCTGCTATATGAAGGTCAGTGTCAGGACTTTCAAAATATCATGAAATACGTCCCTTCTCAATTATCTTTGCTAAACCTGGTCTGATGGCCAACACCTTGTTGATTCTAGCATTGCCCTCTTTTCGAAGTCTTTGACTCTTTCCAATGTCTATGCTTTCATTCTCTCTATATTGCTGATCGCGCTCATGGGCTTCCCAAGACTTGGTGCGGCATTTGACACATCAACTGCTCATAAATGCACCTAAAGCCAGCTGTATTACGTGTGCCATGCATGGTAAGTGGTTCCTCAATGCCGGTCACTCGATTCCAGATGCCTCAAGTGTTGATTACAGCTTGCATGTCATCGATTAGTTTCAGGAAGCATTATCAGTTGTAATTCCAAGCAAATGGCCGTCGGTAAGCTCATAACGATCAATCCCGTCCTTCACATGTACAGCTAACTTTTCTCCAGAATGTTGGCCATTGACCAATCAACCTTAATTAGTTTTCGAAACAGGAACAGAAGAGGTAATCAACGTCGTCAAAAGCGAGTTGAGCTTCATGCAATGCCCAATTTCGATTCATATAGTAAGCAATGACCGAGATTATGACTAGTTTGTTCATTGATGTCCGTCCATCCAAAGTTAAACTAACTTTATGTCACAATGGCAATTGCTTCTTAATTGCAGCCACAGTCAGTGCATATTCTCTCCAGCAAATGTTACTAAGGGTTGTGGCGGACAGTAGGACTAGATCGTCGCGTAATGCCTTATATGACTATCGCACCTCATGATTTGACATCACGTTCCATGGAATATGAGGTGAAACACATTCTAATATGAGGTAGCGATTCCACGTGTCTTGGTGAACTTCGAAAGTTTCAAAGTGCCTTGCTGCCAGTTTGGAACATTTTGTCTGTCACTTCGATCAATATGTATTTAACTGGATATCAAATATGATATTCCTCAGCAAACTTCCTATTGTGATTCCTCGACATCCTTGCTTCATCAGGATGGCCAAAGCTGTTTCATCCACCGTCAAACTTGTCAATTCAGCGACCTCTGACTCTGTTCATTCGTTGAAGTTTGCGATGTGACCTTTTGCCAGCAATTATTTCCCCATGTAGCTGGTCCCATCTTCTGATGGATGGCGAAGAACTTGATGACAAATGATACATATGATGCCAGGGCTGCCGGTCTACTCAATTCCATAGTATATATAAAATCGCCACGAATGCGCATGTCTAGGATTATTCCAAGCAATAGGCCGCTTTAAGCTTACATTTATTGAAGCCCACCAAGCATCGAAGATGATTTGCAATGTAAGGTGGCTCACATCGCAAAGAAAGACACATTCATTGTTGGAACAGATCATAACCTCGAGAATGTGGTGTTCAAAGATTTTGTGCCTGATGTGGCGGTAGAAATTAGGAAGCAGGGTATTCTGACTCGAGAGACTGCTGAAAATAACGATACAGTAAAGCAGAATGCGGGTTCTTAAATATTGACACTACAGCGATAAGGAAAATAATCAGATCAGTAAGACATTGCATGCATTGTTGTGAAGTTGAATACTAGAACAGATTTCAATGACTGACCGCACAAAACTCCATTAAGGAACAGCATAATGCAGTTTATTGCTGGGAAGCATTTGGAGCCTTGACGCACTGTGGGTGCTCAATTGTACGAGGGGGATGCAATATCGTCACTTACATTATTGCCAATAAAGGGTGCCAATAGGTTCATTGTGGGTTATCTGCGTTCCATTCCGGTTAGATTGTCCAAGATGCCAGCGCACAAATCGTTGACGCTCGGTTGATGTTCATTTTGGGACATTGTAATGATCTTGTTGTAAGGATATTTGCCTAGAAAGGCGGCCGATAGTACGATTATGGATCATTGTAGTTGTATAGCCCACTGATTTTCCAAGATGGAATGCCTCAAATCATTGATGCTCCATTGATGGTAATTTTTAGGGCATAGTGACAATGTCGTTGAAAGCGTTTTTACCTTGAAAGATGGCCGATTGTTCGATTATGTGTTAATGTCGCCGCACTGCCCTCAGATTTTCCAACATGCATTGCCAAATGTCATTGACGCTCCATTGACACTCATTTTTAGGACATTGTAGCGATGTCGTCGCAACCATTTTTGCTTAGAAAGGCAGCTGTTAATCTGGTTATGGCTTAATCTCGCCTCCCAGTCCTTGGATTTTTCATAATACAAGGTCAAAAGTAGTTGACGCTCCATTGACGCTCATTTTTAGGACATCGTAGTGATGTCGTTGCAATAGATTTTGCCTGGAAAGGCAGCCGATAATCTGAGTATGGCTTAATGTTGCCGCACAGTACTAGGATATTCCATGACACAAGGCGAAAAGTCCTTTACCGTCCATTGACACTCTTTTAAGGACATTGTAGCGATATTGTCAGAACTGTTTTTGCCTAGAAAAGCAGCAAATAATCTCATTATGGATTAATGTCGCCACAGAGTCCTAGAATTTTCCATGATACAAGGCCAAAAGTCATTGACGCTCCATTGAGGCTCATTTTTAGGACATAGTAGCGATGTTGTTGCAAGAGGTTTTGCCTAGAAAGGCAGCCAATAGCATGATTATAAGGTAACCTCTCCGCACAGCCCATGCATTGTCCAAGATGCAAGGCCAAAAGTGGTTGACGCTCTGTTGACGCTGATTTTTAGGACATAGTAGAAATGTTGCCCCCACCATTGATACATAGAAAGGTGGCCAATAGTTCGATTATGACTTACTGTAACCACACAGCCTACTGGATGTATCATGACGCAATGCCAAAGATTGTTGACACTCCATTGACGCTCATTTTTAAGATGTGGCAACGAGCGTGTCATTTACCTTTATCGCAATAACACCGACATATAATTCGTCTTTGGATAGATGTGACAATGCAGCCAATTGATTGCTGAATGTGTAAGACTTAAAATTGTTGACCCTCTGTTGATGCTCACATTACTCACATCAAAACAGCCTTTGAACACTCAATAATTGTATGCAACAAATCATACATTCATTATTGACATCCAGTCTTCCGTTTGTATGTATTATCGTTTGTATCCAGGAGTTCTGTTACATCTAAATTTCTGATCAACTCCTATCTACGCTTTATGAGTGAGAAAAGACATGGCCCTATCACATTCCCGTGCTTTCGGCCGGAAAATGCTGCGATACAACAACACCCGGCAATGCTTCATCAAAACCAAACGTCTGGCTGCCTTCCTTGCCAAACTGGCACCACAAAGTGTCTGCAGAAACGCTGGAGACTCAAAGGACCAGGTGCACCTCCACCCGACCAACACAGAGAGCCGACACCAGAGCCGCCTCCACCCTTGCCCGGCACGCCACCCGCCCCAACCGGTAAACCTCGCGGAGCACAATATTCGGAAATCTTCAATTTGTTGGCCGAATATACCTATTCACATACAGCTCTTCCCTAGGCGGAAACTTGTGATGATGATGAGGATACCCAGCACGACACCGATTTTGATCCAGATATGCTGACTGATGAAGGTTAGTACACAATCTGTTGTGTGGTAATGCGGCGTATAATTATTTTGAAGACCAGAGCAGCGGATTGAGTGATCCTACAACTGATGACGAGCATTGACCGAAAGACACAGGATTATGGAGATTATTATTATATATATCTATGTATTATTAAAGAACAACGTAGTGATCAAGAAGAAAGTAAATGAAAACACCAGAAAGGCAGCCCAAACAATGTGAATGATGGACTGTGACAAATTAAATGATTGCATATTGTGGATACAGCCATGGTAAGATGAGCGTCAACGGAGTGTCAACAATTTCTGGGCATACATCCTGCAAAATCACACCTCTGATAGGTTTTAGCCAGTCATAGAGGAATTTGTGGCTGCCTTTATACGCAAAACAGATTACAATAGTCTCCCTGCCCCATCATGAAAATGAGTGTCAACGAAGCGTCAAGAATTTTTGGTCATGTGTTCTGGGAAATCACACCTCCGGTAGGTTGTAGTTAGTGATAATGGAATTTTTGGCTGCCTTTATAGGCAAAACAGATTGCAATGCACTCCCTGCCCCATCATGAAAATGAGTATCAACAGAGCATTAAAGATTTGTGGTCATGCATCCTGGGAAAGCACACCTCCGATAGGTTGTTGTCAGTCACATCGGAATTTTTCGCTGCCTTCATAGGCATAACCGATTGCAATACCCTCCCAGCCACATTATGAAAATGAGCGTCAACGATTGTTGGTCAGGTATCATGGGTAATCTGGGGGGTGACAGGTTGCACATTGTCATAAACTGATTATTTGCTGCCTTTTTATGCCAAAGTGAAAGTGAAATTCTTCATGCCCCATTTTTAAAATCAGCGTCAACAGAGTATCAACGATTGTTGGCCTTCCATCATGGTTAATCACAGTGCGATGTGGCTGTTGTTGTCTATATACATCCTTTTGACTATTATTATACGCTAAAAGGCTCAAGAATGATTAGTGGTAGCTCTGTACATGATATAAGTTGTTACTGTCCTGGAGGATGTGGCTAGAATATCCCATACATATCTGCCTATAAAGGCTGCGATATACATCTTTATGGATGCTTCTGATCAAGCACCACTGATAGTACCGAAGATGCAAGACCAAATCTCATTGACGCTCTGTTGACGCCCATTATCAGGATGCGTTTGGGTGTGTAAGTATCCTTCGTTTGCACATTTCGGCAGCTAATACATCGAATATGATCTGTGACGTACCAATCTCCAGATTTTATGATTCACAGTAGCATATCTCTCTGCGACCATAAATGTGAAACCCGAAACGCAGTACCGGTGATTGGAATCGACTGGTCTAGGTAAACCTGGCCAAACGCGCAGGTTGACGGGTACTGGTCCGTGTTTGGCCCGCCAAACTCAGCTTGTCGGGTTTTTGGACAGAACTGGAACCGCACCAACCAGTTTTTGCGGTCCCAACCCAGACCGCTGGCGGGTTACCAGGACCTCTTGCTATCACTAGTCTAGACCATCAAATACTAAATATCAATTTCTCTGCAATTTCCAAGAACATTTATAACAAGGTACAATTAATTCCCCATATTGCAGATCCATTGGCTAGTTGGTCTACATAGATCTGAAAACTTTTGAATGTTGTGAAGATATATTTTGCAATGATATACAATATGCACAAGAAGGAATTTATCTTAAGTCACGATTTCAAGATCAAGATAGTCTGGTAGTCAGGATGTAAACACCGGTACTATAGCTCCAATTGATGTCACGGAATAGTTACTGCAATTGAATGTGTGTAAGGAGATTGCAGAGCGAAACCACATACATGTATCGACAAGAAAACCATATATTTGATCAACTTGTAGGTGGCAGTGGCATTACAGCAAGAGGCAATATTCGCATGTTTCCAAAATAAAGATGTGAGTGATAATTGGAACTGCAATACACAAAAGCAAACTTTCAATAACATACTGAGGATAAGTATCAACTACAAATTTGATGTTCAAATAATACTGATTCCTGTCGTATAATTATTGAACTCCATTAGCCTATATGCGACACTATAATAGCATGGCTGCTCATGACATGTCCAGGGCCGGGTAACTTCCATATTATCCAGTCAGTTCAGCATTAACCATAGATGTTCAGCTATCATCTTACCTTGACTACATACCTAGTACTCCATTATAATACCATATTCCCCTGTGCAACTGGATGTTCTCATATACTCTAACTCACGGCCAGATACAGATACATGCCCTGACACTCTTATTGCTTTGACAATTTCAGATAAATTGCACCAATGGGAATTTATAAGTGACTGCTTTCTCACGTGCCACAATTTGTGAATAGTATCATACAGCCTTGGGAACACTGATTTGCGGAAGCAATGTTTACTGAAAAGTCTTATCAATTGAGGTTAACGGTAACAGAGACTATTACATGTAGACTCCAGTATGCAATGGGTCAGGAATGCATTGCGATACCAACGAAGGAGAAATTGTCCGGAATTGACGGCGACAGTTTGCAGAAGCAACTACGCTTGGAAAGTACACTAACTGGATGTGATCAGTAGCAGTGATAATTCCACGATAATTCCAGAGACCAATCAGCCTGGAGACTCATCCATGACCAAGTCAATCAAGGTCAATTGCAAAGAATCCATGGTACAAGTACTCGTAGCCTACCAATGTTAGCACCAATCAGATTTGACAACTTCTGTTCAATATGACTAAATTGACAATGACAGAGATGATTCAATAACCTATACACCGCTGAGAGTCCCGTCACAGGCAGTGCCGATGCCAGTCCTTCTTGAGTTCACTGTTGGTGGTAGGCACTTGGCAATAGTTGCTTACCTCCCTCGAGCATGTGCACCAATGGAGAATTAGGGCAGGTTTATGCAATAATTGGGAATTATCTGGATCTATATTCCAGATGGCAGCTGCAATCGGGATTACCTCATACACACGTCATTGGAGTCAACTATGATATGGATGCCTGGAGGTGTTCTAGTGGCAGCTATGCACTAATCCAACTATGAGTACCAGTATCATACACCAAGTCATGGACAGAGTCCAAGATATGACGCAGCGATTGCAGATCGTGTGGCAGCTCCACATGGGGTTTATAATACCTCTGAAGGCTGTGAAGTGGCTAGCCACTATGATTCGCGACTACTTTCGCGGAAAGAAACAATCTGAACACAGATGCATGACCGAATTGAATCATTGTGACGCGGGAGAGTCATCTGAGCAGACTATATTCAATTTCATGAAACATATGCCAACGAGCGAACCTGGATATGTGCCCATATCATGGCATACAAAGAGGGTTTTCAGGATTCCCAACATGATGATTTCAATTGCGATGGTAGTCATGATTATGAGTATCCACTGGAAAATTTGAGGATGAATCGTTTTGGCACTCTCAGGAGATCAGGGCATTCAACATGTACTTGACGCGCCTGGGGGTTCAATTGATGTGTTGTGTGCCCATGTGAGAATGGACAGTATTTGGTTGTCAGACAGTCAGAATTGAGCTAAGACAATTACATCAGCAAATTGTATCTTTGTCTCTGGAAGCCTCTGGGTGTGTCTGGAAGTTGTCAGACCAGAATCCCAGGGTGGGCAAATTCCAGATTGTACTGGACTGATGCAGTGGCCTTCAGGTATACCTTGGAGCACAAAAAAAGAATCTAAGTTGTCATTAGAGGTTTCACATCAACATCAGCAAAAAAAATTCCGTTACGCCTGAATGGCTCCATCGGAGTGGACGCGCTCCATCTGAGCTCACAGACATACCGTGGTGGCGGAATACTCTGCGCCCAGCCTCAATACAACCCGTCGCGTTGTATTTCGCCCTCCGATTGTGATTTCACTCTTTCTTTACCTTCTGTTGATCTCGTATTTTGAACGATCACTCTGCGGTTGAGGCCAACTGTGACTGTATGTCCAATTGCGTTCATTGGGCATGGATGTGCATCGGGATTGCAATGTGATCAATAACACTGTAAAAATCTCTCCTTGCGTTCCTTCTACCTGCGCGCAAAATGCAATTTTCTTTTTCCTAATTATACACATCATTTCAAGTCGCCAGATCAGTGTGGCAATTGACAATCCATCGCTTGTTCCATCTGTCTCGTGTCTTACTAATAGTAGCTATGTGTGGAATTACCAGCTTGCAGCCGACAATGTTTACCCTACAGAAAACTTGCAAAACAATGGCTGCCGGTGCTTTTCTCACTTCTACAAATTTGGTGACAGGATTCAAGATGGTTACCAGAGTTTTCAGGTATTGTGGTGAGTGCCAGGGTTAACCAGTACTCAACGAAAGCTCCACCCTCGTTGAGGAGTTCGATTTTGAATAGTAGTGGCAATTGCCATGGGAGCCGCCCATTCAACGCGCCATAACACCTCCCTGGGAGTTGCTGTACACACACCCTGTAGTTCAATCGATCCCCTCCGCGCCATCTCAGGCTTCCGGTGAATCGACACCTCTGCGATATGTGTTCACCGTCTAACACCTCCACTGGAACCTTAATACCATAGTAAATACAGAGCTCCATTACGTGTAGTTCATCTGATATAGAAGTCTTCTTGCGACTCGTATGCTTGATAATCTGCCGCGTGCCACTGTATATGGCCAGGCAGTGCTTTGCGTCTTGCGTATTATCCAGTAATGCTCTGAAGTCTTTGATCATAGCGTCAGGATGCTTTCCATCATGGCGATTTTGGGGTCCCATGAATTCGTGCTTCACATATGACTGGGGGCTCAGGGGGGCAGTTGGATCAGCACCGGAAGGGATGAATTTCCAGGTTGCAGCAACAGTGCTCCCGGCGCTGGGCGAGTGCTTGGACATTGAGCTCTCTGTTTTGGAAGCAGAGGGTGCGACTCTGAAAAGTGATTACTTGTGGCAGGTTGTTGAGATTGAGATTGGAGGCGTTCCAACCGTCCTTGAGGTTCGTTTTATGTGCTTCTTCATGTCTCTTGGGAGAATACAGTTGCAAGGCTCTGTATCGATGAATCTGTTCCACCCAATATGACATCCAATGAATCTCCGGAAGTTTAGAGTCAGCATCTGACTCCTTCAAAACATCTATCTCCTGGCAGATATAATCCCACTTGGGGTTTATTTCGCGCCACATCCTGCAAGGCGTCCAAGTTTCAGCATTTGTTTCATTGTCTACCTTTCGCTTCTTCACGAGTTCTGTTCTCATTGTATTGGCTTTGGCTTTCGCCAGTTTGCCGGCTCGCCTGAGTAAGACAACATCTTTGAAGGTGTGCAACCAACGCAAGGTGTCCTCCATGCCACTCAATGTTGCGTCATTTGAGATTTATATTGAGCCTACGTATAGAATTCTAACAATGCCCGTGTGCACTCAATGGCATGATTGAATATACGACGCTGAGCGGGGCTTCCGCCTGGTAGAGAGTGGGTTACAACTCCAAGCAGGTACCGTTTCAATTACTTTCTCTCCTTCCCATTCCATTCAGAAACCTCTTCATATGACTTTGTTTCTGGTGTAAGGTCATGGTAAACAGGCACGGATAACTTGATTGCATTGTACTTATCGAGATGTTGGTGCTTGGTCATGAAGTGGAAAATGCACTCCTGGAAGTGCTCAAGCATGCCGATCTGAATTGTATGGAGGAGGTTGGGCTGAGGTAGGTCGCTCACGATATGGGGAATATGTCGAAACGCGTTGAATTCTTGGTCAACATGGCGCGACAAGTGTTCAGCATTCCCAGCCTTTATGTTGGCATCACTGAGAGTTCGATATAGGTTGTGATCCCACCAGGGGTGTTGAATGTCAGGAGGGAGAGAATCTCCAAGCTCATTCTTTGGACACTCACACTAAACACAGACATGCCACTCACGATGATGTAGGTCACTATACTCGGGGCAATCCGCAAGCCATGCTGATTAAACCGGTTTGCTACACCTGAAGTTACCATCTGCACAGAGAACATTGTAATACGCACTGTCAGCGCCGGGATTTTGCTTAATGGTGAGTGGCTGGGAACTCGCTGGAGTACTTTGTTCAGCACCTCGCGGGTTGTTTGCTGCTGCTCATCCAGCCGCTTCTGAGGACATTTGCAGTTCTTCATTTGAATCAGTAGGAAAGCGACTGTTACGATGCGCTGCATTTAGGGCATCTGGTAGATCTTCGAAGATAGATTGCCAATTGCCATATATACAGGCCACTCTATCTTGTTGCTAAGGAAATTCAAGAGATGTGTTCCGTCGGACGTGAAGATCGAGGGAACTAGTGTATCCCCCACTCCGAGCATTGACTGAATATTGATTAGCATTTTATCATCCTGGAGTATCTCTCCTTACCTGTGTCATCCACCACCAGCCTGCAGTGAGCATTTCGGTATAGAGGCATTTTGGTGGCGTATCGCTGTTAAACCAACACTGAACAGCGGAAATGATATGCTCGGAGTAGGCTGGCTGCCACATCAACCATCGCATGTCTTTAATGCTGTCTTGACTCCAATATTTGATAGGGTGGGGTGATTGTGATTCCATCTCATATCCTCAAGAGTATGTAGTTCCTAATTCCCAAGAGCTGGATCATCAGGCATGCTAGCTACCAGCTTTTGGATGCCTTCCCTGTTGTTTAAACTTCGGAAAGGCAGAGCGGTGTTTTCTTGCTCCAACAGATTGTCATAGTAAGTCTTCATGCCTTTCTTCTTGGTCCCACACTGGATATATTTGTACTCTTCACCCGTCGCAAACAGGTAGTACGCATTGATTTGTAGGTTTGTCTCAAGGCGACCCCGAGCGTCGCGTTCCCATGGCTCTGCAATCTGATCGATCAGTGGAGCGCAGTCGTAGGGGTATCTGTCTGTCCTCGGGAGAGGAGGTGGCGGTGGTTTAGACTCTGAGTTTGCGATTTATTCAATATGTTCAAGGTAGCGAAAAGTGTCTAGGTCATCAACTGAATCTTTGTTAGTATTGAATTTACTAATCTGAGCGTGTTCAACCAGTCGGGGCGTGCTGCCAATTGTCAGATTCTTCTGGTGCGCAACTTGATGGTGTTTAGGATGATGTAATTTGATATGTTTAAGTTGCCAGCTGTCTGAGGTGAATTTCTTTCGGCAGGAAAATTTGGTGTAACGAAAAGGGGTCAGGTCCGGCATTGTTGACGACACACGAGGAGCGGAGTATATACTGTAGAATAGGATAACAGTTGGTGCTGGGCCTGAGCAGCCTGGTGTGTAAGCTTACATTACTTTTACCTAACTTACTGAGCCTCAACACCATCACCGGGAGGTTCCTTCAATGCCATGAGTTGCTGAAATGCTGCACGCGCGATGTCCCATAATACTCTGAATAACGTAACAGCAATAAAAAACCCATAGATAAAATAAACCCTGAGCAATTCAACAACCTTGGGACGTGTGTAATAGTGAATGTCTGAGATAAATAGACTCGAACAAAGGAACCGAACAAGACAAGAAAGCGACCCTAACCCGACCACAACAATCATCACCAGCGGTGCAAAGCGAGGACTGGTTGACTCCTTGCCTACGGAGCCAACTGTGCGTGCCTCACTGAAAGGGACATTGGCGAGACCGTCACCACGGGCCAATTCGCTGAGCAGCTGTTGATTCACATCAACATCCGAGGGGTTTCCGGATTCCTCTGCATATCGCACAGTTGGCACCACACGGCGACCTGTTTGTGGCGTCACAAGCCAAACAGGCTCCAGCCTACTGTGGGAATGAGTCTCCGGAGTTTGTGGTCTTAGGCGACGCCCCTGGGTTTGTGGCTGTGGGGAAGGCACCGGAGGTTGTGGCTGTGGCGTATACTCGCGCATCTCCTGGCTTTGCTCAGGTCACCAGATTAGCTGATCATCTACTATGGTATTCACATCGTCAGCCGATGCATTAACCATCTCTCCGTGGCCAATCGCCCGAGGTTCTTTGCCATCATCCTTATCCTTACCCTCCACCTCATCCTTATCCTCCTCCTGATCCTGATCCTTCACCTCATCCTCATACTCCATCCCGTCAGCTTCCTCATCTTCATTGTCACCGTCCCTTTCCATATCCACATCGCCGTCTAAAGCAATGCCGTCCGGTGTGTCCAAATCACTCTCCATGGCCATGTCCATATCAAGATCATGTTCAAAGTCATATTCGCCATCCGACTCGGTAGAATTAGCATCATCATCGGACCAATTTGGCATGGCGGGTGACGCTTGCAGCTCTACGTATACCCGTTCTAGTTTGTCCTCCGTGTCTGTGTCTCCCTGATACATTTCTTTCTCCAACTGGAAAGCAACAGCATGAGAGATATCATCTCCCCGTGGGGTTTGTTTAACAATACCTTTCCCATAACCGTATCCCTTCCCATTCCCCTTCCCTCTCTCCTTCCATTTCCTCTTGCGATCCTTTGTTAAATTCTCTTTCCCATTCCCTTTCTTACCGCCCCACGTGTCCTCCTCACACTCGCTGTCATCATTAGCATAGCGATCGCTATGATGGCTCCGTCCACCGCTCGGCCCTCAGCGATGTGCCCAGTGTTCATCAGCATCATCCTCGTCTATTATCTCATCCCAATTCAGTGGTGTAATGGCCAAGAAGTAGCCTGGCTTGCACTTCCAGCAGCTTTATAGCTCAATCGTTGCCCAGAGATCATAGCTACCATACCAAGAGGAACACTCACCAGTGCATTTAACCTTACAAGAGCTTGTTATCTGTGGATTGGTGCAATCGACTTGATCTCCAATGACACAGGGGTTGTCCCACCTCCAATTGTTCATTTGGTCACTGGTTTTGTGAAATATTTATGTCACATATAAGCGGAAGGCTGGCCACCACTCCTGAAAAGGCGAACTCCTGCGCCTGCAGTGCGGTCACAATTGGTGGAATTATGAAAAGTGGCCAGTCATGACTGCATCAAGAAACATCATATCATCCGACAGGCCCCATGCCCTCTCATCCTTGACGACGCGAACACGGTACATCTGTATGAATCGACGGGTGTTTTCCGCCATGATTGCCTTGATATAGTCCCAATCCAACGACAGGCGTCAATTTATAACCAACATCAGCAGTTTTGCCATAGCAGTTGCCTTCCACTTTCCTTTGCGGCTGCCATTGGGTTGCATCGCTGTGAGTTGAAAATGAATCCACATCAAAGGCATTAGCATTATAATACAGTTGCAGGTAGCGGAAGCAAGGCCATAGGAATGGTAGAAAGTTGTGTAGGTCATCGGGTGTGATTGGGAACGAGAGGCGTTGTATTGTGCAAGTCACGTGATGACGTGAGAGTTGAGGATACTGGTGGTGTGTTCAATATGGGAGGAATAGAGAATGTAGGTGTTACAGGGGTGTTTAGATCCCAATAATCAATACAATATTTATTGAATCTAAGTACAGCCGCCTATCTAATCTCTTTCTATCCTCGTCTTATCCTAAGACTCAACCTCTTGCTCTTGTGCAAGAGCACTCTCTTCTGTCACTGCGAATTCCAACGCTGCAGCCTCGAGACTCTCCAAATCGAAACGGTGCAAATGACCGTCTCCAATATAGACGATCATTAGACTTCGCTGTCGAGCAACCACTCCTCTGAATACTCCTCGTAGAGTGATGTGCCGGTTTTGAGATATCTCAGCGCCAGGTAATCGATATTCTCGAGTTAACAAAAACGGAAAACCACAGCATAGGTTTGGGTTAAATGGTGCTCTGCCCATTCGTAAAGGAACCTGCCGAAACTCTCGACAACTTGTTGCAGTCCGTACTGAGCTGGTGTATACTGGTGTCTAGGCATAAACCACCCAGCCTCAAGTGTGAATGAGGGAAGTAATTTTGAATAGATCGAATTCTGAATAATATTTTAAGATCGTCTTCGGTGTTTACTGAAAGCTAATCTTGTGGATGATGTCCTCCTAATTCCTTCGTCCAACGCTGGCTCGTGATAGCCTTCGTTTCATCCTTAGGTGTGATAGTGTTATGTCGGCTACAACCTTATAGCGCCCGATAACAACCTGCCTCGACACTCTTAGGTAATCGCCTCATCATGAGGTGGTTTGAAAGCTTTACGCTGCTGATAACAATCAGACCATCCATCACATGATATCAGCATATCCTTTCCTAACTCAGACAGCTTTTGCAATCGTAAGAGTCGGTAGTTGGAACATCTACCAACCAAGTTGATAATGTTTATCACCTCTTAAATCCCTCATGTGAGTGAGTTATTTAATTGCGTCCTAGATTTAATTGGCCACCAACCAATACTATGCCAACGTAGATTATTGACGCGTGAGCATGTATCTGATACGAGGTTACATTGCGATCCCGACTATCTAGACCCAATGAGTAGTGTTCGCTCTAGGCCAGTGTCTACGTGATGAATCGCTCAGATATGTCAGGCTAAGGTCGAGACTATTCTCCAGACTAGATCGTGCTTCTCCGAATCGTATCCCATTACAGGTAGGGGAGAAGAGTCCTCTTAATCCCATATTGACTATCATCTGCTGGACGTGATTACCACACGTGTCCCACAAAGTATCTAGGTGTGAACGAAGTACCCACACTTCGCGCGACCAGCATGAACTCCCGCTAAAGAGCATGTTGCTGAGCCCTTGAATGTACATGCGTAGGTGTTATGCATATCGTAGATATGTATGCATCTTGTAGTCATAAATGAAGTATCATTATCGATGCTAAGGGGCAACCCCTAACAGTAGGTGTAGCCGGGAAGAAGGGATATATATACTTGAGTTCCTGCAGTTTGATTCATATCCTGCGTTTTGTTGGCTAATGCACACACAATGGCCAAGGCTTCATCCTGCAAAAACACCAGGCACTACATGTGTAACGGGCGGGGTTGGACGTAGGTGATATTGGTAACGGTAATGTGATATCGGGAAACTAACAAGAAGCACGATACTTGTTTCGAGGAGATCAGGGCAAGGCATGAGTCGAAGTTTATTCCAAAGTTGTACCATGATTTGCTATACAAGAGAATGAGTAAAGAGAGCAGAGAAGGAAATCCTCCAATGCCAACAACACCCTGTTTATATACAATTCGTCTGCCACCCTCGAACCATTCCTCACACCTCGATGTACCATCTGATACTCATCCTATGCTCTTACACACCATCAGCATAACCCCTTATCAATACAACCACGCCGCATCATCCGACGTCGCAACACCTCAGACCACTTTCTTATCATTCCAAATTGTACCACAACCACCTTACCACCTTCTCCGTGTCTCAAAACGTCTCTGCTTTTCAGTAACACAATTGCTTCCACACCACCTCCGTATTCTAATATTCACTCCTTAGTACCCTCGTACTCCTTCAAACGGTGAGGGTATCCCCCTCCTAGGTTCGAGGTCCTCCGAGAACATTCTCCAAAGGTCCAGGCTTCTGTGGGTACAGCTGATGAAAATCTTCCACCGCCTGCAAGCCATCCATGAACTTCACTGGTTCCCAAGTCAAGGAATCATATCCAGTCCACTGTATCAGATACTGTAACTGGTTCCGGTCCATCCTACTATTCTTAACCTTGGACACCTGATACTCTTCTTCACCATCGACCTCCACTGGAGGAGCAGGCTTTCCTTGTTGTCCAATGAGGGGGTCGTCCACAACCAGATCCAGAAGGGAAATAGGTGGAACTCGATGAATTCGAATGAATGCAGGAAGCTCTAACTCATTGGCATATGGGGATATCCTACGGGAAACTTTAAATGGTCCCAACCTCTTCCAATCCAGCTTTTGAGTAGGCCGGGTAGTTCGCACATGTGGAGCATCCAGCCAAAGTCGGGTACATTCTTGTACATTCGGTACAGGAATTCGTCCTCGATTGGCCGCCTCTTCCTGCCCGGCCTGACTCCGCCTCATTTCTACCCGGAGGTGCTCATCAATCCATTGCATTGTACATTCAACCCGATCTGCATCGAAACGTCGTTGAGCCCGCTCCTGCGTTGGCTCTCCTCCAAATGACATCCAGGGATCTATTCCTTGAATTGTAAAAAACGGGGTACATTGCAACTATTCAGATATCCCATTCTTAGCACCACACTCAGCCCGGGGTAACCACTGCACCCAATCAACCTGTTGATGATTAATGAACACTCGGAGATTTTATTCCATACTGGAATTCATTCTCTCCGTGTGTACTTCTGTCTGTTGGTGGAATGCTGTTGAAATCTGCTGATCAATCCCCAGCCGACTACATATTTCAACCCAAAAAGTTGATGCAAACTGAGGTCCTCAGTCCGAAAAAATTGTCAACAGCGAGCTATGGTGGCGTTAAACCTCCCGTAAGAACACCTTGCCCAGTCCCACAACATCAATAGTCGGATAACATGGTATAAAATGTCGCATCTTCGAAAGTCGATCCACCAGTACCCAAATCTCATCAAATCCCTTACACTCTGGTAATCCAACCACAGAATCCATCGAAATGTCATCCCATCATTTCTTAGGGACTAGCAAGGGTCATAATAGTCCGAACGTAGCATGCCTCGAAGTTCTAGACTGTTGACAACTATGACAATTCTGTACATATTGAGTCACCTCTTTCCGCATATCCTTTCAATAATAACGTATATCCACAAGATCAAAAGTTTTTGCTCTCCCCGTATGTCCGGCAAGTGCAGTATTATGATGCTCCTGTGTTAGTCGTAGCCATAGCTCATCTCCTTCCGGAACATAACGCTTTCCTTGATACAACACCCCCCCCTCCTATTCGGTACACTCCTCTACCGTACTTTCTTTCAAACTACCCTTTTTCGGTATAGCTTCCAATATCATCCCCGGTAGCGGATCAACCTGATATGCCTCATTAAACAGATCCAATATTGAAGGGTGCTCCCATTCAGGTAAATCATTCGCCAATATGCGCAACTGTTTCGGTAAGTTATGCGGCTTCAAAACAACCTATTCCATATTTTTAAAACTTTCATCCCCCCGCTCAGGGAGGTCTCCAGGCCTCCTAGTCAAAGCATCCGCCTTTCCGTTCGATTTCCCCAGTCGGTGAACAATCTCATAATCAAACTACGTTAAAAGTTCGGAGCACCATGCTTGTCCCCGATTCAAAAGGTTCTTTGTTTTAAAATATTCAAGATTCTTATGGTCAGTTATCAATTGAAAGGGATATGCAGCACCTTCACACCTGGGTCTCCATTCCTCGACTGCTTTAATAATCGCCATTAGCTCCTTATCATATATATCATAATTGCACTCGGCTGGCAAGTGTTTCATTGAATAATATGACTCAGGATGCAATACTCCCTCATCAGGGGTTGTGACAACACTCTTGCGGATACATAATCAGAAGCATCTGACTCAATCATTACCTCTCTCTCATGATCAAAATGTCGAACAGCAGGTGCGGTTGTAAACGTGGTTATCATTGTTTCGAAAGCCAACTGTTGTTCCGCTCCCCATTCAAATTGTTCATCCTTCTTAGTAAGCTTTGTCAATGGTTCCGCCTTCCCTGAATATTTGGGGATGAACCGCTGATAATAATTACTGAAACCGAGAAATTGTTGTACTTCAACACGGTCATTCAACCGTCCATTCTTGGTCTTCTTTTCTCAGCTCCAATTCCGTATAGTCTCAACCTGATTCTCGTCCATGGAAATGCCTGTTGTGGATATAACCAATCCCAAATAGCTCAATGTTTCGTTATGAAACTCGCATTTTTCCGGCTTCAGATACAACCCTTCCTACAGCAATCGCGGAAGAATCCACCTCATATGGCCAACATGTTCTTACTAGGAATCACTCTATATTAATACATGATCCAGGTATGCCTATGCAAATTCATCCAAAGCTTCCCGAGTAGCATTATTAATATAAGCTTGGAAATCTGCTTGTGCATTCGTTGTTCCAAACTGCATTACTGTTGGTTCAAACTGCCCATATCTTGTGCAAAATGCCAGCTTATGTTCATCTGCTTCCTTGACCCGTGGCAAGTTATAGGCTCCTCGTACATCTAATTTCGTATATATTCGTGCTTTCCCTAAAAGATTCAACGTTTCTTTTATCAATGAAAGGGGATAATGATTCTTTATAATTTTGCTATTAATATCCCGACAATCAATACAGAATCGTAACCCTCCATCCGGTTTCTTTGTGAATAATACCGCAGCCACAAATGGTGTCGATGATTGTCGAATAATCCCCTTAGACATATTGTCCTCAAGGCATTCTTTTAACACAACCAACTCTGCCCTCGACTGGTGTTAGCAACGGGTCCAAATTCCCGGGTCGGTAACGGGTCCGGTTCCAACCCGGAACCGAACCGTTGCAACGGGTTTCCACACAAAACCCGCTCCTCAAAAGTCAACATTTCTTGCTCCAATTAAGTATTTGAGCTCTGATCGTATCGTGACATGATCAGTACGTAGATTGTGCAGTTCTAGCCGCTCTTTTGCCTCCCGCTTGCATATTTGTGATCCGACCAATATTTGTTGAGTCGCTATCGAAAAACCGCTAATTTCGAGTAAAATGTGCCTTTATTTCACAGCCACACAACAAATATCAGTCGGATCGCAAATCTGAAATGGAGAGGTGAAAGAGCAACTAGAACTGCACAATCGACGTACTGATCATGTCATGATACGATCAAAACTCAATTATTTAATTGAAGCCAAAGTTGTAGGAACCGTAAAATGGAACCGCGGTCCGGTTTGAACCCGTCCCCGAACCTGGTGGGTACCCCTGTTTTCCGGGTAACAACCCGGACTGGACCATCCGGTCCGGTTCCAAACCCGGACCGCAGCCAGGTAACCCGGAACCGTTGCTAACACTACCCTCGACATTCAATACAATGGTCCCCATGTTCGTCTCTCCCCGTCCTTTAAACGAACCTCATGATCAATCCCCGGTGAATGTGGTGGTAACCTATCCGCTAATATCTTACTAAAGAGCGGAAGAAATTCCTGATACTGTTCGGGGACAATCTCCTCCAGGGGGTGTTCCTTGAAATCTTTCACTTTAATAGCCCTATTAATATCATAGAGAGATGCCTTAAACACTGTAAGTTTCTCTCTTCTAACCGTCCGAAAGAAGGATGATCCATTGAGCATAACAATGTTTCCCCTAAATGATCTCTGTGGTCACATGTGTGGTTCAAATATACCGTCTTCCTTTTGATATGATGGCTCCGGGGGCTCCTCCGTAACTCCCCGAACCGTTACTGGTGCATCGTGATAATGTGTGGTACAATACTGTAATCCAAAAGTAAAATTGTTTGACACAAAGCGAACCACCACGTCGTGTAATCGTAACCAAGGAATTCCAAGGACAATCGGATTATGTCCTAATTTTGTAATAAACATTGGTACTTGTTCCTTATGGTCCTGTATTTCCATGCCAACTTTGGCAATATGCGTAATATCTCCTGATTCCATAGGTCTTCCATCGATTACTTCGACCTGTTTCTTTTCTGTCAATTCCTGGAGAGGTATTTAATGATGGCAAGCAAAATCTTGATCCATAGATGCAATGCCAGTAACTCCGCAATCACACAGTGCATGTGTGGGTATCTCTTGGTTATTCACGGTCAATGTGGAGGTTATAACTAAATGTTTTCCATCCATTGAACCTTCTAAAACCTCCACCTTGCTAACTGATAATCGCGAAATTCCAAAACATCTTAACGCATTTAAAATATAACTTTTTTCGTGAACCAAATTCGCATCCTGCTTAGGTTGATCTACACTTTTCCCGATGCCTCAGAACCTACCTCAGTTCCTACTTCCTTAACCTCCGCTCCAGCCGCCTTAAATATCCGAGCCTTTTTTCTTGCCGCGCACTACGCCACTCTGTGGTTAAACCCACCATAGTATAAATTCCTCCCATCCATAAACCTCTTTTCCCTGTCTTCCGCTGAAATCCTCCTCCTGCCTGCGCTGCGATCCATGGGTGCCGGTCCTGGATACCCAGCAACTGTTCCAGCGGGAGACAACTCGGGAGCGTTCGGAGGTGGGTGAGGCCTGGGGGAGGCGAAACCTATCCCTCCTCCAGTGTTTTGCGCTGCCATCTCCGGTCATAGTTGGCGAATCTCGTTATACCGCTTCTGGCAGACGGTTATGAATGTGGGTAGTTCCTCAGGCATATAGCTATAGGTAAAAGAGTCCCTCATTTCCTAGGACAACCCCATTCTCAAAGCATTTCTCAAGGCCGATGGGTTCCAAACCAACTCGGCAGCAATAACTTGGAACTCAACATACTACTGGGAAAATTCGCGATTCTTTTGTGTAATCTCCTGCAATTTCCGTTCAGCGGTGGCTACTCGGTCGGGGTCCCCAAAAGCTGCTTCCAGTAGTTGTATAAAAGCTGTTAGGTCTTGCAACACTATCGTTCTGTCCTCCCGGACGTATGGCGATATCTGGCCCAAGGCCACACCACTCAGGCGGTTAAATGCGTACCGCATCTTCGACTGCTCTTCGGGAATGCTGGCGGGATTATGTCATATCACCATCCGGAGTTGAGCAAACCAGCCTCTCAACTGAGTACGAACCGCCCCTGAAAAGTCCAGGGAGTCGGGAAACTTCGGACCATGTCTTCCGCAGCTTGGGGGGCAGCATGAGCAGATCTGGCTGCCGACCTCAAGGCATTCGCCAACTGCGTCCTCAAACTGCGGGCTTCCTCTCCAGACTCCTGTGCATCCTGGATCATAGCCGCAAGTTCCTGTCGGAGCTCCTCGTCCGTTCCTGCCGCAGCATGTCTCCTCCTGGCTTCGTCCCGTTTGTTCGTCAGAATTTGTAGTTGCCGTTCTAACTCACTATGGTCGCACCATGGGGGCAGCAACTGCTTCGTCTGTAGGTCCGTAATCTGCCACTCTAGGTTGATGATTTGTTGTGGGTGTTCGCACACCATGTGCACTTCTCGGATGGATTGTGAGTACTGTGCCACCATCATCAGTACCACCTGTGTGCATGCGAACGCCTCACTCAGGTTGTCGAATCCGAAGGCGTCCCGCTGTATGTCGATGAGTGCCATGAATGTCCCCCGGTCCTCGGTTGACACTAGGGCCGCTCGGGATTCCATTGATCATGACATGACAGCAGATCATGCACATCTACCAGTGCAAGTTATATGCATCTATTTCGGACGGGGTCGGGGTCGGGGGTACTATAAAAATGAGTGGAATCCCAAGGGATGTTGCTGTTGTTGCTGCTGCTGCCGCGTGTCCAACCGTCGACTGTGCTCGTACACAGTTGTATCCTTCACAGTCGCAAGTCTCCTCTGGATCACAGTCCGTGAACAGACCAAAATGCAATCCGCAGTAATTCGTCCAATATGGTCCATATACTAAATCGTTAATATCCAGACCGCCGCTCTCTCTGGCTGTGTCTGTCAAATATACATTCCAATTGGAGGGGACGTGATATTGTTCCCAAAAATTGGCTTCCAAGGGGTCCTCCTCAAAAGTTGCTGCACGTACCGCTTCAATACTTTCCAAGGCATTCAAATGTTCAAGTTCAGAAACAAGAAGAGGGTTTCCGGCCAGATCGAACCAATTTGTTCGAGAATAACAGTGACGGTTGTACCGGTGCATTCCAATATGGAGATCTGTACGGGTCGTGACAGATATCAAATCCGATAAGTCGGAACAACTTGTTGACACAATTGTCGCAACCATGTATGCAAAGGTGATTTGGTGCTACGTGAACGCAACAAGAAACGGAACAAGGTTCGGAACAATACTTACACCCCATCGAGGGATGTAGCCATATTCAATATCAGGTACAATGTTGTACGACATCTTCTAGTGTAACGGGTGGGGTCGGGAGTAAGTGATATTGGTAACGGGAATGTGATATTGGGAAACAAACAAGAAGCTCAAAACTCGTTTCGAGGAGCTCAGGAGAAGGCAAGAGTCGAAGTTTATTTGAAAGACGTATCTTGATTTGCTTTAAAAGAGAACGAGTAAAGAGAGAAGAAAAGGAAATCCTCCAATGCCAACAACACACTCTGTATATACAAATCGTCTGCCACCCTTGAACCATTCCTCATTCCTCGATGTACCCTCCAAATGTCATCCCATGATCTAACACACCATGAGCATAACACATTATCAATACAACCACGCCACATCATCCAACGTCGCAACACCTCAGACCACTTCCTCATCATACCAAAATGTACCGCCACCATGTTATCGTATTCTCCGTGTCTCCCAACGTCTCCACCTTTCCATAACACAATTCCTTCCACACCACCTCCATATTGTCATAATCACTTCTAAGTACCCTCGTATTCCTTCAAACCGTGACAACATGAATGAGGAGTCACAACACGGGATGTAGTAGTCATGGTGATGACAGTTTGTGACGCCACGTGTTGCTTTGGAATCTCATATCACTTTTAACTCTCAGAGCTTGTGCATCTCAGAGCAAACTGAGTAGTTCTGAAGTTATCGCAACTATGCAACCATCCAACACGGCTAACAACACCTAGCGGTGGAAACAGGATACCCAACTGATGTCATAGGATGGATAATACCTCATGGTTCGGTTTCCTATGAATTTAGCTCAGCCACATGGGAATTTCCTCCCGGATGCTGACGATATATACATTCCATGATTTGGAGTATTGTGCCAATCCTGAGTGCAATACTATGATAACCGTGCCAAAAAGGCATAAATACCCTTGAACCGGTGCAAATAGGCCTACCGACGTTGGTGTAACAGTGAATATCAATACTGAGTTTAATCTGATGGCAGTTAACCCCATAATTGAATGCTTTTCAAGGGATCTCGTCAGCAAATATTGTCAGTGTATAGAGTCTAGTGCGGTGTAAACTGCGCTTCCCATTTGTGTCTAAACTCTCCCTCGACGAGCAAATAGGAGTCTACCTCGCCTTCCGTTGCATCTGCATGCACAGTAAATTATTCCTAGATTCTTTACATCAAACATCTATTTCACACTATGCCTTCCCAAATCCCTCACCCTGACACGACTCCAGTCATACAAAATGTGCGAAGTCTTGGAAATTCTCAAAATCAACAAAATTGTGGGGCTTCAGGGATTTCGCAACATCCGCCTAGTAAGAGACGCGTTTCTGTACCGGCTGGCAAGAGGGATTCTTCTCAATGAGAGTGTTTCGTAGCCTTTACAAGCCAAGGTCAGAAAACCACCCCCACATCTCTGCTGTTGAAATGTCGCGTTGCAGAATTCAATCAACACATGGCTTCCACCCAGTCCCCTATACCGCGATGGTTAATAAATACAGCAACTGCCATGCCGGGTACAAGCCGTCGTAGCACCCCAGCACCCAGAGGAACCTCAACACGTCATGTTGTATCGAGCCCTGCACCTGGCATTGCTATCACTTCCACTCCTCTCGGCGGTCTTGAAAACCTGCCTAACCCCACCCCTAATCATGAAGCCCGCAGGATCATCACAAATCCACTCCGAACGCGAGCTACCAAAATGAATCAGAGACAAAGGCAGTGGCAATTGCAACCACAGGCGGTGCCTGTACCCTGATCAATGGTCTCCGGCAGTCGCAGCATCGATCAATTTGGTCACTCCCACATGACGTGCGTTGTGTTTCCAACACGCAGAATCCTGGAACTCTACATGTGGAACAGACGGCCGTTTAGGAGTGCAAGCGACTTGGAGACAGTAAGGTATGCAACACGACACCTCTTGAAATCATTAGCTGAAGCCACACACTGGCAGATAATAAAGACGTACTGGAACACTGCAATGCAGCAAAACAACATTTGGTCAATAACATTTGAGGTGCACACAAAGGAGATCTTGAAAGAGGTATGCTGAAGCAACGGCCCACGTTGCATATTACCCACTGAAACCGGTACCAGGTTAAACCCCAAGTCGATAAAGTTAAATCCCATTTTATTCAATCAGCAAGGGACAACAAAGCGGAGCATTATGATCACCACCGGATTGAATCCGCTGCAGAGCATTTCGAATTGATTGATTCCCTTCTGGCATACAATCAGTATCTGTTTCCTGTAGCGGAGCATGTGAAAGGTGATGTACTTGGCCCACATCCAATGCAGAGAGAGTCGAAAGGTGCAAACCAATTGCCAGCGTCCGCTTTACTTCCGAGCGGAAGCAATCCCGCAGTGTATCTACATTAAATTTCATTATTGGACAAATAACCGCAGTAAGCACGATGATGGATTTTATAATTCCATGATTCACGGGAAGGATGGTAATATACCCTCGCCACTGATCAAGTTTACCTGCACCGCTTTGTGCCATGCCGTTCTGGAGTAGCAAAAGAACAAAGGTGTTTATCCAAGAGCTTCCAAATCAAAGCTGAAAGCGGACAGACCTGATTGCTCGAACTACTTCAATTACCAGAATGATGGTGGTAAGAACATATCCTGCTGCACTCCAACTGGTCGCAAGTTGTTAACCTTGCCTGGTATTGCAGACAGGTTTACATTTATGATGAATGACTGGAACACACTACCGGAGAGCTACCAACAGAGGGTGTATAAAAACACTCTTGCTACAGTCAAGGGTAAGATCCAGCAGGCGGAGAAACCAACTCCTGCCATGGTCATCAGCGTGGAAGCAGTGTGTGTTGACAATGCTTTTCTTCTTCATTATTTGACCTACAAAGTGGCGCTACAGGAGTCTGAGGTTGGAAGCACTGAAGCAAACATCCCGATAGACACTAATTGCACGAAAGACAAACTGCATTCCACGATGCCAGGGGGCAGTGGGGACTGGGAAGATGATAGTGACAAAGCAACGAGCGCGATGCCATCCCCTCCGCGAGGCACTGACGACGGCGCACGACTTGACTGGGGAGGCTTGACATGGAAACCAATAATGTCGATGGGTAGTAGGGCGATGATGGTGACCCTGCGGATGGAGATGCGGATAAGGTGGGGGAAGCATTGCGAGCCGATGATTGATAAACCCAGAATGTGGAGGAGTGATGGCATAGTAGGTTTAACCTGTGAACCAGTGATGTCAACTGGTATGAGTGCGAGGATGGCGACAATTCTAATACAGATGAGGAGGAAGAAGCATCGCAAGCACATGATTGATCAACGTAGAATGTGGAGGACTGAGGGCATAGTACTAGAGTGTGTGAAGATTGGGCAGTATATGTCAGAGATGAAAAATACGATAATAGCGAAGCAAATGCAATGGCAAGCGATGCATCCGAAGCGAAGACTGTATTGCAATTAGTCACAAAATATCAAAACTTAACCTAAATGAGAGTGCGGTATGGGGCTATAGGCCGAAGAAAGGCATAAACATCGCCAGGCATTGTGTAAACAGATACAGCATAACTGCAGCCCCTGCGAAGAGTGTTACACACGTGTTGTCCTCATGGTGAGTAAAGATCACAGCATTCCAGGCACAATGAAAAGAAGGTAACTATGCAAAGGAAGGAGTGTAATTCTCCATCAGAGGTTACGAGGTTCAGTCAGAGACATCAGAGCCATCCAGAACACCCGGGTGTTTCTGGCCGAAAGTTGGGTTGTTGCTGATCATCCTTGGGAATGCGTGGGAGCGCCAATGTTAAGCCAGGAAGCACCTCGAAGCACCGGCTACAAGCCTGGGAGTGCCAACTAGAACTCAGTGACTGCCAACGACAAGTCTGGGAGTGCCAACGATAACTCTGGGAGTGCCAACGACAACGCTGAGAGTGCCAATGCCAAGTCAAAAGATGCTAATGACAAGCCTATAAGCGCCAACCACAAGCCGGCGCCCACCTGGAAGTTCAAGTGTCAATCATGGGAGCACCTCAAAGTACTGTAGCACAGTTCAGAAAAAGCACCATCTTCGTTGGGAATGCTGCTGGTGCTGCTCTAAATCAATGCTACTACTTCTAATTCAACAATTTTTAACACTGATGTATTAAGTTTCTATTCTCATCTGTTTATCTACATAGATACAAATCTACACACACGAACTCTGGACTGGGTGCAAGGAGTGCTTGGGAGCAATTCGAGGTGCACCTGAAAATGATGATCATGTAAAGTCATATATACACTCCATGGCCATGAACTACCAAGTGTGGTCCTGCACATGGCCACAGTAATCAGGCGTATTTCGAGATACACTTCGTGGCCATCATCAACTGCACTTACAGATCCACTCCGAGATTGTAATTGTGTAAGTTTGGAGATACCCATGGAGGCCATGATTGAGCGAGTTTGGAGATGCACTTGGAGGCGAGAATTGTACAAGTTAGGTGATGTACTTGGGAACAGTGATTGTGTGAGATCTGACAAGTACTGGGAGCTGGACAATGGACTGAGTGCTGTGTGGTGAAACTCTATTCACCAGTTATATTACTCACAACCATGGGAATGTGACAAGGTTACTATACCGTTCAGCTCTGATGGAGAGCTGGCGAATGGCAGTTGATTGTGCAGGGAGGGACGCCTGAAGATCAAGCTACATTTACGGGTCAACGTGTCATCATGAGAATAAAGACAAGACAAAGAGTCATGGGTGGATACAGTTCTTGGTATATGCTATACTCTATACATGATGTCCTCAGTGTATGATGTACACGGTGTATACAGTACTCGGTGTATGCTGTACTCTGTGTGTGCTGTACTCTCAGTGTCAACTCATGATCATGGCATGGAGAGACAGAGAGTGATGGCTTAACTTTGTGTTTTTGCAATAATATTAGAGTTGTGGACAAGAAGGATAGATGGGGGATAAAGGTGGGAATGATATGGAGAATAAGAGCAGATATGAGAAATCAGGGGTACAACATGCCTGATTGAGTTTTGAAGACCTGGTACAGATGATATTACCCACAAGATCGGGAATTGTACATGCCGTTTTGGGAATGGTAAATTGACATCCACACCGAATTTTCCTAAGTTCCAGTTTCTCATGATGATTTGCCCCATCTCCTTTCATCACTCTGTTTCTCGTCCTCAACTCTACTATCACCTAAGAATATGAAGTTAAGTCATCCCTCTGTATCTCTCCATGCCATAATCAATTGTTAACACTGAGTACAGCATTCACCAAGTACCGCATACAACAAGTACAGCATTCACTGAGTACCACATCCACTGAGTACAGTATTCACTGAGTGCTGCATGCACTGCATACTGCATCATCCCATGATTGAATGTCTCCCACTCCCAACCAGTCTCGCATCTCCCAGCAGACCATGTTATACTCAATTTTCTACATTCCTACAATTATGAGTTCACCAATGAATTAAGTCTCAGCTTCCATTGCACCTCCATGCTGACCTACCTTCTCCAACTACTCCGCAAATCTCCGTAGATTATGGCCTCCAAGTCTATCTCCAAACTAACTCGATCATGGCCTCCAAGTTCATCTCCAAACTTGCTTAATCATCACCTCCAAGTGTATGTCTACACTCGCTCGAATATGGACTCCAATTTTGGACGATCTTTGTCCTCCCAGAGCATATCTCCAAACTCAAGTGATAATGGCCTCCAAGTGCATTTCCACACTCACTCACTTGCCGTGTCCAAGTTCGCACTATTATGGCCTTCAAGTGCATATCTCCAAACTCGCTCAACCACGGCCTCCAGGTGCTTTACTAAACTCACTCAATCCGGGCCTCAGAGTGCATCGCTAAGTTCACTGGATCACGGCCTCCATGTGTATCTCCAAACATGGTCGAGTATGGTGTCCAAGTGCATCTCCAGACTTCTCTGATAACATCCTCACAGTGCGTGACTCAATTAACTCCATCACGGAGTGGTGCAATTGTGGGGCTAGAAGGCAGACAGCCAATCATCAGCACTGTGCCGCACCTTGCACAGGATCCGAAGGGAATTATTCAAATAGTGTGGTTCTGGCTCGAGGAGCATAGGCTGAGTGTGATAGGACATTCATGAACACTGGGCTATAATCAACCACACAAATTGGGTGGATCTATGACAGATTGGCAAGAGTGCGTGAGGAACCACACATATTGCATGGATCTGTGTAAGTGCAGCAAGACTGTGCGAGGCCAATAGAAGGGAAAGATAGAGTGTGTGTTTTGTATGATGAGATGATGTCTACCTACCCCGGGGTTTGCCAAATACTCACTTCCTGTAGCTGAGTCCATCTCCATTATCTCTGTATCTCAGTGGGTGTATATATAGGGAGGCTTACATAACACACACCACAGTATGTGGTAGCAAATCTTGTGACTGTAACAAAGACGAACATGATAAACAAAATGGCTTGTGGCTGTGGATATCTAATAACTAATGCTGTGAGAATATGGTACCAAGTCTCCTACTGAGCTTTTGCTGATGTCTCAGCTGCTCTCGGAGTCTCCAGCTGAGCTGCACAGAGATCTCAGCTGCTCGGAAAGCCTCCTGCAGACCTGTCAAGAGGTCTCCACTGCTTCAACATCTGAATATCCTAACAGTCAAACATCGTCGCATTCTGAGTCCACCGCCCAAACTGCAGGTGCATACTGGTGCACCTGAGAATATTCTTACCGAGTCAAAGTGCACTGTCCAAAGCTCCAGTGGTGTATGGGAGCATCTGGATGTACTTAGAAGCACTGGTGACGGCTACAGGAGTGTCTGGGAGGTTGGCATGTGGCTTCAAGACCAATTTACATTATGCTGATAATAAATATATGTTATACAACCTTTGACCCATGGTGACATTTGTATTTATTGTCAATCGCTATGCACCATTACTGCTGTTCAGGGAGAACCCCTGATAGTTTTATCTTCACTTGGACTACTGATACTATTTCAATAGAAGTATTGCTGAAAGTAGTTATTCATACTTTCAGAAGTAACTAATTTACAAAAAACCCATTTGTAGATCTTATAATTATTGTCAACAGAGTCAAATATAATCTAGGCAGACTAGCAAAGCTAAGCTATGATACTACATCCCAACTGTATCACCAGTGTAGGATATTACTATGGAGACTGATACAGTGATTAAATAGATTGTAGACAGATATTGAATGAATTGTAAATATCAGGAAAGGTTTTGACAAGTATTTTTTATATTTTCTAATTGGGAAATGTTCTTTTCAATACAGTGAATTTTAGAAGAATAATTATTCCATATTAGCTAGTTAACATGTTTTGTCAATATATATTGGCTATGCCCTAAGAATATACTACATATCCTCTACATCCAATATACAGTCCATCGGCAAAATGTATTGTAGTTACTGGGAGTCTCCCGGAGTATCTGAGAGGGTGTGGAGTGTAAACTTAGATGCATCAATTTCAGGAAAGTATCAGACCGAAGAAGGGGTTGCAGCCGGCAATGAAAGCACGTGGGATATCTCAAATCTGTGACAGAAGTACGATGGGAGTGATTGTGATAAGTTTCGGAACACCTCGAAGCACCAGCGAGATCATTTGGTGCAGCTGGGAGCACCGGTCAGCACCGATTGCAACCCTTGGAGCACCTGTGAGCACCAAAGTCAAGCCTGGGTGCGCCTGCAACAAGTCTGGAAGCACCTTCAATTCCAATTGAGCACTCAGGGAAACCCAACATCCAGTTTGGAAATGCTGCAGGTGTGACTGGAAATAATATCTACTACTTATCATTCAACAATTTTTAAAAATCGTGTATTCAATTTGTATTCTCATCTATTTATCTATACAGCTACCCATCTACACATGGTATAGCTGGACTGACACCAGGCACTGCTTCAGAGCAATTCCAGATGCGCCGGAAATTAACGACCAAGTAAACTATGAGATTCACACCGAGGCCATGATCGAGCAATTTTTCATATGTACTTGGAGGCTGTGATCAAGTGAACTAAGAGATGCACTGTGAAGCCATGATCGAACACGTTTGGAGTTGCACAGGGAGGCCATGATTAAGCACGTTTCGAGATATGAAGTTGGAGGACATGAGCATGCGAACTTAGAGGATATAATTGAGCAAGTTTAGAGATACAATTAGAGGCCATAACGGTGTGATCCAGGTTGGTGCAATCGAGCGAGGTTGGAGATGCATTGGGAGGCCATGATCAAGCCTGTTTTGGAGGTACAGAAGGAGGCCGTATATCAGCAAAATGTAAATCAGTTCGGAAGGATCATGCAATCCTCCCAGACACTCCGGGCGACCTCACCTGTACTTGTATGTACTTCTAGATGCTCACCGACCCCCCAGGAGCTAAGCAAAGTGCTCTCAGACTCTGCAACAGCATTCTCAGGTGCTTCTGAAGGCACCTGTCATTATGGAGGTGCATTCAGGATGCTACGAGATTTAATTTTCAGAATACTCAAATTTTGCGGCTTCTAATCACTCTGCCCAGATCTGCGGCAGACGTCAAAACAAGATGAGACTGCTGCTCAGCTCTGCAGGATTCTTCGCAAGCAGCCAAGACTGCTGGGCAGCTTCTGTGGAAGAATTTGCACCGTATTCTCACAGCAGCGGTTCTTACAAAACCACAGGGAATTTCGTCCTGTTATATTCGTCTTTGTTACTGTCACGAGATTTGCTACATGATATTATGGCATGGATTATCTAAGTCTCTCTATATATATACATACAGCCAATCTGATCGCAGATGGTACTCGAGCATGATTGGAGGAGCACCTAGCCACGCACAGTCAGCATCCAAACGGAATTCAAGGGAAACAGCAATACCCATTCGAGGATGGTAGGAATCAGTTGGGAAGATATGAGACTACCTGGTGTTGAGGATCCACATAATTGCATGCATCCACGAAATCTCGGACAGAGCGAGTGAGACTAAATGTTGGGCAAGATAGAGTGTAAATTTTCATTGTATGATAAGATGAGATGGAAAAGAGATGATGTCTATGTACTGCGTGGTCTGCCGAATATATACTCCCCGTCAATTTCACCACCTCTATTACCCCTGTATCTCCGTACACCTGCTGTCGCTCTGTGAAGGTGTACTTGGAGACCGGGATCGATCATATTTGTAGATGCATTTGGAGACTGAGATCGACTGAACTCAGAGATGCACTTGGATACCGGGAGATTGAGTGAACTCACAGATGCACTTGGAGATTGTGATTGAACGAGTTTGGAGATGTACTTGGAGACCGCGATATCGAGTGAATTCCGAGATTCATTTGGATATCGAATATCAAGTGAACTCAGAGATGCACTTGGACGCCGTGATTGAGCGAGTTTGAGGATGCACTTGGAGGCCAAGATCGAGGGAACTCAGAGATGTACTTGGAAGCCGTAATTGAGTCTGTTCGAAGATACACTTGGAGGCCATGATCAAACAAGATTGGAGCAGTACATGCAGGCGGTTGATCTGGAGGCAATTGATCTGAAGGCGGTCAATCTGGAGGCAGTCAATCTGGAGGCATTGAACCTGAAGGCAGTAGATCGGGAGATATGTGCGATGGAAGCTGAGAATCTATTCATTGGTTAACTTATAATTATGGGAATGTGGAGAATTGAGCAGAACAAGGTCTGCTGAGAGCTTGAGAGACTGGCTGGGAGCGAGAGACAGTCGATCTTGGGATGATGCAGTACTCGGTGCATGCAGTATGCTGTGTATGCAGTACTCACTGTATGCGGTACTTGGTGCATGTCGGACTTGGTGTCAACTCAGAATCATTACATGCAGATATAGAGAGGGACAACTTAATTTAATGTTATTAGGGGACGGTAGAGTTGAGGGTGAAAAGGAGGGAGATGAGACGTAACGGGGCATATCATCATGAGAAACTGGGTCTAAGAGAATTTCGTGTGGGAGTCAACTTACCATCCCCGATACTGCACGTACGAGTCCCGATCCGGCATGTAATTACGCTGATGCGAAGTCTTCACAACCGAATAAGGCAAGTTGTATCCCTGATTTCTCATATCTGCTCATATCCTCCACATTGTTCTCATCTTCATCCCCCATCTCTCTCTTCCTTGTCCATAACTCTACCATCATCACAGAACATGAAGTTAAGTGATCCCTCTCTATCTCTCCATGTCATAGTCATGAGTTGACACCAAGTACAGCATCTACCCAAGAGAGTTTGTCTTCCCTTCAATCTCATGATTAAGAGTTCACTCTCAATGTAGCTTCAGCTTCCAGCGTGCCTCCCTACACGATCGACCACTAGGACACCAGCTCTCTGTGAGAGCTCAAAGGTAAAGTCACCTTGTCACTGTCCCACTGTAGCGAGTTAACCAACTGACGAAAAGAGTCACAGCTGCTGGAGTGCCGTCCATCGACTGCCTCCAATTACTCGTCCAAACTCGCTCGAGTACGGCCTCCCAATTCGCACAATCGTGGCCTTCAAGCGCATATCTCCAAACTGGCACGATTATGGCGTACAAGTGTATGTCCAAACTCGCTCGAATACGGCCTCGAAATGCGTCTCCAAAGTTGCTCGATTCTGTCCTCCAAACTCACTCCATCACTGCCTCCAATTGCATATCTCGAAACTCGCACCATCACGGCCTCAAAGTGCATCTCCAAACTTGCGTGATCACGGCCTACAAGTGTATGTCCAAAATTGTTCGATTACGGCCTCCAAATGCATCTTCAAAGTCCCTTGATTCCAGTGTCCAAACCCACTCCATTGCGGCCTCCAAGTGCATATCTCCAAACTCGCTCCATTATGGCCTTCAAGTCCATCTCCAAACTCGCTCGATCACAGCCTCCAAGTGCATCTCCTAACCCCCTCAATCATGGCCTCGGAGTGCATCTCTGAGTTCACTCGATGTTGATTATCAGGTGCCCGTCGAGGGGCTCTCAAGCACCGCCTGCACCCACAGCCCAGATATATTGCGTGTAGATGGGTAGCAATATAAATGCATAGATACATAGATGAGAATACAATGTGAATAAATGACTTTTAAAAATCATTGAACAATAAGTAGTAGCTATGATTTCCAGGGGCACCAGCAGTGTTCCGAACGAAAATGTTGTTTTTCTCAGACTGCTCTACTGTGATTGGAGAAGCTCCCATACTTCTTGCTGACTTGCAATGGTACGCGTAGGATTTTCCTCTCCGCTTCGAGACTTCTCGCTGGTGTTCACAGTTAGTGTAAACAACGGTTCCAGACTGTCACTTCGGGTCCAGGTCCGGGTCCCATCCGAACCTTTGTCCAATTGGGGGTCCCAGTAGTCACTAAACCTGAACTGCCCACTCGGGTACGATTCTATGGTAAACTCCCAACCCAGCTGAATTTGGCGGGTTGTCAGCGGGTCGCCTAGCGGGTCCATCTATAGATTCATATAAGGCTCTTGTATTTGAAGTTTGTTAATAGTATCTTATCAAAATCACGCTTTCAACAACCATCGATGAGCTTTTGCTTGTTGAGCAGTGTGTAATATCGATTAATTTGATATCTGTGTTTCACCTTCGATATATGGTATTTTTGCCAAGCAAGGTTGCCAATAATACAGTTGTGCACGGGAAAATCCGCGTGATGCCTTGGTTATGAAATATGCAAGTCCTAAAACTGTTGACGCTCGGTTGACGCTCATTTTTAGTATGCCGCAGGGAGCATTTTGCTGTTGTTTTTGCCAGTAAAGGCTGCTAATATCGCATAAATGGATGTCTGCAACCAATCGGAACATAACTTACTCCAGATGCAATGGTAAAAATCGTTGATGCTCCATTGACGCTCATGCTACGAATGGGGCGGTGACCATGTTGCTATCACGTTTGCCAATAAAAGCTGCCGATACGTCCGTTATGTATAACAATGACCAAGTCACTGGTGAATTACTTTTCTTACAAGACCACAAATCCTTGACGCTCTGTTGACGCTCATGCCAAAAATAGTGCGGCAACATTGTTGCTATCTCTGTTGCCCATAAAAGCTGCTAATACGTCCGTTATGCATAACAACGACCAAGTCATGGGTGAATTACCGTACTTACAAGACAACAAATCGTTAACACTTCGTTGACCCTCATGCTAATGATGCGGCGGTGACCGTATTCCTAGGTGTTTTGCCATTAAAATCTGCCAATACGTCCCTTATGAATAACAACTACCAAGTCACTGAACAACGAGCAAGTCACTGGTGAATTACTTTACTTACAAGACCACAAATCTTTGACACTCATGCTAAGAATGGGGCGGCGACCATCTTGCTATCTGTTTTGCCAATACAAGCTGCCAATATGTCCTTGATGCATAACAACTACGAAGTTACTGGTGAATAACCGTACTCTCAAGACCACAAATCGTTGACGCTCTGTTGATGTTCCTTTTAATGTATTGTCCATTCAACATCTGCTGCCGTCCAGAATTGTTTTCATCCTGATTTGACTGTACCAGTTGGCTTTCTGCTTGATTGAAACTCGGCCCTGTGGCAAAGCCGAGTGGCGTAATGATCTTGCTCTGTTCACTCTCACACGACTAAGATTGATGTATCATGCCAAATAATTCATTGTGCCTGCTATACATCTATTTAGTAACTGATATTGACAAGCTACTTACCATTCACCCATAATATATCTTTAACTGAAGCTCTCGGTCAAGCTACATAAAGCTGGTGAACCATTGAGGCATTCTGTCCTACTTTTTCTTCCCTCCTTTATTTCTCCGCATTTCAACTGCATTGACCGTCACTAACACCTTTTCAGCCTGTCTCTGTGTCTTCCGTGTTGGCCGAATCAATCCGGGCACATTTGGCGCGGCGCGGACATGCTGCTGCTCTTGGCATTCCGGATCCTCGATGCAATTGTTGTGCTCTATATCAGAGTCATCATCCACAGTTCAATCCTCTTTGCTGTCATTTGGATTATCCAACTCGCCATTCCAGTTTAGCCAATCATCAGTGTCCGAAATGCTTTCAGGTGCACAATCTCACTCGCTTTCAACTGGATGATGGTTGATACTCCGAATACGACAGACATTCAAGATTTGAGTTCATCCTCCAGGGAGGTCCTTTGCAGGCACAGCTGGTGGCAAAGGTGATCTTTCTGACAATTTAGATGCAGCCGCACTATCATGTTGAAACAGTAACCAGGATACTTTGACGATATCTTGCGGGTCCGCAATGTATCCTACGGCGGTTATCTGCTTGATTTGAACACAAGATTCCTTCTGTTTAGCTCATAGGTTTTGGCTGCCCTGCCACATCTCCAAAATGTCGTGAACCTTGGCCATTCCATGCAATTTCCTTTCCTCCGCCTCTTTCTTTATATCCATGTGATTTTCTGTGTTCGTGCTATGCAATTAAGGGTCTGTACCTGCCAAAATCCCGTTATTGGCTCGACCAAACTGTCTCACAACAACTTTTCCACGAAGGGTCTCGGCTGTGGGTTTTGACTGCCTTCAGCCGATAACATCTCGGCCAAGGGCAAAATTGGCCTCCACTTCGACACCATGTGGTATGATAGAGACCATGTCATGCGCCACATTGGAGAGATTGGTATACTTTGAGTGCGTTTCCTGCTGCTATCGCCACCAATCGGTTCTGTCCGGTATCCAAAATGTACAGCTAATCTCCATTGGGTCGGCGTGGTAATCATTGTGATTTGGATTAATTTGCCCCCAGTTCTTTGGTGCTTCAGGAGGCGAATTCAAATAGAGCCTGGCAGCAGACAATAAGCAATCTGCACGATCACTTCGTCTGGGTGTCATCTCTGCCACATTGTTAGGCGTTAAGTATTCCTCATCATCGCTGGACAAATCATATGGATCAATGGAAGATTGAGAAGACCGTGAAGCCGTTGCAGAGGCGACGAGTGTGCTGCTCAGTACTCTTTCAAGTTCTTTGACCGGCACACGTCGATGTTTTGCGCAGTATTCATTCTCCACATACTTCAGAAAGGCCTCTTCGTATCGTGTAGTGTAGGATGTCTCGTCCTCAGGATTAATAGCCATTCCCTTCTCCCAGTATCTAAACGATCGCAACTTCCTGAAGGGATCGAGGATCTGCGCGGAATTCAGAATCATGCCCGTCGTTGGAGTCACTTCGGCGTAGTATTTGGAAAGCATCTGTCGAGCTAACTTCACAGCGAAGAACAAGTCTTCCTTCCATTGAGTCTTCTTCTTGGCAAAAGCTCGCATCGCACCATCCATGTGATGGAACATCTCATTGTACACTGTGATAATGTGATGCAATGTGACTGTATGCCTCTTCAACATCCAAAGGGTCCAATATCGAAATGGCCTCAATACTTCCATGACATACATGACAATCGTCCATTCCTCCGCAGTTGTGAATACTGGCCGGTATTCAGCGTATTTTAGGTTTTGAAGCCACTCGGGGGTGAATTCCCGAAAGCAGTAGGCCCACTCGAGCAACTCCAGAGTAGAGTTCCAACGTGTCTTCACATCCATAATCGGAAGTACTGCAATGCAGACTTTGGCTTTTCAACAGTCAATGTACTCATTTCGGCGACCAGGTGTTAGCGTACTTAATACAACAAGCATTCTCAGCAATATGGAGGTCAGCTTCAGGACATTCAAGTTATCATGAAATACGTACTTTCTCAATTATCTTAGCTAAACCTGGTCTCATGGCCGACACCTTGTTGATTCTAGCATTGCCCTCTTTTCGAAGTCTTTGACTCTTTTCAATGTCTATGCTTTCATTCTCTCCAATTTGCTGATTGCGCTCATGGGCTTCCCAAGATTCTGTGTGGCCTTTTACCCCGAGACTGCTCATGAATTCACCTTAAGCCAGCTGTATGACGTGTGCCATGCACGGTATATGGTTCCTCAATGCAGGCCACTCGATTCTAGATGCCTCAAGTGTTGATTGCAGCTCGTGTCATTGAGCAGTTTGAGGAAGCATTTTCAGTTGTAATACCAAGCAAACGGCCGTTGGTAAGCACAAAACGATCAAACACGTCCTTCAAATGTACCGCTAGCCTTGCTCCAGTATGTTCGCCCTTGACCTATGAACCTTAATTAGCATTCCAGACAGGAAGAGAACAGGGGATCAACATCATCGAAAGTGGATTGAACATCATCTAATGCCCAATTTCGATCCATATAGTAAGCAATGACCAATTTTATGGCTAGTTTGTGCGTTGATGTTCATCCATCCAAAGCTAAACTAACTTTATTTCGCATTGGCAATTGTTTCTTAAGTGCATCGACAGTCAGTGCATATTCCCTCCGGCAAATGTTACTAATGGTCGTAGCGGACCATAGAACTAGGTCATCACGTAATGTCTTATATGACCGTCGTAGCACACGTGTTGATATAGCTTTCCATGGAATATATGCCAAAACAAATCCTAACATGAGGTAGCGATTCCACGTGTCTTGGTGAAATTCGGAAGTTTCAAAGTCCTTAGCTGCGAGTTTGGAACGTTTTGTCTGTCATTTCGGTCAATATGGATTAAACTGGATATCAAATATGATTTTCCTCTGCAAACTTACTATTGTGATTCCAGGACTTCCTTGTCTCTGCAGGCTGGCGAAAGCGGTTTCATCAACCGTGGAAACAGTAAATTCAGTGACCTCTGCCTCTGTTAATTCGTTTAACATTGGGATATGAGCTTTTGCAATGAAGTATTTCCCCATTCAGTTGGTCCCATGTTCTGATGGATGGCAAAGAAGTTGATGACAAATGATACATATGATGCCAGGGCTGCCTGTCTCCTCAATTCCACAGGGCAAATAGAATTGCCACGAAGGCGCATGTGTAGAATTATTCCAAGCAATAGGCCGCTTCAAGCCTACATTCTTTAAAGCCAACCAAGCATCGAAGATTATTTGTAAAGTAAGGTCACTCAAATCACGACTAAAGACAAGTTCATTTCTGGAAGAGATCATAACCTCGAGAAATGAGTTGTTCAAAGATTTTGTATCCGACATGGCGGTAGAAATTAGGAAGCTGGGTATTACGACTCGAAAGACTGCCGAAAATAACAATACAGTATAGCAGACTACGGGTTCTTCAATATTGACTCTACAGCTACAAGGAAAACAATCAGATTAGTCAGACATTGCATGCATATTTGTGATGTTGAATACAAGGGCAGATTGCAACGACTGACTGCAAAAACTTCCATTTAGGAACAGCATACTGCAGTATATTGCTGTGTAGCGTTCGGAGCCTTGACACACCATGGGCGCTCAATTGTAGGAGACGTATGCAATATGGACACCTGCAATTTTGCCAATGCAGGCTGCTGATACGTTCATTGTGATTTATCTTCGTTCCATTCCGGTTATATTATCCATGATGCCAGCGCAAAAATTGTTAACTCTTGGTTAACCCTCATTTTGGAACATGGTTAGAATATTGTTGTCAGCATATTTACCTAGAAACGCTCCCGGTAGTACAATTAGATATCATTGTAGATGCATAGCCCCTTGATTTTCCAGGATGGAAGGCCTCAAATCGTTGACACTCCATTGAGGTTCATTTTCAAGGCATTGTGACGATGTTGTCAAAAGCATTTCGGCCTAGAAAGAAGGCCAATTGTTCGATTATGTGTTGATGTCGCCGCACTTCCCTCGGATTGTCCGACATGCATGGCCAAAAGTCGTTGATGCTCTGTTGACGCTCATTTGTAGGATATAGTAGCGATGTAGTCGCAACTGTTTTTACCTAAAAAGGCAGTCGATAATCTGATTATGGCTTCATGTCGCCAAACATTACTAGGATTTTCCATGATACAAGGCCAAAAGTTGTTGACGCTCAGTTGATGCTCATTTTTGGACATAGTAGCGATGTAGTTGCAATAATTTTTGGCTAGAAAGGCGGCCGATAGCGCGGTGATGTGGTAACATCGCCACACAGCCCATGCATTTGCCAAGATGCAAGGACAAAAGTTGTTGATGCTCTGTTGATGCTCATTGTTAGAACATAGTAGAAATGTTGCCACCACCATTGTTTTATAGAAAGGTGGCCGATAATTTGTTCATGACTTACGGTAACCTCACAGCCTACTGGAGGTTGCATGACACAATGCCAAACATCGTTGACGCTCTGTTGACACTCACATTAATCACATCCACACAGCCTTTGTACACTCAGTAATTGTATGCAATGAATCAAATACACAGTTTTGACATCCATTATGGGGTTTGTATGTATTATCGTTTGCATCCAGGAGTTTTGTTGCATCTCAATTTTTGATCAACTGCTATCTATGCTATCTGAGTGAGAAATGACGTGGCCCTATCACATTCCTGTACTTTCGGCCCACAATCCACGGCATGTAGATCATTTCACTAGTTTTTGGCAAAGATAGCTCAACTTTCTCACCATTGCTTCTGCAGCTCCTTCTCTTGGATTTCCATGACATACCACATGCAATTTTAACTATCTCAACCATGTGCATCAGGTCTGCGCGGAGAGTTATGCAGTTGAATACATGGATGAATATGGCATGACGGTTGTCGTTCAGACCAATTCGTCACGCTCACTGACCGCTATTTCTATAACATGTATGAAATCACTCACTTAAATTTTGTTAGCACATTTCGTCACTAATATTGGTTTTGCTTTGTCACTTAACAGTCACTTGCTGAATAAAACCGAATGTGATGGCCGTCTTTCAGCCCAATTTGGATTCTAGAACTTTAAAATTGTGCGTTTGACCCATGCACATGCACAGACGAATTATCATGTCTCACAATATGGTCACTGAAATCAAACAAAAGCTGACACATAGCAAAATTGGTAAACAACTTGGTTTTCACTGCGATCAGAAGTCAAAAATTACAGTTTGCACTTCTATTCGTCTGTAGACGCAGGAGCTGTCACCATCTCTTCGTCGGAATCCAATATCTATATGGTAATTAGCTGGAGGCTATATGCAGAGGTAAAAGCTTACTAGTTCAACGGGCTTCGCTTTCAGCAACATTGAAGAATAGGGCTCCGCAGCTGGCTCACCACTAGGTATGCTCGATTTAGACTCCGGCTTCACCGAACCTATCCACATATGACTACTTCCTGGTCGAGAAGTCCCTTCTGGCCTTTACGATATCCCGGGGACAATGTCAAGTCTCTTCATAAGCTCTCCAAATGTTGTCGGTGGAGGTGCCGGAGCGTCCTCATTTATTTGTGGGTGAACAACGGCTGGAACCCTCAATTCGGAGGTTCCGTACTTCTTATCTCTTTCACGGAAGTAGTTGACTTCATCCTCATCTTCCCTATTTTCCCCATCATTGGAACTTGCAAGATCACTCAGACTGTCTCACATAGCAACCAGCATCTCCTCAAACATCTTTTCGGACTCTCTTGATGTCAATTCCACAATTGCACAATGCGTCATGATCTCCTGGGCTTGTTGAACGGATGCCTCTGCGTCTTCAACCCGCTTTCTTGCCCCAGCGGTTTCTCTCTCATCATAATCCGCAATCCAGTTATCTTTCTCTTCATTGGTTAAGAAGTGGGTTTCTCGTCGTTTCTCCGCCGCAAGCATCTGTTTGGATCTCAAGCTGCGCAATGCTCCAAGGGCTCGGACTATCTCTGCCACCAAGCTGCTCTTGCCTTCATTCACTTGATGACGTCATTGGGTTGAATGCTTTGTCTGTTTGCCGTATCTGCCCCCCGGAAGTGGTGGAAAGTTGCTTGTCGGAATATTGACCATTGTAGTTTTCGTGGAGTTTGTTGTTGGGCGAGATGTTGGATGTTGCAAGTTATGAACAATATGGAGGTACGCTGCGCCTTTTTTGTCAAGGTTAGTACATTTACTCATTTTAAACAAAGCAAAATCTCTCTCTTGACTGTCACTAAATCAGGAATAGTGACGCTAACCATAAAACATGACATGATTGTTAGCGTCAGTTTCATGTAATATCCCGGGGATTATTTGAGACAAACATCAGCAGACGTCCTTTCCCTCGAACTACATCCTATTAATATCTACCAATTGGGTCGTGTTGGCGGTCAGACACCGCAATTGATCCCTGTTAACAAACAGACAACATCAGACTGACTTATGGCAAATTGCGGGGCGGTGGGAAACCCCTGAAACTTGCAGCCATACTCAGTAGGATTCATCTTGAGCATAACGATCATGTTGGCTGCTACTTATTCCATTCTGGCATGAAGCTAACTATTTAGTCCTCAGGGATTCTGACTTCCTCTCGTCATGATCTTCCTCTCCTATACCACACCAGCACATTATGGATACACAACCACCTCCGCCAGGTGAGAGCGGATACAATCCCAGCAGATTGGTGGGCGCTACATCAAATACTGATATTCTTGGCACACAACAAGAGTGCAGACACAAGTTAGCTCACGGCGATGCTGCCAATGTAGCCACCTAACATATGACCCAGAATGCACAATTAAAAATCATCCGCAAGACTGGAAGTAGCATAAACAAGAAGCAGCATGCAGTTGGATGTGAGTATATCCTTATCGAGGCAAACAGCGGTCAACTAACCATATAACGTACAGCGGGTGTCCGTAGAGAGCTACGTAACAAATTCATCGCCACCTGTAGCGGGAAACCTCCATGGTCGACAAAGCCATTTTTCCCCACAGTCCACGAAATCACACATCATGATGTTATGAGCTCTGCGATTGTCGCAGATGAATTTGCTGATAAACGTCCCTGGGAGTGGACGTAACAGGCTATAATCATCTCAGAGAAGGCTCCAGAAGCGTATATGGTAGAGGTAACAGCCGAATTTCATTGTTAGAAGCATCAACTAATGTCTTGTAGGTTTTGAACATGTCTGCAACTATGGTAAGGCAAGGAGGTCGGGTACAGCTGGAACAGTCCGACATGCTCCTGGCATTGCATATGGCCAAAATGGACAAAGAAGAATTTTCGTATGCCGCAATAGAGGAAACCAAATATCTCATTAAGAAACCACACGCCGAGGTCCGAGAAGAGAAGAAGTGGGGTGTTGAGTTTCCTTGTCATAGGAAGGTGAGGGCTGCGATGCAAAGACTACCAGCAATACTTCATCAAAACTGAACGTCCGGCTGCCTTCCTTGGCAAAATGGCACCGCAAGGAATACGCAGACCCATTGGAGACTCAAAGGAACTTGTGCACCTTCCCCTGCTGGACGGACAGTGCGAACAGCAGAGCCGACTCCACCCCCATGCGACACGCCACCCGCCCCAACCAGTAACACTTCTTGAGCTCAACAGTCTGAAATCGTCAAGTTGCCGGCCGGATATACATATTCGCAATCAGGTCTTCCCTGTGCGGAAGCTTTCGATGATGATGAGGATACCAAGCACAATACCAATTTTGATCCAGATATGCTGACTGATGAAGGTTGTTACACTATCTGTTGTGTGGTAATGCGGCTAACATTTATTTCGAAGACAAAAGCAGCAGATTGAGCAATCCTGCAACAGATGACGAGCATTGACCGAAAGACACGGGATTTTGGAGATTATTATTATATACATCTATGTATTATTAAAGAACAACGTAGTGATCAAGAACCAAGTAAATGAAAACGCCCGAGAGGCATCCAAAACAATGTGAATAATGGACTGTACCAAATTAAATGATTGCATATTGTGAATACAGCCATGGCAACATCAGCGTTAATGGAGCGTCGACAATTTTTGGTCATTCATCCTGGGAAATCACACCTCCAATAGCTTGTAGCCAGTCACAAAGGATTTTTTCGCCGCCATTATAGGCAAAACAGATAGCAATACCCTCCCTGCCCAATCATGAAAATGAGCGTCAACGGATGGTCAACGATTTTTGGTCATGCCTCCTGGGAAATCACACCTCCGATAGGTTGTTGTCAGTCATTAAGGAATTTTTGGCTGCATTTATAGGCAAAACAGATTCAAATACCCTCTATGCCCCATCATGAAAATGAACGTCAACGGAGCGTTAACGATTGTTCGTCATGTATCATGGGTAATCTGTCGGGCGACAGGTTGCACATTGTCATAAACTGATTATTGACTGCCTTTATTGGCAAAACTGAAAGTGCAACGCTTCCTGCCCCATCTTCAAAATGAGCATCAATAGAGTATCAACGATTATTGGCCTTCCATCATGGTTAATCACAGCGCGATGCAGCGGTTATTGTCTATATACATCATTTTGACTGTTATTATACACTAATACGCTCAAGAATACTTAGTGGAAGTTCTGTACATGAAATAAGTTGTTACTGTCCTGGAGGATGTGGCTAGAATATCCCGTACATATCTGCCTCTACAGGCTGCCATATCCTTCTTTATGGATGTTTGTAATCAAGCACCATTCATATTTCCAAAGATGCAAGACCAAATATCGTTGACGCTCTGTTGACGCTCATTTCCAGGATGTGGTTGGGCGCGTGAGTATGCTTGGTTTGCACATCAGGGCGGCTAATACGTCGAAAATGACCCGTTACGTACCAATGTCAATATTTTGCGATCAACAGTAGCATGTCTGAATGCGTCCATAAATGTGAAACCCGAAACGCAGAACCAGAGATTGGAACCGAATGGTCTAGCCAAACCCGGCGAAACCCACAGGTTGACGGGTACGGGTCGGGGTTTGGCCCACCAGGATTCTGCAGGTCAGGTTTTTGGACCAGATGGGAACCGAACCGACCCGTTTTTGCAGACCAAACCTGGCCTGCTGGCAGGTTACCCAGACCCGTTGCTAACACTATTCACTGGTGCACACATTGTTCCCACCTGCACTCCAACATGTTCCCAAACCTATCACAATCACTCACATGGGAATCCTGTACCAGTCATCAGAGATCCTCGTTACTCTGAAGGCCGGCAGGAATCCCCTCCAAGGGTCTGATACTCCCCTGAAATTGAAGCATCTAAGTTTACACTCCACATCCTCTCAGACATTCCAGGAGGCTTGAAGTGACAAAAATACATTTTGCTGATGTATTCGAGGGAGTGTGGAGATATACTTGAAGGCCATCATGGAGGGAGTTTGGATATGCACATCCAGGATGTGATTGAGCGAGTTTGGAGATATGCACATCAAAGCCTCAATCGACTGACTTTGGAGACACTATTGGAGGCTCTGAGAGAGTGAGTTTGGAGATACACGTGGAGGCCGTGATCGAGCGAGATTGGAAATGTTCTTGGAGGCGGTCCACAGACGGTACGCCAGGTCGCAACACTCTATTCTTCAGTTAGTTCACTCGCAACCATGAGAATGTGACAATCAGACATTACCTTTGATCTCTCATGGCAGTTGATCCTGGAGGGAGGTACGCTGAAACCTGCAGCTACATTCAGTGGTCGACTCGTAATCTTCAGAATGAAGGAAAGACATGCAATCTCAGGTGAACGCTGTACACAGTGTCAACCCATGATTATGACATAGAGAGATAGAGAGAAATGACTTAACATTCTGTTCTTGAAATGATGGTAGTTGTTGACAACAAAGAGAGATGGGGGATGAAGATTGGAATGAGATTGGGAATACCAGAGGATATGAGAAATCAGCGGTCCAACTTGCCTCATTCAGTTTAGCAGACCTCATATTGGTGTTATTGCAAGACGGATTGGTACTCGTACTTGCCATATTGGGAATGGTAGATTAACTTGCACATGAAATTCTCTTAGGTCCCAGTGTCTCATAATGATTTCCCCATCCAATCTCATATCTCTCTTTCTTGTCCGCAACTCTGCCATCACCTAAAACCGCGAAGTTAAGTCCTATCTCTCCATCACTCCATGCAATGATCAACAGTCACCACCGAGTACAGCATACACCGAGTACAACATACACTGTGTGCTGAATCTTCCGAAGATTGACTGTCTCCAGCTCCCACCCAGTCCATCATCTCTCGGCAGACCATCTTGCACTGAATTCACTACAGTTCGACAATTATGAGTTAACTAATGAATAGAGTATCAGCACTTGTTGCCTCTCCCTCATGAACTACCGCCTCCGGATTGACTGCCTTCAAGTACTCCTCCAATCTTCCTTGATCATGGCCTCCAAGTGCAACACCAAACTCGCTGGCTAATGGCCTCCAAGTGCATTTCCAAACTCTCTCGATCACAGCGTGCAAGTGTATCTCCTCACACCACTATTACTGCTTCCAAGGTCGCACAATGGTGGCCTCCAAGAGCATGTAACGGCGGACGAATGGAACTACTCGCTATGGTTGCAGCGGTCAGGTCATAGGCCGGGTAAGCGCAATCTTTCTTAGACATTGCAACAGATGTTAAATCACCATCGACAATCATAACATTGAACCGTCTTTTAAGATCACTCTGATCTACATGTGCAACCGTAACCTTCTATCGCCGGACGCTTGTGTACACTTCTTTACACAATTCTTAATTTTTCTGTACCTAACACGTTTCGCTTGCAGGATTTCGAGAATAACCCATATTTCGACGCAACACTTCCAAATACAACACGACTCCCCTAATGCCTCTCAAATAAACTAATAGTCACAAATTGCGTACTGCTAACGAGCCCGAAAGCGGTGAGCCAATTTGGGCTGCAATTGGTCGCGGTAATCTAAATCTAGCCAGTCGAATTACTAAGCGTATTGAACGCGGCAGTCCACAAGATCTACCAGATGATGAGATCGATAAAGCGACCGCGAAGATTACAATTCCTGCGACAATGATGATGAGCCTGAACCCACTAGTCATGGTGACGATGATAATGATCGCAGCGATACAGTTGAATCCGAGGTTACCATCGCCAATATGCGAGATATGCTGGGGCAGCAGCGGACACTCGTCGTGATACTCTTCCAGAATACGGAAATGTAGCCACCAACGTCAAGTGCGCGATCAAAAGACAAGTTCGAGATCACGCACCCCAAATGCTACAGTGGAGGTCCAGGCGAATTGGAGACCTTCCTTGGCACCCTTCGCTCTAACTTCAACACTCACAACCACCTCCTCCCAGTAGGGGATACCGACAAAGTTCAGTATGCACTCAATCACCTGGGGAGCTGGGTCAATCATCCGGATTATACTTGACAAAAGACAAGCATGACTTACCCTGTAACCTTGGTCCATGAACTGCTCGCTGACGACCACACATGCATACACGACTACGACCATTTGTGTCCGAAAATCGGAAGCATTACTTGACACAATGATCAGAAGCAGAACTTAACCACCCGAGCATACCACAAAATGATCCAAGGCTACCACTGTTAGTGGTTCTCCTTTAGCAGCGGTAATGATACATGTTTTAACGAAGCAGGTATATGTGACACATCCTTAGTGATGCTCATATGCAAAAGACCTACCTGTGAAATACGTAAACGTGTTTGTCAGTCGAGTGAACCTTGGCTGGTTTACACTTGAACCACATGTCGATCAATTAGTAGCATCTACGGGCCCACTCACAAAATCAACTATGATGATGCAATTATGTCGCCTTAACTGGGAAGTGAAAAACCTTCAGCAGTGCGCATGATTATTGACCACACCTATTAAACCTTGTCTAGCGGGACAACGCATAGTTAAGTTGCGATTACGCAGAATTACATGCACAGCAGACGTTATTACAATATGCGAGTGCGAGGGATCTGCAAGCTCATGCGCAAAGCGGCGAGAACACTTGCGGCACTTCCCGGTCATTGGAAGGTCGAGACCTGAGCATGCAGTGCCTGAGGTATCAATAAAATTGGCAGAAGATAAGAGGCCAGAAGCAAACTGGCTTATTGAGTTAAGCCCGCATTCATTGCAACGTCATACTCGTCATAAATACGAGGTTGACGTGTCATTATCAATGCTAGCGGAGTATCAGTTGGTCACTGACTAAATCTCTGATGCCTTGCCGAATAGCCAAATTAAAAGGCAAGGCAATTAATATTGAAGAGCTATTAATATTATATTGCGATAAGCACTAATAAGACCAAGGTCGTCAGAAGTTCTAGCAACTGAACAAATGGGAAGCAAGATGTCGAATACGAGGTTATGAGCTGTCATTATTTGCGTTTGATATCATGATCATGAGGATGGTCCAATAGCGGATGAAACATCCTAAAACCACTCATGCATGAACACGATAACCTGAGGGAATTTGTGGCACTATCATGAAGATAAGCTATCCAGCAAAAATGGTGTCATGACGGAAAACCGAGGGCAAGCTTGACCTAATAAACCGCCTATAAAAAGCTCACATCGTCCCTGACGATGAGAAGAACCAAGCTCTAGCAGCAATCCACAGTCAGACATTACCAGCAAAGAACACCTTAAAATATTATTAAGAATTCAATCTACCTACATACAAAATTACTTCTTGATTCTCTCTCCGTGAATACGCACTATATGTGTTCGTGGAGACCAACACATTTTTAGTACGCACACCAGAAGGTCATCGCAACTTTCGGCGATCTCATCCTCTACTAGAATGAGCGGGGTTCATCCCACATCTGCAGAGCACTTTCCCACTCGGCCATTATCAAAGGGGTTCGATACGAGGTGCACAGGAACATCACTACCGGTCTGCTACCTTACGCAGAGTGATCAGAAGAGCAACCTTGGACAGACGAGCAAGAGTGGTGAGCTCTCATCACAAGGATAAGAAATTGTATCTGGGAAGACGAGGAAATAAGGATAAGGGGATAGGCGGCTGTATTTAGTCTAATAAATGTTGTATTGATTGTTGGGACTTATAATACCCCCGTAACAACCACAATGTAGATGACATTATACGCACATACCCAAATCAACGTCAATGAAACTGGAGGGAAGCCGGGTGGGACGAGGAGCAGCATACGATCATGCTTTACAATATGATCTCAGCTGGGTTGAAACCTTACCTTCACCTGAAGCCAAAGCCTTTTACCATGGCAAACAGGGGATTCGACTCCATCGACGAGCTTTTTGACACAGCGGCAGATGTTGAAACACCACCACAGCATTACCATAAGCTGCAATGACTAACCGAAAGCGGGATTGACAACCAGAAAGCAAACAAGAGACTGCATCAACCAGTGACCTAGGCGGGAGATAGCTCAACATTGGGAGCGGGCCCCAGATCAAAACCTGGCTCGAAATTGATACTTCCACCTGCGCTATGGGTAACTCGGGAGGAGCTTCAGTGACGATTCCAAGGTAGAGTGTGCTTCAAATGCGGAGTGAAAGGCCCTCAATCTTGGGAATGCCCAAAATACTCACCCACCAAGAAGCCCGAACAGAAGTCAACACAAAAACTGGACGCCAATGAGGAAGAATGTCACGTCAAACGCCAACGATGGTTTTATACGCATCAATAACAAAACTAGTCTACCTCTCCCAGCATCTGGCTTGGCAAGAGACGTTGGACGAGATGGAGCTAGGAATACAGACTGTGGCGACATGGCCATTGATGGCGACTTTGGATGAGGTTCAACAGCATGGATATCATTAAGACCGATGGTTGTTATGAAGAGCCCGAGGGCTCACATATATAGTCAATATCTCTGCGGCACACAGACCCGACATTCAGTGCACAGTAATCAAGAAGTTCAAATACGAGACCAACATGGCGAGATGCTGCGTGTACGAGCTCTTATCTGCTTCAGCGCAACTTGCATCTTCATGTCTCCAAAACTCCTTCGGTGGCTTGGAATTTGACACCAAGCTGCTCATACTACTACCTCTGGCCTCAATGGCCATGTCATTGAGCACGCAAAGGACAGCCAAAAAAAGACTATTTCAGTTCAATATTTGATGCACCTAGCTCCGGTTGGTGAATCAGAGGTGCTAGTGGTACCGATCAAGGCATATAATCTCGTTCTCGGGCTCTCGTGGATCCAAGCTCAAAATCCGGGGATACACTGGTCGAGGAAATTACTCTCGTCATTGGGGAACCTAGCAGTTCATACACACTTGATACCCTGCCAAACATGCGGGAGGAAACTGCAGTTATCATTGAACAACTTGCAGCCACAACATTTAATGACCTACTTGCTGGCGAGGAAGTTACTGCTGCCTTCACCTTGAAGATAGAGGATTGTTCAGATATGCTGGGAGCTACGGTAGAGCGGACTCACGAAAAAGGAGAATACCCTCGTAGGCTGAACTGGCGCGAAAGGAGCAGCGGCAATAGTTCTGGCAGTGGAGCGTCCACATGGGATCCTTGAAGGACTGCTATCGGCTTGCCTAGACCCGAAGGGAGTGACTGGACGGCGGGGCTTGGTTCCTTCGGTAGCAAACCGCTAATGCCATGGCCTCCGGGATTAGACCCTTCCTCTGATTCTATTCCCTTGAAAAATGCATGGGCTAACACGAACAGATGGAGCATATTTGGAGAGGTTGTGTACAGATGACGGGGGGTACATCCCCGCCAAGTACTCAGAGTTTGTGGAGGTATTTAGCAAGACGATAGCAGAAACACTGGCACCACACCGACTTATAGACCAAGCGATTGTCATGGAACCGGGCTACCAATTGCCTTATGCAGTGGTCTACAATCTCTCAGAAGTCGAACTTCGAACACTCAAAGCCTACATCGAAACAAACCTAGCCCATATATCCACCCAGCAATCTTCATCATCCGCGGCAGCATCGATCTGATTTGTCAAGAAAACAGACTGCGGCCTCAGACTCTCCGTCAACAACCGGACACTCAACAAGGCCACGGTAGGAAACCGGTACCCGGCACTCATGCCTTCGGAGATGCGGGACCAACTTTGCAGAGCGCGTATCTTCACAAAGGTCCATCTTCAGCATGCCTATCACATCATCCAAATCAAAGAAGGCAATGAATACAAGACGGCTTTCCAAACTCAGTAATGTCAGTTCGAATGTCGTGTTATGCTTTTCGGCTTAACAAAAGCACCGGCTACATTCCGGTCTTACATTGATGATTGCTTACACCTAATATTGATGATTGCGCTGTGTGCTACCATGACAATATCCTAGTTTACTCGACATATGAGAGGGAGCATGAAGAACACTTACGAAAGATGCTACAGCAACTAGACGAATTAGGTCTCTACTGCAAAGCCAAAAAGTGTCAATTCGGGGTCTCGGATGTCGGCGTCCTTGGGTTTGTCATCAACTCGGACGGGATCGGCATGGAATCAGACCGAATCGCTAGAATAAAGGACTGGCCGACGCCAGTATCAATTCCAAATGTACCAATGCTCCTCGGATTTGCCAATTGCTACCAGCAATTCATTAGGAAATATGCGAAGGTAACACTACACTTAACAGAGCTATTGAGGACGACAGAAATAGTATGCTCTCTGAAAGCCCCTGGAAACGCACCTGGGATACCCAATAAACCGTTACCAGAATGGAAATCGACTAGGGAGGCCGAACTAGCGTTTCGGAATCTTAAGAAGGCCTTTACTGATCATCTGATCCTGCAGCATTTCGATTCAGCAAAGCCAAGAAATCTCGAGACCAATGCAACCGGCTTCGCAATCGCCTGCATCCTTAATTATAATCACGGGTTCAGAACTCTTCGACCAGTCAATTTCTACTATCGAAAATACTCCCATGCCAAACAGAGCTACGACACGTATGTTCAAAAACTCGTTGCAATCGTGGAGACGATGAAGCAATGGTGACAATACCTCGAATGGGTAAATTACACAATCCTGATACAATGCGACCACAACAATCTCGAGCATTTCCAAACGTCAAAAGTGCTCTCCTGAACACAGCATTGATGGGGGGCGATTGATTATTCATACGACTTCGTCATCGAGCATCTGGCAGGAAACAGGAACACGGCATGTGGAACCTCTAGACGATCTGAATACGAGATCGGATATGAGAGACCGACTGCCCGACTTTTAGGAACTTTAACAGCCGTTGAACCTCATGATGATCTCCAACCGATTATCAAGACAGCCCAGATTACCGACACACTGGCCAATGACATAAACATGAACATTGCCAATATCAAAATGGTTGGCTACTCTGACCTGACAGACAATGGGAGGGTGGAGGGTGCGACAGACTCGCATAAGAATTGGAATGTTGTCTCTCTGGCCCTGACCTACGAAGGGAGGATATATGTACCAGAACCTCTCCGCAGCCAAGTGATGAGTCTTTTCCATGACAATCCTGAATCTGGCCACTTTCGACCCCCTAGAACTGCTAAACTCGGATCTGGAGATTTCTACATGCCTGTGATGGATCCGAAGGTACCAAAGTACGTTGCTGGATGCTAGGTATGCCACCGAATCAAGGCTCCACACCATGCATGCCACTGAACCAATATGCCACTGCCACCACCTCATCAACCTTGGAAAGAAGTCACAATGGATTTCGGCACTGACCTGCCAGAGGCAACACCATCGGCATACACTGGGATTTCGGTAATCGTCGACCGATTGAATCAGATGGCGATCTACCTCCCATGCCGGCATGACATCGACACACTGCAACTGCCATGAATAGTGGTTCAACACGTGATCTGCAAGCATGGCGTACCGGATATTTTCATCATCAACCGCGGCACACAGTTCACTAGCCGATTCTGGAATCAAGTTTGCTCTCACATAAGCATCAATCACCCCCATTCGACTGCCTTTCATCCCCAAACAGACGGCTCAACCGAGCACCAAAACCAGACAATAGAACAATACCTACGAGCCGTCTGTAACTATGAGCAAGATAACTGGGTTAAACTCTTACCTTTGGCGGAATTTGCATACAACAACTCCGTGCACACTTCGACAGGGAGGACCCCGTTTTGGACCGTTTATTTTAGGCATCCTGGGATGCAGTTTATGATGCCGAAAGCAACCAACCTCAAGTCGGAGACTGAAGCGAATGCCTTCCTCGAAGGACTAGAGGGAACTCACCGGGTCCTCCGAGAGATCTTCCTCGAGGCCCAAGCGAAACAGACAAAGTACACTGGCGGCATGGAGATCACTTTCGAAGTGGGAGACAGAGTCTGGCTCTCAACCAGACACTTCCGCACAAACAAGCCTTCAAAGAAACTCGACTACACATGCGCTGGACCATACACAGTAAGTAAAACCATCAACAAGAATGCTTACAAATTAGACTGGCCAAAGACGATGCGCAATCACAATATGTTCCACATGTCACTACTCGATAGTTATTCACCACCGACCATATGCCAACCCTCACTTGAGCCACACCCAGTCATCGTGGACGATTCGGAGGAGTGGGAAGTTGATTGGATACTCGACTCCAAATGACGCTACCGGTAGTTACACTATCTAGTCCAGTGGGCCAGCTACAGCCACATACATACTAGTAGGAAACCAGCGGCAAATCTTGAATATACTAGGGAGCTAGTCAAGTAGTTTCACCGAAAGCACCCAGGGAAGCCACATTGAAACATTGAGACAGGACCAATTGGACTACTTGTTATCTTTCTTTCCTATTGAATCCCGGTCCAGTTCAAATGGCGTCGGCATGGGTTTTACCACATCCAGATCATAGTCAAGAGGAGGTGGACTTTCCCCGTTCACTGGATCCGCCGAAAGGACGCCCTGAGAGGCACCAATCAGTGGTGGGATTAGTTTGCTTTGTTTATCTCGGTTGTGGGATTAATCTGCTTGTGTTTCCTTGGTTGTTTGGTTGTTTGTTTGTTGTTTGCTTTCATCTTGTTTCTCCAAGTATGGAATCATGCAGCCCAGGAGTTGTGCACCCAAAGAGGGGGATCATATAAAGGTGGAGGTCTTGTACTAGTGGCTAGGGTTGTAGCGGTCACATCAGAGGCCGGCTAAGCGCAACCTTACTTCGACCTCACCACGGATCTTGGATCATTCTTGAGAATCTTACCATTAATGCAACCTTTAACATTTCTCTGATCCATGTGTGCAACCGTATCCTTATATCGCCGGACGCTGGCATACCCGTCCTTACAGAGCATCTCCACACCCCCTCAATCACTGCCTCAGAGTGTATCTCTGAGTTCCCTTGATTAATGTGTAGTAGAAAACAGACACCCCATCACGAACCCTCCATCGTACCTCACATGGCATGTGATGGGAATCACAGGGATTTACTGGTTCTGGCTGGAGGAGCGTAGAAAGAGGGTGAGTGCATATGAAGGGATACCTCACCATGATGAACCACCTGCATTGTGTGGATCTATCAACACTTGGCAACAGTGTGTGAGTAGCCACACAGATTCCGTGGATCTCTGAACAATTGGCAAGAGTGTGTGAGGCCCTGTCCAAGGAAAGATACTGCGTGCATTTGGTATAATGCGATATCTATCTACACCTGAGTCTCCCAACAATATACTCCCTGTCACTGAGGCCATCCACATCAGCCCTGTATCTCCGTGTGTACATATACAGAAGATCTTAGATAATACATAGCATATTAAGATGTAGTAAATCTTTTGACAAAGAGGAATATAATGAACGAAATGTCTTGTAGTGGCAGGACCCCATGAACCACTGCTGTTATATTATACCACCAAGTCTCCCACAGAGCTTGTGTACAGGTCTTATCTACTCTGGGAGTAAAGTCTTCTGCTGACCTGTGCAGAGGTATCCGCTGCTCTCGAGGTCTCCCACAGTGCTGCGCGGACTGATCTATAGCTCCAAACTCTGACTATTCTGAAACTCAAATCTCGGAGCATCCTGAATACACCTCGATCACTGCAGGTGCTTTTAGGAGCACCGCAGAATGTGTCTGCACAGTCGGAGAGCACCTTGCACAACTCCTGGGGGACATGGGAGGCTGTGGAAGTACATTGAAGCACTGGTGATGACTACCGGAGTCACTGGGAGGTTTGCATGTGGCTTCCAGTCAGATTTACATTTTGCTGATGTTTTACTCTACTTGCCTACTCTTATTGTGATTCCTTGTTCTGTTATACTTACTCAGCTGTACCACACTTATATCACATTGCTATACCTGTAGGGTATTGCTACACTTGCTTATATCATCCAGATGTGGTATTTTTAAATATTATTTGAAAATAACCCTGCAAAATACATGACATTATACATCAGAAGTTGTCAGATAGTATTTCAGATGAACTTTGATTTGTCATTATTGTTACTAGTCAACTTACTTTTCCTCCAGCATGTAATTTTTAATCATTATATACAAATATTTATAATACAAGTACTAGCAAAATAGCAAAAATCATAACAAAGTACTAATAGCAGTGTAAATAAACTTTAAACATTGCTATCTTTAGTGAGTGGTGACTACTGTTGCAGCCACTGCTTCAGCTGGACACTTTCATACAGAGCCAACAGTAGTGTTAGCAACGATTCTGGACCGTCACTTCGGGTCCGGATCGGGGTCCAAACCGAACCGTTGCCAAAATGGCAGTCCGGGTCGTCAAAAAACCCGAACTGCCCACTTGGTTACAGTTCCATGGAAAACCCCCAACCCGTCTGAATTGGGCGGGTTGTCAGCGGGTCGCCCAGCGGGTCCATCTCTAGATTCATATAAGGCTGTTGAATTTGCAGTATGTTAATAGTATCTTATCAAAATCACTTTGTCAGCAACCAACAATGTCCTTTTGCTTGTTGAGCAGTTTGCAATATTGAGTAATTTGGTATCTGTATTTCAGCTTCGATATAAGGTATTTTTGCCTAGCAAGGAGGTCAATAATACAGTTATGCAGGCGAAGATCCGCACGATGCCTTGATTACGAAATATGCAAGTCCTAAAACTGTTGACGCTCTGTTGACGCTCATTTTCAGGATCCTGCACGGAGCATGTCGCTGTTCTTTTTGCCAGTAAAGGCTGCCAATATCTCATAAATGAATATGTACAACCAATTGGAACATAACTTACTCCAGATGCAAAGCTAAAAATCGTAGACGCTCCGTTGACGCTCATGCTAAGAATGGGGCGATGACCATGTTGCTATCTATTTTGCCAATAAATGCGGCCAATACGTCCGTTATGCATAACAGTGACCAAGTCACTTGTGAATTTCCGTACTTACAAGACCACAAATCGTTGACGCTCCGTTGACGCTCATGCTAAGAATGGAGCGGTGACCATGGTGCTATCTCTTTTGCCAATGAAAGCTGCCAATGCATCCATTATGCATAACAACGACCAAGTCACTGGTGAATTACCGTAATTACAAGACCACAAATCGTTGACGCTCCGTTGACGCTCATGCTGAAAATGGGGCAGTGACCGTATTGCTATCTCTTTTGCCAATCAATGCGGCCAATGCGTCCTTTATGCATAACAATGACCAAGTCACTGCGGAATTACCGTACTTACAAGACCACAAATCGTTGAAGCTCCGTTGATGCTCATGCTAAGAATGGGGCGGTGACTGTGTTGCTATCTGTTTTGCCAATAAAAGCGGCCAGTAGATCCGTTATGCATAACAACGACCAAGTCACTGGTGAATTACCGTACTTTCAAGACCACAAATCGTTAACGCTCCGTTGACGCTCATTTTGATGTTTTGTACATTCAACACCTGCTGCCGTCGATAATTGTTTGGATCCTGATTTGACTTTATTGGTTGTCTTTCTGCCTCATTGAGAGTCGGCTGTGTGGCAAAGCCGAGCGACGTAACTATGTTGCACTGTTCACTCTCACACGACTAAAAATGATATATCATGCCAAAAGATTCATTGCGTCTGCTATACATCTATTTATGAACCGACATTCACAAGCTACTTCCTACCATTCGCCGATAATATATCTCTAACTGAAAATCTCGGTCAAGCTACATAAAGCTGGTGAACCATTGACACATTCTGTCCTACTTTTTCTTCCCTCCTTTATTTCTCCGTGTTTCAACTGCACTGACCGTCACTAACACCTTTTCAGCCTGTCTCTTGGACTTCCGTGTCGGCTGAACCAATCCGGGCACATTTGGCGCAGCGCTCACATCGTGCTGCTGTGGGCATTCCGAATCCTCGATGCTATTGTATTGCTCTATATCGGATTCATCATCCGCTGCGCAATCATCTTCGCTGTCATTTGGATTATCCAAGTCGCCTTACCAGTTTAGCCAATCATCGGTGTCCGAAACGCTTTCCAGTGCGCTATCCACGTCACTTTCTACTGGATGACGGTCGATTCTCCGGATTCGGCGAACATTTAAGATTTTAGGTCGTCCTCCAGGGAGGTTCTTTGCAGACAAAGCTGGAGGCAAAGGTGATCTTTCTAACAATTTAAACGCAGCGGCACCATCATGTTGAAAGAGTGACCAGAATGCTTTGACGATCTCTTCGGTGTCCAAAATGTATCCTACAGCCCGTCATCTGCGTGTTTTGAGCACGAGATTCCTTCTGGGTAGCACGTAGGTTTTGGCTGCCCTGCCACATCTCCAAAAAGTCGTGAACCTTGGCCATTCTGTGCAACTTCCTTTCCTGCACCTTTTTCTTCATTTCCGAGTCGTTTTCTGTGTTTGTGGTATCCAATTCCGGGTCAGTGCCAGCAAGAATCCCGTTATTGACTCAAGCAAACTGGCTTACGACGACTTTTTCGCGAAGGGTCTCACCTGTGGTTTTTGACTGCCTCCAGCCAATAACATCTCAGCCAAGGGAAAACTTGGCCTCCACTCAGACACCATGTGGTATGATAGAGAATATGTCACGTGCCACATTGGCGAGATCGGCGTACTTTGAGTGCGTTTCCTCCTGTTGTCGCCACCAATCAGTTATATCCGGTGACCAAAATGTACTGCTAATCTCCATTCGGTCGGAGTGGTAATCATTGAGATTTCGATCAATTTGTCCCCAGTTCTTTGGTGCTTCAGGCGGCGAATTCAAATAAAGCCTGGCGGCGGTGAATAAGCGGGCTGCGCGATCGCTTCGTCCGGGGGTCGTCTCTGCCACATTGTTAGGCGTTAAGTATTCCTCATCATTGCTGGACGAATCATATGTATCAAAGGATGATTGATAGGACCCTGAAGCCGTTGCGGAGGGGACGAGATAGCGGCTCGGTACGGTTTACAGCTTATTGACCGGCACACGTCGATGTTTGGCACACTATTCATTCTCCACATACTTCAGAAAGACCTCCTGGTATTGTGTTGTGTAGGATGTCTCGTCCGTAGGATTAATATCCATTCCCATGTCCCACTTTCTAAACGATCGCAACTTCCGGAAAGGATCGAGGATGTGTGCAGAAATCAGAATCATGCCCGTCGTTGGAGTCACTTCGGGGTAGTATTTTGACAGCTCCTGTCGAGCTAACTTCACCATGAAGAACAAGTTATCCTTCCACTGAGTCTTCTTCTTGGCCAAAGCTCGCATCACGCCATCCATGTGATGGAACATGTCATTGTATACTGTGATAACGTGATGCAATGTAACTGTATGCCTCTTCGACATCCAAAGGGTCCAATATCGAAATGGCCTCAATGCTTCCATGACATACTTGACAATCGTCCATTCATCCTGAGTTGTGAATAGCGTCCGGTATTCACTGTATTTTGGGTTTTGAAGCCACTCGCGTGTGAATTCCCGTAAAGGGTAGGTGCACTCAAGCAACTCCAGTGTAGAGTTCCAACGTGTCTTCACATCCATAATCGGAAGTACTGCAATGCGAACTTTGGCTTTTTGACAATCAATGAACTCGTTTCGGCGACCAGGTGTTAGCGTAATTAATACAGCAAGCATTCTCTGCTATATGAAGGTCACCTTCAGGACTTTCAAAATATCATGAAATACGTACTTTCTCAATTATCTTGGCTAAACCTCGTTTCATGGCCAACACCTTATTGATTCTATCATTGCCCTCTTCTCGAAGTCTTTGACTCTTCCCACCGTCTATGATTCCATTCTCTCCAAATTGCTGCTCGCGCTCATGGGCTTTCCAAGACTTGGTGCGACCTTTCACACCGAGACTGCTCATGAATGCACCTAAAGCGAGCAGCATGACATGTGCCATGCACGGTATGTGGTTCCTCAATGCCGGCCATTCGTTTCTAGAGGCCTCCAGTGTTGATTGCAGCTTGCCTGTCATCGAGTAATTTGAGGAAGCATTATCAGTTGTAATACCAAGCAAACGGCCGTCGGTAAGCTCAAAACGATTAAGCACATCCTTCAAATGTACGGCTACTCTTGTTCCAGTATGTTGGCCCTTGACCTATCATCCTTGATTAGCTTTCGAAACGGAAATAGAACAGCCAATCAACCTCATCAAAAGCCAGTTGAACTTCAAGCAATGCCCAATTTCGATCCATATAGTAACCAACGACCGATGTTATGGCCAATTTGTTTATTGATGTCCATCCGTTCAAAGCTAAGCTCACTTTATTTCGTACCGGCAATTGCTTCTTAATTGCATCCAGTGTAAGTGCATATTCCCTCTGGCAAATGTTACTAAGAGTCGTAGCAGATGGCAGCACTAGGTCGTCGGGTAATGCCTTATATGACCGCTGTAGCTCACGATTTGATATAGCGTTCCATGGAATATGTGCCGAAACAAATCCTAACATGAGGTAGCGATTCCACGTGTCTTGGTGAAATTCGGAATTTTCAAAGTCCTTAGCTGCCAGTTTGGAACGTTTTGTCTGTCATTTCGGTCAATATGGATTAAACAGGATATCAAATATGATTTTCCTCTGCAAACTTACTATTTTGATTCCTCGACTTCCTTGCCTCTTCAAAATGGCCAAAGCTGTTGCATCGACCGTGAAACTAGTCAATTCAGTGACTTCTGACTCTGTTAATTCGTTTAACTTTGCGATGTGAACTTTTACCAGCAAGTGTTTCCCCATTGAGCTTGTCCCATGTTCTGATGGATGGGAAAGAACTTGATGGCAAACGATACATATGATACCAGGGCTGCCGGTCTCCTCAATTCCACAGTGTAAATAGAATCCCCACGAAGGCGCATGTCTAGAAGCATTCCAAGCAATAGGCCACTTCAAGCCTACATTCATTGAAGCGTACCATGCGTCGAAAATGATTTGCAAAGTAAGGTCACTGAAATTGCAAATAAAGACACGTTCCTTTTTGGAAGAGATCATAACCTCGATCATTGGGTTGTTCAAAGATTTTGTATCCGACATGGCGGTAGAAATTAGGAAGCTGGGTATTACAACTCTAATGAATGCCGAAAATAACGATACAGTATAGCAGACTACGTGTTCTTAAATATTGACTCTACAGCTACAAGGACAATAATCAGAACAGTAAGACATTGCACGCATATTTGTGAAGTTGAATACAAGAACGAATTGCAACGACTCACCGCGTAAAACACCATTTAGGAATAGCATAATGCAGCTTATTGCTGTGTAGCGTTCGGAGCCTTGACGCACCGTTGGCGCTCAATTGTAGGAGGTGGACACGGTATCGTCACTTGCATTTTTACCAATAAAGGCTGCTGATAGGTTCATTGTGGTTTATCTGCGTTCCATTCCGGTAAGATTATCCAAGATGCCAGTGCAAAAATCATTGACGCTCCATTGACGCTCATTTTGGGACATGGTTACGATCTTGTCCTAAGCATATTTGCCTAGAAAGGCAGCTGATAGTGCAATTATGCATTATTATAGTCGCACAGCACCTTGGTGTTGGAAGATAGAAGGCCTCAACTTGTTGACGCTCCGTTGACGCTCATTTTTAGGGCATAGTGACGATGTCGTCAAAATGATTTTTCCCTAGAAAGACGGCCAATAGTCCGATTATGTGTTAATGTCCCCGCACTGCCCTCGGATTGTCCAAGATGCATGGCCAGAAGTCGTTGATGCTCTGTTGACGCTCATTTTTAGGACATAGTCGCGGTGTCGTCGCAACCGTTTTCGCCTAGAACGGCAGCCGATAATCTGATTATGGCACAATGTCCCCGGATAGCCCGAGGATTCTCCATGATACAAGGCTAAAAGTCGTTGACGCTCCGTTGACGCTCATTTTTAGGACATAGTAGCCATGTTGTTGCGAGAGTTTTTGCCTAGAAAGGCGGCCGATAGCGCGATTAAGGAGTAATGTCGCCGCACAGCCCATGCATATTCCCTGATGCAAGGCCCAAAGTCGTTGATGCTCTGTTGACACTCATTTATAGGATATAGTAGAAATGTTGCTACCACCATTATTGTATTGAAAGGCAGCCGATAGTTCGATTATGACTTACTGGACACGCACAGCGTACTGGATGTTTCATGACGCAATGCCAAATATCGTTGACGATCCATTGACGCTGATTTTTGGGATGTGGCAATGAACAAGTCATTTGCTTGTTTCGCAATAATGCCGACTTATACATTCACTTTGAACCGATATGACAATGCAGCCCATTGGTTGCCGAATGTGTATGACTTAAAATCGTTGACACTCTGTTGACTCTCACATTAATCACATCGAAACAGCCTTTGTACTTTCAAGAATTGTATGCAACGAATCATATAAGCATTTTTGACATCCGGTATTATGTTTGTATGTATTATCATATGCATCCAGGAGTTTTGTTACGTCTCAATTTCTGATCAACTGCTATCTACGCTATCTGAGTGAGAAATGACTTCGCCTGTTACATTCTCGCGCTTTCGGCCGGCAATTGATGGCATGTAGATCATTTCACTAGTTTTTAGTAAATATAGCTCGACTTCCTCAACATTCCTCATCCAGCTCCTTCTCCTTGATTTCCATGACGTACCACAAGCAATTTCAAATATCTCAACCATGTGCACCAGGTCTGTGCGGCGAGTTGTGCAGTTGGATACATGGATGAATTCAACATGACGGTTGTCGTTCAGATCGATTCGTCGTGCTCACTGACCCCTCTGTCTATGACACGTATGACATCACTCACTTAAATTTTGTTAGCATATTTCGTCACTAATATTGCTTTTGCTTTGTCGCTTAACAGTCACATGCAAAAGGAAACTGAACGTTTGGGCCATCATACAGTACAATTTGGATTTTAGAACATTCACATGGTGCATTCGACCCATGCACATGCACACACGAATTATCCTGTCTCACAATTTGGTCACTGAAATCAAGGAATAGCTGACACGTAGCAAAATTGGTAAACACCTTGCTTTTCACCGCGATCAGACATCAAGAATTACACTTTGCATATCTACTTTTCCGGAGACGCAGGAGCTGTCACCATCTCTTCGTCAGAATCCGATACCTATATGGTAATTAGCGGGAGGCTATATGCAGGCGTAAAAGCTTACTGGTTCAACTGGCTTCGCATTCAGTAACGTGGACGAATCAGACTCCGCAGCTGGCTCACCACTCGGCATCCTTGATTTTGACTGTGGCTTCACCGAACCTAGCCTGATATAACTACTTCCTGGTCGAGAAGTCCCTTGCAGCCTTTGCGATATTCCGGGGACAATGTCAAGAATCTCCATAAGCTCTCCAAATGTTGTCGGCAGAGGTGCCAGGGCGTCATCATTCATTTGCTGCTGAACTACTGCCGGAACGCTCAATTCGGATGTGCCGTACTTCTTATCATATTCACCGCAGTAGTCAGCTGCATCCTCCAATCCGGGTTGAGTCAGTTCGTCGAGCTTCATCTGCTTCTGCCGAAAGCTCTCCATGCGCTGCTGGACCGTTTGGGTGATTGTGCCCATCACCCAGCCGGGTTCGTCATCATCGCTCAGCTTGCCCTGCTCAGTCTCTTCATCATCCTCGTTTTCCCCATCCTCCCCAACATCGGAACTTGCAAGATCACTCAGACTGTCTCCGATAGCAACCAGCATCTCCTCAAACGTTGTCTCAGGCTCTCTGGATGTCAATCCCCCCATTTCAGCCTGGGTCATATCGTCCTGCTCTTGTTGAACCGCTGCCTCTGCATCTTCAACTCGCTTTGTTGCCCCAGCGGTTTCTCTCTCAACATAATCCTCAATCCACTTCTCTTTCTCTGCATTGCTTAAGATGTGCGTTGCTCGTCGCTTTTCCGCTGCAAGCTTCTTTTTGGATCTCAAGCTGCACAATGCCCCAAGGGCTCGAACTCTCTCTGCCTCCAACCAGCTCTTGCCTTCATTTGCATGCTGGCGTCGATGGGTTGACCACTTTGTCGATTTACCATATCTGCCTGCCGGCAGTGGCAAATAGTTCTTTTTCGGAGCATTGACCATTCTAGTTTGCGTGGACTTTGTTGTTGGGCGAGATGTTGGATGTTGCAAGTTATGGACAATATGGAGGCAAGCTGCGTCTTTTATGTCAAGGTTGGTACGTTTACTCATCTTGAACAAAGCAAAATCTCCCTCTTCACTGTCAAGAAATCAGGAATAGAGACGTTAACTGTACGATATGACATGATTGTTAGTGTCATTTTCATGTAATATCCCGGGGATTATTGGAGACAAACATCAGCAGACGTCTTTTCCCTCGAGCTGCATCCTATGTATATCTAGCAATTGAGCGATTCCGGGGGACTTACACTGTAATTTATCCCTGTTAACAAAGAAACAACATCAGACCGACTCTTTGCAAATTGCGGGGCGGTGGGAAACCCCTGCAACTTGCAGCCGTACTCAGTACGATTCATCTTGAGCATAACGATCATGTTGGCTGCTACTTATTCCATTCTAACATGAAGCTGACCATATAGTCCTCAGGGCTTCCCACTTCCTCTCGTCATCATCTTCCTCTCCTATTCCACACCAGCACATCATGCATACACAACCACCTCCGCCAGGTGAGAGCGGATCGAATACCCGCAGATTGGCGGGCGCTACATCAAATACGGATATTCTTGGCACACAACAAGAGCGCAGACACAAGTTAGTTCACCGCGACGCTCCCAATGCAGCCACCAAACATATGACCCAGGATGCATATTTAAAAATAGTGCGCAAGACTGGAAGCAGGAAAAATAAGAAGCAGCATGCGGTGGGATGTGAGTGTATCCGTATCGAGGCAATCCGCGGTCAATTAACTGCATAACGTACAACAGGTGTCCGTAGAGAGCTATGTAACCAATTTATTGCTACCTGTAACGGGAAACCTCCATGGTCGATAAAGGCATTTGTCCGCACAGTCCGCGAAATTGAACATCATGATGTTGTCAGCTCTGGGATTTTCGCAGATGAATTTCCTGATAAGCATCCCCGTGAGTGGACGAAACTGGCGTTGATCACCTTAGAGGAGGCTATGGAAGCGTATATGGTAGAGGTAACATCCGAATTTCCTTGTTAGAAGCAGCAACTAATGGCTTGTAGGTTTTCAACATGTCTCCAACTATGGCAAGGCAAGGAGGTCGGGTACAGCTGGAATAGTCTGATATGCGCCAGGCGTTGAATATGGCCAAAATGGCCAAAGAACACTCTTCGCGCGCCGCAATAGAGGAAACGTAATATCTTATTAAGAAACCACACGCCGAGGTCCGAGAAGAGAAGACGCAGGGTGTTGAGTTTCCTGGACATAACAAAGTGAAGGCTGCGAAACAAAGACACCCGGCAATGCTTCGGCAAAACCAAACGTCCGGCTGCCTTCCATGCCAAAATGGCACCGCCAAAAATCCGCAGACACGCTGGAGATGCAAAGGAACAGGTGCACCTCCACCCGCCCGACGCAGAGTGCGGCCTCCACAGCCAACTCCACATCCGGGCGGCACACCACGCGCCCCACCCGCCTCAACCGGTAACACTACCGGAGCTCAACCTTCTGAAATCGTCAATTTGCCGGCCGGATATACGTATTCGCATACAGCTCTTCCCTGTGCGTAATTTTTCGAAGATGATGAGGATACCGAGCACGATACTGAGTTTGATCCAGATAGGCTGACTGATGAAGGTTAGTACACTATCTGTTGCGTGGTAATGCGGCTAACATTCATTTTGAAGACAAAAGCAGCGAATTGAGCGATCCTGCAACTGATGACGAGCAGTGACCGAAAGACACGGGATTTTGTAGATTATTATTATATATATCTATGTATTATTAAAGCACAACGTAGTGATCGAGAAGAAAGTAAATGAAAACACCAGAAAGTCAGCCAAAACAATGTGAATGATGGACTGTGCCAAATTAATTGATTGCATATTGTGGATACAGCCATGGCAAAATAAGCGTCAACGGAGCGTCAACGATTTTTGGTCATGCGTCCTGGGAAATCACACCTCTGATAGGTCGTACTCAGTCATAAAGGTATTTTAGCCGGCCTTTATAGGCAAAACGCATTGCAATACCCTCCCTGCCCCATCATGAAAATGAGCGTCAACGGAGCATCAATGATTTTTGATCATGCATCCTGGGAAATCACACCTCCGATAGGTTGTAGTAAGTCATAAAGTAATTTTTGCCTGCCTTTCTTGGCAAAACAGATTGCAGTATGCTCCCTGCCCCATCATGAAAATGAGCGTCAACGGATCGTCAACGATTCTTGGTGAAGCATCTTGGGAAATCACACCTCCGATAGGTTCTAGTAAGTCATAAAGTAATTTTTGGCTGCCTTTATAGGCAAAACAGATTACAATACCCTCCCTGCCCCATCATGAAAATGAGCATCAACGGAGCGTCAACAATTTTTGGTCATGCGTCCTGGGAAATCACACCTCCGATAGGTCGTACTTAGTCATAAAGGTATTTTTGCCGGCCTTTATAGGCAAAACAGATAGTAATACCCTCCCTGCCCCATCATGAAAATGAGCATCAACAGAGCGTCAACAATTTTTGGTCATGCATCATGGGAAATCACACCTCCGATAGGTTGTACTAAGTCATAAACTAATTTTTGGCTCCCTTTATAGGCAAAACAGAGTGCAATACCCTCCCTGCCCCATCATGAAAATGAGCGTCAACGGAGCATCAACGATTGTTGGTCAGGTATGATGGGTAATCTGCGGGGCAACAGGTTGCACATTGTCATAAACTGATTATTGGCTGCCTTTATAGGCAAAAATTAAAGTGAAACACTTCCTGCCCCATCTTCAAAATGCGCATCAACAGAGTGTCAACGATTGTTGGCCTTCCATCATGGTTAATCACAGCGCGATGTGGCAGTTATTATCTATATACATCGTTTTGACTGTTACTATACGCCAAAAGGCTCAAGAATACTTAGTGGTAGCTCTGTAAATGAAATAAGTTGTTACTGTTCCGGAGGATGTGGCTAGAATATACTGTACATATCTGCCTACAAAGGCTGCCATATCATTCTTTATGGATGATAGTGATCAAGCTCCACTCATATTACCGAAGATAGAAGACCAAATATCATTGACGCTCTGTTGACGCTCATTTTCAGGATGTGGTTGGGCTCGTGAGTATGCTTCTTTTCCACATCAAGGCGGCTAATATGTTGAAAATGAAGCGTGCAGTACCAATGACAATATTTTACGATTCACAGTAGCATATCTGAATGCGACCATATATGTGAAACCCGAAACACAGAACCAGAGATTGGAACCGACGGGTCTAGCCAAACCCGGTAAAACACGCGGGTTGATGGGTATGGGTCCGGGATTGGCCCGCCAAGAGTCAGCGGGTCGGGTTTTTGGCCGGGTCTGGAACCGAACCGACACGTTTTTGCGGTCCAAACCCGGACCCGTTGCTAACACTAGCCAAAAGCCATTTACTTGAAGGAGAGTCAATAACATGCAAACTAGAAACAGTATATACAGATGTGTGGGGGTGGGTAGATAGATACTAAAGTTGCTACTTGTCTGGCTTCTACTGTTCTTCACCTCTTATATATTCCCTTTTCTGCTTCTGACTACTTCTACTACCTTTCAAGCTCAAACTCAGCTCTGGCTGGGAGCTGGCTGGAGACACTGTATTTTGATTACCTTATATTCCACAAAGGCGGTGAAGCCGTCTCTGGCACTAGTTTATCCATATATGTATTTTCGACGATATTTAGGTCTAGTTTCAGTCGTCGAACATGTTTTTTTGCGGCGAAAACATTTATTTTAAACAATTACGCATAAACCACCGTATAATTATGACAGGAAAATTCCCTCAGTTACAGTTGCTCTCTGGCCGCCTTTCTATCGCTCCCACCCTCTTCCACATCACATCCCAACTCAATCTTCAGCCAACCATCCTGCAATCACAGCAGCAGGGGCGGTGCCCGAAAGTTTATTGAGGGCACAACCAATACATTCGGCTGAGTATACCATATCATGGATATCGATGACTCCCAGGCTATACAGTTGCATCGACTTGTCGTCCCCAGCATTAATGACGACTCGATCGTTGTTATCCACACCGATCCGGGAGGCTCTGCTATCAAGGCACCTCCGAACCGACAGTAACTGCCACCTATCCGCGAGATTAACTGTAGCGCTCTTCAGGTACTGACCGCAGTTGCAGTTCGCGATGTTGTTTTGCAGGCGTTGAGAAACAACTATGGGACTAAAGGCAGTTACACATACGCCCTCTTCCCTGACTCTAAAGACGACCGACCGGGCATCCGATTCCCAACTCGTATCGACATCTATCCGGATTTTCTCGGTGTGGGCCTTGCTCTTGATTATTGTGTTTTCTGGATTTGGATTAATAGCAGGAAGGAAGGTAGACGACCTCGGCCGAGCTGCGCGTACATACCCGGCATCATCCAGAGGCAAGTACAAGAGCTGTCCGACTGCGACGTGGAAGGTGACGAGCGTATTTACACATGCCGAGGGCTTCACAAGGAGGTCGGAAACGATTGCTATTCCGTTTGCCTGCCTTCCGAAAATGGCTCCACTGGCATAAGAAGATACATCGATACCATTTGAAGATTCAGTTTCTTGCCACTCGCCGACGACCAACTTCAACATGAATTCTGTCCATTGATTGACATTCACAAGTCCCTGGAGGGCTAATCCGACAATTCTTGACCATTCCTTGATTGTTTTGCGATCTCGGATGATATCTGGCCGAACAGCCACCTCGGTTTGTTGACCAGCGTCCGTTTCCATTGACTTACAGCACACTGAGAACACAGTTGCGATCACTATTGTAGTTACCACAAGCCACGTCCGAGCGCCCTTTCTCGATGCTCGAGCTTCTTCTATTGTTGCATACGATATATTTGAGTCGTACAAAGTTTCAGCGAAGGCGTCTAAGTCTTCTGTGGACACCGTACCCACATGTGGGAAATAAGATTCCATTGGTTTACGAAGCACTCTGGCGAGACCTGGTGACCAGCGCCCCAAAATCTCTTTATGCTGATTATGCTCTACCATATGCCCGGGTTCCGTAGAGATTAGTACGGATCCTCCTGGTCGAACTACCGGCCTCTTCAAAGCGTGCATCAGTTTATTGAATGTGTAGTCCCATATGTCAGCGAGATCTTTCATATCAATATCATGGATGTCTTTTCCGATGTGTCGAAATACTATCCAAGGGATGGCCTTAATTGGGACGATACGCGGACGGCGGAGTTCTTGGCCAATCGTCGCAGAACCAAGATCCGACATAGCCCAGGGGTCAGTATGTCCGACAGAAGCAGTTACAAGCATGACATCAGGATATGGAGTTTCCGACCGCGTAGCAGAGATGTATTCGACGTAAGACTCTTTAGTGTTGATTACGAAAGTTGATGCGGAGACTTCAAATCCGAGCACCGAAAGAACTAAAGCCATTTGCCAAACCCCGAGTGAGCAGGTAGGATATTTCGAGATGTCCCGCTTGTGCACCGGGGTAACAATCCACCTTAGGAGACCAATTATATTCATACTGTCCCCATAAACCATAGACTCCGAGCGCTGAACTTCCACCCTGGTGGCTCGGGTAACCTGCACCTGCATTTGGTCCACCCTTTCCAGTAATACACGTCGCATGGTATTGCTGTCTTCTTCAATCGCAATGGCATCAACATATTGCCGAAGTGAGGCCAACACATGACCTTCGAGCTGCTCGGGAGCGGCATCTGTGTCGAAATCAAGCAGGCCACCAGGTATAACATAGCTCAAAATGTGGGTCACATGGTCTGGTTGATAAAAGCACAACAACCCTGTGATGAGAGCACGTAGACAGAGCTCTGCAGGATTTCTGGGAACGCCAGCGGGTGGTAACGCGGTAGACGCCATTGGAAGATTGGCGGTCGACAGACGTCCGTCACTCAGCGCGACCCCTTGTACGACAGTTCCCTGTCGGGAGAGCTCATATCTACCAGTATCGAACGTACTCGTGGAGACCAACTGCCAGTCCGAGGTTTTTAAGACTTGGATAAACGATGCTTTCCTCTCCGATGCTTTCCACCACCCATATATACCAACACTAAGCTGAATCAAGGAACCGAGGTCGACCACCGGAACGCTTATTTGTCCGAGCGGGCCAAGTTTAGTGACGGTAAATCCGACTTCTACAAACGGCATCTTGGTAACTTGCAAATGGTCAGCAGCTTTTATATGACAGTCGACTGAAGGAAGCTTACCGTTGTCTGGATAGTATCAAAAGATCGGATTGGCGAAGTCAACCCGCCGTTTGCCTAATAATTAGGCCTCAATTACCACTCCTCTGTTGAGTGCTGAGTTGGGTGGTCGTGGATTCTAGTTCGGTAGGGGCAAAAAGTGCGTTTGCCGACGCGCGATGTTTATTCGGATGGGAGGATAGGAAATGTTGCTAGAACTTGGGCGAACTGGCCGACTTGGATGCAACTTTTAGTTAGGTTTGGTTTCTAGAAAGTCGGCAGTTTGGATTTTTTGGCGTCTATGCCGGCCACAAGCTACTGTTGCACAACTTTTGGTGCTTGGCTATTAACCATCTCGCTATTGGGCGAGACCGTACGTTCTGACAAAAAAAAGAAGGCTGAATGACTGCATATTAGTGCATACGGAGAGTCATGCGGAAACTCGCCTTCCCTGCAAAGTGCTAATTGTCTCTCGTATTTCGGCCCTGCTGTACTACTGTACTCTAGTTCAAAGGGCACCAGAGTATTCGTTGTGATGCAGGTCTGTCGAGTTGCGCGAAGACAGGCAAGGGTGCAGGTGCAGGAATTCGGAAGGACGGGACAAACGTGGGAAACAAGGCTTCTCCCTTGCAGGAGGTTTGTACACTTCCCTTTCTTGGGGCAGATGTACTTTTTCGATTTTTATTCGAGCTTGGTGCAGAGACTTTATGGTCGTTCTGTCAGAAGGCAGCAGATTTCGCATGGAAGTCTGGAACACTGGTGACTCCAGTGCCCTGCCGTGAGGGAAAATTATTGAACATTCTGCATAGTGGATGGACTGAGAAATTACAGCTGATCATTTCCACTAAGTTATCATAAGTATGCAAACCAACCGACTTGTTAGTCTGTCATCCGGCTTTTTATCGCTGGCGCTTGATCTACTAACTAGTTTACGATGATCGCCAGAAGAATTGTTCTGCTTTGTGCTGCACGGACATTTTACTGCGCCGAGCACCAGAGCCTTGTTTACAAATGCAATGCAAGTTTAGATACGTAATTGTATTAACTGTAGCTCCACAGCCATCATACTTCCAGATACTTATCGCTATCTAAGTGGTGAGGGATATTTCGGAATTGATTGCAAGGCTGCAGATATCCCATGACACACCAAAGCGCCGGCGTTGATCTTATCAGCATTGATTGATTGGCGGAATAAAACAATGGGTGATGACGTGGAGATGAGATTGATTATCTGATGCGATATGGATTAGATACGGGATGATCAGCAACCCCAAGAGATAAGTGTCGAACTTGGAATATATCAACCTCATCTTCATCTTAGTCCCTACAACTTTGTGTCTTCCATATCCGTATGAACAATTTAGAGAGATAAAGGCAAAATCAATTCTTGGTATAATTTTCGTGAGCTAAGCCTCCGTACGGTTCTTATCTATTGCAGCTACGTATAATATCATCCTAGAACTTTTTTAGTGAATGAATAACTGTCGTTACAGTAATCACAGTCTGTAACTACTTGATAGGAATGATGTGTGGGTAGGTCTCATTCGTGCGGCGTTTAAAACAACCGAATATTGCATGAGCTATCACCCCCTTTCAATACTAAACATAATTGTTACTTGTGAAAATAGCTGATTATATTCAGTAAAGAGGGAGCTTTTCTTGGTTACTACGTACATATCTGTGTGAGAAGCTATGACTAGCTGTAGACAGCAGTCACATACACAGTAGGTCAGGGTTTCTACGTTCACATGCATATATGCAACATTAATGTTTCGCAGATGTTAGCCGAAGCAATATCTGAGGTCATCAGCGAGACTTATAAAGACGCCTGTGCTGGGCGGAACTGATTCGCCGACGGAAGCCTGGGGGACTTCTATAGATGTTCCAGATATTTCTTGCCGGTTTCTCGTATTACAATAATTCACTGAGAACTCATTCATACTGCAGATACTAGTGTTACTTCATCGCATTTAACAATCCGTGTATGAAACCACCTACATTGGCAGCTGTTGATATATATCTATTACTTATCGGCATTTAAAGTCTCATGGCCATTGCATACGTACCAAATTCTGACAACCGAATCTCCCTTACCGTCATCAAAACACGGCCTTCCAATCGTTCTACCTGAATTAAGCTAGCCCAAATATTACCGTCCGCGTCGGAAAGGTTATTGTTGCAGGTCACCCAACAACACAGTCCAACACAGCTGAGGGGAGGTGGACGGGTTTAGAGGCCGTGGTATTCAAAGTAAAGATACCCATTGTGCCCTCCGGTGCATAGCGGTAGTGGGTGGGGAAGTCACAACTTGAACTCGAAGGATCTCCTTAAGGCAGTGGCGGGGAAAGGAAGGAGAAGACAGAAAGACTCCAAAAGACACTCCAGCTATCTAAGCGAGGGAGGAGAAAAGCTGAAACGCTGGCACCTTCTAACCCTAACTAGTAACATCTACAAGCCCACAATAAGTGCCAACCATTGACCGTACTCGCCTCAACTAAGTCAAAATAGGAATATTTTCGGGGATATCGTAACGCAAATGTCTTCTCGATAAACGTAACGCAGGTGACGATCGTCACCACCGAAATTGTCACACAGATATTTCTTTGACCATGGAATAGGGGATGCCGATATTGGAGGAGATGAATCAAGTGAAGAAGAATGCTTCGCTCCACTCACCCGTGCACTCCGGACACCGAAGTAGAAGTGAACTACCAGTATAGCAGCTAAAAGCAGCAAGCACACAGTGGACACTGTTCCCAAACACGACAACGCGATCTATAGATTGTATCTGGATGGCGATAAATTGTTGGATTTAATAATTCTGGAGTTTATCTCGGTGTTGTACTCACACGCTGTCCCAAACCGAGGCCGTTAGAAATTCCATGATCGTAAGGTTGCCTACAGGGTAAACATTAGGTCTATAATGTAAGTCAACGCCAAGAAGATATAGGAACCGGGCCCCGAAAGTGATGTGTACTGATATCGCTGATTTCGATTATGAAGAAAGATTCGATTAAGCTAGGTAATGCCGCGGCGGCGATAAGACTCGAAAAGATAGGTATTTCCAGCGCCATCACATTGCCATCGAATGCGCCAAGGATGAAAACTGTTGTCATGGCAAAAGACTATAGGGACTATAGGACTTCGGCTGCGCTCTGCTCCATTTTCGAGAATAAGGCCTGAAAGTTTCGCAGTCGCTGATTGTATATACACTCCAAGTCGTACCCCCACTCCATACATGTCACCGGAGCCTTTGAATCCGTAATCACCGTCAGACCCCTTCTTCGCTGATGTGGCTGGCATTTTTGACGGAACGGCGGTCGGTGTTGCCGCGGTGGTAGCTAAAGCCTTGTTACTGGGGGCTGACATCGGGCTCCTCCGTCACCGATACAATACAGTTAGAAAGTTAAGCTGTAGTCATCGTATTCATTCCTGTATGTGGGTACAGCAAACCCACTGAATGGCAAGTTGAAAGCAATAACGACCATGACAAGATGCATCTCGTCGACTATTGTACTGGGAAATAACCAATGCGACCGGGCGTGAACTAAGTATAAGTAAATTGCCAATTTCTCGTTTTTTGAGGCGGGACGGGGACGGAGAAGAGCCGTCCCCGGTGGTCATCCACCGAGATTCATGGATCTTAGTGTACATAACAAAACTGATATGAAAATCGGTATAATTACTGTGACCGTGATGCACGATCCGTGAGCATCTGCTCCATCTGTACCATGTCAGGCTCCGTTGCTCCAAAGGTGATGCCGTGCTGCACCCTGATGTCACGTGTAAAGATATACAGTAACCGCCCGATGACGGCGGATGACGGCCGACCGTCCGTCTAGAGTAGTTAATGACAGGACGGACGGCCTTGGCGCCGTCCCGTCTGTCCAGCTATAATGTCGGACGAGACAGTTGAGAACACTGTGTTCTCCTAGTTTCGTTTGCGTCACGCTTTCCATCAGTCACAAGTGTGCTCCCCAAAAGCATGTTCTATCATTTCCAAGTGTGCTTCCTAAACGTGCTTCTCATATGCACTTCTCAAGTATGCGTCTCAAGTGCGCTTTCCATAGCTCCCAATTGCACTTCCTACCAGTAGTTGTGAGCAAGATATGGTGGCAACTTAGGAGTGACCTAGATGACTGGATATTGCTAGGCCCGTCCAAAATTACCACCTCCAGCCAGCTTTCGGTATGTTCATCTCAATCTATTGTAACCAACTCCGAGTGAGTGTATCTTACCAGTTCACGGTTAGTCTATCAGTACCGCCACTGCTGCAGAGCAAATCTGTTGGCAGCTGAGCAACGGCCTTCCGCTTTGGCTACCTCAATCAATTCAAATCCAATCAAGTTCGCAAGCTTTACTCCAATCCCAAGGTGTTCTATGAAGAATATACACATTATAAATTTAATTAGGCGGGCGATTCTGGATTTGAATTCAAGCACAGTTTAACGATAAGCAGCTACAGACTAGCTACAGCGAGTGGGTACGTACCACCTGTCAACCAATGAGAATGCTGCTAGCTAACATCCATGTGTACCAGTATAACTATTAGATGACGTACCACTGATTGCCCACCCGTTCCTGTGCTGCGCTCCACGATGTCTCGGTATTTTTCAGCAATAATGGCTTCATCGACTATTATCACTCTCGCGTGAGATATAGTCCCCAAATCGGCGCTCTGGCTGCAAGCCTATGCATATTCATAATATATCACTCAAGGGGCTGGTGAAAGGATTTCCATGGAAGCTGCACTAATATAGTTATGCACTCTACCTAGTCCAGCTTAGCTCAAGAATAGATCCCCTTCCTTCAATATCACCCTGTTGATATAAACTCTGCAGGCGATCGATTACCAATGTAATTAAACTTACCCCACACTGCTCATTACATTACCCGGTTATCGCACCCCCTCCACTTTGCGTTTCACAGTTGCAAACGCACCTCATCCCGCTTTTTGACGACCGATTAATCTTATCGACGATGACCCCCAAAGCGGCTCACCTGGACGTGTGCCTCTACGGCGCCGACCTGCGACTCCGCCTACTATCGCCTACATCCGATACAACCTACCTCGTTTCCTCTCATCAGCTCTGTAGTAGCTCCTCCGTCTTCCGCAACACAATCGACCAGGGGCACCACACTTTCGACGTTCAGAAAGAACATCGATCTCGGGCTACTAAAGATTTCTTCGAATTACTCCTCTCGCGTCAAGACCCAGTCGCATTCGGCATCGTGCTATACGTTCTCCACGCACGCCCCGACAAGCTTCCGGAATCTCTTTCGTTCGAAACATTATTGGAGATTGCATCCGTATGCGATGTGTACCAATGTGCTCCTGCGATGCGGCTGTGGGATGAAATATGGATGCGGCCGTGGCGGGAGCGCGCTTTGGACCCCGGGTACGAAAACTGGATTTTTATTGCGTGGGTCTTTGACGTGCCGGATGTATTCGGGAGGCTGAGCAAGGAACTTATCATGAATGGAATTGTACACGGCGGGTGGTTTAGTGTTGTCAGGAGTAATGCAGAACCGGTACGGTTGGATGGCCGTATTCACGAGAAGATCATAAGTCCGCGTTCACTGGGTGTGGAGGATATTAACCCGATACTGATATCCCAGCAGGAGCGTTGATCGCGCAGAAATCTGCGGTAACAGACGAACTGGTACGAGAATGCGCATCGTTATACTCAGAATTCGAGGACCTGCACTCAAAGAAATGGCGCTGCAAACATTTCGGGAAGCTCGGTCTTTACCGCGACGCGCAGGCATGCGACAACATGAGATTCGGCGCGCTACATAAGGGATTCAAGCAACTTGGTATATTGCTGCCCCCAGGCTCACACTTCGAAAACATCACGCTATGTGAACTTCTGAAAAAGCTTCGTAATGTGGACGATTACTTGAGGCAGCTTCTTGTATCGTCTCCTCAAGTTGGCACTACTAGTTCCGCTCCTTCCAGACCATATAACCGCCCAGTACCCAAGACGCCAACCATGGCAGTCGAAATCAAGCACCCTGATACCGGAGTCGCGCTCAAGATCGTTAGGGCCGCTCCATCACCAGTCGTGGCTTCTACCCCTGTCATCGTTTCTTTACCTAGCCCTGCTCCTGGCCGTGCTTCGTCTCGACCCAAAGCACCCTATTCGCGCTCTACGAATCGCAGCAACAAGACAAATGAGGAAAAGAGGGCGGAAATGAGGGTGAAGGTTTTGCAAGAAGTTAAGAAGGCTGAGGAGAAATATAAGAGGGAAGAGGAAGAGGCTAAGAAAGCTGCTGAGGACCAGAAGCGCAACGACACAGAAACTGAAGCTGAACGCCTTGACCGTGATCACCGTGAATGTAACCCCTTTCCCAAATTTTGGGAGCAGGTGGAGAAGGTAGTCGACAACATCCCGGAGCTTCAATTGTCGGAGTTCACCTGGGATGCCAGGATTTCGGTGAACACCCAGTGGATGGATACATTACGAGAGTGGCAGGGCGAAGTGTTGTAGTTTCAATTCAATCCGTATCTTACGGTACTGAGGTAGTTCTCTCTGTGTACGTACATTATCCCGTATGCAGTCATGAAGAAGCACGGAATAGCTAGCTGTTTTTTGATACTATAAATACGGTGTGTTGGGTGGACTGGAACGGTACCTAGCAGTCGAGTGATACTCCATGATGACCAGACTTTCATACATCCCGGGTTGTTTCCCAGGGCATCTGTATACCCCAAAGGAATATGGAATTACATTTGAAGTGTTTTCCGGGGTATCTGGCTAGCAGTGTCATAGATCGATGTACGAAGGGTAATATCAAACGCCTCGTGGTGCACAGTAGTTCTATCTGCAGGCAGTTCGACTCTCTCGGATTAGAAAGACATTCTACAATTACTCCTTCCCTTCTCAAGGACTCAGTACTCGTTTATTCTGGGGGTTGAAATGTGTTTGACCTCCGGACATAGCAGAGTCGATGGGAATGGGGAAGGTGGTGTCGATGAGGTAAGTTTGTGCGAATCAGTCGCAGAATGAAGGAACATGAGAACCTGCAACTGGAAATGCCATGTTAGTGTACGCCAAACTTGTTTTACACTAATGAGCTCCTAATGTTGAAGTAAGCTTTACTCCAGCGGATTGACTACAATCTGCTAATCGAGAGTGTTAGCCGTCTTTGTTGTTGACCTTCGCAAGGACACGCATCAAGGGGATGTACTAGTAACTTTCTGCCGAATATCAAAACTACGCGATTTAATGTGTGACTAGAGGTAATACTGGATCACCTACGAAACCATGGCTTTAACGCAGAATGTATGCGGTATGGGCGCCACCTGATCAGCCAAGAGATCTCAAGCTATCATCCGATCACATTGGGTCATAGTAGTCACTCGTCTAAACTTTCAGTGTACTAAACTTTCCACTAATCGAGTGTGATAGCACTAACACCTCTACTTCTCGCAATTTGTTCTATTCTCTATTACAATGTAAGTATACGATTTATCTCTCTAAGAGCAACAAGATATTTAATTTGTGACGGGTCTGTTGTGCTGAATCTCTCTTGACCGAACTGAACTTGTCTCTCCAAGTCTAAATAACACGTACATAAGAACTAAAGTGCATGCGGCTCCGCCGCGCCAACCCACGTGATAACCGCACTCAAATCAGTCCCACGTAATTTGCGAAATACCGACTGATCGTGTATTATGATGAATATGCCCGAATTTAGCTTATGCAGTGCATGCGCTTGGGTGTCGGGTGCGTGGGATCCATCGATTATCTAGCTGCAACGGTCAATCTCAATGAACAATTTGTTAAACACACCAACCGCCTGCTTTAATCGGAATAACACCCGGTTACTGATCATATCGTCGCCCTCGACGCTTAACTAGCTTGTCTCGCCGAAATTTCTGGTGTGGCTCTTAAAATACATGCTTTACGGTGAGTACGTTGGACGTACCACATCTTCGCTGTGTGTGGTGATATAAGGTTTTAAGTTTGGTGAGTTAAGAGTTGAGTTATCTCGTACCCAGACTGTGAAAATAAATTTTGGGGCTGAAAGCGAGCTTGCGAGCTAGGCTAGAAATCTGGGCACGAGAGAAAGTTGAACCGGTGAAACACGTGGCCAAGTTCAACGGCAATCTCGCTGGATAAAAACTCCCTCTCTGATGGCTGTTGCATAAATAGATCTCAGCATTCGTATGGTGGCTTATAGGGCTGGTACTGATACGGGCTGATGGTGTTCAGCCGTCTCTATGCATAGATGAGTGCATACGCATTGGAACTTGGACTACCGTATATATATATGGCCTTTATGGCCATCTTAGATAGTACATTCAAGCTTCTCTATCATCTCTACTTTTAACAATAGCTTCAGTCACAGCCTCGGCAAGGCATCATACGAGTACGTTTCACTCACTTTCTGGGCAATCATGAAGAAAGCGAAATAGCTAACGTCTTCTCTCAATTGGAAAGAGGAAAAATGTCATCTTTATTTACACTACTTTGCTATGTATCACCCATCAGTAGTCTTGAGTACGGGAGACCCTGGCCGTATTATCGCAGTTACATAGGGTACCCACAGGGTTCACAACATTCAAGCCCTTGCTTTCAGCTGCATGAAAGGGACAGAACCTGGGTGTCGAGTGATACCACGATAACCGGCCTTTTAAGGAACGTACCGGCTTGTCTCAGAAGGGATCGCCATGCATCAAAGGAATGTAAAATTACATCCGAAGTGATTTCGGGGGTGTCGGATTGTGTTGCGTGTTGCTTACTCCTCTCGTTATATCTAGCAACCAATTCTATTGTATTAGAGAGATTGTCTACAATTCGTCTTGTCTACGTCTGAAAGATTGATCCATACTCGTTTCTCAGGGGGCCCGTATCTGTGTGAGTAGTGCAGCGTAGCTAGCTTGATGTAAATGAGGTGGATGGTAGCAGATATTCAAGTGAGCGTTCTCTATCTGCTAGTTAAACCCAACAATAACAATATCGTCAAGCTCAATGTGCAATTCTCCCGGCAGTTTTGTCGCTACGCAATAAACCCCCACTGAAGCTCTTGTTAACTCAGAGACTCATGTGCTGCGGCAGTAATCGAAATCTAGCGAGAGTGCGGGCCAAGGAGCGGGACTATGTCTGGAACATGAGACTGACACAACAGTGTAGGTACACGCCAAACCCAATTGATCCAGACGTTAAATTAAGCTTTCCCTTGCAGCACTAAGCTTGCCTCTGGCTGTGTATCGTTACTGATCTGCACATGGGGGCATTCGCTAGTAGCTTTCTCACGGCGCGATCTGCCATGTGACTAGTACTTGCATCCTCGGCTTTATTGAGGATGCATTCGGATCTGCATGTACGAATACGAATTTTTCGAGTGACAGTTGTGATACACCCCCGATTCACAACCTCCTACCCCTCCGATTAAACGGCCCGAGGCCCGTTCCCTGCTCTTCCCCACAAATAATGCAGTCTGTAAATCGATTTCAAAAACATTTATAAATATATTAATGCATCGAATTACCCCACTAACCCCGCCCTATCGCAACGAATCCCGGTCATATTCCGTTCCCTCACTCTCAAGGTGTCTTGTCTCGTGCCCGTCACGTTGAACCCAAAATGCTGGCGCGACTACTTCTCAAATACATCCGGTACGTTGGACATGTATCATGCAATCGGCGGGTGTGGTGGCACAAACGTTTTCCTGGTCGGTGACTCAAACATTGAAGGTGGGGAAAGCGTCGTGCTGTCCAGTCCAACTCCTCCAAGTCGTCCTCTTCTCAAACAAGACTTCATCCACGGAGCTTGTATCCAACGGCCCACCAAGTCGCGTTGGGTATACCGTTCTGCCGGTGAACTCTGGGTTTTAGCTCTCCGGCATTGGTCTCACTCTGCGCTAGGTACCGTGCTACGCCAGCTCTCAACCGTCTGGTCGGGATTTCTTTGGAACTTATCATATCCCGTAACGGGGTCTTTACTAACGCCACTCAAAAGACCCGGGCCTAGCCTACCAGTCCTCTCTGCCCAAACATCGACAATGCCGCCAAGCGGCCTCAAATACGCCACTGTTGGCCTGACAGGCCCCCTCAACACCTGCGTTCGATCGTACGACATAATCACCCCCGGTAGCCGGGACCAGCACATCCTCCTAACAAAGATCAATATCGAAAAGATGCGGCTAGTAGCCTGGGGCAGAGCAGTCGGAGTATGTACAGCAACAAACGCACCAGACACTGAGCTCCCACCATCCGAGAGTCTCCTCCGCCCCGACATCCGCGTGGCGCTATTCGAAACCCTCAACTCCATCCAACTCACCTTCACAGATGCGGACCGACTCGTGAGCCAATACGGGCTACAGCAAAACCTCGCAAATTCCACACAGCAGCAGTTCGTCCGCGATAGCGAAGACTTCCCAGGCAACATCCGTTGGTGTCTCAAGGACCAAGCACTGGACCTTCTCGCCTCGCACCTGCACGGCTTCAACAATTCCTTACTCGCCCTGATCCCGGACCGGGCCGCCGACGCGAACCGTCTGGTGGAGGCCGAAATCGACTCGGTCGACGACGTGGACAGACTGCAGATGCTGGAAGACGCATCGACCGAGCTGAATGCCGATATCTGCGGCATGGCCATCATCCGGCGGATATTATTCAAAAACGGCCAGCTGCGTTCCCGGGCCGATGCATCCCGCCATTCTGTGCTGCTGCAGTATTTTTCGGGGTTGTCGTCCGTTCCGCTGAAAGATGTGGTTGAACTGGCACAGCCCTCCCACCCTCCGCGTCGGGGCACACCGCAGAAAGATATGGTTGAACCGGCGGAGCCGTCAAACCCCCCGCGTCAGGGCACACCGTCGGATGGAGCGCAAACCCCGAGGTCGTTCCAATTCACGCCGCCTGTTCCTACTCACAATGCGCTGGAAGCGGAAGAACCGGACTTGTCGTCGTATCATGTGGTCCAGCCACAGGACCCGGAGGGGTACACGTACGGTCAGAATCTGGCCCCGATTGTGGCTGCCCTGAGGGCTGCTGATAAAAACCGCTTCATCGACAGTTGCAACCAGCCTTACAGGTTGGCGGCGGAGGTGCGGAAGGCTAGGTACACGCGATCCAGTAATTTCTGAATTCGTAACTGACTTGACTGGAAGGACGGACGCGGATTATTTTGGGTACATCACGCCGGTCGGTGATGATATCGTGGGTTCCTTCCCCCCGGTCGTAGACGGAATTCGGAGCTAAGCGATGGTGTAGTCGGATCTGATTGGCTGTTTTGAAGGCCCGGTATGTCGAACGATTGATGAACCCCCGCACTTGATGCTCACGGAACTCGTAGCTATTCACCCCCTACCAAGGCGGCATATTCTTCATAAGCGTCTCGATCCCGCCCGACTACCCGATGCAAGCGCCGAGGGCGCGCTTCCTGACGAAGGTCTACCACCCCAATGTCTGCCCCAACGGCGCAATTCATGCCGATATTTTTGGAGGCTTCTGGTCGCCGGCGATTACGTTGGAAGTTTGTGTGTACACACCCCCGATACACTCTTGCTCGGCTGACGGGTGCTAGTATTGCTTTCGGTGTCGGTCCTGCTCTCGGAGCCAAATCCTGATGAGTCGGTTGTGTTGGATGTTGCGGAGTTGTGTAGGAGTGATAGAGACAGGTATAATGCGACGGCGGAACGGTTTACGGCGTTGTATGCTACGGCTGATCAGGTTTCTTTGGATCAGCCCCGGGTGTGGTGTGGTTGAAGAAAGCAAAGGTTGAATTGAGATTGGGGTGATTAACCTTCTGTTGGATTGGTCATGTGTTGCTTGTCATTCTTATTGGAATGTTCGTTCGAAGGTATGTGGGGTTGGTCGCCCACGGTGGGTTGCAATTTTAACATGTTAACTTATTATCTGACCATAGATTGGCTAGCTCTCTTGAAGCTGAAAGATTGTATCGTAGCAAAGATAGTTATAATGTTTGATTATCTCTTACTCATTTGCATTCATTTAATTGAAGCTAGTCATCTAATCATCCTTCGTTACTCGATAAATCATTTCCATGCATGGGATTAAATATATTTAAGTATTGATCGATAAGATAGTATGAAGATCACGTGTTCTTAAGAAGTCGTTGTTGTTGTTTATTCATACTGTATGCACTCTAATTAGAGTATGACAGGACCTAATACCCCCTCCGCCTCCGGGCGAGCCGGCTAGATGGCGGAGCGTTCTTAAGAAGTCTGAGTCTTTAACTTTTTTTTGTTTGCAGGAAGGTAGAGCACTGGATCATGAAAAGACTTGAAGACTACCTATTTGTATATCAACAATTGTGGAATACTTCCGCCACCCATTTTTCATACTTTGGAGTCTTGATACAGATTCCAGGGCATGATTTGGCAGAAGCTCTCGGTAAAATGCGGTGTCGTGGCTGTTGCAATAGTACGTAGGGGAGAACCGTGTGCGTAGGTTCCATGATACAGAGAAGAGAGAAGGAGAAAGACTCGATTTATATACAGAGAATCATAAGGGAAAAACTTTGATACTCCGCTACCCTTTGCTACACTGAGTCGGGTGGGTTGTTGAATCAGTGTGGTGGCACAAAGTAATGGTTGACAGATCACGAGGGTGGGGTCGCGGCATTTCACTGACGTGGCTCAAAATCCGTACCTCGCTGAGCCTCAACTCGTCGGCAACGTTAACTTGTCGGGACATCTGATTTCCACCGTCTGTTCTCTAGTCGTTTCTACCCTTACTGCTAGGCGATAGTGTCCTGTGGTGGTATCCTTGATTTGTTCGCTGCACCACTGGAATCGGCGTCTGGACACCACTGATCCCGCCCTCACCCATCCTTCCGTCTGACCTTGTGTCGACAATGGAAGTCGCCGGTCTTGCGGTCGGTATCGCCGGTCTCATGGGTCTCTTCAGCACCTGCATCCAGTCGTACGAGATATTTAACCTGGGCGCCTCTCATGGACGAGATTACGAAGTTCTTTTGACAAAACTCAAGGTCGAAAAGGTGCGGCTGATCAGTTGGGGCGAGGCTGTAGGGATATACAGCACAACGAATCAACAACAGCACTGTCATGAGAGCTTATCCGTTCCTTATATACACGAAGCGGTGCTTGATATCCTTAGCTGCATAAAACTCACCTTCACCGACGCCAACAAGCTTGCCAGCCGCTACGGCCTGGTGCAGGAAATCGGCAGCGACTTAGCTACTAACCGCAACTTTGTGCAGACGGCACTCGACCGCTGCCAGCGTTTGCAGGGACGGATGAAAGTACAACAACAAGGAGTAGGCTTTGTTGACAAGACTTGCTGGAGTTTGGCAGATAAAAAGCGATTTGATATCTTAGTTTCCGACCTCAATAGTTTTAACAACAGTTTGCGGGACCTGATCCAGGATCGGAAACTAACCATGCAACGTCTGGTGGAATCTGGAGTGGAATCTCTTAGTGATATTCACAGTCTCATGCTGGTGGAAGATGCTACGAGGGAAATACATGCCGATATCTGCCAGGTAGCCAGCGTTCGGAGGGTAGCGATTGAAAACCAGCAGTTAGGTAACGACGATACTCGCACAATTCGCAGCTCTGCGCAGTCAGCATATTTCTCTACCCTGTCAACTATGTCGCCGGTTGGAATTTTGGAACCTGAGTCATCGAATTACCAACGTCCGACGATCATGTCCTCAGTAAGATCGAATGCTAGTGCTGTGCCTGGTTACGATGGGAACGAGTATGTGATAAACTACGATTCACATACGAGTAAGGCGAATTGCTGATGAGTTTTAACTTATTGTCAGGCACATCTGGAAGAATGCATTTGAAATCGCAATTTCTAAATTAACTCAAAGCGAGAGAAGTCAGTTGCATTTAGATATAATGAGCCCCTCGACCATCTCGTCGGTGATGGATGTAGCTCAAGGTTCCTGGAAACAACGTTATGGGCAGAATATCCGTAAAGTTAACCGGATACTTCAATATATGGACATATATTCTCGGATTGTCGATATGGGGATTCAACACCACCCAGAAATACCAGCCCTTGTATGGGCTGCCATGCGGCACCTCATCCAGGTAGTGTCACTATTCCTGAGGACATACGATAACTAAATTGTAAACCCATTTTAGATTAGTTTGAAACACCAAGACAGTGTAGGTCAATTTGAAGAAACTCTTGAAAGCGTGGCCCAGTCACTAGAGAAGTGCAAACTTTACGCGGGAATACTGGAGGGCGTGTCAAATGTGCGTTTTTGCAGTTTACAGACATCCTTCGTAAGGGCGACGAAGTTGGAAACTGCACTACAGGAGTTTTATGTAGCCTTTCTCGTCTTCCACCTCAAAGCAAAGATATACGTTGCTGCCATGACCACAGGTTTGATTGCATCTGTTCCTATTTAGGAGTAGTGGATGATAATAGCATTTAGTAAAGTACTGGATTCTTCCGAAGCCATTTACGACTGCGCTCCGACCATACCTGAGCGATATCGATGAGAAAGAAAGGAATCTGAAGGAGCTTGCTAGTGTAGCCACCATGGAACAGGTCAACGGTATGTGCATTCTGTTTTCTGGGAATACCGAATATTGCGTTGTAACTTCTAACTGCGATCATGTATAGTTCTTCGGCAGAGAATGGAGCACGAAGTGTGAGAACTCTTCATTGATCCTATATGGTATTGAGTATGATTTTCCAGAACAAACGGGAATGGGGTAGCGGAATATCTTGTAGGGATCCTGTGGAGGAGTGCTTGTGGCATATTTTGCATTTATTATCTAGTTACTATATTTTTAACGACAATGCTATCACCAATACCGTAGCAGGACATTGAAATATGATCCGTAATGCCGATCGCCATACCGAACCAGAGTCAGTCACAAAGCGACAATGGCCAGGAAATCATTTTATAACGACCGCTAATGGTGTAGCCACCCACCACTCAAGGTGACACAGCTGCAATATAACAATCACTGTTCCAACTGATAACTATAGCCCACAACAACCTGTAATAAATACAGGTTGTTGTAGGCTCTAATATTATACACCCACAGCAACTCGAGTGACCCAGGATGATGTTACAAAATAGGCAACAACCAGTTTCATGGGCTAGGGAGACCCCCGACTTTTGTATCGGTCCCTTCTCAACGTATATTCCGCCCAATGACCCCCATAGAGTTGTCTTTGATGCAACTCTCGTCACGTAGATAACCCGTAGTGCTACCATACCGGCAAATCAGCGTCGCTTGAATCCCATAACGTAATACAACTCGGATTGAACGACTCTAGCGTCATACCCGACAGACTTGTGTATAGTTACAGTCACGCTTAAAAGTGACAAGACGCACGAACGGATTTTGGAAAGTCACCAGCTGATCCCACAACACAATACCCGCTGGAGCGTTGTCAATTTTATGCAAACCAGTGATGTTTAAGTCAGCACATCATTAACTACGGTGGCGTTCAACAATACACCACTCAGTTAGAACGGTGCATACCAGATGTGAAGGAAGTGACGATAGGAACTGTGTATAGTAGGAGGAAACTTTAGCAACTCTTGGATATGAGTTTACACAGGACAGGGATAGTTTGGACGGATTGCAGACTTCTGACGTATCCGTTAGTATCATGTCACATGACTAGATCAGAAACACCTAACCATGCGACTTGTTAAATTCACAGCCCTTGGGGCAACGCTTTAATGTTCTAATGTTCTAATGCACTATTTCCTGCGGGTAGAACGATAGTTTGAAAGGAAGCATCAAGGCTCGCACGCGCAGCATGCCGTCATAAGAACCCTTCTCCAATAGAACGCACCGCCCTGAACGCAGCCAAGAGCTATCTCATTGGTCGGGTTTTGCTGATGGCTGAAAACTCTGTTGTAGAGCGAGACTTAACTAATGTGGTAGTACAGGAACGCGCGGATTTCGGGGCTGGTTTAAAAGCTGATGAGGCGGGGTATGCTACCCTGTCAAATTCAAAGAGTCGCACCTACCCATCCCCACACTATCACTGCATCTCAACGAAAGCTGACCAGCAAAGACGCGTCGAACTATACGTTCTGTCAGAACCGTTGATCAGCTCCTCCGACTTTTGCAGCCAGTTGACTCCCGGCACAACTAATGTAGTCCCATATCCTTTTCAGCTCTCTATGCTGGAGCGAATGTCTATGCTGACACGTCGAAGGTAATTCTTATTCATCATTACTGCTACTGTCGCAAATCGCTCCTCCAGATAAGAGTTTTCAAAATGGATGCAACTAGCCTCGGTGTCGGCATTGGTGGTCTTATAGGCCTCTTCAGCACCTGCGTCCAATCCTACGAGTTGATCAACCTGGGCGCGTCTCATGGGCGGGATTACCAAGTTCTTCTCACAAAGTTGAAGATAGAAAAAACCCGTTTGATCAGCTGGGGTGAGGCTGTCGGATTATACACCATAATAGACGATTGCGACGATCGACAACTGGAACTTGAAATGGCAAATTCTTACCACGAGAGCCTGTTTAGACCCCATATACAGGGAACGGTGTTCAGCATTCTCAACTGCATTCAGCTTACCTTCACCGACGTAAACAGGCTTGTCGACCGATACGGCTTGGAACAGGACGACAAATACGATTTAGTTACATCTCGAAACTTCATGCCAGCGGTGAGCGACGGTTATCAAAGATTTCAGAGGCGCATGTCAATGCAACAGCAAAGAGTTGGCTTTTTCGACAAGTTTCGATGGTGCTTGAAAGATAAGAGAAAATTCGATGTCCTGGTTTCTGATCTCAATGGTTTCAACAACAGTTTAATCGAGCTGGTTCCCGACCGAATCGTGAACGTGAGACGTCTAGTGAAAGCCGAAGTGGATTCTCTCGACGACGTCCATAGTCTCAAGTTGGTGGAGGACGCTGCAAGAGATATAAATGCCGATATCTGCGAAATTGCTAGCGTTCGGCGAGAATTGGTAGAAAACGGAGAGCTACACACTGTTCCAGATGATACTCGCACAATATGCAGTTCTGTGCTGTCAGAATATTTTTCTGCTTTGTCGTACATTACAGCGATGGAGCCCATTGAACCCGACTCATCGGATTCTCGGTATCAGGGCAGTGAGGACACGACAGGCGAGTCTCAGAACAGCTTGCTACAACAATCACAGTCTCCAGTGAAGCATGGCAACGCACATCAACAACGAACCGCTGTATTGCCGTCTGGATGTAGCTTCCAGCCCTGGGATATCAGACAATACGCTTGGGGCGAGCGCCTGGCTCCTATTCTAGCTGCGCTGAGGACTGCTGAGGAAGACCGTAACATTGACTATGTCCTCATCAGTAACAAAAGATTGGCATGGGAACTGCAAAAATTCAGGTATAGATGTTTCTAGTGCACTGTTTTTTTCATTCTATAGCTAACTACGCTGGTGGAGGGTAATATCTGGATTTCCCGGATACCTGACATTCGTTGATTATAACACTGTAAGTATCAATTCCGATAGACCCTCAGAGATTCGAGCTGATGCAATGATATAGAATGATTGTATTACCTGTTTTGAAGGACCAGTAAGTGCGGGATTCTAAGTGTTATTCGTACCCCGATGTTCTCAAAGCTTAATTCAGGTCCAGGTAGCCACACCATATCAAGGCGGCGTTTTCTTTTTGAGCGTCAAACTTCCCGACGACTATCCATTCAAACCACCAAGATGCCGGTTCCTAACTCGAGTATACCACCCAAACATCAGTCCCCAGGGCGAAATCTGCGTTGATATGCTTGCACAATCATGGTGTCCAGTATACACTTTGACAACTAGTAAGTACAGTCCGATTTATTCTTGTAGCCAGTGGAACTGTCCATTTAGGTATGAAATATTTTAGTTATAAACTATTTCTAATTGGTACCAGTACTCCTTTCAATCTGTTCCCTCCTCTCCTCTCCAAACCCTGAAGATTCACTTGTGCCTGAGATTGCCGCGATATATCAAAATAACAGATGCCTTTTCGATACGAACGCCCAGCTATACACAACCAACTATGCCACAGCGGATCAGGTTTCTCTAGACGAACCACGTATATGGCGAGGTTCTCAATGCCAGAGGTTAGGGTGACCCGGCTTAGCGGAAGAAGAATCTGCAATTGAACTCCAGCGGTTACTGGTACGTGGGTTATGATAGGAGCGGTTATGTTGGATCGGAATACGAGATATACTTGGGTTCGTAAGGTTAGCTTTATGTCTCTATTTGTATCATTGTGATAATACATGGGTTTATACATTTGGTATGGAAGTATATCCCAGGTTGTAACTATTCGTTAGCCCTTGTTCGACGCCGGTTATGTCATCCCTAGATACACCGCCGTTTCTCCAAAGATGTCCCGGACCAGCCGAAGTGATATTCTGCCTGGGACATCCCTAGTATACAACACTCAGTGGGGATGATTCCAACTATATCATTCGATTCCTCTCCGCCTCCAATCCCCGGGAATCTTCTGGGAAGATCAGCCGCAGAATATATAGACTGCTAGTAGTAAAAAAGTATTATTGATGTCAATCAATCAGCTTGGAAAATTCAATGTGGTAGCGACGAGTCAAAGCGGAGGTCAGCGCCAGCCATGCAGTTCAACTGCAATAGCTGTAACGTTGACCTTGCTTTGATTCTTCCCATGTTTTGGTGTAACAGCTGGTTGAAAGAGTAACTATGGAGTAATTAATTGATTCCATTGAGCCTGAATGCTGATGTATGACGGAATGACGGGAAATATGATGGTGCCTCGTCCAAACTTCGGCTCCAATGTCTAACTATGAACCAGCCAAGACCCCCGCCGTCTAAGAGAAGGATAGAAGGAGGGGAGCTCCCCCACCTAGCCGGCTATCTAGAGGGGGAAGGGAAGCAGGCACTACCAGACTCTAGTTAACGTGAATGCAGTATGATTAAAATACCCCCGCCATCTGATCGAATCTCCGCTCCTCTCGTCTGATCAATCTAGTCTTCATTAATAACAAAATGCGGGAGTAGCCTCAGAAAATGTGCCGAGTGATCATTTAAACTAAATTAAAGATAGATTATCTAGAAGAGGAATGAGATTAAATATAAGTCGAACCGCTAGCCGAAATAGAACTACCCCGGTACTGTATCTGTTCTCAGTGATTGCCCCAACATTTACAATAGTCTTTCGGCCGGCTGACAGACTACATTACACGTTTGTCTCGCACATGGCCTCGACTAAACCTTAAATCTTGCATCGCTACGTTGAGTTCAAAGTTTAATCGACCCGCAACCGGTAGAGCACGAGATACAGGAGGCAGGTACGAGGGGCGACACCACGTGCGACCCGCTTGTGGTTAGGTGTTGCATTAAAGTATACGGGTAATCATAATTGATATAAAGGAATGGTAGCAGGGCCTCACCATACCTAATCTTATCAATCGAATCATCTATCTAATCACATCTCGCATCACCACCTATCACCTTCGGCAAGCAAACACATGACAGAGGGCGCCGAGTGCAAATTCTCGGCTCTCCAGAACACTCCAGTCCCACAAGTCAAACCCGACGATCCCCAAGTCATGGATCAGAGTCCACCTACCACCCCTCCAAGCGCCGAGATCACATTTATCTTCCCGTGCCTTTAGTTGCCGATGCGTTCCTTGTTTTCTGGGGTGTTATTCATAGAAGAAACGTTTAGTCAACCTGTAATGGAGTATAGGGACTGTATTTCCCTGTAGTGGTTGTGGCGGCGGTGGTAACGGTTACGGCGTAGACGGGGCAGTGGGGTAGCAGCGGTTGCGTGGTTGACGGTGAAGAATCGTTTACTTCGACAGCAACCACTAACCAGGGATTTAGATGCGAGAAGGAACAACTGGCCATTAATTGTTAGTTTTAAGCTCTCAGCTGTTCGGTGGCAGAGACCATCCACCATTCGTGCTCTTGGGCCTGCCCCAGGAGTTCTCAGGTTTCGGTTTTGGTGTGCTACTCCCCGTGGAGATATCACAGATTGTTTTACAAGGTAAGACGTCAAGGGCTATCATCAAATACGCGAATTTTGGCTGTCAGTGTTACTTTGAATGCTAGAAAGACTTGTTGTTTGACTTGACTGATCTCTCGAGGGCGAAGGCCCGTATATATACAGACCTGACTCCAATATCTATATTCATAGTCGTCTCCATATCTACCATGGAGGGGGAGTATTGCATATACAGGTCTCACCTGAAGATGAGCCTCGATGGCCGGAGACGGTGTCTTGTATGGCTGGAGACGATGTCTTGTATGGCCGGAGACAGTGATGTCTGGTATGGCCGGAGATGGTGATGTCTCGTATGGCCGGAGATGACTGTTGACTCTGATACTGGCTGATGGCATTCAGCCGTACTTGTACTCTAATATATATTGGCCTTGTGGCCCTCTTAGATAGGACACGACCAAGCTTCTCTATCTCCCTACTTTGAACAGTTCGGGAACGGTTAGGTTTACCGAACCGCACAGTCTGAACCGGTTCGCTATTTCTTAAACTGCTTCAGGAACCAGTATTACTATATGATCTGTAAGGAAGTCACCTGTACTAAGATCGTCATATCGACTCACAGGCTACGGACTCATAGTCGTAGACTCATCCACGAGTCTTCACTCGCCACCACTGGTATTTGCAATCGTGAGCTTCCATGGACTTCCATGGTGTTCCAGGCTCTCATGTATATAAAGACAGAGCTTTTCCTTAGATAGTAGAATAGACTTCATCCGCTTCACATTCGTAACAACCAGTTCCAACCAGTCCTGAGTGATATCGAATGACCACATACTCTTGGCAAGTAATCTTGCGAATTCTCTTAACGATTCAATTGCATTGACCAGTCACCAGGTCTCAACAATCCGGTGCGACTACAGTCTTTCGGAGCCCGACATCACCGTCGCGTCCCGGTCTTGATTTAGATGGGCTGGTTCGTCTGGGACTGGTTTAGGCTATCCCACTGTTCCCAACAGTCCAGTCTGGCATTTTTGAGCCTTCGACTAGCCAGCCTACCAACTCGTAACGTTAGGGGGTGCAGAGAACGGTGATCTTCAGCGATTCCCAGGCAGCAGTTCGACGAGCAACACATCTCGAGATTGGCCCAAGGTAGCGGTTGGCGCGCTAGATCAACAACGAAGCACAAGCCCTTCTACTCAATTATGGCATCGAAACGGCGATTCATTAAATTCCTGGGCACTCGGGAATCCCTGGGAACGATGAAGTAGATCGATAGGTGAATGCAGCACGCGAAGGCCGCGGAAGCACTGTCCGTGAGCAAGCCTTCATCTTAGCAGTGAATAGAGCAAGAAGGCTCTTGCCTTACGATACTAAAGACACAATAGAGTAGTATGATACCCCTGCCGTAAAATTAGAGTTAACAAAGCCTCCTATTGCAACCAGCTGGCACGAGATGTCACTCGGCAGGTACCTACAGTCCTGCCCCTAGTCCTGGAGATTTGAGAACTAGATGCCCTAGGGCGTCGAAAGTAGTGGCCCGGGCTAGATTGTACGCTAGTCTCCCTAATGACTACAGTCCGGACGGACCGTTGCCATCCCTGGTCTAGACGCGGGAGCACCTCTTTCCCCAGTGCAGGAAATGGACGAGCAAGCAGCAGCAACTGTGCAAGGCAGTCGGGCGGGAGACCGGCTGCAAGCGGGAAGGCGCAGGCGCCTGCAAGTATCTGCAGACTTCCGAACAGTTGAACCAGTACACCAGAGCGTTATGCAGTTAGTTCTTGGCATTACAGTGTAGTTGGTGAGGCTCGCAGTGCAGTGTGGTACAGTTTGTAGGTACAAAATTCACTAGTTTACTTCCAGTTAGTTAGTTTAGGTTTTATGTAGGAGGGGAAGACGTGGGAGTATGGTATATTACTGTATACGTACATAACTGTAGGGCGGATTTCGAGTGCGGTCATCACGTGGCGTTAGGGTTGAACGGCGGAGCCGCATTCACTTTACTTCTTGTGTACGTGTCAAATAGATGAATAGACAAGTCAATATACGCATCACCAATTTGGCTGCTGCACCATAAGTCGACGTACGCTTCCCTCTGCGCCAGGATTGGTAACCTTCGCCACAGCCCTCTACTATTTTTCTCACTGTTTGTTTGCTATCCATCATAAATCTTCTCGCTTCTTCTTCTAGTATTCCTAAGCAGCCTGGCCCTGTTGGACTGATTTGAGTACCGATATCACATTCCTTTGGGTTAGGGATTATTGAGACTGCTAGCGTGTTAAGTGTATGTTACGTGTGGTCGTAGAGTAGAGTTAGATAGTTAATTTAGGTCAAAAGACATGTCGGCACAACAGGCCCGGCTGGCCTGCGGCTCGGACCGCTTGGGAAAGCTGGTTCTTCGCCACACACCGCTCTAAGCAGAGTGAGCATAATGTAGAGCTGCTGATGGTGATGGCCAGAGCAGATGAGAATTATATGGGTAATGAGCAGCGTTAGCAATGGGCAGAGCAGGCGAAGGAAAAGTAGATGGCTGTACTATGTACTGGTTTGTACCAGTTAGTTAGTAGAAACCAATATATACAGTTACCCAGTTGTCAACCAGTTCATTGCACTGGATGAGCATGCAGTGCAGTTCTAATAGTTAAGTAGTTGGTACAGCGCAGTTTGACCCCAGAATCTCAACTGGTTTCCACGGTTGGGAGGTCTAAATATCGGAGATGTTTTCCCTGGAAATGTGTGACCAAGGGGTGATGGACTTCCTGGTGGCCACAAAGGTTGGGAAGTTCCCACACCGCTGAGCAGAGCGGAGGAGAGTAGAGCAGAGCGGAGTGTAGCTAGCGGTCGTTCACTTTCCTTTCTTTTGTCATGTTTCAGTAACTATTCACCTTCATCTTCATTGTTAGAGGAGAAGAAGGGTAGAAGGAGGGGACCTCCCTCATCCAGCCAGTTGTCTGGAGGGGAAGGGGAAACTGGGCATTGCCTACTCTAGTTAGAGTGAATGCAGAATGATTAAAACAAACAAATCAAACTCGTAACGTTAGGCCAAGCCAGACTAAATAAATACTGGTACCTGTTTCAAGAACTGTAGGTACCTGGCGGCTTTTGCCTGATACAGAAACTATGTTATGGAAAACTCTAGAATGTATTGGTTGACAATATAACCTGAGATCAATCGGGGAAAGTAGCTCTATTTATTCAAAGCGAACTTCAAGATATGCGCTAGGTGCCTGTAGGCACCTTGTGATCATGCAGAATGTCGAAATCAGCTGTAGAAGCATATGCTGGCTCCTATCTATTATTTCGCTAGCCTCATAATCACCCCCCCGAGAACTCCGCCTACAATCAATCCCCGATATTCACCTTCCCAGTTACCCGCACCGCATAGTTCCCACCACAGCAAATGTTTATGTACGGACCTAACTATGGTATGGTGTTACCTGGAGACTATGATGCTTGGCTTATGGATACAAGTCGAACGTTATGCAACGACTGACAATACCAATGCAAAATCGTGATTTCTGAGGGCTAGTTGTCCATTATTCTAGTGAGCTTTGAATGAGATACGATGACTAAATAATTAAGTGCAGGTCCGTTGAGCATCTCGTGTGTTTAATACTAGCATTTCGACAATCTACATACTTACAATCAGATCTATTTACATGCAGTTAATACTTACATAGTTACGATCCTCCCGCTTGCCGGGTGAAAGGCTTTCACAACTGTCGGCTCGTATATAAGATGAAAGAGCGAAAAACTTAGTATCTGAAATTTCATCACAACGTGCGCAACAAAACGTGGATGGAGTGCTAAATGGTGTGGTGATCAAGTAATAGACCCGGTCCGAGGCAATTTCATTAATATACCACATCAACCGTTCTAGCGACTTAAGGATTGCAGAGATTGTAGTTTATTGCAATGAAGAACCGATTTTCGCTGAAACCGGGGGTCTCTGGTTAGCCTTTAAGAGACTAGAAAATGTTTTATTGTCAAGTTAAACTCTTCGTATGGGACTTAAAAAATAGATGATTACACGATACCAGATTTCATCAGTAATTATTTGTTCCACACTTTTGCATTCCCGACCGCCACCCACACCTTCACAAAGTCACCATAGTCATCCCTTTCAATAGGTTTTTCTCGGCCAGCCAAAACTGACTCCTTCATTCCTTCTTCCACCCACACATAGCCAAATCCAGTGTCGTTTCATCCAATATCATCTGTACCCTCTTGTTCGTGTCTTTAACATAACCAAGACACGAAGAGTGGTCAATCTTATCCGTTCCAGTAATTCGGGAAATTGAATCCATCGCACTTAACACTTTATTGATATCCCGAACAATCTCCATAAGGGGGTCACGCGTTGGGATTTGAATATTATTGCCCTTCAGCAAATTGATGGATTTGAAACCCAAATGAATATTGGCGAAAATCAAGCGACTGCATAACTTCGCAGTGACAGTTATAAGAGTCTGGAGACATTCATTGGCGGAGGGGTTACAGTATCGCTCATATAGACTCATGCAAACATCAGCAATCTTCATCCTGATGTTACTTTCATGCTCGGAGATTTTCCCTGTGTGTAGTATGTCAACATAGTATCAATAATTCAAAATGAAGTATCACATACTTAAAATCTCATAAGGAATATGTTCACCCAGCGCTATGGCATGCCGTTTATGTTCTATAATGAGAAATTCCCCATATCCCTCGGTAAAAGCGTTTGCGGTAAACCACCTAGTCAAAGTCTGAAAGATGTCGTCAAGACCGAAAACCCATGCAATATACAACCATTTCCCGTCCATCGGCCTGTCAAGTGTTTGTCGCAATCCCTCAATCCAGCAGAGGCACCATGGCAGCATTATCGAGGCACATTGATACTTCTCGCAGAGCACTGCTAAATCATATAGATGTTCACAATCAATCTCGTGGGGTATGTTCTTCCCGAGTCCGTGTAGCGCATAGAAGAGCACACTGAGTACTACTGGATTGTAAGCTTCGTCGATTCTAAGTTTATGCCGTTGTATAGAATAATAAGATAGGTCTTGCATTCCGCGAGATTGGGTCAAAAAACCACATGCCCTTTCCAGGAGGTGTCGAAGAATTGGAGATGCAGTACGCACAGCATGGGAAGAAACCCGGAACGTTATTCCGAGGGAAGAGTAATATATCTCCAAGTCTCCATATGGACAAATCACAACGTACGCGTACCTATCGGTTCGGGCATGCGGGGGTTTAATGTCGATATCGTCTGGCAACACGCTCCACCATTTCACAACCCCGAAGTGTTGATACGATTGGAGAGTTAGACTCGCAATATTTTCCAGGCATGGATCGAACATCTTGACCTTCTCCTCTGCTGGTTCAATGCAATCTAGATGGTGAATACCATCAACCGTGACATTGCCGAGATTTTGCCGAATTGAGGTCCACAAATTCTTAAAATTGTCAACGGTGCTGTCAAATGACCTGTTTTCTTGGATGTCTGGTTGTTTCCTGTGCGTATTCTCCTTTTCAAGTAGACCTAGTTCCGATAGTTCCATGTGCAAAAATGCAAACACAATTCTGTCGCAATACTCTTGGCCGTGTTTACACCAAACTGTGCTGTCATCTTGATACATATCGTAGGTTTGATGACACACACGTATAATATCTTTGACAGCCTTTGCATTTTCATTTGCCATGCGATCTGTGTCAATATTAGACCATATCACTGGTTCCGAGACTCGATAGGCCTTACAGATAATCTCTTCCGGAAGGCGATTATGCATCTTCCTTACATCGCCTCCAATCATAACTCCAAGCTTCCCATCCTCCGTCCCTACGACATTTCTTGCAAGCTCTTTGGTAATTTTTCCGAATAACTCCTGGTTCCTAAACACATGTGCAATAAACAACCAGTCCAGATATGCGGGCAGCAACACAAGCTTCTCGAGCTTAGGCTGTTTCATCCACACTTTGTCCCACGGACTTATCGTATCTCCGCAGCGATAATGATCACAGATAACCGCAATATCAATAAGGTTTTCGAAAGTGATAGTTTCCGGGATGTGTTCAGCTCGCCCGTGAATGACATAGAGCATCACCGCCATGATTATTGGAGCAATTCCTAGATTGTCTTCGATGTCCATTTCGTAGAGTGAACTTGAATTATTTGAATCCGACGGAGTCGCTGCCCTCAAACCGCGAAGGTCGATGATCTCGGAGGATCCCCAGCCAGTGGATGGCGGAATACGAGCTCGGAAGACAGGTGACGCGTAACACAGTTGATGTGACGATACCAAATATGTCGCGTTAGTAGCGGAGGTTTTTAGACAGAGTTGTAAGTCCCCATAGGGGCAGATGGTGAATTGGACTGTGGTGGGTTCGGTATCCGCGGTGACTTTGGTATCCGCCATTGTAGCTGGGATGCGGGGCTGGTGGCGATGGATGGATGCGACGATGAGTTAGAGTCGGCAATATGGGCTGCGGGGTTCATGCAAACTGAAAATTTTATATATATGGTGGGAACCTAATTTGCAGATAGATAACCCATTTCGAGGCACCTATTCGGATATTTAATTTGCTACATGGATATCCATGATAAGGTTTAGGGTCCTGTAACCAATACGGTGTAATGATACACCTATGTACCCTCTTCCAATAAGTAAGCGTGGCCAATAGCAATTCTTCATTATATCAGCCAACCAGATTTAATAGATGCATATCGATCAAGAAAATCTCTGTGCATTACAATACACACTCTATCACAGCCCGAGCTCGAGTGGTCCTGTTTGCTGCTATACACTGCCTGCTGATGATCAACTAGAACCGATTTCCGGAGCGTACTATCGCATACCCAGTGCCAGCAGCGGGAAAGGATGCAAAAGTGACACCAGAATACCCAGAGATGTGCCCGAAGATGCTTTGTATATCTCAAGTCTTTCTACATCCCTCTTCTCTGTACCATGGTCTAGCTAGGCACACGGTTCCTCCTTTCATATTCACAACGCGAATGCCTTGGTGATGGGATAAGATTTGATGACTCGAACCTCTAGCTAGCCGAGGTGGAACTGTTAGTTCCTGCGAGACTCCGAACTGTCGTGTGGAAGAGTAAGAAGGAAAACGATGCATACACGTGGTCGCCATCCGAGTCAGCGCTCGGAACAGAAATTACGTGACATCCATTGCCCTTATCTACTAATCATATGCATCCTTCTGTTTCGCCACCCCCTCTACTCCATCGAATCCTACTCGAGTACAGATTGTCAGGGTTTATGACGTGTAATCAGCTAACTAGCCGGACGATCGAAACTAACCTTAGCGTCGACGATTCTGACTTGCGATAAGTGGCTAATAAATAATATCGGCACATGAGTTGTCGTAGAGTATGCTAATGCTATAACTGTACACAGGTTCGCTTTACACTCTACCTAAAGTAGCAAGTAGCCTTAGTTCGTATAAACCGAACCAGCGAGAAACTATAGCTGTCAATCCTAGATATGTACAGTCGCGGAACAAATTTAATTTGAGTAGACAGACAAAACATAACTTTAAAATCGGTGCACCAATTATATCAGCAACATCCTCCAGAAAACCTCAACTTGAGAAGGAAGGAATAAGATTTTAGAGATAGCATTAATTGCCTTTTGTGGGCTGAAATAGCGTGTGGATACTCGTTAGATGGTTGCTGTCGAAGCCATTATTTTCGCGTGTCCACTCAAATTTGTCCAATGTATGTACTTGGGGCAGGGCCATAGAGATCGGACCCACATTTCTAGAATAGATTCGGGGTAAGTGTGAGGTGTAGACTAGAGCGGTCCGATCTTCACTAGACATAGTGTATGTGCATGGAATGGTGGCGCTATAGCAAGTGAAGCTTGCTCCAGGTGAGGAAATATATACTGTAGACTTTCCCATGATTGCATATAGTGATACGATACAATGACTTAGGTAAGGTTCGCATTTATGGGGGCAAATCTGAGAAATTATGAGCGCTACAAGCTGCCAAGTTCAGATTGTTAAATTTTTAAAATTGGTACTGAACTACGTAGCTACGTGGCGTAGCCTAGCTTCGACAAACCCACAGAGTGATAATATTGGGCGGGGGGGAGGTATGCTGTTTGCATTGCAAACTCCACTGCTTTTCCATGCGGGGAATTTTTATAGAGTTCATACTTGTACAAAAGGTAGCGAACTTTAGTTGCCAATAGTATGCAAGTTTGATACTTCAAGTGCCAGGAACGAACCTTGGGAACTTTTTTGCAGCCAATCATAGGTGAGATCGTTTGCCACCATAATTCTGTTGGAGGCGGGGAACTTTTGCAGCCAACGACCAGCGCAGGCATATCGATATCTTATGCGTGTTCTAGCTCATTCACGGAGTCAATGAAAAATTATAAATCATCTATACATCATCGTGATCCCTACAATCGGATGCCACTTGGACGTCCTGATGCAACTACAATTACACTGTGCTTCATGTCATCGTTTGAAGCCGGCTCATCTTTCTCATTTCCCTCCTCATTGCCCTCCTCATTGCCCTCCTCCTCATTGCTCTCCTCCTCTTCCTATTCCTCTTCCTCCCCAGTGACCCCTTCCTCCTCGGTAACCTCCTCATCCTCAGTATTCATGTCTGTCAAATCACTGCTCTCGTTGGCAGTATCCTCCGCAGATGTGAGGTCAGTATCCATGCAAGCATCTCCTTGTGTATTGGCTCGACGGCGTTTTAGATTGTGACTTGGCTCTGGTGGAGCTGATCTTGTGTTTTGTTCGAGATTGAAAGTACCTGATGGCGTCCAGTATTTATGCACTGCGCACCACCATCTCGGCCATGGCAATGAAGTGTGCACTCGGCTTTTGCTTTGAAACACTTGCAACGAACAGTCGTGCAGCTGCCTTTAAACCTACAACGTACTTGGATGAGCTCAGCAGGGGACTGAAGACGAGTAGCTTCCCGAAGAGTAAGTTCTCGATGGCTATGCTTTTTGAATCGCGCAATTTGATGTGAGATGGTAGATGTAAGGCGGTCCATATTTTTAGTATGATAGAATGTTCTAGTCAGTTCGCGGAGAATGTCAGTCCGCGGAGTGACCAGTCAACCCACGGAGTCCCACCTTCCATGAAAGAACCAGTCAGATCAGCGCTCCGTGAACTGACCGGTAGAAATATGTGCTAACTATGCTCAAACTAATATTTCAAATAATCCGCACACCTTCATTGTGACCTACAATTGGCTATATCTCTTAACGTCGTGGCGCAACAACAATTACACTGTGCTCCATGTCATTGCTTGAAACAGTCTATTCCTCACTGCCCTCATCCTCACTGCATTCGTCCTCCTCTTCCTCCTCTTCCTCCTCTTCCTCAGTAACAGAGTCTGCCTCGACTCCCTCCTCAGTATCCAGTTCACTCAAATCACTCCCAGTACTATCCTCTGCAACTGCCTGGGGCCCATCTTCTGCACCAGCCTTTGCGCTATCCTCAACGGAAGCAAAATAAGTGCTCTCCCATGTATCTCCGCGTGTATTGGCTCGACGGCGTTTTGGATTTTGACTAGGTCCAGGTTGATCAAATCTTGTTGTGTTCCGTGCAAGACGGAATGTGCCAGAGAGAGCAACAGAAGCCCCAGTATTTGTGCAGTACATACCATCATTTCGGCCATGGCAATGAAGTGTGCAATCAACTTTCTCTTTGAAACATGAGCAGCGAATGGTAGCGCAATTCCCTTTACATCCACAACGTACTTGGATGAGCTCAGCTGGACCCAAGGCCTGGGCAGCAACTAGCAAGAGCAATCAACGAGCATGCTAGCGCCCTTCGTGCCCACGGCATCGAAGTCGTGATCCATTGGGTCCCTGGACACTCGGGCATCCCCAGGAACGAAGAGGCTGACCGCTGTTGACTAGGGATTTGGCCCGGTAGCTTACGGCCCCCATTGGCCTCGCCTGCCCCCACCAGCCTCGCCTGCCCCCACCAGCCTCGCTTGCCCCCATCGGCCTCGCCTGCCCCCATGGCGACGAGGAGGGCTCGGCACTGGTACTCGGCATTGGGCTCCGGCTTTGGCAGTCGGCATTGGGTTTTCCTTCTCTCTCTTTCATATATAAGTCCATAGTTTTTCTTCTCTTTGGATTGACAGACAATTCATCTTCTTCATCTTCTTCTCCATCATCTTCTCGTGTCAACAACCGCCAGGAAAACTAGGCACGAGAAGACTGAGGCTACACAGTACGCGACCGACTATACACCTCGGCCGCGAATACAGCTAGACGGATCTCCGAAGGGAGGACGGCGGCGAAGGCGGAGTGGGAGGCCGACAAGTGCTCCAAACACTACAGCTACAGACTGAAGGGCAAAGCCGGGAGCAAGAGATCTGTCCCAATGACAAGTGTGAAGTCACTGGCAGCAAGGTTCAATAGACTGAAGAATGGGCATGTGCCGACTAGAACGTACCTAAAGCGGTTTGGACACCGAGAGGACGACAAATACAGGTCGTCCAGAAGCGGAACACTACAGACGTGCGAGCATCTCTTCCACCACTGCAGCCGATGGAAAGTCCAGCAGAAAGCGCTCTGGAAGGCGGTGGGAAAGGCCACTGGATGGATAGCGGGCAGATGCCGACATGTGCATGTTTCTAAGCTGTTTTCCGCGGAGAAATGCGACCAAGTGGTGATGGTCTTCATGGCAGCTACTGACGTCGGAAAGTACCCGCTAAAGCAAGCGGAGGAGCGCGGGCAGGAGGAGCGCGGGCAGGATTAAGGGTGTTTGGACCGGAGGCGATCTCTCTCTCTTCGTTGACCTCTTTTGTTCTTCTGTTTTCAATCTTTTGCGCTCGTTTGATTTTCCTTTGTCAAAGGGGACGATGGGTAGCAGGTGGGAGCTCCGCCATCTAGCCGGCTCGCCCGGAGGCGGACGGGATGTTTATAGGCTCTGTCATACTCTAATTAGAGTGAATACAGTACGAATAAAACAAAAAAACTGGGCTCCATGAAGTAACCGGTCGGCTGGCGGAGTGTATTTGCTCGCGAGCTGACTGGTCAGCCCAGGGAGTGTGTAGGCTCCGTGAGCTGACCGGTCAGTTCACGGAGCCCAGTTATTCCGTGGGTTGACTGGTCACTCCGCGGACTGACATTCTCCGCGAATTGACTAGAACAACGTATTCGGTTGCGCTGATTGAATTCAGTTGGATAGAGCGAGCTGAGTGTACGTACATGCCAGTGCATGCACATACATGCGTGCGGAGCAGAGTATTTGAAATTTTTGACTGACTCCGCGAACGAACTAGTCAGTTCACGGAGGTGGGGTACGGACTCCGTGAATGGACTAGAACATTAATCACGACCACCACTCCAGCATCTAATACCAGTCACTCCCGAAAGTTGAAGGACCTACGATAGATTCTCTGCCTCCTTTTTTATAACACTTCCACTGCAGCGGGGGTTGAGGTACGGACCTAGATAGCATGCACTGTTGCATGAAGATTGTAATTCTTGCCTTACGGTTGCAAGTAAATTCTGAGAAATAGGTATTCTTGATTCCAGTGAATTTTGAATAACATACAAGACTGAACCACCAGGACTAGCCCACCGAGTAGGTCGTGTGTTTACATTTATCAGCAACTGGCATACTATATTACACTCTGGTATCACGAGCTGGTATCAAGATATTTTCGACCCTCCCGTCTATCGGACGAAAGATTCCCACCACCGCCAACTCGCATGAGAAGTAACGCACACCTTCGGCAACACACCTCACTGTCTAGTTTTGCCAAGCTTTCCCCTCTTTGGAAGGGAGCGGGGTTTTATTTTGGCTTCATTTTCGCATTCCTGTGTATGTCCGCTCGTTTCCCCTCCGGGAAGTGAGTGTATCTCGTCGATTACAATGCTCGATACCACTCAGCATCGACGCCGACCGGTAGTCACTTCGGTGCAACTCGCCTTTTCGGACGTTTCACGCCAGTTATACGACGCTTTTGACATGCCAGTGAGCATACGGTTTTAGGGTATGAAAGCACAGTGAGTTCAATGAAGAGAGTCTCTGAGGACAGCATGCTCTACCCAAGCACTTCGAACTGCTACGATAGATTAGACCCGCTTCTCGGACACTGCAAGCACGAGTACAAGTCTGGCCTGGTACCTTCCTCCCACCCACCAGCTTACAGCCCAATGATGATCAGGGCGCCGTGAATGACATAGGGAGATTTTCAGTCCCGGACCTACGAATCCTGCCTGCTTTGGTTTTGGCAGTTAGGGTATTCCACTGCGATCATATCATATGAAGCCCTGGAGGGCGACAGCGAGGGACTTCAACGGGGCATCAACTAAGTGGGGCAAGCAGGTTTAAGGAATGGGGGTCAATTAGTTTATTTCTTTCGAGGGGAACCGGGAGGCGGTCCGGAGTAGTAAGGCTGTTTCGGGGGAGCCGGGTAGAGACGGCGGGGGGACGCAAAGTGCCCGGAGGTTGCAAGAAATACATATAGGTCATGATCAGTAATGGTCGAATACAGTATGATTCAAACAAACAAACAAACAAAACTCGCATGAGGAGTAAGAACCAAGTATTGTATATATAAGAAAGTTCATCGTAACCTAAACATAACATAAATAAGGTGTAGTGATTTCATGAGCCTGATTGAGTTGAGCCTTGGTAGAAACTCGAGTCAGCTCGGCTCATATAGAGTCAGGCTGGAGGAGGGTTGCAATATTCAGCCGCTCGATGTAGAGGCTCGAGCCTAGTACGGAAGTGCAAGTGATCCAGTTAAATATACCCGTGGACTTGCGGAAGAATGCTGCGTCGTCCTACTAGGTGCCTACCGTTTGTGGCGGTGTTTAAAATGATTACTATAATGACCACACAAGGTTGGTGGTGGCGTTGCCGCCGATAGGATGTGAACTTAGCGGTGCTCAGGAGTTAATATGAAGATTTAGTTAGCACACTTGAGCGGTCGACAAAGAAGTTCACAATTCTCAAGTAAAGAAGTAGAAAGAATTGGAGCACATTTGTTCATCGCTCCGGTTTCTCAGTCGCTGCGTGGCCTCATTCTCACAACCTACAGCGACTCGCGCAAGTGCGCACCCGTTCTGTTTTTACCTTTCACTGTCCCTCTAGCTGTCATTCTGCAGTCTCCACTAGCACCCTTTTCCTATCATCTCGGAGTGCATTGTCCCTCATGCAACGAAACGCCACATGGCACTAATGCACGAGTCCAACGAAAATCACGATGGTGGAAGACCCCGATGGTGTTGCGGATGACGCCACAGAAACTAGGGGTTGAGGGTAGTGAAGGGGCCTATAGCTTTGCTTTGTTTTCCTTTTTGGTTTCATTAGAGACGGAGCCCAGTTACTCCGCGGGTTAACCGGTCACTCTACGGACTGGCAAATGGATGGGGGCGTAAAAAACTGCGTCAGAGCTTATCGCTCACCGGATATTACCCCGCCTTCGAAACAACAGTTAACCGCTTCCGGCGAACAGCTTCCGCTCTGAACCGAAATTTCACGGAGTGTGGTACACCGTAGCGAAAATACAAAATCCTTCACTCAGCCAAAATGACTTCCTGTCTGTCCAAGTCGCACGTTCCCCAACTACTACTACCCTCATCCCTATAATCTTCCACCCTCGGAACCACACGACACTGTCACGACCATTGCGTATTGTCAACTTCCAGTCTCGTTTAGTGTGAACCACGGAATGAAAATGGGACGGGATTACCGTCCAAAAACCGTCCCGTGCAAGACGGTATTTCTCGCGGTCCGGCGAAAACACGATATGCGGACGGGATTGTTTCTACCGGTCAAAAATCACGAAAACGGTCGCCGAGTAAGAACAGCTGCTTCGAATCAAGATCGGACACGCGGGGCTAATAGAGCCCATTGCGTGGATCATTTGACGTCTACCAAGCTTCCTTATCGGACAAATATTCATGAAGTTGGCATGGGTGAATGGTTGGCGGATCATTCGTTTTGCTGATTTGACACGGAATGACACGGAATCCCGTCCAATACCGCCTGGGATGCCGCATTTTTGGTATCCCAAATCCCGTTCACGGATGGGATGATTGAGCATGAATCCCGTCCCGTTACCATCCCGTGATTTTCACTTGTCTCGTTCATACCCCCAACGATCAATTTCCCTTCGGTGGTGTTCTGTTGAGCTCTTCGCCACTTGTCTTCGTCGGACGGAGATCATACATGGTATCAAGTTGATGCGACCACAATTGCTTGCACCTCGGACCTTGCGATTACTCCGAACGGCACGACGGGTCTACGCTACTTTGTTCTAGAGTACTCGAACGGATTCCTTCATCGGAGCGAAGGGCCGTACTTTTCTTTAGGAGAAGACGACTCTGAGTTGGCGGTGCGGACCGTACGATTACTCGAACAACACGGCGATTTTACACTACCTCGATAAGACTCGGAACGGGACGCTTCATCAGGGCGAAGGCCGTACTTCTCTTTGGGAGGCTCAGAGTTGGCGATACGTCTCCAGACAGTGCTCAGCGAATCGGGATGCGCTATTCGTTCCTCTCCGTTCTTGTCAGCTGCTAGATGGCTTTCCACTACAAAAAGCGATGCACGGAAGCCTTCGATACCGCCTCGAGGCGTAAGAAATCCCGCCGCGAATGCTGGGGCACCGTGTACGGCTGTAGGATTGATGAGCACGGACAAAAAGTAAAAATCAACACATTGCAGGAACACCGCATGACCCTCTGTGGCGATGCCTTTGTGATTACATCAACTGTGTTCAATGTCAGGTGGAAGCATTATCGTCATCACCGAACAACGATCATCATTATCACGGAGCGACGACGATGATACAAGTCGTATCATGCCACATCCCCTGTAGATTCTTCATGGACGCACTTATCGTCTCCTCTATGTCGACTTCTACAGGAAGTTTCCAACTGACAAAAAAGAGTATGAACGCCCATTCGCGTTCGATTCTGAACCGCACTAGACCAATGGTAAACCTACACACCGAGATATGGACAGGTTGCTACATCTAGTCCCTGTAAGAGATATTGGACGCAGACGGCCAGACAAACTCTTACAACAGCTGGCGGCGGAGCGTAGTGCCTCAGGAGCAGTGCTCAGGAGTAGAACCTGATCATGTATTCTGGTACTTCGAACGAGGCATGGACATACAACCGCCAAAAGCAATGCACAAAAAGTATCCCTTCGCGCTTCCGGATGCTGTAACAGCAACAAGCTGTATGTGCACATACAATGCGACGGGGCGCCACTCATTCGCAGATATGCGCGTCGACGATAGCTGTGCGGTATTAGCTCAGCCGTTGGGAAGCGTCAAGATCTGGATTGCTTTTCGACCGGAAAAGCTGGGAAAGCGAGCTTTGAAACGGGATGACGAGTTCTATAAGAATCTGGTGAAGACGATGATGTGGGAGAGCGGGGCCCCTTGTGAGGATTCCATACCAGACACTGAAAAATCAACGGTCAACCCCACAAAATCCTCCGCAAAATGGCCTCCACACATTGTTCGCGGTCACGGTCAGTCACTTACTCTCAGTTCACGCAAGCCAAACTCCCTGAAAACGGCATCTATATTGCATGCACAGAGGATAATCAAGGTTTATATCTCCCACCCGGATATAAACACATTGTTTATACCCTGCGCGGAGAAGGAGAAGACGAAGAAGCACAAGGAGAAGAAGGAGAAGGAGGTGTTAGTACACTACCACGGCAGTAAGAAGTTAGTTGGGAAGTGGAACCAACTTGCGAAGAAGGTTGCTAAGTGGACGGGGAAGGATCCGCCGCCTTTGCTCGTGATGCAAGAGCTGAAAAATACGAAGCCGAGAATGGTTATAAAGAGGGCCATTAACGTTTCAGCCCCGCGATATATGACGAGAAGTAGAAGTTTAGTTTAGATATGCGAATACTCGATATGACTGGCCAGAGAACTGGTTAAGCGGGAACGGTAGGAGTAGCGGGCACGAGAAAAACAGTGTTGGGGGCGAGGACTGTGGGCTCAATTAAGCTTTCGCTTATCCTAGCACGATCAAGCTTAGGAAGGAGACTCACCCACCTTGAGATTAAAATCTCCAAGAGCGTTTGGCACTCCGATGAATATCATATTCCCAACTTTATGATATCTTGGCGGTTTCTTTTGTTAGGGTTGATGGGGCCCGCGACTTTGCTTTTGTTTCTTTATGTTACAAGGGCAGCGGGGAGGAAATATGTTAGGTATGGCCGCAAGCAGCCGAATGCAATATGATTACAAACAAACAAACCTTATGATATCTACAACAAGCACTTAAACCACCGGAAAATGTTCCGTTATGTTCAACCGCAACCAGCATTTCATCAGTATTCAATTCTAGTCATTCCTAAATGTTGAAAAACCTCTGCTCAAACTTATTGATGTCATTAGTATCGTCCTCAGCGGAAGTTGGGACGACAGACGCCAATGCTACCCGGCGCTGTCAGGGGTGATGTGTGAATGTAAGTTACTTCCTTGCATAACTGCAAAAGAGCGAGCGCACTCTGCACATATGTTGTGTCGAGCATCAAGGTTCTTACGAGGTTTGGAGTGTGGTAGTTTTATATCGATACCGAATACCCCAAGAGTAGAATAAAACTTCTCCTGCCATACCCCCTTGAAGTGTGACGTAAATGCCTCGGTACAGCACTCTGAGAAATCTAGATACAGATAAAGAGCGCTAGATGACATAGTGATGAAAACAGGAGGATACATAACTGGGTACTTGATATTCTAACAGATCTATTGACACCCGCCTTGTCCCCAGACCGTCAATTTGCAGTCACTCTCCAAAGGACCAAACATAATGGAAATATTTAAGAAACGTACCGGTTGTTGTCCGATTTCCTGTGTGCCGGTGCAGTGCTGTGGTCAGCTTTTTGTGCGTTTCCAACCAGCAGATGATTAGACGACCGATCCTGCTGTTTGCACATTCGGTTTGACTAACTCTCTCATTATTTTGTCCCGTAAAGAAATGATAAAAAGCCGCCCCTATAAACCAGATGAGTCTTTGACACTACTTTAATTTCAACCTGTGGAATTGCAATGTTTCTATTATTTAGGCACATCTCTAAGATTTGACTAGCACGAATTGACTATGACTATCCGGAGACACGGCGATTGATATAGTTTAAAGTAGAGCTAGAGAAGTTTGATTGTATTCCATCTAAGAGGGCTATAAGGCTATATATATATATGAGAGTACAAGTACGAATGCGTGCGTACGCATCTATGTATAGACCCTTCAGGCGGACAGCAATCTCCGGTCATACGAGACTCGCCTCCGGCCATACCAGACTCATCTCCGGCCATGAGAAGGCAGAGACCTATCATGCAATAGAGACTGTTACAGATGTACATAAGTCGGTGCCCTAGGGTTCGTGACTGCTCATTTAAACTTCGCACTCTACTCTTTTCCTCCCTACTATCTTGGACTATTAGACCTGTACACAGTCATTACACCATAGTCAATGCACACGGTTCTCCCCATATCGTAACAGATAGTATATCTCTGGTGAGAGTGATAAATCATGACGTAAACTTGACAGTGGTGACTTTGCGAAAACCACAACACCAGCCATTCCGGTGTCTCAAAGAAATCGCCAATTGTGATTTGGGGTATTAACGCACGATTAGTACTAATTCCTGGGGTCTCTGATAAATGCCGTTTCACCAGACTGGATCGGAACGTTGCGATATATTTACATCGCAAGCGTCTCCTGCATAGAACCGTAGCCGCCACAAAAGCAGGTCTCCACGGATTGTGGTACCCGCTATGACCCCGGAGAAACCCAAAATATTCCTACAGATATAATTCCAGCTATCCTATCCCCAGAACCACAACTGCACAGCCACGCTTTTTATCACAATCTCCATCGATATTATCGGCTTCGCCGTTGAACCAATCGATACCAGGTGCATTACCTAAACCAATATTAGTACGACTCCTTTGCAGTTTTCCCTCACAGGCTTGTGCTTTTCGTTATATCTTCGTAGAGAGAGTCGATCATTCGTATTCGTTCCCAACCACTTGTGTTACAGCTGTACATGAGTCGGAGCCCTCGGGTTCGTGACTGCTCTTTTAGACTTCACACTCTACTCTTTTCTTCCCTACTATCTTGGATCTTTAGACCTGCACCTAACCATCGTACCATAGTCAATGCACACGGTTCTCCCCATATCGTAACAACTTGCAGAACCAAAGAATGGAGTGACTGCCCATGATACTATTGCCCGCCATTGCCGTGATTTCATTGTCGCAAGTGAAATTGCTCGGATAATCACCGCCCCACCTTTTCTTTTCGGTACCTTGTTGTTACATATGTAAGATCTGAGACGTGTTACAGACCTAATACAAATTTACTGTGATCATGGCCGGGGCTGTTAGTAAGGCACACAAATCTCCTGAATATATCTTGAGTCTTTCTTTTCTTTTCTTCTGTCCTCTCTCCGTATCTTAACTCTATACGCGCACACGGATCTCCCCTAAATATTCGCAACACTTGATGCGTCTGGTAGACCGAGTGAGACGTCATGATACACCCCTGCAGCTCAATCCATTGGATTAATTTAGTAGTCTTGTGCGTAAAGACGCAAGGTTCTGTATTTCAGCAGATACGGCCATCTCCTATCTTACTCCTCTTGTTCGTGCCCCGAAACATCTCGAGCCGCCCCCCATGTAGATCTCTTTATCCCATACTCCTGCACGCTCAGATTCAAACTTCTGAATTAGGCATGGGAGACAGTTGGACAACACAATTACCTTCGGTTCTACATCGCTGCGGGCGACAGAGATTCATCTTGCCATCTTACCCAAGTCATTTTTAATTCGTCAATAGCTATCCAGGTAAGTGTAGTGCAGGGAAGGAAATACCGCCCCGTCGATCGGATGTTGAGTAATCCTGGTCCTTTGTGGCTTTACCAGCCGTCCGAATAATCAATGCCGTATTGACGGCTGTGCTTGCAGAATGGAGGAGTTAGTACCAAAACATTGCAGTCTGCTGGAGGCGCGCTAAACTTATCTTTAAGCTAATTAAGAACATATTAATACGCTGAGCATTAATCCCAAAACAAGGACTCCATCTACAGCTTGCAGGTCCTTTCTGACAGTGATCACTGTTTCTCTTTGGATGGAGGTAAAGAAACTTACTGCAGTACTCGGTACAAATGGATAGCATGGCAAATGGCAATACGTGGTAAGCGCCGTGCCCATGTTCCGGTAATTCTTGGCAAATATTTCTTGTTACGAGTTAAAAATAGACAACTCTCACCGGGTACAACCGATTTACGAGATTTCAACCTTGCGCGGTATCTGGTAAAGCAGCAAATGTACCTCTGTTCGGTATCTTGTTGCAGGGTAGCCTTTCCTCCAAATTTCAATTTTAGATTAACTAGCTTCAAATTCAGCAATAGCTATTTATGCTCTCGCAGCTCAAGTATCTCTACAAGCTAGATAATTGTACTGCTTCCTTAATCGAGCTAAATATATTGGTTAGCATTATACGGTACTTAAGGGTTAAGTCAGCATATTTCACAGCTTTACAATAGCGCGCAGCCAGAAGGCACTAATCGCTCCTTCATATACCCTGGGACAAGTTCCAAGCTAGTTGGGGCTCCCTGTTTTGGAGGCAGTGCATGATTGCTGACAGTAATAGTACTGCGCTAATTTAGTGTGCAAACTATATTGTTGCCTGGTTAGCCTTGCACATCTAGACACCCTTGTTATTGCTCAAGTTTGGCTAGTAATTCTGCGTTAATTCTGAGTCATGCAGGAAACGTTAAAGGTTGTACAAAACAGGGCAACGGAAGAGAGTGCTGCAGCTACGAGCAAAGGGGGGGGGGGGTTTGGAGAACTAGGGTAACTTCTTGCAATATGAAGGACTCCATAACACGTTCCCTTTTACACTTATCCTGAGTATCATCGATCCTTCTCGTTTCAACTTGCCTAATGTCGAGTGCTCCCTGGACACGAATACCCTCCAGCGACGAATCTCTCACGCTATGGCAGGGTGAAAGTGAACTTTCATCCGAAGACCCAATCCCTCTCAAAAAGTAGGTTGGAACCATATTCCCCACGCAAAGTGCGGGGTTGCGCGGTATCCTAATTCATGGCATAGCATGCACAGTCGTGGCGTATCGTCAGCTCATGCGAGAGCACCACTGCTCCACAGAGAACCTCCCGGTTCCTTCATCATCACAGCTATACGCAGACCGAGCACTTGGATTAGCGATATCTTCGGTCCAAAACTCAGATTGACCGGCTGGCGCATGGGTGTCTTTGGGTCGTTGATCAGCATAACGCTGGTATTACTCATCAACCTCGTCGCCACAATCTGGGCCATCATCAATCACCCTCTGGAAAGAGGTATCGGAACATTCTTTTCAGGTCCGTGTGAGGACGTAAAGAAAATGTCGACTTGGATACACTTCGGCATAAATGCACTGGGCACACTTGCTCTTTCCGGCAGCAATTACACCCAGCAGGTTCTGATGAGGTATTTCCTAAAGTACTTAATGATGCCTATGGATGTCTAATTTCAGCAAGCCCCACTCGAGATGATATCAACAAGGAGCACAATGCCGGGCGATGGCTCGATATTGGCGTGCCGAGCATTAGGAACATGATCGCTGGGAAAAACACTAGGCGAGTTGTGTGGTGGTGGTGTATTGGGTTATCTTCAGTCCCTCTACATTTATTGTATATACTCAACGGCACCTAGTGTCCCAGCTGAAGACTGACATCATGGTAGGTTTAATTCTGCTGTATTTTCTACGTTATCCGCGAATGCATACGCAATCGCCGTCACGCCTGGAAATATCTTCAGCTCTGCTCCTGCGCTGCCTGTGGTTGCTGAGACCTGGCGCTATTTCACACACTACACCGAACCCTCAAATTTTACACTGTCAAGTAACCACACGCCGACACCATTAACAGATAGATATTTATCACTGTTAAACAGCTATACGTCGTTGTACACTCAAACCTTGGCATTAAATAACCGCACGTTTGCGTCGTTGGATCAATACAATTCGTCGGTGGAGAACTTTGAGTCGTACGTGCAAGCTCAGAACATAACAGATCTAATGATAAAGGATTTGGCATTTGCGGTAAAGATAGATCGCTTGATATACGAATACAACTACGTGCTGCAGGATGCAGAAACGCGTCTCCCACAAAGCCGGATGTGGCAGGCCTTAATCAATAACGCTCGAATGTCAGCGGCGCTTCCTGAAGTTAAGAGAAACTGGACACAACTCACAATACAGGATTGCGTCAACACTTATAATACCAATTTTCTCTCAAAAAATAGGAACCTCATAATCGTACTGTACAGCGAGGACAATTTAAACGGCTTGAAGTACGGGATGGAGATCGCGACATCCCAAGGACAGGCACAGAGCTGGATTGGATGCCCGGAATCGTACTATGAGTACCGTTGCCCCGAGTTGGAATCTGTAATATCGGATGTCCGAGCAGGAAGTAATTGGACTATTGGCACGTATGGAGTAGCGAAAGAGTGCTGGACCGAAAAGACAGACGAACAGTGTAAGCTACAATTTTCTGCACCAATTTTGTTCGTCGTCATTGGCTGCAACTTCGTCAAGGCGATGTGCATGCTTCTAGTCTTCCTTCAACGCGACTTCAACCCGTTGGCGACAATCGGCGATGCGATCCAGAGTTTTATGCGAGAACCAGACCCGAATACATCTGGCATTTGCTATGCGGGAAGGCACTACATCCACACCCAGCGCAAATTCTATCAGCGATGGAACACAGGAAAGCCGAGACCGCTTGAGTGGGTACCAGCAAAGCACCGCTGGTGGCAAGCTGTTAGTCTAACACGTTGGATTGCGTGTATAAGTATTATATCGGCCGCCCTCATTACGACAGCGGCGCTTTTGGGATTAGCGGTGGAAGCAGATTTAGTGTTCTACGGAAACCGCAACATTAAAAGTATGTGGGGGCGCGGATTTGGCAGGCCTAACCTAAGTTCGGTTATAGATACGGTGCGAGGCTTTGACGATCGCTCGCTTTTCGCCGCCGTTCTTCTGGCCAATACACCGCAACTGATATTCTCGTTCCTTTACCTGATGTACAATGCGGTCTTCACTGGCCTACTGATGGGAAGAGAATGGAACCGATACGCATACTTCCGAAAACCCTTACGTGTCAGCGATCCGGCTGTTGGACAAAGGTCAACTTACTGGTTGCAGGTTCCATTCCAGTATGGTATCCCTATGATGATCCTGTCTGGACTGCTTCACTGGCTTATCTCGCAATCAATATACCTTGTGAGGGTTCAGTTTTTGCCAAACGATGAGAAATACATAATCCCCCTCACTTACAACGATATCGATGCGTACAGTACACTCTCCGCCGTCGGTTATAGCTCAATTTCTACCGTGCTCGTGATACCGGCGGGAATGCTGATGGTAATTGCGATTGTAACCTGTGGATTTAAGTGGTACAGGTATGATATGCCGCTTATTGGCAGCTGTTCAGCGGCTATCAGCGCAGCTTGTCACCCGGTAAATAGTGACACAAGGGCTACCCTTCGCCCACTGATGTGGGGTGATGTTGGAACTGTGGATGGGGGCAGCACCAGACACCTGTCATTTTCAGACGGCGATGTGAAAGCGCCAAAAGAGGGTGTATTATATGCCTGATGCGGTACACGGGCGAGTGTTGAAGAGGTCGACCAGCTACTGGATTGTGTAGGGAGAGGTAGTGGGAACTAGTCGGTCTAGAGGGGGTACGGGATGTTTTTTCTCAGCCTTTTCGTGGGCAAGGGTTGGAGAATGGGTTTTCGAGGAAATGGGTGATAGAATCGCATCTTTCTTTTGTTCTGCTGCTTGCTGTTCATTCGGTGCATGCATATTACTCGCACTACTGCTATAACACTAAAAGTTAGAGAGTCTATCCGCTTGGTTCATAGGCTTGCAATGCACCAGACTGTGAACCAACGCCATCTTTGGAGTTTTAAGAACGGAAGACAATTACATATCGGTGGCGAGAGGGTAAAGGGCGGCAAAGAGTGGCAATGGAATACGCGAAGATTATATATCCGGAGTCTTTCTTGTCACCTTCTCTACCCATACCACATTCTGTACACACGCATACAATTCTCTTCTTCATATAGTAACAGGGCATGTTACATTGATACGAAGATAGTTGATTGTATTCAGTAAGAGAGTTCGTCTTTGCTCCCGTGTACATATCCGTGTGAGAAGCTATGAACATCTGTAGAAAGCAGTCACGCACAGAGTAGGTCAGGGTATCTACATGCATATATGCAACAGGCAAAATCACTCGCTATAAAGTGATGCGCAATGAAGATAAATACTTAGCCTAGTGACTAGAACTGAAAAACTATCTCATCACATATATACCGAGTCTACCTATTTATATTACCAACTGATTGCATGTGTGCCAGTGTACAACCCATCTAAAGAAGACCCTGTCCCCTGGATCGTAACTTTGGCATTACCGGCCCGTTTGGGCATGGCAACCGACTCCCCCCACCTACAAATATTTAGCGATGCAACCACAACTCTGTGGGGGTGGCCTGGGACCATTATAAACTTACTTTCTTATGGCTTGAGAGCATTTTTGGCAAAAATTAAGGGCTGTACAGGAATGGGGTGCCAATAAAAAGGGCAGTTTTTGTTCAAAGGGTTGTCTGAAGATCAGCTCCCCAAAAACTCGAAAATGTCACTGCGCAGCCCAGATTGACAACTCCACCCATAACACCCGAAATATCCTTCAAGCTTAGTGCTAAGGACATGCTTTGAAGTCCCAATATCATTGCACACAAGGAATTGCATCTGCAATATGCCTGAGAATTGAGGCTCAGAGGGGGGATACCAATACCCATCGCACAGCTCTCATAGTGAACAAGGCTAAAACCCACTTTGTCAAACATCAAAGAGGGCCTATCTTTACCCCTCAGCCAGAGCTGGAGTTTCGGGCAATTTTCAGTTCACCTTGAGAATGGAAAGTAGCTAGGATGGTGGCTTTGCCAGCACGAAAGCCCAGCCAGAAATACCAAATCTCCACCCAAACTTTGCTAAGCATGTTCAAATGCAAGTAACTGTGGTGTCTCAATAATGAAAGGCATCATTTTGTGGAATTCAATCACCTGTAAAGGAGAAAGGTGGGTAGTGGTGCATAGACATGGGGTGGGTTGCCAGTTCAGAGAGCGAATTTTGGTGGGGCAGTAAGACTTACAAAGTCACATCACATATAATTTACAATTCACTTTGACAGAAAGTTTTATTGCTACTAAAGAAGACTTGATAAAAAGGACAACCTCTGATGACCATTTTTGGACGTGTGGTGAGGTGGTTGCGCGGGCGGCCCGTATGGGCCGGGAACCGTTACGATCCAGGGGATAAGTCGCCGTCAATCCCACAGGATCTCCGTCAAGATTGGACAGCGGGAAATACGACCATTCGCAGGGAAGTTCTGAGTCTCTAAAATGCGTGATAGTTACCCTAAGAGAGTTGGGTGGTTTCCTGCCAAGGGAAAATAACACAACGGGAAACAATCTAACCTCCGCCGACGACAAGTTCATTCTCCAACGGTAACTAAAACCTTACCATCAATGACCCCGAAGGTACACTGCAAAAGGCAGGTAGTTATCTTCAGGTTGGTGAAGGAACTGCAATTGGGAATACAATTTATCAATTCAACGTTAACATAGGGAAAGGTCGTACATAGTCGTCACCCCTAGGGTTTATTCGTCTAAGACATATTGTTACAGTTGCGCGTCTATCCGTTGTTTTTCCTTGATTATAAAAATTGATGAGAAAGCCGTCTTTACGCAGCGGGTTGATAGAAGGTTGATAGAAGGTTGATAGGAGATAAGTATACTAGAGAGGTCACACGAGAAAGTATCTATGTCCCTTAAACCGGAACAGTCCGGGGCTGTGAAGGCCCTGAATTCTTAATTAACATGTACTAGTACTGAGAAAGGTTGGCAAGAAACTGACCGGATACTCACTATGGCGTAATGTTCTCAACAGTCCGTACGGACCCGGTCTCAGGAAAGGATCAGTCCATTCCAGTCCAGCAGCGATGACAGACTGAACTGGGCCAAAGACTGGACATCTTGCACTGGGCTGTACTGGTCTGCACCAGTCCATTTTCTGCTAATGCTATTTATCTAGATTCAGTATAGCTCTTAGCAGGCGGCCTACAAAATTATCATTCTTCCCCACTTTTAAGCAGCGAACCCGCAAAAATAGACAATTATGTCCAGTATAGTATGAGTTTCCAGTCAAAATGGGTAAATTTATCCCATTATCAACTCAATTCCAGCAAGTTTAAACCTAACCCTACAATGAAATCCAGGACCAGTCCAAACTGAGTCTAAACCGGTCTGATGAAATGTTAGACTGATCCGATTCCAGTTCAAATTGATCCCGCACTGAACTGGACTAAACCTAGACTGTTTCGGTCTAGACTCGTCCACCCCCGGACCGTTGAGAATATTGCTATGGCGGCTTCTCACTACCCATCTCTGTTAGTCTCATCTTATGAGGACAATTACCACGTTGAGAGTGGGGTGTGGTTAGTGATTAGCAACTGTGGGATTCAAAAAGACTGTACTTACTCTATTCTGTGTTCTCTGATGCCCCGGCGTCTGTGCCTCTCTCATGTCTCTTCTTAAAGTGTCTCTACCGGCACCATTGCTCACTCCTCACAAGAAATTCTATTTATATTAGCTGTGTAGCTGTGTAGCATTGATACTACAACTGCCAACTATAGGTCTGCCCACTGGTTCCAGATAGTAAGGTTTTGTGGGATTTTCGGCACAGCAATGCAACAGGCTTCAGCCAGTTTGTGAAATCCCTAGGTAAAGACAGACAAAGGTATTCACTTTAATTTTTAAACATTTAATTTGCCAAATACATTCCACAGTATTTTCTAGTTACGCGCGCGCGCGTCATCGCGGCGGAAGGTCTTGGACGGATATTGGAACGGATACCCTTCAAGTGGTAGCGCACAGTTGCCAGCTGAGTGATTCACTATGACGTGTGTCTCACAGCAGTGCTCTAGTACATCTTAAGGGAAGAGCTAAGGTGCCACTCAGTGTCAAAGCTCGAATCTGAAGCATATTTTGGAAGCGCTGGTAGTTCGGACATGTTGCTGGCGGCTACGGGACGTAGAGTAGTCCTGAATAATTTAGCTTCCTGTACTCAGCTAAGGGAATACGAAATTTTGGAGAAGCGTTCCTTCCAGGTAACGCTATGGAGAGTGAAACTCTCCAAGTTACCTCGATGTAAGTTTTATACGGAAGCTCAACTGCAGGCGCCCGCTAGATCTATGCGCAACACTCGATTAGTTTAGAGTTACGCGCTACCACTTTCAGTTCTCAGTATGCTTACCACGCCTAAGATTTTAATGGCTATACTAGGTTTTGATCCGGCATATGCGTACCAATTTTACCTTCTAACGGCGGTTGCGGACGGCGCTTCTTCATGTAACACCGCCGACTTAACTCAACATAGCTACTATTTATTTGACTCTGGGATAAGTTATAAGCGCCTGGACAAACTAGCGCGGGCGCCTATGCATACACAAGCGAGAAAGCAAAGCCCCCAAGTAGCAATTAAGACGCCCCTAATTGTAAGTCAGTATCTTGATATAGCAATTTGGTGCTTGAAGGTCACCTATTTCGGAGTGAAAGGGATTGTTTGCCAGGAACACATGATACACGGATACCCTGTTCAGATATCGATATCCAGTTTCAGTAACCAATCGCAGAAGTAGCTGTTTGGCGGGCAAAATCCCGTTCCCAACTATTTAAACCAGTCTCAATCTCCATGTTTATTACAATCTCAAGCTCTTCGACTCTCAATCATTATACCTTAAAGACCAGACATTTATCCAATCCATACGACAAACAAAACTCGTTTCCTTTACTCAGACCTCACTGCGATCGCTATCTCTTTTTTGAGCTGTCACTCCCCACATTTGTATCACTGTATCACTGTCAAATATGTTCGCTGCAGCCGCCTCCAACAACATCCTTACAACACACACCTTCGACAACAACACTCAACGCCTGGTTTTGCCAAGCTTTCCCCTCTTTGGGGGGGAGCAGGGTTTTACTTTGGCTTCACTCCATACCATTTCTCAGTGTCCGCTTGCTTTTGCAAGTGTATCTTGTTGTTTTAAAGCTCTCTTTACCACTCAGCATCGACTTCAACCGGTGGTCTACCCAGCAACTCGCCACTCGAAGTTGTACGCCAGTTATCGAAGCCTACAACATGGCTGTGAATTCACCAGTATGTGAGGTCCAGGACCTATCAGCGCAGTCTCGGTGAAGTTCCGTCACGCGGTTGAGTGCTGAGATACACGCTCCGTACAAGCTCTTCGAACCGACTACAATGGACAAGATCCGCTTCTCGGGCACCACTTGGACGAAGTACAAGAACATCAGCAAAAACTAAATCTCCTTCATTAAATTTATTTAGTCTATTGTACCCACAAACTCAAAAAAATGAAATCAAGGTTTCCTTGAAATATGGCATTGCTTTCCTGTTCCAGAGTGTTCTTTGAGTCGTCATGATGCTGTTTTCAAGCGTCATAACCAGTGTACCCATGCTTGCAAATGTGACAACAAGCACTTGATGAACGGTTCACACTTTCTTTGGCAATATTACAAACCATCTTTCGGCATACTCCTCCATCACCCAATTCGATTAGTCCTCGCGATGATGATTGTACTCGCTCCATTCGTTTAATGAAGCATGTAGTTCTTGTTTTCAAAGACCCTCATGGCTTAATTTGACCAATGATAGATACCATGCAGAAATGGTTCGCGATATTTAATTTGTTGATACGAAATCATCAGTAGCTTGCAGTTCGTCACGGGAGGGTTATGCATCGGTAAAAGCGCCAATCCACTATGGACTGTGCAATGCGCAGTTCATAGCAAGCTTCCCGTGGACCCCTGTGCGACTTGCAGCCTACAGTCGTCTATAGTCGATTCATAGAGATGTGCGCGTGGGCCTATGGTACTATTTATAGCTGCCGGCCAGAGATGGAGCTATACTTGTCTTTACTGCCTGCAGTCTTCGCAGTTATACCGGTACTACTGTACACAGTATCGCTGCAAGTCTGGATGAGAGTCCACTGGCGATTGAATACCTGCTCTAGAGCCTGCTTGAGAGCTTGCTTGAGAGCCTGCTTCAGAGTCTGCTTGAGAGAGCCAGGTTGGAGAGAGCCGCGCTTCGGGAGGAGTAGAGTTTTCCACGGGAAGCTTTTGGCCGATGGCAAACTCTGAGTTTGTGGAAGCTTTGGGTAATGGACAGCTCTAAGTCTGTGGAAGCGTTGGCTAATGGAAGGCTCTAATTCTGTGGAAGCTTTGGCTAATAGAAGGCACTAAGTCTGTAGAAGCTTTGTCGTAGCCAATCTACCTGTCTAAGTGCTTCTGGTACTATGATTACCATCACCGACACCATTACCATCGCCATCATCACCATCGCCATCATCACCATCGCCATTGTCACCATCAGCCCCGGCCGAAATGCGCACACATACGCCCACAATCCATGGGAAGCATGCAGCAGATTCCGCTTGAAAATCTGAGTCGGAGATCTGCTCTCCCCAAGATCCAATTGTCTAGCATTCCTACAGAATCTAAGAATGCGATTGTCATGACACAATGGTAATGAGTCATCGTGAGATTTCGTCTCCGTGGCGGAGCTAAAGATACAATTCAGACTATGATATAGACCGACGTCATTATTTTGGCCGCCGCCACCCGCCACCCACCACCTGCCACCCGCCACCCGCCACCCGCCACCCGCCACCCGCCACCCGCCACCCGCCACCCGCCACCTGCCACCCGCCACCTGCCACCTGCCACCCGCCACCCGCCACCCGCCACCTGCCACCTGCCACCCACCACCTGCCACCCGCCACCTGCCACCTGCCACCTGCCACCCGCCACCTGCCACCTGCCACCCGCCACCCACCACCCGCCACCAGCCACCAGCCACCCTCCTTTCGCCTCCCACCTCCCGCCACCTGCTTCCCAGTTCCTGCCGCCTGCAACTCAGCAAGTCTCAGAATCGAGCATGCAGGAGCATATTCGGAAAAAGTAGAGTTTTCCACGAGAAGCTTTTGGCTGTTGGAAAACTCTGACTTTGTGGAAGCTTTGGCTAATAGAAGGCTCTAGGCCTGTGGAAGCTTTGGCTAGTAGAAGGATCTAAGTCTGTAGAAGCTTTGATGCTGATATTGACGTAGCCAACCTACTTGTCTAAGTACTTCTGATACTATAATCACTATAACTATCACCAACACCATCACCATTGCCATTGCCATTGCCATTGCCATCATCTCCATCAGCCCCAAACTGAATGTGCACACATACGCCCAAAATTGATGGGAAGCAGGTACAAGATTCCGCTGGAAAATCTGAGTTGGAGATCTGCTCACCCCAAAATCGAACATCAGCAAAAAATATTTCCATCCGGGAAGAATGGCTCCATCGGAGTGGACGCGCTCCATCAGAGTCCTCAGAGACACCCCGGTGGTGGATTACTCCACGCCCGGCCTCAATACCACGCATTGCATTGCATATCGCCCTCTGATCGCCATTTCACCGTTTCTTCTCGCTCTATCGGTGTTCTATTTCAAACGAACACGCTCGCGTTGAAGGCCAACTATGACCATACGTATGAACGGGTTCATTGGGCACGCACTAGCATCACAATTGCAATGCGATGGGTGACGCTCCGAAAACCACTCCACTCGTTCCTTCTACCAGCATGCAAAATGCAATTCTGTCTTTACTAATTATACACATCATTCCAAGTCGTCAGATCTATGTGGCTATTGACAATCCATCGCTCGTTCCGTCCACCTCCTGTCCGACTACTAGTAGCTATCTCTGGAATGACGTGCATGCAGCCAACAATGTTTCCCACGCTGAAGACTTGCAAAGCAACGGCTGCCGGTGCTTGTCTCACTTGTACAAATTTCGAGACAGGATCCAAGTTGCCCGAGTTTTCAGGTATTGTGGTGAGCGCCAGGGCTAACCAATACTCAACGAAAGCTCCATCCTCGTTTTGGAGCTTGATTTTGAATAGTTGTTGCAGTTACCACGGCAGATGCCCATTCAGCGCGCCATAACACCTCTCTGGGCATTCCTTTACCCACACCTAGTTGTGCCATCGATCCCCTCTGCGCCAGCTCTGCCTTCCTGTGCATCGACACATCTGAGATATGCGTTCACCATCTAAACCCTCAACTTAAACCTTGGTACCATGGCAAATACAGGGCTCCATTACGTGCAGTTGTTTATCCGATATATACGTCTTGTTATGACTCTTATGCTTTATAAACTCCCGGGTGCCGGTGTATATTGCTGCGCGGTGCGTTGCGTCTTGCATACTGTCCAGTAATGCTCTGACGTCTTTGATCATAGTGTCAGGATGCTTTCCATCACGGCGGATTTGGGGCCCCATGAATTCGGGCTTTGCATATGACTGGGAGCTCGTGGGGGCAGCCAGATCAGGACCGGAAGGGAAGACTTTGCAGGCGGCAGCGCTGTTCTTCCAACACTGAGCGAGGGCTTGGAGATTGAGCTCTCTGATTTCGAAGCAGAGAATGCGACGCAGACAGGTTATTACTTGGGGCAGGTAGTTGAGATTGTGATTGGAGGCGTTCCGACCGTCCTCGAGGTTGGTTTTATGTGCTTCTTCATGTCTCTTGGCAGAATGCTGTTGCAAGGCTCCATATCAACGAATCTGTTCGGCCCAATGAGACATCAAGTGGATCTTCGGAAAGTTGATCTCGGCATCCAACTCCTTGGAAATATCTATCTCGTGGCTGATATAATTCCGCCAGGCATTCATTTCGCGCTGCTTCATGGACGGCGTCCAAGATTCAGCATTTGTTTCCTCGTCTACCTTTCCCTTCTTCACGAGTTCCATTCTCAGGGTATTGGCTTTGGCCTTGGCCTTTTTGCCATCTCACCCGAGTAAGAAAACATCTTTGAAGGTGTGACAATGATGTAAGGCATCCTTCATGTAGCTCAATGTTGCATTATCGTGAGATTTATATCGAGCATACATACAGAATTCTAACAATGCCTGGATGCACTCAATTGCGCGATTGAATATAGAACGCTGAGCGGGGCTTCCTCCTCGTAGTGACTGGGTTACAACTCCAAGCAGGTACCGACTCATATCCGTCATCTCCTTCCCATTGGATTTAGAAACTTCCTCATATGACTAATTTTTCAGTGTGAGGTCGTGGTAAGCAGGCATGGATAACCAGATTGCATTGTACTTGTCGAGCCGTTCGTGCGTCTTCATGAAGTGGAAAATACACTTCTGGAGGTGGTCAAGCATGCCAATCTGCATTGTATGGAGGAGGTTGGGCTTAGGGAGGTCGCTCACAATACAGGGAATGTGTCGAAACACGTTGAATCCTTGGTGAACATGGCGCGACGAGAGTTCAGCATCAGCTGCCTTGGTGTAGGCATCGCTGAGCGTTCTATATAGGTTGTGATCCCACCGGGGGTGTTGCTTGTCAGGATGCACATAATCTCCAAGTTTGTTCTTTGGAGACTCGCACCAAAAACAGACATGCCACTCGAGCTGATGTAGGTCGCTATACTCTTGGCAATCTGCAAGCCATGCTGCTAAAACCGGTTTGCAACACCTGAAGTTGCCATCTGCACAAAGAATGTTGTAATACCTGCTCCCGGAGCTGGGATGTTGTTTAAAGGTGAGTGGATGGAGTACTCGCCGGAGTACTTCGTTCAGCACCTCATGGTTTGTTTACCCCTGTTCCTGGAGCCACTTCGAAGTAATATTGCGGTTCTTGATTGGAATCGGTAGGAGAGCGACTATTATGACACTTTGCATTGAGGGCATCTGGTGGATCTTCGAAGATAGATTGCCAAATGTCATATATACAGGCCACTCTATATTGTTGCCAGCAAAATTCGAGAGATGTGTTCCTTCGGACATGAAAATCAAGGGAACCAGTGTATCCCCCCCTCTGAGCGTTGACTAAACATCGATTAGCATGTTATTATCCTCGAGAATCTTTCGTTACCTGTGTCTCCCACCACCACTCCGCAGTGTGCATTTCGGTATAGAGGTGTTTTGGGGGCATATCGCTGTTAAAGCAACGCTGAGTGGCGAAAATGAGATGCTTGTTGTAAGCTGGCTGCCGCATCAACCATCTCATGCTTTGATGATGTCTCGACTCCAGTATTTGATAGGGCATTGGTGATTGTCATTCCATCTGATATCCTCGAGAGTGTGTTGTTCCCACTCCCCGAGAGCCTGATCATCTGGCATGCTAGCCACAAGCTTCTGGACACCATCCCCGTTTTTGAAGCTTGCTAAATGCAGAGCGGTGATTTCGTCCTTCAGCACGTTGTCATAGTACGTCTTCATACCCTTCTTTTTGATCCCACAGTGGATATATTTGTACTCTTCACGCGTTGCAAACGGGTAGTAGGGATTGATCTGTAGGTTAGTCACAAGGCAACCTTGACCGTCGCGTTCCCATGGCTCAGCAACGTAATCAAGCAGTGGAGCGCTGGCGCCGGGGTATATTTCCGTCCGCGGTAGAGGTGGCGGTGGTTGAGACTCGGAGTCTGCGATGTATTCAACGTTTTCGAGGTAGGGAAACGCATCCAAGTCTTTGACTGAATCATTGTTAATGTTGAATTCACGACACTGAGCGGGTTCAACGTGTCGGGGTGCACTGTGAATAGTCAGATTCTTCTGCCGTGCAACTTGAAGGTGTTCAGGATGGTGTAGTTATATGTTTAAGTCGCCAGCTGTCTGAGGTGAACTTCTTTCGTCATGAAAATTTGGGGCAACGGGAAGTGGTCTTTTCTGGCATTGTCGACGAACCGTGAGGAGTGGAGTATACACTGTAGAAAGGGACGAACGTTGGTGCTGGGCCAGAGCAGCCTCGTGTGTAAGCTCACGATACTTTCAGCCAACTTATTGAGTCTCAACACCATCAGAAGGAGGTTCCTTACACGCCAGGAGTTGCCAAAACGCTGCATGCGCGATGTCCCATAATACTATGAATACACTAATACCAATGAAAATAACCCATCAATAAATTAAACCAGTGAGTGATCCAAAAACCTCGCAACGCGTGTAATAATAAATGGCTGAGATAACTAGATTAGTACCAAGGAAACGAACAAGACAAGAACCCGACCATAACCTGCACACATCAACCATCGCCACTTCTGCAACGCGATAACTGGTTCACTCCTCGCCAACCGAGCCATCCGGACTCGCCTCAGGGAGAGGGACATTGGGGAGAGGGACATTGGGGAGAGGGACATTGGGGAAAGGGACATTGGGCAGAGGGACATCAGGGAGAGGGAAATCGGGGAGAGGGACATCAGGGAGACTGTCGCCACCTGCCGATTCAATCAGCATCTGCTGATCCACATCCACATCAACATCCACATCTGACGTGTTTCCGGCTGTCTCAGCTTCTCGCAGAGTTGGCACCACCGGGCGAGGGTTTTGCGGCTTCCCAAGCCCCAAATGCTCCAGCCCACTGAGGGGATGGGTCCCCGCAGTTCGTGGTCATGGGTGAGGCTCCGGGGTTTGTGGCCGTGGGGCAGGCGCCGAAGGTTGTAGCCATGGGGTATTCTCGGGCATCTCCTGGCCTTGCTCAGGTAGCACGATTGGCTGATCGTCTACCATGGTATCAACATCGTCAGCCGATGTATTTACCATCTCTCCCTGGCCAAGCATCTGAAGTTCTTTGCCATCATCCTCATCCTGATCCTCCTCCTCATCTTCATCCTCCTCTTCCACCTCCTCCTCATCTTCCTTCTCTTCGTCTTCCTCCTCCTCATCATCATCACCGTCTCTTTCCATATCCACATCGCCGTCTAAATCAACCCCGTCCGGTGCGTCCACATCATCCTGCATGTGCATATCCACATCAGGATCAAGTTCTGAGTGATATTGGCCGTCCAACTCAGTAGAGTCGGTATCATCATCTGAGGAAATTGACACAGCGGGTGATGCTTCCAGCTCTAAATATACCCGCTCTAGTTGGCCCTCCGTGTCCGAGTCTGCATCATACATTTCCTTCTGCACAGCCACGGCACGAGAGATATCATCTTCTCCTGGGGTTTGTTTAACAATACCTTTTCCTTTACCGTTTCCCTTCCCCTTCCCTTCCTCGGTTGCTTTCCCCTTTCCTTTCCCCTTCCCATCCTTTGTACCCTTGCCTTTCCCGGGCCCTTGCTCACTGCCCTGCGTGTCCTTCTCACACTTGCTGTCGTCATTGTAATTGGGATCGCTAGGACGGCTCTTTCCACCGCTCGGCACTCCGGGATCTGCCCAGTTGTCATCATCATCATCCTCGTCAATTATGTCATCCCAATTCAGTGGTCTAACGGCCAGGAAGTCGCCTGGCTTGTACTGCGGGCAGCTTGGTGACTCAATCTTTGCCCTGGGATCATCGCTACTGTACCAAGAGAAATGCTCGCCAATGCGTTTAACTTTCCCCAAGCTGGTTGTCTGCGGATTGGTGCGATCGACTTGATCCCCGTAGGCACGGGGGTTGTCCCACCTCCAATTGATCATCTGATCGCGGGCTGTGTCAAACATTTGTCCCATACATGAGCGAAAAGCTGCCCACCACTCCCGACAAGGTGAACTTCTGCTCCTGTGGTGCGGCCACATTAGCTGGAATTGTGAAAAGTGGCAAGTCGTAACTGGATCAAGAAAGATTATATCATAAAAGAGGTCCCAGGCCCTCTCATCCTTGACGCCGCAAACATTGTATATCCGGATGAGTCCAAGGATGTCTTCCGAGATGAATCCCTTTACACGCTCCCGATTCAACGACAGGTGTCGATTTATAACCGATGTCAGCATTCTTGCCCTGGCAGTTGCCTTCCCCTTTCGTTTGCAGCTGCCCTTTGGTGCCATCCCTGTGAGTTGTACATGAATCTACATCCGAGGCATTAGCAATATGATACAGTTGCATGTAGCGGAAGCAAGCCCAGAGGGAACATACAAAGTTATGTAGGTTATCGGGTGTGTTTTGGAACGGGAGGCATTGTTTGTGCAAGTCACGTGTGTCGAGAGAGTTGAGGATGCTGGCGGTGTGTTACATATGGGAGGGAAAGAGAATGGAGGTGAAGGCGGGAAGAATGGATATATATACTTGAGTTCCTGCGATTTGATTCATATCCTGCATTTCATTGATTAATGAACACAAAACAGCCCAGCCTACATCTTGCACAACCACCGGGGACTTCATGGATGCGGAGCCTCGAGATGAGATTTAGTCCTTGCGGTGATGACAGTTTGCGACTCAGGGCGTTGCTTTGGCATCTCATACAACTTTTACCGCTCCGATCTTGTGCATCTCAGAGCAAACTGAGTAGTTCTCAAGTTGTCCAAACTGTGCAACCATCCAACACGGCTACCAAAGCCTAGCGGTGGAAAAAGCACATGCAACTGATGTCATAGGATAGAGAATACATCATTGTTCCCATTGCAATGCTTTTAGCTCTACCAAAGGGGGATTTCCACTGGGAAACTGAAAATATACACAATCGATGGATCGAAGTATTGTGCCAAGAATGAGTGCAATACGATGATAATCGCGCCAAGAAGGCTTAAACACCCTTCAAGTGGTGACAATAGACCTTCAGACGTTGCTGTAACAGTGAATAGCAATGCTGAGAGTAATCTGAGTTTAATCTGATGGCAGTTAACCCCATAATTGAATGCTTTTGAAGGGATCTTGTCACCCAGTATTGTCAGAGTTTAGAGTCTAGCGCGGTCTACACTGCGCCTCCCTTTTTTGTTGAAACCCTTCCTGGTCGCTCAGATAGGACTCTACCTCGCCTGCCGTGGCATATCCATGCACAGGCAATTATTCCTACATTCTTAACGTGGATCATCAATATTCGAATATGCCTCCCGAAAGTCCTCACATTGATATAGCTCCGGTCGTACCAAATGTTCGAAGTCTTGCGAATCATCACAATCAACAAAAGCTTGGGCCTTCAGGGAATTCTCAACTTCCACCTGCTATGAGACGAGTTTCCGTACCGGCTGGCGAGAAGGATTCCTTTCAAGGAGGGAGTTCCGTAGCCTCTACAATCGAAGGTCAGAACTCCATCCCCTCATCTTCGCTGAACAACTCGCGCGTTGCAGATATCACTCAACGCGTGACATCCACCCCGTCTGCTACACAGCGATGGTCAATAATTTCTCCAACCGCGACGCCAGTTACAAGCAGTCGTAGCACACCAGCACCCAGAGGAACCTCAGCCCGTCGCGTTGTATCCAGCCCCGCATTCGGCATTGCTATCACACCCACTCCTCTTAGCGGTCTTGAAAACCTGTCTACCCCCATCCTTAATCCAGAAGCCCGCGGGATCATTACAAATCCACTCCGAACATGAGGTACCGAATAGCATCAGACACAGAGGCAGTGGCAATTGCAACCGCAGGCGGTGTCTGCACCTCGATCAATGGTCTCTGGCAGTCGCAGCATCCATCGATTTGGTCACTGTGACATGACGCGTCTTGTGTTAATAACGGGCTGACTCCTGGAGTTCTACATGTGGAACAGACGCTCGTGTATGAGTGCAAGCGGCTTGGAGACCGTAAGTTATGCATTGCGACGCGTTTCGAAAGCATTAGCAGATGCGCCACACTGGCAGGTAATAGAGATGTACTGGAACACCGCTATGCAGCAAAACAACATTTGGTCCATAGCATTTGAGGCGCGCGCAAAGGAGATCTTGAAAGAGGTATGCTGAAGCAACGGCCCACATTGGATATTACACGCTCAAACCGGTACCAGGTGTGCGCACAAGTCGATAAGGTTAAATCCCATTTTATTCAATCAGCAAGGGACAACATTGCAGAGCGTTATGATCTCCACCGCTTTGAATCAGCCGCAGAGCGTTTGGAATTCATTGATTCTCTTCTGGCAGACAATAAGTAACTATTTCCTGTAGCAGAGCGGGTGGAAGGTGGTGTACGCGGCCCAAATCCAATGCAGAGACAGTCGAAAGCTGGTAACGAATGGCCAGCGTCCACTTTACATCTTGGCGGAAGCAATCACGCGGTTTATTTACATCAAACTTTATCATCGGGCGAATAACCGCGGTAAGTATGCTGATGGATTTGATAATTCCATAATTAACGGCAAGGACGGTCATATTCCCTCGGCACTCATTATGTTTACTTGCACTGCTTTGCGCCATGCTCTCCTGGAGTGGCAAAAGAACAAAGGTGTCCATCCGAAAGCTTCCAAGTCAAAGCTGAAAGCAGCCAGACCTGATCGCTCGAACTACATCAATCAGAAGAATGACTGTGGTAAGAACGCATCCTGCTGCGCTGCAATGGGTCCCAAGTTGTTAACCTTGCCTGGCGTTGCCGACACGTATACATTCTTGATGAATACCTGGAACACACTACCGGAGAGCTACCAACAGAGGGTATATAACAACACTCTTGCTACAGTCAAGCGTCAGATCCAGCAGGCGGAGAACCCAACGCCTGCCGTGATCATCAGCACAGCAGCAGCGAGTGTTGACAATGCTATTCTTCTTGACTATTTGACCTCCGATGTGGTGCTTGAGGAGCCTGAGATTGGATGCACTGACCCAAACATCCTGATAGACAACAATCGCACGAATGACGAACTGCATTTTAGGATGCCAGGGGGCATCGGGGATTACGAGGATGACGGTGACGAAGGAGACAATCGCAATGCCATCCCCACCGCCAGCCGGCGACGACGGCCCACGACTGAACTCGAGAGGTTTCACTTGGGAACCAGTGATGTCGACGGGTATGAGGGCGAGGATGGCGACGATGCGGATGCGGATGCCGATGAGGAAGAAGAAGCAATGCAATCCGATGATGGATCAACGCAGAATGTGGAGGACTGAGGGCATAGTAGGTGATGTTAACGGGTACGAGTGCGACGATGCGGATGCGGATGAGGAGGAATAAGCATCGCAAGCCGATGATGGATTGACGCAGAATGTCGAGGACTGAGGGCATAGTACTAGAGAGTGTGAACATTGGACAGTATATTTCAGACATGTAAAATACGATAATGGCGAAGCAAATGCAACGGCAACCGATGTATCCGAAGCGAAGACTGGATTGCAATAAGTGACAAAATCTCCAAGCTAAATATAAATGAGAGTGCAGCATGTGGCTATCGGCCGAAGAAAAGCATAAACATCGCCAGGCATTGTGTAAACAGCTACTGCAGAACTGGAACCCCTGCGAAGAGTGTGACATACGTGTCGTTCTGATGCTGCGTATACGTCACCACATTCCGGACGCATTGCACAGGAAGCCTGACGCCGGAGCGGCGAGCGTAATATACAATGCGACGTGTCGCAAGAATAAGAGGCATGGTATAATAGCCATTGCAAGGGAGGTATGCAACGTGACCTGTCGCTTGGGCGATGGATGGCGTCTGATTTGCTGTCAGAGGGTACAAGGTTCCGTCAGAGCCGTCAGAGCTGTCCAGAACACCCGGGTGTTTCAGACGGAAACTAGAGTTGTTGCTGATGAATTGTCCACCTTTCCTGCAGAATCTAAGGCTGCAATTGTCAATACCATGACCGTGAGGCATCGTGAGATCTGGTCGCAGTGGCCATGCTACAGATAAGGTTCAGACTATGATATCGATCGACGTCATGATTTCGGCCACCATACGCCGCCATTCATCCACCACCGGCCACCGGCCACCGGCCACCGGCCACCAGCCTCACCCCTCCCGGTGCCTGGCGCCTGTAACTCAGCAAGTCTCTGGATCGAGCACACAGGAGCATACATGAGAGCATATAGTCAAGTGAGATTGGGAGTGTCTTGCCTCTTGAGAGTGAATTTGGGAGCGTAGAGCCAAGTAGGCTGGGAGTGTCATCGAGTGCAATTTGGAGTGTACTTGAAAGCGTGCTCGGGAGTGTGCTTGAGAGCGTCTTGAGAGCTTACTTGGGAGCATACAGTCAAGCAGGCTGGGAGTGTGCCATCGAGTGTGATTGGGAGCATCTTGAGAGCGTACTTGGGAACGTACAGTCAAGCAGGCTGGGAGTGTGCCATCGAGTGCAATTGAGAGCGTCTTGAGAGCTTAGTTGGGAGCGTACAGTCAAGCAGGCTGGGAGTGTGCCATCGAGTGCAATTGAGAGCGCCTTGAGAGCTTAGTTGGGAGCGTACAGTCAAGCAGGCTGGGAGTGTGCCATCGAGTGCGATTGGGAGCGTCTTGAGAGCGTACTTGGGAACGTACAGTCAAGCAGGCTGGGAGTGTGCCATCGAATGCAATTGGGAGCGTCTTGAGAGCTTCCTTGGGAGCGTACAGTCAAGCAGGCTGGGAGTGTGCCATCGAGTGCAATTGGGAGCATCCTTGAGAGCATGCTCTGGCGTGTACTTGGGAGCATACTCGGTGGTGTACTTGAGAGCATACTCGGAGGTGTACTTGGGAGCGTAATCAGGGGTGTACTTGGGAGCGTACTCGGAGGTGTACATGGGAGCGTACTCGGAGGTGTACTTGGGAGCGTACTCGGAGGTATACTTGGGAGCATACTCGGAGGTGTACTTGGGAGCGTACTCAGAGGTGTACTTGGGAGCGTACTCAGAGGTGTACTTGAGAGCATACTCAGAGGTGTACTTGAGAGCGTACTCAGAGGTGTACTTGGGAGCATACTCGGAGGTGTACTTGGGAGTGTCTCGAGCGCTCACTTGGGAGCATATAGTCAAGCAGGCTGGGAGTGTACCATCGAGTCCAATTGGGAGCGTCCTTGTGAGCAAGCCCGGGAGTATACTTGAGAACGAACTCGTAGGTGTATTTGGGAGCGTAAGTCAAGCAGGCTGGAAGTGTACAATCGAGTGCAATCAGGAGTGACTTCAGAGCGTACTTGGGAGCGTGCAATCATATGCATTTGGCAGTTTGGTTTCAAGTGTGTTGAATGCAGCATAATGTATAGTATCAAGCACATATAATCGCATGCATATCATAGTAATCTAGTCAAATTCCAGGTCCATAGGACCTCATAGTGCCACACGTCAAATATGCTATGGATTACCGGACCAAAAACAGCTTCGCTATGTGTTCCGTATCACGTAAGGTTATTTTTCCCGGTGTGCATTGTCTCGATTATGATTTCACGCGTTTGAGATCAAACTTCAGTAAACCATCAGTTCTATTTCAGTTACTACTATTATGATATATCAACGAAACCTAGAATGAAATTGCGAACAAAAAAAATCCAAAATCCGATCACTGACACCAATCCTAACCTCCAAGCGACATCACACCCTCTACAATCGTACTTCCATTGACTAAGCCAATATTCTCAAAGCTGGTCAGGTTGGTGATGTCGTTGCTGTTGCTGTTGCTGTTGCTGTTGCTGCAGGGGATGGGCTGGCTGCTTCTGGCGATGGCAGGCAGAACAGCTGAGACTCGCATACTAGTGTCAGTAGCAGCAACAAAGCTGATGAGACGATTAAAAGAATTGTCAGGCTGCTCTATCAGCTCCACTGGGAGGTAATCAAATAAGTCCTGATCAAAACTGCCCTGATTGTTGTGAGGTTGTGCCATCGCTGCGTCTATACTAGTTGAGTGGATTCTTCAGTGGATCATGCTGCAAGTATTGTCTATCTTTTTGGCTTGAACGTTGGGCGAGGAAGAAAAAAAATCCGCGTCGAGACGACGCAATACATCTGTGCATACTTTATTCCCCGCCTGATTAATGTTTCTTGTATCGCACTTACATTGTGCTCCACCTCCTGGACCAAACCGTGGCGGGACCTTAAACTCGCCTGTTATCCAGGCCAACAGACAATGGTGGATGGCCGTTGCGGTGAGGGCAATGAATGTCGGGTTGATTTTATCAATGAATGATTTATCATGCATTCCCATTTGTCGTATGCCTTAGAAGTATGTCCGGTGAATGTGATCCACAATTTTATTCTCTGCAAATCGAAACTTGCACTCCTAAATTGAGTGTCAAGACAATGATTACACAAGAAGGGAACTTTGAACTTACCTCATGAATGATTGTGGGGCATATAAACCTGTCCTTGGCCAATAGCCAGGTTACCATTTTCCGGATCTCTTTCGGCGACTGTGTTCGAAATCCGTAAATAGAGTTGATTGTGGTCTTGCAGCGGTATATCATTGGTGCACAGGAGCAAGTAATCTTTGCGAAAGCATGATACACAATGTCAGCGAAGGAAACAATCGTTCAGATAATTCATTTACCACTGAAATGTAGGCACGTGGAGGGTCTGACTTTCTCTGGGCAGGATCAATCCTGGTGATTTCCTCATACCACCAACTATGAATCTGGGCAGTCTTCACCGTATTCGTGGCAAAGGGATTCACACACTTCGCATAATTGATAACTGTAGGCTTCACACATGCCATGACCATCGCCGGAATGCCTGAAAGGGTTGTCTGGGCGTTGGATTCTGCGCCGACGATGAGGCCTGTCATATTGTCAACAAAGGGCTCATATCGCCACAGATTTCAAGCTTTCCATGCAACCAATTGCTCACCAGCTTCGTTTGAATCATTCCTCCAGGAAATATATACATTAGTGGGTGGATTCAATGATTCAAACACTTAATTCGATAACATCTTGGATGTCAGTGGCGCAGGCTCGCATTCATCCTCTTTCTCCGGGACAATATACACCTCGCAACGCTCAGGATTTTAAGGGTTTCGCTGATGTAGGAGGTAATTGAGTTGCGGCGACTCGTTTTCCCAGTGTGGACATGAAGGAATCTTTTCATGGCCGCTGGCCCATTGCTTTCCTGCATGGTGACTGAAGAGGCTCGTCGTCGGATTCTGAATTGTCATCTCGAGGATCATTGTAATTGTCGGGGATCGTGCTGAGATTGTCATCGAGATCCTGGTCGTGGATAGATCATGTGCTTCTTCTGGTGCTGGACGGAAGCGGAGGAGGAGAAGTGTGGCGCCTTCTTGTCATTATTTAAAAAGGCAGCGAGGGAAAAGTATGAAAAATTAAAGAATTGACATAAGAAAATGTGAATGAATGTAGAGTAAATGAATTAAAGCGTTGTGTAAAGGAAAGAAAGCGTTGATATGATTAAAAGCATCGTCATGATGCGTCTCTTTATCCTGGCGACAATTCAAGGATCTTGGCTTGTCCCGCCACCCACACTTCCAACTCCTTCGATGGACAGGAACTCTGCACTAAGAATGGCATGTGACATGCACACAGCAGGGTTGTTGATTGGCTTCCTTTGACGAGAATCATTAACGCAACCAGCTAAAAATCGTTTGTATGTCACTAATCATTCAGGCTAACTTCTGCTGGGTAAAGATATCAAACTAACAATTATATGATAGCCATACACGGAGTCCTATCGCTGCCACTATACCATTCCCAAAATAACTGTCTCAATGATTAATCACAATATCGTGAACTCTCAACACAGTCCTTCATGTATGAATATGAATGATGTAATAATAAAATAAACAAAACACTAAAAAGATACCCAAAACCTTACCAAAAAACTCCAAATTATCACCCATCCATCCACCCTCCACAGTGCCAGAAAAATTCCCACCCACAACCCAAATCCTTGAACTGCCGTCCAGCCAGTGCATTCCAACCTCACAATGACTAATTTGCTGCTGCGTGGCTGCTTGGACGCTTCCTATTGGCCAAAGAGCCTGCAGTGGGAGGATTCACAATGTGATCGTGCTCACATAGCCTAGCCACATCCTCATCAGCAACAACGCTTTACTTGTACTCAGCAAAGAGACCAAGAGCACGGTTTCGGATGACTTCAAGGTATCACTGCTGTCTGATAATCCTCATTTTAAGCTTCCGTTCAAACTTCTGGAAGCCTGTTTTCATTGTCGGGAAGCTTCTTGGATTTGGGTGCTGCGTCTCACCATTATCATGCCATTCCTCCCCAATATCGTCGATCATATCCTCGGCTGGTAGTCGGAGTGTGACATCCAGAGGAAGGTAGCTGTGGCTACCACAAATGGACGCCTGGGCACCATCTGTGCTGTCAGCTTGTTGGCCACAATAAATGATACAAAAATGCGTTGGGCTGCTTAATTTCATCGCCGCCTTTGCCCATCCGGCAGCAGTATTGTTCTTGAAGATTGGCGTAACATTATGGGCATACAGACCACCATCCCCATTAGGCTCCTCCAGGCAGCCCCAAAGCTCTCAGATTTTCCGGCTGGGGTCTGGCAGACCAGCGATAGCAGCATTCACAATTAACAAAATGGTGGTATTTACGATTGATGTAACTATCGGAAGTATCAATTCATCATCCCCAGGCCAGCACCATGAGAATAGGTGATTATTGTTTTCACCAACCCTCTTCCCAGCAATGTCGGGATCCACATAGGCAATGGTAAAGCTAGGTGGCTCGACAAGGATATAGTTCAAGGGCTCCCAACTCACCTGTAATTACTATGACCTGTGACCCGAGCGGTCTTCCTCATCGTCTTCTAGATCTACACATCATCAGGAAGAGCTAAAGGAGCATCGGGGCGATGAAATACATACCAACGTGCACAAGTTTCCTCTTCTTTGTTGGAGTTTCATCAAGCCAATTCTTCCTTCGCAGAAGGCCATTCTCCACAAACTCGTCCAGTGCTGCCCTCTGTTTCTGACCATCGAGGTTAGTCTTATCTGCCATTTACCGTTTCCAATGCGGCCTTTTACACTCCAGGTCACAGATTGGAGTAACACAACGATCGATTAGGAGATCCCATTGGTCGGGGCTGGTGCCTTGATTGTTGATGATACTTATGGACTGGGCAATCTCCCAGATGCGCTCCCTCACTTTATTATCTATCCATTGTGTTGTCAAGACACCCTTATCCTGCCAAATCCCTATGGTTTCTGGTGCCCATTGGCTGACTCCAACACCTGCGTTCTCGGCCCACATCAGGAAAATGAATTTTAGTTTCTGGAAGCCTCCAGAAGTGTCTGAGAGGATGTGGAGTGTAAACTTAGATGCGTCAATTTCAGGAGGGTATCAGACCGGAGGAGGGCATTCCGGCCTGGCTTTCTGAGTAACTGAAATCTCTGATGACTGGTACAGGAGTACGATGGTAGTGATTGTGACAAGGTTGGGTACACCTCAGAGTGCCGGAGAGAACTTTCAGTGCACCTGGGAGTGGCTGGGAGCCCCAGCGAGAAGTCTGGAAGTGCCGGTGACAAGTCTGGGAGCACCTCGAATCACAGTTGACCAGTCTTGGAACAACATCTTCTTTGGGAATGCTGCAGGTGCGCCGGGAAATCATAGCTACTACTTATTGTTCACAGATTGTTAAAACTCATGTACTTAGATTTTATTCTCATCTATGTATCTATGTATCAGTGTATTTATGTATCTATATAGCTACAAACGACACACAATATATCTGTATTGGCTGCAGGCAGAGCTTGAGCATTTCGAGGTGCGCCTGAAAATGATGATCGAGTGAACTCAGAGATACACTCAGAGGCCGTGATCAAGCGAGTTTGGAGATGCACTTGCAGGCAGTAATCGAGTATATTTGGAGATACACTTAGACGCCATGATGAAGTGATCTTAGAAATGCACTCTGAGATCGTGATTGAATTAGTGTGTAGATGCAGTTGAAGGCCATGATCATGCGAAATTGGAGGCCGTAATCATGCGAGTTTGGACATGCACTTGGAGGCCGTAATCGTGTGAGTTTGGAGATACACTTAGAGGCCGTATTGGAGCCAGTTTGGAGATACACTTCGAGGCCGTGATCGAGCGAGTTTAGGGGCCGTAAACACGCGAGTTTGGATATGAACTTGGAGGCTATGATCGAGTGAGTTTATAAGCCATAATCGAGTGACTTTGGAGATGCACTCAAGGCCATGATTGTACGAACTGGTAGGCCGTAATCGAGTGAGTTTGGGTGATGTCTTGGAGGCAGTCGATGGATGGTGCACTGGGTGCTGAGAGTCATCAGTTAGTTAACTCGCAACTGTTGGAATGTGACAATGTGACAATGTGACTTTACCTTTGTGCAGTCATGGAGAGCTGGCTGATGGCGGTCAATTGTGTAGGGAGGCACGGCGGAAGCTGAAGCTACATTCAGGGGTCGCCTCGTAATTATGAGAATGCAGGGAAGACAAACAATCTTGGGTGAATGCTGTACTCAGTGTCTGCTGTACTAGGTGTATGCTGTACTCGGTGTATGGTGTACTCGGTATATGCTGTACTCGGTGTATGCTATACTCAGTGTAAGCTGTACTCAGTGTTAACTCTTGATCATGGCATGAAGAGATAGCGAGGGATGACTTACCTTTGTGTTGTGCGATGATGGTAGAGTTGTTCACAAGAAAGAGAGAGATCGGGATAAAGATGAGAGCGATAAGGAGGATACAAGAGGATATGAGAAACCAGGGGTGTGACTTGCCTGATTGTGTTGGTAAGGCCTCGTACAGGTGTTATTACACACCGGAGCAGAACTCGTCCCTGACGTATCGGAGATGGTATATTGACTTGGTCATAGAATTCTCTTAAGTCCCTGTTTCTCATGATTATTTCCCCCATATCCACTCATCTCTCTCGTTCTCGTCCTCAACTGTACCATCACCTCAAAACACGAAGTTAGGTCATCCCTCTCTATCTCTCTATGCCATGATGAAGAGTTAATACCGAGTACGGCATAAATCGAGTACAGCGTACACCGAGTACAGCATACACCGAGTACAGCATACACCAAGTACAGCATACACCAAGTACAGCATACACCAAGTACAGCATACACCAAGTACAGCATACACCGAGTACAGCATACACCGAATACAGCATACACCAAGTACAGCATACACTGAGCACAGCACACACACCGAGTACAGCATACACCGAGTACAGCATACACCGAGTACAGCATACACCGAGTACAGCATACACCGAGTACAGCATACACCGAGTACAGCATACACCGAGTACAGCATACACCGAGTACAGCATACACCGAGTACAGCATACACCTAGTACAGCATACACCTAGTACAGCATACACCGAGTACAGCATACACCGATTCCAGCATACACCAAGTACAGCATACACTGTGTACTGCATACACCAAGTACAGCATACACTGTGTACTGCATACACCGCGTACTGCATCATCCCAAGATCGACTGTTTCCCGCTCCCAGCCAGTCTCTCATCTCGCAACAGATCATGTTGTACTCAACTCTCAACATTCCCACAATTACAAGTTAACCAATGAATAGAGTCTCAGCTCCCATCACGCCTCACTCCCGAACTACCGCCTCCGGATTAACTGCCTCCGAGTACTCCTCCAATCTCGCACAAGAAGGGCCTGCAAGTGCATCTCCAAACTCGATCAATTACAGCTTCCAAGTGTATCTCTAATCTCGTAGGATTGCAGCCTTCCAGTTTGCACGATGACGGCATCCAAGTACATCTACACACTCGCACGATCATGGCCTGCAAGTGCATCTCCAAACTCGGACGATCACAGCCTCCAAGTGCATCTCTAAACTTGCACCATCACTGCCTCCAAGTGCATCTCCAAACTCGCTCAATCACGGCCTCCAAGTGAATCTCCAAACTCGCTCAATCACAGCCTCCGAGTGTACCTCTAACCTCGCACCATTACGTCCTCCAATTTCGCCAAATTACGGCCTCCAAGTGCATCTCCAAACTCGTTGGATTGCATCCTCCAAGTGCATCTCCAAACTGGCTCAATTACGGCCTTGGAGTGCATCTCTAAGTTCATTCAATCATGATGTGGTGAAATGGCGGGGCTTGCATAGTATTCGAAGGGAATTCATGAGAAAGATAGGTTCTAGCTCTAGGAGCGTAGAAAGAGGGTGAGATGATATGAAGGGATAGCCGGTGATGATGTACTATACAACTTGCGTGGACCTTTGAACGCTTCGCAAGAGTTGGTGGGTCTTCGAAAGCTTGGCAAGAGTACATGAGACCAAGAGCTGGGAAAGATAGAATGTGTATTTCATAGAATGAGATGATGTCTATCTACCCCGGGGTCTCCCAAATATATACAGCCTGTTGCTGAGTCCATCTCCGTTGTCCCTGTATCTCCATATCTTTATCTATATAGAGACTTCGATAATACATGCCAGATTATGCTGTAGCGAATCTTGTGACTGTAACAAAGACCAATATGATCGATGAAAGAACCACTGGTTGGAGAATATGGCACCAAGTCTCCCACAGCGCTTGTGCAGAGGTCTCAGCAGCTCTCAAAGTCTCCTGCAGACCTGTGCAGAGGTCTGAGCAGCTCCAAACTATGACTATTCTAATGGTGAATCTCGTACCATCCTGAATGCACCTCCATTACTCCAGGTGCTTTCAGAAGCATGTGAGAATGCTCTTACACAGTCTGAGAGCACTTTGCAAAGCTTAAGGGGGGGCTGGGAGCATCTGGAAGTACTTAGAAGCAGTGGTGAGAGCTACCGGAGTGTCTGGGAGGTTTGTGTATGGCTTCCAGACCAAATTACATTTTGCTGATGCAGACCCGGACTTGTAGAGTCGGGATCTGGATTGTATTAGCATCTGCGACAACTGATTTCGGCAACCAGAAGGCATCACATTACATTTTAGATTCTCAAGAGTGGTCAATGATTGAGTGGAGCATATAGAATGCTTGTGACTCTAAACAAGGGTTGGAAGTGTTGAATATATTGTGAAGGGTGATGCGATGCGGTAGCGGATGTCAGGATGGTTTGTTGAACATTCTGGAGAATGTAAGTAAAGTGGGCAGGCAAGGCGAATATTTATATGGGCTTGGAGGGTTTTCTTGATCCGGTGACATCATCTTGGCTGCAGTTCAGCTAGGAGGCAATTTGCTTAGTATCATCTAAACACACTGATTCGTCGACTGAAAGCTTAAGTTCATCACAAAGACAACAAAATGCATGCACTGCAGTCATATCTCACTCGTTTGTTCTTGCTCTAGTTCTTGTACCCACGATGACGTCGCTCAGTCGGTATCTAAGGAGAATGCATGGTTCATGTAAGGTACGAACTTAACATAACGTGACCAGCATAAATCAGGCAACGGTCATAGGAGGATCTAGTTAGGGTGCAAAACAATCGCCATGACAAGCTGAATGCAGACCCGGTATGCTTTTCGAGATCCAAGGGATGTTGGAATTGAGTGATCCAGTAAACACTTTGCAAACGTGAGAAGGAGGACAATAGCAATCCTACGAGAGTGGTAGGACCGCTTTTTGGAAACCATAAATTGCGGTGCAGCTTTTTCCGAGGACAGCCGGCTTGTAATTGCATGAGTATCTAAAAGACCATCCGGACACTTCTTAACGTTGTTGCGACAGTTCATTTTGCTAACAAAACATGGATCTTCGCCAACAGTGTCTTCACTGCTCGAAGACGTACTCCTACATCGGCACTTCCATCACTCACCTCCGTTGCGACTACAAAGAAGGGATAGTATACGTATCAGCCGGACAACTGCCAGATGATAGTTTTGCAATCGAGCACGATTGTATTCTACTTCCATTCGTTCATGGAATGCAACGCAACCCTGTTTTTCACCCTTCCGACAATAATTCAAACGATACAGAGGCCGACAGCAGGAATGCGTATATCCATCCAGAGCAACCTGCAGTTCGGACACCTATTCGTGATACTCCTCCCTTGGACAACTTGCGAGCCGGCAAACTTGTCATTAACCAGTATGTCGATATCTTCGATGATGAAATTGATCAATGGTCACCATTTTCTTGCGAGGAGGAGTATTGATTAGTGTGCTGGTGCGTCATGCACAACTTGTGCAGAGCTGCTATCAACAAGCTTTTCAGGAACCCTACGATGGCAACCGTCAGCAACTTCACTACATCCCACACTTTATTCAAAAGGTTGAATAAAATGTCGTACGCAATGGGCATCAACTCTTCGAAATCCAGCAATGCATGTTACTATTGTTTGGCCGATCCAAACAACCTTCAGAACAATCATTACCCACATTTCTTTTCCCGCAATCATGTTGAATACATTCAGTTCCTCATGCAACAGCCTGCGTTCAGGGAACATATGTGGTATGCTCCATCAAAGGAATTGAATGGTGCTGAGGAACATATCTACTCACATGTGAATCAATCGACTAGTAGTGTAATGAACAGGTACGTTAATTGAATTTCATCATAGCTATGATAATTTTGACTGCTTCATTAGCTAAGGCGGCCACTTGGAGCTACAATTGTCCTTTTATTCGGCAGTTCGGACCAGACACATCTTACAAACCTTTTGGGCGACCAGTAGGAATGGCCAGTATATTTGAGTCTCAGAAACATCGACTCGACGATTAGATCAAATCCTTCAAATCTGCAAACATCCTTGTTGCCCTTCTTCCCATTTCTCTGAAATATCACTTTAAAGGACATGGAAAAACAACTGCTGTGATGGAACAACAAATTCACAATCGAGAGGTTATAAGGAAGGTCTTTGAGCATATTTGTCTTCCACTCGACGCGCTTTTCACCACTGCAAAGCTTATGGTTTGTCCGGACGTTCCGATGCGGCAATGTGCTACCGTCATCAGTGCATGGACGGCTGACTACTTCAAAAACATCCAGTTGCATTCAATCAAGCAGCCCGATTGCCCGGTGTGCGAATCATCAAAATCATCGTTTCGAGATGGGAATTCATCGTCGTGGAAATTGAAAGACTATGGGCTATACTTCGAAAGAATGATACTCGCTACTCAGGGAGATACGAGGGAGAGAAGGGAAGCAAGATGATATCTGGAAGATCGAGCGGTTGAAACACCAGAAGGCATTATCTGGAATATGAAATGCATCTCTCCGATGACTATTATTGTATCCGATATTCTTCCTACCGTCTATCTCCGTATGCTTAAGCATTTGATGGACTGGATAACGTCCTTCCTTGAACAACATTCCAGGATCGACAGATTCAACCAGCTCTGGGCGATAATGCTTCGATATGCTGGCTTCGCTCCATTCCTCAAGCCATATAGCCAGGTGACGCAATGGACTGGTAAGGAGACGAAAGCACTCGGGCATGTGATTGTTCCAGTTTTTGTGGTGACTCTTTTAAACACTTCGGCGAGCCAAAGGATTCCGTTCACAGAAGCCCTGTTGTGTGTCACAAACTTTGTGTATTTTCAACTTATGGCACAGTACCAGTACCATACTGAGGCCACAATCGAGTACATGGAGAATGATCTGGAGGAGTTTCATCGTCACAAGGATGTTTTCAGTCGATTCAGCACCAGTAAATCTACAAAGAAAGTCTTGGAAGCCTTGGAAAAGCAGCTTACTTTGGACATACAGGAGGAACAGGAGAGTGACCCCGCTTGGAACAATCTTTCTGCAGCTGCAAAGCGTCATCGCATTGATGAAGAGAAACAGCAGATCAAGTCACAAATTGCACAACATCTTGCCGACGAATCAGATCTCAACTTTGTGAAGCTGTATCTCCTGAACCACTTCTCTGACAATATGCACCAGCTTGGCAACCTCTTAAATGTAAGCTCTGAACTCCCAGAAAAAGGCATGATGGATCTTAAACAAGCATACCGACAATGGAATCGTCCTGAGGCCACCATCCAGATTATGCGAACGAGAGCCCGAAAGGAGGTGTTTCAGTATCGAGAGCTGGATGCCAATGCTACAAAACCACATCTCGATGACTATATGCCTCTAACCAAAGCACCTATCAAGGAAATGATGAAAAACCCGCAACCAGAAATCAAGACCCTTGATGACTTAGCCGAGTGGTGTGCAATGCCAAAAGGGGAGCTACAGAATCACATTGCTTGGTGTTTCAAGAGATTTGCCGACTTCACAGACTACATCGATCACAATCAGTATTTCAGTAATCTCAACAATGCAAAATACATTCGGTACAACACAGTAGCAATTCCGGTGACGTCTTGTCAATGCGACGAGCAAGGGGTTCATATGGTTCGTTGCACTGGGTCCACAAAGTGGAGAAAGCATAAGCCACCATGAAACAGGCTTCCCAACGGTCCAGAGCGACTGGCGTGTTGCCTGGCCCCGAATGACGGTCCCAAACAGGGCATGCATTTCGGAGGCCTTGTCCGTCCCGGTACGGAATCTGAGTACCTAGGGCCCAATATAGATGACTGTACTTGTAGGATACGGTTTTAGGATACGAAGCTAGGGTCTATACGAAGTCCAAATCCTGGAGGAGTTTGAATGCTGCGGCTGGGTGCCTGAAGATGCAAGGGACAACATGCAAATGGAAGCGGAGGAGCGACAGTTGTGAATGGAGGAGGCTTGGTAGTGAGCAGAGAGTCTTGTTTGTTTGTATGTTATCATGTTTGTATGATAGTATCGCCGTGTGCAGTGCTAGACTGCAGGGGCCTACAGTCTTTTCGTCCATGGCTCTGCTGCCCTAGTCCTAAATAGTCCTTAGTTTGCTTGCCCCGAAAATTGTGGTCTGGTCCCAGGATTACTTTTGCCCAGACGGGACAGACTATTGGGAAGCCTGCCAAGAACTGATATAGTGCTACTCTGGATGGGGACGAGTCCGGATAGCCATTTTTAGTCGACTGCAGGACGCATTCCCGCATGGTTGAAGTGTCTTTATGTCATGGAGGATGCTGAATCGAACATTTAAGGGCTTGTTGCCTTGGTTTAGACGTTTGCAACAGAGCCGATACGTCAGATTGCTGGTATGGTGATTGTCGAAGAGAGGCATCAACCTCCGATACAACCCTTGCACGATGGAAGCTACCCTCCTAAGCCTATTTTCGGCATCGGAACCACTTATATAGTCCCTATAAGTGTGATCCAAGGAGCTATATACCTTTTTAGACTGACGCTGCAACCAGATAGCTCGCGGTGGTACTTGAGCAACACGATTGACTTGAATGATTATAATTTGTTTTACATGTAGATTATTCGACTCGATGCTTGAAGTAATCATTGCCGCAATGTATAGAAATCTGATGTGTTTACTCTGGGTACCTTAATTTTTGTAATAGGAGTTGTGCAAGCTTGTGTATAATCGATGTCTCAAGGGATTAAATAGTTAAGAATATTGTCGAAATGAATGGAACAGTTCAAAAAACCGTCGAAACAATTAAAATCTAGCTGACCAATCTGAAAGAAACAAGTTCAATAAAGTAGCTTAAATGACTACACATGTTTTGAGAGGTCGCGACGACGTAATCACATCATTGAACGCTTCGAAACATGGTGGAAGATTGCAAATAAGTCACTCGGATTATATGTGGAACATGTGGAGAAGAATTGCTGCGTGGGGCCCATTTTCGTAAACCAATTTCACTTTTTGCTGATGTTGCGGCCTCATGCTATCCTCAGCCTTCCGCTAACCTCACCCTTCCGCTAACCTCACCCTTCCGCTAACCTCAGCCTTCTGCTAACCTCACCCTTCTGCTAACCTCACCCTTCCGCTCCCCGATTCCAGTCAAGCCCGAAGATGGGCAGCGCGTCATGTCTGACCTAGGTAGTTCCACTTCCGGACCTCCAAATGTTCAGCCATACTCTGTTTTGGCAGCAGGGGTATTCCACTGCGATAACATCAAAGAGACCCAGGACGGAGTGTGAGCAAGGATTTTATAAGTGGCTGTCGTCAGATGACGAGATGTACAGGTTATACTCTAGGAAAGGGGGTGCCAGTTAATTTAAAATGGGAGGAAGGACAAAGAAATGGTACATTTGACCAAGACAAGGGCTTGGCGGAGACATCAGGTTCACACCACGGAGTATCGGGGAAAAACGGATTTTTTGACATACTCTATTTAAAGTGCATACAGTATGAATACACACACACACACAACATCCTTACAGGCGCAGCCTGTTCTATCTCAGTGACATCAGCAGCCACAGCCCATCTCAAAGTAACCAGACCGGGGAACAACTTTTCTTTGCGCATGACAGTATTGAGTGGAGGAATGGGACCATTAATCAAGAGTGACGCTAGGTTGATTTGGCAGGCCAACCAAAATGATACTATTTGCGAGACCCAGGGTGTGGGATTCATTATAGATATCATCAGCTTGCAATTCTATCATGGTGCAACTGTTGATTACCCCAACACACACCTTTGACAACACACCTTACCACCTAGTTTTGCCAAGACTTCCCCTTTTTGAGCAGGTTGTGGTTTTACTTTGGCTTCATTATCACATACCTGTGTGTGTCCGCTCACCTTTGGGGAGTATATCTCATCTTTACATCGCTCGATATCACTGAGCATTGACACTGACTGGTAGCCTCCATCCTGTGGCCACTCGCCCTCTTTTCAGTTGTATTACACCAGTTACAACGATTTACAATATGCAGTACTTGATAACTAGGGCGTGGAAATGCAGCAGTTCAATGAAGAGTTTTTCTGAGGACAGCACCCACCAACCCGCAATACTCAGAGAGGCTACTGTTACTGGGGTGCTTTACCCTAGGTAACGCTACTTGTAACTCGTAAGTACGTACTAGGTTGACGGCCGTAAATTCTATTCTGAAATAAGGTTCTGAATAACCCTTGCTCGTATTTCCTGAAGCCTTACGTTCTGTGAGACCTCCAATAGGTTCTTGGCTTCTTGTAATCTTTTAATTTTCCGAGCTTTCTTTTGTTGCTGTTTGGTCTGAGGCAGGGGATTGACTTTTCCCGATCTCAACTGATATCGAGTTTGCTCAGATTCCCTGATGAACTCTTCCGCTCAATCCAATATTCGACTAGCCCGTCTATCCTCGTTGAGATCTCTTGGCGTAGAGGATATTGCCCAACTCCTCTCAGTATTTTTCTCGGTAATATGAGTTGCCTCAATTCCAATTTTCACTCACCCTTCAAGCTTGTCGATATGGATTACTAGTCCTTCCTCAAGGCCGATAATAGAAGCCAGCCACCAAATACACTGACCCACGAAGATTTGCTGAGTTCTCCTAGCATAGGATATGTTCTTTTCCCCAGCGTATATAATTACATCGTTATCGTTTGCAAAGATAATGAGAATATGATAAATAACCCTCCGTAAAAGGTGTGGGGCTGCCGTTACAGAAAGCTAATAGATTTTATTAGGATATAGAATAATAGATATAGGTATCATAAAAACACAATAATATATCAGATAGTTCTTTGCTGGTCGGTATAGTTCTTCATCTTGTTGTTGGATGCCCTTTTCTTGCTCGTCCATCATGATCTCTTTATAGCCTCCTGAAACCCTCTTCAGACTATGATTAAATCCCTCAATGATACCTACGTATCTGTGCGTCTTACATTCATAGAATGCGCCTGGTAGTGGCGGCCACACATCCCTTTGTTTATCATGTTCATGCGTGATATCATATCAGCTCATTAATCAGACCTTGACTTCAACTTTGACATCTCCCAATCGTCTTTTTTACCGGTAGTTGGAACCCATACTCTAAGGTATCAAGTCTCTTGCGTTATTAACTACTCCTGAGATTAATCACTCATAGACTTATGTCGGTTCATATCCGCTGCTGTGCCAACGTAGAACTGATAGGCGTAATCAAACTCATTGGTTAAGATTGCGGAACCACCTCATTTAAATCAATTAACGATGTCCGCTTTAGGCCAACGCCAACACCATATTTCCTGAATGCTTCTTATGCTTAGATGTTCATTAACCGGGGCGTGCCCCGAATATCGGAGAGCCCACTCACTAGCATGACAGCCGTGCACTCATTCACCCGCATAGTATCCAAGAATGAATCTGGTTGAAAACAACTTGCTTTGCAGGACACATTCCTTTCAATCTGGCAAGTTGCTGCATCATCAAATCAGCTGCCGTGGAAGTTTGCTTTCAACGAATCCGCCAAGCCTCATGCTTATCCAATCGAGACGTGATTAGTATGAACTCCCGCTAAAGAGCATCCCGCATGGCTTAATACTTCATGTATCCAAGTACCATTACACTGCTAGGAGAGAACTCCTAACAGCTACAAAGACCTGCTTCACAGACATACATGCATCAATATGAGTTGTTGCCATGGATGCATCAACCCGCTTAAACAGCAAAAATCAGTAGACACATCACACAGCACTGTGCTTTCTATGGAGTATGATTGGGGTATTTCCCTGCGATCACATCATATGGCACCCTGTACTTGGCCAATGTGACACTGGATCTGAATAGTTACATTTCTGGGGGAGGACTAGAATATGGTGCCTTGGGGTAATGGGGGTGGAAGAGGGGAGGGGGTGAATTTTTCGTTTTTGAGTAGTGAGTGGGGAGCTCCACCATCTAGCTGGCTCGCCTGGAGGTGGAGGGAATCGGTCTTTGTCATACTCTAATTAGAGTGAATACAATATGAATCAACAACAACAACTGTTGATTACCCTGGTATTTTGGTTGTACGCAGCGCCTACATGGGCTAAAATGTGCACTCAGCGAGGTAAGACTCCTTCCATTCGTAATATGCACCGGTTCTTACAAATTATACAGTGATTCACTTTAGCAGTAGATATTGATGTGATAAAGGAGGGTTAGTTGGAGGGTGAGGAGTAGTGTTGGTTACTGGTTTACCTAGGGATTGCAACTTGCGTCGTGTAGCTTGTATTACTTTTATCAAATTGCGTTGCGTTGTGATGCTTTATCATTCTATTGTGGTGATATATTTATATATGAATCTGAAGAGTAGCGTTGGTTTTCACCAAACCTGGATGAACTGCTCATTTAGTAGTTGCATCTCGCGAAGAATTATCTTACGGTGTATAATAAAGTAATACTGTGCGAAGTGAAGTCCTGATAGGAACGAGATAGAGGAATTCATCTAGAGAAACTGGAACAGGTTTTCATGTGTGAAAGTCAACCTCCCTAAACCGATCCGGTAGGTCGTACCCCTTATTCCCATCTCCATCACTATCCCTCAGCTCTCTCTACTAGCACCCAAAAACTCGAAGTTAAGTCATCCCTATCTACTTGCCCATGGCAGGATCGTGAGCTAACACCGAATACAGCCTCTAGCAAGCTCAGATCGACCGTCTCGAGCTACTCCCCTCTGGACTACCATCTCTAGCTAGCCCCTGAGCACCGTCTCCGGCTAGCTCTCTGAGAGCCCGAGTTGAGTCTACTCTCCTTACATCCTCTGAATGGAGTCTCAGCTCCCAGTCAGCTCAGATCGGCCGTCTCTAGCTAGCTCTCGAGCACCGTCTGCAGCCCACCCGGATCGACCATCTCTAAGTCCATTTCCAAGAGCACATGGCGGTGGTCTCCAATTGCAAGTGCGCTCGATCACCGTTTCTAGCTAGTCTAGATCGACCGTGTATATATATGATAAATAGAAAATAGATGCCATATTATCATTTAACAAATATTTCGTGATCTATGAAATTGGGACTACAAAATCGATAGTACTCGTATAAACGAGACGAATTATTCTGAGCGATACAAATGAGTCTGAGCGCAGGATGAGCAGAAAATCCTCGCTCGAGGGTGAACTCATTTTTCTCGATGAAACAGAAACAAGCGATAAATCATGCCGTACTCGGAGCCCTCCTAAGCAATCAACTAAGCCCAGAGTTCCTCTGAAACGATCATCCTCCTAAACGCGTCGTTCGAGACGCTAATCTAGAATGCCGGCTACCGTAACTAGATCCCTTTCCCGAAACCTTCATATCTAGCCTAAATAAAACCTCCAACCTGGGGTACCACGCTAACAAGACTTTCGTATCGACCACCGCGACTAGGACTAGTAGACGTTGCCATCGTTTTGTCTACTTGTCTCCGTAGCCATTCACTGGAACAATCCGCAATCCCCGATCCATAAGCCGCGATTGGGAAAGCGAATTGTGCGCTCCTTCCACATGCAAGACAAGTACATATGCATACGACCTCCAGGCAACTGAAACATCAACCGTATATCTCCATGCTCGATAGCCTTGCCTACTACCCTTCCTGCAAAGTCGCCAATCTCCCGCCTTTCTGTCTTCCGTGTACCGAACGAACTTTTGTCAATCTCCGCAAACGTGAGAGGTGGTGGTGGCGCAATTCAAGTACCAGTTCTCCTTCGATGGGACATTCGAATCTTTATGCCCAGACCCTCTAACCGTAACTGTCGTCCAATAGTTTTCGGCTATCGTCTTATCTGCTGCCGCTGTCGCTTCCGCTGTCTCCGCCGGCGCAGTGCTCTTGTTAGGACAAAACCGTGCAATGTGGCCAACCTTATGGAATCCGTAGCATTCTCGAGTATCCTTCCGATTAGTGCGGCCACGTTTCTCATGCTCAAAATCACTACCATCGCTATCACTGTCCTTGTTGCGTTTGCTTCTCTTCTCTTCTTGCTCGTCTTTGTAAAGAGTAGAGCTTCCGGGATTAGACCTTTTCCTACTTGACTGCTATTTCCTGCTCGACTAAACTTAGTGATAATCTCCTCTAGCTTCGTTACCATCGTTTCGCTCTTGTCTCATGATCTCCAATATCTTCCAATAGTCATCGCGTAGGAGTCTTCGGAAAGATAAAACACGCGCTCCTATTTCCTCATGTGCACCTCCGCCTCTTTATGCACCTGAGCGTAGTCTCCAAGAGCGCCTGGGCGCCATTTCCTAGTGCACCTTCCAATACACCCGAGCACAATCTCCAAACGCCCGACATACCATAGAAAGATAGACATAGCTAGTTAGAGAATAGGCGCCATAGTGCGAACTCATTTTCCTAATAAGGAACAACTAATGCGCATCACGGTAATGAGTGGGGGATAGAAAAAGTCCGTCCCGGGTGTCCGATGGCTTGCCCGAAACCGGACTGCGAATTTTAAGGCTTTAAATTCCTACCCCGGAGGAATCAGTCCTTGCATATTTAGACGATATACCCACAGATACCTGCGGTCTCACCGAATCTGAGTCTAGTTTCAGTCTTTATCTTTCTTCTCCTTTGCCTCTGGTCGTTCGTTCTGTTTTTGTTTGTCTGCAGGTAGAAGCACAAAGATGACGGTTGAAGAAGGGAATCTCCCCCCTCTACCCGGTCATCTGAGGGGGTAAGTGGGCACTGTCATACTCTAGATAGAGTGGATACAGTATAATTAAACAACAACAACCTGCGGTCCCCGGTAGGTGTTAGGGGAGGGAAGTCATGGACTAATTACTTCTGCCACTAGGGCATGTTCCCTCCGGAGCATCCAGGCCAAATATTCGAAGGCGTGTACAATTTCCACCCTCCAAGAAATCCAGGAAAGCCTGTATCAGCCATCTCCATAGCACTCTGCCCAATAAAAAACCCTATAAAATACCCTTCCGAACTACCGGAGATATCCGGACGAGCCTTCAAGTCGCTATATAGGTGCTTAGTTATTTCGTTGGCTACCCGAGATAGCCTAGGTGAATAAGAGATATTACCGAGACTGGACGACGTTGTGAACTGGCGGGTGGATGGACTGTTTCCATCTTCGGTTGGAGGGAGGGATCGATATTTGAAGGGTTTATTGGGTGCCAACCAAACCGACACTAACGATACTATTTGTGAAACCTAAGGTGTGGAATTCATCATGGATACTGTCAGATTGTCGTGCTTTGCGGTGGTATGATGGAATTGTTGATTATCTAGGTCGTTTGGTTGTTCGCAGTATCATGGGCTGGAATATGCACTCAGCGATCCACACGAGTTAGGACTCCTTCCCTTCGGAATATGCGCCGGTTCTTACAGATATTCAACGGCTCACTTTGGCAGTAGATATTGGTGTGGTGGAGAAAGATCAGTTGGAAGGCAGGGTGTAGTGTTGGTTACTGGTTCCTGAGGATTGCATCTTGCGTCGTATATACTTTATCAAATTGCATTGCGATATTTATCAATCTTTGTTATATACTGGTTCTTCGGTCTCCCGATTGTGATTTACAAATGTATTAAGTAGAAGCGTGCTTATGGATAGATCTGAGGAGTAGCGTGACATCGCGATCATCGAAGTTTATTGAGCAAATACTATGACACCAAACCAGACGGGGCAGCTCGCTTCGTAGCTGATTATTGCGGAGGATTATCTTGTGGTTACAGAGGCATGTAGTACTCAGCCAGTTGAGGACCGTCTAAGTACTAGTCGCCCTTCCGTGGTACCTGGCTAGCTGGCCCTTTACGAATACCCTCACCACTGAGCGATTGGGGGTACATTGAGGAGTACTGCCAATTCGTACATACTCAAGGTTTTGCGAGGGAGGAGCGACTCGTTTGGGCAACGGGAGTTTTGACGTTCTTCGGCTGCCGGGACATATTACTTGTATCAAATCCCATCCAGATGACAGCGGAACGTTTGCCCACCACCGAAGTCAGTTTCTAGGCTATCTGCGCTACTATATGCAGGACTTTAGAACAGCTGAAGGTGTATGTTCAATGAAATTGACAGAGGCGTCTATCATTCGGTTATTCTGCATCACTCGGTGTTTCGTTCGTTTCTTACTGTCTATTTCATACACACTTTGCAGCTTTTAAATTTAGGATATCATGAATCAATCATTCTTAGCGGTTGCAAGGGTGCTAGTTGGGGGCTGGCCCCGTGGCGCAGTGGTATCGCTCCTGAAAGTATAGGTGTATCCCTTTGCCGGTAACCGGGTTTGGGCCCACAGATGGGCCAGCTTTTAAAATACACATCACACAACCACAATCCAGCCAAATGCCCCCAGAATAAATAGAAATACTCTACATATGGTGAAATTCATGAAAACAATTTCGTTTGGGTGTGAAACATAAAGCCTCATTGCAGTCCTCACACTTTATGCTGGTTTTCATGCCTTCTCCACTACCACCCTGACTTCTTCTCCACCTGCAAAGGAAACAATCTACTCTACTCTCCATCCAAAGCAGGGAATGCATTCCTGGTACCTTTCGGCAGAGGGGCAGGGGGGTGTGCTTGGTAACTTGTCTGGTAGGCAGTGGGGGCAGGGCAGATTGTGTGTTACAGATGTACATGATGTTACAAGTCTGATACACGGTCATGGCTGCAGGGGCTGATGCCTCTTGGATATATCTCGAGTCTTTCTCCTTATCTCTTCTCTGAACCATAGAATATACGCACACGGTTCTCCCCAACTTCCATATCGTAACATTGTGTGAGGGGAGCGGACCGAGTGATTTTCTGTGAAGCCGGAATGCGGGAGGAACTTTTCATTGTTGATGGACTTCCAGCTTGCAGAAGGTCATGCACAATGGAGAGATGGAGGTCAAAGTGATCCACAGTCCGCTCTTTGTTTGCTGGCAGATCTCGATAGATTATAAGGCTGTTAATAAGGGCTGTCTCCAGAATCCAATAGAAAAGTGGATACCAATTGCATCTGGATATGAGCTGTGTATCAAAATAGGTTCAATACTGGTCAGCTATATCCACTCCCACCTTGTGCTGGTTGTAGGCATCAACAATAACAGGTATATCAAGCTCTTTCTGGTGTTCTCCAGGAAGAAATGTGGAATTTGCTCCACTTGCATTGGTACTTTTGTTGCCTGGATGCTTTCTCATTTTCAGTACCAGTGAATCCTCACCACTTAGAGGGTGGATTGTAGACATCATGGTAACAGGGGAACTGTCCATCCATAGCAAGGTTCCAACCCCATCATTAACAGCTCCACTTCGAAAATGATATGGTAATTTGGCATTCTACCCAACCTTTAGCTCCTTGGTAAATCCTCGAAACTGCTGCCTGCATGTGCCACATGCTCCTATCCCCATCCGACGAAGCTCTGCCAGCAGAGGTTGTGTGCTGAAGAAGTTGTCCATGTATACATTGTAGGAGAGCTTTGGATGCCTCTGGTGCAAACATCTAATCAAGTGGTGAACTATCTTTCCAATAACTGTAAGCTGTAACAGATGGAATTCAACAGCAACAGGATCCCCTCCAACTGCGTTTGATGGTGGGTGGAACTCCCAGACCTAGCACTTCTCTGCCATGCAGAAAAACTTATATCCGTGACTAATTGGCTTGTTTGGCATCTTTGTAATGTGAATTGACCTTCCAGTGAATAGAATCATGGCTTCAACAATAGTAACGTTGCTGCCAGGTACTTGGTACTGCTGCGAGAAAAACCGCCGTTGCTCCAGTAGAATATCCTCCTTTGAATGCCAACACGGTAGGCCTTCAGGAGTTTCAGTTGGTGAATTGTATGGAGAAACATGAAAGAAGCAGCAGATCTCTTGAAAGTGAGTCTTGCCAAGGTAGGCAGCTGGTGGTAATCCATTCTTGGGAAGGTAAACTACATCCTTCATCCAGTACCACCCAGGAGGAACTCCAATCAGACCCATATGAATTTGAATTGCCAGCCAGAGATAAAGATTCTGAGCAGTAACTGGCTGCCAGGAATGCTGCCACTCCTTCTCTGGCCCAAGAAGCTGCTCCTGGGAATAGTAATTGGTGTTGGCTACAAGCTGTCCCATAATGGAGTTGGGAAGAAAGAGATTGAACATTTGAATTGGAGTAATGGCATCCAGCTCAGAGAATGAGATGAGCAATCAGTTCCATGCTTTGTGAGGAGGGACAGCTGGTTGTAAAGGGTCGAATGTGGGAAGCTTAGGAGGTTCTGGCAAATTGTGAATTGGTTTTTTGAGTGTTTTCTTGCGCCACTTGGCCAAGTGACCAGCTGTGATCAACCCAGCTGGCTCAATATATGCCTCATCTAAGGAGCTATAATTATCGTCAAGGATGAGCATTGCAGGTGGAGCTTCAGTAGTGAGTGAAGACACATCAGACATAATGACAGGTCGATGCTGTACCACTGTAGGTGGTGGTGGTAGTTGGGAGAATGTGTGCTTTGGACCAGAGTGATTGTCCATGATGCGACGCTTGGCACATTGTTTTTTGCCATTTTTTGGTGAGGATTGTGGAGATGAGAGTATAAGTGGTGGGGGTAGGTAGTTGACATTAAGGTTCCGAGGTCTGAGGGCTTCTCTGCTCATGGTTGTTGTGGTGTGGTAGATGGGAAGTGGGAAGGTGGTTGCCACTGGGCTGAAGGATGGTACTCTCACAATCTCCAAAGTACCGCTATTTATATGCAACTCAGCACCACAGAACTTGTCACACTGCCACAAGAATTTGTAAATAGAAGCTTCTACTAGTTATCTTTCAATTCATAATATTCTAGGGGGGGGTTTAAGTGGGTGGCTGTGTTGTTATAAGTGACAAGGCGCAGCGCACGCGAAAGTGGGCCCTTTCGTGGGCCCAATACCGGCGAAGGGATACGGTCACAATGCTATGGGTTCGAATCCCAGTGCCAGCCCCCGGTGTGAAGGGGACAAAGGGTAGCGGGTGGGGAACTCCGCCATTTAACCGGCTTGCCCGGAGGCAGAGGGGATATGGAGCTCTGTCATACTCTAATTAGAGTGCATACAGTATGAATAAAACAGAACAAAAAGGGTGTTAGTTGGTGTACTTGGCGATATTCAACTTACGAAGTTCTAGCACCCACAATTTTACAGTGGGGGAGCGGCGACAACCACTTGGATAGGTTATAAACCACACAATCAGATTGGAGAACATAATGTTTGACTGTTTTATAAGCACTACGAAGCCCTTTTTTACTGAAGGAGAAATACCTCACAATATGTACTGATTCATTATGATGAATCTTACACCTCAAAAATCATGCGAACCGAAAACTCTTGCAAAACCCCTTGGAAAACCACCCCCTAACAAGAGAATAAACAGCCCCAAAGAACAATAAACAGGAGAAGAAATACAAGAAATGCACCTAGCGCGTACCGTGTTGTCGAGCCTCTCGCTTTAACAATTGCACACTCCCGTGGTTAATATTCGACCCAGGGCTGTCAGGTAATGCAGTCCCATACTTCTTGAGCAATTCCCATCCCAAAGGTACCACGCTCAGGGTCACCGGTCTGGTGCCTGCGAAAAGCCGTACGGATGCGTTCGCGGAAGACCGGAGGACATTTCCAGAATGCTTCTTCAAAACCGCTTAATTTCGCGTCGTCGGCGGTTAGTGGATACAGGAAAAAACCGGGGATACGCGTTTGTGCAGTTAGTCGCTCAGCCTCATATTCGTCACTAATCGGAATATATATCAGTCAATGTATCTAGTGCGTTCGTTTCCTAGAAGGCGTCTTACTGATCGTACAGGAGTCTACGTATCCCGTTAAGTGACTGGATCCTATCATTCGGTTCTAGTCGAAGAGTTGACCGAGCAATTTCCACAACTTGCCTCAACCGTTTATCAACTAAAGGCCGGGCGCAATACGATTTAAGCAGTCGCACCGCAGTCTCGACCATGGAATCCGATTGTTTAGTTCGCACAAGGTCTTCGGCGTAGGTTTTAGGATGACGGCCACCCAGAGCAATATAGGTGGCGATGAGGCCGAAGCTGTAGATATCGCGGGATGGTTTATTCTGGTGAACGTTGGTACACTCATGGCACTCGGGAGCTAACCAAACTGGAGTTCCGCCGCGTGGATTGGCGGAGTCCCCGACTCGTCCGACCCTGCCGTAGTCTGTGGTGAACGGAAGCTGGGAATCCATACCGGACATCCCGAAGTCCGCAATCTTTGCGACAATCCCGATAGGTGAAGCTGGGTCCGGAAAAATCAAGGTGTTTTCTGGCTTCAGATCTGCATGAATGACAGAATATGAATGTAATGCAGCCAACCCATCTGCAATGTCGGAGATCAGGCCAGCTGCAAGTTCGAATGGCATTGCGTCGGGAAGATTTTTGTTCCGATGCGGGTTGAAAAAGTGTCTCAAGTCCGGAAAAGACTGGTGTGCAAGCTCTACTATGAGGACCGGCTTCACAGAATCAAACGAGATCCCCAGAAGTTTTGTGATGTTCCGGTGCTCACACAATGGTTTGTAACTCATCAGTAACACTTCATGATCAATGTCCTGAATTGCACGTTGGTATTCCAGCAGCACTCTTCTATCAGCGCCAGTAGGCTCCTGGGCCCTCATGTATTTGAGAGCGACCCTACTACCATTCCACTGGCCGCGATAGACCTGCATGCTTGCGCCGCCGAGCTGGTTGTTTTCATTGCCAGAGTTGTTGCAATCGAGGGAAATTTCGGCTAACGGAACAACTGGGACCCGGTTTCGTCCCACGTTACGCAAGAGCGAAACTTCGATGTCATGATAATTTATGCGCGCACGAAAATGTCTCTGATCGTAGTCGGAGAAGTGGTCTAGATCCGAATTTCCATCCGTTGAGCTGGTGTCTGCGTACTCAACTTCCCGTGTCCAGTAGCTCTTAGTGATAGCCATATGCTGTGGAACGGCGGTATATAGCGAGACTCAAGTAGAGTAACCTTTGACCGAAGCGGTATATAAGAGGTGCGCAAAAAATAGATGAAATGGAAGTGCTGCGTAGAACGCTATTCTCTGGGAGTAGGTATGTTGTGAGGCAATGAAAGTACCATTTCCTTGAGGGGTCGTTAGTGCCAGTCTCACTGGTAGGAGGTAGAACTAACCAAAAAGGAATAAGATGCGTGATGACGACGGTGATGGTGGAGCTGGTGAAGCACCAGTGGAGGGAGCATCAGTCAGATAAATAATTCATTTGTACTCAGTAACGGCGCTTGGAGTGATAACCTAGTGCCATCGATTAATTATTACTGTGGGAGGAGCACTAGGTTGTGCGACAGGGGTTATGCTACCTGGCCATACAGCATACACTGTCATGTATCTTTAGTTGCAACGTTGGTAACGTTGTAGAGAGATACTTTAGGAGTATACATGTTTATTAATATTATCGAAACTCCAGTCCCAAATATACCAATACATACTGCCCTTTCAAAGTTCTACTTCGCTACATGGGCGGTAGCACCTACATTAGATTTCTTCTATATATAAGTCCAGCAAATACCTATGCTGATGACAATACCCGTGACAATGCATGTGAGAGGTTTATAAATAGTTGCGGTAGGAGATAGTTGGTTTATGGGTTTTTTCTTATTGGAGCAGACGATATATATATTAAAATAAAACTACGATATTAAGAAAGTAAAATTATGGTGTTAACAATACATTAGCATTAAGGATTTTCATGGCATCTCTTGGGACTGATGTTGCTTGCGGATTCCACAGTGTACGATGAGAGGATAATGCGATACAAGTTACTGAACCCACGTTTCAGGCTAATGCACCTTTGTTTTTGTTTTATTCATACTGTATTCACTCTAATTAGAGTATGACAGAGCCTAAAACCCCCCCTCCGCCTCCGGGCGAGCCGGCAAGATGGCGGAGCTCCCACCTGCTACCCATCGTCCCCTATAGGCTAATGCACCTTTCCGAGCTGTGTTACCATTCATGCAAACCTGGTTTCACATGCCACGCTCGAAAGTGGAATTGACGTGGCGTAGTGATAAATAGCTTGCTGCTGATCTAACGAACATACAACGAGAATACGATTGCCAACTTTTGTGGCTGGTTGTGGCTGAGTTTGTGGACTAACGTGCGAAGATTTTCAGCACCCCTGAAAGGTTTACGAGCGTAGTATAGTCCCATACCGTCACCGGTAGGAGGAGAGGATAGATATCGAATGGAATGCCATTATACGCATATGCAGTGTGAGGTATCGTTATCGCAGTCATCAACAATGAACACAAGGGTCATAGCTCAGCCACTCCCGAGCCTCGTACACTTTCCTGCTCCTCTTGAGTCCCTACATATGGCGGCATATTTTCGCCAAAATACCCCTTCTCCGTGGACAAAGTCTGAATTTGGAAATCCACCCAGTTAACACTATTAAAATAAGACTTTATCCACAAGGTTGTGGGATAGTGCACGAGGCCGTTAGACAGGGTAGTTTACATCACGGGGTCGTAAGACCTAGTAGATTATGCATGTAGTCTACATCACATTGGTCATTGTGAGTTAGTATTAGACAAGTTTTGAATCTCTATTCTATCTGCAACCTTATACCCTATCCCACCCCGCCCAAATATTTTGACAGAAATATGCTGCCAGATTTCCAAATTCAGACTTTGTCCACGGACACGGACTATGGGGTCTCTAAGAAACCCGAAAATATATTTACAGATACATCTCCGGATACATTGCCATACAAATTTTAAAAAAGTAGATACATTAATTGGATTTGAAAAAAAGAATGTATCTATAAAGGGAGGTGCCAGCACGTACGACCACGTACCGTCTGGGGTAGTATTTGGGACGTTACGGTTACACACGAGAGTCCGAGTGATAGTAGATGCAGAAGTGTAGGTACGATTATCACTAAACTAAGGTTGTCGCGAGCAGACTATATAGAACGGGTGTTACCCGGCCCTGGACACTTTATGTGCAGCTATGCCGTTACATTATCCCCCTCTTTAGGCACAAACCTCCTGGGCTGCATAAACCCCTACAATAGAAAAGGAAAGGGAAGGGAAGGAAGCAATTAAACAACCATTCCACGTATGTAATCGTACGAACCCATAAGTCCTGCAACCGATCAGTACCGCTCAGGGCAACCTTTCGGCGGATCTGGCGTACGGGGAAAATCCACCTCCATTTGAATGTCTCCAAAGGTGGTAAAAACTTATGCTGACGCTATTTATATCGGGCCGGTCTCCAACGAAGTAAGGAAGTGACAGAAAGGAGAGAAGAGAAGGGAAGAGAAGAGAAACAGGAAGAAGGAACCGTCCAATTGACCCCGTCTTCCATATCTCCACTTCCGAACCCAGGCTCCTCCGACCACCCATTCCCGTAGCTCGTATTTCGGTATAGGTCAATGTCGGAATTCGTCAGGGTAAGTACGTTGAAAATCGTTGATTATCTCGTGGATCTCATCTTGACTTTCGGCATCGATAGGAGCTTCCGCTCATGGCTCATCATCGGCGTAGACGGTGTATCTAACATGTAATCATCTCAGAGGTGGTCATGCTCACCATGTATTCAAGCGCGCTTGCGCTCTCCCGAACATTTATGCGTAGCTTTGCAGGCCCAGTCTTCACATCCGAGATCTCTTACTACCGGTATACTCTCTTATGGTAATTCAGTACCCGTCGGTGACCATCGGTGCGCATCGGTAGCTGCATCGGTAGTCATATTAGCGCTCGTTCTGGATGGATCCAGCGGGCTTGACTTCTCACCCTACCTCGGGTGCGTTTGCAGTCGAATTTATCGTTTGCCGGTGGATGCACTTGTAGGTACACTGGACATCTGCTTGCTAAGTGGACTTATTGACTCTTCGATCGTTGGGTAGACTTGCCGACTCTGCTTTAGGTGGGCTGGCGATCTCATTCTAGGTGCGCATGCCATCTCTTCAGGTGTACTTGTCGAGTCTGGATGCAATTGTCGCTGGTTGCCTTCTCTGCCGGTAAGTGTGCTTCGCGGTGCTTCATCCCAGCAATTCCGGTACAGTAATCGTTTGCGCCAGAGATCGTTTAGGTTCCGGTACGTATTAGCCATGTTGATAATGCAAAAGAGGATGGAAGTGGTAAAGGGTAAATCCAGGAGTAGCGATGCCAATCATACGGTCCCACTGGAGTGGTACGCGGATGACTTGCTCCCTTCGTGTCTCGGCGAGCCGGTAGCAGTCATTTAAGGATCCAATAGACACTCTTCTGCCACAATTACCGCCACTGCTCCCTGCTCGTCGTGTCCAGCGCCCGGGACCGTCAAGTTCACCTGGTGATTCCAAAGTGATGACCTCCAATATCACTCCCAGCAGACCGGTTGCATCCCCCGCTCCGTGGGGTGAATGTCGTGATAACCGCTTGCATGCTAGCAGTCATCATATGCGGTCTCCAGGTTGATCCCCGGAGGAGGCATGTCCTTGGTAGCGTCATGATGCTCCAGAAGGAGGCCTGTAACCGTGCCAAAGAGCTTCGCCGCTAAAGGCATCCACACGTTAATTTCCTCACGTGCACTCAACAATGATGCTCCTCAAAGAAGTCAGTTGATGGTGAGTCTAATCGATAATCAGGTACTAGACCTCAGTGAATCCTAGTACTAGACCAGGGAAGGTAAACATCCATTTCCGTAAGGGATACGACAAAAGATAGGCCATGTCCAATCCCGTAGGGAGAGGACAAAAGGTATGTTAAGGTTCCAGGTGCAAAGAACACAAACTCGCTAGTGGTAGTCTCTGCTCTGCTAAGATATTTGGTGTCATCCGAATCGCTCCTCCAACTAGTCGGAATTGGCCATCGGAATCAGTCGTATATGCTGTATCAATCGTGCGAAATATTGGTAATGCGTGCTGCCTTTGTTGACTTATCTTCGTTGCCGCTACTGTAGTGTTGCTTCGATGGTGTTTCCGACATAGTCATGGACTTCGACATAGTCGTTGCCTTCGTAGGTCTATTGAATGACCATCGGCATACGTAGCATGGTAAGGTAGAGGTGACTGATTGAATCTCGTGGAAATAATCACACGACCAGAATTGCCGCTGGTAGTTTCCGTCAAAGGTAATACAGTCTCGTATGAAAGGGGTATGCTCTCAGTGGCATCCACAGTAATGTCGGTCCTCTAGATTGTGTAGGCTTCAACCGTAAGTGCACTTCACGTGATACAATAATTCTCCACCATATATGCACTTCATTCATCTCTTCCGGAGGTGAGCTTCAGTGGTCGTATCTGCCATGGGTGTACACTAATCGGTGTAGGTGCACTTCTCTTGATGAGGAATGTAACCCTAAGTACGCCTGCTCGTGTGATGTAGCCGTGTTGACTCGCGCATTGTATTATGACGTCGTGTAGGGCTCTTGTCGTGAATTGACGCGCTTAAGAGTAAGGCCGCACCATCGATTGTGGCTTCGGTAATGTTTCTCGATTGACATGTCGCCATAGTATTCGAACTCATATCGGTCGATCGTATACGATTTTTCTCGTTGGATAGGATTAGAAGTCGTTTCTCGGTACTCATAGTAGTTGTCGAGATGACTGGTGACGCGCCTCGCTGGCTAGTAGGTCTCCGAAGTCGTCTCTGCTTCCGCCAATGACTCGATAGGATGAATTAATTAAGACTCATCGCTCTCGTAATTGGTAGATCTCTAAGTTCTTAGGTCCACTTGCTCGATTGTTGACTTCGTGTTGTAGCGCGTCGAAAAAGGGTAAACTCGCGAAACCCCGTGAGCGAAACGTATCCGTTTACTGAAAAAGCGATAATAGTGTAAAGGGATGTACCGTCTGGGATAGTATTTGGGAGGATACGAGGATCTGAGTGATAGTAAATGCAGAAGTGTAGGTAAGATTTTCACTAAAGAATTAAGGCTCGTCGCGAGCAGACTATATGGAATGGGCGTTACCCGGCCCTGGACCTGTCACTTGCAGCCGTGCCAGTTTTACATAGAGTACATAATTCGATAAGTGATACATTTCTTGTACATTTCTGGATACATATCTGCGAGAATATATTATCTAGTGCATTTCTGGTTACATATTTGGGAGGATATATTCTCTGGTAAATTTGCAGAATACATATCTGCAATGATATATTGTAATACGAATCCAGAGATATCTTGAAACATCGCGTCTTTTTTTAGTGGTGTAGGGTTTTATAAGTAGCGGGAATCGCCAGTAGGAAATATGGCTTAGGGAAGACTACTTCTACCTCTTAGAATTGTAAAACGAATCCTGTCGCAGTGTTGCCGAGAAATGAGTGTGCGTGCATATGTACTCGGGTACAAGGGTATATGGGGCGCGGTCACACAGGGCAAAAGAGCGCCCGACTTTTTTCTCCCATACAACGAGAAATGCCAAGATCCTCGTCTTTCACTACATAGCACATATTTTTCTGAGAAAACATCATAGAAACATCTCCAATAGCCTATTACCACCCCTTTCAGAATCTCTCTTTATTGTTGTGGTGGAGGTGTAGAATTTCCGCATTGTATGGAGCGCGCCCGACTTTTGATACCCTCCGTGTACATGCATGCATGCACTGGTGTAGATTGTGCCTTCATCATGCTGTGGTGGTGATGGTATCAGTGATGGTGCTGAGGAATCTTATCCCCTAATTTTAGGTGAGATACATTATGGAGATACATTATAAGATACATTCTAAAGATATATACTCGAGGTGGATACATTAGGAAATGTACTCGTCGAAAATTAAGTATAGGGATACGTACCTTGGAATATGATCAGGTTAAGGTTTCCAGCGTCTCCAAACTTTGATTTTTCGACGAGTAGGGTGCTAATAAGACACATTTCAGATACATTTTATTAGCTATGGATGAGATACATTTTTGGTCGTTTTAATGTATCGGACCCAGATATATTTTGGGTCTCTTAGAGGGTCGTGCTACGGGGTATTTTGGCGGAAAATGGCGCCATACTGGGTAAACGGTAGATAGACATAACGTATTTTTACCGAGTGACCGTCCGTGACTGGTAAACGCTCACCCGCGGGCGAAATCTATTGATCATTTATAGCTAACCGAATCCTCCTCCTAGACCTTGTAACAGCCTTAACCCTTCTACCTACATCCCAGGGTACCCCTTCACTCAATCTGCGCTTTACTGACTATGAATAGGCTCTCTATATAGAACGGTGTCCTCATCAGGAGTTAAAGTCTGGGCGTGCAGATTGGTGATAGGCGGTGGTTTGTGCGCGATGGTGGTGGTGATTTTATTTGCAACGCGACTAAAAGAATACTGAACACTTTTGGATTCCTCATACTTGACTCCCGGAATGCGATATCTACCTCATATAATTTTAATTTCTACAGGAGCTCGAGCGGTAGCTCGAACAAGCTCGGCTCACTCATGGAATGCGCTAGACTCACTTAGTAGCGGACATATTACTAAATGCATGAGACGGATGCTTCTCAAACAGTGATCTAAGACTAATCTTGCGTTAAGCTCGTGAACCGGCCCCGAATTTCGCGCGCTTAGAAAGGCTGGGATCATCTTAATCTTGCGTGTGTGATGTCAAGACCCAGAGCAACAGGCCTAGATATCTCATACGTCGTAATGATGCTAAAAGTGGAAAGCGGCATCGCTGACAGTTGGCTGCAATAGCTCGTTTTAGATAGGTTTCCATTAACCATTTTCGCTACTGGGTTGCTAGAGTAGTTTTAACGCAGCGTGTTGGTATACTCTAACGAGCATTCCCATGGGTGGAAGAGGGGAGGGGGTGAATTTTCGTTTTTGGGTAGTGGGTGGGGAGCTCCGCCATCTAGCCGGCTCGCCCGGAGGCGGAGGGGAATCGGTCTTTGTCATACTCTAATTAGAGTGAATACAATATGAATAAACAACAACAACGAGCATTCCCATCTCTCGAGTCATTTGACTACCACCGATTGAGCGCCAATTAAATAAGCGCCTAATGTTGCAAGAAGTGGAGGACTTCCCATAACAAAAGTATTTTGTGCTTGAAGGTAATCTTCCTCAAAACCGCCTGTGCCGTACTCAAAATTCGCTCTTGATAACCAATCGCATAGTTATGTTGAAAGGATGCGCTAATCTCGAACCGCTACTAGCGAATCAGCAGTAAGTAGTTGGAGATTAAAGAAGCGCCGAAATAGTCTCACCTCCGCAAATAGCCGAGTGGGGGCAGTAGGCCCTAGATGTGCGCGGTAATGATGTCTACCGCAGCTGGCGCCCCGATTTCCGGTGTCATGTATCCCTTGTACCTCTTTAGTAAGTTGTGGGATCCAAATGGCCGTTCCCAACTATTTAAGCCAGCCTCTGCACCTGATACCGGACAGCCAAACTCGACACAACGGCCATTTCTGCTTCCATCTCAGTTCTCTTGGATCCTCAATATTTCGTTTTCTTCTCCATCCAATTCCAACTCGCTCGCAGCTATTTAAGCTGGCTTCTGCACCTGATAAACTCAACACAACCACTATTTATACTGTGATCTCAGCTCTCTCAGGTCCTCAACCATCTCATATCCATCTCCATCCAATCGACACTTCATTCTAAACGCACAATTCTCCCTATTTTCTCAAATATGGCCACCATCACATACACAGCCGCGGCCATTGCCTACATCACCTCCATCCGGCCAAACGATACCGCTCTCTTGCGCCTCTATTTGGAAGGCGGCGGGTGTTCGAGCTTCGAGGTCAGCCTTGGTTGGGAGAGTATTCCTAGTCGCGGCGACATCATTTCCACTGCCCACGGTCGGACCGTTATTATAGACCCCATGAGTTATCAGCACTTGTCCGGCACAACTATCGATTACCGCAATGGCTACTGCATCTATATCTTACCGCACTAGAGTTACTCGAGCAACCATCGATTACTGCAATGGCTTCTTGATCATAGCTACCCGCCCGGGAGGTTCATGCAGAGTTGACTCTATGTAATACACATCGGCTTGATGGAAAGGGGTTGGTTACAGACGGGGTGCCGTTATCCGTGTTTATTTAGTATAAGATGCATCGAGTGGCTGTTTTTTACTTCTATGGAATTTTTGTCATTTTTGTCTTGTTTAGTAGTTACTGGGTTCACAAATTGAGTTTGTCAACCATTGCAACTTGGTGGTGTGTTTTACGCAAACAATGAAGTGAAATTGTGTAATGATTTCAACAGCCTAGGCGATTCCAGTCTGGGGGAGGGCTCAGCGCACAGCAACTCTCGGTAACTCATAGTCACTACTTGGTTCCAGATTGGCTACGTTCCTGATAATTTTACTGATTTTGGGTGTTATTCCACACGCCGCCAGCCCTTAGCCGGCCCGCAAAATCCAAACCGCACAGCATACACCTACCTTTGTATGGCAGTCTGCACCAGTTCAGTGCAACTGAGTTCCAGTCCACGAAAATTTGTACTGGTCTCAGTGCGAAATTGTCCGCACTTGACTGGACTGGGCCCGGAAGTTTTCATTGCGCATGTTTTCCTGCCTGGACCATTGAAGTCGTTGGAGTTATAGCCCAGAGCTAATCAAAATCGCGGACTTATTCAAGCCGATAAATCGTAAGCAGCCCCTAGTATTCAGGAACGAACCAAACTTAAATGCCGAGTCGGACATAAACTAAATAGATATCAGAGGTAGGTTTGATATAAACTATTTTAACGACTATCTAGTATCTATTATATTATATTAATATGATCAGGGCTTATTCCGTAGCGCCGATCAAATTAGATGATAGTGTGGTTTAGTAACCTGACCACCTTGCGTAGCTGCTTTGCCGTAAATTTGGCTCTACCGAATAGTCCAACATAATACGATAATCAGACATACTGTGCAAAAAAAGTCCCAGGTTCTTGAAGTGACAGTGCTACGGCATGAACCGTAAATGCAAAGTGAATGTGCAAATTTGTATGAATATTAGGGTAATACCTAGCTGTAAGATATACGCAATGGGTTTACTTAACCTGCATCATAAATGCAGACATTCAACTAATCAGCGAACTGATGCTCTATGTTATCAAATCCACAATTATAGACAGTGCCATAGTTACCTACTCCGTTACATGGGCGGTAACGCCTACATTACATTTCCCCTGTATATGACTCTGGCCAATACCCCTGCCGAAAACAAATACCCTGACAACGCACGTGAGAGAATTCATTAATAGTTGCAGTGAGAGACGGTTGGTTTAGGGGTTTTTTTCATTGGAAACTTGAAAAGTTAGAAGTAGACTATATATATCAAAACAAAACACAATATTAAGAAAGTAAAACCATGATGTTAACAATACACCATTGTCTTTATGGGTTTTTCACGACATCTCCTGAGACTGATATTGCTCGACGGTTTTCTCAGTTTACTCTACGATGTGAGGCCAACGATACCACAATGCAACATAAATTACTAACGAGGAACTATAATACGTGTCTTAGCAATACTTAACCATGGTATATCCTACGCTTCAGGTTAACGCACCTTCCCGAGCTGTGTGTTACTACATATGCATCACAGGTTTCACTTGCCACTCTCACTCAGTGTTCCAAAGCGGTCCGGCCGTCTAGCCGGCTTTTTAGCGGCTTGTAGGCTAGGGCCCGGCCTCCATTCTGAAAGCCTGCGCTAGCGGCGGCCCGGCCTGAATCAAAAGCCGGGCGACCGGGCGGCCGACCTGCATGTGATTTAAAAAGACTGCATCGGCCTGCATAAGCCTTGGTCTGGTTGATGGATGGAATGCGGCAATGGCAGGGCTACGATGGTTGAGTTGGATATGGTGCATATTTCGTACTTTGGAGGCTTTCTTAGAGTAGGCAGCAGAGTATCTTTCGAACAATATATGCTGTTTATGCTTTGTTCCGCCAAGAAAAGCCTGCAGGCCCGGCCTGGCCGCTTAGGAACACTACTCTCACTACGCCTCGCTCGAGAGTGGAATTAATATGGCGTATTGTTGTGTGTTTTACTACTGATGAACATGTTACGAGTATACGACATAGATGTTTTGTCAACTTTTATGTGGCTGTTTGAGGCTGAGTTCGCGGACTCACGCGCGGAGATTTTCTGCACCAGGAAGTAGCACCTTGAAAGGTTTACTCTACGAGCTTAGTGTAGTGTCCCGTCCCGTCAACGATGGGGAGGAGGGAATAGATATCGAATGAAGTGCCATTATACGTACATGCCGAGTGAGGTGTGGCGTCGTTATCGTACGCATTAACACGAACACAGGGTCGTGGCTCAGCCACTCTCGAGCCTTGTGTACTTTCTTGCTCCTTGTCGAGTCCCTAGATATATACATGCTATTAGAAGGGTGGGGTTTCAGTTTTGGAAATTCATTGGTAGTTGCAGTGATACTCCGCCAGGTTTGTATCTTGCAGCAGTGACTAATCGTTACACACTTGATCCATTTGTTAGTTCTCGTCCTTCTCTCGAGGACACGCATCGCATATGTCCATGACTTTTGCGAGCACCGCATGTGGGCTTATAGAAATCTATATGGCTAGCAGGGTCTATGGGTAGACTACTACTGGACTGATCGTGTCTCACGCATACCGGCTGTAGAACATTATGCGACAGATCTGAAAGTATCTGGTAGATGTACGTACTGAGCCCACGATCTCACAATATGAATATCGGTATATAGTAGCTACACGTGTAACAAGCGCTGTGACTATAGTGCTGTCAGATGGAGGGTGGATATTCTGCAATCGCACATTGGGTGTACTGCAGCTACAAGTCAATTCCACGCTGCAACTATGAAAGTTCTGACTCAGAAATACTAAACTGCTATTAGTACATTCACTGGATATCCATAGGTACTATGCGTTCAACAAGTACTGGGATCCTAAGGACAGAGGTGTCTAGAAAGGCGGAGTTAGTGGGAACTAGTTACGGCACTTGATGTCTCACACTAAGCGAAACTAACGATATTAAGAAAGTAAAAATTATGGTGTTATACACCATCGTCTTGCGGATTTTTCACAGCATCTCCTGGGGCTGATGTTGCTCGACAGTTTCTTCGGTGTATGATGTAAAGGCTGTCGAATCCATAAGTAACTGACGAGGATCTATGAAACATGTTAGTCTCGTGCCCAGACTCTCTCTTAGCGTCTCAGCCACTTTCTGATGAAAGAGCTCCGACTTAGTGAGAGTCTGGAACTAATCGGTTTAGCCAAGTCCGATCGGTTGCAACTTTTAGCCATCGGAGCTTCCTAATACACCAGCCCTGCTTCCGATGTATCACTAAGTTTATTGGGAGTCTCCCGATATTCAGAACTGTCTCCAGGTCCGAATACTACTGTCCAATGACGAATCCAAGCATCTATTCTGATATCTGAGCTATATATATCGAAATTCAAATTCCAGGCCCATAAGTGAATAGAACCCAATCCCTTGATATCCTGCCAACCCGGAGCCACCAAAAGATACCCTATAGCCTTAAACTGTTATGTGTTCCCATCCCAAAGCAAACAAACACAATTCCCAAACCATAATCCCCAAACCATAATCCACAAACTATAATCCCTGAACAATAATCCCAGTAACAGACTGAAAGAAACAATGCAAACACAAAGGAAACCGCACACATGAATTCCAAAGGAAATATAGTTAACGATGTATACTCATAATCGTAAAATCAAGGGGTGTCGCATATTGCCATGTTTGGCCTTCATCAGCAAGGAAGACCTTAAGCGTAGGCCGCGGAGGCGTAACCAAGCCCGGATTATTGAGGGGAAGGTCATCGAATGCGGCATTGCACTTAACACTTTCGTGTACGTGCCTTGGAATGACCTCAAGCCATTCGCTATGATTAATTGGCATCTCAGCACGAGGATTGTATGATTCGTCAGAAAGGAGGTCAAGATCAGGCAGGAGGATGTCACCGAACCAGTCCCCAGCGCGTAGAGGAATCTCAGCATGGGAATAGCGTTCCTCAACTGGCTTTTTATCATGGATCCACTACCCGCAGTGTAAATAGTATGCTAGGTGTAATATGATGGATAGATTAACTCACATAAATAGGCCCTTCTCGATATCGCAAGAAAACCTGGTTGGCACCGGCTGCCATCACTGCAACCCTGCGGTATTGATCCACACCCTGATAGGGGATGCTGGGAGGGAGTTCTGGGAACTGCCACTTGCTGCCTAGATGGGCTCTGTGAGCGGTCTTCCATACCTCAAGAATGCATATATGATTATCCAAAACATCTTTGTGCTGGCAAGTCATGAGAATGATGGTTTTGACCGCACCAAGCAATCCGTGTTGCTGATAGCTCCACCTAGTCTGGAGGTCCCTGTATTCCAGAGTATTCGCAACTTCAACAATAACTGGTGCCCAAGTCCCGAAACCACAAGAGATTCTAGCATCCGGTGTAGATGAGGTGTACCAGGTTTCATGGATTTCCGTTGGGATTCTAACTGTAGCCTGCCAGCTCGTTGGTGAGTGGCCTTCACTGACCTTGGAAGAATAGACATACTCTGCACATCGACATTTCAATTCTTGTTAAGCCCAAAAGGTCTACTGTGTTCGATGTACCAAAACTTGAGTAGATGCTCATGGAGTGCAGTGGGAGCAATGTCGTGATAAGCTCGGACCCCACCGATTCAGGTCAAAGCAATCTGTAGTTGGTGGTCGTAGTACTCAACCTTGTGGAGCCAATGACGATCAGGGACCTTTTGGTAGTTCCGAATAAACTTAAACATGGTATCGGAGCATACATCGATGATGAGGAGGAGAACGCTTGGGCAGAACCTTTCCGAATCAAAGTTAAGGAGCGTTGTGCACTTATGTTCTTCATTATGCACGTAAAGTCTCGGGAAGGGGTCGTTTGGCACAAGTGATTGAGTGCCGGAATGCGGCGAAGACTTTGCTCAGGACGCGGATGCTGCTGAGGGGGGAGGCGATAGAATCTTACTTGAAGGGGTTGGTGGCTGTAGTGTGAGTCCATCGTTGTTAGCATTTGATTCGCTGAATTCAGCCACAGCAGATTCGAGTGTTGGAGTCACAATGTTTCGATATATGCTGTGCTCGTCACCGTCGTCTGAAGAGACTGGAGAAAGGTGATCAAAGTGTGAATAGTTAGGCGTCGCAGGCAGGCGTGTTGGTGGTGAGAAAGAGCTGAGAGGTTTAGCAGGAAGTAATGGTGCTTGAGGAAAGCAGGGTTTGGTTTCTTGGCGAATGATTGGCATTTTACTCCAGCACAAAGAAGCGCCATGTGGGAACGCGATGATCTCGGAAGTATGTTCTATTCCCCAATAACTCATTGAAATGGCAAATACAAAATGAAGCCAGTCGATTGCTGGTCCCCACTAGGCTGATCGTTTTGGGGCAGTCGAAACTTCTGAATCGCATTGCCCGCTTGGGTGTGATGATCTACAGGGTGCTAAGACCTCACACATTGCCACTGGGAAGTGGTGGAAGTGATGGTGGTGGAATTAACGGAGGTCCCGAAGAAGCAAGTCGGAAGTAATGTTAACCGGATTGCGAGGGTAGAAATTGCTTTTCTTTGAGGTCAGGATGGTATATCAGGCATCCGTTCGCGCTACTCTTCAAGATCATTAATGTCGGATCCCACAATGCACCGCCGCGGTGGGCCTGATACCACAACAATGCGAAAAAGTATCAAGGAAAGGATTTGGGAAGTTCTGCAGTGTATGAAGACACGTGGTTTCACGTCGGTTTCAAGCTTTTTGGTGGCTATGTGTGATTCCTGGGCACACCATATCAAACACCTATCTGGTATAATTCTTGGCTCTCGGGGTGTGTTCACTGAGCCAGTGGAGTCGCGCTTTGCTGCAGACAACGCAACAGCAGTATTTTAGTTGATGTATGACTCTCATATGAGCGTGTTGGCCCGGAAAGTGACATTCAATAAGCTCCGGACAGAATTCAATTGCATCAGTAAACTCTGGGAACTGCGCCGCCCTGCATCAGATTTTGCGGAGGTCGATTTGGAGAGCCTGGATTTTGGAAGCATCAGGGAAGCGTTCCGGCATGCAGCTCCTGCTACCACCGAGCTGGTGGAATAATTCTGTGGGGTTACAGCCATAACAGCAGATTGCCCTGCCCGTTCCAGAGGGTGTTATACAGGCTGCAGTGCAGCTGGGGACTTGGAAGACCCCTGGGGGTTAGACAGTCCTGTACTATTCGAAAAGAGGAAGATGATATCAGTTGTAGCAATGAGCCTGCTCGGTAATCCCAATTCCCAGCATGCCCACATTCTACTGGTAATAGGTGTCTGAATTTGTGGGCCGGGGACAGAGTTGATAGATTATTGACTACTGTGGGGTTTTACCTGTTTGCTTCCCAGGTTCCTAAACGCATGATAGTTGTATTGCAAGGTTTAGGCCTATCAAGCTCCTATAGTCGTATTCTCCATAGCCTGAAGATGGCGGCGCAGGGCGACCTGGCAAAGATTAGAATCCGAGTATGGAACAAGCCATTTATATTGCTATATGATACCTTTGACATATATAGCAAAGTGCAGGACTAGTGAATTCATAATAAGAACATTCACCACAACAATACAGTGGGCGCTGTGGTCTTTCTAAAGATGCAGCAAGGTAATCCCTGGCCACAGTGATTGCCACAGGATGAACAAACAGTATCCTGGGCTGAGCAACTTCCTAATCTGCTTGACGACTACTCAGGGGATTAATCACGCCCATATACTCTGACCCCGGAACAGTGGTGGATTTGAAATGAGGAAATTGGGGATTTCACAACTCATGTTGTATTGGCACCACTACTTGAATCAGTCCGCACATATATCCCCCGAATTTCCGAGGCCATGATTTGCGATACAGGGTGGTGCTTTGCAGGCGCCGAGATGGGTTTGAAGGATGGCCTGAGTGGCTAGGAATTACTCTGGTTCGAACCAGCAGAGGTGTATAAACCTTTTGCGACAATGTTAGATGTGGCGCCAATAAAGGCCTTTGAGCTGGACGAAGCATCGATATCAGGGAACTCTCAAATCCTTGATACCATTATACAGGAAGTAGACTTGGATACAGATTAACTTGGAGACAATTTCTTCGTGCCAATATCAGGCGATCAGTTAATTGTTCAGCCGCTGCGGGCTTTATAATGCTGTAGGTCATTCGATGATGCGAAAGCTGTCCATAGATTGAGATGGGTTATGCCGATATCTGGTAGGTAACTTGCAGGCTTCTTGTGGAGTAGAAGGGTGTATTGACATAGATGTGCGAGCAGGTCTTTTTCATCAGCGCCTGGCAGCGTGCAGAATGATATACGATGCTCATGGTGGATCAAATGGTTGTCAAAATCCTTTTTTACTAAAGAGACTTGGAGGAATCTTGGCAGGACAGAAGGTCTTTAGCCCAACTGGTCATATGGATTTTTACGCTGCGGACGCCCTACTCAGGCATGTAACAGATGCATTAATTATTGTTGCAGTTATGGCACACATTAAAGTCAGGTCGGCTGAAGAGATGCGGACGCAAATGACGTCTTTAGACTGGCGCGCAACTATCACCGAAGTCATAAAGAAGTGGAACCATTCTACTAGTGTTCATTTTAACAGCAAAGAAAAGACTATCGAAGAACGGGATGCCTTACTAGAGAATGCGCCATTGCTACTACAGCACGGCTTGATTTATAGGGTGCTTGCGGAAGCTGTCACTCAAGGAGATTCAGGGACGATAGTCAAGCAGGATCAGATGCCTACGATAATGGTTCATGGCGGACTACAAAGCAACTATGCGATCGAGTCTTTGGAATGGTCTGCAGTAATGCTAAAGACATGGTCTGATGACTTTAAATGAGTTTGGTTGAATCATTGCGTGGTGAATCCTAGTGGGCGGGAGGGATAGTGGATTGAGATGGATTGATTCAACGAACAGTTAGTCTGTTATATAAAGGAAGTTTACAACCCACTGGGAACATCTGCATCGAATCGATTTCAGTGTGAGGTTATTGCACGGTTAATGATGATCTTCCGGTGTGCGAAAGTAGCGATGGCAAGAGCAACCGGAGCCCCAGACTATGGGACCCACCATGGGGAAATGTTAACTCGGGTGGACATCAGGCATCTAATTGAACGCCTCCACAGTCAGAATGTATATTACTCTTAACACACTCACTTGGTTATATAGAAATAGGCCAATAGCAGTAGGTCTTTTTCTTCACCCCGGGCCATCGTACCGTTGGGTCTTTCGCAGACCCTTTCAACATCACTCCGGTGTCGGATTTATGGGTGCAGGGTTGGGTTGCCTCAACACCAAGAAGAGTATATCAGACCTCAAATGCAAAATCCTTGATTCGAATGTTGGTATACCTTAATTTTCGGCAGCCGGTGTGGTGGGAAAACGGCTCCCACCACTACAAAGCCACGCATTTGAGTGGGCACGTGACTGGGTTAGGGTTGTCGCGGCTCTGCATCACGCCATTGACAAGGTTGAAAAACCTTCGCTCGACGGCATCCGACGACCACGATCCAGACAGACCTCACCAATCACGTAGCAGTCATCATCTCATCTCTTTCCTTCTTCTCTCTTTTGTTTTCTTAGTTTCTAGCCAATCGACTATCTCGCTGCGGCTACTCCCTCCCTACGCTCCTCGAAACGAAGCCTCCATTTTCGTAGCTTCCTACGGAAGCTGCAGTGCGATCTCCTGCTCCGGGATTTCCGCCACAAATGGTGCTCTGACTCGGAGGTCGTTTCGGAAAGCCGAGCACGGGAAAGTAAGCTGGCAGCGAGAGACAGACGACAGCGCGACGACACGGACGTGGATGGAATAGACGCGACGGGACTGGAACGACGCATGACGGAAAACTGGGCTGCGAGCAGAGACTACACCACAGCGACAATTGAACACGAATCAAGCACGGAGGACCACTAGGCAACGACAGATCGGCGAATAGAAAGCGGGAGAATCGAGGACGAGGATACTGGAATCGCAAGCAGAGACGGGTTGATTTGACTCCTACGGAGGTCGGAGCCACCATCAGCATCGTGAGAACCGCCCTACGAGCGATATCACCCAGACCCTACGCCAATGTACATGACAAGCGGGCTTGGAAGCATGGAGATCTCACGGCTACACGTTGAGGCCATCTCGTCTGCGACCAAACACCGAAATCAGATGCCACTTCCGCTTAGCCTAGGCGCGCCTATCTTTCTTGGCTCTGACGTAACGACGTTCCTCCACAAGTATGAGAGCCTCGCCGCCTTTACCTGTACCGACCCGAACAGCTCCGATGCCGTTACGATGTTCCCGTACTACTGTGTGGAAGGCTCCGATGTTCGAGACACAGTTGTCATGATGCGCGGATACGTGGAACGAGATTGGGCTGTACTCAGGACGGAGATGTTGGACGCGTTTCGGCTGGCCGACCGTCGATCCCGGGACGTCATCTACACGCGTCGTTATCTCGAGGATCTGTGCGCCAAGTTCGGAGGTCGAGACGATACGGAGACCCTGAAGTCTTTCCTTCGCACATACGACCACATCAGTGGAATAGTTACCGAGCGCGGAATGATAGTCGAGTACGAGAGGACAGAGATGTTGCTGCATGCGCTTCCCAAGTGACTCTGGAGGAAGGTGATCAACAAGCTCGGTCTCAACCTGCTCGAACCGCGTACTTTTGAATACGGCAAGCTTAAGGGCTGGATCACCGCGAGAATCGCTGCTGTGGAGGCCTTGACAATGTTCGAGTTTCTTGCTCCTACCTCACCACCTGCAACGACAGTTTCTCCTGCACCCCTGGCTCCAACGGCTTCAACCTCTCCCACGGCTCCCACAAGTACTTCGGCTTCCCCTGTTTCTTCGGCTCCCTCTGTTTCTGCGACTCCGGCAACTCCCAAGACTCACACAACTTCTCCAGCTTCCATATATTTGATTAATCCCACGGCTCTCGCAACATCTCCGGCTTCCACTGCCTCTCCGACTTCGATAACTTCTCCTGCGCCCCTGGCTTCTCTGGCTCCCTTTGCTCCCGCAGCTGCCGAGACTACCACGACAATTCCCATGGCAGCTAAGGTTCCCTCGACCACAGTGAAAATTACTACACTCCCTTCGGCTCCTTCTCCCGCGGCTAGACAAGGTACCATCCGTGCAGGTCCAACTGTACGACTGGGAATAATCCGTGTTGAGCCACCTCGAGGCCCGCCAGTCCGTTGACACCGTTTCGTGCAGCCCAAGCACCATCAGGAGGCTTCTCTGCCGAACCGTCAAGTGCCCGACCAGCAGCACCGTCCACGTCAAGTGCCGGACCAGCAGCGCAGTCCACAGCCCAACTCGCGGTCCAATCAAGAACCCGCTCCTCCGAACAGTGAAGAAGTCGTCCAGCCGCCACCATGTCTACTTCCTGTACAACCGCAGCAAGATGTTCCACCTTGCTACTACTGTGAAGGCCAACATCACCTCCGGAAGTGTCTCGATCTGTGTACCGATCTGGAGAATGGCATCGTTAGCATCAACAACCGCAATCGAGTTGTACTTGGGCCTGCAGGTGGAGAGATACCATTGCCACCGGATCACCGTGACTACAGCACGATAAGGGATTATGCACATGCAGGAGCTCCAATCCTATCAGCACCACCGCTACCGCCATCACCAGCTCGCTCGAACTCGCCTCTGCCGCCACAGCCATCAGCCCGCTCGTCACCACCACCTCCAGCACGCTCAGTCTCTCCAGCACGCCCAGTCTCTCCAGCCCGCCCAGTCTCACCAGCCCCGTCTCCTGCTCGACCGACACCTACCTCCACACCGCTGCTATCACCGGAACAATTGACACAGCTGCTGCGGGAGGTCATGGAGCATTTCACACGATCTCGGCAAGTCAAAGTCGACGTCCAACCCCTGAGATACACTGCCTGCCCACCGCTCGCCGTACGCCTGGAACGAATGCGGGAGCAGTCACGTTCTGAATGCCTTCTACTTGGTAGAGCATAGGCTTGCTGACGGCGAGCGGAAACGGGAACGCAGAGTGTGCTTTACCCAAAGGGCCAGGGAGGGGAAATTTCATTCTTTTTCACCACCACTGGATAGTAGCGCACTCGGGAGGAGAAAGGCAGCACTCGGGACGCAGAGGTGAACTTGGAGGCGGGGGATGCACTTGGAGGAGCGAAGTGGACTCGGAAGAGACGTGGACTCGGGAGTGAGAAGCACACTTGGAGGACGCCGGAGCGATGCGCACTTGACGAGGGTGCATCTGGAGGATACGGCTGCGAGAAGCGCACCCGGAGGTTACGGAGGTCAAGCGGACTTGACAGGTACGGAGGATAAGGCTGGAAGAGTGAGCACCGTCTCGTTAAACCGGGACGATATAGCGGCTGCGGAGGAGAATTGTGAGCACCGTTTCGTGAACCCGGGACGAAACCGCTGGAGGATTGTGAGCACCGTCTCGTGAAACCGGGACGAAACCGCTGGAGGATTGTGAGCACCGTCTCGTTAAACCGAGACGAAGGTATGGGCACGGAGGACACAGGATCGTGAGCACCATCTCGTTAAACCGGGACGAGATGGCTGGAGCGGAGAATACGGGGTGGATGCCGCAGTGGAGGATTGTGAGCACCGTCTAGTTAAACCGGGACGAAGGTATGAGCGCGGAGGACGCGACTTGGGAGAATCAGCACCGACTGTAAACGGGACGATCAGCACCGACTGCAAACGGGACGGAATATGAGTGGAGGAGACTTCGGTGGAAGGTTGGATAGAGTGGGTTTTTGGGCCGGGTTTTCTTTTGTTTTCTCGTTTCTTTGTCGTTTCTCGTTCCTTTCTTGTTGCTTGTTTCGTTTGCTGGTTGGTGGGCGTTTGCTTTCGGAGCTAATTCTGCATGTTACGGATAACGGGTGGGATCTTGGGGATACGGAGACGACGGTAAGGATGAGGAGGAGGATGGCGGAAGAGGAGGAGGATGGCGGAAGAGGAGAACCGCGTGCTTCGCACCAGGTGGCTGGGGAGGAGTTGTGGTGGGAAAACGGCTCCCACCACTACAAAGCCACGCATTTGAGTGGGCACGTGACTGGGTTAGGGTTGTCGCGGCTCTGTATCACGCCATCGACAAGGTTGAAAAACCTTCGCTCGACGGCATCCGACGACCACGATCCAGACAGACCTCACCAATCACGTAGCAGTCATCATCTCATCTCTTTCCTTCTTCTCTCTTTTGTTTTCTTAGTTTCTAGCCAATCAACTATCTCGCTGCGGCTACTCCCTCCCTACGCTCCTTGAAACGAAGCCTCCATTTTCGTAGCTTCCTACGGAAGCTGCAGTGCGATCTCCTGCTCCGGGATTTCCGCCACACCGGAATGGGATCAGTGAAAAGGCGCGGGGAGAATGACCTGGACTTGGATGGAATGGAAGACTCGGACCATAGCCCATCCAGAGGATTCTACGTTGGTGATCTTATGGACTTTTGCATGGGAGTAGAGATTGATATGGATCCGTGTTTTTAAAGCTATCTTGATGGTTGGATTATGTACCAGATATAGGTTAAGCGATTGCTTGTGGGCTAAAATATCTCAATAAGAGAATATGCAATTGCACTAATAATAATAGTATTATCCACTGACTGAAGCCTTCATTGCTTTGGGCCATCTGTTCACCTCCTTCTTCTAAGCCCAGCCAATCCAGATTGAGGCAGGTGGCACTTGTTAACCCAGTAATTATCCCTAGCCTTTAATGACTGATACTCCTTTTCTGCCCGGTTCTTCGACTAAGGTAACAAATGGGGGAACCGGCCCTGCCTGCGCCTTGTTGAACCGTGGCTCCTAACTGAGCGCGACCTCTCTTCTATCTCCTGAATCTGTGCACTAATCTCTTCCAATTAGCCATGGCTGTCCAGTACCCCCGTAGTCCTCTGGCCGCTGATGGTTGTGACACTCCAGGCTCTACCCATACCTCGGGTCATTATGGGAATGACCTGGTGCTCAGGAAGCTATTGTAGAGATGGAGTTCCTGTGGTGAATGTGGTGCCGTTTGTGCTGGTCACTTCAGAAGGTGTGTGAAGGCATTTGGCAGTCTCCAAAATTGCGAAGTCGACAATCTCCTCCATGAATTGCCCTATGACTGCGACTTCAAGGTGACACGGTTTACCCGACGCCTGAAATAGCCACTACCTGTCTTTAATGTTATTGATGATCTCCACTATCTTGCTCCGCTGGAGTTTGGTAACTGGCCACTCATCCGCGAGTATGGCGAAGAAACGTTGTTCACTGTTGCCCATCGCTAAAGTCATCCAAAGCTGAAGGAACCAATGTTGTAACTTCTTATCGATATTTTCTGTCTGCTTCAAGGTGGATTTAGCGATGTTCCCGGTTTGACAAGATCACATCTGAGGCAGCCTGAACGGCTGCGTGAAGCAGATATCAACCGTGAGTAATTTCACCAGTCCACCGCAACCCACCAGTGTTGAAACACACACATCGCAATTCTCGCAGAATTGAGTTCCAGTAGAAAATGGTTCCGATCTCTCGGCCGCATCGAGCAAATATAAAGTGGCTATCCTATGGCAACCCCTCGAAGAAACCCACCAAAGAAGCGAAGAGTGTTGCTTGCTAACATTCCTCTGCACCTCATTGAGCACATCAGGTGTCTCTCCGGTATATCAGTGGTCACAGAATGCTTGAGTATCCGTACTTGCTGACTTGGTGTATGCCTAGACATCTTTGAGCACATGGCCATGACTGACACCCCAGTCAACAATCTTCGATGGTTCATAAAACAACATAGCCTGTCCTGAGAGCTTTGGATCCCGGACAGAACGACCGAACCGTTGCCAGAGGTCGTCAAACGTCTCGAAAAAAGGGAAATCGCCACTGCGCAACCCGTTCTACATCATTGACATCAACGCCCATCCCCGCAGCCCATGTTCACACCAACAGCCTGGTAATATCTTCTTGAAATAGTTCTTGTGTTTTCGCATTTCTGGAAGCCGATGCTTCACTGTGATAAGGCCAAACAACATCCGCATCCCGAAGACAGGCTGGTAGTAACCACCTCAGTTGGTGAACTACACAGATAACTGCAGACACATTGTCTACCAAGACCATCATTTTTGGTATATCCCCTGCGATAATGACAGTCTTGGAGTCTTCATTTATTTCCAGAACGAATATATTGTGATCCGCATAATCATCTACTGTGTCGTGTATTGGAATCGCACAGAACAAAATGTTTGGCCGGTCCAGGAGTAACTATATGCGAACTGTATTCTTCGATAAACCAAAGCTTTTGGGAATATATTGCAAAGAGCTCCATGGCAGTGTTGCCAACATTGCAATGAACAGTACACTGGCTGGCAAGAAGGCTCGTACACCGCTAATATTTGCATATTTCTTCCGAAAAGGAGGCTTTTCATCCTTAGGAAGCTCACCCCATTCATGCACGCAATGTGCTTCATTCACAACCACCGCTTTCAGGCTACGCCGGAAGGCACTCTTCTCATCATCTATCACTCGACAAATCGCATGACTGTTGGGCGACTTCATCTCCGGGCCAGCATAGACAATCTGGTGGACACCCTGGGCCGTGTAATTAACAAGACTTGGATTATCCTTCAGAGAATCGCTGTTGATATAGCAGGCTTTAACTCCTTTTCGACCCAGATTGCCAACCTATAGAAGCGTCAACTATCTCCCTCGCCTGCAGGTGTCCCTGTTTGGTGATCAATTACCAACCTGATCAGTCATGAGAGCATTGCTAGGTGCAATAACAAATACAATGTTTCTATCATCCTTTAACGCAAGAGCCTGGAACACCATACTCCATCCCCTGGGTGTTGGTGCAACGATCACCACGTTCCGTCCACAATCAATTTGACTTATGGCCATCCCTTGCCATATCAGCAAAATGTAAATCAGTCCGGAAGCCACACGCAAACCTCCTAGACACTCCGGTAGACTTCACCGGTGCTTCTAAGTAATTCCAGATGCTCCCAAGCCCCCCTGGAGCTAAGCTTAGTTCCCTCAGACTCTGCCAGAGCATTCTCAGGTGCTCCTGAAAGCACCTGCAGTTATGGAGGTGCATTCAGGATGCTACGAGATTTGACTAATAGGATACTCAAATATTGGAGCAGCTGAGACCTCGGCGCAGGTCTGCGGGAAACTTATTGCCGTATTCCCACAGCAGTGGTTCTTAGTGTTCCATAACCACAAGGCATTTTGTGTATCAGATTCGTCTTTGTTACAGTCACAAGATTCGCTACATCATAATATGGCATGTATTATCTATCTAAGTCTCTCTATATATACATATGGCCAATCTGGCGGCAGACGGTACTGGAGTGTAATCGCAGGAGCACCTGGAGACGCTGATTGAGAGAACTTGGAGATGGACTTGGAGGCCGTGATTGTGTGAACTGGGAGATACTTGGAGGCCGCGACCGAGTGAGTTTGGAGATGCACTTGGAGGCCGAGATCGAGTTGAACTCAGAGATGCACTTGGAGGCTGTGATTGAGCGGGTATGGAGATTGATTTGGAGGCCGAGATTGAGTTGCTCAGAGATGCACTTGGAGGCGGTGATCGAGCGGGTTTGGAGATGCATTTGGAGGCCAAGATGGAGTAACGCAGAGATGCACTTGGATGCCATGATCGAGTGGGTTTGGAGATGCATTTGGAGGCCGAGATCGGGTAACTCAGAGATGCACTTGGAGGCCGAGATCAAGTTGAACTCAGACATGCACTTGGAGGAGATGATCGAGCGAGTTTGGAGATTCACTTGGAGGCCATAATCGAGCGGGTTTGGAGATGCATTTGGAGGCCGTGATCATGTAACTCAGAGATGCACTTGGAGGCCGAGATCGTGTAACTCAGAGATACACTCGGAGGTCTTGATCGAGCGAGTTGGTTGATGCACTTGGAGGCCGTGATTGAGTGAGGTTGGAGATGGACTTGGAAGCCATGATCAATCGAGATTGGAGGAGAACTTGGAGGTGGTCGATCTGGAGGCGGTAGATCGGGAGGGAGGTGCGATGGCAACTGTGACTCTAGTCATTGGTTAACTCATAATCGTGGGAATGTAGAGAGTTGAGTACAATAAGGTCTGCCGAGAGATGAGAGACTGGCTGGAAGCGGGAGACAGTCAATCATGGGATGATGCAGTACTCGGTGTATGCTGAACTTGGTGTATGCTGTACTCAGTGTATTCTGTACTCGGTGTATGCTGTATTCAGTGTTAACTCATGATCATTGCATGGAGAGATAGATCGGGATGACTTGACTTCGTGTTCTTAGTTGATGGTAGAGAAAGAGATAGATGAGAGGAGATGGGGGAAATCATGATGAGAAACTGGGACTTAAGAGAATTTTGTGTGCGAGTCGATTGACCATTCCTGATACGGCAGGTAATACTCCCGATCTGGCGGGTAAAAACACCGATGCGAGGTCTTCTAAACCAAATCAGGCAAGTCGTACCACTGACTTGTCATATCAGCTCGTATCCTGCATATTTGTTCCCATCTTCCTCCCCCATCTCTCTTTCTCTACCATCATCGCAGAACAGAAAGTTAAGTCATCCCTCTCTATCTCTCGATACCATCATTATGAGTTAACAATGAGTGCAGCATACACCGAGTACAGCATACACCGAGCACAGCATATACCGAGTACAGCATACACCCAAGATTGTCTGTCATCACTTCATTCTCACGATCACGAGTTGACCCCTGAATGTAGCTTCAGCTTCCGGCGTGCCTCCCTACAAGATCGACCGCCACCAGCCAGCTCCCCATGGGAGCTCAAAGATAAAGTCACCTCAGCACATTCCCACGGTTGCGAGTTAACTAACTGATGGATACAGTCTCAGCACCCGGCGCGCCTCCTACCGACTGCCTCCAAGTACTCCAATCTCCATCGATCATGGCCTCCAAGTGCATCTCCAAACTCGCTCGATCACGGCCTCCAAGTGCATCTTTCAGTTCAACTTGATCTCGGTCTCCAAGTGCATCTCTGAGTTACACGATCGTGGCCTCCAAATGTATCTCCAAACCCGCTCGATTACGGCCTCCAAGTGCATCTCCAAACTTGTTCGATCACGGCCTCCAAGTGCATCTCTGAGTTACACGATCTCGGCCTCCAAGTGCATCTCCAAACTCGCTCAATCACAGGCTCCAAGTGCATCTCTGAGTTCACTTGATCATGGCCTCCCAGGGCATCTCCAAACTAACTCGATCACGGCCTCCAAGTGCATCTCTAAGTTCACACAATAACCGCCTCCAAGTGTATCTCTGGGTTCACTTGATCGTCATTTTCAGGCGCACCTCGAATTGCTCTCATGCACTGCCTGCAGCCAGTCCAATTATACCGTGTGTAGATGGGTAGCTATATAGATACATAGATACACCGATGAGAACACAAACTGAATACAGTAGCTATGATTCCCAGGCGCACCAGCAGCGTTCCCAAAGAAGATGTTGTTTTTCACAGACTGCTCTACTGTGATTCGAGGTGCTCCCAGACATGTTGCTGGCGCTTCCAGGTTTGTCGCCGGCACTCCTAGGTGTGTCGCCGGCGCTCCCAGGTGCTCCCAGGCTTTTCGTCGGCGCTCCCAGTTACTCTGAAGGCCGGCAGGAGTCCCCTCCTAGGGTCTGATACTCTCCTGAAGTTAACGCATCTAAGTTTACACTCCACATCCTCTCAGACACTCGTGGAGGCTTCCAGGGACTAAATTACATTTTGCTGATGCAGTCCCGTAATCCAAGCTGCGGGTTACTCAATTGTCTTCCCATAGCCTTGGAGGAATCTTGTATATATCTAGCGTTGTTGATTCACTTGAAGAAAGCTGCCAATTGCCTCCGTCCAACATACCTTCTTATCGCTAAACAAGTAATCGTCTCCCAGGGTGTATGCACAAAGTTGATGTCAATGCGTGCTATAACTGACCCTCCATTGTGTATTGGTACCGCACTCACTGCACTATGTTGCCTACCTTCCTGGCTCAATACCTGCCGCCTCCGGACGATGCGAACTGTTGGAGTCTCCGCGCCGCTTCGAACGATTATGGAATAGATTGCGCGGAATCCGAGTGGGTGACCCCGTATGCTTTATGTCCTACCCGTATTTGCTTGTTTGTGCTCGCGCCACTTATAATCCCCCCTAACAGGATCTCATCAGTGTCCATGAAACCCGGACTGCAGCTCTGACCAAGTAGGAATCCACAATGTATTGACCAACAGTCCGCATGGATATACAATGACTATGGCTCGAAGACTAACAACATAACTTACAGTCGACCACCCCCCCCCAGAGGACTCAATCCTAAGCCCGAAAGAAACCCTCACAAAGTAAATATATATGAATAAGAAATATCCACCCAAATTAAGCATATGGGTAAGAAATATTAATGCGAGGACAAAACTAACCCGGAACTCTGATTGTCATGATACCAACCCCGAAGAAAGATACCCCGCAATGAAAGATACTCCACAAGATAACTCACAATTCACAGACCTTCACATCAGCAAAATGTAATTATGTCACTGGGAACCTCTGGCAGTGTCTGAGAGTTGCCCGACCAGAATCCCAGGGTGGTCAATTCTCAGAGTTTCCTGGACCAACGCAGTGGCTTTCAGGCGCACCTAGGAGCACCTGGGAGGACTGAGGACAAGCCTGGGAGCACCGACGACAGGCCTGAGAGTGCCGACGACAAGCCTGGGAACACCTTGAATCACTGTAGAGCTGTCTAGGAGAAACAACATCTTCTTTGGGAATACTGCAGGTGCGCCTGTAAATCATAGCAACTACTTATCGTTGAGCGATTTTTAAAACTCAGGTATTCAGTTTGTATTCTCATCTATTTATCTGTGTATCTATATAGCTACCCATCTACATACAATATATCTGGACTGGCTGCAGGCGGTGCTTGAGAGTAATTCGAGGTGCGCCTGAAGATGACAATGGAGTGAACTCAGAGATACACTTGGAGGCGGATATTGTGTGAACTTAGAGATGCACTTGGAGGCCGTGATCGAGCGAGTTTGGAGATGCACTGGGAGACCTTGATCGAGTAAACTGAGAGATGCACTTGGATGCCATAATCGAGCAAGTTTGGAGATGCACTTAGAGGCAATGATCCAGTGAACTCAGAGATGCACTGGGACACCGTAATCGAGCGAGTTTGGATATGAACTTGGTAGCCGAGATCAAGTTGAACTCAGAGATGCACTTGGAGGCGGTGATCGAACGAGTTTGGCGATGTATTTGGAGGCCGCGAGAGGGAAACTGAGATATGAAGTTGGCGGCCGTGATCTAGCAGGTTTGGAGATGCATTTGGAGGCCGAGATAGAGTAACTCAGAGATGCACCTGGAGGCCGTGATGGAACAAGTTTGGAGATGCATTTGGAGGCCGTGATCATGTAACTCACAGATGCACTTGGAGGCCGAGATCAAGATGAACTCAGAGATGCACTTGGAGGCAGTGATTGAATGAGTTTGGAGATGCATTTGGAGGCTGCGATCGTGTAACTCAGAGATGCACTTGGAGGCCGTGTTCGAGCAAGTTTGGAGATGCACTTGGAGGCCGTGATTGAGCATGTTTGGAGATTTACTTGGAGGCCATGATGATGCAAGATTGGTGGAGGGGTTGAAAGCAGTCGATAGAAGGCGGGCCGGGTGACGAGACTCTACCCATCATTTACTTAACTTGCAATCGTGGGAATGTGATAAGGTGACTTTACCTTTGAGCTCCCATGGGGAGCTGGCTGGTGGCGTTCAATCTTGTAGGAAGGCATGCCGGGAGCTGAATCTCCATTTAGGGGTCAACGTGTAATCGTGAGAATGAAGTGATGACAGGCAATCTTTGGTGGATGCTGTACTTAGTGTATATTGTATTCAGTGTATGGTGTACTCAGTGTTAACTCATGATCATGGCATGGAGAGATAGAGAGGGATAACTTAACTTTGTATTCTACCGTAATGGTAGAGAAAGAGAGATGGGGGATCAACATGGGAACGAGATGGAGAATACAAGCGGAAATGACAAGTCAGGGGTAAGACTTACCTGATTGGGTTTGGAAGACCAGGTATTGGTTTTTTTACCCACCAGATCGGGAATAATACCTCCCGTATCAGGAACACTGGTTAATTGACTCGCACACAAAATTTTCTTAAGTTCCAGCTTGTCATGATGATTTCCCGCATCTCCTCTCATCTCTCTCTTTCTAAACCATCACCTAAGAACACGAAGTTTAGTCATCCCTATTTATCTCTCCATCCAATAATCATGAGTTAACCCCAAGTACTGCGTACACCGAGTACCGCATAAACCGAGTACTGCATCATCCGAATATCGACTGTGTCCAGCTCGCAGCCAGTCTCCCATCTTTCGACTGACCTAATTGTACTCAACTCTCTACATGCCCACGATTACGAGTTAACCAATGAATTGAATCACAGCAGCCATTACATCTCCCTCCTGATCTACCCCCTCCAGATCGACCACCTCTCAGTGCTTGTCCAAACTTGGTCGATCACTGCCTCCAAGTGCATCTGTGAGTTACACGATCATGGCTTTCAAGTGCATCTCCAAACTCGCTCAATCATGGCCATCAAGTGCATCTTTGAGTTCAAATTTATCTCGGCCTCCAAGTGCATCTCTGAGTGACTCGATTTTTGGCCTCCAAATGCATCTCTAAACTCGCACGATCACTACCTCCAAGTGTATCTCTGAGATCATCTTAATCTTGGCCTCCAAGTGCATCTCCAAACTCACTTGATCACGGCCTCCCAGTACATCTCTGAGTTCACCTTGATCTCACCCTCCAGGTGCATCTCTGAGTGACTATAATGGCACAGCTGCACGGGACGTGTCCAGGGCCGGGTAATACCTGCGTTATATAGTCGGCTCGCCATGAGCCTTTGATCTCTAGCGATAATCTTACCTTTATACTACTCTACAATATGGACATCCACGTTTGCAACGGTATCTACTGATATACCTTCCTACGAGGCCATACACGGGCGTCTGGCTTTACACAATGATTGCTCTTCAGTTTCAGATACATTTCGCATACGGGATTTCATGAATTACACCTTTACGATGCGTCACGACACGTAGTCTACGCGCGTGATATCATACAGATTTGAGAGCACTGATTGCATCAGCGAAGTGTCGAGATATGTCTATTGAATTGAGGTTAACGGTAACAGACTATTTCATGTGGATTCTAGATGCCAATCGTCGAGAGATGCGTCGCGACACCAACGAATGAGAAATCATACTCACTTGAGATCTAGGAACCGCAGATACAAAAGAGGCAGGTATTGTCCACCAACTTGAGGTTAACAGTAGCAGAGACAATTCTGATTTGATTCCAGAGGCCAATCGGCTAGAGACGCGTCACGACACTTAAGAACGAGAAATCGTCCGCATTTGACAGCGACAGATTGCAAAAGCAAAGAGGCGTGATAAGTACACCCAATTGAGGTTAACGATTGCAGTGACAATTCCGAGTTGATTCCAGGCCAACCGGCCAGGAGACTCGTCAGCGACCAAGTCAGTCGAAGTCAATTGCAACGAATTCATCATACGAGAACTCAAAGGCTATCAATCGCGGCATCAATGATATTTGATAAGTTACCTTCCAATTGTGTCAATTGACAATTACAGGGACGATTCAGTAGCCCATACGCTACCGAGAGTCGCATCGCCGGCAATGCCGAAGCCAGTTCTACATCAGTTCACTTTTGATGATGTTCAATTGATAATAGTCGGTCACTTCTCACGAGCAGTGCACCTACAGAGGATCAGGGCAGGTTTACGGAACACGCGCGATTCAGGTCGATCCACATCACCGATGGCAATTCCAATCGCGATTACCTTCTATACGACTCAATGGAATTATCTACGTTTTGGAGGATGTTAGGAGTTTACCGCAGAGGGTTACCGATATGGTTACCGGTACTGTGGTCTACCAACGAGCCGAGTTCAAGATGTGGAGCAGCGATTGCAGATCATGTGGCAGCTCCGTAAGGGAAGTACAATAACCCCAACGGTTCTAAAGGGGCTAGCAGGTACGATTCGCGACTACAATTGTCGATGATCACCTTCGCCATCGGATTGGACGACCGAATCAGATCGTTGTGAGGAGAGAGCCATCTGCGCCAACTCTATTCAATTTCATCAACCATACGCCAACGACTGAATACGGATGTGCATACGGTGGCATACAAAGAGGGTTTTCATGATTGCAGCGGTGATATTTATATGTAGCCGGGATTCACAGGATCCACGGGGCTACCGGATGGACCGTCTGGGCACTCTCAGGAGACCAGCGGATTCAGCATGTATTTAAAGCATAAAGAGGATCAATTGATGTGTCGTATCCCCATGCGGGAATGGATGGTTATTTGGTTGTCAGACAGTCCCAATTGGGTGTGACAAGTATGTGATTTGCTCAGTGAGCTTATTCGTACACATGGCGGCAGCCGTGGTGGACGCACTGTGTGAGCTGGAGACTGATAGGGATTGCTTTGGCACAAGTCCAAGAATCCTAGCGTCGACATGCAAAGCATTCGAGTTTTGGCTCTGCAACCCCACGGTGAGCGGAAGAGGTGGCAGTGGACCGGGCAGGCCATCAGGTATGCCCCGGGAATGTACCTGGATCACGGATAGGGAGGAGGCGTGTTCCGAAGGAGGTGGCGGTGTTCCGGATATTTAAATGCTTGGAGCCAATGCCTTTGACGATCAACTGGCCAGTGAGGAGATCGTTTGGACGTGCTTCCTAAGAGTGGGAGTTCGTATAGGGCTGCTGGGAGTGACCGTGGAAAGCATCTCTAGTGGTGAGATAGGCACCAGGCCCTGGACGGGCGAGCAGGGAGCAGCGGCGGTAGTTGCGGCAGAAGAGTGTACCAACAATGCGGACCTTGAATGACTGCTACCAGCACGGCGAGACACGAAGGGAGTACTGGACGGCGGTGCTTGGCTCTTCCATGGGGGAACCGGTTTAAATCCGGACTCCTGGATATTCCTCTACCGCTCCATATCTATTATGAATTGAGAACTAACGTTTGCAAATGGAGCCGGTACCACGACAACGATGGTGCCTACAGACAATGGAGGTTTATCCAGCGATATACGGAGATATCGTGGAGGTTCAGCAATGCCAAGGCGGAGACACTCCCGCAGCATCGGTCAATTGCAATTAATTTGGAGCCCGGCTATAATTTGCCATATGGGCGGATTTACAACTTCTCGGAGTTGGGTGGAGCGATATTCACGCAATTGCGTGGATTAAGATCACGTGCTCACGAGGCCGGATCATGGATTTGGATTTGGACATAAAGATCCCATGCTATATGGAGGGATCAATGAGAGGGTATTTTCGTATGATGGACGATATGTCACCGGATGGATGATGGGACTGCGATGAAGAGTCAATGGAAGACGGACATGGAGGTCAGTAATGATGACCTTTAGAGAACTTACAGAGCTACAAGAGAAGTTACGCAATGCGGCCCATACAAGCACAATGACGCTCAGGGTGGAAACGAATGGCTGGAACCAACTGGATTACACCCGGAGATGGATTGCGGCCAGAGATGGATTGCAGCCGGAGATGGCTCGCGGCCGTAGATGGATGACTGGAGATGGATCTCCGGAGATGGATCACGGGAGACAGATGGCAATCAATCCCCTTCCATTTTATGAAGATATTGAGGTTATGCGAAGTCATACGATTCTGGAGATCACGACTTTGATTTCAAGCTACGAAGTTCCAATCGAGCGCAGATATGCAGATACATGATGTACTGCCAGCGGTATGGTTCCAACGAGTACGATACCAACCACTATTCGGAGCACTAGTCAGAAGCACTATTCAAAGATACCGAATTAAGCAGCTACATGCCCCAATTCCAATGCCGAATACGATCCCGAATCAGGTTCCGAGCCACAGCTACAATGTGGATACCGCACAAGCCGTACGAGATTAATCTTTTGCAGAGCAATGATCTTACAAGAGGGGGATGACAATGCCGGATTTGCAACAACCCCTACCACGTATAATTACCGTACCAGAAGTGTAGGAACGAAGCACCATGAAACGCATTCACCAATAGAGAAGGCTGGCAGCGGCATGTGCACCCAGAGAAGTGATGGCAAACACACCTACAGATGAATCAAGAAGCCGCATGTCCAAGTTACAATCCCGAATGATATCCCGATTCAGTCTTGGCGATCCCGACTCCGTCGCGACAATCCCGAGATACACAGCTGCTACTGGAAATCAACTTCAGAATCAAGCCTAACCAACCGATATGGCACCCGAAGAAGCCGTAATGGATTAGTCGTAGGCGGATGACTGTACCGGAAGTGCTGGGAGGAAGCACCTTGGAGCGCACTTCCCGGCAGAAAATCGCAGCTGGAGAATAGTCAACAAGCTTAGGTGGGGAAGAGTCAACCAATGCACCTGCAGATGAAACGACAAGCGAACTCAGAAAACAACGATGTGGATACCCAGACAAGTGACAGCAAGTACACCTGCAGAAGGAGTGGAAAGCATACCCGGAGGAAAGCCAGCAAGCGCGATCAGCAATTGGAGATGATACGTGAACTGAGCACAGGGCGGATGTCACGTGTACCTACAAGTGCACCGACTAGGAGGATCATCAGTGCGACTGTAAGAGCACCGGAGAGATGACGAGATGATCAAGCGAGTTTGATCTATGCCGAACGAGTGCAATTATGTCGACCGAAGTAGTTCCGAACGAGACCGAAAATGATCTCCGAACGTACCGAACAGTCTACCGAACGGCATCGCGAGCGACAGTCACCGAACGGCATCGCAAGAGATAGTCACTGAATGGCATCATAAGAGACAGTTGAGACAACTACGGAGAGATTATGACTGAGCATAGCGACCAAGACCATGGCTGAATGACCCCAAGTTGGGATTGAATAAGAGGATTATCGGGAGCACTTAACCGAAGGCGCCGACTGGGATGTTTACCAAACGGCTTTCCGAACCGGATGCTGAATGACCATACTGGAGGGCTATAAGCCTGCTTGGCCGATGCTGAAGGAGGATGAATATAACTATTGACGGGCACAGTGTGAGAGCCACTGGCTGCAAGGGATGATTTCAGATACATCAAGACTGGCCGACTAAGCTACGCACGACGGCTCGGGAGAGAGCAAACGCTCCTGAATATATGTGGTATGAATGACCATTTCATGAGAAGCTTACGAGAGAGATACTAGGTCATATATGATTGACCATCACCGACGGCTATGATACCAAGAGCCGAAACAGCTTTCAACGCAGCAACAATGATCACTGATGGGCAGGGCTTGCGGAGTTGTTCACGAGGAATTGAGAGAGCTCGAGTGCTAGTGCACTTGGAAGTATGGTGACTGTGACTGGTTACTGGAATGCTCACAAATTAGATATACCGATGCAATCGCCGATGGCGATGCCGATGGCCATGATGAGCAGCGAGCGGAAGCCACCATCGATGCCGCCGAGTCAAGACGAGGCTCATACTATGATCGGGGATTTCACCGGGATTACTGTGTCTAATTCCGATGACGACCCACACTTGGTACGAGTTACGAGTGCTATATTGGATGGTCGGATGCCGGACATTATGGAAGTGGAGATATGGAGGACGGTGTTACTTTGGATGTTCCTTTCTTCTCTTCTCTTCTGTTTACTTCTTTGGATCTCAGCCCAGTACAAATGGCGTCGGCACAGGTTTTTACCACCTCTGGAGACAAGTCAATTGGAGGTGGAGTTTCCCCGTGCGCCAGATCCGCCGAATGGCTACCATATGGTGCTGATCGGTTGTGGGATTTATGCGTTCGGACGTTTGCGTACGTTGCACGGTTATGTGATTGTTTTCCTTCTTTTCTACTCTTGTACGGGATTATGCAGCCCAGGGGGTCTGCACCTAAAGAGGGGGATAATGTAATGGCACAGCTGCACGTGACGTGTTCAGGGCCGGGTAATACCCGCTTTATATAGTCGGCTTGCCACGAGCCTTTGATCTCTAGCGATAATCTTACCTTTATACTACTCTACAATGTGGACATCCACGTTTGCAATCGTATCTACTGATATACCTTCCTACGAGGCCATATACGGGCGTATGCCTTTACAGTGACTCCAGCTTCCGCCTCCGAATGGATCTCCAAACTCGCTCAATCACGGCCTCCAAGTGCATCTCTGAATTCAACTCAATCTCGGCCTCCCAGTGCTTCTCTGTGTGACTCTATCTTCGGCCTCCCAATGCATCTCCAAACTCGCTCGATCGTGGCCTGCAAGTGTATCTGTGAGATCATCTTGATCCCGGCTTCGAACTGCATCTCCAAACTCGCTAGATCATGGCCTCCAAGTGCATCTCTGAGTTCGACTTGATCTCGGCCTCCAATTGCATCTCTGAGTTACTCGATCTTGGCCTCCAAATGAATCTCCATATCAGCTCGATCAAGGCCTCCATGTGCATCTCTGGGTTGCTCGACCTCGGCCTTCATATGCATCTCCAGACCCACTCGATTACAGCCTCCAAGTGCATCTCTGATTTCAACTTGTATCGGCCTCCAAGTGCCTCTCCAAAGTCACTCGATTGCAGCCTTCTAGTACATTTCCCGGTTCACACGATCATGGCGTCCAAGTGCATCTCTAAGTTCTCTCAATCAGCGGCTCCTAGTGCTCCTGCGAATACACTCTGGTAACGTCTGCAGCCGTATTGGCCGTATGTATATATATCGAGAGACTTAGATAGATAATACCTGCCATATTATGATATAGCGAATCTTGTGACTGTGTCAAAAGCGAATCTGATACATGAAATGCCTTGCGGTTATGGAACCCTAAGAACCACTGCTGTGAGAATATGGCACTAAGTCTCCTGCAGAGCTGTGCAGAGGACAGTCATATGTTGGAGCACCTGAGACCTCTGCACAGGTCTGATGGAGACTTTTAGAGCAGCTTCAGATATATAAGTCAAATCTCATAGCATTCTTAATGCACCTCCATAACTGCAGGTGCTTTCCGGAGCACCCTAGAATGCACTTGCAGAGTCTGAGAGGACTTTGCTTAGCTCCAGCGGGGCCTGGGAGCATCTGGAATTACTTGGGAGCACCAGTTAGGTCTACTCCAGTGTGTGGGAGGTCTGAGTGTGGCTTCCAGACTGATTTACATTTTGCTAATGCAGGAACCCAAACTACATCTACACTCTGTATAAAATTAACTGAAGGACAAGTCTACGGGAGGGATTATATTCTGGGTAGCAGATGAGTGTGAACTCAAGTATTAGCCCACCATATCTTTACTTTCCCCACCGTGCTTATCCCACCTACTACTAGTAAGTTCACGACTTCCATCAATCAACTCGATCGGATTCTCATTCCCAGATCCAAAAGATGTATGACCACCTCCAGCACCAACATCAGCCAAAAATATTTCCGTCTGGGCGGAATGGCTCAATTGGAGTGGACGCGCTTCGTCAGAGCCGTCAGACACACCCCGGTCGCAGATTACTCCATGCCCCACATCAATTCAGTGCGTAGGGTTCCATATCGCCCTATGATCGCTGTTTTACCATTTCTTCTTGTTCTGTTGGTCTCCTATTTTAAACAATCACTCTGGCGTTGTGGCCAACTGGGACCATACGTCAGAATTGGTTCATTTGGTACGCACTTGCATCGGGATTGCAATGTAATGGGTGATGCTGCGAAAATCTCTCCTCGCGTTGCTTCTACCTGCGCACAGAATGCAATTCCAGCTTTCCTAATTATACGGGATTGCAAGGCGATGGGTGACGCTGTGAATATCTCTCCTTGCGTTATTTCTACCTGCGCACAAAATGCAATTCTGTCTTTACTAATTATACACATCATTCCAAGTCGCCAGATCTAGGTGGCTATTGACAATCCATCGTTCGTTCCGTCGGTCTCCTGTCTTACTACAAGTAGCTAACTCGGGAATAACGTGTGCGCAGACGACAATGTTTCCCAAGCGGAACACTTCCAAAGAAACGGCTGCCGGTGCTTTTCTAACTTGTTCAAATTTCGGGACGGGATCCAAGTTACCCGAGTTTTAAGGTATTGTGGTAGGCACCAGGGCTAACCAGTACTCAACGAAAGCTCCATCTTCAGTTAGTGGTGTCATTTTGAACAGTCATTGCAGTTGCCATGGGAGACGCCCATTCAGCGTGCCATAACACCTCCCGGGGCGTTGCTTTACCCATACCCAGTCGTTCCATCGATCCCCTCCGCGCCAGGTCTGGCTTCCTGAGCATCGACACATCTGAGATATCCGTTCACCATCTAAACCCTCAACCTGAACCTTGAAACCATGGTAAATACAGAGCTCCATTGTGTGCAGTTGTTCATCCAATATATACATCTTGTTACAATTCTTATGGTTGATAAACTCCCGCGTGCCACTGTATATTGCCACGCAGTGTGTTGCGTCTTGTGTATTCTCCAGTAATGCTCTGAAGTCTTTGATCATAGCGTCAGGATGCTTTCCATCACGGCGGTTTTGGGGCCTCATGAATTCGGGGGTCTCAAATGGCAGGAAGCCCAGGGGAGCAGCCAGATCAGCACCGGAAAGGAGGATATTGCAGGCAGCAGCGCTGTTCTCCCGATGCTGAGCGAGGTCCTGGAGATTGAGCTCTCTCATTTTGAAGCAGAGAATGCGACGCTGAAAGGTGTTTACTTGCGGCAAGTAGTTGAGATTGTGATTGGAGGCGTTCCAACCGTCCTTGAGGTTGGTTTAATGTGCTGTTTCATGTCTCTCGGCAGAATACTGTTGCAAGGCTCCGTATCGACTAATCTGTTCGACTCAATGAGACATCAAGTGGATCTTCGGAAACATGAAGTCGGCATCCAACTCTTTGGAAACATCTATCTCGTGGCTGATATAATCCCGCCAGGCATTGATTTCGCGCTGCTTCTTGGACTGCGTCCAAGTTTGAGCATTTGTTTCCTCGTCTACCGTTCACTTCTTCACTAGTTCCGTTCTCAGGGCATTGATTTTGCCGTTTGCCTTTTTGCCGGCTCGCCTGAGTAAGAAAACATCTTTGAAGGTGTGAAAACGATGCAAAGCGTCCTCCATGCAGCTCAATGTTGCATCATTGTGAGATTTATATCGAGCATACATATAGAATTCTAACAATGCCCGTGTACACTCAATTGCGCGATTGAATATGGGACGCTCAGCAGGTTTTCCACCTTGTAGAGACTGGGTTACAACTCCAAGCAGGTACCAGCTCATTTCTTTCATCTCCTTCCCATTCCATTGAGAAACTTCCTCATACAACTTATTTTTTGGTATGAGGATGTGGTAAGGAGGCCCTGATAACCAAATTGCATTGTACTTGTCAAGCCGTTCATGCATCTTCATGAAGTGGAAAATCCACTTGTGGAGGTGGTCAAGCATTCTGATCTGCATTGTGTGGAGGAGGTCAGGCTTTGGAAGGTGACTCACCATAGCGGGAATATGTCGAAAAACATTGAAGCTTCGGTGGACATGGCATGACGAGAGTTCAACATCAGCTGCCTTGGTGTTGGCTGAGCTGAGCGTTCCTTATAGGTTTTGATCCCGCCGGGAGTGTTGCTTGTCCGAAGGGACTTAATCTCCAAGTTTGTTCTTTGGGCACTCGGACCAAAAATAAACATGCCGCTCGAGATGATGTAAATCGCTATACTCAGGGCAATCTGCAAGTAATGTTGCCAAATCCGGTTTCCAATGCCTGAAGTTGCCATCTGCATGGAGAATGTTGTAATACCCGCTCTCGGTGTGGGGATTTTATTTCAAAGTGAGAGGGTGGAGTACCCACCGGAGTACTTCGTTCAGCACCTCTCTGTTTGTTTGCGGCTGCTCATCCAGCCGCTTCTGAGGAATATTGCACTTCTTGATTGGAATCGGCTGGAGAGTGACCATTACCATGGTGTGCGCTAAGGGCATCTGGTGGATCTTCAAAGATAGATTGCCAATTGTCATCTATACAGGCCACTCTGTCTAGTCACCAGCAAGATTCGAGAGATGTGTTCCGTTGGACATGAAGATCAAGGGAACCAGTATATCCCACGGTCTGACCATTGCCTTAACCTCGATTATCACGTTACTATCCTCGACTATCCCGGCTTACCTGTATCTCCCACCACCAGTCCGCAGTGTGCATTTCAGCATAGAGGCATGTCCGTGGCGTATCGCTGTTAAAGCAAAGCTGAGGGGCGTAGATGAGATGCTGGGCGTAGGCGTGCTACCACATCAACCATCTCATGCGTTTGATGATGTCTCGACTCCTGCATTTGATAGGTCCTTAGTGGTTGTCATTCCATCTCATATCCTCGAGCGTGTGTAGTTCCCACTCCCCGAGAGCCTGATGATCTGGCATGCTAGCCACAAGCTTCTGCACCCTATCCCCGTTTTTGAACCTTGGGAAACACAGAGCAGTGTTTTCTACCTTCATCACATTGTCATAGTATGTCTTCATATTCTTCTTCTCGATCCCACACTGGATATATTTGTACTCTTCAGGCATCGCAAACGGGCAGTAGGGATTGTTGTGTAGGTTCGTCTCAAGGCAACCCTGAGCGTCGCGTTCCCATGGCTCAGCAATGTAATCGCTCAGTGGAGCGCCGGCGCCGGGGTATGGTACCGTTCGCAGCACAAGATGTGGCGGTGGTTGAGACTCTGAGTCTGCGATGTTTTCAAAGTGTTCAAGGTAGGGAAACGCGTCCAAGTCTTCGACTGAATCTTTATTAGCATTGAATCCACGATGCTGAGTGGGTTCAACACATCGGGGCGCGCTGCGAACAGTCAGATTCTTTGCAACTTGAAGGTGTTCAGGATGGTGTAATTTGATATAATTAAGTCACCAGCTGTCTGAGCTGAACTTCTTTCGGCCTCAAAATTCGGGGTAACGGAATGGGGTCTGCTCTGGCATTATCAATGACACGGGAGGAGTGGAGTATTCACTGTGGAAAGGGACGAAAGTTGGAGCTGGGCCTGAGTAGTCTGGTGTTAGTATAAGCTCACGATACTTGAGAGATTTATTGAGCCTCAACACCATCACGCCAGGAGTTGCAAAAACACAGCATGCGCGATGTCCCATAATACTATACATAAATAAAAAATATACCCTGAGCAATCCAAACATCTCATGACACGTGTAATAATCATTACCTGAGATAAATTGATTAGAACAAAGGAAACAAACAAGCCCACAACCCTAACCCAAACAAAGACAACACCTCCATGTGGGCCTCAATCAGTGCCTGAGATGAATACATTACAGCAAAGGAAACTCACAAGATAAGAACCCGACTCAAACCCAAACGCAACGCGTGGACTGGTTCACTCCTCGCCTACTTGGCCATTCGGGCGCGCCGCAGGGAGAGGGACAGCAGGGAGAGGGACATTGGGGAGAGGCACATTGGGGAGAGGCACATTGGGGAGAGGGACATTGGGAACGCTGCTGGTGCACCTGGAAATCGTAGCTACTACTAATCCTTCAACGATTTTTAAAACTCATGTATTCAGTTTGTATTCCCATCTATGTATCTATGTATCTATATAGCTACCCATCTACACACGGTATATCTGGACTGGCTGCAGGCGGTGCTTGAGAGCAATTTGAGGTGCGCCTGAAAATGACGATCGAGTGAACTCAGAGATACACTCCGATGCCCTGATCGAGCAAGTTTGGAGATGCAACTGGAGACCCTGATTGAGTGAACTCAGAGATGCACTTGGAGGCCGTGATTGAGCAAGTTTGGAGATGCACTGGGAGGCCGTGATTGAGCGAGTTTTGAAATACACTTGGAGGCCGAGATCGAGTGAACTGAGAGATGCACTTTGAGTCCGTGATCGAGCGAGTTTGGAGATGCAATTGGAGACCGAGATTGAGTGAACTCAGAGATGCACTTGGAGACCGTGATCGAGCAAGTTTGGAGATGCACTGGGAGGCCGTGATCGATCGCGTTTGGAGATGCAATTGGAGACCGAGATTGAGTGAACTCAGAGATGAACTTGGAGGCCGTGATCGAGCGAGTATGGAGATGCACTGGGAGGCTGTGATCGAGAGAGTTTGGAGATGCACTATGAGGCCGTGATCGAGCGAGTTTGGAGATACAATTGGAGACCGAAATTGAGTGAACTCAGAGATGCACTCCGAGGCCGTGATCGAGCGAGTTTGCAGAAGCACTTGTAGCAGGCTATGATCGAGCGGCATTGGAGGAGTACTTGGAGGTGGTCAATATGGAGGCGGTCGATCTGGAGGCGGTCGATCGGAGGCGCGCCAGGTGCTGAGACACTATTCATCGGTTAGTTAACTCGAGACCGTGGGAATGTGACGAGGTGACTTTACCTTTGACGCTCTTATGGAGAACTGGCTGGTGGCGGTCGATCGGTAGGGAGGCACGCTGGAAGCTGACACTACATTGAGGGGTCAACTTGAAATCGTGAGAATGAAGGAACGACAGACAATCTTAGGTGTATGCTTGTACTCGGTGTATGCTGCACTCGGTGTATTCTGCTGTTACGGGGGTAACAACACCTCTCGACAATATACTTAGTAACCTGTATATGTACTTAGATGCGTACGACCGTAGATCCTATTCCTTATAATGAGTCGTCGGAGGATTCCGTGGAACTAGTCTCCTCGGTAATGACTTCCTCAACAGTAGGGTGCTGTTGTTCACTCTTTTGGTATTTCCGATTCTTGGAACCCAACGCTGTTCCTTTGTCTAGCTTAATGGGCCTCCTGCAATCGGCTACCCTATGGGATCCTTTCCGATCTGAGGGCCAAGCACAACGAAGGCACTCGCCTTCTTTTTTCCTTCTTTGGATCTCAGCTTTGTCAATGCCTTCAATCTTCGAGAGACCTAGCTTTGAATTAGGTCGCTTCCTGTTGACTCGATTTTCCCTCCGTAAATGTTTCTTGGAGATGGGCGTCCGATCGTTTAGTCCAGTAAGAGTCCCTCCTGCAGTTTTAAGGGCGGCGATTCCTTGTAGCCGTCTCGACTCCCTGAAATGTTCTTTGTACTCTTTGAGTATCGTATCGGCTTGCTTATCCTCCTCAAGATCCCTAAGAGTGGACGATACTCCTCTAGGAGTTTCAACTTCTTCGGGTACTGGATTTTCCTTTCCCGAGGCGTTCCGTCTTTCGGGGATATGATCTGGATTAGGAAGAGGATTCGCGGTATCGACGGTTCTTCCGTTCAGGTTGTCGATACGATTGACTAATCCTGGTTCTAATCCGATAATGGATGCTAGCCACCAAACGCACTGGGCCACGAAGACTTGTTGTGTCCTTCTGGCGTAAGAGATAATCTTCTCCAGGGCGTATATGATAACGTGGTTGTCGTTCTCGAAGGTAATCGTCATTCGAATCTACTTGCTGCCGTAAGGTGCGGGGCTGCCGCTACACAAAGCTAATAGATTCTAGGTATAGATATAATAGGTATAGGTATCATAAAAACGCAATAATAAATAAGGATATTTCTCCGCTGGTAGGTATTGTTTTTTCTCTAGCTCTTCGAGCTTGTTCTTTCATTGTCGGAACAATGTGATCTCTTTATAGTCCCTCAGCCCAATTCCTCTGACTGGAACTATGATTAAACCCCTCAATGATAGCCACTTACCTGTGGGTCTTATTGGTGATGCCCCGTAGATATCCTTGCGACTTATTTGCTGGCGCCTTTTCGGATGTGCTCGCGCATCCCCATAGGAGACACGTATCATATCGTTCGTTAATCAGACCATAACTTCAACTTTGACATCTCGCCTTCGATGAGTTTATTCGGTAGTTAACAGGCTTATCGGGTTACCACTCCCACGCTGTCAACATAGAGTAGTTATGACACTTCAAGTTGCGAGCTACACACATGCAACCCAATGCAAGGTAATCGCTTCTGGTTTTCACCAATGCCATAAATCGCTCAGTTACGTCATGCTTAGGTGGAGACCATTCTCACAATACACCGGGGTGTGCCGCACTGGGTATCCGGCCATTACGGTCCGGCAGTGAAGAGCCCTCTTACTCGCATTGATTATCAACTGCCGTACTTGTTCCCAAGTATGTCCCGCATAGTATCTGGAAGATGAAAGAAGTCTCTCACGTACCTGGCCTCCCTTGCCACTGGACGATTCTTTTGAGTACTTCTCGTGACTGGTATAAACCCCCGCTAAAGGGTACACCACTAGCCGTCTTGAACGCCTCGGCATGGTATTGCTGTCCCTGACTCAATTCAAGTGCTATTGTCACTGCTAAGGGAGAACCCCTAACATCTGCACTCGGTGTATTCTGCACTCGGTGTATGATGCACTCAGTGTTAACTCATTATGATGGCATAGAGAGATAGAGAGGGATGACTTAACTTTGTGTTCTTGTGATGATGGTAGAGTTGTGGACGAGACAGAGAGAGATGGGGGATGAAGATGAGCGGCTTTGACAAATCAGGAGTATGACTTGCCTGATTGGGTTTGAAGACCTCGTATCGGTGTTATTACACGCCGGATCGGGACTGGTACCTGCCGTATCTGGGATGGTCAATTGACTCGCACACGAAATTCTCTCAAGTCCCAGTTTCTCATGATGATTTCCCCCATCTCCTCTGATCACCTAAGAACACGAAGTCAAGTCATCCCTCTCTATCTCTCCATGCCATAATCATGAGTTAACACCGAGTACAGCATACACCAAGTACAGCATCATCCCAAGATCGACAGTCTCCCGCTCCCAGCCAGTCCCTCATCTCTCGGCGGATGTTGTGCTCAACTCTCGACATTCGCACAATTTCAAGTTAACCAATGAATAGAGTCTCAGCTGCCGTCGCGCCTCCCTCCAAATCGACTGCCTCCAAGTACTCCTCCAATCTTGCTCAATCATAGCCTGCAAGTACATGTCCAAACTCGCTCGGTCACAGCCTCAGAGTGCATCTCTGAGTTCACTCGATCTCGGCCTCCAAGTGCAGCTCCAAACTCGCTCGATCACGGCCTCCAAGTGCATCTCTCAGTTCACTCAATCTCCGTCTCCAATTGCATCTCCAAACTCGCTCGATCACGGCCTGCCAGTGCATCTCCAAACTCGATTGATTACGGCCTCCAAGTGCATCTGAGTTCATTCGATCTCGGCCTCCAAGTGCATCTCCAAACTCGCTCGATCACGGCCTCCCAGTGCATCTCCAAACTCCATCGATCACTGCCTCCAAGTGCATCTCCAAACTAGCTCGATCACGGCCTCCAAGTATATCGTTAAGCAGCGACGGTGGGTGTACGGAGATACAGGGGTAATAGAGGTGGAACGAGCGACGCGGAGTATATATTCGGGAGACCCCGGGATAGATAGACAGCATCTCATTTTCATCTCATCTTGTCATACAATGAAAATACACACTCTATCTTTCCTATCTTTTGGTCTCACTCGCTCTTTCCAAAATTTCGTGGATCCACGCAATTGCGCGGATCCTCATGGCCCGGTAGTATCATATCTTCTCACCTTCCTACGCTCCTCGAGTTCAATGTAGAAGGAACATGAGGAGAGATTTTCGCAGCATCACATTGTAATCCCAATGCAAGCGTGTACCCAATGATCGCATTCTGACGTATGGTCACAGTTGGCTACAACACCAGAGTGTTTGTTTAAATTAGGAGACCAACAGAGCGAGAAGAAACGGCGAAACAGCAATCAAAGGGAAATATGCAACGCGACACGCGTGGCATTGATGCCGGGAATGGAGTATTCCGCCACCGGGGTGTCTCTGACGGCTCTGACGGAGCGCGTCCACTCTGACGGAGCCATTCCGCCCGGACGGAAATGTTTTTTGCGGATGACATTCGGGAGAGGGACATCAGGAAGATGGACGTCCAGGAGAGGGATATCGGGGAGAGGGAAATCCGGGAGAGGGACATCCAGGAGAGGGACAACCAGGTGAGGGACATCTTGGAGAGGGACATCCGGCAGAGGGACATCCAGGGGAGGGACATCCTGAAGAGGGACATTGGGGAGACTGTCGCCACCTGCCGATTCGCCGAGTAGCTGCTGCTCCACATCGACCTCCGAGGTGTTTCCGGCTGCCTCAGCTTCTCACAGAGTTCGCGGCGCTGGGCGAGGTTTTTGCGGCGTCACAAGCCCCAAAAGCTCCAGCCCACTAAGGGTATAAGGCTCTGGGGTTTGTGCCCCTGGGGCAGGCGCCAGAGGTTGTGGTGGGGGGGTATGCTCACGCATCTCCTGGCCTTGCTCAGGTAGCATGGTTGACTCATCATCTACCATGGTATCAGCATCATCAGCCTATGTATTTACCATCTCTCCCTGGCCAATCATCCAAGGTTCTTTGCCATCATCCTCATCCTTATCCTCATCTTCATTCTCATCCTCCTCCTCCTCCTCCATCTCCTCCTCATCTTCATTCTCTTCATCTTCCTCCTCTTCATCTTCCTCCTCATCATCGTCACCATCCCTTTCCATATCCACATCGCCATCTAAATCAACGCTATCCGGTGTGTCCACATTACCTTCCATGCGCATATCCACATCAGGGTCAAGTTCTGGGTTATATTTGCCGTCCGACTTCTCGGTAGAGTCGGTATCATCATCTGAGGAAATTGACACGGCGGGCGATGCTTCCAGCTCTAAATATACCCACTCTAATTAGCCCTCCATGTCCGAGTCTACCTCGTTCCGTTCCTTCTGCAACTGCAAATGCAACGGCATGAGCGATATCATCTCCCCTTGGGGTTTGTTTAACAATACATTTCCCTTTACCATTTCCCTTCCCCTTCCTTTTCCCCTTCCCTTTCCCCTTCCCATCCTTTGTTCCCTTCCCTTTCCTGGTGCCTTTCTCACTGCCCTGCGTGTCCTCCTCACCCTCGCCATTGTCATTGTGATTGCCATTGCCAGGACGGCACCTTCCACCGCTCGGCGCTCTGAGATCCACACTGTTCTCATCATCATCGTCCTCGTCGACTATCTCATCCCAATTCAGTGCGTCAGGAGAAACATTTTCTGTCACGTGTAATCTACCGCAGACTATATAACCTACCGTAACCTCCCGTAACACCGATAACACCACATAAAGAAAAACACCCCAGTGCTGTTTTCGGTAATGCATGATAATTCACCTGTAATTTACCGATAGCATCACTGAAATATTAGCATAATGCCACTCTACCGCATGTATTATATACTGCAATTTCTGGATAATACTATATATTCAATAGTTACTTATTTATTTACTACTCTGACATGTGTACACTCTGATATGCTCACTCTAACTACTCTGACATACTCGCTCCCACTCCTACTCTGACATGCTCCCTTTCAACACTGATCTGCTCGCTTACACAACTCTGACATATTCACTTTTCAACCTCAGATATGCTTGGTCTCACTGCTCTGACATGCTCACTCTCACCTCTCTGACAATGTGGCTTCGCTGGGAGCAAGCTGGTAGCGGTGGAATGCTCACTCTCACCTCTGACAATCTGGCTTCGCTGGGAGCGGTGGAATGCTCGCTCTCACCTCTGACAATCTCGCTTCGCTGGGAGCAAGCTGTTAGCGGTGGATCTGGCTTCGCTGGTAGCAGTGGAATGCTCGCTCTCACCTCTGACAATCTCGCTTCGCAGGAAGCAAGCTGTTAGTGGTGGATCTGGCTTCGCTGGGAGCAAGCTGGTAGCGGTGGAATGCCCACTCTCACCTCTCTGACAATCTGGCTTCGCTGGGAGCAAGCATTTGGCAGTGGATCTGACTTCGCTGGTAGCAGTGGATCTGGCTTCGCTGAGAGCAAGCTGGTAGCGGGGGAGCAAGCTGTTAGCGGTGGATTTGACTTCGCTGGGAGGAAGCTGGTAGCGGTGGAATGCTCACTCTCACCTCTCTGACAATCTGGCTTCGCTGGGAGCAAGCTTTCGGCAGTGGATCTGGATTCGCTGGTAGCAGTGGAATGCTCGCTCTCACCTCTGACAATCTCGCTTCACAGGGAGCAAGCTGTTAGCGGTGGATCTGGCTTCGCTGGGAGCAAGCATTTGGGGGTGGATCTGGCTTCGGTGGTAGCAGTGGATCTGGCTTCGCTAGGAGCAAGCTGATAGCGGTGGAATGATCGCTCTCACCTCTGACAATCTGGCTTTGCTGGGAGCAATCTGTTAGCGGTGGATCTGGCTTCACTGGGAGCAAGGTGGTAGCAGTGGAATTCTCACTCTCACCTCTCTGACAATCTGGCTTTGCTGGGTGCAAGCTGGTAGCGGTGGATCTGGCTTCGCTGGGAGGAAGCTGGTAGCGGTGGATCGGGCGTCACTAGTAGATGGGTCTTAGACGATTTCTTGGAAGAATAATCGAAGAGTGAAACACCCCATGCTGGTGTTTGGGATGGTGGTGATGGTGATGGTGGTGATGGTCATGGTGATGGTGATGGTGTTGATGGTGATGGTGGTGATGATGATGGTGGTGGTGGAGATGACGATTGAAAAAAGGGGGTGGATTGAATCCATGCAGTATGAGAAATTTGCATCATGCTGTAATTCGATATTACATATGGTAATACCCACATAACATTCTCATAACTCTGCTGGAATGGCCAAAGTACAGGGTAGGCTGTCATAATCTATAGGAAGCAACTGTAACACAGGGGTAACAGGGATAATATATGTCGGTTACGGTTGCACCAAAGGTTTTCCCGACGTGGTCTAATTGCCAGGAAGTCGCTTGGCTTGCATTGCTGGCAGCTTGGTGGCTCAATCTTTACCCAGGAATCAACGCTACCGAACCAAGAGAAACGCACACCGGTGAGTTTAACCATTTCCGAGCTGGCTGTCGGCGGATAGAAGCGATCGACTTGATCCCCGAAGGCACGGGGGTTGTCTCACCTCCAATTGTGAATTTGATCGGGGGGTTTTGTCAAACATTTGCCCCATACATGAGCGGAACGCTGCCCACCACTCCAGATAACGTGAACTCCTGCTCCTTCGGTGGGGCCACATCAGCTGGAATTGTGAAAAGTGGCAAGTCATGACTGGATCAAGAAAGATTATATCATAAAAGAGGTCACGGGCCCTCTCAACGTTGACGCTGCAAACAATGAATATCCGTATGAGTCCACGGATGTGTTTCAAGATGAATCTGTTTATACGGTCCCGATCCGATGACAAGTGTCGATTTATAACTGATGTCAGCATTTTTGCCTTAGCAGTTGCTTTCCCCTTTCCTTTGAGGATGCTCTTTGATGCCATTGCTGCGAGTTGAAAATCAATCTACATCCGAGGTGTTAGCATCATGGTACAGTTGAACGTAGCGGATTGAAGCCCAGAGTGAATGTACAAAGTTGGGTAGGTTATCAGGTGTGTTTTGGAATGAGAGGCGTTATTTTGTGCAAGTCACTTGATGTCGAGATAATTCAGGATGCTGGCGGTGTGTTTAATTGCTGGCAGTGTGTTTAATTGCTGGCGGTGTATTTAATTGATGGCGGTATGTTTAATTGCTGGCGGTGTGTTTAATTGCTGGTGGTGTGTTTAATACGGGAGGAAAAGAGAATCGAGGTGGAGGCGGGAAGAAGGGATATATAGACTCGAGTTCCTGCGATTTAGTTCATATCCTGCGTTTTGTTGGTTAATGAACACAAAACGGCCCAGCCTTCATCTTGCACAACCATTACATTCCTCATGAATGAGGAGCCTCGAGATGAGATTTAGTACACGCAGTGAGGACAGTTGGTGACGCTGGGCGTTGCTTTCGCATCTGTTGCTAGTTTTACTGCTCAGATCTCGTGCATCTCAGAGCAAACTGAGTAGTTCCCAAGTTGTCCCAACTGTGCAACCATCCAATATGGCTACCAACGCCTAGCGGTGGAAAAAGCACACGCAACCGATGTCATAGGATAGAGAATACGTCATTGTTCCCATTGTGATGCTTTTAGCTCTGCTCAAGTGGGATTTCCACTGGGAAGCTGAAGATATACACAATCAATGGTTCGAAGTATTGTGCCAAGAATGAGTGCAATACAATGATAATCGCGCCAAGAAGGCTCAAACACCCTTCAAGTGGTGACAATAGATCTTCAGACGTTGCTGTAACAGTGAATGGCAATGCTGAGTGTAATCTGAGTTTAATCTGATGGCAGTCAACCCGATAATTGAAAGCTTTTGAAGGGATCTCGTCACCCAGTATTGTCAGGGTTTAGAGTCTAGCGCGGTCTACACTGCGCTTCCCATTTTTGTTGAATCTGTCCTTGGTCGCTCGAATAGAAGTGGTGTTAGCAACGGTTCCAGTTTTGGACCCGGCGGGTAATATAGGTCTGCGTGGCAACGGCCTTACCCCATCAAAAATCGACGATTTTTTAAGCGAACCATCACTTTAAGGCCACAAATATTAATTAG